>JACCDX010221211.1_pt1 | contig 214876 bp, 281 predicted proteins | sample 7449681 | NCBI WGS metagenome assembly JACCDX01 (sample SAMN15323450, study PRJNA562643) | freshwater metagenome | isolation source: river surface water | place: USA:Blue River Watershed | collected 2017-08-18 | reverse complement strand
GTCATAGTTCATCATCCTCCACAGGAAAGAGAGCATCGTATTCTTCATCAGTAAGAATAAGATACTCTACATTTTCAGCATCTTTGTGGTCTTCGTAATACACACAACGATAATGGTTGAATTGGTAGAGGTCTGTACTGCCGTATTCTACGAGACCATCAACAAGACATAGGTAATTCATTTTAGAAATCAATCAAACGGAGAAAGTTTTTGAAATGGTCCCATTTAGAAGGTTTTTTGATTACAACAGGGACTTCAGATTGCTCAAAGTTTTTACCCATATGACCACAATATTTTTCACTATCCCGTGCTTCTCCACAAAGCATATAGATTTGTTTTACTTCACCTGTAATGTAGTTGACTTTTTCCCAACCATAAAACTTACAAGTATCAATTGTAAATACCTCATCATACACATTAGTATTATGGTAATGTTTGCAGTTGCGGCAGGCAGGAATTGTGGAAGTCATTTCAATTCTTGAAGGACAGCAATAAAAGTTTCAAGGCAATCTTTAGGAAGAAAAAAAGATTGTCCAGTTTTTGTTTCTTCCATTCCATGAGTTTCATATGCAGAAACCTCAATACAACCTTCACCATCATCAGTGAATTGGTAGAACCAACCATCTTCGTGGTGAATACGAATTTCTTTGGTGATTTGGTAAGACATCGGTTTGTTATGTATGAAGTTATTATAGGGCAAAACCACCGACCTTTGAAGGGTCAGTGGTCAGTTCGTCAAGTGTCCAGTTCTTCAATCACCTTCACAAGGTCTTTCACATTTACCACAGGAATGCCGTGGTCTCCATCAATATCATAATTTGTATATCCCAATTCGGATATTACTTTCAATAAAGCAGTAGCAAGTGCTTGCCGTTGGTCCTCTGTTGCTTCTCCGATGATTTCACCTTTGAATGCTTCCCAGATTTTTTGTGCTCGTTCAGTCATAGCAACTCCAATTTACATTTACCATTCACATCATACACCACTTTGACTTGATATTCATGGACAGCATTTATTCTCCACACTGCCTCATCAAACTCTTTTGTTTCTTTCTCTGGATACTTGGGAACAAGTTTGAAGTTCTCATCATATTCATTACAGTGAACATCACCAAGATAGTGGAGATTTAGGAAACGACGAAGTTGTTGCTTTTGTTCGTGGTCAAGTTGAATTCGTACAAATGTAATGAATTCGTTTGATACTTTAGGTTCTTGTTCAGTCATTTTTCACTCCACATAATGATAGATTGGTTCTTTGTACTTCCTCAGCATATTGATTGCTGCTCTTGCTTGCATAAGTTCTGGAAATCTTTTAGGTGATTGAAGAACATATTCGTTTTGAGCAACACTATATTTTTGAATAACATAATAGGTGCTCATCTCATCAAAATCAAATCTCTCTTCAATTCGGTAATCATAAACTTTCATACTACCTCGCAAAGTGGAAAAAATCTGATTGATGAAATAAATCCTGGTTTTGTGTATTTGTCCCTATAATTTGCTGCGAATTCCCTTGCTTCTTGTTTGGTTGAGAAGGTTCCAAAAAAACGATAAAGTGCCTCTATACCTTCATATTTGTTATAAAATCCAACCATCCACTTATGAGAATGTGCTGGGTATGTGTCGTTTTCTTCTATCCAATCGTAGTATGCGTCATTATTCATTTCAGTTCCTCTTCTTCCTTTTCAATCACAAAATTCATACCATCCACATTATGATGAGAAAGGATTGCTTCGGCAAGAGCAGCAGCACCAAGAGAATTAGAACCATCCACCTCACGGATAATCTCTGCTAACTTCAAAATGTGTCCTACTTTTGGTGGTAGTTTGTTAGTCATAATCAAATCCTCCAATACCAATATCTACAAAGGTTTCTCCATCAACATCCTCAAAGAGTTGAAATTCAAAATTACCCTTGTAGAATTTGTATTGAAATCCATCAGTAACTTGAACCTCTTGGTCTTGTGGAAACTGTTGGAGTTTCTCAATCATTTCTGCGACAGTCATTTCTTTTCTAGCTTTTGACAAAGAGCAGTATCAGGAAGCGCACCAAATACATATGATGCAAACATAAATCCACCGACCATTACAGTTGGTGCGAAGAAGATAAACAGAAGAATAGCAAAAGGAATTGCTGCGTACTCATCAAAGAATTTTTTGAAGTTTTTCATTGTTTTGATCATTAGATTTTTTGAACTTGTGACATAATCCGTTTGTTTAATGCTTTAATTTCATCCTGTCTTTTTTGTGGAAGTTCATGAAACTCTAACCTTTGATTAATGTATGCGGGAGGAAGCACTTTATCCAGAACATCAGAAAATCGTTCTAACTGTTCAGTAATAAACTTAAAGATAAAGTAGATCAATGCAAAAGGAAAAACAACAATCAGACGAAGTACAAACCAATGTGGAATGCATTTGTAATGAGAATACTTCATGTTTCAGTTCACTATTACTTCTTCAACTGTCACACAATGTAGAATATCAAGCATCTGTTGATAATAAGCATCTGCCTTTTGAACGACACTGTATGATTCAGTTGGATCTTCAATGTCATATTGGGTAAGTTCAAGAGTGTGAATTACATTTGAGAGTAATTCAGTGAGTGCTTCGATCTTTTGAGTGTCAGTCATCACGGAACTTCTGAAGTTTCTTAAGATAAAAGATAGCACCATAATATCCTGACATATAACCACGATCGTAGTCTTTGTTTGGATTAAACTCTTTTTTGATTGTTTCTGCTCGTTGTTCTAGGAATTGAATGATTTGTTCGAGTTCAGTCATAACCCTCTTCCTGTAGATTAGCAATGTGTTCGAGCATCTCATCTGCGAGATCTTTCATTCCAAGATCATAATACAAATAAGACCAGCAATCGCTTACACCTTGATCGTAAGTCAGTTGGAAGATTGGTTTCTTTCGTTCAATCATCGGGGTCCGTTGCGGTTGAGAGTATTGTAGCAGATGGGGGGGTCACCTATCAGGGAGTAACATTACCACCACCGTTACTAGGAGCAGAACACCCATCAGAGGGGCAGCATCCATAAAAGACTTAGCATCCTGAGGTGAAACCTGATGTTGTGGGGTTGCTTGCTGCTCCGTTCGGGTTGTGGTTGTGGGGCGGAAGAAGCAACTGCTGCAGACGGGGACGGGAATTACCATCGGTGCCTTGCCAACTGAAAGTATTATAGGAAGCGGGCGGCTCTCCCTGACTGATCAGTGTGCCAGTTCTTCAAGTGTCCTCAGCGGTCTTTGTGCTTCAGTAGGTACGAGTTAGCAATAGCCTTGAAAGTGAAATCACTATCCCACGATTTGAATACAATACCTTCACGTTTGGTTTGTGGATTCAACGATTGACCTTCAGCAAAGTTAAGAAGGTCGTCAATGGTTTTGTATTCTGTAGTAAGAAAAACATCAGCATCAATGATAGGAACATGCTCTACATCGGCACCAAGCATCCTCAGTTGGTCAAGAACAGCATAGCGTTCGTGTGGTTTAAAATAACGACCTTCAGTGATGCTGTAGATGTCAAACAGATAGAAACGCTGACCTTTGAGTTTCTCAGGATTACCCTGAATACCCTCACCAATCAACTCACCCTGAATGGCATACTCTTCACCTTTTTCTTTACTCAACTCAAGCAAAGGTTCGATGATATTCTGGTCCCGTGCTGCTTTCCAGAAACTATTACCTTCAGTTTCCTTAAGGTCAATGTTCCGAGAACACACACCAACCTCACCATCTTTGATGTAGATAGTGGTGCTGCTACCATCAAGTTTGAGAGTTACTTCATAAGTATCATCTTTGTAAGTTTCAAAGATTTCTTTACGAAGGTTCTGGCAACGTTCTTGGTCAGTTTTAGGAATGAAGTGAGGGAAGTTACCCTTCATCGTGCCCTGAAGTTGAGCAGGAATGGGTGGTTCCCACTTCTGAATGCCCAGCGATTCAGTAAGATCAGTGCCAATATCACGCCAGAAGGTAAGTTCAATCGGCAGCAAAAGACCCTGGCTAACTTGACCACGAAGTTTAACAGTTTTGAGACGCTCACCCTTCACACCATTATACTCACGGGGTTCTTGACCCTTACTGAGGAATGGGGCAAGTTCGTGTGGCACCCAACTATCAATCTCAAGGTAGATAGCAATGTCACCAACCTTATACTCACCTTTCTTGACGACTACAGGCCAACCACCATCAACAATGGCACACTCAATAGCATCAGCACCTTCGATAGGTTTGATGTAAGTAATGGGTTTGATCGAAGCAAGTTTACGGACGGTACTAGTCATAATCAACTCCAAGGTTTTCAGATTCTTTCATGGCAATTAATGCTTTCTCATAGTGCTTCATTGCTTCTTGAGCAATTCTCATTACCTCTTCTTTAATTTTTTGTTCTTCAATTTCTTTCTGGTAATTAATATTTTCTTCCATTGGATTTACTTAGGTATTATGGATTTTGTGGGAGTGGGGGTACAGGAGGAGGTGGAGTCGGTTGGGATGATTGAGATTGTTGAACTTGAGAGTTACCAGAATATGGTTGTTGAAGGTTGATTGGGGGTGGAGCAACATTTTGGACAATAGGTTGTTGCGTCTGTTCTATTTTTTGTTCTAATTGGTTTATTCTTTCTTCATATTCTGGTTGTTGAATTGGTTGCGATTGCTCAATAGGTTGTGGTTTTGCATCTTGTGCCAACTTCCATCCAGCTGCTCCAGCACCAAAAATACTTGCAAGCGCAGCAACAGTTGAAACTGTAGATTGAAACTTACTCATTTGAGATTTGAATCGGGGAAAGCAAGTTGTGCAAAAGAATCTTTTGCGAGTTTAGTCTAAATCATTTTTTGGAAATTTCAAAATCAAAGTAGACAGTTTCAAAAGTGTCCTTGTCCTTGACCAACATCAAACACCCAGATGCCACGTTTAATCCACATATCAACAACACGTTTACGATCATCAAATACTGCAAGGATGTTGTGAGTTTTCTCAATCTCATCAGCAATTTCTGCTTTTACAATAGCATCATCACGATGATCCTTATACTTTCTCATATAAATTTCATCATAAAAAATGTCGTTGTCAGTCAACCATTTGATTGTTTGTTCTTTATAGTCGTCTGAGCGGCCAGAAACAATAATTAAGTCAGTATCATAATCTTTACTGTTACGAAGTGCTTGAAACACTTTTTGAACTGCCAAATGTGGGGTATCATTTACCAGACCCTTATTCCAAGCATCCCAGTTACGGGGCTTGGTTGCAACATACTGGCGACGGTGGCGGACATCACACAAAGTTCCATCTAAATCCATCACAAAACAATTACGCTTGGTCATTCTACTTCCTCAAAGTAACAAAAAGCATCTTGGAACACTTCATCATCACCACCTAAACACATCCATCCAGCACACATACTATCAGAGAATTGTTCCCAAGCACGAACAGCATCAGAATGTGAAATCTCATAACCACGTTCGGCAAAGATTTTTACAATACGGTCAATGTCGTTCTGATACTCAAAGTGATGATTGTAAGGTTCTTTAACTTTCAACTTTTTCAACATAATCAAATCCTTCTTCTAGAGTTGGAATTTCAAATTGGTGCCACATTCGTTTCAGAATGCTTTCGGGAATGAACTTACCTTCACGATGTTTATTTCGTTCCAGTGCGTCCTCAAGTGATATAGTGAAGTATACAACACCTCTTTTGTAGATGGAAGGGAGTTTAGAAAGTTTTTTCTTTCGGGTCTTGACTGATAAGTTTGTCTGATCCCAGATAATGTTCTTACTTTTTTCCTTTGCCATATTCAATTCAATTTCAAGTTCCCGAGTAGCATCAGGAATTATATCATCAAAGACTTCATTATAAGTCAGTCCAAGACGTTGTGCGACTTTTTCAATGTAATCATCAGTAGAAAGGACTACTGCATTTGCCCAATAGGGAATTTTTTTCAGTTTATTCACATAAGTGGATTTACCAGAGGTAGGAATTCCACACAACATAATAAGTTCAGGCATATATGTATTCCTTCCATTCGGATACATTACTTTTATTAAGAGCAAGTGTCATTTTATTAAATGGTGCTTTTGGTTTCCTATAAAGTGGTCTTCCCCATTCTTCTGGAGTTTTGTCTCCTTTATGTGTATTACAAGGCATACAAGCAACTACCATATTTTCCCAGGTATCTTCTCCACCTTTACTGCGAGGCATAACGTGGTCAATTGTGAGGTTCTTGATAGACCCACAATATTGGCACATATGGTCATCACGTTTGTAAATCATTTGTCGTGATGGTTTGTTTGCCATAATTTTTTCGATGGGCAACTTAATGTAATTGACCAATCTAATCACACGAGAAGAGAGAAGTTGAGCTTTCTCTTTAAGCAGTAAAACAATAGCTCTCTTCCAGTTTGTAAAGTTAATAGGTTCGTAACTTGCATTAAGTACAAGTATTGTTTTATTTGGTTCAATTAATAAGTTTTCCATCGACCTTAAATTAATTCATATTATCTATGTTGGAATAGTTCCAATTTAAACTCCCAAATAACCAACGATTTTCATCAATTTTGGTCTGAGTGGTAAGCGATTTGCGAATCATATCTACAATAATTTGTTTTGATCCTCTACCATTTTTCATTCCATACATGATAGAAGAATGAATAGAAAGAATTTTCTTTTGTACAAACTCTACAGCAAAATCTTTCTTATCGGGATACATTACATTCCCCGCATTATACAAATCTGCCATTTCAGATGCAAGTTCATCTACAGAAGACCAAAATGCCTTTTCAAATTTTCTAATGCGTTCAGCATCTTCTGAAGTTAGAAGAGGAACCAAATCGTCAACACTATCATTAAGAATGGTTTCGATCACATTTTTTTCATGATTGATAGAATCTTTTGACTTATGGCGAAGTACGTAATCGTCTGCTTTAATTTTGACCATATGACCCGTATCAAAACGAATTACGACACCTTCACCATCATCCCATTTACGGATATGATCCACAACCTTTTGAATGTCGGTCTCATCTCCACCAGCAATCGCTTTCACAACAGGAATATAATAATTTTCACCACATTCAACCATTTGAGGATATGGAATATAATTACCACTACTGATATCTCGGACAGCAGTTAGAATTAACTGATCTTCTGGATAATCAACTACAATACGATTCTTTCGTGAACACCATTCAAATATAGGTGTTAACCCACATGCAAAACTTGATTTAATGAATTTAGCATATTCTGGTTTATCAGCAATAAACACTTCAGCATTCATTGCAACATCAGTAATACCCGCTTTAGTTGCAAGACGAAAACCCTCTCTAGTAGGAATTGGACGAATCATAGATCCATCCAACTTTTCCAGAATAATATGGGAATCATTAAGATTTATTTTATCTAATTGAGTTTCTTTGCGTTCTCCTACATTGAAAAACTTATGATAAGGTCGAGAGATGAGATTACCAGTCTCAGTATCAAAAATCAGTCCACGACACTCACGACGCATCCACATATTATAATGACTACGATGGTGGATAAGAGAAAAAGTATCTTCAAATCCAACCATATAATTGATAACAGTGTACCAATCTTTTACCATCACCCTAAACTCAGCATGATCTTCAATATGAGGTATCACATCACTAATATGATTGATGTTTGGAAATTGATAGTTCATCATTAATAATTAAGAAAGATCACCTTCGTTAGATTCATCTGGGGAATACTTATACATAAACCCCTCGTTTGTAGTATAGTAAATATTTGAAACTCCCGCCTCTTCAAGTGCTAAAGAACAAATTGGGCAAGGAGCACTATTTCTAAGTTTACCTTGATTGTTGACTCTGGCAACTATAATTGTGTCGGCATCTTCTTTTGCCTTAATTAGTGCATGGATTTCACTATGAAGATAAATTTTTTCAAGAAGTCCAACACGTTTTGCAAGTTTAGCCTGTAATGGATGTGACTTTTTTTCAAGATTTACTGCAGTAGAAACAACCTTTGATTTTTTGAGAAGAACTGCCCCAATTTTACGACGTGAAGGAGAAGACTTGGCGGTTTCAATCGCAAGTTGTAAAAAGTTGTCAGAAATCATTTCTGTGTTTGTTTGTCAAGAAGTAGTGTACCATGACCTAAAGTTCTTTTGTCAAGGATGTCAGGAAATTCAAATATTCAAATAATTCTATATTTTTCGGTATCAAAAACTGTCCATTTTGCTATTTTAAGGCACATAAGGACGGTTTCGTGCTCCCTATCATACAATTGCCAATTTTGGGAAACTTTTGCTAGATATCTCCTTTGAAATGCACAGGTCCAAACATTTTTATAAATCTTTGCCTTTTCAGAAAGAGTCATGACTCTTTCTCTGCAAGTGTGTCAATTGGTTTAACTTTGAACAAATGATTGTATAAAAGTTTTGCAAAAATAATATGAGGTTTAGTACCACTCTCAATACTAGAAGAAGTTGATACTGACCACATAATGTTTAATTGATTATCATCAGGCATTTTTACTTGATTAGTCATTTTTTAAATCCTTTTTTCTCAATATGATCCAAAACTTCAACACAATCTAAAAGAAAATTCGGAGTAGAAAACCAAGTAGACATTAAATCTTCATAGTTGTCAAAAATAATAGTGTGTCCATCAGAATATATTAGTTTATAATCATGACGAAGATAAGGATCATCAGAAGTTTGTTTAAAGATGTTCATTTTAATTAATGATTTTCACTGTCATAATATTCGTAATAATCTTTTAATAGTGCTTCAGCTTTTCTAATAACATCTTTAGCATGTTTCCTTTCTTCATATTCACTCATGTAATTCATAACCACATTAGAAACTGAAGATCCAATAAATGATCCAATAACAGCAAAAAAGAAAGGATTCATACGTTATAACCTTCGAAGCGTAGAAGAGCACGGCGAGCATCATATGCTCCAGTTTGAGAGGAAAATTCTGCAACCTTTTGAAAGGGTTCCCGTCGAAATAGTCCCCATCGTGAAGTTCCAATAATACCAAGGATCACATATGGGTTGTCAATACCAAGAGGATAGGGTTTCATGGGACTTTATTTTAACAAACATATTATAAAACCCCCCGATTAAAAAATCAAGGGGTCCTTGTGACACTTTTCAAATTGGTTCAATCAACTTCAGATTCACCACTTTCGATGTAATTTGCTGCAGTTTGTAAATACTCTGCCGCTTTTGTAATTTTTGATTGAATCCATGCTTCAACTTCACCTTCACCTTTCATTTTTTTCTGAAGACGTTGAACAGAATCTAAAGCAACTCTTAGTTCTGTGCGAATCATTGATTTTTCATGATCCTTAGATTCATAAATTGAATTATAAGCACCCTCTAAACTATAAAACTTTCTTTTTTCCATTGTCGGTTACTTTTATATCTATTTATTCTATTGGTGATTCTTCGGTAGAATCCCCCATAAGTTCTGTCAAAGTCTCAAAGTCATACTCTACCCATTTAGATTCATCCGCCTCCCAGCGCCCTTCTGGGCACCTCTCAAGAGCATTTTGAGTTTTGGGTAGGATGTCAACCTTTAAAGCTTTGCACATCATATTTTCACGATCATACTGATCACAAGTGCGACAAATACTCATTCTTTCGTCATGAACTCTGTCCAAAACATTCAAAGCAAATGAATTTTGATGAATTGTTTTAAGACAATCGAATACTTTTTTAGAAAAGTCTGATGATTCCATTTTTACCTTTTTAATTTACTTTATTGTCAAATTTATCATTCCATGATTTCTCATCTGCGGTCCATTTGTTTAATGGACAACTTTCAAGTATAGATTTTGCCTTTGATGGGATAAAACATCCACATTCCATACAGCTATGTTGTTTTGTATCAAAATAAGAGCATGATTCACAAATTTCTAATCTTTGATTGTAAACTTTTTCAGAAACAACCAATTCTTTGTCACCATGTTTTAAAAGATAATTGAAAATATCCCATGGATTGTTTGAATTCATAACATAAAAAAATCCCGTACTCTATTTAGAATACGGGAACAATCTCAACATCTTTACATTGTTGAGATTTTACATGATTTTGCCATTTTACGGCATCTGATTCATTGTAAAAAATCGCCTCTTGTTGAGAATAATGATTTTTTTTGTTTTTGGGTTGAAGATAAATTACTTTGAATTTAATCATTTTGTAGATTCTTTCACCAGTGTAACTTTGTCCCAATCACCCTTATGGATGACGATACAAACATCTTTCATAGGATCAGGATTTGAGTGAATACAAAGAGTTATGTATTCACTACAAACAAATTTTACATGTCCTTGATGATCTCGGTAAATCGCCTCTACACCTTCAGCAAAAGAGTTGTTAGACATTTCCGTTCTCCTATGAAAGAATTTTTGCATTTACATTTGTTTAATGTGTTCCTTCAACGAGTCGATTTCTTTTTTCATCTTTTGAATTTGCATTTCCAAGTATTCTATTCGATTTTCATGTTTTTGCTTTAAACTGAGGATTCCCTCAATTAAATTGTTGGACATGAATCAAGTCAAGAATGCATCAACAATGCGAGACTCTTCATCATCAACAAGAGCAAATTTTGTTGCACTTTTGATTTTTGGCATGATCAAATGAGCGTATTGCTCATTATGTTCTTGGAAATTTTCTGGACTGAGAAGAGAAAAACATTCTTCATCATTTTCAGCGATGACATTCAGAATGCCCCCACCATCAGAAGCAGGATAGGGAACCCAGTAATCGACGATGTAAAGATACTTCATTGTTTTTAGTAAACTACTCCTGTATTGTAAGTGAATCAGAACAAAATGTCAAGACTTAATTTGTTCTTAAAATGTATATAGTTTGATATTAATAAAATTAAATTCAAACAAATTCTTGAAGATAGTAATCAACTGTAATTTCGAGTTCAGCAGCTTTTTGTTCATAGTAGTCAAAGATATACTGAGATGCCTCCAACCTATGATTGTAACGAATTTCTTCAATTTGAGAATGATGGAGAAAGTCACCAAACGCTTTCACGAATTGATCAATTTCTTCAGGGTTCATGGTGTGTCTTTTGAAGAACAATGTTATTGTAACGTGGATAGGAGGTTTATTTTGTTTTGAATGGACACTTATGAAAGTGTCCATGAAGATCAGTCCCAACTAACATTTTGTAGTAAAAATCCGGGCATTACATAAGACCAGGGTGTTGTTCCTTCTACATTTCCAACTTTGTAGTCAAATTTATATTCAAATTTATTATGAGAATCCCATGTAACAAGTCCCTTTTGTTTATCAAAACGGGATTTAATTGTCAGTCTAAAACGATTTGAAAAAATATTACGTGTACGTAAAGCACCCCCAGTTTCCCTTGTTTCTATTACTTTACAATTATCAATTTGAAATTCATTATTATACTCCAGAGCACATGGAGTTTCATAAGTAAATGGGCGATATTCTTTCTTTTGCAAATCCAGTTGAGTTTGTGCAAAAGATGGAGAAACTAAAAAAGAAAACGAGGCAAAAACAGAAATTAATTTGAATTTGATCATTTAATTACAGTTTGAATAATCAAAATTTATAAAGATAACTACCAGACCAATCGGCTTTTTCAAGCAACCATTCACGATCTTTGATCAGGCGAAGATCAAACCGAACACCTTTTGCAGGTGCTTTCCAAGATGCAGATTTATAAACCTCACCAGTCTTCTTGTCAATAAAGCAATGGACAGATTTACTACCATTTGCATTCATAATGATCTTATGATACTTCCGTCCAGTCTCAGGATAAAAGTCATAATCACAAATACCCTGCCTCAGTTTTTTAATTGCCTCTTGATGATATTTCATTCCACCCTCATCACGATAAGTTTCAAGAGATCGCTTGTGCATCTGAATAGAATACTCAATAAAGTTCTGACGCAGTGCTTCGCATAGAGCATGGGTATGCCGAAGAATTGCCTCTTCAATATCCTTTCGTGCGTCGGCAGATGCGACGTATTCGGAAAAAGTGGTACTCATCGGTTAATTGCGATTGATATTATTATAGGATCAAAAAGACGGTACTACATCGTTTCTTAGGACAGTTTCAGAACTGTCCATCTCTTCCCAGACACTGTAAAGTTTATTATAAAGTGCTGGAACGCTACCGTACTCTTTTGCAATTTGATTTTCTTCCCTCATATCAATTAATTGAAGTGCTGAGAGAAGAATACCAATTTCATGTACGTTAAGTCTTACAAAATCTTCTGTCATTTGTTCATTTGAAAGGTAGGAACAGGCATACCATTTTCTGTAGGTACATAAATGGTCACATTACCATTCTTACTGCCATCTTCAAGTCCAGTAATATACAGGTATTGAAGATACTCACGATTGTCCTTCAGTGAATCGCCAATAATCTGGTTTGCCTTAGCAACACCCTGAGCACGAATCACTTCTGCTTCAGCAAGTTTAGATGCAGAATCCATCTTTGCCTGTGCTTCCAAAACTGCTACCTGGCGAGTGTATTCCGCTTTTTGAAGTTCTGCTTTACCGGCAAGAGATTGTTGCCACACACCATACTGAGGTCCAACAAAGAACAGACCACCAATCACAACAACACCAGCGAGAACAACAAGACTGGCGCCAATGAAACCATCAGAATTACGAGACATAATTTACCTCAAAGTTTAAAAGGAGAAACAATAATACGGGGCTCAACATAAACAGGACGGGTTTTGCCACTGCCATCAGGATCAGAACACAATACCCAAGTTCCTTCAGCACTAGAAGGAGAGAACAAACCATTAGGATCTGCCTGAGGAAGAGTTGCTCCATTTAACTCATACTTTTCTGGATTAGTGTATTGAGTAGCAGCAGGAAGACCATAACCAATAGAATTACACAAGAATACAGGACGACCAGTGGTTTCGGGAACAGTGTAAGTATAAGTCACCAAACCATCTTGGTCACGCATTTCAATAATCTGCTTCAGCAACTTACGCTCACGAAAGTTCTTGATGGCAGGCATACCAGTTTGAGCAGTTCCTTCTTGCAGAATTTTCTCTTGCTGTTCTCGTTGAGCATAATCAGAATTTTCTTCAATACAACCAGTCAGTGTAAAACCAAGAACAGCAAGTGCAGCAACAGAAATGATGGTTTTCATTGAGGGAGATTGGAGATAAAGGATTGAAGGTCAGAAGGCATAGCATCGGCAGGAACTTCTACAGCACGATGCCGAATAATATCTGCAAGTGCTTTCTTGTGTTCAGGTGATGCTTTGATGTATTCGAATTGCATATTTTGTAGTTCTTGAACAGCACCAGTTTGGAATGACTTGGACTGTTCAAAAGTGTTCCTGCGAACATTCTCAAACTTAGGAGCAAAGAATGAAGTAAAGATCAGTTCGTGATAGGTAAGACCCCAAACAAGGGCACCGGCACCAACAATACTACCAACAATAACAAGTAGAGGTTTCATAATCAGTTATAAGTACAAAGTTGAGTAATACGACCGTATTGAATACCTTCAGACCATTTACCTCCAGCAGCAATACAAGATTGTTTGTTAGGAAGAGATGCACCACCAGTAGCAGCAGTGTAAATTAATGCCGCACCAATGAAGATAAACATAGCAGCAATCATCAGTTCGATGATAGTATAACCTCTAGAATTCATTTAAACCACCCATTAATAAGAGCGATAATAAACACAATGGCAAGAATAGTAAGACCGATAAGGGCACTAATCCACAGTGGTGAGAGAACCCAAATCCAAGGCCAAGTAATATGACCAGTAAGTTTTAGTCCAATAAACAGAACAGTCAGTAGACCAGGGAAACCGATACCGCTGGAAGAGGAAGAAGAACTGTTAGACATTTGCTTAATTTATTTACTTAGTTACTGTAAGGCATAAGAGGAGTCTTATGAAGACTCCTGTGCCAGTTATCAGATTGCCTCAGTTACAATCTTGGCACCCTTAAACTTGGCACGAGCACTCTTGTTCTTAGTGTCCACACCAGTCACAACAGCAACCTGAGGAGTGGTAGAACCAGTGTAGAGCAGTACATCACCTTTCTTCAGAGTGTCTGGAGTACCGACATAATGGGTTTCTTTGCTACTCATCGTAGCACTGAAAGTATAAGGTACAACTTCTTCCAGGTCACTCTTATCGAAGACGTGAATAGCGCCAGTACCCTTTTCCTCAATCAGATACTTGTTCTGACTGTTAGTACCGATGTGAGTACCATAGGCAACCTTACCGTCAATAATGAAAGAATACAGGGTCTTAGTGTCAGCAGACATTTCGGTTTCCTCTTCGTAAAGTTTTAGATCTGTATAGTAAGCATAAAAAGTTTGTTTAGATTCATGATACCTACATTGATACCGAGAGTTCCAATTAGAAACAATAGTAGCAGGTTTTTTACCATAGAGTTTAGTGACAATATCACCAACATTAAACTGAGACATAATTACAGATTTTTAACCTCTTCCATGATGATTTCTACATCACGCTCATCACGATGACCCAATACATCATCAGTGATAGGAGTATCATAGCACAGTTCAAAGTCATCCATGTTGCCTTTGATTACTGCTACCTCATACAAATCTTCATAGAATCCATATGATCCAGGGAAGCGAACAACACTTACACCATATCCGTTAGGAAAAAAGTATTTTGCTTGAATACCATCATCACCATAAAAGGGATGATCTTGAAAGTCGAGATCAGAAAATTTCATGATACCATAATGATTTTATTCATCATCAGATTCTTCTTCACTTTGTTGTTCCAGATAATTGTAACCAAGTTTAGAACGAAACGAATGCTCTTCCATGTCTACTATTACACCTTGTTCAACAAGTCTGTTGACTCGTCGTTCGGCAGCTTGATTGTTTTTTAAAATCCAAGTCATTTTTTTGGTTCCTCAATGTATACGTAATCGGGATGTTTTTTCTTAAAAGCACTTACCTGTTGTTCTGTTTTAAGAAAAACAGATAAAGTTGAATGTGGATGCTCTTTGAAGTAGTACTTCACTCTAATAAGTTCATCCATTGGTTTCAAAGCGTTGACTCCACATATAATACACTCGATTCCTCATACTGTCAATCAATTCATATTTTTTTCGCATTTCGGAATCTGCTGGCATATCCATCAATTCAGTAAAGGGAATTACATCATAGCAACTGAAAAGGCAAGTTAGTGCATCACAAAGCATCTCATGTTCATCAACAGAAAACTGTAGAGATACTGGTTCTGTGTTGTAATAATTTTCAGTGGTTTCCATCATTTAATCACAATTGGTTTTGGTGGGAGTGAGTTTTCACGATACTGGCCAGCAATCACATAAGATGATTGTGGTGTTTGATTTTTAGAATTATCAACCCAACGAATTTGTCGGGTTTCCAAATCACTACAAATGTTTAATGTCATTAGAACAAATTAATAATACTATGAGTTTTGTTTTAGGTCAACATACAAGTGCCAGATTTTTTTCTGCCACATACTGTTGTGTGAGTTGAGACTCCATATGATAAGCCTCATCTTCACACTGATAATCTTGAGTATATTGCCAAACATGAACTAATTCATGGAGAAGAGTTGTAATATACTCAAGTTGAGTAAGATTTTTTTCAATTTCTATTTCATACTCATCAATGTCCAATTGCAATGTCCATCCAAGGACTTCATTTTCTAGAGACATCGGAATAATAGACAAATCTAAATCAAAGTCAGAGAGAAACTTGCCCAAAAACCATTCAGTAACATCCCTTGAGATGAAATCCAAAGAAGATTCAGTAATGACGATGTAATGCATGATGACCAATGTAAAAACCAGACAAAAGAAGCAAGAAAAATAAATTTTTCAAACACTGTCATTTTCACTTAATTTGAATTTGATTTTGACTAGGATCCCAATCTTCGGGTAATCCCAACATAGCATTGTTTTCAACGCCATAATCAACAAAAACGCGATCAAGAATCGTATAACATTCAGAATCCATCTGTTCGTTTAATTCTTGACTGTATTTTTGTGCGTCCTCAATATTTGTAAAAAGTTTAAGAGAATTAAAATCTTCACCACAATATTCTCTCCCAGATATTACGGCCCAAAGTGAGTACATAGTTTTGTTCTGAAACTACAGTGTATATAATAACACCCCACCAGATCCTGATGGGGTGTGCATGTGTCAGTTTTAAATCTGCCTATCAATCATCATAAACCCTACATTCATCTGCATCTGGGTGAGTGGAACAATAGTCTTCAAAAGCAGTTCCAGGATGATGTCTTTTTGATCTATCTGCAATAGATGGATCACATTCTTCTAATGCTTCAATAGGTTGATTGAAAGCACTATTCGGTTGTTGAGTTGTCATAATTTTTTTAATGCAACAAATTTATTTAGAATATTCAATCACCTTTCCCCAACAAGGTGCGAACCATGAGATCACTAAACCTTTCCATTTTATCATAGTGAACCTCTGAAGGATTATTATTAATTGCTTTTTTCAAAGCAACTAGTTCTTCCCACTCTTCTTGAGAGAGGTTTGGGTTTCTGGAAGAAAATTGTGTCATTATACTTTCGGTAATGTGTTGAAATCATAACATAAGTAATACACTATGTATGGATTTCTTCAGGTTTTATTTTGTTTTAAACGAAGATTTGTAACTTTCTTAACATTACCTTAAGTTTTAAAATCACTTAAAATTGTCCAGAACGTCCTGAAGTTTATTTGCACGACTTGTGTGCATGAAAGACCATTCTTCAAGAATATCTACAATATCTTCAACAATGACTTCTGTTGGAACATCATCATCAAAATACTTTTGTAGAGCCTCAGAAAGATATCTTTTTCTACTCCACTCTATCGTATAAGGTTTGTAATTAGTCATGATAAAAAGATGATATCGCGTAAATCATAAGTCATTTTTCAATTTTTGTCAAGTTTAAAACGAACAAAGAACTGATACATGTGAAGAAATGTATTCGGATTGTTATGTTCAAATGTGTCCCAATTGTTTAAATTTATCATCATTTCATCTTCAGGAAAAGATTTTAAGTATTTTTCTTGAAGAAAAGGAGGTAAATTAAAACCACAAAATTCTAAATTATTTTTTTCCAATAAAGATGCTATATCACTTATAGTATATTGATGTTCACAGACATGAAAACAAAGATCTCTACAAGTTGATAACCCATAAAAATCAATAAATTTAGTTTTCAATGATTGAAGATCTTTTAATTCTTCGGAAAATACTTGTTTTCTGAATTTTCTAATACCTTCAGGTGTAGATTCTATTTTTTGAAGTTTAATTTCTTCATGCGATTTAATAACGTCAGTTCTTGCTAGTTTACTATACAAACCTAACTTAATATATCCAGTTGAAGATAGTGATCTGCATAAAATTGATAATGCTTCTGATGGATTTTCCATATGATGTAAAACTCCACCACACTCAATTACATCAAATTTTTGATTAAGCATGTCGATGTTCAAAATATCCATTACAACAAACCTAACATTATCCATTCCATATTCTTTTGCTTTTCTTTTAGCATATGAAATACTTTTTTCACTTAAATCAATAGCCGTAATTTCAGCATCTTTATACATGCTGGTATGAATTACTTGTTGTCCCGTTCCACATCCAGCAATTAAAATTTTGGGTTTGTTTATCTTAGATAAATTTGAATTTCTACAAATAGGACTTATTGAAGAATTAATATCAAAATCAATAGAAATTGAAAATTTTGGATCAGTATAGTAAGTATATCTCCATCGTGGGTATGGATTTTGCATATATTGATCTTTAACTTTTTCGGATATTTTATTTTTTATATCTCCAATTTTTTCTATTGTTTTTGAGATTTCTAACTCTTCTAAGGGTTCTTTAACCTGAAGTTCAAGAAGAAATTTGTCATCATTGTTTTGGGGTATATAATCACTTATATCTTGAATAGTATAAAGAGGAAAATAACAAGAAATTATTGATAAATTTTTTATATTTTTTTCCCGTATTAGAGATTTTACAATATCTAATTCTTCTTGTGTAACTTCATAAACATAATCTGTTAAAAAACACTGAATTGACAGTGATTTTAAAAAAGATAAAAGTTCGTCTGGAAAATTATAACCTTCACTAAATTTTAAGCAAATTTCTTTTCTCAGATTGGTAAACAATTCTTCCCATGATTGATCAGGAATAATCATTAATGTGAGAGACTTTTTGAATAGTTCATCACTTAAAATGAGTTTTATTTCTCTACTTTGCACCAAAGAAAAATTATTTAATAATTTTTCAAGACTTTCCAAATAGTTTTGGTACAACTCGAAAAAAATATTAACAAATGAGTTATGAAAAATATTCTTTTCTTCTAAAATACTTGAATACTCATCAAGAAGATCAAATTCAATTTCTCTCACATTCTTTATTTTCTAAGATTCTTTAAATATGCCAAAACATGATCTCGAATAGACATTAATTCATTATAACATTTTTGATCATGTGCGTCCTGTCTTAATTCTTGATCTGGTTTATATACACTTTCGATGAATAAGTCAAGACCCCTGTTCCATTTATCTCTATGAGTTTCTTGATCCATTAGTCCCTCTGCCTCCAATCATCGGGTTTATCATTTCCTTCAGTAAAAAAGTCAACAATATCATCAACACTGTCAAATCTACTAATACCGAAACGTTCATTACCCAACCCACCAATATCGAGTTGATTTAAAAAGTCATCTAAATCACCTTCTTGCATGTCTGGATTTTCTGATTTTCTTCTTGCCTGTCTAAGCATAGTTCCAGCAGAACGATTTGCTTTTGCAAGTTTTTCTGCCCAAATCATGTCTTCTAAACTAACTTCTTCATGAGCAATAATTTTTTTACAAATTCCTTCCAATCTAATACGATATTGAGTTGAGAGCATAAGGAACTCCAATAAGTTTTTATTTATTTTTAATATCTTTGATAATAGAATCTACATTATCCAAAAGTTCATCAGTTTTAATTATAGAATCAATTCGATTAATCAAATCTGCAATGGTACTAGTAACCATAGGTCGCTCAGTTCTTGCTGCAAAAGCTAATGCATTGCGAAGATTAGATTCTGCTTCTTTTAAACTTTCTTCAACTTGTTTTGCTAACATATTTTGTTAATTATTAGAGTACTCTTTGGAATATTTTTCCATAAAAGAAAAATTAGTTTCGTCAATGATTCGATTGGTCATTTCCATTGCCGTTGGCCAATCATCAAGACCTGGAATTCTTTCAGCGAGTGCTTGTACACATTTTGCATAACGATCTAAGTTATCTGCAAAAATTTGTTCCCATTCTGTAGAATGTTTTTCTTTTTTGAAATTAATCATTGCATTTTCTCGTAATGTTTTTGTAAAACTTTAATTAATTCAAGAGTTTTATTTTTGTCAAGCAGAACTTCTGCCCAAGCTCCACCATTAAATCTTGAACGCTTTCCAAGTATATATCTGATGGAATATCTAATTCTATTCAATAAACCAACATCTGACAAATGGATACTTAGAAAAATTGAATCATTGAAATCTTCATCCGAATCAAATGAGATAATCATTTGATGACTCAAATCACCACAATGACAAACAAATAATGAGTTTTCCATTAAAATTCACTTCTCCTTCTAGGTGGGTTATTTTGAGTTTTCCATTTACAATAGTCTGGCAATTCTACTTTTTGCTCATCAAAATATTGACAAACAACTGCAACATCTGGTGGATACTTTGGACCATTTAATTGATGGTTTACATTCCTAATGTGACAAAAAATATTGTACCCACAAACAAATATTTCAATCATTTACTAGGAGGAATCCAAAATCCATCATCGGTCATACTCCACCCACCTTCCATTGCCTGATCCCAAGTCATATTATCTGGAATAACTTTTTCAGTTCTCTTTACAACTTTTTTTAGAAGACAAGACCCATCTTCTTGATCAACCCATTCTAATTCATCACCTTCTTTTAAATTTGCAGCATCCAACAAATCATCAGGTAAACAGATAAAATACTCACCGCTTGGCCCGTCAATTTCAATAGGTAGTACCCAACGTTTAGGTTTACTATTTTTTTCTACATCACACATAGAATTTAATTCATCTTTAGTGTGTTGCTCATACTCGTGTGGATAGTAATTTTCTTCCCAAAAACTAGACCATGCTTTTTTACATTCTGGAGACTGATCATCTTTTTCACACTCTAATGTAGTATTTGGTGATTGATTTAATTGTTTTTTGTGTACAACTGTTTCTTTCCACGCAAGTTTAAATTTTTCATCAAATTCATTCAAATAGTATCCAAGAAATTCATAGGCTGCCATCGCAAGATTTTCTGCTTTTTCATAGTTTCTTTCTTGGATTGATTGAGCAACAATATCAATAATCTCACGGGCATAACAGATCTTGGAAGTCGTCATCTCCAGATCATTCATTACGCCCCACACTTTATCAGAACTCATGAGTTGATCCTCGCATAATATCAAACAGTTCTTGAGACTTTTTCAGACACTCAGTATGATGTTCAACTGCAGCTGCACATGCCTCAATGATTAGATCATGAACTGTTTCAACTGACAGTTCATGATCTTCAATACATTCCATAATTAAATCAAAAAGTACATCATCAGGTTTATAAGTCATGGGGTGTCCAATGCCTCAGCGATTGCTTGCTTGATTATAAGTTGAACTTGATCCTCTGTCAAGTGATTTAAAAATTCGTAACGTGGATCTTTCGGATTCCACTCCAATACCAGTGTTCCATCTGGATTTTGATTAACTTTCAAACTATCGTCCATTTGATTGCAATTCTTGAAAAAGTATGTCAATTCTAGCATCTAACGAATTTTCTAATCTGTATAATTCGTTAGTTAATTCTAAATTTTCTTCTTCTAATTTTTCTATCCTCGATTCTAAATTAGAAATAATGTCGATCAATGAGTATTCTTTATTGAATTGTTGATCAATACATTCAATATAATGTTTTTCTTTTTTTGAAGGACCAAAAAAGAAATTAATAATATTTTTGATTTTTTGTTGATTGAACACTTCTGTAATATTCATTGTATCGTATAAATTTATTTAATGAAGGTTCCACATTCAAACTTTTACAACACTCAAGATATGAAATCCATTCATACCATGGTGTTGTTGGATCAAGAACGTGATACGTCATTATTTTTATTGAAACCAAAAGAAAGTTTTTCCTGTTCAATACGATTTTTCTGTGCGAGAGAACAAATAGTCTCCATTACCTTAAGAGTATCTTCAACAGTTGAATTACTAGGCATACGATTCAGAACAATTTCAAATAGAGGAAAAAATTGTTCTGAGGCCTTTTGAACTTCTTCTGGAGTTAGTGCTTTATTTTCCATTTTTCAAATCTGGGTGGGGGGCATAAAGAGGACCAGGATAATTTCCAGCAAATTTTGATGCAGTTTCATGAAGTTGCTTAACGGCCTCAACAGTCTCTGGAGTTTCTTCCCATTCCCAAGAATTTCCATTTTTATCAGTAAAATTTCGTGTTGTCATAATTTTCCTCCTACTGTTCCTTCATAAGTTTGTTGATTTTCTGGCCAACCATCTTGTAAACCTTTTAGGTAAAATCTGGTTGCATTAATACAATTTTCTTCCGTTAATGATGTGATTAATTCTTTACCTTCTTTATTATAACTCCTCCATGTTTTCCATGAAGTTTGTTCAATATAAAAGCAATCATCAATTAGAGTACGATTCATCTTTTGGTTTTTCGTCAATTTTAAATTTTTTGATGTTTTTGAGACGTGCTTTGTGCTTTTCCATGTTTACTTTACTATCAAAGTAACAAACATGTTTTTCATTATTATCCATATATTCCATTCTAAATGGAAATCCAACATGTGGAAAAGTAACCTCAGAATTTTTTTTCATGATAATTCAATTTCAAAATTTTCATCAAATCCTTCAACGTATTCGTGAGCATAATAACCTCTTGGATTACTTATGATTCTACATTGATCCAAAACATAATCATTTTTATGATGAACATGTCCATGAACCCAATATTTAATACATGGATTTTGTAGTATTAAACTACTAAAATCTGTATAATAAGCACAATTTGACATTTTTCCTTTATAGTTATCACTTATCGATAAACTACAAGGTGCGTGATGAGTGATCATAAAAACATTGTCATTCTCATGCTTTTTGAGTTCACCATACAAGTATAAACGACTTTCCTTATGAATGTCAAGCAAATCATATGGTTGCAATTTTCTATATTCTGAACCAACTCGAATGCAATGATAATCATTCATCATTTGTTTAATTGCAAACATATCAGAAGAATTTTGGTTATTAAAATCCGTCCACATTGTCATTCCAATAAAAAACCAATCACCAATTTGAATGGTTTCATTTTCCAATAATTTAACTTCTTTGGGTATTCTTTCTCGTAAAGTTTTGTATGTAGAATTTAAGTGATATCCATAATGTTCATGATTTCCCATCACATAGAGAACATGATTAAAATTTTTTACGCATTTATTGAGAAAATTAGAATAAATCCTATTTAATTCTCCATTTTTAGACAAATGTTTTGCAGTTAGGATATCACCTGCAAGTATAAGTATATCACCCTCATGAGGATCAATTACTCCTCCCTTTTCACAAACTTCAAGATGGAGGTCCGATAAGACTTTAACCTTCATTACCATATCCATTATATCCATGAATTCTATTCAATTCTTCGACCAATTCTGGATTCATAAAATTCATATTAATTAAAACCCTAGATTTGTGATTTGATGGTGAATGACCAGTATGTTGCATTAGTCCATCAAAAATTACCAATCTATTTTCGACGGGTTCAATTTCTTCAATCAAATCATTACCTTGACGATCAAATAGTAATGTATTTCCATCACTATTATTCATATAAAAAATTGCAGTAGTATGATCATAAGGAAAGTCAGTATGAAGTTCATGGCGATATTTGTTTGGATTGTACATTGTCATATCTGCCCTGGCCCTAATGATTTGTTGAGGTCTCTCAACAAATTCTTCTACTTTTTCTTGAGTACTAAAAACCAATGATCTAATTAATGTACCCACAAAATTACCAATAAAATATCCATTCCAATGAAGTCTCATGTTAAACCCAAAAGAATCTAAACTTTCATACGAATCATCATTTGTTAGATTATCATTAAAAAACCATTCACAATTTTCACCAAGAAAATGTGATTGTAAATGATCCAAATAATGTTTTGAAATTAAATTATCAATTACTTTTACCATTAGTCGAATCCCTCTAAACCATCTTCATGAATAAAATACGTGTAGGTTAGTCTACCAGTTTCTCTTGATTCACCAAAAACATCGGTCAATGCATGAACTCTTGATCCTTCATACCCAACCAATCGATTATATTTGTTTTCAACATTAATTACTCGATTATTTTCACCATCAAAAATTGAAGTACCCGCTTTTGATGGTGCTTCTGGATTCAAGTAAATGACACCAGCACATGCAGTATTGAAATCCATATGATAACGATCTTGTCCAAAATCAGAAAAAGCTTGCCTTGCTCTTTCAGTAGTAACATGAAAAAATGAAGTTATTGTCAAATTTTTCGCATAATCATTTGTATATGGATATTTAAAATTTGATAGATCAAAGTGTTGGTAACAGGTATCAAATATTTTTTGATCACATTGATTTAATAAATCATTTTTAAGGCTACGTAATTGAAGGGTCCTTTCACCCCTCCATCCACTTGGTGGAACAGTCGCAACATAATCAACCCTGTAGTTATCAATAGAAAGAGCTATTTCTCTCAATAAGTCGGGATTTTCAAAGAAATTATCTTTAATTAAAATATCCATAATTCAGTTATTTAACTCTATATCTTCTATATCATTTTTTAAGCGGTCAAAAAAATCTTCATCCAATGGAATAAGTTCTTCTTTACCAGTTTTAATATCTTCTACCATTTGCATCAGATATTCTAAGAATTCTTTAGGGTATACATCATCTTCACCAAGAGATACCCAAAACCATTCCTTACATTCTTGTTCTGGATCCTCTACTATTCTGGGTAAAGCATAATCCGCATAGTTAGAGGTCATAAGATCAGACCAGATCCTAAATGCCCCACGAATACTTTGCCATCCAGTCATCCAACAATGACCAATCCAATATTCCCACCAATTTAAGGTGGTCTTTTCTTTATCCGTTGATAAAATACGATTACTAAACATTTTGATTTACCAAATCTGTTGATTTAATTTCAATGTAAATATCCTGGGAATCATTCCAATGTCGAATAACACCAGCAACAATAAAAATATTAGTGATCAGGTATGACAGAAAAATTAATGTACGAATGATTGCGATCTTATCTGCAACATGATCTTTCTTATGTGCTTTTTCACCCAGTGCTTTTGCCCAAAGTCTCCACATAATTACTTTTTAGTAGATTTTAAGTCAAATTCTTTTTGAAGTTCTTTTGCCAATTTCCAGGATCTTCTCCAAATTAAATACTTGGTAATTGGATTTGCTGGATGATACAGAATAATCCATTTCCATCTTTGTAGTGTAACTTCAAGTAATTTTAGCACATATATGATGGCAACTGACACATTTTCATCTACTACTATCATGTAAAACACAACTGCAAATAGAGTGAACCAAAGATAGTAGTAGGTCATTATGGTAATTTCTCGAATAAGTTATATATTAGTTCTTTTTAACTTTTGTTTTTTTAGTTTTTGTTTGTTTTGCAATAAAAGTCTTTGCATTTACTAAACTATTAAACGTCTGCATCTGCTGCCCATTATGAATTACGATAAACTTCTTATCGCCAAAAGGAACAGCAGCCCACATACCATCTTTAGTCACGTATCCATTAGGTTGTCCTGGAATTGGATTTAAAATACCTTCATTTTGAACATTCATATTTAAAGAGGACGTAGATTAATAATTTGTTGAGCTCGATAAATTCTTTCAAGTTGATCATAAGCACCGTTACGGGTGTTTGCATACACAACAATATTTTGATAACCAGAAGAGGTACCCATCCAGCATTTAGCGGTCCAAGCGGTCATGAAAATTCTCCAAACAATGAATAGTATAAGGAATGAAATTGGTCAATAGGATTTGAGTGGACAGTAAAATAACTGTCACAAATCACTTCTTAATGACCGAAATAGCGGGTTCACCTTGAACAAAGATCGTATCAACAACACCTTGTAGGCGTCGTGCTGTGGCAATACCCACATTGTTATAGACAGGAACATGAATGAATCCATGAGACTTGGTGTAGGAATCAATGTCACCAGGCACCAGAGTGCCCTCTGCAAGTGCCCTAGCGTCGTCCTGGTGAAGGCGAATCACACGGCCGATGGTCTGCGCCATACTCACCATATCCATGTTCCTCATGAGGACGCAGGAAGTCAATCCAGAGACATTAATGCCCTCAGAGAGAATCGAATAATGAAGAAGAATAAACTTACGATCATTGTCCTTACCCCATTGATTCAAAGTTTCGAAAAACTCTCCACGAGTCACCTTACGATTATTAATGAATGCACCATATTTTGCAGTGATCCATAAAACATCATAACCGTGAGACTGAACTTCAGTCATGAATTCAGTTTCAGCAAGCATACGAATCAGAACTTTCGTATTTGGAGCAGCAACCAAAACCTTTTCCATATTATCTTCATTGAGAATCGTATCAAGAAGAGTCATACAATCACGTTCAGCAGCAAATTCTTTATCGCGGTGACTGTTAATTGAGTTAACGTTAACAACAGGAGGAATGATAAATCCACCTTCAATCAGTTCAGGAGCAGCAACTTTTGAAATAACAGGACCATAAACATCACTCCAGTTCATACCAGGCTTGGAAGATGTATGTGAATGCTTAGGAGTTGCAGTAAAGAAATAGCAACGCTTGGCATTCTGGGAAAAGAACTTGGTTGGACCAAAGAAAGATTTTTTAACACTATGATGTGCTTCATCAAAATAGATGGTATCTACATCAATACCAGATTCTTCGACTTTATGAAGAGAGTTGTAAGTAGTAAAGATCAAAAGATGACGATTCTGATCTTTACTTTTAGTAGAATGTGCAACAATCACATTAGAATTAGTTGTGTTCTGGTAGTGATTCTTACCACTGTGCACATGAAGAACATTTGCACCAATTATATGTTCCATAAACTCAGAACATAACTGAATTGCAAGCCCAATACGAGGAGCAACCACAACTACAGTTTGAGAAATGGTGCTTTCAAACAAACGCAGAGTATCAGCAATCATACAGATCGTCTTCCCAGACCCAGTGGGTTGGATCGACTGACCAAGCGAGTAGATCGCCATGGCATCGGTCGTGCGCTGCTGGTGGGGACGGAGTTTCATCGGTTCGATTTGGTATGGAAAGATCATACCCCATAAAAAAGGGGGCGTCAAGCCCCCCATTCACACGCATGTCAGAGATTCGTGAGGCATGGCATATCAGGTGAAAACACCAAAGGATTGCCATCAACATCCACAATTGTATTTTCTGTACCAAGTCCACCAGAAACCCCAATTGGTCGAATATTTTGAGGGAGAAAACCAGCAAAACGGATTGGAAAATCATGAGGTTCTCCATTATTTTCTACACCAGCAACAGAAAAACAACCCTTTACAAATAATTCTTTAACCTCTTGGAATTCTTCAAGAAGAGAAAGACGTTGTTCTCGGAGATCACTCTTTCGTTCTGCCAAATAACCAAAATAAAGAACAGGAAGATCATATTTTTGTGAGAATGCAAATCCACGTCCCCAAGTAGCCATGTTATTGGCGTTGGTTGCAAAATAAGTAATACAACCTTGATTCATAATCTCGATCATCTCTCGACCATTAGTTCCCGCAACGGGAATTTGATTTGCCTTACAAAAAGCATGAATAGAGTTAGAAGATTTACCTTCAGGATTATAAGTACGAAAGTTTGCAATAACTTGAGTTTTAGAAATTGCTTCGTTCTTAATCCATCGACGTACTTTAGAAGTACGATCTGCTGCAATTTGATCTACTGCAAAACTGATAGAATTTGCATCGGGTTCAATTTCACCTGCCTCAACAGCATTGCAAATTTCTTTGAGATAGTCATTACGATTTTGAGTCTTTTGTGGACCACAACTCCAATTACTGCTGCTGCGAACAAGACGTTCATGCCAAGGACTTTCAAATTCATAGATATCGTAGACATAAAATTCTTGTCCAAGATCTCCGAGAATATTATCTCGATGCCAACCGGCAATACCATCAAGAAGATAAGGATTGATAGTATCGTTCGCAAACTTTACAATCGGAGGAAGTTTATCGGGCCGAATACCATAAACCTCAAAATCATTCCTGAGATCACTCAAATGAGCATTATCATTTTGTTTGTCACGAGGTTGTTTACTTTGAACATAGTTCACGCAAGAACGAGGAGCAATTACACGCGCAATATGCTTACCACCATTATATTCCAGTGGATCAGGAAGTTGATCAACAAGTTCTTCAGTAATACCAAGAGGATTTGAAAGATTAGCAATTAGTTTATCGTAGTATTGCTGAACTTGAAGAACCTGATGATTGGATTGCATGAAAAGGTGTCAATTGATTTGAACAGTGTCATTATGGTACAAAAAAAGAGGGGTGTCAACCCCTCTGTGCCATTTACTCGACTGTCACATTAAGAATCATTAAAAGCTTAGATTCTTATCTTCAAAGGGAACAAACCTATTCTACTCATATTATGGGTATTATGTCAAGTCTCTTCCATGTCCTTAACAATATCATTAAACTTTTCTTCCCAACCGGTGTCATCGGTACCCCACTTATTCAGAGGACAAGAATCTAAGATTACTTTTGCCTTAGCTGGAACATAACAACCACATTCTTTACATCTGTTTTCAAATTCATCATATTTATCACAACCCTTACAAGTCATCATTCTTTCTTTGTATACTTCATCAGACACGAACAAAAACTTATCATGATTTTGTTGGATATGTTTTATAAGATCCCAGGAAAATTTTGCTAGATTTTTTCCTTGTTGTAACATTGATGGATATTTTTGTTCTTCAGACATTTTAATAAATTTCAAATTTTCAAAAAATATTTATTATCAATAAAAACCTTTAAGTGTTGAAGAATTAACTGATCCATTTAATGAATAATTTCCACCAGTAATTGCTCTTCCTGCGGTACCACCATTTCCAGTATTTGGTGTATTTCCACCATTAGCACCCCAATCGCCACCAGGAGCACCAGTTCCTCCTTGAGCTCCTGGTGTGGATCCACAACCATTTCCTGGAGCTCCAGGAAATCCCGCATTTCCACTCAATGAACCACTTTGGTTGTTATATCCTCTTCCAGTTCCACCAGCACCTCCAGCACCTCCAAGACCACCGGCAACTTGATATGTTCTGGTGCAATTTCTTCTGGAAGTCCATTTGCTTGTTGTCCACCAACAGTTACCCCACCAGTTACAAACTTGTCTTCTATCACATCCACCACCACTCCAACAATTCCCCTCAGAGTATCCAGGAGGACATCCTGGGCACCCTCCACAGTTTTCTGTGGTTATAGTATCTGTACACGTTCCTGGGTTTCCTGGAGCACCATTTGCACCTTTCTCACCACCACCTCCACCACCATAAATTCTACCCCCACCTCCTATTGTGATGGGTATTCTAGATCCAGAAGTTGACATTTCAAGTGCATTTCCTCCTGGTGTACCATTAGGATTTACACTTGCTCCACCTGGACCACCATACCCTAATATAGATCCGTTAATAGTAATTCTTAGATTATAAACCGTTCCTTGTGCCCTTAATGCTGGAGCTGCTTGTACGGAAGATCCGCAAGTACCATTTAAAGTATAAAACTTTTTAATATTTTTGTTTAGATTTCCATTCCATCGTCTACCACCATTACTACCATCAGTTGTAGTTCCTGTCCCATCCCTAGTTAATGTATTAACATCTGAATCGGATGTAGAAGAACTAACCTGCTCACTGTATTGCTCAACATAGTAAGTTTTTACGCTGTTTCTAAACTGTGATAATCTCCAGTTACTTTGTGAGGATGCAATAGCACCATTCTCAGTTGCATCGGGGACACGAGGTTCAGATTCATTAACATTTGTATTTCTAATGTAGTCCGATGCTCTAATATTAGAACTACTTCCACCGAAAGTTGATGCTAACTGACTGAAACTAATTGATCCACTAGTAAAGTATGGTCCGTCAACCGATGTTCTGTGAGCCATATTGGTTTAATTTATACAAAAGTGAAACGATCGTTACTTATATCTATATCATCAATCTGTGCAGAATTATTTAAGACTGATCTATGAGGAACACGCATATTATTTCTAAGTTTGTCTTTTTTAACCTCCTCATAACGACGACGGCAATTTTCTAGAATTTCTTTTCCATTTGGTAAAGAATCTAAGAAATTTCTTATTGACTCTGGGTTAAACATTTTAAGTCCCCGAGCAACTTGAATATAACTATCGACATGCCAAAATTCTTTTCCTTTTTCAATACTAGTTTGTTCCAAAAATTCCTCTCTACACTTCTGATCAAAAGATTTAACCCAATCAGTTTTATTATTTGTCATATATTTCCAAAATTCAGAATCTGTTCTATTTGTGTTATAATGTAAGCATACGAATTCCATAATTTCTTCATACAATGAACGATTTCTTCTGTTACATTCCATTCTGTTATATTCTAAATCTTTAAGAGTCGGATTATATTCAATAAAATCCTTCAATTGCATAACAATAATATGAATTCCAGTTGCTTCTAGTGGTTCTATAAAACCACTAGATAATCCAACTGCCATACAATTTCCAATCCAATGATTATCATAATATCCGGGAACATATTTAATAATCCTTTCGGTGCTAAGACTTACATTAAAATTTTCTAATAACCATTCATTATATTTTTCTTTAGCTTCTTCATCAGAAGTAAATTTTGAAGAATACAAATAACCAGTTCCATATCTATTTCCAATAGGTATTTTCCAAATCCATCCATTTTCTGTAGCTTCGGATAAAGTATAAGATGGAATTTCTGTGAATTCGTAAGGAACTTGTTGGGCTATTGCCCTATCAATTGGTAAATATTCTGAAATATCATTCCAATTTGATCCCAATTCTTTAATTAAAAAGCGGTTAAAACCAGATGCATCAATATAAAAATCTGCAGTAACTTCTCCACTATTTTTAAAAATAATACTTTGAATATTTTTTCCATCGGAATTTACTTTTTCTGCAACATCATCAATGAATTCAATTTCATCCTTCATTTTTTCATACACATACTCTGAAAAAACTTGAGTATCTACATGTAGTGCATAAAGAAATCTTAAAATATGACTTGGTAATGTTGTAGTTGGTTCGGAAAAGTTTGTTCCTCCATTATAATCGTCAATAAGAATTGAATAAAGACTTTCTGGATAATTAGTTTCAACTAAAGAAAGTTCTCTAAATCCATGAAAAAATTCAGTATCTTTAATCCAATTTTTAAAATTTATCCCCAATTTAATTGTACTACCAGTTTCTTTTAGAAAATCTGCTATTTTTACTTTTAAGAAAGCTTGTAAAAAATATGAAATGGATGGAGTTGTACTTTCCCCAACACCAATATTTTTTGTTTTTGAATCATAATATAAAGAGACGTGGACTTTATCACCCCAACGTCTCTTTATCATTGTAGCAGCAATCAATCCAGAGGTACCAGAACCAAGAACAAGAAACTTTTTCATTCAAATAAAATTAATCTGAAATATTTAGATTCATTAATGGAAATCTCTCCATGCAGTTCCATCCCATCCCTGGAATTTTAATGTAGTTGTGTTGAAAATCATACCACCTCTTTGTGTTGTCAAACCAGTTCTTTCAGTCGTTGTTACTCTTGGAACAATCATAAATGATGCAACTCTTCCAGGTATTCCATATCCAGCAGATGAAAAATCAACTGCTGCTAAAGCTGCTGTCGTACCAACACCAACCGTCGTTTTATTATCTAAAAGTGTAGTAGCACCGTAAATATTAATTAATGGTGCTTGTGTTCCCTCTCCTGAGTAAACTGAAATATTTCCATAAACTCCTAACTCAACATCGGTAAGTGTCGTGCCAATTCCAACATTTCCTCTAATAATAGCACTTCCACCAACAACCAAACTCTCATTTGGTGTTTCTGTCGTATCAATACCAACACTTCCAAATACTGCAATTTCTTCTCTTGCATCGAGAGCATATTGTGGATTTGAAGTATTAATACCAATACTTTCTACAACATGAAGTTTATAGAATGTTGATAAACCAGAAACATTATAAATGTTTGTATTAGTAATTATTGGTGGTAAGTTAACATTTGATGGTGTTAAAGTTCCAGCAACAATCACATCAGATGCAAAGAATGAATTACTTCCGAAGTATGCAGTTCCAGTAACAGTAGATGTACCAACAACGTGTAAGGTATTTGATGGGTTAGTAATTCCTAAGCCAAGGTTACCTTGATATGTTAAAGATGCTAACTCAAAGTTATTTTGCCCATAAACCCATGCAAATCTTCCTGTTCCAAATCCTGTTGGTCCACCATGTAAAACCATATTAAAATTACCAATATCATTATTAACGATATCGAAATTTTTACTAGTTGCTCCAAATCTCAGAATACCAGTGCTTGCACCAAGACCAACAGAATTGCCAATACTAAGTGTTGCTGCACCGGAATTAGAAATAATTTCAACAACTGGAGTTGATTTTCTTATTTGTAAATCGGATGTTGTTGGTTGAGATGTACCAATACCAACGGATCCAGTACTAGATACTGTAAAATAATTTCCAAGATTTCCTACTTGTAAACCTGCTGAGGTAATACTAGTAAATCCGGTGATTAATGTACCTTGGTTAGTGATGGATGTTGTAAAGGCATTATTAACAAAAATATTTGGTCCACCAGTTAATGCCCTTGCAGAATCTGCAACACCAGTTAGACTACCGATCAAATTGCCGAAAAATTGTCCTGTTACACTTCCAAAAATATTTGTTGATGCAGTTAAAATACCAACATTCAAATATGTAATTGTTGCTGCAACTCCAGCAATATTACCTTGAAAAATATTTGATGCAGTTATAATACCTGCTTGGACAAAATTACCATTTGTATTACCAGAAACATTTCCTGTTAAATCACCAATAAAACCAGAAGTTGCTGTAACAATACCAACTTCTAAAAATCGTGAAATTAATACATTAGGTATTGGTGGAATAATTGATGTTGATAATGTTCCAACAACAATGTAGTCAGCATTTAATTGTGTAATTCCAAGTCCAGGACCAGAAAATCCAGAATAAGAAGTTAATATTCCAGAAACTATCATTCCACCAGTTGAGTTTATACCAACTCCCAATTGATTGCCAAATCCAGGTTGGCCTCCAACTTGGAATGTAAATCGTGGATCGACTGTTGCAATACCAACATTGCCTGCAGCATAGATACTGGTAAATCCTAAACCAGCATCTACATCAACCCACTGTGATGTGGGTAAATTTGAAAGTGTAGCACCGTTTCCATAAAAAGCTACAGCAGTTATAATTCCTGATGTTGGATCTAGAGTAATTCCAGATCCAACTCTGGTTTCTGAAAGTGTAGAAATTCCTGTTAATTTTAGATTGACAGCGTTTACCAGTCCATTTACATTTGCGTTTCCATTTACATCCAAGAGTTGAGTTGGAAGACTTGTGCCGATTCCAACCAATCCAAATGGACTTACGATAAAATTATCGTTGTCAACCTGAACACCATTCCTAAAATTAAACGACTTTGAATAATTTGCCATTTTAGGTTTTTAAACTATTTATTTTCAATTTGTTTACGAAGATCACGGACTTCATTAGAAAGATCTTTAATTGCTTCAATTAAGAGTGGAACAATTTTTTCATACTTAACTGTCAGATAATCATTATTTGCTGGGGCAGGTGCAACCGCCTCAGGTAAAACAGACTGTATTTGCTGTGCAGATACACCAACATGAGTTATTTCAGGATCAAATCCTAATTCGGATGCAATATCGTTGAAATTATATGTGAATCCATCTAAACTTAAAACTTTTTCTAGAGAATTTTCTAGAGGTTTAATATTAGTTTTAAGTCTTTCGTCAGAAGCAAATGCTGTAATATCTCCAGTTGCTGAAATATTACCACTAACAGACAAATTACCTGTTACTGTATGAGCAGAAATATTTGCAACTGTTAATGTATTATCAATGGTAGTATTTTTTAATGTAGTTTGACCACCAGTTTGGGTAATATTGCTACTTACCGATAGCGCACCATTGATTCCAAGGGTTCCAGTAAGAGTTGTATTTCCACTGACACTTAAATTGTTTGTAATTGATGTACTACCACGAACATCAAGATTTCCATTTACAGTTGCACCTGCACTTACTACAGAAACTGTATTTGTACTTACACCTGAAGAATTTTTAAGATTTAAATCAATTCTTCCACCATTTGTTGTATTGGCAATAGTAAATATACTATTTGTAGATGAACCAGCACTAAAAATGTCACCATTTCCTGCACCAGATGTTCTAATATTGATTCCACTATTAAATGTAGAAATACCAGTTACATTTAATCTATTCAGTGTGGACCCATTATTAACAGTAAGGCTTCCTGTTGTGGTCAGTAAAAGAACGTTTAGATTCTGATTTATATTGGTATTTTTAGCAATACCAACACCACCAGCAACAATCAATGCACCATTTGTATATCTTGTAGAATCAACTGTTGCGAGAACACCGATAATATTGTCAATATTTACTGCAGCATTAAATGTTGCATCTCCATTAAAAACAACTGGACCATTAAACTGTGATAGAAGTGTATTTGAATTACCACCTTCAACTAACAATCTTTCTTTGATAATGGTTTCATCAAAAGTTACACTTAATCTTGAAGGATCCTGTCCTCTGATTGAAGGAACCGGTGCATCAAAAATCTCCTCTTGACCTGTTTTTGCATTTGTTTTTTTACTTCCGAGGAAGAAGTCACCGTTGTTGTTCATACCAGTATAAACAACTGTTCCACAAGATCTTTGTTGTGCTTGTGCTAAACGAGTTTGCTTATCGGTCAGATTGGTAATTTGAAGTTGTGGGAGCGCAGTTGAATAATTACCAGGACCATATCCAAGGTATTCAAATGTTTGGTTTGATGCTCTTAGAACTGATGGTCTTCTAAATTCAATTGCAAGAGGTTGAATTTTTTTGATCAGTGATCCTACATCATGTGACTGTTTAACAGTTCCCAATACACCACGAATAACAGTAATTTCATCAGCACCAGATCCACCCAAACTGTTACTGACGATTCTCATGATTTCATTATCTACTTGAATATATGATCCAAGTGGGAATCTTGAAGGAATTGCAGTATTACTTAATGGTGTTGCAGTAACTTGAATGTGTGTATCATCAGTAAAGTTTACGATCTTAAGATAATCATTCTTAAAGAATGCAATATCACGAATATTTACGTTTGGTGATGATGCATCTGAAGTTCCTGCGTTAGCTGATAATCCGTGCCTTAGAACATATGAAGGTATGATTCCAGGAGCAACAAGATTTTTACCTGTATATGCACTAAATGAAGTTACATTATTTCTAGTGTTGACAATATAATCACCAAGATTGTTATTATTCTGATCTAAAACTCTAAACTTATTTCCGGAAAGTAATCCATGGTTGAAAATAAAGTTAAATGTAGTAATACCTACAGTTGAATTATACTGTGTTGATTGAACTACAAAGCTAGGACCAGTGATAAATGCGTACTGTCCGGCAACAACGAAAGGATCTCCTGTTGTTTTTGCAATTGAAATTTGTGTTGTTGATGGAACCGAACGAATACGTGCATGTAAACTATCAGTAACACCAACACCAGTAAATTGAACAGTATTTCCAAGGTGAGTTGCAATACCAGAACTGCTAATTAAAATCGTTGCGTTAGGTGAAGATCCTCTAAGTTTTACATTATCAAAATATAATGTTTGTCCTGGTGTGTATGCAGATCCTCCTGTTATAATTTCACTAGAAACAACACTACCACCAGCAACTGTGACTTTAGCAGTGGCGCCATTCCAACTTGTTAATCCAACATCATTGAATAATTTTACGTTGAAATAAGTTCCATCGGTAAATCCTGCCCCACCACCAAGTGATGAATAAGTAATAATTCCTGCAATACCATGAGGTCTATCAAAAGTAATTGTAGTTGCAGATCCTACGGTTGCAACTGCAGATACACCTAATCCAACACCAAAATCTTTTACAAATTGATCAATGGTTTCTCTAGTAATACTTTTTTGTTGATCATTTGTTGAAACATCACCAACTGGGAATCTCTTTGCAAAGGACTTTGAAGATCTTGGGTTATCTTCTAAATTATCTCTGTCTAATTGTGGATAAAGGTTAATAACATTTTGACTATACTTATAATTTGTAAATTCTACAGGTACAGCATTTTTAGAATTTAAAACATATAAATGATAAACACCATCTTGAATATTATTAATATATGGTTTAATTACTTCATTTCGATAAATGTAGAAGTTTGAAATCAAATCAAGTTTTTGGAATCTTGGTAGTGATATATTTCTTACATCAGTATTGTTTACACAAACTCCTGGAGTATGCAATACACCAAAATAATCTACCTGGGAATATGTAAATGTCTTATCGTCAATTATAGATGATACTGTAAATGTACCATTGTACCCTACATTTGCAGTACCACTGAGATTAGTCGTATCAACTACATTTTTAATAACTACAACATCACCAACTTTTAAGTTATGTGGAAGATCACAAACTGTGGTTACAACATTTGACAATGCTGAACAAGTTGAAATAAATCTAGGATTTCTATTATATGCATAATCATTAGATGTAAGAGTTGAAAGTGTAAAATCTGAATTAGTTCTTGCACCTGTTGAACTAGATTCTTGAATTACATACCCTTCAATAGGATCTCTGGCATCAACAATTTCTTTAGGAATTACAACTCTAAGTTTATAAACTTTTTCATCATTTCCTCTAGAATCACTAGCTCTAGAGAAATAACTTACTGGACTTCTTGGACCAAATCCAGTATCTTCACTCGTACCGTAACTCAAAAAGTTTCTATAAATTCCATTATTTGCATTAACGTGAATAAACCAATTATTATTAAAAACGTCATATTGCAATGGAGATCCTAGATCACCAGGATCTTTATCGGATACTCTACTTACAATTTTTAAATTAGTTCCTCCAAAAACAGTTATTGGAGTGAATAATGCCGCATTAGTTGTTGATGATGCAAGTTTAATATAGTCAAATGGTAAGGATGGGTCACCATTGATGTTGTCATAAAACTGAGAAACAATGGCATAATATACTTTATTTTCATCAATATTTTCTGGAAGATCTCCATCATCACTAAAAATTCTAATTTTTTCACCATTTAGTAGACCATGTGCACCAATTTGGAATGAATTTGCTGCAGTTGGACCAGAAAATACAGTGTATACTTTTTCATAACTATTTGAACCAGTTACAAAAGTTGATCCTACAGATGCAGAAACAACATTATCTGCCATGTAGACAGTAGCCGTTGAAATACCTTGATTATTTGCCTCGATACCATTGATATAAATTTTTTCATCTTTTCTTCCACCGATACGATAACCTTGGATGATATTTGGTGGAATATTATCTGGAGTATTGAATCCAAATAGATATAAATGACTAGAAATACCAACAGATGTTGTTAGTCCAACATCAAATGATACCCATGAAATATCAGATTCCTGTGCATAGTTGAGTCTATTATTTGTAACTGCTCTTGGTGCAATGATTGATGTTACATAAGCAGTATCATCTTTTAAGAATGCATCTCTTTTGAATCCGGAAGCATTTAATGAATTTTGACCAAAGTTTGAGTTGGAGTTCGTAATTGATACGTCTGATCCGGATCTACCTTCAAAATGATTTGTATATCCAATTGCGAAAACCGATACAACCTGAATAAATGCATCATTGGATAATTTAATATGAGTATTTTCCCATCCACTCCTATAAATTGCCAATGGATCCAAATGATAAACACTGTCTGGATCTGTTGATGATGAACCAGATGCTAATTCTGCACCGGTAACTGCAGGATAATTAATTGCTTGATATGATCTAGATGATTGGTTATACTTTACAAATGCACGGTCATCCTTTTGTAGAGAAACACCAGTAAATTGTGCAACAACCATTGAACGGAAGCCAGATGCTCTTGCACCATCTGCGTGCATACCGTTCATTCCCCATACAGAACGAAGAGAGCAGTTAAAAATATATGGAGAAGCACCAGAAACTGTATCGGTTTCAATTGTTACTTTTGCATTTGAGAGACTAGGATTTGCTGGTAAGTTAACTCTTACATACTGTAGCAAATAAGTAAACTCGGTAGCACTAATAACATTTTGAACCGTAGTTGAAATATTATAATCTGAAGTTAAAGACCCATTAATTTTAATGGGTGTTCCAGATTGTAAATTATGTGGTAATGTTGTTGTTACAGTAACAACTGTAGATGGAGTAAATCCATCTCCAGAAATAATGGATGAAATATTAATTGGATCAGTTGCAAATGCACCAACAATCTCCCATTCAGGTCTCCTTTTTGCGAATCCAAGAGGAAGTGAAGGATATTTTTGATCAATATCTCTACCAGATGCAACGTTAAACGCATTTGATAGTTTTGCATAATACATATCAAGATCAGTAATATCATATCCACTTGGGATAGTTACACCGTCTGCATATTCAAAACAAGTTAATTTGTGATGTGAAAATGTTGGTAACGCTACATTATTAACGGAGAAATCAATATTATTAACATAAACTGGAGCACTTGGGTCAGCATCAAAGAATGACATCTGCCAAAAATAACATGCACCAGTGATTCTGAAAATTGCAGAATATGGAACGTTAGAATCTGTTGGATTTGGAACGTACTTTGCTCTAATTTTTGTTTTTCTTAAATCTAAACCAACAATAGAAGTTCCTCTAGGTACAATAACACCACCATTGATACTATTATATTTGTAGAGAACGTTATCTGGTTGTGTTATATCAAAATTACTTGTTAGTGTAAGAGAAAGGTCTAATGATGCTACACTTTGAAGACCTGATGGTGATACACTATATGCAGTTCCACCAACATCTCTAATCGCAAATCCTGGGCGATTATCAATTAAATGCTCTCCAGGAAACAAAAGAATCGTGGTTTTTTCAGTAATATCATTATTATTTCCACGTAAATATGAAAATCTAGCAGACTCTAAAAGAGCTCTTTGTATAGTTTTAAATGGTTTTGAAAGTGAATTACCCTGATTAGTAATCGAGTCAGTTGCATCAAGATCACTAGGGTTAACGTAAAGAATTCTACCTTCAGTATTTTTCAGAAAATTATCTAATTTATTGAGAGGCATTTGATTATTAATTCCAAAATCTGCTATGATCTATTTAGTAAGCAAATTTTATTCATCAACCGGCATTTCTTCAGGATTTTCTAACTCAACTGGAAATAAACAAGGGTGAACTTCCTCATCAATCAAATAAAAAGAGGACCTATACAAATCTTCTGGATCATATGATTTGTTTTTATCCGCTTCCCTACAAAGATCTTGATCGTATAAATGTCCGTCAGGAAGTTCATCAAACGTGAAAGGAACCTGATTGATAAAATACATCTTCACAATCATACTGCCATTATTGTACCAACAATAATTACTAGAGATTTTATATGACATTATGCAACCTCCATTTAATTATATTTAACGGAGATTTAAAATAAAAGAAATGCTCGTTACTGGGATCGAACCAGTCTATCAGGTCTTATGAGGACCGCGCTTTCGCCAGAGAGCTAAACGAGCTAGTTTTTCTTTTTATTTTTCACACGATATGTATCAGTTTGTGCGTGACAGTTTGGGCATAAAATATGAACATAATATACAAGATGACTAATAGGGACACTTGGATTCGAACCAAGACCTTGCGCTAATCTGGCGCTAATACGGAGTATAAGACCGCTGTTCTACCGTTGAACTATGCCCCCATAAAAATCCAAATCATTTTAACTGATTTGGAGAGATTTGTCAACACCCGTCTTCGTGGTTCGTGTTTATCCTAACAAACTCATCAGATACTTCATCATCATCTGTACAACGAGTTAAAAGAACCTCTTTGCCACATTCACCGATGATGAACAATGACTGACCATTTTCAACTTTATCTATGTAGTTGTCAAAATCTTCTTGAAATTCTTGAATCGTTACTTTATCCATAGATTGCCAAATCCGCATATTCAATTTGATCAGGTGGTACGTTCTTTTTTACAAATTTAAGAACGTTAAGAAATTCTTTTTGAGTTTCGCATGATACAAACTGCTCATTACCCTCGTCACTGATAAGTAGAAATGAGCGAGTGCATATGTCAATTACAATACCCTGTAAGCATTCCGCGTTCATGAAGGGTGTCCATTAAAATACCCCCATATTATAGGGGGTATCTGGCGTCATGTCAAGGGGGGGGTTAATGATTATTTTGCATTTGCATATGCAAATGGTGTTTCAGCCCATGCAGCAAATATATAACGATTTGTTAATGTATTTAAACTAGAATCTGTAGATCTTACTTTAAATCCATTAGAAAGGAAGTCAATTGCAATACCAGCAGCAGAAGCGGTTTCTACAGTTGTTGCTTCAGCAACTAATGTGCTATCAGTTGGATTAATAGCATTACGTGAAGAATCAAATATTCTCCATGATCCAGTTGCAGTAGCGTTTTTGATGATGACAAGTGCTGGCTTAAATCCCAGCATAACCATTGGGCCATCAGCATTACCATTACCCATATATTCATGGAATCTGGAATAGCCTTCAATTTCTGCCCAAACGTAAGCTACATATCTAGCATTCAAAGCATTTGTCTGCCCATCCATAGTATATGCAACAGCAGCAGAAGTGCTATTTAATGAAAGATAACCAGAAGTCAAAGAACCAATATTAAGAGTATATCTTGGTCCTGGATTACTAATTAAATCTGCTAAGAATGGATTTGGAGATGCAAAATTCTTATGGTAAACTGCCCAGTTAGTTGCTGCATCTCTATTCTTAATAATTGCAAAAGCAGCAGATCTTTGTAAACCATGGCCAATTGTAGCATTCGCAGTATTGTTTCCAATATAGTTTACAATACTGAATCCTGCTGGAATGTTGGTACTAATTCCCGTCGTGATCGTACCATCTGGACATATGCTAGTTGTACCAGCACCTGCTCTCCAACACCATGCAACATATTGAGTACCTGATGCATTTACACCACCTGCAGAATCATTACCTAATGAGAATCCATCCGCATTAAATGCTGTTAAACTTCCAGATTCGGTTGTTTCTGCCGTTGTTGCATTGGAATAAAGTGCTAGTGCTGGACCACGAGTACTATCAAACAAGCGATGATTGACGGTTGATCCTCTTGACTTTACCCAAATTAAATCACCGGTAAATCCAACACCAGTTATATTTTTACCCTGAGTTGCATCACCAGTGTAAATTACAGATCTAAAATGCTGTCCTGGATTTTGAATTGATGTACTGTCCCTAACAGTAATTAGATTATTTCTGCAGAGTGCAAGATATCCAACTGGTGGTGGGAATCTAAATGTACCTTGACCATTAATATCATTAAAACCTGCAGCTTGATTATTTGCAAAGATAGTTAATGGTAATGCACCACCAAATGTTGGGTTATCACCAAAGTTTAGATCCCAAATTGCAGTGTTTGATCCTGAAACTGCGGGATAGAATAGTCCATCATGAGTTCCGCAACCAACAAATCCAGTTGTACTAATTGCTGAGAATAATGGGCTATTGGGAGCAATTAGTACACCATTTTGATAAAAATCAATAGTTGATGGTCTACCATTAGTGAAACTATATGCAACCCCGATAACATCACCTTGAATAAAACTTGAGCGATTTCCGAAGTTTGCTGCCGATTGAATACCAGCAGCAGGGACGATTCCAAGATTAGCAATACCTAATGCAGAAGATACACCAACTGCACTAGAAACTCCGACATATGGATTTCCTGAGTTCCCAAGGTTAGTAATTCTAGCTTCGAAATACCAACTTCCGGTATTAACGCCAATATTTCCGTAAGTTGCTGAAGTATTAGCATTTGCAGACCAAAATGCACTTGTGTTCCCAAAAGAGTAACCAATTGAAACTGCACTAATTGCGTTAGAATTTGCAATTGCATTCAATGAACAGAATTGATTTGTTGGAACATTAGCAGCAAATGATCCATTTGATCTCCAAGTAGAAAATCCTACAACTGCTGCCGAATTTAAAGGTGTCCAAGATTTTGGAACATCAAATCCATTTGTGTATTTTGCTGCAGTATATACACGAAGATCTTGCATGTATCCCTGGTATGGGAACTGTCCAATGTTTGCACCATAATCACCAATTACCAAAGGTGATGCTGTAGTAGAAAAGACCGTACTTGCATTTGTGACTGCTAGTCCACAAACACCATTAATAAATCCGTAAAGATTAGATCCTCTCTTTGATACTGCAACATGAGTCCACTGGTTTGTGACAGCAATTCCAATAGGAGAGTTTACCCAGAATGTACTATTATTTGCACTAAGTTGTAATACAACTTCATTATTAATATTTCTTAGTATTTGGAATGGGAATCCAATACTAAACATCATTTCATTAGTTGCTGGATTTCTTCTCTGTGGATTTGCCCAAAATTCAACCGTAAAGTCGGATGAACCAAATTGAAAGTCTGTATGTGGTCCATAGGAAACATAACTTCCTGTAGATCCAGTAAAGTATGCAGAACTTCCATAGTAAATACTGGTTGATGCAAAAGAAATTGGTGAATTTCCAAAACCAGATGGTGATTTTGAAACCCCACTTCCTTTAATAGCAGCGGAATAATCTTGATAACCTGCGCCAGAGGCACCCCAAACCATAGGAACGGCCAAGACATTACTAGATGCAAAATTATCTCTTCTTAGCACGTTTGAATATGCACCACCTGCAGCGAATGCATCTGCAGTATTTGCAATTGAAACTCTTGGTTGTTGAAGATTTTCATTAAGTGTGATGATGCTATTTGGAGTGCAGTGAAAATCAGCACCTGCATTCGCAGCATCGTTTAATGGAAGATAATATCCGTTTGGACCAAATCCCCCCATATTATTAATATTTGAAATAATTGCTCTAGGAGTTTTTGGAACCCATTGTCCTGGGCGAGTATCATTAATATAGGATGAACCTGCTCCGGCAGAAATATAACCTCTTCTTTCTTTATAGAATCCAAAAATATCTGGAGTTAATGCTAACCCATCTACAAAGAAAAAGTCTGTAATTTCGGCATTTAACTGTTCAGTTTGTGCAATATTATTTGTAAAATGAGATCCAATATATTGAACTGTTCCAATCCCAGACATGCTACTTAGAGCATTTAGTGCTGGATATGATTCAATTGTGTAACTTAATTGATTAATACCATTAATATAAAGTCTCATCCTTCCATTTGCATTAACAGAAGAACTATTCCAAGTTACATGAAGATGAATCCATGTCTGTGGATCTCTTATTAGTGATGAAGTTCTCAAATCTGCAGTTGATCCACCATTGATAAAGACACGAAATGCATCACCTGCATCAAATCTGATACCACAGTCTCCATTCGCTCCTGCAGGAACTCTTAAAAGATTCTGACTTTGCACTACGTTTGAAAGAACAGATCTCCTGACCCATCCGCTCCAGGTCCAGCATCTTTGATTACTTGTGACTGTTGGAGTTCTTACTAAATATTCGTTTGCCATTCTATTAACTTAGTTTAGTATTGTACAACCTGAAGGAAAATAATCAGAGATAAGTTCAACCCATGATGTTCCATTATAAACTTCAACAGCATTACTGACATTGTTCCATCTTACGTATCCACCAGCTGGACCTGGAGGTCTCTGACCAACTGAACCAGATGGAAGAGCTAAAGCATCAGATACTGATGATGCATCAACTGATGTTCTTGGATTAAAGGTACCAATACCAATACGGTTTCTAGTACCATCAATTGTAATACTATTAATACCAACTGTTAAAATTCCAACAATTGTTGAATTACCTGTTATGACTACAGAAGTAGTCGCTCCACCAACAGATAAATTTGTTGCGTTAATGACCCCTGCCACATCCAAAGTAACAGTGGGGATTGTACTACCAATACCAACCCGTGAACCAACTACGGTCAAAGTGTTAATATTGGCTAGTTTTCCTAGATCCCTTGCTTTAGTCATTTTATATGGTTTTTAGTTATTTATAACTTACAGAAACGGTCTTTATCTTTTTCTGCCTAGAACTTCTTGTAAGACTGTTGAAGTCATTGGATTAAAACCACCAGTTGCATTATTACTTAGTCCCAACATGCCTGGAGATGATATTGCAGAACCATTGTAAAGAAGACTTGCTGGCGTAGCGCCTGTTATTCCAACAAATAAAGTATATGTGACTGTACTATTTCTTTCTATGGGTGTTGGAACATCAACAAAATTTATAGAAAGGGGAGCCGTCAGTGTTGAAGATGCTGGAATACTTGTAGAATTGTAAGAGAAAAATACAGCAGTGCTGGCAACACCAACTGTTCTAATTGATTGTGGTGGAGGCGTAATATTTCTAACAACTGCATAACCTAATGTTGGATTAATTGCAGCACCACTATTATTACAAAAAACATTTCCTGTAAAATTTACAATTATTCTACTTCTAGAATTTCCTATAATTGAAATAGATGCAGTGGATACACCTGTTATTCCACCTGGATTGGTAAAACCAGATGTCGAAACTACAATTGAACTACTAGATGCTGTACCAACCACCTGAATAATTGAACCAGGTATAGAAATATTTTCACAATCTAAATCACCATAAACCTGCAAATCACCAAAAATGGTCATGTTATTGTTGAATAAAGCAGGACCACCCCAATATAAATCGTTGTTATTTACCATGATCAGAATCCACTAAACCCTGTTATTTGTGATGCACCACCAACAAATGCATTCTTAATTAAGTTTGCACCAACAAAACTTCCACTAAAAACTCTAGATCCAAAAGGATTGTCAATAAAGTTTCCAGTCAATGCAGATTTATCAATTTTATTTCCTTTTAATAATACTCTTCCAGATCCACTCATTAAATTAATATTTCTACCACCCTTAATATCTACATCTTCGTCAGCTTCTATCATGATGTTTTTAGCTTTAATTCTTACTTTTCCATTTTTTTCTGCAGTAATACAAATGTCACCATTTTTACCTGTAATTACTATATCAACTCCAGGACTTTCTTGATTCTTTGCACCAGCAACAATTTCTATGGTTCTATCATTGTAAATTCTATAAATTCCACCTTCTGTCATGCCTGTTAATGAAACATCATTATTATCAGTAACAGCATAGATATTGTAAACATCAGATCCATTAAATCCCACTTGGGGATTTGCAGTGTCGATTCTAAATTTTGGACCTAAACTAAAGATAGATCTACCTTCCCAATTATATTCTGGCATTTTATTAAGTTATACAATCAATTACACTAGTTACTGTTCCAATACCTATTGCTGCTTGAGCAAGTTTTTCATCTGTTGTTTGTGCAATTCCAATAATTGGTTTGAGTATTGCACCAATACCAGTATCAGAATTAATCTGAATAGATGGAATATCATTTACTGGAACTGAGGTATTTATTAATGATACATCGATGATACTTCCATTACTATCAACTTTAATTGAATAATCATTTCCAAAATTATCCCTAACAGTATCACTAGATTTATAACCACTTCCAGAATTATCAATTGCTACACCATCAACTGCAGCGATTGGAGTTTCTTCAGTTGTTGGGTAATTTTCACCAGTTGATACAACGTAAATTCCAGTTACTTGCCCATCATCATTAATAGTCGCTCTTGCAATTGCACCATATCCTTGCCCACAATTATCAACGAACTCAACAAAAGGTGGATAACGATAGTTTTCTCCTGGGTTTGTTATTTTAACACCAATAATATTTCCAGTTTGTTGTACAGCATTTATTGCTTCATTCAGTCCTGGTGTATTATTTACAAACGATCCAAGAATTGCAGTTGCTGTTGCACCATTACCAAATCCACCAAAAATTCTAACCTGAACGGGACCACATGATGATGGTGGACCTGTATAGCAACCACCTAAACTGCTAGGAGAATTTTTAACTTTTGTTCCTGTTCCAAAAATATCCCACTCTCCATATTTTTTCTCAAAATCATTTCCTAAATTTCCAATTTTATCTGCGATTCTAATATTTGAAATGATGGAATTGAAATCTGTTGAACTAACTTGATTTGGTCCTTTACCTATTGTCCATTGTTTTACAATAGATCCACATTTGGATTGACCATTTTGATTACAATCAAATAAACCACCAATAGCTTTAATTGCATCTACAGAACTACGCAAAATGTTTGCAGCGTTAAAACCACCAGTTAAAATTTTAGATACTCCATTTAGTGCAGAAGAAAGACCAGAAACAATATCACTAACTAATCTATTGAGCATTGCTCCTGCAAATTGGTTACCAGCACAAGTAACAAAATTTTTAACATTATCAATTACTGATCTTAATAAATCTCTAACAGTGCCCCTTAAACCTTGAGCAACTTTTGCTGCAACACAAGGAATGGCTTTCTCTAATATATTAACTGGTGGTACCATTGCTGTTTGAGCGGCAACACCAGCCAAATGTGCAGGAAGATATTGTTGAGTAATTGCAAATACTTTCGCAAAAACTTGTTTATATAATAAGTCTAATCCTTTTTGTAATATTGGTACTAAAGATTCGAAAAGATGATTAAACATTTGCCCAATAAATCCTTGAGCAATTCCTTGTATTTTATCGACTACTGCATTAATTTCATGATTAATATTTAAATATGCATTTGCACCGTTTTGAATTTTATCAAGTAAATTGTTTACTTCAGAAATTATTCCATCAGTTGATGTTCCAGAACAAGTATTTGCAAATATTGTAGTTTGACCAATTACAGAATTATAAGAAAGTTCATTTCTTCCTAATCTTTTTGCAGTTTTTTCTGATACACTTCTTGGGGATTTTTGTGATTCTACATTTTGATCATTCGCTTGATTTGGAGCAAGAGTTCCATTTGGTTTTGGAATTTTATTAGTATATCCCGTAAAAGGTATAAATGGTGAAGATGCTTCTGCACTTAAAACTTGATTTGTTCTACCGAAGCATCCCATGATTGCTGGGATTTGTGCATTATCACCATCTAAGAAAAATCCAAATACTACATCACCCGGTTGTAATTTAGTATTTGATGCCATATTTGCAGCACCAGAACCTGCAGTTGTTGGTAGCAAACACTGACACCATGGCAGATCTTCATTTGGTAGTTCAACTTCACTAAATGGATGATAACCCATAATACGAACTTTATATCTATTACCCCATCCACCACCATTTGCTTGTTTGCCTTGAGCCTCAATAGGTGCAACTTGTCCTACCCACCACCTAAATCCATCGCGGCCAAGAAAATTACTTTTTAGTAAATTATCTTGAATCATTTATTGTTTACCCCATGCTTTCCAAAAGTATCTCTAATCAATTTCATTGAAGTATAAGAACCATTAGCATCAAAATGATGACATATCTCTTTAATCATATATAGACCACTTTGATCTTGATCAAATTCTTCTTTATCTCCTGTTGAAATTTTTGGAACCTGACAATTAATAATATCACCTGCTCTCAAATTTGTATTTGATGGAACAGTCATTGTAACTGTTTGTGTGAATAAAATATTATATCTCATAAGTGCTTGAGATTGATATTTTATTGGATCTGCATTTTCAGATACGGAAACATTGGCATCAAGAGTTCCAATATCTAAACACTGTGTAATAAATCTCGATGGGATTTCCCCAAGATTTCTACCATCACTAGCAGAAATTTTTGGTAATGATAATTCTTGACCAAGATTTTTAATTCCACTAACATAATTATCAATAGTAAATAATCCTTTTGCAGGATCAGTAAATGTAAAGTCAAAAGGATTATAAAAAATTCTATAACTAGAGTATGTTCCTAGTCTAAGTTTTTCAATTAAATTTTGGTTTTTCTCAGTTCTGTAATTTAAAATATTAAAATCATTATCTCTTTCTACACCAGATAGATTTACACGAGTATATGTATACGTTGCTTTAGGTTGTTGTTGAATTAGTTTATCAATTGATCTAAAATGAAATCCATCAACTGTTTGATAAAATACAAATCCAGCTGTAGCATCTTTAGAAATATCCGGTACACCTTTCGATGCTAACCAAACCAAAACAGTAAATGGTTTTCTTAAGTTACCAATAAATCCATACTTATTTGATGCTTTATCAATTGTACCTATATTAGATGTCTTTAAATATGAAGATAAAATATCCCTCACCGAATCATCAATTCTAGAATTAGTTTTGTATTTTTTCCCAACCCTTGAAGTTTCATTTGTAATTGCTTCACGAGAAACTAAATTCAATGTAAAGGACTCTTTTTGGGATTCTGATATTACATTTGTAATACTTGAAACATAAAGATAATCTTTTGTATTTGTTGCAAAATCTAATCCTGGATTATTTGGACTATTTCCTCTTATTTTTATTGATACTCTTTCTCCACCACGTAGTGGTAATCCATTATAAATTGATTGCCTATACCCATCTGGATTTCCTTGATTATCTGGAGATGCAATTGTATCACCAGTATTAGTTATACTAATTTTAGCAGTAATAGTTGGTGAAAAAATATCTTCATAATAATCTATGGATGTTACACCAGATCTAACATCAACTGTTCTTTTTTGATCATTGGATTCGATTGTCAATATTTCATATATTGACCTACTAATTGCTGCCATTAGGTATACGCTAAGTCTAGTAACATTTGTCTCTTAACCATATTATTTAACGCATCGGATGACGATGGTATTATTGGTGCCGAACCGGATTGTGGTGCTTGACTTAAGAGGGGTGGTAATGATCTTTGTTTATTGTCAATCACTGTAATCTGAGGTCCTTGTCTCTGCCCCTGAAGATTTGCTGGAGATTGTTGTGGTTTTCCTGCTATATTAGGGACACCTTCATATACATCTGGTATACTTACATTATATTTACCACCAACTTTTGAAAGTGCTGCTCCAGGAATCCTATAAAACTTACCTGGACCACCATATGCTGCTTGATATGACTTAAGTGATGCCTCCCACGTAAAACTTGCTCTACTGCTAGAGTTTGATATAATGTTGCCATTGGATAAAACAATACCAATATGAGCTTGCCCATGAACAATATACAAATCTCCAGGTTGTTGTCTACCTATGGGAATTGCTTGATATCCAGACTTAATCATCTGAGATTCTGCAGTTGGAACATATAAGGAACTTCCCCATGGCGGTGTTAATCCAGCTTTAGCAAATACCTGATTTACTGCCCAAACACATCCATTTCTTCCTCCACTAGTTCCAACAGCATTTGCACTTGACATTCCTTTTAATGCACTCGCTGCTCCTGCAAGATTAGCCGCTGCTGTTCCACCAGAAATTGATGCAGTTGGTTTAGTACCACTAGGTCCACTGGTTAATCCTTGCTGATATGTTTTTTGTAAAGAAGAAAAGGACTTTACTGGCTGACCATAATAACTTCTACCACTTAAAGTTGGAACAGACGCCCATTCTGGTGCTAGTTTTGCAGATACATTTGCACTGAATCCTTCTCTTTTTAAAACATCTGCAGTTACACCACGCCTTGCTGCGAGAGCAAGAGCAGCTTTATCTTGAACTTCTGGTGTAAATAGTTCACCAGGTTTTAATACTCCCAGTCTAATTAAACCTTCTAATGTACCTGGCATAAATTGGTATGCACCAGTTGCTTTTGATCCTGGTTTATATCCAGGAGCAACTCCACCACCAAGTCGTTTTGGCAATCTTCCAGTATCTGCTAAATTAATAGTTTCTTGAACAGTTAATTGTCCCTGTTCCAATTCTTTTATAACATTTCCACCAAAAATAGTTCCATAACTTTTTGATGTACCTTCAGCAAATCTTAGAGTCTTCAATAAAGCTTGTTGCTCTTGAGTACCATATCCACTTACTCCAGGAGCAGTGCCTGTTGTATAACTAGTACCCATTTGGGGAACTGGTTCTTCTCCCGGTAATTCTCCAAGAGGAGTTGTAAATAATTTCAAACCATCTTCAAAGTCTTTTTTCATTTGACTGAAATTTGAATTCAATTCACCAACTGCATTTTCAAGACGTTTTGAAGTATCAAAAAAATCTAATGTTACAACATTTTTAAAAACTGCACCTAGTACATTTCCAAAATTAACGAATGCACCAATTAAGTTACTTACAAAACTTTTTAACAAGTTATATAACTTAAAAATTCTTGATACAGTATCTGTTACCATCGCAACGATAGATGGTAAATTATATACAATCCATCCAACTAGTAAAGAACCAAGAAAGTCCATCAATCTACCAAGAAATCCCTTAGTGCTGCGTGCTAAGGCAGCATAAGGTCTAGAAAAAATTTTACCACTAGTTGATGCTGCATCTGCTTCCTCCTCTCTATCCTTTATACGAATCATCTCATCTCTTCTTGTACGAAAAGTTTTTGATTCTGCAAAACTTTTTCTTTTTACATTATAAACATTAAACATTGATTTTTGTATTTTTCCAGTAGATTCTCTCATCTTTCTCAGTCCACCAGAAAGAGATCTTACACCACTGCTAATTCTAGAAAAATTAATTAATGAAGTTGCTACTGCCATATTATGTTGGTATTACATTATAATTTACTTGTGAATATAATGTATAGAAATTATCAGGATCAAATGGAAGAATAAATGGAACTTCTGAAACTGGTCCACCTCGATTTGGTTCTGGTGTATCGGGAAGATTTGGCTTAGAAGTACCAGTTTGTGTATATACGATATTTGGTTTTGCTGGAGGTTCTGGTCCTGGGGGAGGAGAAGATGGGATACTTTGAGTTTGTGCTGGAGTAATATTACTTTCATTAAAGTCTTTAAAGACATTAAATTGTCCCGAAGTATCCACTCCAAAAGATCCCATGGGTGGTGTTAATGGTGTTGCTGGGGTAGAAATTGTTGTCGATTGAATTGGTGAAGTTGGTGCACCTACAGAAACCATAGGTGGTACAGATGATTGTACCATCATAGATTGTGGTTGTGCTAAAGTTTCTGAAGGTTTTGGTGCTACTGTAGTCGGAGTGATAGATGGAACTGCAGATTGTTGTGGAGAAGATTGTGGTGGTTTAAGTGCTTCTTTTTGATCTTTAACAGAAATTCCTTTGGATCTTTGTTCTGCTATTTTTGCACCGGGACCAATAGTTTCATATCCCAATCCTGCAGCAAGAAATCCATATCCAAAAGGACCAGGTAGCATTGAACCTGCGGCAAGTCCTGCACCGGGAAGATCACCCTCAAACAGATTTTGTGCAACATCAATTCCACCAAGAATTTGTTGCAATCCAGGAATAAGTCTACCAAGAAATTTAAATCCTCCTTTTTTGGCAGCAGCTTCAGCACCTTCAGATGCCAATTTTGTACCAGCACGAGTAGCGGCTTCAGTACCTTCCCCTGCTAATTTAGCACCAGCAGCTGCTGTTTTTCCACCAGTTAATAAATCTCTAGCTCCCTTAAACAATGCCCTAACAGGATTTATAATTAAAAATCTCCCGATCATTTTAGCAAGATCAAGAATACCACCAATTAATTTAAAAATACCAGTTTTAACAAAAGCAAGACCTCTAACTGCTATAAGAGTATTTCTTACAATTGCTTCTTTAATTTTGTCAAATAATTCCCAATTTTTTGTAGAATAAGCTGTTAATAAATTAATTACTTGATTTGTCAACCATCCACCAAAGACCCAGTATAATGCCTGTAAAAGATTACCTAATCCAAGTTGAAGTTTTCCACCTATTCTTTTAATTGGTTCAGTTAATGCATCTTGAATTCTACTTTCTAGTGCTCTTTCTTTACCTCTTCTTAGTCCTATCTCAGAAGATCTTCTTTCTTGCTCATTTTCATATTGACTTCTTTGCTGATCTAATGCACTTGAATTTGCGATAACTACAGCAATTCTTTCAAGTGCAGAACTAAAATCAGAAACTTGTTCTTGTAGACCATTAACTTGTTGTTGAACTTGTGTAATATTATTAGTTACACCAAGTATAATTTGTCTATTTTGTTCTCTTAATCCTTCTATTTGGTTTTTTAATACTAAAATTGTATTATTACTTTCTACAATATCAGATTCCAATTTTAAATTTCTATCACCAGAAGTATCTGGTTTAGTTGTAATTGCAATAACAGTGGTATTCAGAGAGGTGATTTGATTTTGGAGATTATTAACCTGTCTTTTAACAGTAGATAATTCCCCAACATCAGAAACAAGTTGAGTATTTTGCCTTATTAAAAAATCAATTTGTTGCTGAAGATCACCAATCTGTGTTTTTATAGAACTAATATCACTAGTATTTTGATTTGCAATTGCAAGAGTTTGTAAATCTGGCCCAGAACTAACTGGATTTAAGCGCAATCCTCCACCAAAAACACTGCTACTAGTAACAGATCTTTGAATTAATCCGCCCTGGAGAGCCTTTGAAAGTGGCGATTCTATAACTGCCATTAGGACTGCTGATTTTTAAGATTTTCTTCTTCAATGTATTGTTGTAAAAGAGCCACATATATTTCCCTTTCCCAGGGAATCATATTTTCTAATTCTGTCAAACTGTATTTATGATGTTGTATTAAAGCAAAATTAGTTTTATAGTATGACTCAAGAGTTTCATGAGCCATACCTATGCGAAAAAAGCGGAAAGTCCTTCCAACACTACTTTGCTTTCGACTTTTGTATTTGGATTTTTAACTTTTAATACATGTGAAAGTTTTGGCATTGTATCAAAAAACTTTTCAATTTCCTTGAACTGTTTAGAACTTAATTGTTCTAGAAATTCAATTAATTCTTTCTTACCAAAATCAGAAGCAGACCAAGATTCTTCTTCACTGAAAACTTGCTCGATACAACTACAAATTAGGTCAAAAGAATCATCAACACTTACATTTTCTTCAGTATTAAAATTGCTCTTGATAAACTCGTTCAATGAGGGATATTTCATTCTCATTGTTAAATTATCATCAAGTTTAATATCTCTAGTATGTTCTGGATTTGTTCCAACTTTAATGTCATCTAGATTAATGCTTACCGGTACTTGAGTTTCATTATCATCAGGACAAGTAATTAAAATATCAACAGTTTCTCCAACTGACTTACCACGAATATTTAAAAACAAGTATTCAATGTCAAATGTAGAAAGATCATCAACTTTAATCCCTTTTGTCAAGATACAATTAGAAATTACTTCTTTAACAGCATTTCCTATTTGTTTATTGTCCTGACTTTCCATTGCAATAATCAAGATCTTTTCCTCTTTTACTAAAAAAGGTCTATACTTGATTGTTTTTTTCAATGATGGTATTTCCAACTCATATGTTGGAGTAGAAATTTTTGGTAAAGGCATAATGACCTATAATAACTTCAGTTGTGACTATTTATTTACACTTTACTAACGTTTAATAACAGGTTTAACATTTCCTGGAACATATGTAACTGCAGTAACACCTTGCTGATTCCCTAAAGATTGACCAGTTCTATAAATTGTATCTGGTGAAAGTATTGATTGCGTTGTAGTTAATGTGGGAGATACTGGAGCAACTTTCGCTAATGGGTTTGCAGGTTGCTTATTATTATCAGTATCACGATTAATATCAATACTTGTTACACTACCACAAATATATCTTTCATAACTAAAAGATGCACTTGCGATTAAAGCTTGTGAATCGTCATAAGAGACTGGTACTGATATTAAATCTTTTGGAAATAATCCAATAAAATTATACTGCAATTCAGTTTTAAAATCTCTATTAAATTTTACAATCTTTGTTGTATTTGACTTATATGATATTGGATATCTAACTCTATAAAAATAACCTGGATTTGTTGGATTAATTCCAGATGCATTTGAAATAAATTCAATCCAGTGCTCTAAAAATTTTAATGTCTTATATTCTTTATCAACATAAAAATCCAATTGTATTTCCGTAAAAGTTCTTCCTTGTGCAAAAGTTTCAGATACTCCAGTATAATTTCCAATAACATTAAATGTTGATACTGAACTTCCTGGTAGTGATGCTCTGTTACAAAGTAAACCAGCCTTTTCACCAATAAATCTGGGATCTACACCTCTTGCAGACAAATAATTTTGCAATTCTAAACTTAATCCACCAAAAACTACTTCATATTGAGAACTTAATGCAAGGTTTCCAAATATTGGTTTAATATCAGATATTCTTCTTGGTTTAGCTAATGCCACTCTAAATACCTTATATTGGACTTATTATAAAGTATTTAGATGCCAGGAGACAAAAGTTATAAAGGAAAATATCAACCATCATTCCCAAAAAAATATAAAGGTGATCCAACTAATATTATTTACAGATCATTATGGGAAAGAAAATTTATGAGATATTGTGATTTAAATGAGAACATCTTAGAATGGGGAAGTGAGGAAATTGCACTACCATATATTTCACCAATTGATAATAGAGTTCACAGATATTTTCCAGATTTTTATATTAAGGTAAGGGAAAGTAGTGGGAGAATAAAAAAATACATTATTGAGATAAAACCAAAAAAACAAACAGTTGAACCACAAAAGAAAAAGAAAGTTACAAAAGGATATATCTATGAAGTAACTGAATGGGCACGAAATCAAGCAAAGTGGAAAGCTGCAAAAGAATTTTGTGAAGATAGGCAATGGGAATTTAAAATTATTACAGAAGACGAACTAGGAGTATAATGGCAGGTAAGTATAGTAGTTTAAGTGGTTACGAAAAACCATCTTTAGAAGATTATAGTAGAGATCAACTTCGTGGAATTGCTAGAAACTATGGCATTCCATTGAGTAAAATTATTCAAGAAAAATTAAATAAATCTGAATTAATTGATGAAATAAGAAGTAATCAAAATTATATAAATGCAGCACCTAGAAGTTCACCCAGTATTCAACAATATAAAGGTCTAACAGGATATGAGCAACCATTAGAGAATTTTAATAGAGATCAACTTAGAGCAATTGCTTCTCGATTAGGTATCGTAGGATATTCTCGTTATGTAAAAGAAAAATTAATTGAATTAATTCAAAATAATAATATTTTTCAAAGAAATTCTCCGGATAAAGTAACTTTATTGAAAAAAAGATTAGCAAGAATTAATAATAATCCAGACGCAATGATGAGAGTTATTCAACAAGTTTTTAGTGATACAAGTCCTGTACCAATTCCAGGAAAAGCTTATACATTCATATATAATGCAAAAACACCGGGAATAGAGTATGATCAACATCCATTAATTATTACAGACTCTGTTATTGGTAACTGGGGATTTAGAGGATTTAATGTACACTGGGATGACTATAGAAATTATACTTGGAATGAAGTTGGAAGTTTATTCCATATCGTAAAAGCAGGTGAAGAATTTGATTTTCTATCTGACGTACCATATATGAAAAAATTACAAAATTAATCTAAATAACTAAAAATACTCCATCCCAAATGCCAGTCTTTAGATATCCATATAGAAAAATAGAATCTTATGATGACTATCTGGAGATTCGTGCTGTAAATTATATTCCTCCAGGTTTAAATGAAGTAAACGCAAATACTACAAATTTTGCTCAACCAAGTTCAACAAGTAATTACAGTAAAGTACAATCAAATTTTACTGTTTATTTACCAATGCCACAAGGAATAAATGATGAAAATTCAGTAAGATGGGGTGATTCCACATTAGATCCTTTAACTGCATATGGTTTAAGTGTTGCTAAAGGTGCTATTGAAAGTGGTAATCCTTTTTCTGGACTTGCACAAGGTGTTCAAGGTGGTATTACCGCAACAATAAATTCTTTTAAATCTGGAAATGCTCAAGATTTGGTATCAACATTTGCTGCATCAAAAGCAGTTCAAGCTCTTGGTGGAAACGTTGATTTTGAAAGTCTTCTTTCAAGAGCGAGTGGGCAAGTTTTAAACCCAAACATGGAACTTTTATTTCAGGGAGTTACGCTTAGAAGATTTCAATTCCAGTTTGATTTAGCTCCTAGAGATTATAATGAGGCGGGAATTGTAAGAGATATTATAAGAAATTTAAAAAGATCTAGTGCTGCCAAAAATTCTTCTGCAGGCGGTGGTGGAAATGGATTATTCATTAGTGCACCAAATATTTACTTATTAACCTTTAAACAAGGTGCAAGAAAACATCCATTTTTACCGTCATTTAAACCATGTGCTCTTTTAACAATGACGGTTGATTATACTGGTGCTGGTAATTATTCAACCTATGATGATGCAACACCAACTCTGATGAAATTGGGATTAGTATTTCAAGAAATCAACCCAATTTACGAATCTGATTATGATTCTAAAGACGGTAAAAATGGAGTCGGATACTAATGACTTATTTCAGGGAACTTCCAGATTTAGAATATCAATCACCATTTTCAGATAGACTAGGATCTGATGATTATGTTCGTGTAAAAAATTTATTTCGAAGACTAAAAATTCGTGATGATCTTCAAAACGTTTTCACTGTTTTCAATAAGTATGAAATTCCAGAAGGTTACAGACCAGAAACTGTTGCATTAGAACTTTATGGAAAAGTTGATTTGGATTGGGTTGTAATTATTAGTGCTGGTATAGTTCACATTAGAGATGAGTGGCCATTATCAGAAAGAGATTTATATCGTTATTGTTTAGAAAAATATGGTTCTGATGAAGAATTAAACAGTATTAGGTTTTATGAAACTTTGGAAGTTCTTGATAATCAAGGAAGAGTAATTCTACCATCAGGAAAAGTGGTTGATTCTACTTATAGTATACCAGATCCAAGAAATCCATATCAAATGCTTGTACCAAATCCAGTTACTGGTATTTCAAATTATGAATATGAAGTTCGTAAAAATGACAAGAAAAGAACAATATATGTTTTAAAAAAAGAATATCTACAACAGTTCTTAAATGATACAAGAAATATTATGGTTTATGATAAATCTTCACAATATGTCGATCCTAAGTTAATTAGAACTGCTAATACGAGAATTACTCTACCATAATAAATTTAAAGTCTTATCAAAAACCATAACATAACGGTGTTTGCGGGAGCGTTCTTTCCACTCTCCCTCAGCACCTTTTATTTTGCCACGAGAGTGTTTACTTCCGTCTGTAAAGTAAAAATCTTTTTTTGGATCTGTAAGACCTGCATATTTAAAATTACAAGCGCGATAGATTGTACCAGAATGGAAATTGCTATCAGCATAAGAGATGATTGCTTTAACTTCAGTATCTTTGCGAAGTTGTCTAATCGCTTTTGATACAAACCAAGAAGTGATGTTATATTCTCCTGATTGCGTATCAGGTCTGACACATAATCGAGAGAGTTCAAAGAGTCCTTTTTGTTCGTGTCGTTCAAGACCAAATGCTCCTTTTGCTATTTCTGGAACTGGGAGTCCAGTAAAGATACAGACTCCCAAAATACCACCAATGTTTAGTGGACAAAAATCATTATTTTTAAAAAGACCGTAGTTATATCCAGATTTAAAATCTTTTGAAAAATCCTTCAAATAATGAAACCGCAGAAGTAACTCTGCGGCTTCAGATTTACTCACACGGTCAATGTGGTAATCGGATTTCACTCTTCGGCAAGACGTGCAAAATAACTAAGAGTATCGTCATCATCATCTTCATATGATGATTTTGTAGGACTTAGATTGTTTAGTTCTGAACGAAGATCATCCGGAAGTTGGGATGAAGTGGTTTTACCAGTACGTTCCGCTTCCCATTCTTCTTCCTCAGCAATTAGTTCTGGATCTTGAGATTTTGGAACCCCACGAACACCTAGAACATAATCAAGACGCTTTTTGAGTTCATCATACGACTTGAATTGATCTTGTGCTACTAGTTCAGAAAGAGAATATTGCTTCTTCCAAATTGCTTCCATTGCATCGTCATCCTCTAGAAGAGGAGATTGTGCAGCAAATTCTGAAGAGTCATAGTTGCGATAACCAGCAACATTTTTTGCTTTTAGTTTGAAGTTAGCTCCTTGCCAGAAGTCAAAGGGATCAATTGCTTCTTCATCTTCAAACTCAGGTTGCATTGCAGCAGTGAGTTTGTCAAAGATTTTTTTACCATACTTGAACAGAAAAACTTTACCTTCGTTGGCAGGATTAGCAGGATCTTTCACAACATAAATGTTTGAAACATAAGTCAGTTTACGCTTCTGCTTACGGGCAAGTTCCTTACCAGCATCAGTGCCATTGTTCCACAGTTCAGAGTTATACTCAGAGACAGGATCTTTCTGACCCAGAGTAGTCAGAGAATTTTCAATATACCAACCACCAGGGCCCTGGAATGCGTGACTGTAGAGTTTAACAAACGGAAGGTCCTCACCGTTTGGAGCAGGGAGGAAACGGATCACGGCATAACCGTTGCCGCTTTTATCTACATCCAGTTTCCATACACGGTCATCAGAAGAACCGCTGTTGTTATTCATTTTTTCAACTTCTTTGACCAATTTAGCGGTCAGAGAACCTAGTTTTGATTGCTTTTTAAGATCTGCGAAAGACATAAGATTTGATGGATAAATCGGATAGTTTGGATTTACTTGGATAGTATAGCAAAGATTTGATTAGGTGTCAACATGTTTTTTGAGAGATTCAATTGTCTTCTCCATATTTGCAAAAAGAACGTTCATATCAGTGTCTGCAGGAAATCCCATTAAGACAACTGATTTATTAATATTTGATTTAAGTTCTTTTGCTTTTGGGTCATCCGATAGTGAAAGTCTCGTATACATAATCTTTTGCTTTTCCAATAAAGAGAGCAATTTTTCAATATGTTCCTTTTTTTCCTCTTTTGACAAAGCTCCAAAATGCAAAACACTAGAGTAAATTTCTCTTTGTAGATTGTTAATTTCCTCTAATTCTTCACGAACTAAGTCCGAGTCAAAAAATTTACTCATTTAAAATACTCCTTAAAATTTTTTTATAGGAAAACACATCAATATTTAGAAATGGTGAATATTTTTTAATTTTTAAACTGACGGTTTCCCACACAGGGTCTTTGAGTTTTTTATCAAACTCACTGACGTACCCAAATATTTTATCATAGATTACCAAGGTTTCCAGGTAGAGATTACCACCCAAATATTTTTTTAACAATGGTGGATGTTGTTTTGAACAATCAAATAAATCATTTAAGTTGTATGAAAGCAACAACTCTTCTGATTGCTCTTTAACAAAATAAGATAAACTTTGTTGTCTTTTTTGCCATTCTTTATAGTTACTTTCTCCGTTTTGAATAATTTCACCAATCCAAAGATTAGACGGGTAATCAGTAGATATAAAGTTAGACAAAAAATAATCAATAATTTCTTTATCTTGTTTTTGCCTTGATAATTTTTCAAAAAAATATTTGTCCTTCCTTTTATTAAAAGAAGTCAAAGATGCTCTAGACTTTCCTGAATACTTAAAAAAGTCATATTTACTATTTGTAAAATGACTTTTCATCGAAAGATATTTTTGATAGGTTTCAAAAGGTGACATTTTAATCATCAACTAGTTCTAGACCTTCGATACAATCTACTGATACATTATGTTTTCCAATTCTGTAAAAATGGCGATTAATTCCAATAGAATCTGGTATAAAACCAAGATATTCAATATCATCACATTTATTTTCACGTAACCAAGCTTGCAATCTATGATGCATTAAGGCATCACGGTCAATCGACTCAATCATAAAGGTAATTTAGCACGAGAAGTCTTTTTCATAAAATTTAAACGAACTGCATCATACTTAATGCGTTCTTTAAGTGGTTTAGAAATTAACTTTGTTACTGATTCAATCTCAAGATTATTGATTTCACAATAATGGCAAATTGCATCGATATAATTCATATTTTCTTCCCCTACAATTTTTTCTATTTCTAGAGAAAATTTAGAAGGAGTTAAAAATTTACTTTCAATTACTTTTTCTAACTCTTTATCCTTTTCCATATAGTTCAAGTTTATCTCTAACAAACTCTCTAATATATTGACTGAGGAGTTTGATGTACTTTGCTTTGTCGTATTCTTCATAAATTTTACATTCTCCATTTTCACAAGCCATAATAATGACTAATTTTTTAACTGTAATACCAGTTAGTTCATACAACATACATGCATATGCTGCCGCTTGAACAAAATAATGATCAATCCACTCCCGTGGTTTTGGTTTTTTTGAAGTTTTAAAATCTATAATTGCCAACTCTTGATTAAATTCTGCTATACAATCAACTGTTCCAGCAACGCCAAGAACTTTACTGTATAAAGATTTTTCCAAGGCATAGATATTATTTATCTTATTTAACTCTGGAAGTGCAATTTTAAATAAGAATCTAGAAATTGGAATTGCATCATCTAATGGGACTTCAAGATTTTTTAAATGATATTCGGTAAGAGTATGCATATCTGTACCTCTATTGGTAGAGGCTTTTGTTATACGATTTGCTTCCTCGTCTCCTATTTTTTTTCTCCAATTTTCAAAAATTTGGCGATTATGATGACTAGTTACAGAAGTAATTGAAAATAATTTAAGGAGTTCTTCACCGTCAGGTATTTTATAATACCTGACGCCATCAATAGTTTCTCTTTCAAGATCTGGTAATTCAATATCAATATGATTAAACATTAGTCATTAAGTAGTTTTTCTTTGATACCCTTTTCAAATAAAATAGATTTTAAAAGTTCGGGATTTTTCCTAATCATAAAAATCCTTTTACCCATTTCTTCATCTGGAAATTCCGAAGGATCTTTTTTGATTAGAAGAGGTAGATCATTAAGATCTTCGGTATAAAACCGCACTCTATGAAGGGGATCGCCTTTTTTAACAATAATTGGTTTAGATCTATCAACTACTTTAATTCCTAGAGAAGTATTTCTAAAGTGATTAGCTAAATTAAACCATCCAGGTAAAGCAGTAAAATTATTTTTAAATGATGTTAACGGATGTTCTGCAAACTCAAACCAAACATAATCCAAGTCCAGTGGAGTCCAAAAATAAAAAGATAAGCAAGAAAATTGAATAACAGGATGATCTCTTAAAATGTCTGGTACATAAACAGTAAACAGATCATTTTCAAACGTGTCCCTTTCAAACTTTTCTTTAAAGAAATCGATTGTATTAAATTCTTCATCTCCCACTTTATAATGCATCAAATTCTTTTGATCTGGATCGAGATGAATTTCAAAATCAATTGGGGAATTTAATACAAAAGTCCTATCAAACAAATGATTCCAAACTGGGCATCGAATGTAAAGATAATCTTTGTGGTCTTCCAGTTTTTCTTTTTTTATGTTTGACTCTTCAAAATAATAAAGTGGACTATAATAAACTTCATATTCTTTTGAACTCATAGAGATAGTTCCATTTTTGCAATAATGTATTCTTTTACTAGTCCAGAACGAACAATATCATCAACATTAAACTCAACAACATCAAAAGAAGGCATTGATTTTAAAATTTTCAAGAAATCAATAATTCCATTACGATCGTTGGTTTTTTGTAAATCAGATTGGGTTGCATCACCACAAAACATAATCTTACTGTTTTCACCAACACGAGTAATTATACTATCAAGTTCATGGAACGTCAAATTTTGGAATTCATCCACAATAATAATTGAATTATCTAAAGTTGTTCCACGAAGGAATGAAGTGCTCCAAAACTTAATTGTTTCTTGTGATTTTAGATTTCCATAGAGCATCTCAAAGTCAGCATCACTTGGCATTTGGAACATATATTTTACCATATTCTTGTATGGAATTTGGTAAATATCTGCCTTATCATCATGTGTACCAGGAAGAAAACCAATCTCTCTAGTAGCTACAAGAGATCTAACAATATATACTTTTTCATATGGTGATCTTTCATCAAGAATATCAGTTAAAGCATTATAAAGAGTGATGAAAGTTTTACCAGTACCAGCACACCCATAAGCAACGATGTGCTTTCCTTTAGCGTAAGATTCAAAAAGACGTTTTTGATTTTCAGTTAAAGGGTCAATTTCTAAAAGATAATCAGCACTTATTGGCTTTTTTCTCTTCATTTGTTTTGTAGTTAAACCAACTCCGATTGGTTGGTTTGAATTATTAGATGATCTTCTTCTTCCCATTAGATTTTCTTTACGTTGGAACCAGGCATTTTTGAAGCACGATGTAATACATCATTCCATCCAGGTTTGGATTTGATGAGGCGATCTTTCCATTCACCAACTTCCCCTGCTCCAGGGCAAGTTGATGGATCAGACCAGTCTCTATCCCAATCTGGATTATCTTTTTTCCACTGAGACCAGTCGTGTACACTCATGGACACTTCTTTCTGTTCTCCAGTGATTTTATTAATAACAGGATACGTCGCCATAAAGTTATGAAATCAAGATATTTTTATTTAGATCAAGGACTTAAACGTGCTTTATGCAAACGCTTTTCCTCATAATAGTGAAAAATTTCTGGAACCCAATTTTTAATAACAGGAACCATACCTTCACAAAGTGCCTGAATTTCAACCTGGGCATCAAGTTTTGCACGAAGATCAAGAAAATGCAATGCTGCCCTTAATGAAAATGAAACTACAAAATTTTGACGAATATTTTGAGGAAGATAGTCACGAAGATGTTCTTCAGCCATACCTCTTTTCTCATAACCCTCTGCATAACGCTCAGAAGCGGCAAGACAGAACTTTAATTGTCGTTGATAATCATCTGGAGTCCATTCATATTTGTGCCCTTTACGGTCAAGGTAGAGACCAGGAGGACGCACATAAAATACTTGCTGTGGAGTAAGTTCACCTTTGGCAACCTTCAATACACGGCGACCTGTATATCGTTGTGATTGAACATCAAATGAAACACCAACACGATGAGTTCTTGCTTGAACTACTACATTGTGCACAAAACCAACACAATCAAAGCTAATTGCTGGGTGCTCTAATGGTCCCCAATGTCCTCTTTCATTAGCAAGCAATTGATCGATCACCCATTTACCACAATCTACTTCCGATGGAGGAGTTTTGGTATGAATTGGATCTTCACTATAATCATTTTTACCACCTTGCCAAACAAGTGTTTGTGGATTTGAAGTTGCATTAAGTAAAACCACTTTCATTTCTTGATCTAGTTCAAGAAGATCTTTTGCTTTAATCGGTTTCATAGTTCAGTCTCCCAAATATCTTTTTCTTTTTTACGAAGTTTTTTAAGATCTTTCATCATATCTTTAATTTCTTGATATGCAGTCTCTGGACTCATTTTATCAGAAATTTCAAGTCCAACAATATATTGAACTTTATCACCAAAACGAGCAAGTGCTCTTTCAAATTCAGTTAAAGTTTCGTACACATTAATCTCCTCGTAATTTTATTCTTCAAAAACTTCATCATAATCATATTGAATCAAATTCGGATTTGATTCAATAGTAGTGGTTTCTGAATAAACTTCAGACTTAAGAGCTTCTGTCCAAAGTTCCAAATTCTTAATTATAATTTTTAAATTTTCGGTATTCATGAAATCTTGAAACTAAAAATCATTTTATACAAAAAATGGGGAGATGTCAATCCCCCCATTAATTTGAAATTATGCAACTTGAGGTTGCATTGCCATATTTAATTGTGCAAGATAAAGAAGTTTTTCTCTCCTTGCTTTTTTCTTAAGATAGCGAACGAAGTAAGTATTCATTTTGATACCTCCACATTTTTACATGGGCGATATGCTACTCCACGATATACATTTTTTGGATGTGCAGGAGCATGAGTTTGGTTATACCAAGACAAATACTCTTTTTTTGCATCCTCAGTGTCATATTGACACCCTCTATAAACGACTTTAGACATTAGGTTTGCTCCTTTACTTTTTTAAGGTATTGGTGCGTTCCTTCAGTCGGCTTTTGCGTCTATGGATAATTTGCACTCTTTAGGGGAAATCTGTTTAACTTCCCAAATTAAATCATTTTTTACTTGTCTTGTAATGGGATGCATTTTTATTCTCCCAACAAGTAATTGTGCTTGTAAACAAGTTAAAATGAGTGCTTCCATAGATGAACGTCCCGTTCCGAGTCGGCTTACTTCCGTCCTGTTCAGTTGCACACTTTAGAGAAATCTTTAAAGATTTCCAATAGCAATTGGTCTTCTACTTTTGTTGCAATAGCATAGAAGTAAAACCCATGCCAAAAGCAAGAGTGCTTTGAACATAGGATGAACGTTTAGGAGGTTATTATACCTCCTATCGAATTATATAGTCAAGTATGTTTGTAACTTTTGTTACAATTTATTTTCTTTTCTTTGGTTCGGGTGCTTTATAACCCCAAAGTTTTGGATTCTTTTTACCGTATCCCCAAGTAATTTTTTTCAGAACATTTGGTCCAAACTTATCATAATAAAGATCAAAAATGTCTACTCTTCTTTTTCCTCTACACACATCCATTCTTTCAGAACCATCAATCTCATAAAAAACTAGATATGCATCTGAGGGTAGAGAAGGATCTTTTGCCTGCTCAAGACTTGAATTTTCGTAAATTAATTCACATCCATACCGAGATGGCAATTCTTTTTTTTCTTGTATAGTCCAGCAATCTGCCATCTCTTTCTCCATTGTTGCACTACTCATGAACGATTACCCCATTGAATATCAGGATAAGCTTCAGAAACTACCTCTTTAGAAATTTTATATTTTGTTTCCAATTTCTTATCTTTAACTAAACATACAATTTCAGCCTCCAAAGGATGAAGACCTTGTAAAATATTAATAAACATTGTTTCTCTACGAAGAGAACTTAAAGAATCATTTCCACCTTTCACAAAATTGTAAAATCTAGTATATTCTTTTCTAATACTTGATTTTCCTTGATCTTGAGATCCTAGGGAATTACTTCCCAACTCTTCCATTTTATTTACAGCATCTCCAATTTTTTCACTCAAAGTTCCTTTAAAAGAATTTTGCTCATTTGTAGCAGCATAAGGAACATCTCCTTCTGGAAGGAGTGAAATTACAGTATCATCAAAGTTCCAGATAAAGAGTGTCTTTAAAGATGGATGATCATACTTTTTAAGAAATTCAACTTTTTTTGCATTTGATTTTTGTTTTGATACAAGATTAAAAACTTCAAATGCAAATGGATTTGCTGGTAAATTTTCATTGACGACTGAAGGTTTTTTTCTAGCAGTCGTCGTTGTTGTTTTTGTTTTTGCTTTTGTCTGTGATGTAGTCATATTTTAGATATCAAAAATAATTAAATTAATCTTCTTCATCATCTTCGATGAAATCATTTTCGAAACGAACTGCTAAGATTTCATCTGGGATAATATTGCCGTTTGAATCATACATTTCTGGATGAAATTGGGGAATTTCCCTATAATTCATCATGTATTCTCGTGCAACCCAACCAATGAGAAGTCCAACAATAAAAAATAAAACAGTTAAAAAGGAACCGATTACTAAACTTGTAGCTAACATTGGTTTACTCCGAGAAACTACTACTTACTTTTTTTCTTGCTTAAAGAAAATTCAAAGCAGATGGTAACTTCTCTCTTGAGAAAGCAGACCATCTTTTTGAATATAAAATGAAAAGATTTGGGTTGCTTTCTTTTTCCTCCATTAAGAATTAGTTCAATACCACGATTCATACAATCTGGTTCAATGTTATTTATGTTTAATTAGTAACTTTTTGATTTTCTTTCAAAAATTTTACGGTGTCTGTACATCCACCTATTCTTTGATTATTGCACAAAACTTGAGGAAATGTGGATCCTTCACCAAATTTATCAATGAATTCTTCTTTTGTAAAGTCCTCATGTAAAGTATACACCACAAACTCATTTCCTGTCAATTCCAAAACTTGTTTTACTTTATAGCAATATGGACATTCATTTTTCGAATAAACAACAAATTTCATAGTTTTGATCCGTAAGTATACATTAATTTATAATAAAAAAGAGGGGAGATATTCCCCTCTCTGTATCCACCACCAACTACCTTTTCGCACCACTGAAAAGGATCTTGGAGTCTCAAAGCTACAAAGAACTCTCAAGACTCACATATTATAGGGGATACTGGGAACTTTGTCAATACCCATTTTCTGACCAACACTCATTATAATATTTTTTCTGATCATCATATGGATATTGACTCATGCCTTTTTTAGGCCAGGAAAAATTAATTTCAGTTCTTGGAAAAGATTTAAAATATTTAAATGTCAATTGATCACTTATTTGCTTAGCCTCACCAATATTAGGAGCATTGTCATAAAGATATAGTTCTGGTTTCAAAAGAAACGTATTAATTTTATCATTAAATTGTGAACAATAGTGTGCACCAATATAGGTCTCAGATCTAATAAAGTAAGAATAGTATTGCCAAAGTTTATCTTTACCAATACGAACTTTATCAGAAAATCCACCATACTCTAGAGGAATATTGAATAAATGTTTCAAATCACTTGTTTTACCCCAAAAAATATGATCTCTTGGGTGAAATAATAGGTCTGGATAAATTCCACCCACAAAAATTTGTTTGTCTGAACTATTTTTGATAAAATATTCATACATTTTTAACATACTATCATAATCATATTTTTGATCAGTTCTCATCTTTGCAGATAGATCAGTTTTTACTCTGTTAATTCCAGATAAAGAAGATAAAATTTGAAGATTTCTATTGTCTGTTCCTGGAGTTAATGGATAGTCATTACGAATATATTCTACTCTATCATCAATATAGTAATTTGATTTATTGTCTTTCCAACAAGATACAATTACATTTCTAACAAATGGTAAAGAAATATATTCACGAATAACTTCATCAGTAAATTCATCATATGTACCCTGAAGTACAATATCCATTTGATTTTCTTTTATTTCAATCAATTTATTTTCTAATTCTTCTTCAGCAACTCCCAATGTCTTAAGATTACCTATCACAAGTTTGTGATACTCACCGTGCATTTGATAGTTGTTTTTAAGATCTAAGAATATTTCTTTAGCTTCATCTACCTTTTCCCACCAATATCCAGCTAGTGCTTTTTGGAAAAGAAGACCATATTTTCCGGGATAATCAACATCCGCTTTTAGTTCTGGTTGATTAAAATCAGATGTTTCCAATCCTAAATGTGCATAGATATAGGAATCTTGCCATTGATGACGTTTTTCATGAAATCTAGCAGCAAGAAAATATGCTTCAGGTCTTCTAGGTAAAAGACACAGAGCGTGTTGTAGAAGCGTCTTTGCGGTGGTATCTCTAGTTCCCTGCCTCTCATAGCAGTAATGAGCCTTAATCAATGCTACGTAGGCAAAATCCTTGTCTGTAGTGCGTTCTGCACATCGAAGGAAGTAAGATAATGCTGGAGCAGTATGATTTTCTTTTTCATACCACAATGCTAACTGAAAATTAGTTTCTGGATCATCTGGATCAAGAGCATAATTGGTTAAAAGTTTTTGTAATTCATCTTCGTACTTCTTCATAGTAGCATCTTCTTTAGGAATAATATTTGCAGTTTTACCATTTTTCTTCCACCATTCTATCACATGATGATAAGTTTCAGTATGGTATTCTTTTTGTCCTGTTTCTAGACCATTAATTTCAGTAAAAGTAGACTTTAATTTTTGATCTTCAACAAATAAATTTATACTATAAACTTTACCTAACCCATAAAATAAAACACTTTCTGGCATTGGATACAATTCTGGATCAACAATTTCTAGATGATAAGAATTTTCTAAACAATAACGATCTATAATTTTTTTAGCATAACTTCTCGTAATGATATATGCAGTTACTGACCAATCATATAGCGATCTTTCCCTAAGTTTAATATCAATCGAATCTGGTCGAACACAACACAATTGTACACATTCATAATCTTTAGGAAGATTTTTAACAAATTCTTCCCAGGTAAAATTCCAATAATCAACTGTTTCTAAACTTAAATCATCTTCACAGAAAAATGCATAATCTTCATCAGTTTCATGATACCATTTTTGTATCATTTTAAGATGAGAAACTACACATCCTTTTGTACCATCATCGAGAATATTAACCAGAGGTCCAGTTACTTGATCATTACATTCCGAAAATCTTTTAGAAATGATAGATTTTACTTTAACTCCATATAATCCAAACTGATCTTCAATATTTTTTTGCCTATCTTTACTTTCTTCCAAACTGATATAATATACAGAAGGAAAATTATCAAGTTTAGACATTTTTTTAGCAATATGATATTGTTGATTAATTTTTTGAATTTCCCATTCAAACTTTTGTATTACATAAGGTTCTTTTAATTCTACGAATTTACTTTTATTTTCTCCAATATATTTGTGAGATAAAAAGTATTCAATTTCCCATTGGGCTCTATCTTTCGGAACTTCTGGAGAAATTTGTTTTTTTAAATCTTCCTCCTCCTGAGGATCATAGATTTTACAATTTTCAAATCTTTTTCGATCTGGATGTGGTATGTGAATTAAAGAATGATCATAATCAATTTTTTTATGTTCTAACCCCAATAATTCTAATCTGTGGATAATATCACTGTCTTCCCATCCATAATTATCAATGTTCTCGTTAAATCCACCAATCTTTTCAAATGCTTTTCGATTAACAAAAAGCATTCCTTTCAAATATTTAAAATAGTGTGTATAAGTAACAACATAGTTGTAAATATCAACTATGTGCATACTCTTCAAATCTATCCCATACCCCTCACCATTCCAATATTCATAAGGTTTAACATTATGATTACCAGAAATGAATGAATTTTCATCAATATCATAATTATCGAAAAAACTATGATATGGATTGAGGATGTAATCACAATCCATCTTCAAAATATAATCTTGTGTGGAAAATTTTGCAGCAAGATTTAATGGTTGTGAAAGATTAAAATACTTTTGATTTTCAACTCGTATTACTTTAATTCTTTCATCTATATCCACTAAGTATGATAATGATTGATCAGAACTCCAATCAACAATGATTATCTCTTTAATCTGTTCAAAACATAACCAAGATTGAAGAGATATTTTTAAAGATTCTTCTCTATTTTTACACGCACAAATTACTGAGATGTTCATGATTCATACAAAAAATCCTTTACAGTATTTTGGGGTACACGCAAAAGATAAGCACCATTATCTTGGAAACCAAAAGTAATTAGAAAATCATTCTTGTATGGCGCCATACCAACAGCAAATTCAATATCTGCTTTCATAAATGAAAAGATTTTAGACACTTTAACAATATTCCAATTCTTATCCCAAAATACAAATCGGTGTCGATAAATAGCATCTTTTCTTTCAACTCTACTACGAAAAAGATAAGTTTCATGTATTAAAGCCAAATAACCATCTTCATATGGAATTACTTGAGATCCACCACGCATATCGTAGGTACCCAAATCTTTCCATTGTTTACCAATAACTTTATTACATTCACCAGTTTCAATATCATACTTAACAACTTCAGTACCATTTGTCCATTTAACATAATGATATGGCATGTCAAGAATTGGCATCCAATTTTTTTCACAATAAGAATCACCATTTCCAGGAATAGGAATTCTATGTTGGGCAACTTCTTTAACAGAGCGTTCCGTAATAATTGAGGTGTCTGCAACTTCAATTTCCGAAAGTTCCATTCTACCAGTACCGATAGTATCCAAATCTCTTCTGACACCGGTATAATATAGTTTATTATTCCATCGAACTATGCGACAATCTTCAAGTCCAACAAAATCCCAAAGTTCTTTATCGGGAAATTTTGTAGTATCGATACGTTGATACCATTTGATACTCATGTCATCATCCAGTTCACACATATAATTCCATGTGCGAAGATGCATATCATTTTCTGGATGAATATAGACTAATGGACCCCAATGATTATTAAATTTTTTCCTTTCTGAATGGTAAAGGGTATAATTTATATTTCTTAAATTTACTAAAATTTTCCCATCATCCACGAACACTGAAGGATTCGTGAGTGATGGGCCTTTTAAATCTTTAGCGGGAATAATAAGGGGGTGAATACTACCCCCTTGTTCCAACGCAATTTTTACAAAATTCAGATCTTCTGACATAAAGATTATAAAACATACTGATATTTTAAATCAATTGACTCAAGAAGTCAACTTTTTAATATTTATCAGGAGTCAGATGATCCTAAAAGGTTTTTTAATTCATCTACAGATAGACCTGCAGAAGCAAGTTTTTCTTCTGGAGTCATCTCAACTGGTTCAGGAGCTTCATATGGAATAGGTTCATTTTTCTTGCTCGCATTATACCATCTAAGATATTCCTGGTAATCTGTATTGCGTTCATCAGGTGGAATCATAGCACCATCAGATAAACGAATAATTACATCAGTATCTGTTAATTTGTATGCCATAAATCAAAGCTCCGAATATGCAATAGCGTGAATTGAATAATTATTACCTGCGGTTACAGATGTTGTACCATTTAGGTAAATTCCAGAGTTACCAAAGATAGCACCAGAGAGAGTTGGTGTTGTTGTGTTAGTTGACCAAGTAGCAGATGCTGCGTTTGGAGTATAAGTTACAACTGAAGGAGTTGCAAATTTTTCAACTTTAAACCACCACTGAGCACCAAATGCAACGTTTGCTGCAGATCCAGTTCCAGTAATAGATCCAGCAAAAGTTCCAGTGTTTTGTGCAGGTGCAATATTTTGAGCAAATGTTTTTTCAAAATATCTCTGACATAACATTAACTCATGAGCATAACTTCTTCTTTCAAAAGGAGTAGATACTGGACCTCTTTCAAGTTGAATAGAACCAAATGCAATCGTTCCACCACCAGGAGCAGTAGCACCAATTGCCACACTATTTGTTGAAATTCCTGTTGTACTAAACACAATTTCAATACCCATTGTTGCACCAATTGCAACTGGGAATGATGCACTATATCTTCTATTTGATGGACCAGCAATAATTGTTCCTGTTGCGAAAGGTACTTTTGTCGGTGCTGCAATAGATCCAAATGTGTCTGGTTGGTAAGTTGGATGGAAAGCAGTCCATGCAATACCAGGACCATCTGTTAATGATGCACTATGTGCAAGTTCAACAGAAATTGTAGCAGTATTACCTGCCAAATCATGAGTATTTTGAGACTCGATTCTTTGACCAAATAATACAACAGTTGGAGTAACCTGATTAAATTTAGTAAATACGTATCTATTCTGGAGAGGTGCTCCAGATCCAATACCAAGAACCTGTTGTCCTTGAATAGCAACAGTAGTGGAATGTGCCCACCACCTGTCTACTGTGTATGAAAGTGCAGCGCCGGCACTAATTGTTTGTGCCGCACCTACGTTTCTTTGATCTATTCTAAAATCGCCATTAATCACACGGTTCCGGTAGCCTGCTAGAGGGCCGTCATTTAAAGTAGTAATGTAGGCACTGCTAATACCAGCAGTACCTACACCACTAATAATTGTAAAGGTGGAAACACCTGACGTAGCATTTACGTTACCGGTTACATCGCCAGTTAAACTACCAGCGATGTTTCCACCTCTAATTTCAAGGCCACTAACAACTAAAGGTGTAGGATGAATATGACGGATTTGGTTAAGAGCCATAATTGAACACCATTAATTGTTTTCTTAAATCAAGCCTGTGCTTCAGTCCAGGAGAGACGACCGAGAACTGTTGCAACACCGACGTTACCTACGTTAGTTACGAGAACTGTGAGTACGTCAGGACCATCTGGGAAGATGTTTCTGTGAGGATATGGTTCATATCCACCACCAAGAACAGAGTTACCCAGATCACGAACGAGTGAAAGGTCAACGCTGTTTGCACCTGAACCGATGAAGAATCCGCCAGTTACCTCACCACCAAATGTTTGGGTGTTACCACCAGACTGTGAGTAGTCTGCAATTTGTGCGAATGAGGAGTTTACAATACCTGCAGCGTTGTTAACAGCGTTTGTCCAAGTTGCCTGGAGGTTGTTTCCTACAACTGGGTTGTAAGGAATACCGTTGATAACAATTCTTGCAAGGAGGTTTGCGTTAACACCAGATGGAGTCAGTGCAGCAATATCAAGAGTGCGGAGAATCAACTGCATTCTATTTACAATTTCTCTCTGTGCATATGGAGCGGGTACACCATTATCTACAGAAGGAGCAACACGGATTGAGAACAGTGCTCTTGTTGCGCCCTGTGGGATAGTGGTTGTAGTAACCTGTCCATAAGTGAAGAGTAGAGATTTATCATCGTCATATCTTCCATCCATCATTACGCTAGCACCCCAGTGTGACATGGAAGGACCAAATGATGGGAATGCAAGTTCAACGTTTGCAGGAGCAGTCGCTGAGAATGGGAAGTTTTGTGCAGCAGGATAACCAAGTGGGGCATAAGTTACTGCAACGCCAGCAAGAGTGGTAAGTGCAGCGTTAGTATGTGTAATTGAACCAACACCAATGTTTGAAACATAAGTTCCATCTGGGAATGGTCCAACAACCCTTTGACCGATTTGAATACCAGCAGTTGTTGCAGAACCAGCAACAGAACCAGAGGTAATTGTAAGAGTTGGGTTACCACCAGCTTGTGCTCTTGTTACACCCGTAAGAGCAGTAGTTCCAATACCAGTATAGTTAATGTACTCCCAAACTCTACTATCCTTAATAACTGCAACACCTGAAGGTGGGAATCCAGCAGTGGATGCAATACCAACAAAACTATCTGCAGCTCCAATAAATCCAGTTGTTTTTGTAATTGGAGCAATAGTAGCTACTTCATATCGTGCAGGAAGGTTACCGGATCTCATGAATGCCTGAGTGTTGGCATTATTGTTAGCAACCTTATGAACGTAAATTACGTTTCCATCTGGTCCACGAAGTCCCCAACGAATAAATCCTGCACCATACCAAGTATAATCGATATAGTACATTTGCATTCTGCTAAGATCCAAGGTATAACCTGAAGGACCTGTACCATCACACTTATCAAGGTTCCATTGTGATTGTGGAGTTCTAATATCAGTGGTCTTAGAAACAACCATGTTGATTGTTGAAGGACCCTTATATGCAGGACTAATAGTTAATGAAGTATCACTAAGAATATCTACAACTCTGTAAGAATTTCCACGGAGAACAATGAAATCACCAGGATTTAACTGCTTAGAGAACAATGTTGGCTGGTTAGCATCTGTTTGTGTAATTACAGAAGATCCAAAAGTTGCGCTTGCTCTACCTGAAATTTGGAAAATTGAATTTCTACGGACAGCCCACATTTGCTGACCATCAAATTCAAAGAACATACCGTTTTGATCATCAAAAGGACCAACACGGGTTACAGCACCATACCAAGAGTTACATGCAACAATATAGTTACCAGATGCAGTAGTGGCGGAAGGAACAGCAAGTGCAGTATAAGTGAAAGTGTACATGTTAATTACACTTGCAACGGTAAATGTACCGTTGTATGCACTTTCATTTGCACCTAATACAGTAATTGAAGTACCAGGTTGGAGATTATGTTGATCTTTTACGGTTACAGTAACAGTTGTACCAGATGATGTAATAGTATCAACGTTAAAGTTTGGTTTGAACAGTGTACCACCACTAAACTGAATACCCTTACCAGACTGATAACGGAAATATCTTCTAGTTTGACGAACGATTCTCTCGTTGTTTGATACTGAGTTGTTGGAGAAAGTTACACCACCATCAAATGCTCTATGAAGTGAGAGTCCCTGTGGTCTTACAAATACCTGTGAAGATGATGTGGTCAGACCTGAAGGAATCGCATTAGCATAGAAAGTGAATGTTGAAGGACCAGTAACAGATGCTACTTGGAAGTTACCATTTGGTGGGTTAGTTCCAGTGATACCATTAACTGCAATAAAGTTACCAACTGACAATCCATGGACCATGTTACCAGGAGTAGTAACAGTAACTGCAAGTCCAGATGTAATTTGGTATACAGCACCCTGTGTTCCAATACCTGCCATGTAATATGGGTTAGCAGGATAAATAACAGTTCTGAATGGGTCAAACATTGCTGTAGTCGTTGTATTATTCAAAGACTTAGCAGTGTATGTAAAGCTGCTTGTACCACCACCAGATTCAACTACGAACACACCAGATGCAATTGGAAGAATTGTATCCTGAACAATAATTGGTTGTCCGTTTACTGGAGCAGTACCAATTGAAAGGTTAACGGTTACAGTTCTTGAACCAGTTGGAAGAGTAATTGAAGTAATTGTGGTTAAACCTACAAAACCACCAACAAAACCTACAGTTGAACCAATAGATGCATATGCATATGGACGTTGGTTGGTTGTAGTAACAGTTTCCCACTTAGATGGTTGAGTTGACAATTCAAAGTCAGTATCAATCATTGACTGTGGAGTTGATACGCGCATTTTGTTTGCGGGATCAACATAAATTTCGGAAGGAGTAAACTTCTCATCATATTCATCAATAAGAATTTGAAGTTTATCATTAGCATTCATTGCTGCTGTATTATAATTCAATACGATCGTTGTCGTATATGAAACGTTTGAAACGTTTTGATTATTGGTATTTGCAGCAATAGTATATGAAGTAGCCTTTAGAGCTGGGTCTGAAAAATTATAAATTACCTGATTCGTTGTTACGTTAGTAATCAGTACAATTCTCTCTCTAGGAATAGCACGAGGAAGTGTGATAGTTCTAGTAGATGGACTGAATGTGTACTGAGTATCAAATAGTACCTTTCTTGCCATTTTTAAAAATCCCTTTACGTTTTGTATTTATTTGATGAAATTATTTATAAAAACCTTAAAACATAATATCCAATGGTCTGAATGGATATTTTCTATAGTCTGCTTTGTTTGCACCAGAAACAGTTTTAATTACAATTTGACTTCCCTCAGGAAGAGCTTCAGTAAACTTAATATTTCCATCATAGTCAACTGTATACCCATCATATGAAACAAGTACATCATTTTTCCAAACATATTCCCTATCATGTACATAACAAGTTTGTAATGTACCATTAACGGTAATTAATAATTTAAAAGGGGACTGAACATCCACAAATTCTTGGTCAAAAGTTGGTTGGAAAGTGTTATCTAATCCGTTTGCTCCGCCAGAAATATTATCCAATTGGTACAAATTATCAACACATAGTCCATATTGATTATAAAAAGAAGTTGCGGTAATAAATCCAGTAATATATGTATTACCAGCAACTGTTAATTTTTGTTCTGGAACAGTTGATCCAATTCCAACATATGGAGCAGATGATGTTGTAGTAATCGCAATATGCGTCGTTACATCATCATAAGCTACATATGACGCAAATTGAGATATTTTTCTATTTTGTGCCATTTTTTTGTGACATTATTCCTGGTATTATTTATTTATGAATTCGTTTTAAGTCCAATAATGTGATATAAATGGCATTTCTAATTTGACCCATGAAATCAAATTATTAATATCATCATATTGATCACATAAATCATCTTCAATAATACCAAAAGAAGGATATAAAGTTTTTATCTCTCCTAAATGAGGAATCATTGTCTCATTTATTGAAGTTTCTTTTCCAAGAAAACCAAATGATTTTACATAAAAATTTGAAAGTTCAAAGTTTTTAACTCTATCAATTCCAAAGTAATCACAAACCATATCAATAGTTTTCTGTTTATTTTTGAAGAATTGATTTGATTCTATCCACAATATATCAGGAGTATCACTTATCCACTGAACATTATTTAACCACATAAAAAGAATTTTTTCTAAATCACTATTAAACTGATATTCTTTTAATGATGAATGACAGTGATTTAGATGATACTCATACTTTGTAGATATTATACTATTAATATAATTAGATGACTTAATTTTATATAAGTGATGTCTTAATTTTCTATATAAAAATACTTTTTTTCCAGCAAGATGATTAGAATAGTGACATAAAGAACTCTGAAACTTTATGACTGTATTATCGGTTAATTCTCCAATCAGTTTATCATTCTGTATGAGATTATGAATCCAAGATGGTTCGGCATACACAACTGTGGAATTTGCAAGCAAAGTTGCCATTAAGGTTGAACCACAATGAGAAGTATGATATATTTGATGAATATTAGTTTTGCTCATTTGTTTTTATACCATCAAGATGTATTCCAAAAAAGTGGGATACGCAATATCTACCATATCCAGAGTAATAATCAGAATCTTCTATTGATACAAGTTTTACTCCATGTTCAACATATGATGGTAATAAAATTAAACTATTATTCATACAACTGAACTCATAATCATACTCTGGAAAATAAAGTTCTCCACCAGAAAACTTTTTAGGTTCTTTATGAAAATAACTAAACGCTAAAAAGTCGTGTCTAATGTCTGTATGTGGTTCATAATAATCACCATTGTGATAATATCTTGCCTTTGTTATGCAATAATTGGAGTGTAGAATTTTTTTATATTGAGGAAACTTGTCATAAAAAATATTCAAAAATCCATGATTAAATAATTTTTGCGCGACAGTTATGATATTAGAAAGATTTTTATCTGCATATGCAACATCCAGTTGTAAAGATCTGGATTTTGTCATAAATTCTTGTTTTTCAAAATTCCATGCTCCATGATTATGTCCAGGATCATATAATTTTCCAGGTTTGGTTAGAAATTTCAATTCTTCCCAAATTAGTTCTAACTCTTCTTCTGTATAAAAATTCTCAATAATTAAATGTGGGAATGGATCCTTTAGAATATTAATTTTTCTTTCCATAATATATTATCTATTAAAATCATTATAGTATTTTTAATATTTTCTGTCAAATTCTGGCTGTTCCATATTAAGAATCCAGGATCTTTGACCCTCAGATCCTTCAACTTTTCTCCAATTTGAAATAGATTCATCCCATTCGTATTGATACGTATCCCAAGGTTTTGGAAATGGAGGTCTCCATTTCAATCTATCTGGATCATACCACCAAAGTGGATATGGTTGTGGGGGAATGGGAGGTAAAAATCTTTCATATTCTTCATTATATGAATAACCAGGAGAAACAAATGCATCATATTGTTCATCATAAGTATCTCCTATCGCAGCATACTTATATCTAAATTTATTATTATAAGATGTTTGTACCCAGTTTCTATCTTCTCCATATAAATTTTTACAAAATTCAATTCCTACTTGTTCAGATTCATTACCATTCTCATCCAAAATATCATCATTTGAAATGACAACAACTTGTAATACTATATTGTTTTGATCTAATTCTGCAAAATGTGCCATAGTTATTATTATGAATTTACAGTAAAGGTTCCACCAGCAGTGAAGTCGTGAATTACATAGTCAGTTCCAGAAACATTTGCGGTAGTAATAGTTCCTCCAGTCGCCTTAGCAACTGTTCCAGGATATCTAACGATTACTCTCCCAGATCCTCCGGATGAAGAAGTGAAAGCAACACTAGAATTTCTTGCACCACCACCAGTATTAGCAGCAGGTGAAGAAGTTGTAGTTCCATCACCATTATTTCCAATAGAATCAATACCATTAGTTGCACCAGCACCTCCACCACCAAAAGCAACTGTCAATGAACTTCCACCTCTGAAAGTTGCTAAATTATATCCAGATCCACCGGGAGCACCACCACCAGTTCCAGCAGTTACACCAGCACTACCTTTTCCTCCTCCACCACCAGCACCAACAGATGTTCTACTTACAAAACTTGCACCACCACCAGAATTTCCCTGCCCTGATGTTCCAGCACCACCAGAAGTACCGTTGCCACCAGCACCAGATCCACCAGGTTGACCTACCAATGTTGCACCAGTACCAGATGCTGTTCCATATCCACCACCGATAGCATTACTAGCACCAGTAAATGAAGTCACAGACCCATTGGTTTTTCCACTTCCTCCACCACCTATTATAACTGTACTACTACTTCCAGGATTTAAAGTTGCCGAGTAAATATACAATCCACCAGCACCACCTCCACCTCCACCATAAGTAAGGAAATTATCATCTGCAGATGGAGGAATTATACTAGCATAATCAGCGAAAGTTCCTCCACCACCTGCCATCATAAGGACTTCTACAGGTAATGGTCCAGCTCCAGCTGCGAAAAATGCTTGAATAATAGACATATTATGATATTCCTGCTCCAGAGATTACAAAAGTATTAGTTCCAACACAAAGAACTGTACATATTCCCCTTTGTGCAAGAGTTCTATTTCCTGTGTTTGCTGTTCCTGCTTGATACATTGTTACAGAAGATCCTTGGGTAATTGTTTGATTACTTCCAGAATTATTGTATATAGACACTGCATCACCTGCACTGAATATACCAGAATTAACTGAAACCCCACCAGTAGTAATTGCTACATGCTTTCCAACATCAGATATGGCAAGAACATATGCAGAAGTTTGAGCATTTTGAGGTATTGTGGCAGGACCTGATGTACCTTGAACACCTTGATTTCCTAAACCTTGTACACCTTGAGTTCCCTGTACACCTTGAGTTCCTTGGGCACCAAAAGTTCCTTGAATACCAATTGTTCCTTGGACACCTTGATTACTTAATCCTTGTGTTCCTTGTGTTCCTTGAGAACCAGAAGTTCCTTGAGTACCAGAAGTTCCTTGAGTACCAATTGTTCCTTGGACACCTTGATTACTCAGTCCTTGTGTTCCTTGGGAACCAGAAGTTCCTTGAGTACCAAAAGTTCCTTGAATACCAATTGTTCCTTGGACACCTTGATTACTTAATCCTTGAGAACCAGAAGTTCCTTGAGTACCAAAAGTTCCTTGAATACCAATTGTTCCTTGGACACCTTGATTACTTAATCCTTGTGTACCCTGATTACCTTGAGTTCCTTGAACTCCCTGAGATCCTTCTATACCCTGAACACCTTGTCCAACAAATGCACCAGAAATACCCTGAGTTCCTTGGAATCCAGTGAGTCCTTGAACACCTTGACCCATTGTATAGTTAATAAGATCAACTTTGTCACCCAAAATACAAGGAATATTTAAAACTACTGTTGTTCCATTTGATGCATCATACTCACTTTCATTTAAACGAATTCCATTAATATAAACTTCAATATAACCAGTATTGTAGATAAATGGGAATAAAAATTGGTTATCAGATGCAGTATAAGTTACTGTTGTTTTTGATGGAGTAATGGATATGATGCCCATTGCACCTTGGACACCTTGGCCAGCAAATTCACCCGCAAGACCCTGAACACCTTGTAAACCTTGAGTACCTTGTAGTCCTTGTCCTGCAGGACCTTGGACACCTTGACCCATAGTATATCCAATAATATCTACAACATCACCAGTACTAACAGTATCAAGAATTATTATAGAAGTTCCATTAGTTGCAATATAATCAGAATCACTTAATCTCGATCCATTGACGAATACTTCAACATATCCTGGATAGTATGTAAAATTAAAGGAAGTTTGTCCTGGAGTTGCAGTATAACTTACTGAAGTTTTTGCTGGGGTAATGGATATGATACCCATTGGGCCCTGAGTACCTTGAGCACCTTGGCCAGCAAAAAGTCCTGCTAAACCTTGTCTACCTTGTAGACCTTGTATACCTTGAACACCCTGATTACCCTGTAATCCCTGAATTCCTTGGGATCCTTGGCCCATCGTATAACTGATTAGATCAATTATATCTTCAGATTTCGATGGTACCACCAAAACAACGTTTAATCCATCAACTGCAATATATTCTGAATCAGTTAAACGAATACCATTAACAAATACTTCAATATATCCAGGGAAATAAGTAAATGCAAATTCACTTTGATCTTCTGATGCAATATATGTTACAGAAGTTTTTGCAGGAGTGATATTGATGGTACCCATTGGTCCTTGGATACCATGCAAACCTTGAACACCTTGTAAACCTTGAGAACCCTGTAAACCTTGAACACCTTGACCAGCGAATTGTCCCGCTAAACCTTGAACACCTTGTATACCAAAACCTGCAGGGCCCTGAAGACCTTGAACACCTTGACCCATCGTATAACTGATGAGATCGATATTATCACCTAAGGTGCAAGGTGTATTAAGTGTTACTGTTGTACCATTTACAGCAATATATTCAGAATCAGTAAGTCTTACACCATTTACAAATACTTCAATATAACCAGGATAATAAGTAAATGCAAAAGTTGTTTGACTTTGATCAGCAGTATATGATGATGAAGTTTTTGCTGGAGTAATGGATATGATACCCATTGGACCTTGAACGCCCTGTGCACCAAATCCAATTGGGCCCTGAAGACCTTGTAAACCTTGAAGTCCCAGAGAACCTTGTACACCTTGACCAGCGAATTCACCAGCTAAACCTTGGGCACCCTGACCAGCAAATAAACCTGCAATACCTTGGGCACCTTGCAATCCAGTGAGTCCTTGGACACCTTGACCCATTGTGTATTCAATTAGGTCAATGGTGTCACCTAAAATAGATGGATCATTTAATACAACATTATTTCCATCAATTGCTACATATTCACTCTCAGTTAAACGAGTTCCATTAACGAATACTTCAATATAACCAGGGTAATAGGTAAACGCAAATGATGTTTGACCTTGAACGGCATGATAAGTTACAGAAGTTTTTGCAGGTGTAATATTAACGGTACCCATGGCACCCTGTACACCTTGTCCAGCAAATCTACCTGCTAAACCTTGAACTCCTTGTAAACCGTGAGTACCCTGGAGTCCTTGTCCAGCTGGACCTTGAACACCTTGACCCATGGTGTATTGGATTAGATCAACAATATCACCGTCAGATACTGCATCAGGAATAAAAACACTTGTACCGTTAGTAGCAACATAATCATCACTACTTAATCTACTACCATTTACAAATACTTCAATATAACCAGGGTAATAGGTAAACGCAAATGATGTTTGACCTTGAACGGCATGATAAGTTACAGAAGTTTTTGCAGGTGTAATATTAACAATACCCATTGGTCCTTGAACACCAATGGATCCTTGAATACCTTGTCCGGCAAATGCACCAGATAAACCTTGGGGTCCAGAAAGTCCTTGTAATCCTTGTACACCTTGTCCTGCAGGACCTTGTGCACCCTGACCCATTGTGTAATTGATAAGATCAATATTATCACCAGCATGAGCAGGAAGAACAAGAGTTATACTAAAATTATCGGCATCAATAAATTCAGAATTGGTAAGTCTAATACCATTTACAAATACTTCCACATATCCCTGATAGTGATCAAATGGGAAGTATGTCTGTCCTTGAGTTGCTGTATAAGATACTGAAGTCTTTGCTGGAGTGATATTTACAGTACCCATTGGGCCCTGTATACCATGGAGACCCTGAGTTCCTTGAAGACCTTGTAAACCTTGAGATCCAATAATACCCTGACCAGCAAATGCACCAGAGATACCCTGAGCACCTTGTAGACCAAATCCAGCTGGGCCCTGAATACCCTGTACACCTTGACCCATCGTATAACTGATGAGATCAATTGTATCCCCAAGAACACAAGAAACATTTAATGTAACTGATGTCCCGTTTGTAGCAATATATTCACTATCAGTTAAACGAGTTCCATTAACAAATACTTCAATATATCCAGGGAAGTATGTGAAAGCAAATACTTTTTGACCTTGTGAAGCATTATAAGTTACAGATGTTTTTGCTGGAGTAATGGATATGATACCCATTGCACCTTGAACACCTTGACCAGCAAATGCACCAGCAAGGCCCTGACCACCTTGTAAACCTTGAGTACCTTGTAGTCCTTGACCGGCAATACCCTGTACACCTTGACCCATGGTGTATTGGATAAGATCAACAATGTCTCCAGATGAAACTGCATCAGGAATAAAAACACTTGTACCGTTAGTAGCAACATAATCAGAATCACTTAGTCTACCACCATTTACGAATACTTCGATATATCCAGGGAAATATTCAAAGGTAAACGTAGTTTGACCTGGAGTTGCAGTATAAGTTACAGAAGTTTTTGCTGGAGCATTATCCACAAAACCTGCAGGACCTTGAATACCAATAAGACCCTGGAGACCTTGATGACCTTGAGATCCTATCGTACCCTGTAATCCTTGTACACCTTGTACACCCTGAGATCCTTGAAGTCCAAATCCAGATGGTCCTTGGAGACCCTGAATACCTTGAAGACCTTGAGCACCTTGTCCAGCAAAAAGTCCTGCTAAACCTTGAGATCCCTGCAAACCAAAACCTGCAGGTCCCTGAAGACCCTGAATACCCTGTACACCTTGACCCATCGTATAACTGATGAGATCAATTGTATCCCCAAGAACACAAGGTGCTTTAATTATTACAGTTATACCATTAGTTGCAACATATTCACTATCAGTTAAACGAGTTCCGTTAACAAATACTTCAATATATCCAGGATAGTAACTAAAGGCAAATGATGTTTGACCTTGAACAGCATTATAAGTTACAGATGTTTTTGCTGGAGTAATGGATATGATACCCATTGCACCTTGGACACCTTGGCCAGCGAATGCACCTGAAATACCTTGAACACCCTGTAGACCTTGGGAACCCTGGAGTCCTTGTCCAGCTGGACCTTGAACACCTTGACCCATTGTATATTGGATTAGATCAACAATGTCTCCAGATCCCACAACATCTGGAATTACAACAGTTGTACCATTTGTAGCAATGTAATCAGCATCAGTTAATCTAGCACCATTTACAAATACTTCGATATAACCAGGGTAATAAGTAAAGTTAAAAGAGGTTTGACCTGGAGTTGCAGTATAAGTTACGGAAGTTTTTGCTGGGACATTAGAAACATATCCAATAGCACCTTGAGCACCTTGTCCAGCAAAAAGTCCTGCTAAACCTTGTCCACCTTGTAAACCTTGAATACCAATTTTTCCCTGAAGTCCCTGTACACCTTGTACACCTTGACCCATCGTATAACTGATGAGATCAATTGTATCTCCAGTAATTGCACCATCTTTCAGGATTACATTTAATCCATCTGTTGCAATATACTCACTGTCAGTTAAACGAACACCATTTGAAAATACTTCAATATAACCAACATAATATGTGAATGGAAATACTGTTTGATTTTGAGATGCAATGTAAGTTGTTGTTACTTTTGCTGGGGTAATGGATATGATACCCATTGGGCCCTGAGTACCTTGAGCACCTTGGCCAGCAAAAAGTCCTGCTAAACCTTGTCTACCTTGTAGACCTTGAACACCTTGGTTACCTTGGAGACCTTGGAGACCTTGAATACCCTGTCCACGAATACCTTGAAGACCCTGCAATCCTTGTGGACCTTGAATACCTTGTGGACCTTGTAGACCTTGTACACCTTGTCCCATGGTGTATTGAATTAAGTCTACACTATCACCAGCTTCACAAGGATTAATAAGATCTACAGAAGTTCCATTTGTGGCAATATATTCCGAATCAGTTAAACGAATACCATTAACGAATACTTCAATATATCCAGGGAAATAAGTAAATGCAAATGATGTTTGATTATTTACAGCAATATAATTTACTGATGTTTTTGCTGGGGCGTTTGAAACGTATCCAACAGAACCCTGTGCACCTTGTCCGGCAAATAAACCATCAAGACCACGAGTACCTTGAGCACCTTGACCAGCAAAAATACCAGCAATACCCTGAGGTCCTTGAGTACCTTGGAAACCAAAACCTTGAGAACCCTGTCTACCCTGAGTACCTTGAGTTGACTGTGCACCCTGAGCACCTTGGGATCCAGAACCAGCAATACCTTGAGCACCTTGTCCAGCAAAAAGTCCTGCTAAACCTTGCCCACCTTGTAAACCTTGAATACCAATTTGTCCCTGGGTACCCTGTAATCCCTGGCCAGGTGGACCCTGTAAACCCTGAACACCCTGATTACCTTGTAGACCTTGCAAACCTTGCAAGCCTTGAGTACCTTGTGAACCAAAACCTTGAACACCCTGCGTACCTTGCAGACCTTGAAGACCAAAACCTTGAGTACCTTGAGTACCTTGTGCACCAAAACCTTGAGTACCCTGTACACCCTGTAAACCTTGAGATCCTTGTACACCTTGCCCAGCAAATTCACCAGCTAAACCTTGAGGTCCTTGAGAACCTTGGATACCTTGGAGACCTTGACCAGAAAATCCCTGTACACCCTGAGAACCTTGGAGACCTTGTAAACCAAAACCTTGAGCACCTTGCGTACCTTGAAGTCCTTGAGTTCCTTGTAGACCTTGGGGACCTTGTGTGCCAAAACCTTGAGCACCTTGTCCACCACTAAATCCTTGAATACCCTGAGAACCTTGAACACCTTGTAAACCAAAACCTTGAGCACCTTGCGTACCTTGAAGGCCTTGAGTTCCTTGTATACCTTGTGCACCTTGAAGTCCTTGACGACCTTGTACACCCTGCACACCTTGCGTACCTTGAGGTCCAACTCCACCAAATAGACCTTGAGTACCTTGTGTACCAAGAGATCCTTGAATTCCTTGACCTACAATACCTTGTACACCTTGTGCACCCTGAGTTCCTTGAAGACCTTGTACAGAAGCATCTCTAATTGAAATTCTTCTTAAAGACTGATCTTTAGAAGAGTAAATGACAATTAAGTCATTTACACCATCCGCAGTTGTTGTTGATATCTGCCCAAGAATTGCTTTATTAGTAATAATACCATCAAGAATTCTTGCAGAAACAGTATCATCAGTGATGGTAACACCTGCACCAACAGCAAGTCTTACATTTTGAGCAACTTGCGTTGATCCAATACCAACACCATAATTGAATATGAAAGCATCAGTCGTGCCAGCACCATATGTGCCACCTGCAGCCCAGACTAATTGCTTATATGTAATTGGTAATGTATTAATTCCAGACTTAAAAAGACTGACTAATGGAGTTCCAGTTGTACTTGCAATTGAAATCCCACCAAGATTGGCAGTAGAATCAGTGGATAGGTCAACCCCCCTTCTAGAAGTTGTAATACCTAGAACTATATTTTTGTCAGTTACATTTACGGTATTAGTAGAAACTACAAATGTAGTACCACCAATACTAAGATTTCCTACAACACTTAAATCACCAGCAACTGTTAAACCATCAGATTGACGAATAACAGATCCTGGAGCAATTCCAGTTAAATTAGCAGCGTCGTTATAATATGAACCTGATTTTCCACTTAAAAATTCTACATTTAAATTATTAACTAATGTAGAAGAAGCAACGGATAAAGGAGAAGTTCCTGTTGCAACTGATGATATTAATCTAGAAGCAGTTACAACACCGGTAAAATTTCCATCACCACTTACTGTTAAAGCAGAAAAAGCATTGGTCGTACCAATGCCAACATTACCGGTTACCTGTAAAACTGTAGTTCCTTCAGTAACTGAACTTATACCTAGATTTAAATTTCTCTTTCTGCCGCTAAGAAACTTATCCATTTCTATCTATTAGCTGAGTGTTTCTAAAAGACTAACCGTAAGTTTTATCCCATTTGCATCATTTGCAGAAAGAATAAGACTATCATTTTGTTGTAAAACTAATCGTCCAGTAATTAATGATAAAGAATCATTACCAGGAATATCAATATCTTTTACCAACTCAGTAGTAACATTTGAACGTTTATGTGAAAGTGTTACTTTATAAGAATTTCCAGTTACGTTTGCAGCTTGTGCCAAAAGAACGACACCAGAATAACCAACTGGTGCAGTATAAATTCCAACCGGAGTTGTTGTTGCTGTTGCAGTAATTGTTCTGAATACATTTAATGCTAATGCCATTTATTATATTCCTCCTCCTAGTGCTAGGATAAATGGTGTCATAGTTGAAAATAAACTCTTTGAGTAAATGTTTCCTGAAATTGTTCCAGTCGATTGATCAATTTTTACCCCATCACCAATTCTAAAGTTACCAGATTGATCTGTACTTGTATAAACAACTAATCCACCATTTCTTATATCAGTTTCATTTTCTTGTATTGGAACGCCACCGAGTGCAGGTAAACAGTTTGGTATTTGTGTACCAGATCCAATATACTCAAATGAATGACCAGAAGCCAAAATTCTACTTTGTTTAAAGAATGGAACTGTTGTTCCCAAACCAACAGAATATGGAAGATTATCACTAATTGTAATGGTACAAATTCCAGATGATATAGGAGTAGAACTTTTAACTAAGTAATAAACTGGCGTTAAATGTACAGTTGCTGTTGATGTATTTATTCCCACATCAGGAGAACTAATCGTTATGTTAGGAACACTAGTATATCCTCTTCCACTTGATGCAAGTTCAATACTTAAAATAGATCCATTAGTAACTGTTGGAACTGCTTGTGCTTGTACTCCCCAATCAGTTGGTGGCGCATCAATAGTTACTGTAGGAATATTTACGTACCCAGATCCAGGATTATCAACGGTAATTTTATTTACTTGATAATAAAGTTCACCAAAATAAACTGCTTGACCATCAAATGGGCGAATAATATTATTCCTAACTTGTCCACCACCATAATAATAATGTCTAAGAGTAGAAATTCCTACATTAGCAGTGAACGTATTTGGAGCAGAAACTGATAGCACCTCAAAATTAAATCCATTATTTCCACTTGGATATGTAACAATACCAGGCCCAGAATCACAAGTGAATCCAAGACCTGAAATATTAACTGTCATCCCAATTGAAAAATTGTGATTTGTTGATGTCGTAATTGTTACTATTCCAGATGTATGACCATAAACCGCATTAGAAACGTTTAAAGTTGGATTATTAATACTAAGTGTGAACGTATCTTCATTTACTTGAGTTGGTGAAGAAATAATCGCATTATATTTAAATGGACCAACACCATCAGCAACTAATCCATAATTACCAAAAGAAGAGTTTGAGTTGGTTAAATCGCAAGCACCACCAGATCCACAGTAAACTGCATTGTCCGTTGCAATAGTAAAAAGAGAAACTAACTGAGCATATCCTTCATTTGTAATGGAAACTCCAATACCATTCTGATTATATTGCGTAAAAGAGTCAGTAACCATTGATTTAAATGGTCCTAGAACATTTTTACCATCAATCTTCATCCCAATACTATTATTAATGAAGTTTGTACAGTTACGAATATATGGAGATTGGTCAGAATATCTAATTGTATCTGGATCAAAAGCAAAAACTGCTTTTCCTGGATTTAATGTACCAACAAATGAAACTTCTCCAAAATAATTTCCGGGAGAAATGTGAAATAAATCTTGATCTATATTTGCAGGAACAATACTAACTTCTCTTAAACTATCACCAACAACACTTAATTGAGGAGGAACTTTAATTGGATTGTTTTCTACATAAGTTCCAGCACTAACTTTAATAACAGTTCCTGCTGTTGCTGCTGCAATTGCTCCTCGGATAGTTGCTTTTGCCTCTCCGAGTTTTTGTCCTGTATTGTTGTCGTTTCCGTCTTTTGTGACATATAAAATATTTGTAACTTTAACACCAGCACCACCAATTTTTACAACATCAGATCCAAATCCTGGACGATATCGAAGAGTATAAAGTTCACCATCATAAAAATTGACGGCTAATTCTCCAGTGAGAAGATCTGATACTAAGGGTTTTTTCCCTTCTTCTCCCGATCTTTTTATCCTAATTGGTATGGATGTTGATATAGTCATTAACTATAAAATATGCTGCCCTAGTTTATTTATAGGATGATAAAAGATGTAAATTATGAAGCATTATTTCTTCTTGGACGATATGAAAACAAATTTGTAGGAGGATCTGGTTTCATCCATTCTTCTATTTTTTTAAATTTTTTCTCATCATAAAAATCCTGTTGGACATACCACAATTTCCAATGTTCATGACCTTTTGATTGATTACAAGATTTACAGCAACACACTACATTTTTTGTAAAATCTGCACCACCCTTACATTGTGGTATTACATGATCTATTGTTAAATTTTCTTCAGAACCACAGTAAGCACATTTATTATTCCAACTTTCTTTAATATGTTGTCTCCATAATCGTTTTGCTTCCCCACTATTTGCAGTATGTAATTCAAACAGATAATCTTTTGGAGAATGGAGAGGAACCATAAGTAACTGCGACTTACAATTATTTATTTTTCGTTTTTATAATATTAATCAACTCTTTCAAAGTAATGTAGATATAATTCCACTCATCATAAAATGTTATGTCTTTATCTCTTTTAAGAAAGTTATTAATCTTTTTTAGCATTTTTCCTTTTACATTCTTCCCTTGCCCATATACGAGCAAGAGTATTTACATATGAACAAGATTTTTTGTGTCCCCCACAATAAGGACATTTAGCATCTGGTGGGTCGGCAATATATCCATCAGGTGTGTACATCCTTTTCTTTTTTTAATTTTTCTGGCAGATGTTCTTTATGTAATTTATATCTATAAAGTTGAGGCCAAGTATCTCTAATAATTTCTGCGAGTTTGTATGGAGTTGTTGAGGATATCATAAGTCTTGCATGATGGACACTATAAACATAAAGACTCCGAAGAGTATAAAGAGTGTTAGGGTGAGTAGCATTTTAGATTTTCTACGAGTGTTTGGAGTTCTTGTAGGGTGGCGTCGTTCTTGAGGATGTTTGCTCTATTACTTATGACCCACACATTTCCTTTTATGTATCCTTTTGTGGAGTCTATGCGGTCTAATGATGGAGATTGCATAGGAGTTCCTAATAAAGGACAAATATCTGGAATAACAATATCTTCTTTAGTAATATTAAAGTCTAATCCTTTTTGCTTTGCTCTATATTTTGCCCGAGACCATATAGGAGAACGTAAATCACGACCTCTATTCCAGTCGTGTGCTTTCAATATACATCCACAAGATTTTGTCTCTGCTTTAGGTCCAATTATAGCATCTTTACGAACTTTTTTTATAGTTCCACAGTCACACTCGACAGTAAAATAGACTGACTTCTTTTCGCTATATTGCTCCAAGATAGTCAGTCTATTGTGTTTCTCACCAACGTGAGATTTTGATTTAGGTCTCACCATAGTATTACCGCAGGGTAATACTATTTATATAAAATAAGTTTTATAGAGCGTTGCCTCTTGGTAAAACTTCCTCTGGAAATACAAACCGTTCTCCAGGTTGATCAACTGGAGCCATCCACGCTCTTATGCCCTCCGAAAGTAGGATATTCTTCGTATAGAATGTTTCGAATTCCGGGTCTTCCGCAGCACGAATCTCTTGACTCACAAAATCATAAGCACGCAAATTAAGTGCAAGACCGATGATACCAATAGAAGAAGTCCAGAGACCCATAACTGGCACAAAAAGCATAAAGAAGTGCAACCAACGCTTATTACTAAACGCAATACCAAAGATCTGAGACCAAAATCTATTGGCAGTGACCATTGAGTAAGTTTCTTCTTCCTGAGTAGGTTCAAATGCTTTGAATGTGTTTGATTGATCACCATCTTCAAATAGAGTATTTTCTACAGTTGCTCCATGAATTGCACAGAGAAGTGCTCCTCCTAGTATACCAGCAACTCCCATCATATGGAAGGGGTTGAGTGTCCAGTTATGAAAACCTTGTAGGAACAGAAGGAAACGGAAGATAGCAGCAACACCAAATGAAGGTGCGAAGAACCAACTGGATTGACCCAGAGGATACATTAGGAATACTGAAACAAATACAGCAATTGGACCAGAGAAAGCAATAGCGTTGTAAGGACGGATGCCTACAAGACGAGCAATCTCAAACTGACGAAGCATAAACCCGATTAGAGCGAAAGCCCCGTGTAGTGCCACAAAAGTCCAGAGTCCCCCAAGTTGGATCCAGCGGACAAAATCTCCTTGAGACTCAGGACCCCAAAGTAGAAGAAGAGAATGACCCATAGCATCAGCAGGCGTTGACACAGCTGCTGTGAGAAAATTACAACCTTCAAGGTAAGAAGACGCAATCCCGTGGGTGTACCAACTTGTAGCAAACGTTGTACCAGTAAGCCAGCCACCAAGGGCCAAATAAGCAGTGGGAAAAAGAAGTAATCCAGACCAACCCACAAAGACAAAGCGATCTCGTTTAAGCCAATCATCCAGGACATCAAACCATCCTCTTTGCGAAATTTGTTGATTAAGTGTTGAAGATACCATAGTCTCCTATATTATTTCTCATATTTATGTTAACATATCGTAACATAAGAGTCAATGAGTTTTTCTACTTAATTTAAAAGACCTTTTAGTAAATGTGTTGCTTCTGAAAATCTATCGACATAGTGAATCAATTTAATTTCATCATTATTCATAAAACCATTGTCCAGCATTTCCTCTTCAATCCAGTGTTTAAAAGTTCTCCACATTCTACCGACGCAGATGATAGGTTTCTTATCCATATGATCTACCTGAACCAATTGATAGATGAGTGCCATTTCCAAAAGGGTTCCTATACCACCAGGAGTTACAATAAATGCATCACAATCAGTAAAGGTTTTTAGTCTTGAATAAAATGTTTCGTGCTTCTCATACTCTTGGACATAAGGATTTACATCTTCTTCAAATGGAAGATAAATTGCTTGGGCAATTGAGCATAATTTTTCTCCGTTGCATACACTCATTGCACCTTTATTTGCAGCTTCCATAGTTCCAGGACCACCGCCTGTTACTACGATCCATCCTTGCTCTGCAATATTTCTACCTAGTTTCTCTACTGCATTATACAAACCAGATTCTGGTTTTGTTCTTGCTGATCCAAATACTGCGACTTTCTTCATTAAATAAATTCAAACCATATTAATTTATATAAAAAAAGAGACCCTTTCGGGTCTCTCAAAAACTATTGAGTTTTTATCAACCGATTGCAGGTGCGGTAAGAGCAACAGGAGTGTTCTCAACAGCAGCAAGATCGAGAGGGAAGTTGTGAGCGTTGCGCTCGTGCATCACTTCCATACCCAGGTTAGCACGATTAAGTACGTCTGCCCAAGTGTTGAGTACACGACCCTGACTATCAACGATTGACTGGTTGAAGTTGAAACCATTCAGGTTGAACGCCATAGTGGAAACACCAAGGGAAGTGAACCAGATACCAACTACAGGCCATGCAGCAAGGAAGAAGTGAAGTGAACGAGAGTTGTTGAACGAAGCGTATTGGAAGATCAGACGACCAAAGTAACCATGAGCAGCAACAATGTTGTAGGTCTCTTCTTCTTGACCGAACTTGTAACCGTAGTTCTGTGACTCACTTTCAGTGGTTTCACGAACCAGTGAAGAAGTTACCAGAGAACCGTGCATAGCACTGAACAGTGAACCACCAAATACACCAGCAACACCAAGCATATGGAAGGGGTGCATGAGAATGTTGTGCTCTGCCTGGAACACAAGCATGAAGTTAAAGGTTCCAGAAATACCAAGAGGCATACCATCGGAGAATGAACCCTGACCAAAAGGATAGACTAGGAATACAGCAGTTGCAGCAGCGACAGGAGCACTATAAGCAACACAAATCCAAGGACGCATACCTAGACGATAGGAAAGTTCCCACTCACGACCCATGTAAGAGAAGATACCAATGAGGAAGTGGAAAACAACTAATTGGTAAGGACCACCATTGTAAAGCCATTCATCTAGAGATGCAGCTTCCCAAATGGGATAAAAATGCAAGCCAATAGCGTTGCTTGAAGGAACTACAGCACCAGAAATGATGTTGTTTCCGTACATGAGTGAACCAGCGACTGGTTCGCGGATGCCATCAATGTCTACAGGTGGTGCAGCAATGAAGGCGACGATGAAACAAATCGTTGCAGCTAGCAGCGTTGGAATCATCAGAGTACCGAACCAACCAACATAAAGGCGGTTGTCCGTTGAAGTAACCCACTCGCAGAATTGTTCCCAAGTGGAAATAGAACGTTTTTGTGAAATAGTAGCAGTCATTTTTCGTTAAAGGGTAAGTAAAAGTCCAGGGGGTACTGGATGATACGTTATTCCCCACGCCACCCTCCAGCGTGGATATGAGAGACGTTTTTATACACCCATAGGTCTCGGTTAACGGGTGTCACAAACATTAAAGAACTGTTACATTCCTTAACCTTTGATGTATTTAGTATAACAGGAGACAAACTGGTTGTCAAGGGGTCTTGAGTGGTCCAGTCGAAAAAGCGTCACAATGAGTTTAATAATGTATTATTTCTTATTTCCTCTGTAAATTTTTGCCCATTCTACATCATCTTCTAGATATTTACTCGGCAAATTATCTTCCAACCATTTAACTGCTTTAACATGATTTAGATTTTTTTCATCATAAAATTTAAAAAAATTATGAAGATCAATTCTTGCCATTTTATTCTCCTATATTTAAAATATATTATAGTTTCTTTTAAATTTTTTATTAATCAAAAATCCTTCCCCATCCATCGTTACCTTTCGGACACCAACGATGTTTAAGAACTTCTTTAGTATAAATTGTTTTTTTACCATTACTTACTGGACCAGTATATCCATCATTAAGTGAACCATATGGATCGTTAATATAATATCCCTTACCATCAGGAGTCTTACCAATTACCACAACCATGTGCCCACCAGTAGGTGCAGATAAAGAACCGCGATGAAGGATACCAATAACGACAGGCTTCCCAGTGTCAAGACTTTTATCAATATCAGCAAAAGATAAATTGTAACTAAAATGTGACTTAACTCCATAACTTTCCAGAACTTTTGTCTGTACGGAGTGGTCAGTAGTATCACCAATTGCAAATACTTTTCTAATATATTCATCATCACCTTTGATGCTTCCAGGCTTGAGGAAAGCAAGACACATAGCGCACGATGAACTGTTACAAGTTCTCTGTGCATCCCTGTAGTTATCAATTTGATTGAAATATGGGACATTTAGAACTGCTGGTACTGGTGGTTTAGTTCTATAAATTTTAACCCATTCTGTTTTTGAATCATCCAAAAATTCTGCAGGCAAATTATTTTCTAACCATTGCACTGCAGCAACATGATTTAGATTTTTTTCATCATAAAACTTAAAAAAGTTATGCAGATCTAATGTCATATACTAATGTTTGTAAGCACGACTTATTTATTATCTACTATATTCTTCAATTTTATCCAATACAAGATTCAGGTAATGATTTGCTAATTGTTTAGAGTTATAATCAAAATTTTCATTCGCTAATTTATTTTTTAACTTTAATATACTTACTTTAATTTCGTCTTTTGTAATCTGTCCTCTAGGCATAATAAAAAAAACTCTGCCCAATATTTAGGACAGAGTTTAAAAAGTATTAAGTTTTTATATTAAACTTGTGCGGTTTCCCTCACAGTTGTTTTTACATATTCAAATACAGATTCAGGAGAACTTAGTTCATAAGGATCGGTATCAGCATTATCACGCTGTCCATCCTCAATAAACATTTTTTCAATAATTCCATTATCTACCACAGCAGCGTAACGCCAACTACGCTGACCGAATCCAAGATTTGTTTTGTTAACAAGCATACCCATCGAACGGGTGAAATATGCATTTCCATCAGGAATAAGTTTTACATTTTCAATATTTTGATCTTTGGCCCAGGCATTCATCACAAATCCATCATTAACAGAAATACAGTAAATTTCATCAATGCCTAGATCAATAAAATCTTTGTACTTATCTTCGAAACCAGGAAGTTGATATGCAGAACAAGTAGGAGTAAATGCACCAGGAAGTGAAAAGATGATTACACGCTTACCATCAAAAAGTTCTGATGAAGTACGATTTACAAAATCACCATTCTCACGAAATACAAACTCTACTTGTGGAATTTGATAACCTTCTCGACGCATAGAAACTTCCATCAAAATACTCCAGGAAGAATTTGTCCAGTAATGAGATAAGATCCTGCTGCTGCAAGAAATCCAATCATAGCAAGTCTACCATTCCAACGTTCGGCAGTTTCAGTAAAAATTTTGTTCATTTATTTTTCTCCTTATTAAGAATGATGTTGTTTAAGTTCAGGGTTTGGTTGTGAAGGAATTACAGGATTCCTAGATTTATTCTTAATTACAATGAAAGAATCATTTTGATAAGATACTGTTCCGAAAGGTTTTGCCCACTTTGGATTTGCATCTGGATGAGTTGCAGTTCCTGTCACTGCAACTCCACCAATTTCTACAGAAATTTCATCAAATGATTCCCATTCCAATTTTTGAAGTGCAATGGCAAGTTGACCTAACCAAGCAGTTGGGGTTTTATCCATTACTTTTTCTTCAGGTTCAAGATTTCCAATCATTAGTATGTTTCAGAAAGTTGATTAATAGCATAACCCAAAATGACGAAAAATGCAACTGCAGTAACAGTCCAGAGTACTTCAGTCATCAGAAGATTCCGAAGAAGAAGTTACCAGTGCTAATATAAGAAATGATACCAGCAACAAAACCGACCATTGCCCAGCGCCCATTCATCTTCTCCGCTTTCTCAGCATAGGGTTCAAACCCATATCTTTCAATATCTTCTTTAGACATCCACATAGTTGGTTCTTTAGCAAACATATTCATTTGCCCCAACTCATTTTTTGTTACAGTCATTATCTTTTGTAAAGATTTACAACACAATTATATAGCAAAAAGAAAGGGGAGTCAAGCCCCCCCTTCAAATTCATTCAGTTTTATTTTCCAGACTATTTTGATTCTGTTCCATTATACTCTGCGTTTCTGGAGGTAATGTTCCATAATAAGGATCATATTCAAAAACTGCATCCCAATTATCAATTTTATTAGAAGTATCTTTCCAAAAATTCCAAAGACCATCATAACTTGTTTGGTGAAATTGACTAATATGATCACCATGAATAGATGATCCTAGTTCAATTTTATACATGAACAATGGAATTGCAAATGTATTACCAGAATTATAAATCAAATCATCAGCAACTGCTCTTGGTTTAACACCATTATCAAGTTTATATTTACCATCACGTTCATGCAATGCTAATAATTTATGAGCATAATGCCTATTAATCATATAACATGCAGTTGAAAAATCATTAACAAACCGCTTATGCATACGGATGGTAATCTGAATTGGATTAATAATTGCAAGTTGAACTACATCATAGTCGTAGGGAACTTTTGCAAAAAATTCTTTCCAAGTAAATTGCCAATGCTTAACAGTATCCAAATCACAGTCATCCTCCATGATAATGGCACAAGGAGAATCAGAAGTTTCCAACCAATACTTAATAGCTTTTAAATGTGAAGTTACACACCCAACTTCACCAGATGTCATCATGTCAGGATATTTTCCTTTTAAAATATCACTTAAATCATCTTCCCTACCATCATAAGCAGAAATACGTGTATAGTTTTCAATTTCCCAATATTTAAATTGGTCTTCCATATATTTTGCTCTTTCCGGTTGCCCATCAAGATTTAAATAATAAATTGGTGGCAAACCTTTTAATTTGTGTGCAGATTTATTCTTGTCCATAAACTTATACGGGGTGATGTTGAATTTTAGTTGTACGATATTCTTCAACTACTTCTTCAATGTAGTCGATCATTTCATCGGTAATTACTGGAGAACATCCAACAAAAAATACATTGTCAAGCACTTTACATGCATTTGGATAATTACGAGCATTTTCCAAATGTTTATATGCAGGATGCATTAAAATATTTCCAGCAAAATAATTGCGAGTTTGAATTTTATGACTTTCCAACCACTTAACTAAAGATGATTTATTATACTCACAAACAATTGGAACTCCAAACCAACTAGTTTCTGCTTCTGGTTTTTCATCAATGACTCTAGTAAAGGGTAGAGATTCAAAAATTTTATGCAAACGCTGTTTATTATGACGACGTTTTTGATGAACTTCTTCAACTTTTGTCAATTGAACTTGCCCAATCGCACCCTGAAGATCTGCAGGTTTTAAATTGTATCCAATATTTCCAAAGACGTACTTATGATCTACAATTTCATTATATCCTTCAAGCCAATAGTCAAATCTTTTTCCACAAACTCCACACTCTAAAAGATTTTGAGATCCTACACAATAACAATCTCTACCCCACCAGGCAAAACTCCTAGCAATATCTACAATTTCTTTAATATTAGATGAAACCATTCCACCTTCAATTGTAGAAATATGGTGAGCAGGATAAAAAGAACATGATGCGGCAACAGCATGTTTGGTCAAATATTCACCTTTCCATTTCGATCCAAGACTGTCGCAGTTATCAGCAATAAGTTCGATATTATACCTATTACAGATATCAAGAAGTTTATCGTAATCATAAGGATTTCCGAGAACTGGAGATGAAAAAACTGCCCTTGTTTTTGTTGTGATTTTTGACTTAATTTGATCCAAATCCCAATTAAGATCAGAATAGTCAATATCGACAAAAATTGGTTTGAGATTATTTTGAATAATCGGATTAATTGTTGTTGGAAATCCACAAACACATACGATAATTTCATCACCATCATTCCACCCAAAATATTTTTTAAGAGCAGCAATCATAACCAAGTTAGCAGAACTCCCAGAGTTCACCATGACGGAATGCCCGAAACCAAACTGTTTGGAAAATTGTCTTTCGAACTTATTTACTTCTTCCCCAGAAGGTAACCACTTACCACTTAATAAAGTAGTAATAGCAGCGGTTACCTCCTTTTCATCCCAATAAGGGCCGGAATAATAAATGTTACTTTTACCTTTTTGATAGTTTTTATTACAAATATAAGGAAAAAGATTTTCCCCATCATCCTGCAATTTATCGATAAATGATGAAACCTTATTTTCTATTGACATAACTCTTGAATAATTAATTCATTACTAATTTGTTGAGAAAATCCAAGTCCTTTTATCTTAGAAGTATCCATCCAAAAACTTTCAGTCTGGACAATCTTATGAAATTCTGGAGTTGGTTTACTTAAAATATTTGAAGTAGAACCCAAATAAGTTTTAGATGCTTCTATTATATCAGAAACTCTAGTTGGTTGTCCACTACCAATGTTATATATTTCATTAATATTGCCCTTGGTACAAACTAGATTAATTGCATTACATACGTCATTAACATGCATAACATCACGATATGCTGTTCCACCATCATAGAGATATACATCTTTATTTTCTTTCAGTAAATCAATCATATAGGTAAGAGCATTTTTTTGAGCAGATGCTTTACCATCACCTTTACCAAGAACATTACATAAACGTAAAATTCTATATTTTACGTTATAAGTTTTACAAAAAGAAATTAATAAATCTTCTGCCGCTTTTTTAGTAATTGAATAAAATCCAGTTGGTTTACAGATGTCTGTCTCTCTCGCAGGGAGAGGTCCATCACCATAAACAAACCAAGAACTAATAAAGTTAATGGTATACTCAGAGTCCCTACAATTATCAAGGACTTCACAAAATACTTTAAGATTTGTCTCAACATCAAGTGTAATGTTTGAATGTACATTATAATTATGAGTTGTAGAAATAAAGTACAGAAGATCCTTTGTCTTTGATTTTCTTTCTTCTCTGTTTTGTTTTACAACATTGTCAGAGAAGATTTTACAAAAATTACTCCCAACAAATCCAGAAGATCCATAAACAGAAAAAGTCATACAATAATCCAACGTTCAGGAATTAAATCTTTAGTACTCTTATCAGCATTTCCTGGACCAAACCATTTGGATGGAGCAATCACTTTATTAGAATTAGCAAGCCATGCCCCCCACCAGCTGAAAGAACTATTAGCAATAATATGATCAGTACAAAGAGTCATAAGACAAAGATCAACAGCATTATCTGTATTTTCAGAAATCATAAATCTATCATCAGAAAAAATTGATTGTTGATTACACCATTCTGGATCATCAGAAAAAACAATAACTGTCCTGTCACTATCAAAGTGTTTAAGTGCTTCAGTATAATATTCAAGATCCAAAGTAGTATGATTTGGATTTGAAGTATAGTCAGTACGTCGAACATGCAAAGAAATCGGTGAGTCAACTCCGGACATCATTTCCCGACATGGTTCAAGAATGTGTTGTCTGAAAGTGAAATCTTCTCTAATGCTACGATCAATATGAGAAAAATATTTTTCCGTTTGGAAAAATCCCCAGAGAGAAATATCATTTGGACATTGGTTAAACAACAAAGGATCGAAACCAAAAGTAGTTTCCTTTGCTACAGGTGCATGTCCTTGATCCAAAAATTTAACATTTTTTGGTGGAAGATGATGCAATTGAAATACTTCAAATAATTGATGATCTTGCCACACATCCCTAAAATTTGAAGGTGGAATTCCAAAATCATATCCACGATTTGCAGCAATTCCACGAAGACTTGCATACTGAAACATTTGATTTCCAAGTCTTCCAAGTTTACCAAGATAATTAAACGCTAACATTAAGTTCTCTCCTTCTATTTACGACGTATGGTTGATGTTCAAAATAATCAATTAAATCATTTTTAGTTTGTTCACGAATCCATCTCCACAGATTATCATTTTGAATAAACTTTGGATTATGATAATGCGAATTATGTGTTCTTGCATGTTCAAAGTGGAAGATGTGAGAATCAACTCTACCAACTTTATACCCTAAACTATTAAATCGAAAATAAAATTCACAATCTTCAGCACCCCAAGAAAGAAATGCTTCATTCCACATATAACCTTCAATTACTTTAGCACGATTATAAAACTGTGTCCACCCAATAGTTGAAGCTTCCGTGCGACATCTTGGGGTAATTACATTAAGATCGAATTTACTTTCCAAAAATTGTTCAAAAACTGGAATGGGATAGTCTACTTGATATTGGTAAATTCCACATCCGTAAGGATAGACAACATCAAATTGACCTCCTTTGATGAGATTATATGCTAGTTGATGACTCTCAATAGGATAAATTACATCAACATCATGACTGGCAACAATTTCAGTATCTGCTTCTAAAATCAAATCATTTAGATATCTTGTTTTATGAAAAATATCTTCATCATTTTGTTCAAAAATATGTTTAAGATTTAATGTACTCACATATTTTTGAATATATGGAATTGCATGTTGTGCAAATACAGATTCTTTGTCAACTTCTTTAACTATTACTTTTGCATCTGGAAAGTTTGTTAAAAGATATGTTACAGAAGTAATAATATTTTTAAGTCTATCTTCCGATTCAATTCTAGTCGGAAGAATATAAGTAATATCGTCCATTGTCATACCTCAATTTGTACCCATCTTTCTGGAATTAAATCACCCATATAAAAGTGTTTATACTTTTCACCAAACCATTGTTTAGGTGTGACAATTGGTTTAGTTGGATTTTGAATTAACCAAGCACCCCACCAACTCATTGAACTGTTAGCCAAAATACCACCAGAACAAAGAGACATCATACACATATCAAAATAGGGAATCAATGAATTTTGACGCCCATCATTAGTGTCACATTTTTGTGGATATCTTTCATCATATTCAGAAAGCATGAAACGATCACCAGAAAATAAACTTTGATTTTTGCACCATTCAATATCATCAGAGAAAACTAATACTGGAGTAGTTTCATCAAAGTAAGAGAGTGCTTTTTCATAGTAACTAATTGGACATAAAGGATGAGCATATTGATGATTTACATAATCTCCCCTTCGTACATGCAAGAAAATAGGATCTTCTAGATCAGAAACAATTTCCTTACATGGATCTAAAATTTCTTTTTTAAATGTAAAATCTTTTCTGATTAAATCAGAAACATGTTGAAAATATTTTTCACTCTGAAAATAATCGTGAAGATTTACATTGTCAATTAAATTATCCACAAATTCTTGACTATAATGAAAACAACCAGTTTCAACACTATGTCTATTGATATATCCAAAATTTTCTTCTTTAACTGTACTCATTTCAAAACAGTCAAAAAGTCCATAGTTGGAATCACCATAAGTATCCGGTTTTGGAATGACCCAACTATATCCTTTAGTTGCAGCAATTCCACGAAGACTTGCATACTGAAACATTTGATTTCCAAGTCTTCCGTTTGACCCTAAACGATTATATCCGATTGGCATTATTCCACCCCTTTAAAATAATTGAGATAAAGAAAATCTTCAAGAACTTCATATTGTTTTGCTCTTTCTAAATTATCTTTAATTGCACCCATTTTACTATAATATATTTCTTCGGAAACATCAAATTCTTCCGTCAATCTAATGATACCATCCATATTAAAATATTTGTCAATATCAGGACTTCCAAGGTATACAGGAATGGTTCCTGTTGCAAAACAATCTAAAATTTTTTCAGTAAAGTATGAATTATAAAATCCATTCTCAATTACTACAGAAAACATATAATCACAGAGACCTTCTTCCTTTAAAGCGATTTCATTGAATCCTCTGCCATAAAGATCAACTTGATCTCCAATCATTTCTACCCATTTAAGACGAAGTTTTTGTCCCGTCGTCATTTGTTTATTGGATGCAATCATAGAAATCATTTTTGTTTTCTCATAAACTTTAGGATCACGAATCCAAAAGCCTTGAGCAGGGCACCACTTAAATCTAGAATCTAATTCGAGAAGTTCTTGATTATGAGTAAAAATCGTATCATAAACTTTGAAATATTCTTGATAATGATTTTTTACAGATGAAAAAACATCAGGTTTAATAAACTTTGATTCTAAAATCCATCCATATTTTTTACCCTGTACTCCATCAGAAAAAGCATAATTAATTGTATCATCAACATAAAAAGTACGTCCAATAGAAGAATCTTTTACCCATTGAATATACTTTGATTCTTTACCGTGAACGGAATATCCTTTGTTACCACCAGAGAGATGTGTAAAGGCATCACCAACTAGATTAAATTTTACCTTCATTTTTTATAAGCTTTAATACAATCAATTAAACCATTCTCGTCAAAAGTAATTACATCAATAACCTGAAGTTCTTCAACTTCTCTACTTTCATTAGAAATAACTTCTATTGAAATTTCTACGGCATAAGAATTATTTCCACCATAGAAAGAATATGGGTGAACGATAATAGAATCGACAGAATCAAATATTCTTTTATTTGCGTCTAGAACATTTTGTTTACCAATTTCGTAAATATCCCAATCGGTGAGAATGACATCTTCGGAAAACATTTCCGAAAGTCCTTCAAGATCTTTATTAGAAAATTTTTTAAAGTATTCTACAAGTTTTTCTTTCATTTTTTTATTTCATGTAATTTTGACGAATAAAACTTTTAACAGGACAATGACGACTATACTGTGTTCTTTTTACACTGAAGTAACCATCATTTCTTTTTTCTTCTACTTGTTCTGGAAATAAAAAGTGATTTTTTAATTTCCTATTTGATGGATCATAAGAACCAAAATGTGCAGGAAACTCCCACGGTTGCTTAGACATTAAAGCCATATAACCGGGAAATATACTAATCATATCCTGATTATAATACGTTTCTACGCAAGCGTCAACATTTTGTTTTGCTAACAGTGTTGATTCTCTGGTTAAAGTTAGACATTCCCAATTAGAGGGCATTGGAAATTGAATATCATATTTTTTGTAAAGATCTTTTGGATCCCACCTACCATACGGTTGTTGAAGTGGAAATCCAATAATAGTTTTATCCATATCTTTACCAGTATAGAGTTCATCCCAATTTTCAGTGTTATAAAACTGGACGTAATTTACACCTTTTTCAAAATTTATTTGATTTATAAAATACTGATTAGCAGAAACCAAACAAAAATGATCAAATGCCTCTATCTCTTCAACTGTTAAATTTTTTAAAACTTTCACATAAGCACCAAAAATAAAATCAGACTGATTAAGTACACCAGGCATATGGCGTACTTTTACTTTTGGATGTTCGATATTTGGATGATTAACGATAAAATCACAGTTACTATGAAAATATTGAATATTTTCAATCATGTCATTTAAATCATTCACATCTTGCTCTAAGGAATGAGCAAATATGATAAAACAACACCTATTCATTATTCCTCAGCAGTATAATGTTTTTCGGGACAACTGATTAAATGTCTACTACAAATATCAATATCAACATCATGCTTGCTTCTTAAATTACCGTCTCTCATACCAATCCAAAATTCAGCATTATGTCTAAGAGTTGCTTTTTGTGGAGAACCTGGATGATCAATTTCAGAAATTTCTGGAAGAGTTTTGATGTAATCGGAATTAGCCCACCACATATTTCCGGAAAAGTGAGAAGCATAAGGCCATACAGATTTATCAATTAAATCTACACCAACAGCATCACAGGTTTCAAGTTCTTTAAGAGACTCTTGAAATTTGTTTATATTTTGGTATGTAAGATACTTTCTCCATGTTGGAATATGCATATTTCCTGGACTTGTAACTCCTCTCAAATGAGTATACAAGATTCTAGTATTAGTTTCACAATTATTGGCAAACTCTTTTAATTTTTTAAGAGTATAAAATTCACCATACTCAACAGATTGTTGAAGATTGGTTGCTGCTATTGGATCATAATCAACTACGATTTTTTCAGATTCTGGAATCATTAAATCTTCATTACCAACAACACAAAGATTAATTTTATCTGCATAATCAAAAAGTCCCGAATTAATTACTTCGGTAAACATTTCTTCAAAAATTTCTTGAAATTTTAAAGCAGCTACAATATGAAAATAGATTACTGTATTATTCATCTTCCTTTAATAAGCATAAATTGTTGAATAGCAAGTTCGTCTGGTTCGTCAAACGCACGATCTTTAAACTTTAAAAGTTTAACTGAAGAATATTTATTGATTGAGAAATCATACTTCTGCCTAATTCTCAATGACCAATCAACATCTTCACTTTGTCCCCACGTTAGATTTTCATTTAATGGGAACTCTAACATTACATCCTTTTTACCTACCCAATAAGTACCAGAAAAATACATATATTCTGACAAATGAGTCATATCATAAGGAATCAAACATCCTCTTTGCCTAGTTACAATTCCATCGACAAAGTTATCATTATGAGGCCAAATACACCAATCACGATAACGTGTATTATCTTTGTTTAGCATTCTGGTCATACACACCTTAAAATTATCACCATAATGCAAAAATCCTTGATACCAATCTGGTTCAAAGGTAACGTAATCATGTGTATAAACTACGTTTTCATATTTTGCATTTTCAGTAATTAAATTCTTTTTTCTAGTAATCCATTTCCTTTTAATATTTTCATTGAAAGGAATGATCTTTGTTCTCATTCTTGAAACATCAGAATTTCCAACAATGAGAATTTCATACTCAGGAATATTTAATTTTTCAATACTATCAATAACTAAATGTACGTTGTGATCTTCTTGTCCGGAAGTTACAATGCCAAAAGTAAATTTCATTTTCTATAGACCCATACCATACTTTTTATCGACCTCAACTAAGGTAGAAGTTGTACCATCATTATCTTGATAAGTTAATTGGGGATTTGCCAAATGATATTGAACACCTTGGGTATTGTATAATTGTGCAAATGCACCATCTGCAGTCCAATTAAGATCCTTATTAATTTCAAGGATTTTTTCAGCACAATGTTTTTTTACATTCATACTATGAGTCCACCCTACACTTCCATTAGATACATTTAAATATGATGAATATGGACTTGTAAATGGACAATCATATCCAAGATAAAAGACACTATAATTTTCTGGAAGTTGAGAGTAGTACTGTTCTAATTCTACAATATTTTGAGAAAAAACGCAATCATCTTCCAAGATTAACACATTGTCTAAATCATCATCAACCATTTTTTGATAAATTTTATAATGACTTAATGCACATCCAAGTTGTCCCCTAGTTAATCTAGATCCTCTAGAACGATAATATTCAACGTCAATATCTCTACCATATGCACCATAAAAAAATTCGTACTCAACACCATCAAGTCTTTTTTTCATATTTTCAATTCTATCAGAAAAAGATGGAATTGTTATGACTAAAATTTTATCAAAAATTTCATTAAGAATTTTCATTGTCTCATTAAAGTATGTTTGTAAATATATTTTGTAAATCCAGTATTTTTACGATATTGTGTTGCATCCCATATCCAATCACCAACTAAAGAAGCAGAACAATCAAACCCACATGTATAATATGCAATAGCACCCAAAACTCTTTCTGTTGCAAATGTATCATTTTTACATTCTGCTTTTAATTTGTCAATTCCAAATTGTTTAAGCATTCTCAATCCCATTTGAGGAACATAAAAATTATTATTCAAAACTCCATGGGCGTAATGTAAAGGCCAAGATTTTCCATAAAGATCATAAAAAACATCCTCACCACATCCGGGGCAAGGATCTTCCATAAGTGGATAAGATGCAGGGGCTACCATCTTAATTCCCTGTGAAGGTTCTCTCAAAATATGCTCCCAATTTTCTGAGACAATTTCAACAGAATCTTGAAACATAAAATATTCTGTTTCTCCAGGGTATTGATTTGTTGCATAATTAAAAGCACCAATTTCATATTTTAAATCAGTGTTTTCAAAAAATGCATCATATTTTTCTGCAATTTTTAGAGAGTCTTTAGAATCTGATGTTTCAACACATAAGATTTTATGAAACTCTTTTGAATATTTACGAATTGAACTCAAACATTGTTCTAAAACATCAGGACTTTTATGAGTACATACAATAATCATTTTTTTAATCTCCTATAATTTTTTCAAAAATATCAATGATATAATCTATTTCAAATAATTTTGAATTATTTACATAGTTTGCAGTTATATAATCAACATAAAGATCATTATCATTGTCAATCTCAATAATTTTTTCAATTACTTTTTCATCACTTCCATAATCATTCCAATTGATAAAACTATTAGTATTAAAGTCTTTATCAATCATTGGATTACCCCAATAAATTGGTATACTCATAGCAATCATCGGTTCAAATATTTTTTCTGTAGTATAACCAATTTTACCATTATAATCAGAAGAATTTTCAAAAGCAATTGAAAACTTATAACTTCTTTGTACTTTACACTTTTCTATAGATCCTTCAATACTTCCAGATTCTCCAGGAACTAATGGACCATTGTTAAAGTGTAACCCTAAAGCATCAACTGGTTTATATTCAGATAGTTTTTGAAAAAATTCTGTTCTTCTTGTAGTTCCTCCTGGGCCTCTTGCTATGTAATTACAAAAATTAGATTTGTTAAATAAAGATTCAAGTAAATTGGATTTATTTAAAATTGATCCATAAGAGTTTGTAAACCCCATCTTGAAATAATCATATGCATAAAGAAGGTACAATGGAACTCTAAAAAATCTTGGATCATCAATATAAAAAGATGTTAAAGCATAATCATTGACACCTAATTCATAAAATGGTTCACCGCTAAAGTAGATCATTTTAGCATTTTGATATCTTTCAATAAAATGATTACTAATTACAATATCAGGATCATTTGGTGTAACTTCTATTTTATATTTTTTTGACAAAGCATATGTAAATAAATTATCATATATGTCGAATTTACCCCAAAAAGAGATAAACCATATTTTAATGTTTTTCATAAGTAAACTAATTGATTTGGAGTTAATTCTTCAGATTTTTCATATATCCAACACTCCCAATCAATTTTTATTTGATGCTCAAGACCATGATCTTTTACAGCTTGAAAGACTGGTTCATATGAAATGTCGTGTCCAGATAAAATTCCTCCAACTTTAACTTTGGGTAACCATTTTTCAATATCCTCATAAATGTATTCGTATTCATGATTTGCGTCAATAAAAACAAAGTCTAATGAGTTATCTTGGTATAAATTAACTGCCTGCATTGATGTCATTCTCATTGGAGTAATATAGTCTTGAACAGGTTTAATATTCTCCAAAAAAGTTTCATACAAATTCGAGCACCAGGTTTCAAAATATTCACCATCAGGTTTTAGATCATACCAAGGATCAATACAATCAAAAGAAATTTTTTTGTTTGAATTTATAATTTCAACTGCCATAGCAACAGCAGATTTTCCTTTCCAAGATCCAATTTCAACGAAATGACTTCCACTTGGAAATCTTTCTACCATATTTTTATAAAGTTCCAAGTAAGAAAACCAATTTTCACCAAACTGATTTTGCCCATAAAAATGTTCCATAATCACTTTAGCATATCCATTTCTTTAAATTCTTGAGGGAGTTTTTCCACATCAAAATATTCAACTTTTTTCTTACTTTTTTCTCCCAAAAGATCAAGAAGTTTGTTAGTACATTCTTTATCTATTTGTTGTTCTCTAAGAATTTTCATAATTTTTAATTATTGTTTTTTCTTATATATTCAACATAGTCACTACAGATACCGTAACAACCGTACACTAATAATTGATCAAACTTATTTACATTTAAATTATTTTCAGGCATAACTATCACAGATTTTGGTGTATACGACTTACCTGGATACGTCCAAATATAGTTTCTGCTGGTAAGAGTAAAATCGTCTTCTTGATGCCAAAAATAATTGAATCCACTTGTACCATAACTAAATTCATATAAAGCTTCTAAATTTTTACAATGAATCCACAAAAAATCTTTATATTTACCTAACCAAAACCAATCAATAGGGTATTGTGGTTCATCATGTCCAAGATAAAGTTTTTTATCATAAGGATTATATCTAATATCAATCTCTACATTATATCCAGCACTCAAAGCTTCTTCAACATATTCTGGACTATTTTCTCTTGAAATATCAGGTCCTTTAATATTACCTCTATGTGCAATTAATTTCATTTCTGATAATGCTCCAGGAAATAATTAAGATCTTCTGGAGTTCCTATGCCCCACATACGTTCAATATCTTTAATACGAATTTTTTTACCATCAGCAATTGCTTCATTAAATACTGGACAAACATAAAATTCGTTATTTACTCGAATATTTTTTTCAATCATTTGCTCAGCATACTTAACATAGTCAGATCCCTTTTTCCAGAAGTAAACACCAACAGTAGCATTATCACTGATTGGTTTTTTCTCAGCAACTTCAGAAACAAATCCATCTTCACCAACTTTAGCATAAGACCATTTTGGATGAGTAGATTTGAAGGTTAAAATACCACCATCAATACCATCAGCATTAAATGCGTAAAGACATTCATTACTATTCCACTCAACAAATTGATCAGAGTTAGCCATGACTAGTGGTGAATCGTTATCAATAAATTGTTTTGCAAGGAGTGTAGTACAAGCAGCACCTTCAGTTAGTCCATCGGCCTGAACAATATTACAATTAGGTGCAATTAGATTCAAAAGATACTGAAGACTGTACCTTTCATAGTGTTCTTTTTGGACGATAAAAGTATAATTTGCCTCAATATTCAAATTTTCAACTACTACCTGAATCATTGGTTTTCCATTAACTTCAATCAGAGGTTTTGGAAATGTGTATCCAGCGTTTGCAAAACGAGTACCAGCTCCCGCCATAGGAATTAAAACATTCATCTTTTCTGATTTCCAAGGAATATGTCTTATTGTTTCTTCTGATAAAATTTTGATCGCTTCATTAATTTTTTGTTGAGTCATATGATCTCTATTCTCAATTGGAATAAGATGTGCTTTACTATCTAATGCACCTTGTCTCCCAATATGACTATCTTCAAAAATTACTGTATCTTTTGGAAGAGCATTACATGCAGTCATACATTTCCAATACATTTCTGGAAATGGTTTATTTCTTACCACATCTTCGTTACTTACATAATAATCAACAAACTCTAACACTCCCAATTTAAGTAAAACCAATTTAACAGTATTACGAATACTATTACTTGCAACTGCGATCTGATACCCCTTAGATTTTAGTTGCTGAAAATAATACATTAACTCATGATCATGCTCTAACCTAGAAAAAATATCAAGAGTTGCTTTTTGCTTATCTTCCCATATTTGTTGATGTTTGTCCACAGGAAGATCTTTTCTCTCAGTCAACATTGTAAGTTTCCTACTAGTAGGAAGACCATCATAGAGGCTCAGATGTTCATCTCTCGTAATAATATACTTTTCGTCAATATTAGTCAATGCACAGTTAAGTGCCTCATAATGCATATCTCGGCTATCAACTAAAACACCGTCAAGATCAAAAATTACTAGTTTATTCATGAGATAAAAATTTTAGAATTTTATTTTTGTTTATTCCCTGAGAGTTCAATACTTTATCATCAATAAGAATATCATAATGTATTTTACCCATTACTAATTGATGATACTTTAGTCCCCAAGAATTTAATTGTTCTATGGTTTTTGTATATAACTGACTATAAATTTCAATTACATTACCATTAAATTGAGACATTCCTCTTGCAGTATATATCACAATTTTATAACCATCATTATAGAGAGAATTTACCAATTCTATATTCTCTTTAATTGGATAACAATAGTTATATTTGAGAGGTCCTAAATTTTCATATCCTTTTGGTCTTAAACATAGGACATCATCTAAATCAAATGCAATAGTCTTTGGTTTGCTCATAAAGTAGATTTAACTGGGATGTAATTTTTTGCTTTATTTTTTTGTCAGAATTCGGAAAATTTGATTTTATTTTAGAAATAAATTCTTGATCAGAAAGAATGTAATGACAACATGTCATGATTATCTGTTTTTTAGAAACTCTAGAAACATCCTTTATCCATTTTTTCCATTTACCAGAATTATAGCATATTTGATACAGGTCATCAATAAGATTTGCTTCTTCACAGACATTTAAATAATATTCAGATTCTATTTGACCAAACTCTGGAGCAATGTTAATAGCATCAAGTCCCAATTCATATCTGGTTTTGACATCAAATGAATCAATTAAATAATCACCATTATGTTCTTTTGACATTAAGTTGTAATTTTTAACAACTTCAATAAAGTTTGATAATCTATTCGGACTAAAATTTCCAGTATTAGTTCTAGTTGACAAATCAAGACCCGTTCCAGATTGAACTACTGCATATTTAATTTTAGAAAACTGATCCTCTGATAAATTATCTTTTAAATAATTCAATAAGAAATCAAGATCACTTGGTTCATATTTAAAAATAGCTTCTTCAGTTCCAACTTCGTAGTGTATAGATGAATTTTTTGAATAACAATATTTAATATACTCAACAGTTTTTTCTGCAGACTCAAAAATTGTTTTACAAATTCTAAAAGGATCTATATGAATTAAATCAAAGTAATGAGAGTCATTTAAAAAAGACTCAAGACCATCATCACTTATTTGACCCTGTTCAGACCCACCATGATCTCTACATATCAAAATAGAAGAATTTTTTTTCTTTACATATTCGGAAAAAGATTTTGTATTCCAATTATTAACATATCCACCAGAAAAATCAACTTGTCTCCTAGATGGAATGAGTCCAATAGGATATTTTTGACCATGTTTAATTACACAGTCAACAACATTTTGACTCATTGGACCTATGTAATATTTTGGAAATTTCATAAAACTATTACTTAGAAAGATTTAAAAATAAATTATATTTACCAAAATAATAAAGAAACATATCAAGAGGGTGCTCGTGAAGAGGAGACATATTAATCCAAATAATGGAACTTAAAATTTCAATTGACTTATAATCGATATAATTGTCTTTACAAAATTTCTCTAAAACTTTTTTACAATCTAATAAAGACTTTTTAACGTAAACATCACAAATTATTCCGTTAGTAAAATCAATTAAATATTGATTATTTGCTAAAATTTCATGATTCAATGTTAGATTATGATTCAGTTTAGCAAGATCATAATACATATCTCCGGCATCAATACTTCCGTTAAAATCTTGCCTCCAATCAATTAAAGTAAATTGATTATCAGAAATCAAGATATTATCTAAAATGAAATCACCATGAAATTTAGTTGGATCTGGTCCAATGATAGAATTAAAATTAACCTCGCCAAGTAACTCTTTCATTGATGGAATTTGGAACCCATTAATAAAATCTTCACTATCATCAAGGTGATATTTTTCTAAAAATTTATTTACCCTTAAAATTGTCTTATCTTTATAAAAAGATAATGCATTTTTTTTATAATTCCGATCTTTTCTAGCAATCCAAAGATTATCACGAGACCAATTTAATAAATCAGTAAATTTTTTAATATTTACAACTTCAGATAACAAATCTGCATTTACATATTCATACTTATAAAAATTTTCAGTATTACCAAGTAATTTTGGAACTAATCCTTCAAGATTATTTGTCCGCAATACTCGATCATTGCAGATTTTTTTATTGTAGAAAAATTTGATTACAAAATCATCAAAGATAAAAATATTTTCATCTTCTTTATCTAGAACATGCACAGTTCCTTTTATCTGCGTTCTAGTCTTTTTAAGTGCATCAATATTTCCAATATCATACCAATTATCAATTTCAATAATTGAAAAATCTTCCATTTTAGAAATTACATGACAATCACTTAAATCACTGGTTTTTGTACTGGTAAGAATTGATTTACAAATATTCCAAAAAGATTCATAATCATAGATGCCAGATACACCAACATATATGTAATCAAAATTTGGCTCACCTTTTTCATTTATTGATACAATTTTTCCGTTAACATTATTAATTGTTCTATAAGAATGACTACTATCACCCATTCCACCTACAGACCAATTTTTGGAAAAACTATTACCAACTTTAGAAATATAATCAGATGAAAGTATCGTATCACATGCATGAAAGATGAAAGGACACTGAAGATACTCTTCACATAAAGAAATAGAATAAAGTAGACTACTTCCTTCACCCATATAATTATCAATTTCAACAAATTGAATTTTCCTTTCTGGGTGAGCAAGGGTTAAGTATTGATGCACATGAGATCCATAATGACCCAAAGTTACAACAAATTCAACATCAATCGGATATGACTCAATAATATGAGAAATAATTGGTTTATCACCAACACGAACTAATCCCTTATTAGTAAACTTTGTTAGATTACCTAGTCTAGACCCCAATCCACTTGTTGTAAGTAAAACTTTATAATTATGCTCTACCATATTTGTCTTCTAACCTAACAATGTCCTCTTCCTCGAAAGATTCTCCAAGTTGTATTTCTATGAAAACCAACTCTTCATCGCCAATATTTTTAATTGAATGTTTTGCTTCAACTGGAATACTAATTACTTGTCCTTTACTCAAAGTAAAAACAGCACCATCAACTTTAACCTCACCAATTCCTTTTACTACAACCCAAATCTCACTTCTTTTAAAATGATATTGATAACTAGGTGATTCTCCAGGATTAATAACAATTTTCTTAACTTTTGTATATTCTTCTTCTAAAATATTTTTGTAAGTTCCCCAAGGACGCGACACAGTTTTAGACATTTTCTTTATACCATTTGTAAGTTTTTTCAATACCTTCACGAAGACTAATTTTTGGTTCCCAACCAAGTTTTTTGATTCTGTCAACATTCATCACTTTTCTAGGAGTTCCATTTGGTTTTGTAGTATCCCAGTTAATGCTACGATCATAACCAACAACATCAGCAATTGTTTTCGCTAACTCTTTGATTGTTACATCTTCACCAGTTCCAACATTAATATGCTCGACATCATCATACTTTTGCATACAAACATAACAAGCTTCTGCAAGATCATCCACATGCAAAAATTCACGCATAGCAGACCCATCACCCCAAAGTTTTACCTCCCAGTGCTTGCTATGACCCATAGCAGCATGAAACTTTGCAATCATCGCAGGAAGAACATGTGATGTCTCCAAATCAAAGTTATCATTAGGTCCATAGAGATTTGTCGGCATCAGAGAAATTGCATTAAACCCATACTGTTGACGATATGCCTGACACATCATAATACCAGCAATCTTTGCAATTGCATAGGCGTCATTTGTTGGTTCCAGAGGACCGGACATCAATTGGTCTTCCGTAATTGGTTGAGTTGCAAACTTAGGATAAATGCACGATGAACCAAGAAACAATAGTTTCTTTACACCACAACGATAAGCAGAATCAATAATATTAGTCTGAATACGAAGATTCTCAGTCAAAAAGTCTGCCTTGTATGTATTATTTGCCATAATACCACCAACCTTGGCAGCAGCTACAAATACATAATCAGGTTTTTCAAGTCTAAAAAAGGTGTCAGTAGATTCCTGATTCGTGAAATCTACAACTTGACGAGTTCCTTTAATAATATCAGTATAACCTTTACTTTCAAGATTTCTGACGATTGCTGATCCAACCATTCCATTGGCACCAGCAACCAATACTTTGGAATTACTGTCCATTAATACACATGTCCTCAACTAATTGTTTAAAAGAAGTTTTGGGTTCCCATCCCAGTTTCTCCTTTGCCTTAGAGGCATCACCTAACAAAGTTTCCACTTCAGCAGGTCTAAAATATTTAGCGTTAACTCTAACAATGGTTTTTCCAGTAAACTTATCAATACCTCTTTCCATAATACCATCACCCTCCCAAATAATTTTCATACCAAAATAGGGTGCTGCTTCTTCCACAAACTGACGAACAGAATACTGCTCACCCGTAGCAATTACATAATCATCCGGATCATCTTGTTGCAACATCAGCCACATCGCCTCTACAAAGTCTTTAGCATGTCCCCAGTCACGCTTTGCATTCAAATTACCAAGTTCTAAAATCTGCTGTTCACCCGTAGAAATTCTTGAGAGGGCACGGGTAATTTTACGTGTAACAAAAGTCTCTCCACGACGAGGAGACTCATGATTAAAGAGGATACCTGTACAAGCGTACATCCCATAAGATTCACGATAGTTTTTAGTAATCCAATATCCGTAGAGTTTTGCTACACCATAAGGAGAACGGGGATAAAAAGGAGTAGTTTCACGTTGAGGAATTTCTTGCACAAGTCCATAAAGTTCACTCGTGGAAGCTTGATAAATCCGCACATGCTTTTCCATACCCAGGAGACGAACTGCTTCAAGAATACGTAAAGTTCCCATACCATCGACATCAGCAGTGTACTCAGGCATTTCAAAGGATACTTTGACATGACTCTGAGCACCAAGATTGTAAATTTCATCAGGTTGAACTAATTGAATAACTCTAACTATATTAGTCGAATCTGTTAAATCTCCGTAATGTAACTTAACATTCTGATACAAATGATCAATTCGTTGAGTATTGATTTGAGAAGAACGACGAATAATGCCGTGAACTTCATATCCCTTTTCCAAAAGAAATTCGGCAAGATAAGATCCATCTTGTCCAGTAATTCCAGTAATTAATGCTCTTTTCATAGTAACTTATCTACAAATTGTTGAACTATTTCAATTTCTTTTCGCAATCCATTGTCCATACCTATATTGAATTTTGGATTAAAACCAAAAACAGTATTGTACATTGGATGCATACAAAATCCGTTTTCAATATAAAAACATTTTTTCTTGTATTGATTTTTATATTCATTTAATGGAACTTCATCAAATCCATCATTAGGCATCATTAAGATTTTTTTCCAATCTTTAGTCTTAAAAGCAAAAATATTATTAGTAAAATATGGTCTATCAAACTCCTTTATAGAATACACATGCTTTGTAAAGAATCTATCAGAAGTTTGATAAATGTAATCACTAATTAAAAGTTGAGATTCTACTGAAATTCTAATTGGGTGAATTCCTCGGTAATAGTGATCAATTTTCCAGACGGAATCATAATATTCATCTGAATTCCATTTATCAGATTCGATGGTATGTTTATTTAATGAACTATAATCCACTCCCCAAAGATCATTAGGCATTAATCTTTTTTTGAAATAATCATATAGTTTATTTTTTACATCTTGATCTAAAATATATGATTCTATAAATTGATCAACTAATGGAATATTAGTAGATACTAATGGGGAAAGCAATAAATTTTCATCAGAATCTAAAATGTTAATATTTTCAATTAAGTAATCCCAAACATGATTACTCATGAAACAATCTTCGTCAAGTTTTACACAGTAAGGATTATTATCCTCACTGGCCATATTTACTTTGTGTAAATAATTTCCATTATAAGGAAAAATAATTACACGAGTTTTAATATCTGGATGAACATATTTCATCCAATCTGCATCATTAGTTGCAAATATATTCAATTGAATTTTTTCTTTATTTTCAGGTTTTATCTGATTCAAATAATGAAAAGTTAATTTAGTATACTCAATTGGGCGAGTATGTGGAAGATAGTAAATACTAATCATGAATGTTTAATGTACCACTCAACTGTTTTTTCTAGTCCTTTATCTATATCAAAACTGGGACACCATCCCAATTCAGATTTAATTTTTGAAATATCTGTTGCATAACGTCTATCATGCCCAGGTCTATCTGTAACATATTCTATCATACTTTCACTTTTTCCCATCAAAAAAATAATTTTTTTAACTAGATCTATATTTTGTATTTCACATTCACCACCAATATTATACTTTTCACCAACTTTACCATTTTCATAAATTGAATATAATGCAGAACAATGATCTTTCACATATAACCAATCTCTAATTTGTTTACCGTCACCATAAACTGGAACTTTCTCATTCCTTAGAAGACTATGTATAATTGTTGGGATAAATTTTTCAGAGTGTTGATGTGGACCATAATTATTAGAACAATTCGTGATAATTGTTGGAAGTCCATAAGTATTATGATAGGCACTAACAAAGTGATCACTTGCAGCTTTAGATGCAGAATAAGGATTACGTGGTCTATAATTAGTATTTTCAGTAAAGTGTCCTTCCTCTATAGATCCATAAACTTCATCAGTTGACACATGAATAAATTTTTCTACACCATACTTTAAAGATAGATTTAAAAGATTAACTGTTCCTTTTATATTTGTTTCTATAAATTCTGAACAATTTTGAATAGAATTATCTACGTGAGTTTCGGCAGCAAAATTAAAAACTGTTTTGATATCATGATGGTCAAAAATATATTCACAGGTATTAATGTCAGTAATATACAATTTTACATCCAAATCATGAATATATCCAAAATCACCAGCATAGGTCATTTTATCAATGCAAATAATTTCATCATTTGTTCTTTTTGAAATAAAATGAAGGAAATTACTACCAATAAATCCTGCACCACCTGTAATTAATATAGACATAATTAATCATTTCTAAGTGAATACTTTTCTAAAATCTCTGGAGAATATTGTGGAATATCTTTAATATTTTTTTCCTCTCTTTTTGCTTTCTCTAAATTATAAACTCTATTTCTAAGTTCCGTAGTTGAATACTGATGCCTTCTCAAATGATAATAAATTTCAACATCATTATCAATACAATATTGCTTTCCAGTAAAATCAATATCTTTATATTCTTCACTCAAAAATCTAATATGAAAGGTTTGTGTTTTAATTAAATTGAGAAGATCAGCTTCTGTATCATAAACAAGAATTTCATCTACATATTTACATGCCTGCAATTGGGCATATCTTTCATATATTGATTGAACTGGTTTATTTTTTAAACCAGGTCTATCAATTGTTGGATCAACTTGGAGTGCAACTTTTAAGTAATCACACATTTCTTTTTCCATTTTAAGCATAGTAACATGCCCAGCATGAAAAAGATCAAAACAACTACAATTAAATCCGATTTTCATAAAATTAAAAATTATAGAGTTACACCAACTTGCTGAAGATATTCAATAGCGCCTTGAATTTTTAATAAAATTTCTTTCTTTTGGAGAATATCATTATTCAGTGCTTGTATTTGCTGAATAACTTCATTTTGTTTATCAACCAATTCTTTTAAATGTTGTTGCTGTTCAGTCATTTTCTAAATTAACATCATATATTATGTATTATACTAAAAAAGGTGGGTTTAAACAACCCACCTTATCAATCCAGGCTCGCCACTTGCCCTTTGTCTGGAGGCAAGAAACCAGGCGGGAGTTATCCCATCCGCACCAACGTCATTTTAGAGATGCCGTAAACTCATTTAAAATATTTGTTCCAAAAAATATCATAAAAATAATAAAGAAGAAACAATCCTATATGAATTGTTATCGAAGTGGAAAACCCAGTTATTAATGATGTGAATAATATTGCTATTACTCTATATCCTATGGATTTCCATATTAATTTCATGATTAGAACAAACAGAAAGGGTCATTGACTCCACCACTCTGTTTTACTGAACAGAGAAAAGTTGAATTAGTTTTGTTACCTCACTAATCCCAAAGAATGCACATAAGAATAGTACATCCCAAAGTCTAAGCTTAATAGCAAAAGGTACTGTGAGCAAACCTCCAATACATTTTAACATTAAACCATTTTTAAAATCTCCCCATAACATGATTTGGTATCCGATTATGAGGAAGAGATTCCCAAGATACCTTAGGATACTTGTTTTAGACATAAGAGGGGGGTTTACTTCCGACCAGTACGCTTTTATAGTCATCCCGAGACTATTTAATCATCATCTCCCACATAACAAGGAACTCTATCTGGATCTAACCAACGCGCATACTCAATGTCTTCCATAGCAGTAGTACATTGTAGACCATTATCAAAAAGATAAATGTCATTCCAGCGTTTAGTGTATTCGTTTTGTTTTTGTAAACGATAATCAGGTTTACCATTAATTTCAAGAATACCTGCTTCTACGAAGCGGTATCCCTCACGCTCCAGAAGAACTTTTTGTTTCACGCGACCTCAACAGATTCTAGATCTTGAGCGACATATTCCATGAGCATTTCATAGTCGTCAAGAGGGTCACCGGAAAATACGACACCTTCATTTTCATAAAAGCGGCGAACCTTTTTATAAAGTTTCGGATTCTTTACATCAAGGTAGATTTCCCCGTTAGCAGCAAGACGAAGAGTGCTAACATCTTTCTTGAATTTTTGGATCAGAGACATTGTTTTGTTTGTTGACCTAGTTATTATAAGGTGTTTGGACTTGTGTGTCAAGTGTGCCAGTTACATAACTGGCGAGTCCGAGATGCAGGATTTGAACCTGCGACCCCTTCAGCCCAAGTGAAGTGCGCTACCAAACTGCGCTAATCCCGGTTGATTACCTACTAATTATACTACTTCTTATGCCTTTTGTCAAACGGTTCCCAATGTTGCCAATTGTATTTATGAACTGCCCATATACCTATAATAGGTAAAATAATCAAAATATATCCAAGAAATCCAAGTGTATAGGGGTTTTCAAGGACCCAACGTGAAAATCGTACCATTATATTCCTCTCCAATTTTTATATTCGTAATGAAAATATTGATCTACAATATTATCATCCAAAGGTGGAGTAATATTCCAATTAGACCATTCCACACAGAATTGTCTAATATACATATCATTTAAGACATGCCTTCCGTAAGACCTCACAAAACAAGTCATTGCAAAATGATAACGTTGTTTAATGTGCGGTTCCATTTCCCTTATAATTTTTGGAGTCATAATATCCTCCTCTTCTACCAAAATAAAGAGTTGATAATACGAAAGGAACTGAAACAAATAAAAGTGCCTTTGACAATAACATTATAAAAACATTCCTGGTCTATAATCTACTATTTGTTGAATCTCATCAAGAAGGGCTCCATACTCTTTAAATTTTTTATCACCAGCAATAAAGTGCCTTTGCCTAGTCCAGACTGCATCTGCCAAAAGTTTCAGTTCATATTCTGATAAACCATTAAATCTTTCCATTGATAGTCTCCTTATCTAACATGATGTCCACCAAACATATAACGCATTCCATTTAAAATTCTTGATCCGAATGATCCGAGATTGCGGGAATTAAATCGTTCAAATAAGGCAGTAGTAATGACAGGAGCGGGAACACCCAAATCCACAGCGGCAGAAACAGTCCAACGACCCTCACCACTGTCGGATACCCCACCAGAGAAGCGTTCAAGCTTACTATCGCTCCGAAGCACATCAGCAGTAAGATCAAGTAACCAGCTACCAACAACGCTACCACGACGCCATAACTCAGCAACTTCAGCAACATCAATATCATAACAATAAGACTCCGGATCTGCCATTGGGGCGACTTCTGCATCTCCTTCTCTAACATATTGAGTACCTAAATTAGCATTTTTAATAATATTAAATCCTTCAGCATATGCTTGCATAATCCCATACTCGATACCATTATGAACCATCTTTACAAAGTGCCCTGCTCCAGGTCCACCACAATGTAACCACCCAAACTCAGCAGAGGTTACATCCGAGTCAAACTGAGTCCTCGGGGCAGCGTTGATTCCTGGAGCGAGGGCATCAAAAATCTTTGCACAAGTGGCGACTGCAGTATTTCCACCACCAACCATAAGACAGTATCCACGATCCAGACCGTAAACACCACCGCTAGTACCACAATCAATATATTGGATACCCAATTTTGAAAGACGTTCTGCTCTTTTCCTACTGTCTTTAAAATTGCTATTCCCATGATCAATAATAATATCTCCTTCACTACAAAATCGTAATAACTCATTAATAGTATCCTCTACAGTTTCAGCGGGAACAACCATTTGAAAAATTCCTGGTTGTATATTACCTTTATTGTTTTGCTTGACTACTTTAACTAAATTTTCAATGTTAGTTACAATACCACTAACATAACCATTTTCATAAGATTCTTGTGCTTTTTTGTAATCTCTTCTATATCCCCATACTTCTATTCCTTTTTTCATCATGCGGCGAGACATTCCCTCACCCATTCTTCCTAATCCAATTAATCCAACTTTCATAGTAATACCTCAATTTGGATAAGCGTGTGTAAGACCCCAATAAATCCATACACCCATAATAGTAAAATAAATTAGTGCTGATATAAAAACTGTTTTAATCATCTTCTTCATCCTCGTAAGTAGATGGTTCTTCAAAGAGTTCACTCATTTTTTGTTTTAAAACTCTTTCTTGCAATTCTTCTAAATCTTGATCCGTAAACTTAACCACTAATAAAGAATCTCCTGCTTTAACGTCATTTAATTCTGGATGTTTTACTTTTGGACTTTTGGAATATCCATGATAAGCATTCATAATCATCCAACCTTGTATAAACATAGAAACAGCAATTACCGAAAGAATAAACCAAGGAACTAAAAAAATTAGTTCAAAGTGATTTTGAGCCATGGTAGTAAAGGAGGAATGACACCTATTAGTCTCAAAAGTCCTTCAGCAAATAGAGCAAGAACCACCCAACCGACGCATAGACTAATGATAGAAGCATTACGGTTGTGTCGTCGTATTGCTGCATCAATCATCTCCTTAACTTCAGAACGTGTTAAATAATCATCATCAAAAGGTTCCATCATTTCTCATCTCCAAGAAACTTTGCAAGAGGATCTCTGCGAGTTTTTACAATTTCTACTGCCCTTTTATAAAACATATTATTAGTGTTTCCAGAGGCTTCAAAAGTCTCCTTGATCTTCACCCAATTATTATAGGTGTGCTGATCCATAGATTTTTTATCTTACATATCTATATAATACTTTTCCATCCCAGAGTGTCAACATATTGTGTTGATATGAAGACAGATGCTAAAAATACTATAATAATTTGTAATATTTACAACAAATTTGTAATAAACGGAGAATAATGGAATCGAACCATCAGGCTATTAACCTGGCATCGTTTTCAAGACGATTTACCGACCATCAGTGCTATTCTCCATATGTTGAATAACCTAAATTTTTTCTGTGGTGACAATTTATATTTCTAGGCATAGTGGTTTAGTGACTTATTATGAAATATTCATAAACCTAAACCAATATATGAATCATCAACGGACTTCAAAATCAAGTTTTTTAACTTTACGTTGACGCCTTGCTTCTTGCCAAGCAATATCTTCAGAAGTTAAAATAGGAGATTTTGATTTTGAATTAGAAGAATTTACCATTATAACATATGATAGATCATTTGCAGATATTCTATCTCCACATATTCTGGTCATATTTGAACACCCACAACATTTTGTCTGTGTTGGATGACTTATCAATTCTGTATTACAATTTTTACAGCGAATTACTAACATTTTATTATTCCCAAATCAAAAATATTTAATTTTTTATTTATTCTTCAAAAAACGATCTCAACATCCAAACAAATTTTCCATGAGTTTCCATGAACTCTTGAACAATATTTGCAGTGGCATATTGCTTTTGACTGTCTGCTTCTTCAGAAACAATGCTAAGCATATCAATAAATTTTTGATTATCTTGCATCAGTTGATTAACCATTCCAAGGCTATCAATTCCACTGTCTGCTTCAGAAATAGAAGATACTTCAATAACTCTAGAAAGAGCACTTACTGGTTTCATACCCAAGTATCTCATATGTTCTGTTAATTTATCAATTTCATCAATCATTGTTTCATACTGCTCACCAAAGAGAGTGTGAAATTGATGAAAATTTGGACCTACAACATCCCAATGATATATCCAAGTTTTTTGAAAAAGTACAAATAAAGATGCTTGTGCATCACTCAATAATTTATAAAGAACTTCCATTATTTTTTCTTTTTGAAAGTATTTATAAAATGGGCGAAGAGGGGATCGAACCCCCGACAGCTTGCTTGTAAGGCAAGAGCTCTACCGCTGAGCTATTCGCCCAATAAAAAATCAATACTGACTCAACATATACTCAACAGTATTTGCTACATCGTTCATAGCATCTCTTAGGTTTTCTCTTTGCCCAGATTCCTGTTTAATTATAGGACGGTGATCATCAGTGAGAGTCCATCTCCATTGTTTCATATGTTCACAATACCAGAGATTTATTTTCATTTTTTGATTGTTCTAATTTGATCCAATTAAGAAGTGCATTTACTTCCATTCTTTTTTCTTCACTAAAATCATTTCCTTTATTAAAAATATAATAATCAAGTGCTTCAATAGCAACTTGTCTATCTCTCTGAGAAATAAGTGACATACAATTTTATTAATATAGTATAAAAAGAGTAGTTTGTCAACTCCCCATAATATATATCAGATACTAATTTATTTTAGTTTATCTTTTATTTTTAATAAAAAAGCACTCCTTAAGGAGTGCTTTGCTTAAACTACTAATGGTTTATCAGAACTTAAATCCAAGACCAGTAGTAAATACAGGAGAGTAGGTTCCATTAACAGAACCATAACTATTACCAGCATTAGTGGTGGGGAATTTTAGATCAGCAAAACCAACCAAAGAGTTGGTGAGACGACCCTCAAGACCTAAAGCAAGAACAACCTGGCCACGATTACCAACAGAGGATTGATAGTTAGCAGCAGTATCATTCACGAAAGGAATTTGATAACCAACACCAGTATAGATGTTAGCACGGCTTACACCACTTTTAGCACGAGAAATACTCCAGTCATAGGAAACAAGAGCACCACCACCAGCGCCAATCTGACCAGCAGGAGTACCAACTAGGTTTGCATAAGGACGAACAGCAACAGCATTTTGATTACTGAAAGTCTTTACAGCATAACGACCTTGAATAGTGGCACCAGCAACAGTTCGTTGAGCACTATATCCATTACCAGCAACACCTTGCTGATTAAGAAGAACACCAGCACCAAGATAGTTACCTACACCCTGTGCTTTTTGTGCTGCTGCAAGTTCAAGAGCACTCACACGCTTATTGGTAGCACCCAGTTCACGAGCAAACTCAGCACGAAGAGCGGCAGCAAGTTGGGCATCTGCAGCAGTATAAAATTCACTGATACGATCTAGGCAGGCATCCGTCAGGGTAGCAAGTTCAGCACGAGTAGCAGGTTGACCTGGACGGAAAGTACCATCAGGATAACCAGCAACACAACCGTAACGAGAAACCAGATTGGAGATTGCCTGATAAGACCACTCAGTAGGTTGCACATCACGCAGTTGTGAAGCACTGGTGACTTGTGCCATAGCAGGAGCGGCGATAGAGGTCGCGGCAATTACACCAGCAGCAATAACATTTTGAAAAGTCATATTGTATTAAAAATTACAACTACGAAGTTTATTTGAATAGATGCCCTTTATTAGGGCAAAGCGGGCAACGAGGATCGAACTCGTGACTGGAGCTTGGAAGGCTCAGATGTTACCGCTACACCATGCCCGCAATATGGAAGAGAAAGAATCTCTTCCACGCACTTCCTTCACACAAGAGGAAGTATAAGACAAAAATTTAATTTTGTCAAGCCCCCGATCTGATTTGAACAGACGACCAACGGTTTACAAAACCGTTGCTCTACCACTGAGCTACAAGGGCAATGAGTGGGGGTGATCAAGTCCCCAACCTAAGAAACCTTAGGATTTAGTAAGTCGGATATGATGATCCAGACTCTTATGAAAGACCCAGACATTTCCAGTTCTTCCAACTCCCCCACCTGGACTCGAACCAGGAACCCCAGAGTTAACAGCTCCGTGCTCTGCCAATTGAGCTATAAGGGAATATAAAAAATTATTTAAATTTTGGACCTGCGTACCAACCAACTAAACTAATACGTTTACCACTTTTAAGAGGTCTTACTCTGTGAGCAGCATCTGATGGGAATATTATAGCATCACCAGCATCAAGTTGTACAGTTTCCATATGTCTAGGACCATACATGATCTGGAATTGACCACCTTCATAGTCATCTTTAGATGACAATAAAAGAGAAATACTCAATTTACGAATTAAAAATTCACTAAATGGAGAATTTGCGGAATCAACATGCCAAGTATAATGAGAACCAGTATTTTCGTAAAGAGTATACTGGATTGTATCTGCCCATCCAACAAGATCATAATTAAAAAAATTGACATTTGCACATTGTATAAAATGTGCCATCATCCCAGAAATCCAATGATCTGTTGGTAACCAAATATGTTTACTTTTTCTTACATTATGGTTAACTATGTTAGAATTTTGCGTGTCATTATTAAGAATTTTTGATTCATTAAATTCTGAATTCTCAAAAGTCTTAATAATTATATCACAAACATCTTTTGTTATACCAGTAGGAATTTTGTAGTAATTAGTTGTTTTTGTCACTTTTGTTAATTTATTCAATTTATAAGAGCATATGCTCTTATGGAAGATAGGAGACTCGAACTCCTAACCTTTGCCTTGCAAAGGCACTGCTCTACCAATTGAGCTAATCCCCCGTGGCGAGACCAAGGAATTGAACCCTGTCCTGGGGCTTATGAGACCCCTGTGCTACCTTTACACCCGTCCGCTATGAATAAGATAAGATATTTAATGGAATTGAACCATCTATCGGTTTTTAAGACGAATTAACCAAAAGGTTATTGCTGACTTATCTTTTCGTTTATTTATATAACTAGGTAATTTTTTCTTTTCCAAATAAAAGGGTTTTTAGTTGCTGAATTACCTAATGCCGAAGTCGGGACTCGAACCCGAACCTTTTCCTTACCACAGAAACGTTAGAGAAAATTGCTGTCTGTATCTAAAACTAGATATCCGCTTTTAAAGTGCTACCTTTACACTACTTCGGCAATACTAGATAGTTGTTTTCCTCAAAGTGGAGAATAAATTGCTGAACTATCTATAAGAGGGGAGAGTATGATTTGAACATACGACCAGGAGTTTATTCTGTTTAAGAGTGTATTGCTGAATTATCGATCTAGATAATTTTTTTACGACTCATGCTCTACCAACTGAGCTACCTCCCCCTTAAACTAGATGATTTTTTTCCTTTTTACAATAAGAATTTAATTACTGAATCATCTATATGAGTATTTTAGTAGAAGGGGGGAGAGTTTGTCAACCCCCCCTTTAGGATTCTGTCAGGCAAACACCTCACCGATTGGTGCATAGCGATCACTATACACTGTATCTCTCATCACGTCAACAGGAGTAATGATATTACCAGCAAGAACAGACTTGAGAATAGAAGGACTGCAACCAGACACAAGACAGGTGCCAGTATCATGTACAGTCATAGGAACATTCCCATATGAATTTACGTTCCAAAAAACGACTTGAGGAATTTCATAACCAGACTTGCGGTAAAGTTTTTGAATTTGCTCAAAGTTACTTCTTTTATTGGAAGAACATGCTTGATCAAACTGCATGTCGGAGACAATAATCAGTTTTTGGGGCATGTCTTCTGGAGAAACAGAATTTTTTTCTGCAGCACTTAGAATGGTTTTGAAAACCTTCATTAGGTCAGTGTTGTAACCCCAATCTGCATGAGAGAGATTATCAATACGTTTCCCAATAGTTTTACCTACAATGTCTTGCAGTGCAGGATTGGAAGAGAACGTAATGAACTTGTTTTTCCATACAGGAGAAGTGTTCCGTTCTGCAATATACATTGCCAGAGAGATGGAGACTGCCATAGGCATACCATACATAGACCCAGAAACATCTGCAACAACTAAACCATTAAACTCTTTATCTTCCATATAGTTAGGAAGTGCTTCCCATTGAAGATCAATAGTCTTATCATTACTAACACCCTTATTCAGATACTGATCAACAATATCATAAGGATACAGAGTTGCTGCATTGATTTTTGCTTCACCCTTCTCAACAGCACTCAAATACTGAGCATAACGCTCACCATCTTGCTTCTGGAATGCCTTGCGGTACATAAATGCAGCACGAGAAGGCAGTTTGGAATAATCAATTCCAGACCATTCTTTAGCACACATTGCTTGTTCAACAATGCGGATTTGAGTACGAAGATTGCTCAGAATCTTACGATAATCCTTCTCAGAAAGACCAAGATGAGTAGCAATCTTACGTCCTAGACGCTTACTATCTTTACTAGAAGCATTAATAGAAGGCAGCCACTTTGCAAGCAGGGATACTTTACCACCTGCTTTGTAGGAAATACGATCAAGATTGAGTTGTGCTTGAATTGCTTCAAGAACAGTTTCCCAAGCAGAAGTATTTTCCAGGATTAGGAGATCGTCCCAACGACCATATTCAGGAACCAGAGAAACCAGTTTTGCACCGATTTCACCATTTTCCTCTACAAGATACTTGAAGAGATTGCGGAATACAGTACGCTCACCTTGACCCCCACGAATGTCCCGCGCCCAAAAGAGAATGCGGGTCGCAGTCTCAGGATCTTTCTTAAAGGCACGGGCAAACAGTTTTTGTGCTTGGTTCACATCATTGCGACAAGCAGCGATTTTACCAAACAGATCCACACAGGAATTTAGAGTAGAGGCATATGCCTTTGCTCCATTCTCAGTTACAGTGGTGTTCAGTTCGGATTCAAGTGCAGTAATAAAAGTCATAATTTTTCTCCAAGTTGATGTTTTAGTTGTTTGATAGAACAATTTCGGTTAATTGCTGTATCAACTTTTGAGCAAGATGAGTTTTTTGCTTTTCTAAATTAACGGTTTAGTGCAGTAAGTTGCTGCCTCATCTTTGGTTTGACTACCATAGGACATACATCCAAGATTGTCAAGCACCCTGAGAGGAATTTGAACCCCCGACTTCTTCATTCGTAGCGAAGCACTCTTCCACTGAGTTACGAGGGCATAGGCGAAGGATGAGGGATTTGAACCCCCACTAACGGTTTTGGAGACCGTCGTGCTACCGTTACACCAATCCAACAAGATTACCCAAAAGGGTAATACCAGCCGAGGGTATCGAACCCTCCCAAAGCCGCTAATCTGGCGGAAAGAGATTATAAGTCTCCTCTGAACACCTGTTCTGACTGGCAAATATGGAGATTAACTCCAATACCGAAGGTGGGATTCGAACCCACAACATTCCGATTTTGAGTCGGACACCTCTACCAATTGGATCACTTCGGCAAATACCCATGGTCGGATTCGAACCGACACTGTAGAGATTTTAAGTCTCCTGTCTCTGCCGTTGGACTACATGGGCATAGTTTTAAATTTTCAAGGTGCGAGTGGTCTCTCAACCACCCTTTAAGAATACTACCAAACCCTGTCTGGGTCAAGGGTCTTGTGCCAGTCTTTGAACTGGCAATGTCCGTGAGAGGTCTCGAACCTCCAACACCCACCCCCTCAAGATGGTGCGTCTACCAATTAGTCAATTCTGGAATAGGAGTTCAGGGTGGGATTCGAACCCACGGTGAAAGAAGTTTTGCAGACTTCTGCATTCGACCACTCTGCCACCTGAACGGGGTGACGTATGGGAATCGAACCCATCTACCCAGATTCACAATCTGGTTCCTTAGCCTCTAGGATAACGTCACATAGCAGTAGGTGGATTTGAACCACCGCCCATAGGAATATGAGTCCCATACTCTACCAGACTGAGTTATACTGCTGAGGCGGAAGATGTTGGATTCGAACCAACGGAGGTTTTATCCTCACGGTTTAGCAAACCGCTGCATTAACCGCTCTGCCAATCTTCCAATGGAAACAACTGGACTCGAACCAGTGGTCTTTCGATTATCAGTCGAATGCTTTACCAACTAAGCTATGTTTCCTGGCCGAGGAAGGTGGAATTGAACCACCGACACCATGCTCTTCAGGCATGTGCTCTACCAACTGAGCTATTCCTCGTGGTCGGAATGACAGGATTTGAACCTGCGACAACTGGTTCCCAAAACCAGAGCTCTACCAAACTGAGCTACATTCCGTGGTATTCCTGAAGGGATTTGAACCCTCGTTTCCGCCTTGAAAGGGCAGCGTCCTAACCATTAGACGACAGGAACATAATGGGAGGGGTATCTCGCAGCGAAGTAGTAAGCGCAACACAAGTCATAGATCTACTCCCATCGACTTGCGGCTAGGGCAAGAATCCCTCCCCAATTCCAGTTATTGCTACAACATTTCTCTACACACTGGCAAACTCTAAGAAATGCGTGGGATTTCTCCCAACGACCCTAACGGGATTCGAACCCGTGATACCACCGTGACAGGGTAGCGTGATAGACCACTTCACTATAGGGTCAAGAGCGAGAACAGTGGAATCGAACCACCCTTACTAGTATTGCCACCAAGCGTGTTCTCGCGGTGTCTCTGATGCCTCAGAGACAAGTGGGAGAGGAGGGAATCGAACCCCCGATGGTTCCTATGTACGTGTTTTACAGACACGGACTACACATATTGCCGACAGTAGCCACTCTCCCTAGATTTTATACTGCAAATAATTTTCACCAAGATTGATTGAGTTTTTATTATCTTTTATGATGTCTTTGGGAATAAGATACTTATCACCATCAGCAGTTAGTATGAATAACTGGTCATAAAAGATTTCAGTATTGAGTTTATTGACAAAATTAGATTTACTATTTCCACCAGTAATCCTCAATCCCACTACATATTTTCCACTAGAAGATTTGGAGTTAGTTGTCTTTACTTGTATTTTTTGTAATCCAAGTTCAGGAAACTCAATAATCAAATCGTAATCTTGACTATCTGTTAATGGAATAGAAACAGTATATCCAAGACCACAAAAGTGTGCAATACAAATACCCAATCCAACATCACCTTGTTTCTTGGTGTTTTTGCAGTTATGGAACATATCTTATAACGGAGTAATACTCTGTTATTTATAAGGGTTATGTCCCATATGGGTCTGGTGGGACTCGAACCCACGATATACTGGTTAAAAGCCAGGTGCATTAGCCACTATGCTACAGACCCAAATAATATAGGATAAATATGAAGTTGTCGATGTTCTGTGAGAGGGGTGATCCCTCAACCACTTGATTAGAATACCACCATTTGACCCCTGAGGATTGATTGGTGGACACTTAGGAAACTGTCACAGGATAAAAACCAGAGACAATAAAAAAGGGGAGGAAACTTTTGGTTTCTCTCCCCTTTCTTTTGCTTTTATGGATTAAAGACCTTACATATATCTTTCCATATCCGCAAACAGGGGAGATCCCTCAATATACCAATAATGGCAATCGAGTAAACTAAACTGTTTGGTGGGCATTTGGAAAGACATTGTTTTCGACCTAAGTGTTATTATTTATAAGACTTTTTTTAAAAAAAGTCAACGGGCTAGGTAGGATTCGAACCTACGACTCACGCTTTAGAAGAGCGTTACTCTATTCCACTGAGTTACTAGCCCAAAAGACCTCTCGGTTTGTGCTTCTATGAGAGGCATGAGAGGTGTAGGACTTACACAAAGTTTGGACCCTTGCTGCCTGTTAGAGTAATTATATCACTCTTTGGAGCACCCGTCAACCCATGGAGAACAGATTCTCATTGGGGGGGCGAGTGCCTTACATTCAGTAGTATAGCACACGGTTTCGTTATTTGGCAACTCCTGGTATTGAGGTTGCCATTTCCGATCTGCTTCTCTAATGATTCTATCATATTCTGGAGTTACATTTCGAATTGCTTTATCAACATCCCTTCGAATTCTCCTATCTAATTTTTGAGAATCTTTAAGTATAAACTCATTAAGTGTAGTTTGTGGGAAATATTTTCTTTGAATTTCGTCCAATAAATCCCAAAGTCCATTTTCAGAAACTCCTGTACATTGTGAAAGTGTTGCAATAATGGATGACAATACAATAGTAATTATTGCATATTCTTTGATACTTATTTTCTTTTTACCAAAATTAAAATTAAACATAAGAGTGCAACACTCTCGATTATTTAGATCCTATTTTTGTTTTGGTTTTGATGGGACAACCTTTGCATAAACAGTTTGCTTACCAAACTGTTGGGATGAAATGTTTGGTTTACCACTCACATCTCCCGCAGTTTGTCTTGAAAGATCAAAACTTGTAGATTTATTATATTGTCCAGTTTTTCCAAAATTACCAGTATCAAATACTTTAGTTGTAGCAACAGGAGATTTTGTTCCTGGGGCTTTTGTCATTTGTAACTGAGTTCCAAAAGGAATTGATGGTTTAGAACTTGTTGTTGATTGATATGGCACAGCAACTCCCCTTGATTTATCATGCCATTTTTCACCGCTTGCAGTATGTGTACCTTTAGTATCAACAGTACTATAAGAACTTACTTTAACAGGTTTCCACCCATATCTTTCCTGTTCTTTTGGTGTATGTGCCCGTTGAGTAAATTTTCCAGTAGATTTATTTAATACTCCAGGTTTATAATTTTTATATGCAAGAACTTCTTGTTTTGGAGGTTGGGGTTTTGGAGGTGGTGGAGTAGAACCTCCAAAGAAAAATTCTTGTACTTGAGAAGCTTGCTCGTAAAATTCTTGAAATGTTTTCATTTGATATAAGAAAGGGGAGTTCTGCAGCACTCCCCTTATTTATCAAACCTCTACCGTGATCAGTTTGGAAGCATATTCATGTGCATAAGATGTACGGGCACCATGATGCCCCCAACCAATCCAACTATACGCATAATCCATGTAACGATTGATGGATTTACCAGGAACTTTCATTTTTCCTTCAATCTCTTTCCATTGGACTTCATTTGTAAGATAACGAAGTTGCGTGTGAATGCTTGATGGAGAACCACCAAACTTTCTAGCAAAATCACCCAATCCATAATATCGATTGGCAGATGTCCATTGAATCAGTCCGTAACCGCGGCCGCAGTTACCCCAACTGGTTCTGCTACCACCTTCGCAAATATTAGGAATGAATGTAGATTCTTGCCTAATATTACCCATGATAGTAGCAAGGGCGTTTCTGTCTTTAATTCCAATGCTCTGGAAGTATGCCAGGGCAGCATTTTCATTTTCATTACACCCTTTACAAATTAGCCTTTTCTCCTTTGGCTTTTCGGGAGCAACCTCTCGGATTGCTGTCTTTGTTTCAAACTCCTTAACAATTGAGTATGGAACTTTAGGTGGACCATTTACTGGAGGAGGTGGAAACACTGGCAGTGTTGCCGTACCGGTTGTAACCGTTGCCATGAGGGGCAGGGCTACTGTAAAGAAATTTTGCATTAAAATCGATTGAACTCTACATCCGTATAGAGAAAGGGGTACACCTCCTTTTCAAGAGGCAATCTCCACGGCTCTAATTGTCACATCAAGGACTAATAATAAAAAACCCACCATTTAAGTGGGTTCGTTGCATAATAAGTTAATATTTAGGTTTTGTCAAGTTTTTCATTCCACATGAGGAAGTTTAAACAAAGAGTTATACTTAAGTCCAAAATCTCTAAGAAGTTTTCCTGCTTTCACATTTGCTTCATTTTCAGTTTTACTTCCAGTTACTCCACTTCCTCTTATATTATGCGTATGTTGAGAATAATGGACCAATTCATGAGCAACAGTTCTAAGAATATCCATCGGATGTCTATCTAAAATTTCAACCGTAATTTTATTTTTACCAGTTATTACCCCAAATGATGCATGTTTTTGTGAAAACTTAGTATCTCTGGTGAAATTAATTTCAGGTAATTGTTTTATTTTTAATTCTTTTTGTGCAAATAACAAGAACATTTTAAAAATTTTTTGAAACTGTTCTTGACTAACTTCTTTACCTCTTTTTTTAAAGAAATTAGGATTACTTTCATTTAATTTTTGATACATTAAATTATATGTTTCCGCGATATTTGATAGATCAAACCTATCCATTTTTTTAAGGAATTTAGTATTATTTATTGATAAATATCAAAATACTGGCAATAACATGAGGTTTTATGCCAAGAGAATGGAATACTCCAATAAGAGAACCATGGAACTCACCCATTCACCACATTTTAAAAGCAATTGATAATCACATACAATTGTCCATAAAAACAGGTGATCCATGGCATGAAGAACAGGCAAATATATTAAGAAAATACGTAAAAGACCTAAAAGTATGGATTCATAGAGAAGAAGGGTGTTGGGAAGAATAAATTATTAATTTTTTTTCTCATAATAAGAACACCAACCATCGGGTGATATATATCCCTTTACGGCCGAGCATCCATGAGGAGGCCTCCACATAGTACAAGAACTACATTTTTCATTTTCCTTTGGATTGGATTGATATTTTGCTGTTGACTTTGCAACCTTTTTATCTTCGCTTAGAAAATCATCTAAACTTTTCATTATTCATCTCCTAAGTAAACTAATGAATAAATATCATGATTTTCAATAGATGGATTTAACCACTCACTAAATTCTCTTTCTAAAGATCTAGCATCCTCATAATTTTTTTGAAGACACAAAACGCTTATTCTTTCCAGAACCCAATCATGTGAGTGTCGTAGTGTCACTTCGATTTCTTGCATAGTCTTTTCTCAAATATCTACCGAGAATATTGCTATTATAGTACATAGGAGTACCATCGTCAAATGCTTCTCTTAATACATTATTTAAAAATAGTTGTCTAGTTTCTTCATAATTACAATCTGCTTTGCTTTTATGCAGACTTATAATTTCTCTATTGAAAAACTCTTTACCATATTTCTTTATATCTTCTTTTAATTCAGGACAAGAACCATAATACTTTTTCCAGTCAGATTCTTGCTTTACTTTTCTTTTCTTTCCAGGAGGTGTCCTAAAAGACCAGAAATACTTTCTACCCCAATATTTACGATCAGTTTTAGTACAAGAAATAAGGTATACAAAACCAAAATAATCTTGAATATGATGAGACTCAAAAACTTCTCCATTGAATCTCCAAGGATTCTCATAGCTCATGTAGTAATCTTATAGAGCTATTATTTATCTTTAACGGAGACAAACCTAGTCTAGCAATAAAAAAGGGGCTTTGTCAAGCCCCTTGAAATTATGGTATAATGAAAGAACTATTATTTTGCCAAGTTCTTCCACATGGCAGCAGCAGCAATTTTTGTCGCTCTTTCTTTACCATATTTTTTAGAAGCCTTTGCTTCTATTTTTTTGAATCCACCACCTTTTTTACCAATATCTTTTCCAGCACGAATTTTTTTAGCAAGTTTTTTTCTACCTTCTTCAGTACCATACTGTGCTTCAAAAATATCAGCAATCACATTTGCTTCCATTTCGGTCATGATATATTCTGCTTCATATAAACTTTCAGCATGTCCGGTATCAATTAAATATTCAACTACGATCTCATAAACATCTTCATATTCAAATGACTGCATTAAAGGTCTCATAGCAGCTGCTTGAGAAAATGTAGGTGCTTTTGATTGTTGTGCACTTGACTGTGATGCAATCTTATTTGATGCAGCCACTACACCTTGATCTGGTTTAGTTGCAACATTGATAGTTCCTGGTTTAAATGCAGATGCCCCAGGAGTTGGTGATGACATTGCTTTTGCTCCTAATCCAGCAGTAGATGAAGTTGCGGGGGATCTACCTGCTGCTGGGTTTTGAGTCAAAGATTGATTTCCTCTACCAAGAGACTGTGCTGATGGAGACTGTACAGTAGGGGGCATTGGGAGACCACGACCACCCTGATCTGCTCTAAAACTCTTCATTAGTGGATTATCTGTTTGAGCAGTTCCACGGATACGTGCTTTTTCATCTGCTGCAGCTGCAAGTCTTGGATTTGCTGCTCTCCACTGGTCCATTGCTGACATCGGTTTCGCAGGCGCTCCAGTGGACGCGGGGGCAACTTTAGCACCTCCAGCAGCAGGTGTGGTAGTAGGTCTAGAAACTGCTGCTGGGGCAGTTGCAGCAGGTCTTGTGGGAGTACCACCTGTGGGGCGAGGAGCAGCTGCAGGAGGGGCAGAAGGAGTTCCCTGACGAGTAGTAGGAACCACTTGAGATGTTCTTGCTTTTGCTGCCTGTTGCATTTCTGCTCCCCTATATCCAGGACCCAATCCACCTAATCCACCAATTTGTGGTCTTGAAGTTCCTGATGCTCTACCAGTAGATTGTGGGGTATTAGCATTCATTGGACGAGCAAATCTTGATTGATATGGTTGTCCAGTGTTTGGTCTAGGTTGTGCGTACATTGTCACAGGACCACTAGTTGTAGATTGTTGCCCTGGTCTATTCCTATTAGGATTAATAGGAATTTCATGTAAATTTTCAGTTTCTTCAATAAGTGACTCTTCTGAATTTGAGTGATGGATATTTTCGTAGATAGATTTGATATCACCCAACTTGTCGGAATTTAAAGACATCTTTAGACAATTCTTCTTTTATTATATTCATATTTATAAAAAAAGAGGGTCTTTCGACCCTCTTATCAGTATATGTCATTTGTTTTTGATCCTAACCAATCTTTTTCAAAATTGTAGTCACCAAAAAAATATTGATCATATTCAGCTGCATCTTTGTACATGTGAAGAATTTCTTCTTCACACCATTCGTCATAGTTGGAATCCTGAGAAAGTATCTTTGGTAACATCTTGTTTGATTCCTCCAACAATATAAGATTCAACTTCTGTTTCTTGAGGTGCAACCTGAAGACCTTTTGAAGAAATCCAATGCTCAGTCCAAGGAAGTGGATTATTTTTTGATGAAATGTCATAAATTGGTTTAAGTCCAATTGCTCTCATTCTACGATTAGCAATCCATTCAACATATTGCTGTAGCAATTTGTCATTGAGTCCAATCATAGATCCATCCTTGAACAGGTATTCTGCCCAAAGTTTTTCCTGATTTACTGCATTCTCAAAGGTCTTATAAACCCATTGTTCTTCTTCTTGTGCAATTTTCTTCATCTCAGGGTCATCACCCTCTTTCCACTTATTCAGAATGTTCTGAGTGATTACTAGATGTTGATTTTCATCTCTTGCAATTAGAGAGATGATTTTTGCACTTCCTTCCATAAGCTTGAGTTCGCCAAAAGCAAAACTACAAGCGAAACTGACATAAAAGCGAATACCTTCAAGAATATTAACGTTTGCAATTGCTCTGAAAAGTTTTCTTTTGAGTTCATATCGTGCCTCTTGAGCATATGGAACTTGTTCTAATGCATGAACCCATTCATTAGACGTACCATAATGCTGAGCACTATTGATGAAATCATTATACGCTTGAGTAACACTCACTGCGCGTTCCATAATTCTATCATCTTTTAAAATTGTATCAAAAATTTCAGATGGGTCTGAATAAACATTTTTGATAATATAAGTGTATGAACGGGAATGGATCATTTCCATAAATTCCCATACTTTCATACATGCTTCTAATTCGGGAAGGGAACAATATGGCGCAAAAGCCATACCAGGACCTCTTCCCTGAATTGAATCGAGCATAACCTGATATTTCAGATTACTTGTAAAGATGTGTTTTTGTTCTGGTCGTAATGTCTGATAATCACTACGATCTTTTTGTAATGAGACTTCTTCAGGTCTCCAAAAATAACCTAGTTGTTGAGTTGTTAATTTATCGAAGACTGGATATTTGTAAGAATCGTATCTCTGAATTCCCAGTGGTTGTCCAAAAAACATTGGTTGTTTTTTGGTATCTACTTCCTGAGGATTAAAAACGGTCATTGATTCGACCATTGGTTTATCCTCCAAACCCGTTTTAAATCTTACAAGACTCACAATCTTCCTCCCCTGAATCTAAAATACTGTCAAAAAGTTCATTAAGTTTATTGGATTGATTGTTAACATCCTCAACTTCGTCAGTTTTAAAATCGTAAGTGTTTTGATAATAGGATGTTTTCCAACCGTACTTATATGTAGTTAATAAATCTTGTGCCATTACTGAAGTAGGTACCTCATTATCTTTGTAATTTTCTGGATTATAAGACCAGTTTCCAGAAATCGCTTGATCAAAGAATTTTTGCATAACTGCAACAATATTAATATAACCACGATTGCTAGACATATCCCAAAGAAGCGTATAATTGTTCTTAAGGGTTTGATATTGAGGTACAATCTGTTTAAGTGGTCCTTTCTTTGATTTCTTAATGGACAAGAATCCACGGGGAGGCTCGATTCCGTTTGTTGCATTTGACACAACGGAACTGCTCTCCGATGGCATCTGTGCGGACAATGTTGAGTTCCTAACTCCGTAACGTTTAACTTGTTCTCTAAGACTATCCCAATCATGGTTTAAATTGTTAGGTACAATTTCATCAACGTCCTTTTTGTATGTATCAATTGGTAGAATTCCATTTGCATACTTTGTTTTGAAACTATAACCACAGGCACCTTTTTCTTTAGCAAGGTTAACAGTTGATTGAATTAAATAATACTGGAAAGACTCTGTAAGATCATGAACTAACTTCCAAGATTCAGAATCTTCATATTTGAATCCATGCTTTGCCAGATAATGTGCTAAACCGATGTATCCAATTCCCAAAGAACGACGTGCTTTAGTTGCAATTTCCGCTGCTTTTACTGGATATCCTTGAAAATCAATTAGTTCGTCAAGTGCACGAACTGAGAGATCACAAAGAATTTCAAGATCTTCATTACTCTTAATTTTACCAACATTAATTGCTGAAAGAATACACAATGCGATTTCACCATTTTCATCATCAATATGCTGAATTGGTTTAGTTGGAAGAGTAATTTCTTGACACAAATTACTCATTTCAATTTTATCCATAAAGGATGAATGTGAATTACAATGATCAATGTTCATGATGTAAATACGACCAGTTTCTGCACGCTCTTTAAGTAAGCTGAGAATAAGTTCTTGTGCTTTAATAGTTTTTTTCGGAATGGACGGATCCTTTTCATATGAAACATAGAGATCATCAAAACTGTCTGATCCGAAAGAATCATAAAGTCCAGGTACATCATGTGGAGAGAAAAGCGTAATTTCACCATCCTGAATAAATCTCTCATAAAATATTTTACTAATCTGAATTGAATAATCTAGTTTACGTACACGATTGTCTTCAGTTCCTTTGTTATTCTTAAGAACAAGAATATCCTCTATTTCTTGATGCCAGATTGGAAAGTGAACCGTTGCTGATCCACCACGGATGCCATTCTGAGTGCAACATCTGACAGTTGATTCAAACTTCTTGAGAAATGGGATAACCCCAGTATGAGCGACTTCTCCACCTCTGATTTTGCTGTTGAGACCACGGATACGACCCGCGTTGATGCCGATGCCCGCCCTTTGAGCAACATACCGCATAATAGCCAGGTCACTGCTACCGATGCTATCGAGGGTATCATCAACATCAACCAAAACACAACTAGCATATTGTCTAAGTGGTGTTCGCACTCCTGCCATGATAGGTGTGGGGATGTTGATTTTGTGCTTTGAAATTGCATCGTAATACTTCCTAACGTAGTCTAAACGTGTTTCCTTAGGATACTTGGAAAAGATAGTTGCAGAAATCAAAAGGTACATAAACTGTGGTGTTTCGTAAAGGGCACCACTACTTCTATCTTGGACAAGATATTTGTCTACAACTTGTCTCAATCCCGCATAAGTGAACAGATAATCACGACTATGATCAATAAATGAATTTAACTTTTCAAATTCTTCTTCTGAGTAAAGAGAAAGAATTTCTGAATCATAAACTCCCAGTTGGACACATTTTTTTGTATGTTCCAAAACTGTTGGGCACTCATGCATTCTACCAAAAATTTGTTTACGAACAGAAAACAGCAAGAGGCGAGCGGCAACAAATTGGTAATTTGGGTGATCCAGACTGATTAAGTCAGATGCGGATCTGATTAAAATTTCTTGAATTTCGGCGGTGGTAATTCCATCATAAAATTGAATACCTGATTGCATTTCTACTTGAGAAGCAGAAACACCTGCAAGATCTCTGCAGGATTCATCAACCATGACATGAAGTTTATTAAGATCAAGATTTTCATATTTTCCAGATCTTTTTAAAACTTTAATTCCGTTACTCATACTTTTTTCCACTCTATAAACTTTAATTTTGCTTCTAAACCTGTATAGGTATTTGATTTTAACATATCCATAACGTTATGTCCAGCGAGGACCATATCGTTAATATCCTTTTGTTTAATATTAGATGGCCAAATAATTACTTGGTCACCTCTATTGATTGTTTTTGATATTCGGTTGACGATTTCTCTGTTACGAGGTTCGTTATCAAAAACGTAAATATAATTGCTCCAATTAAACGACCTAATATCAACGTCGGACCCACACATAGCAACAGCATTTTGTATAAACGTGGAGTCGAAGGGTCCTTCAACAATGTAAATGGGTTTCGAAGAATCCACTTGATCGAGTCCATAAAGTTTAGGCGATTCATCAGAGAGCATTACAGTGATGTATTTATTTGGAGATGAAACTAGAGATCTTCCCTGAAATCCAATAAAATTTTTTTCAGCATCATACATTGGTATGATAATTCTACTTTCGTCTCTGGTTATATTTTCAAAAGTAATTTTTTGTGTATTAGTCCACTCTTTAAATTTTTCAGCAAAGTAAAATTTTTCTGGATCTAATTTTCTTTTTTCTAAATATTCTCTTGCTACTTTATTTTCGGATGCTTTCGGCAAATCAATTTTATTTTTAAATAAAGGTTTAACAAATTCAAACTTTGGTTGCTCAACAACAAAATTTTTTCCAGTAAAACCTTCTTTAAATTTTTCTAAAGTATATTGCTTATATAATGTTTGATCTATTTTTTTTAGAAAATTATTAAATGACAAACTTTCGCCACAGTTATGGCATTTGAAATTAGTATTATTTTTTACAATATAGAAATATCCTCTTGCTTTATTTTTATTACGTTGAGAATCACCACAAATGGGACAACGGAAATTGTAGAGATTTGGTTTGACCCTTTTAAATTTTTGTAGGCGTGATGAAACTAGTCCAATATATTTGGAATCAATCAGATCCATTACGAAAAAAGCATTATCTCGATTCCTCTATTGTAACCTGTGAAGACGGTGCTGTCAAGTCCCGAACAGTTGGGATGATTCCAATCAGAAAAATGGCAAATGCAATAATTCCACCAAACTGCCATCTAAATTTTTTCAGATCTTCTATCTTTTCTTGGATTTTATCAATTCTAGAATTAACAGTTTCATACTCTTTTTCACAGTTATTTTTAAGTTCATCAATCATTTTAATCAGAAGTTCATCAGTTTTCATGCTCTGTTCTATTCTTTCATCATGTTTTGTAAGAATCATTGCAATTCTATTATTTCCTTCGGAAATTTTTTCCACCGCAGCTTCCAATTTGGCAAGCATTTCTCTTGATAGTTCTTCATAAATATTGAGTTTTGATTCAAGAACTGCTAATTTATTATTAGATTCTTGGTTAAACATCTTTATTTCTGCGGTGGTCTTCTTTTCCAAACATTACGATACCCCTTTTGTTGGGGAAAGATATATCTTTTTTTATTCTTTATTGGTGGATAATCACCAGATTGTGAAGTTCCTGATATTTTACCAAATGCCAAGGAATTAGTCGGACCAGAAAAAGACGAACCAGAATAATTAGGAGTTCCACCTAGACCTAAAGAAGGAGAACTATCTTCTTTAAGAGAACGAATAATTGAAATAATTTTATCTATTTTATTATCCATTAGATTATTTTAAGTAAATTCAAACATTTCTGATCGGTTTCAATTTCATCCAATTCACTTTTTGGATAATCTGGAATTCTATTTAAGAAAATTAAAAAACTTTTAATAACTGGCCACAAATTAGTATCTAAATTGTAAAATAATAATGGAATTGCAGCATCATTAAAAACGTTGAATAAAACTGTAAGATGATTAAGTATCAGGTGTGTTTTTAGCACACCTGTTGTTTCATACTTTTTTAGTAGTCTTTTAATATACTTAATCCTTTTCAAATCATCTTCAAAATCCTCTTTAGTTAAAGCCTGAGGATTGTCATAAAATTTTATGGCAAATAAAAGATAATTGTTTTCATTCAACTCATCAAATCTCATATTAAATCATGCTTTAACTGTCAATGCTGTTGTTCCAATTCCAACTGGTGTTCTAAGTCCATCATTAGAAACGGAACGCCATGTTCCTGCACCACCAACATTATAAAGAATATTCTCATTAAATGATGTAGTGGTAACCCCAGTTGCGGCCACAATGTCAGTAATTACACCAACAACACCACTTCCAAGTGCAATGGTCAATACTGTATTAATTCCTGAAGAAGGTGATGTAAATGCAAATGAAACTCTATTGGTAATCTGACCGTTAAAACCAGAGGTCAATACCGGACCACCAACGTTTGTCCAGTTTGCAACAGTTGCTCCATTGTTGATAGATGATGCGTATGCAACGATAACTGAACCTGTTGCAATCCCAGTTTGAGTATAAGGACGAATTGCAATTTGGGCATTTCTTGATGCGTAAACAATCTCGTTATACACCAGATGAACATATCCAGTTGTATTTGTTGAGATAAAATTAGTTCCACCAGCGCCAATAGAAATGGGTGAATTTCTATTTGGATCTTCAAAGAAAACTGCTACCGGAGTTGCTAAACCAAGTCCTGGTGATGATGTTAAGTTTGGTGCAAGTGATCCACCAGCAGTTGTTAATCCTGCTACGGGAATTAAAACTTCATCGGAATATCTTGTACTAATTCCCGAATGTTCAACAGTTTTATAATTTCTTTTTACCCACCCCCTAACATCTGCAAAACAATCCCAAGGTTGGCGGTTTCGATCTGTATTTTTCAGATATTTTGGAATCGCAAAGTTATTTGCTGCGGTGTCTGATGTGGTTGTAATGCCCCAAAGAGCCATGTTTCTTACCTACAAATTCTTTTTATATTGATATTTATAAAAAAGGGAGACCTAATGATTTAGTCTCCCTTCTTTAACATTACAATTAAAATATTTCTCACAAATTGATATACGTTATTTGCTTTTATGTTTGAATTTTGCCCAAGATATTCTGATAGAGACCACCCAAAAGCAAGAAATAACGTAATACCAAAATTAGTTAATATACAAGTTATCACTTACAATTTTTGAGAAGAGCTGTTCGAACGGTTGCTGCAATTACATCATCAATATCGTTGTCAGTTGTTTTTACATAGCGATCAATCAAATCGACAACTAATTTTTTAACCGCACAAGAATTCATTGCCTGAATCAGAATTGGTTTTACAAGTGCTACTACTGCGCCCATGATGACCTCCAGATAAGAGTATCCTTAGTTATTTAGGATCAATCAAATCTAGAACTCATTGAATCTATTGATCTTTGAGCATCGGAACGACGTTTTGCAACTTTTTGTGCTGGAGAAATTGGACCACCATATTCACCAGCTGCAGGTGGTTTTTTACCTGGTTCCTTTTTCTTTCCTCTTGGTTGCACACCTGCTCTACCAGAACCCATCATTTTAGAAACCATTTGGAATGCTTTATCATCTTTAGCACTTCCACCAGGAACAACTTTTTTCCCTGTTCTAAAAGATTTACCAGTTTCTTTTGCGTACCTATTCAATTCATCAATTTGCTCAACATCATCACTATCATTTTCTTCACCAACAACCATTACATTCTTTACACCCATTGCACGTAAAGTATTTTTTACTTTTGCATCTTTTGCAAATTGTGCTCTTTTATCATCTGGATTAATCTTTTTAAGATCTGATGTCATATGTGGATCAGATTTGTCACTTTCTTTTTTCTTTATGGTAATAATTGGCATACCTGCCTCATCAAGTTCTAAAGACTCCTTTTTCACATGAGCAGGAAGATTCTTATGTTTTGTTGATGCAAATTTTTCAGCCTCTTTATCACTAACCGTTTTTGCTGCTTTTTTCACCGATGGTGAAGCATCTTTCATTTTTCCACTTTTATAAGCATGTACCATTCCAAAGAATTTTTGTTGAGCGGTACTTACTGCTTTTTCTTCAATGGTCTCTTCAGTAACTTGAGTATTTGCACTACCTAAAGTTGGGTAGATTGTAATTAGTTTTTTATTATTAACACCCTTACCAGTAATTTTTTTAGACTTAAGATCAGATGTTATTTTTTCATCAATAAATTCTTCTTTCACATTTGATGTATCCTTACCATCGGGTGCCAATCCTTTCTTTTTCTGGATTGCATTATGTACTACACCACGATACTCCTTTGCACCACTTTCAATTTTTCCATCACCATCATAATCCCTTTTTGCTTTTGGACCACCACCTAGTGCTCTAGCAGTTTCTTCACCTTTTTTCTTTTCTCCCTCATATGGTTCTCCATATCCAGTCATTTCAACTTCTTTGATATTTGGATTTCCACGAAGTTTTTCTATTTTTTCTCTATTAGCATATCTTACATAAGATCTACCACTTTTATCAGTTACTCTAACTTTATACTTTACATTACTAGAAAGTTGAAACTCTCTCAAATAAATTTCTGAAGGATCTTCTTTTTGCTCTTCAATACCTTCAACGAAGACTTTAAACATTGCAGAAGCAATACCATCAGAAATCATGTTTGATATTTCATACTCTTCAAATAATTTTTTTCTAACAGCAATTTTTTCAGCACCACTCAATGATGCATTTTGCATATACTGGGAATATGCTTGTGCTAAAGGTATTTCTTCTCGCCTTGCCCTGTAACGAATATCGTAAACAGCTTGACGAACTCTTTTTTCTTCGCTATCTGGTCCATCTCTGCGATCTCCTTGTGGTTTTTGTACCTTAGGAGCAGCGGCAGGAATTTCCTTTCTAGATGGTAAGTCCTCAAAAATTCTATTAGTACTCATTGGGAGTCTTTCTTAATTTTATTCTTCTTATACTTATTTATGAAATTAATTCCATACGGTCTTTGATGTTGTGCAAGATGCTCTTTACCAACACCCAGGGCACCTGGAGTTTGTTTTGCAGCATACTTAAAAAATCCAGTGGTACCAACAAGAGTATTTGGTTTTCCTGGAGTTCTTTCAATAGAATCTACCTTTACTTCGTTATATGATTCAGTCACATCTTTTATCCAAGATTTAAACATAATATTGTCTTCAGTAACACAAATAAGATAATTTGTCCCTCTACGAATAATTTTACCAATAAGACCAGTATTTAAATTTTCCACAAATGTACCAATTTTAAATATTTTTTCTGTAATATAATTTTCTCTGAGATTTTTCCAATAAAATTTTGGAGCAATTTCCCAATCTTCATACTCTTCTTTAATATTCATAGCAGATCTAAGATCATTAAAAAGTTGAAGAGCTTGTTTTCTATTTACAGTATCTGGAAGGCCTTCTAAGAAACTAAAAAAGTCTCCTTTAGCAGCAAACATTCTCATTTTCGATGCTGAAATTCCTTCAACTCCATCAGAATCTGGATCTCTTTCTCCAGCAGAAATTAAACTAATATCATCAAATTGATAAAGTTGACCATTATAATTATTTGCAAGTCTTTCAAATTCAGGAACTCTATCAGAACCAGCAACAATTTGTACATTTGTATATCCATCATTATGTGCCTTTTTCAGAACATCAAAAATAGTCCTAAAATTAACATCGTTAATAATTCTCTCACTATGTTGTGGAAAGAATTGTCTCATTAAATTAATTTTAGAATCGGCATCCAATGGATTTTTCTTTGCATCCTGAGATCTTGAAGGAACAATAATATAATCTTCCTCACCAGCAGATTGGGCAGCAACATCAAGAAGTTGAGAATGTCCAATTGTTGGTGGATTAAATCTACCAAAAGCAATGGTCAAAGTTCCTTTTGTTTTTTCTACTGGAGGAGGTCCTTGTTGATCTTGCGCTGGAACTTCTTGAGTAGATTGTTCTGGTGGAACAACTTGTTGTTGAGCAGAAACTTCAGAATTAGAAGAAGACAGTCCCTTTTCTTGCGGATTTTGTGCAGGATCCTTTTCCCCAATTCTTTGTCTTTTATTATAAAATACTAATTTACCTTGTTCAGTTTTTGCTACAAATTCTCCAGTTCCCTTATCATACCATCCACCATGACCATCTGTCACTAATCCCATACGCTTGGCTTGCTGCACAGCAGTGCTTACCTTAGCTTCTGAAATAAATTGAAAAAACTTTTTCATGTTTTTATCTTTATTTAGACCACACTTTCATCTCGTTAAAATTTGCATAAGAAAATGTCTCACGATTTACCAATTTAAAAATACCGTTATCATTATCAAATACATATCCTTCAGAATCAACACGTTCATTGCCAATATAAGCATCTGGACCATTATTTCGACACAGAAAAAGGCAATCTTCTTTGATGCTTTTTACAAGTAACCAAAACCGAATTAAGTTAGGATCACAATCAAAATCATCTTCACGTATACATACACCTTCGCGGATTTTAGAATTAATTTGTTTTTTAATTTTCACTGCTTCCTTATCAGTTACAAAACGTACAGCAGTTGCCATTTGACGAGCAAACTTACAAACCTCTTCCACATCAGCAAAGAACTCTTGATTCTGAAAAATGTATGCCTTTGGTTGAACAAACTTAACATCATCAGTAGAAGCAAGAATCATATTTCCCATAGAATATGCTTCAGAATTTTTAAGCATTGAGTAAGTGTAGTATTCTGTATGAGGAGCAACAATAATTTTATGTCTAACAATTTCCGGAAATTTATAAGTGATAGTATTTGGTTTATACTCTACAGAACCACCAAATCCAATAAAATCTCCCTGATAGATAAACGGTCGATTATCATAACGCGGAAGATATTTTAAGCAAGCACACAGAATCTCAATTAAACTAGCGTGAGTTCTTTCGTCATATAGTGCAAATACATCTTGCTGTGTATAGCAAATTTTGGGTGTGCGCTTGTTAAATACACTTTTTGTACCAACAAAAAACTTTCCATTCTCAGGATTAACTCCCCATACAATTGCGGGAGATCCATCAATCTTCACACTGAGATTACCAGGAGTCACAAACCAATCCAACACGGTAAGATCACCATTAAGAATAGTATCTTCTGGGTGCTCAAGGTGGAGATTTTTCATTTTTCCTCTAAGTTTGAACATTTGTATTCTAACAAAAAACCCGCCTAAATGGCGGGTATTGTACCAGTTAGTTAAGTGGCATCATCGATCATCAGCGGATCGATTTTCTGAAAAGTATACATCAAAAGCACCTTCAGGGTAACGCTTGAGAAGTTTTTGCACATTTTTAGCAACTACATCATCAAGAGTTACTTCGAGTGCCATACAAGCTTGAGCAACATACCACATAATGTCACCCAGTTCAATAATCATATGCTCTCGATTATCTTCATTAAAAGGTTTCCCCTGAAAAATCATTTTTTTAACAATTTCCATAAACTCACCACCTTCTGCATTAATTCCAACAGAAGCAGTTAGGAGACGTTCAATATTAGCACCTTTTTCATCAAGGGCAACTAGACGATCAGATAGAGAAAGAAAGTCTTTAGATGCATCAGAAGTTACAGCATCTACAAACTCAGCATACTTATCAAAATCTACGTGTTTAGTGTTTTCCATTAAAATTTAAATCCTTCAAACGACTTTTTGGGTTTTTTGTCTTCGTAATCATTATACTCTTCCTCTTGTCCAGAGTCAAGTATGTCTTTTTGAGCAGACTGTTCACAATCGTACAGTCTCATTTTAGCACGATCAATACCAACAATAAAACGTTTATAAATTGTTGGGTCATTATAACGATTTTTTAATTGCTTTACCATAATCTGTCCCAACTGCTCAAGTTCTTCAGTACTAATAAGGGCAAACATAAGATCAGCAGTAGCAGGGAGACCAAAGGACTCACTAGTATCAGTAAGTTCAACATCAGAAGAGCCATAACCACTGCGGGTGGTCTGAGTAGCGGAGACAATTGGGACATTAAATTCAACGGCGAGGCCTCTAAGTTCTTCAGCAATCGCTTTAATATATGAATATGAATTGACAGAAAAATTTGACTTATACCTGCTGGAAGAACATATATTAAGGTAATCAATGAAAATAATATCAGGTCTAAATGACTTTTTAAGTGATAGTTCATTAAGAAGTGCTTTAAAGTGTCCAGCATGGGCAGATGCCGTAGGATATTCTTTAATTATAAGAGATCCTTGTGTTTTCTTGGCCAAGTTTGTTACTTTATTCTCAAACATTTGCCTAGGCAAATCTTGCAATTGTTGAATAGGAACATTTAACAAATTGGCATCAATTCTCTCAGCAATTTTTTCTTCCGACATTTCAAGTGTAATATATAACACATTTTTACCTTGAAGTAAGACAGATGCTGCTACATGACACATAAACAATGATTTACCTACACCAGTTCCAGCGAGAGCAATATTCAATGTTTTATTTGGAATACCACCTTTAGTAATTTTATTAAAGTATTCTAAATCAAATTCGATTCTTTGCTCAGTTTTATGGTAAAAATCAAATCGCTCAGAATAGTTTAAAAAATAATCATGACCGATTTGAGTATCAAAGGAAACTGAAAGTGCATCAGATAAAATACTAGGGATAGCATCCCTACTTTTTTTATCATTTTTACCATCTGCAATATGAATTGATTCCATAAGAGCAAGATAAATTGCTCTGTCTCTGCACCATTTTTCAGTTGACTCTAAAAGCCACGTATCATCAACTTTAGTAGAATCTAATTTACTAAAGATATCTTTGATTTCTTTTACTTCAGATTCAGCAATATCATCTCTATTATCAACTTCAATTGACAGAGATTCTAAAGTAATTGGATTATTGTATTTTACAATAAATTGTACAATCTCTTCAAATACTATTTTTTGAGACCTATCTGCAAAATATTCTGGTTCTATGAATGGTATTACTTTTCTAGAATAATCTTCATTGTGTATTAAATTTTTTAAAATAGTAATTTCAATACTGTCCATTTACTTATAATGAAGATAGGTACTTAACAAGTATTTTGGTCCACTTATTGGCATTTCTCCACGATGAGGATACATCCACAATGGTGGAAAAATTACCAATGTCCCTTTTTTCGGGGTAATACTAAATGTATTAAATCTAGTTTCACCCCCAGTTTCAACATCATTCAAATACCAGAAAAATGATAAAAACCTTCTTGCGGACGCATGGTCCATTACATCAACATGCGTATCAAATTTATCAATTCCATTATTATCGTATTTTTTAATACGATATTGTTCAAAAGCATTTTCTGATGGAAAACAACGCGAATCAACCATTTCATAATATCTATTTTTGAACTCTAAAGTTCTACGAATCAAATGATTGTGAACATGATTTACTTCTTCTGTAATTTTACAATGTTCAGTTAAATTGAATTGAGTAAAATTTGGTTTACCATCATTTTCATGCCTTTCACACAAATCTGGAACTTGATCAAATAAAGAAATTAAAAAATCACAAATGTTATCCTCTAAAGCATCCTCATGAACTTCGATTAAATCTTCAAGACTTACCATATGAAAATTCTCTCTTAGCAATTTCATCTAATTGTTGCATTACTTCCTCAGTGAAGTATTCTTCAGGATTCCTAAGAATTTCTTTTCCGTAGATTTTTTTACCATTCATTTCATAACGACCAGCTACATTTTTCCAAAGTCCACCTAATTCCCCAAGTTCTAAAAGACCGTAATATCGATCAAGACCACGCTCATCATAATAAAGACGAACTTCAACATCTTTATTTTCTTTACTTAAACGTGACTTAGCAGTCTTTGCCTTGATAATATTTCCAACAATTTCTGTTCCATCTTTTTCTTTTTTCTTTGAGAGATAAATGATAGTAGAAGCAGCGTACTTAAGACCACTGCCACCACCCATCTCTTTAGTAGGAACATAAGCACCAATAACATCATATGTGTGATTAGTAACTAACATTGGAATATTTGCCTGCCCCAACTTCAAAGTAAGCATACGAAAAGCACCTTTAACAAGTTGAGATTTAGTCATATCTCGAACTTGTTTATCATTGAGAGCATCAGTAATTTCCTTTTCAGTCGAAAGCATACCCAAAGAGTCTAGCACAAACATACATGGTTTGCGATCCTCCTCAGATTTTTTTAAGTATATATCCACTGCCTTGAGAGCTTTACTGCGGAATTCTTCTACTGTAACTACATTAACAACTACTAAACGTGAAGTATCAATTCCACGAGATTCTACAAGTGATTTAGTAATAGCAGCCTCAGTATCAAAATAGAGACAATAACCATCGGGGTTAGTATCAAGGAAATTCTTAACCACAGCGAGAGAGAAAAAAGTTTTTCCAGTAGAAGACTCTCCAGCAATAGCAGTAATCTTATTCCCAGATACACCACCAAAAATGCTACCTGAAACCAAAGCATTAAAGATGTAAGAACCTGTGTCAACATAAGTCTCAGTCTCATCAATATCTGATGCTAACTTAGTATAGTCATCACCAATTTCTTTTACAATATTTTTTAAAAATTCATCCATAAAATTTACCTCTAGGTAAAAAATGATTCAAGATTAATAGTTTTTTCAATATTCCACCCAATAACATCAAGAATTGATTTTAATGGATCAATAAAACTCTTTTCAAATTGTAATTCATAGTCAATGTATTTGTCAAGACCAAGTTCCTTAGGAAAATCTTGAATAAATGAAATTACATTTTCATGAATTATATTTGGTTTTTTTAAAAAAACGAATTTAACTTTTTCACCATTATTAATAAGTGAGTACTTATTTGTAAGTTTTTTTTCTTTTATATAATGATTAAACAAAAGTGCGCCACGAACTTGAATTGGAGTCTTAGGTGCATAAATGTTTGATGAAGAGTAATATTTTCTTACATCAGATGCAGTTCTGGGAAATGCAATTTGCTCAGGTGGAAGTGATTTAAATTCTACCCTACACTTATCAATAAAATCAATCATATCATTTTCAGTACCACTCATCATAATGTTAAAAGATTCTTTTAACATTTTTCTACAGGGAGCTGGTGTAGAAGATTTGATTGCTTCAATTCCTTTGATTTTAAGTTTTGGTTTTTCGTAACGAACACCTTCACTATCCCATACACTCAAAATATATCTTTTTTTAGCAGTCCAAATTCCACGTTCGGCAACACATTCACGCTTCATGAACATTTTTTGCTCATATGCATTCACATAATCAGCCAATTCTTGGTAAGAATTTTCAATATATTTTTCAAATTCCACCTTACAGACCTTATCAAGGAACGAAACAATGCTTTGAGTAGTTTTCTCTCTTCCTTTGAATACATTTTCAACCAAAGGACCCATATTGATGTAAAGAGAATCAGTATCAGAAGCAATGACATAATCAACATCTCCGGTTTTTAAAATTTTATTTAAATAAGAATTCATCTTATTCATGATCCATTGGATAGAAAGTTGCCCAGAGAGCGTAATTGCCTCAGCATTTTCTAACTTAAAGTATCTAAAATATTGATTACCAATAGCACCATAGGCAGAGTTAAGTTGAATCTTACGTGCCATCTGAATATTATTGCATCGAGCAATTTCTTTAACCAATTCTTTATTTTTGGTTTTTTCATATTCTTGCTCGGCAACAAGCATTTTCTTTTTGAAGATTACACGTTCATTATAAATTTTTTCCATAAGTTCTGGAAGAAATCCTCTAACATCTTTACGATACATTGCACCATTGGCACATACTGCATAATTTTTATAGAGTTCAAATGTTAGATCTTTATTTAAAATTTTATCTACAGTAACCGTTGGATGTTTTTCTTCCAAAAGAGTTTCTGGAGAAATATTGTACTGCATAATTAAATGCGGATACAGAGAGTTGAGGTCGAAAGAAACTACCCAATCATACTTTCCAGGAATGGGTTCTTTTACATAAGCACCTTCATATTTTGAATCTTTATCAGATTTTTCTTTTGGTGGAATAACAATATTACGCTTTTTCAAATAATTATAGATGATAGTATCCCACATACGAACTTGAGAAAATACATCTTCATAGTTTGCTTTGGCATCATATGCCATAGTGAGAGCAAGTTCAATTAATTTCATCTTGTCTTCCATTCGGTCAACAAGTTCTACGTCCTTGATGTTATACTCTACAAATTTTTTCCAACCCTTAGTATAAAAATCTTTAAAAGTATCAAATTCGGAGTGATCTAATTTTTTCTGACCAAGTTCAACCTCTGCGATGTAATCTAGACGATATGATTCTTGAGCCTTGTAAGTAAACTTCTTATAAAGATCTAGATAATCCAACTGCGAAATACCACCAATATCATAGCAAATATTTCTTCTACCTGAAATATACACTTCGTCCTCTGTCACCAATCCCCATGGAGACATACGTTTCATTAGTTTTTCACCAAGAACACGATCTAGACGACGTACAAGATATGGAATATCATAAAGTTTACTATTCCAACCAGTTACTACTTCTGGAGTATTTGATTCAACCATCCACCAATTAATGAAGGATGTTAAAAGATCATATTCTGTAGAAAAAGAATGATAGTTTACATTTTTTTGGTTACTCTGGAATGGACCCAACCCCCAAGTATTAATCTGTTTTGTAGAATAATCTTGGACAGTGATCAATAGAACTTCTTCAGCGGCAGATTCTACATCGGGAAATCCATTTTCGGAAGCAACCTCAATATCAAGAGTAGTAACTTTTATTTTATTAATTTCAAATTTAATTTCATCTTCAGGATACATTTCAGAGATATATTGATAAATATATCTCTCATTTCCATAAATTTTAAATCCCTCTACACCATCATATTTTTTGATAAATTCTCTACAATCACGAACAGAACCTGGTTGAATAGGTTCTACAATTTCTCCAGTTAAAGTTCGATATTTAGTTGATTTTTTAGAAGGAACAAAAAGGGTCGGAGAAAATTTTTCTCGGAACATGAAATGTTTTCCATTTTCATATCCACGGACGAGAAAATGATCTCCGACCATTTGAACGTTTGTGTAAAATCTCATTATGCGGAAGTTAGTTCAAGATACTCTTTAATGATTTCGGTAGATGGATCAACAATAGTAAGAATACTATCGGATTGAATCATCATTTCTTTTTGATTTGTTACTTCAGGCCATGGAACCAATTTTTTTTCACTAGTAAACTCATATGGGTTAATTAGTTTACAATTTGGTTCACCAAATTCAGCATCAATTTCTTCAATTTCAGTAACGATTACTGTATCAACTTTGAGTAAAAGACACTTTATCGTTTTGCTCATTTACTTTTTCCTCATACATGTTTTTAATATCTTTGATTGGATCAACTATGGTTACTACCCAATCATAAGGTATAGGCATTTTTTTGTCATCAGTTAAAAGAATCCAAGGAGAAAAAACAACTTCTAAAGAATTTTCTTTTTTGTCAGTTTCTTCAGTAAGAAAAACAGGTTGTTGTATATTAACCTTGAATGGATTGGACAAAAGATATCCCCAAACTTTTTCTTCTCTTAGATGAAGAGAATCTTTTTCTACCATTTCTTTAACATCACAGATCAAAGTCTCATTGGACTTCAAAAGTAAGATTTTTACAGACATACCTATTTGAATTCTAGACGTATTATACCATCAAAAAAGAGGGGTGTCAACTGATCTTGGCCAGTTACCCCTCTGGTTTTTAGCGCGACGATAATTGGGAAGTAGCCCTCAATTATTTATTATCAACAAGAACTAGTATCGACATCACTATCACCTAAATCACCATCATCACTATCACCAATATCATCACTATCGCTATTATCGTCGGAATTTGATGATTTATTTTTACTTTTATTTTTTTTAGAGGTTTTATATGCCTCATCCAAAAAATCATATAAAGATTTCATGTTTACTCCCTTTTCCTTTTAAATGCACAAACTTTTTTCTTAAGCATTGTATAATATTGCATTCTACCATAGCAATTTTCTTTTGGTTTTCTATAGGTAGATGGTGACCCAAAGTCTCCTATTTTTTCGTTTAAAGTTTGAATAAATTCCTTAAACGTTTTCATGTTTTTGTATTATTTATCAATGAGACTTTAAAAGAGAGTAAAATATTACAGTTCAAAGATAATCTTTACGAGTATGATGCTCTGGAACTACCTTACCCAAGATAATAGTCAAAAGTCCATCTTCAAAAGTGACTTCTCGTACTTCAGTGTCATCAGATAACGTCCACGCTCTCTTGAAAGATCGTTGAGCCAATCCCTTATAGACGTAGTGGGTATCAGATTCTTTATCGTCCTTCTGTCCTTCGACAAAAAGTTTTCCATACTCGGTGTATACATTTACTTCCCCCTTTTTAAATCCTGCAAGTGCAAGTTCTAGTCTTGATTCTACATTACTAACTTGAACAAGATTATATGGTGGATAATTAGAAGTAGTTTCGTGGACATTAAAAATACGATCAAAATATTCATCCATTCCAATACTATTGCGTGTGATTCTATCCATCAATGCAGGAAGATCTGCTGCACTATAACGCATAAGATTAGTCATTTTAGTATCTCCTTTGAAAGCGAGTTTATTTTATGTGGACCCTTGAGGCATCCGTATATAATTATAACACTTCCAATAAAAAAGGGGGTGTTGAAAACCCCCATCTTATCATTCGGTTTCCTCGACAGATTTTTTCTTACCAATGTTATATTTGGTCTCTAAAATCCACTCATCTTTTTCTTTATATGAAAGAACTTTAATTTGATTCAAAGGAGCAATATCAGAAATTTGATCTGGATTTACGATAGTAATTAAACCCCAATCGGCAATCAACTGAGTAATACGATTACGTCGTTGAATGTCATTTACAGTAAGGTTTGCATGTTTACCATCAAGTGCAAACAGTTCTTTAAAATGAACAAGATAATATCTACCTTGTTTATGTAAAATATGACAACTTTGATAAAGTTTCTTTTCCTTGCGAGAAGCAACTCCGATACGAGTCAAAGTTTCACGTACTTTCAAAAAGTCATCGGGTTCGTTAAGAGTCACCTCTACCATTTGTGTTGGTGCCCAGTTTACAATGGGTTCTTTTACGACGCTCATTTTAATCCTCCAATTTCAAGTTTAGACTTAATAAAATCGATTTGTTCTTTTGTTAAAATTTTCAAAGCCTGTTTTGCCTTTTCATTACTATATCCATAATAACTTTTGACATAATCAAGATCTTTGATTGTATCTTTGCGGAGCCAAGGAGAATATCTCTTCTTAGTTCTGACAATATTTATAAAAAAGTCATATTGCATTTTTTTCGGAAGAAAAGAATACTTATTCATCTCATTTGAAAAAAGAATGCAATCAATGTGACCTGACAAACATCGATTGATGATATAAGGTGCATATTCTTTTTCTGAAGATGGATCCTCATCCATAATATTCTTTTTTGTCTGATTAATTGAATTTAACCAATCTTTTAACTCATAAGTCATCGAATAATTTCCAAATCAGATCCAAGTTTCCATAATTCAAGTTCAGTCCTCAATTTTCCTTCGGACTTAAGTTTTTCATACCTTTTAGATGCTTTTATTTTCCACCATTCAATTACTTCTTGTGGTTCATAACCAAACTTTGAAATGTAGTATCTTTTCTTTTCGGTCAAAGATTTAGCATGTTCAATACAATGATTAAACTGTTTTAACTTATCTTCGTCTTTCAAAGAATTGCGAATAATTGAAATCATTTTTGTTTGTATTTTTAGTTTTTTTGATGACTTATCTGCAGAGATTAATCTTTCTCCACCATTAGCATTATTATTAAACCACCAAAATAAATTTCTAAAATAATCGTCGTGGAACAGTGGTAAAAATTTACTTTCAGTATCTCCAATATGCCTAATATAAGGTTTCAAACCATCATACATTGAGACTCCTTTTGTAGTTCCGTATAAGGAAGTAGTCTCAAAGTATTTTAAATCTGTCCCATACTTTTCATCAAAATCTCTCTTTAACTTATTAGAAGATGCCAAAAGAGCGAGAAGTTTTCCACCAAGATAATTGTACCCAAAAGGTTGTACAGGAACAATATTAAATCCCATTACAAATTCATTGTTGATTACTGATAATGGAAGAACTTCATTAAAGTATTCATTTCTTGGTTTTGAGTTAATTGTTGGAGATCCAAATCTAACTACGCCAATGATTTTTTTAGTTACATCTTCGGTTACTATCCATTTGATAGTTCTACCTGGGATTGCTTCTTCGATAGCATTTGATGCAGTTTCATTTAAAATTTCAGAATACAAATCCTGATTATATTTGGACTTTGGTTTAGAACTTGTATCAACTTCATGGATGGAAAATGACATATCATTCGGATGCATATCAAAGTTAGAAAATATCTCATCTTCAGGACCAAAAAGTTTGCCCAAAGAGTTTGATATCCTACTTGATTTCACATACCTAAGATAATCATCAATTCGATTAAACTTAGAATAATACTCTATAAATTGATTTGCAGCCCAAATGGCATTGGCATTTGATAACATATTAAACTACCAAAAAGTTTCTTTCATATTCAAGATAAAGATCTGGAGTAGGTAGATAATTATCTGCTGGTTTCAAATCTGTTTTCCACCACCCCCTACCAGTCTTAGTTTCAAATAATTCTATACCAGCTTCTTGATATATTTTATCAGTTGGCACTTTGATAAGAATTTCACCATTTTTATTTTTTGTGAAACTCTTTAACTTATCATTTTCTTTGGAAGTAATAAGTATAGTAGTTGATGCAAGAATAATATATTCCAAAAATATATTAAAATCTGTTAAAAATACTTCTGGATTATCCATAAACATTTGCATTATAAACTGTGGTCTATATGCATGATCTTTTGTGAAAACAAATTCAGGATTTTTTAATTTTTCCTCAATTGCACTTTTGCTTACTAATCCAGAAGGAGTGGACATTGTATGAATTCTATCATAATTACCATGAGTAATTGCCCTAACAGTATGCCTACTATTTCTTTTTTTGTTCCAATTTTCTCTTTGTGCTCTTAAATCTGTATATACAACTTCAGCATATTCTATAATCCTTTCTTGCTGTTTTTTAGTCAGTTTCTGAAAATTTTTGTTCATCATAATCAGGTAAATTATATTTCAAGTATTCAAAAAATGTAAGCTTCATTTCTTTCTGCGTCATACCACAATGTTTGGCGGCAGCAGGAAGGGTCATTTTAGCACGAAACAAACCTTCATTTGCTTCTTTTACATTTTCAGGAGTTGTTTTTACAGGAATCTCGTAAAGGGATGCTTTATTAATTTTGTAAGGATTCATTTAAATTCACACTCGACCATTAGTTCGGTTAAGGCAGCAAGTAAGTTTATCTCCTGGTCAGCAACGAACGCACATTGATATTGATACTTAGCAATAACAAGAACGGCAGCAGGGATAGATTGGGGTGAAAGGCAATCATAACAGGAGTCATAAATCCTGCGAAGTAAACTAGGAGCATCGTTGTCCAAGTTGGCGACCACCCATTTACGTACCTCGGTAAAATTCTTCTCCTTGAGGTTTTTAATAAGTTCATTTACACTAACATCAGAAAAGGTAGCAAGAATTCCAGTATCAATTTTTCCACTTACAGAATATCGCTGACACTCATTTAAAACTCTTCTCCAGTCTGGGAAGTGTTTGTTAATAAGTTCCGCAAGTACTCTTTGATCGAATTCGATGCTTTCCGCATCCAAGATGTTTTGTAGACGCTTGAAGAAGGATCCTGCCAATGCGGCTTTTTCTTTTCCTTTGATACTAAAGTCGATAACTGTACATCGAGAGTGTAGAGGTTCGATGATTTTGTTTTTGTAATTGCAGGTGAAGATGAATCGACAATTTCCAGCAAATTCCTCAATAAACGCCCGTAAGAGGAGTTGTACGTCGTTTCCTGTGTTATCTGCCTCATCAATGATGACGACTTTGTGTTTAGCAGTTGACGAAAGCGATAAGGTCGAAGCGAAGTTCTTTGCATTGTTTCTAACAGTATCGAGGAATCTACCTTCGTCGGATCCATTGATGACATAAACATCTGCTCCCAATTCATTACACAACGCTTTTGCTACAGTGGTTTTTCCAACTCCTGGAGGACCAGAAAGTAACATATTTGGAATTTCACCAGTATTTAGAAAATCTTTGAACGTTTTCTTAATACTATCTGGAAGAATACAATCTTCAATAGTTTTTGGGGCATACTTTGCAACCCACAAAAAATCATTTCTCATAATCAAATCCAATCAGGTTTACGCTTGGGCATACGAATATAATTATCCTTCACCCAGGGTTTAGAAGCAATGTACCTTTTATAAGCGGTAAAGGTATCAATACTATTATCAAATTTCCATTCCTCTGGCATAGCACGAGCAAACGGAGTCACTTCTGTAATTTTTCCTTTTGGAAAAAGATAGTAAGCATCAACAAGAGTCTTATAACAGGAGTGAGTTTTATTATAGCGTAACGCATACTCATCTGCAAGATTAAGACCCCATTTAATTAACCAGTATGCATTGTGAATATTATCCATTGCCCATTTAGTGCATGGATGATTACGAAATGCACCTTTTTCAGTTTTATATGGATTCCCATCACTTTTGGGAAGAGTGCCATAACCATGTCCCCACTTATCAGATGCCACAATAGAAAGCATTTGACAGCATTCCAGGGGCATCTTAACAATATGTTTGTCAGGAAGGCAGATGGCACTCTCGGCGGGCCAAGGAGAAGTTACAAAAATATTCATCAGAAACAAAACTTTTTTAGATAATAATTAACAAGTTCTGGTTTATCTTCCAAGTAATAAGCTTCCATTTCATAGATTGTAGAAGATTTATTATAAGAATTTACTGAATTTGTAACATCTGTAAGTTTGTTACTGTCAAGTTGAATATTTTTAATTCCAAGAGCACCTCTTTTACATGATTGTGCAACATGAACTGCTTCATGATAAACAGTTTCATTTACATAAAATGAAACTGGACTCACTCTATTTTTAATATTGTTTGTGCAAACCACAAAGTTTGGACTACTTACAAGACCTAATAGATCTTTGTTTCTACAAATTGCACCATTCTCAACAACATTAAAATTTTTCATCATGACTCTATTGATAATTTCATTACCAACTGGAGTCAAATAAAGTAAAAATTCCATTAACCAAAAGTAGAATCAGGTTCTAAGGCAATATAATAACAAAGATTAAACTGACTACAGGTAAACTGGGAGAGAAGTTTAGATGAAATTACAACATCATACGATCCTGGGATAATTTTAATATTTTCAACTTTAAAGTTAAAAACAAATTCTTTATCCGTCGTACCTACTTCAATTGAATACTCATTAGAAGATACATCTTTTTTATCACGAACAACTAAACTAATTGCTCCATTTTTACCAATCACAGCAAGATCATTGACTTGATAAACTGAAGATGCCTTCAAAAGTTTTGCAAGTTGATTACTATTAATTTGGAAGCAAATATCCTTAGAAGGGAGACTGATTCCTTTGTCGGGTGGTGAGACAATTACATCAGGATCTGAAAAAATATATTTTGATTTTTCTTTACCTTCACGAATGAATAGATAAGAACTATCAGTAAAATCAAGATCTGGATTTTGATATAGAGCTAATCCATTCAAAAATTGGTTCAAATCATAAATTGCAAAGTCTTTTGGAAATTCTTCTACAATATCAGCTTCTGCAAGAATATTTTTCATTACAGACATTGTACGAAGTTTGTTACCAGATCGAATAAAAATTGACTGGTTGATTTGTGAAAAATTTTTCAGGATTGAAATAGTTTTTTCAGAAAGTTTCATAATTCAGTAAATTATTTGGTAAGGTCAACGAAATTCAGAAAGTCCATTATCTTTTCGAGAATAATGACCATCGAAATGGAGTAGAAGCATGGCATAATGAATTACTTTTAAAAGATCAATTTTATTACGTCCATCTTTCTGCCCATAACGAGAACCATACTTAAGGATGTTTGCCTGACAGAAATTAGCGGCAAGTTCTTTTGCTGCCATAAGATCGATCGTTTGAATATCACGATAATTATTATCGCTGCCGCAGTAATGACTCTTGTAGGTTGCGGTTACGTAATCCTCAATATCTTTCAGGATTTTGTCTTCATTATATTTCCAAAGATGATTTTTAGATTCACTCATAGGTACTTGATTTTTTTCAATTACAATTTTATCGTCACTATTGATACTCATAGTGTATTGATAAAGATCTGTCATAAGATCATTATCAGAATAAGGGTACTCATCCATAATTAAAAAGAGGGGAAGTGATATTTACCTCCCCCCAATTATATCAGAAAGTTGACTGTTGGTCAAGACCAATTTGAGTAGTAGTCTGGAATTCTTCACTTTCATTTTCTTCAGTCATTTGAAATGTTGCATCAATTTTATCATACAGTTCGAGAAAAGACTGTTTGGTTTCATCATCAAAACGATTAATGCAAACACGAATTGCTTTGGACTTATTTTTAAAGATACTGTAAGCACGAATGATATGAACCAAACGGCGAGTACTAATAATTTCCTCAATACCTCCATCATAGAAGGTTTTACGAATTACATCTCCCCATTGTGCTAGTTTCTCACAAAACTCTTCAGAATCCGAAATTTCTAGACTTCCTGCAATATTTTTGAGAATATTAGATTCAACATTGATAGATGGGTATGGTTGTTCAAAGGTTACACAAAAACGCTCAAGAAAAGCTTCGTTGAGGACATTAGTACCAATGAAACGACCGTCATCAGATCCTTTACCCTTAGTATTTGCAGTAGCAATTACATTGAAACCATTTGTGGGTTTTACAAAGCGCCCAATCTTTTTAAGAAATACACCTTTACCTTCAAGGATAGATTGGAGACAAAGAATTTTATTAGAGGCAAGATCGATTTCATCAAGTAGAAGAATAGCACCACGCTCAAGTGCTTCAATTACAGGACCGTTGTGCCACACAGTTTCACCGTTAACAAGACGGAAACCACCAATCAAGTCATCCTCGTCAGTCTCGATAGTGATGTTAACACGAATCAATTCGCGCTTGAGTTGAGCACACGCTTGCTCCACAGAGAACGTTTTACCGTTACCCGAAAGACCCGTAATAAACGTAGGATAAAAAATACGGGACTGAATAATTTTTTTAAGATCAGCAAAACTACCAAACTTGACGAAGGTATCATCTTTATCAGGAATAAGATTTTGTTCCACAACTGGGGATACGGAAGGAGCTTGGTAAGAACGTTCAATTTCTTCAACACGTTCTTGAGTCACTTCAAGATTCCAACGACCACGATCAGATTTGAATGGTTCAAGATATCGAGTTACGGTTTGATAAGAAATTCCACGAGATGCACAATAACCACGAACATCACCTGCTGTGATCATGGTACCATAAAGACTTTTTAGATCATCAATCATTTGATCGGCGTTTGTGCGAGTCATAATAAAAGTGTTGTTTTCGAACAAGGTAATAATAGTACAAAAAAGGGGGTTGGTAAACCCCCTAGTAGACAGTTCAAAAATTGGTTTGGGTCATCAACCTTCTAGAATACTAGTTCTCCAAATTTCACCCATATTAGCCATAATTGCAATTGCAGATTCATTAGTTTCTGCATAACCTTCAGAAATTAAATAATCTAAAATAATATCAAAATCATCATACCCCTCCGACTTCATCTTACGTACAAAGGTACCTGCTGCTCGCCCTGCTGCTGCAGCAGGACTCTTCCCAGCAGCAATAGATCCTGCACCAGCGCCTGCGGCCGCTGCAGTTGCTTTAGCAGTTTTGGTAAGTTCAGACTTAATTTTTTGACCAGTTTGACTTTTACCAAATTCTTGTCCTGCTTTATGAACTGCTTTAGCAGCACCATGAACAGCACCGGCAACAGTTCCTGCTGCTTTTGCTACCTTAGTTTCATGACCTCTACCAACCTGTCTTGCAGTTTGATAAGACTTCTTCAGCATTTCAGTATCTTTCTTTGCTCTTTCACCAGCATACTTAAGTGCTGCACCAATTTTAGAAGCAATTCCTCTTTTTGCTTGAGTGGGAGTTTCGGATCTAGTTGGTTTTTGTTTTGATGCCGCCGCTTTAACAGCTTGACTTTTTAATGCGGACTTCATTCCAGAAGATCCAGAACTAGACTTTTCTCCAGATCTTGATGCCTCTTTTTCTCTACGTAAGCGGGCAATTGCTGCAGTCTTTGCACCACCCTTAAGTGATGCAACTGATTTTCCACCTTTGGTTACAGGTTCAATACGACCACTTCTTCTTGCCTCAGATAACGTGTATTCTTCGGCAATTTCATAGACGAAATCTGCAAACTCTTCCAGTCCAAGTTCATCGATTAAAATATCAATACCAAATTCATTGATACCTTCAGAATAAAAATACTCTGTTGCAATTTCAACTTCTTCAGTCAAAGAAAAATTATATAAATTTTCGTAAATTTGTGATTCGCTTAAAATTTCTCTCATTTTCATTCTCCAACAATGCTTGAAATCCATGCTTCACTCATGTTTGCCATAATAACTTTTGCAGAACTCTCAGTATCTGCGTATCCCTCTGAAAGAAGATGCTCCAAAACAACTGAATATACATCCATTGGATCTGTATCTTCTTTCATTTTTCTAGCAAGACTAAGAGCAGCTCCACGAATGCCTTTCTTTACACTTGCCTTAGCAGCAGATGCTGCTCCACCGATTGCCTGCCTTGTCTTTTCGGCACTACCAGCAACTGCACCACCCGCTTTATACGCACCAGATGCTGCCTTTTGTCCTGCTTTCTGAAGTTTACCAGTTACTCTTGATGCAACGTCTTTAACAACTGCAGAACGCAACTCACCTCTACCTTTACTGGATTGAGTCTTAAGACCTGCACCAGGCATTAAATTGCGGGAAGATGCATATTTTGCCAAACCAGTGTGTGATTGCTGCTTTACATCCTTTACCTTTGCTTTAGCAGATTTCTTAACTTCACCAGGAGTTGCCTTTACTTTTTCAATTCCAGACTTTACAGCACCTTTAATCTTTTCAACTCTTTGTGCTCTTTTTGCTGCTTTAATGTCAGACAGTCTAGCAGATGCTGCCATTCTGCTTCCTAAACCAGTGGTTACTTTAGCTGATCCAGAATTAACTTTTCTTGGTTCAACACCATCAGCACCATATCCAGCACCAGTAGTCACTCTTGCTTCATTGATTACATCTTCAAGAATTTCCTCTAAATCGGAAATTTCAAACCCCTCATCAAGAATTTCATAAATCAATTCTTCCATGATTTCTTCTAAATGTTCTTCACTAAGATCATCAACACCATAAAATACATCGTATCTATCATTGAGATCTTCGACTTCTTCTTTTAAATTTTCATTGTAAACCGCGCCATAGAGAAGATTAAGATCACTGAATGTTTTACTGTCCATTTTTGCATTTTTTATCTTTTATAGAGATATTTATAAAAAAAGAGGGTTAAAACCCTCATTGATAATTATGCCACTAGTTCAACAAACTCACCCAATACTTTCTTGTTCATCTTTTTGGATTTAAGTGATTTACTGAAAGCATTTTTAATTTGAGTTACTGTTGCACTTTCATCAACTTTAAATTCACTATCATTACTTAAAGCACTAGAAGAAATTCCAAAATATGTATGATAACCAGATCCCTTAATGGAATAACACTTTTCTTTTTTCCAATTTTCCATAAGAATTTTTAGGTCATTAACATCTGAAACATACCTCTTTGCGAAATAATTTGCTTCTCGTGAAGGAAGAATACGAATACCGATAAAGTTTACATCTTCAAATTTGTCACGAAGATTTTTGAGAAGAACGTCTGTAAAGGTAGTGTAGTCATCAGACAAAGAATAAGTAGTTCCTAGTTTCCTATCACGCAAGAAAGTATTATTTCCAATAGAAGAAACACCTAAAAATTCTTCATTTTCCCAGTGACGTTTTACAAGAACATGCCTCCTCAAAGTATGCGCTTCACCATCGGTTAAAATTACACATTGAACTTTCTGAAGTTTATTTTGAGTTTTAAACTGAGGAATGATCTCATGAAGAGAAATCAAAGATTCATTTAATGGAGTTCCAGAAAGACTCATAGAAGCCGGATAACCATAATCAATGCCATAAGAACAACTATGATCATGATATTGAGCAATCCGATAGATATTAATCATTTGCTCTTCAAGTTCACGAGAATTAGTTTTACTGGTAAACATGTTCAACAAATGGAAAAAGTGCTCAACAACCAAAAGTCCTTCCTTTTTTTGATAAAACTCTTTGGGAAGAACGGGTTTTCCAGTTTCAAGATCATAATTTACTTTATCCCATTCATAAGTAAAAGCGTACACTTCAAATGGGATATTAACTTTTTTACAAAACCAAATAAGATTGTAAAGTTGCTTAATTGTATCAAGAATAACATTACTCATTGAACCTGACCAATCAAGGATAAAAATCAGTCCATGATTTTTACCATCAGCCAAAGTAGTTACTTTTTTAAAGAGATCTTCATTATATTTGTAAGTATGGAGTTTAGCACAATCCAAAACTCCAGTCCTAGAAGTTGTAGCTCGGGCATAAGAATCTGCAGATTTCTTACACTCAAACTCTTTTACTAGATAATTTACTTCTTTCTGTGCGGACTTTTTAAAATCACGATATTGGTTATCTACAACATTAAAAATACGATCATCTCCACACGATTTTACCCTTTTGTTCCAATATTTTTTACATTCTGCATGAACTCGACTGTTAGTAACAATAACTTGTTCAATATCAAGTTTTGGCACTTCAATGTATACATTTTCCGGACCAGAGTTATTGGCTAGATTCTTAATAGCATCTTCAAGATTAGAAACAGTTTTTAGGTCGGGAGTATTATTTTTTTCTCCAGAACTGTTTTGACTACTCTCATTACTTGCATTTTGACTATTATCACTATTATTCTTATTAAAAGAATTTTGATTATTTACTTGAGAATCAGATTCGCCATTAGACTCCGAAGAATTACTATTCTCTGTTTCATCTTGAGAATTATTCATGTCAGATTGTTGAGGTAAAGTAGACTCACCTGAATTAGATCCAGACACACCATCACCACGGGATTCATTAATATCAATTTTAGTGGTTAAATTCTCTTCATTCTCAACACAAAACTTATATAGAATTTCAGAAGCAATCAAAACATCAGCAAAAGTTTCACACTCACCAATCATATCAACTACTTCTTTTTCTTTATCAGAAAAATCAATATCAATAAAATTACCAATTTTATAATAAAGATTAACTTTATCAGCTAAATTATACTTATTAATATTATCATCACCAATTTGAAAAAAGTCTTGGTCGGAGAGCTCTTTATACCCACTATAAAAAGTTTTAGCAAGACCGCCATAACGACGCTTCATAAGTTTTTCAACTCGAACGTCTTCAACAACATTCACAAATTGAGGGGGAATTTTATATTTTTCAATCCAATTTTCATCAGGTGTATAAAGTGCATGTCCGACTTCATGACCCACAAGAAGATCATAGACAGTACCACTTGCCCTCTCCCACAGAGGAAGAGTTAGAACACGAGTATGTACATTGAAGCAAGCAGTCTCAACTCGCTTGTGCTCAACAACCAGATCTTCGGTTGCAAGCAGTCGAGCAAGATTTCCTTTGACTTCGTGGTTGATTGCCATTAGAGGTTTTTAAGAACTGAAGTCAGTATAGATTCTTTTTTCGGAAAAATATAGATAAGTGGACACTTCACAAAGTGTCCATAGTAATGCCATCAAGATGATTTATTTCGTGCTGAATTATTCTAGAAGAAAGACCAGTATATGTTTCAATATGTGGTTTACCTTTTAAATCTCTATATTTGACTTTTATATCTTCTGGTCTTTCAATTTTTAAAAATGTTTCCGGAATACTTAAACACCCTTCATCGAAAAAACTTTTAGATTCAGAAAATTCTATGATTTCTGGGTTAATCATTACCTTAATGTTCCCATCATCCAATATTACAATAATTCTTTTCAATACACCAACTTGATTCGCAGCAAGTCCTATTCCATTATTTTTTATCATGGTGTCAATCATCACTGCACAAAAATTACGAATCGTATCATCAATATGATCAACTCTTTTAGACTTCTGTTTTAAAACTTTATCCCCAAGAGTCTTAATTTCCATAATTTTTGACCCCCAGAGTTAATTTAAATTAAATACGGTTTTCAATATCAACCATAAATTGCTCAAATGTTTTTTGATGTGGATTATAATGAGGATTTACATCAGATTTATATTTGTATCCACCAACATTTTGTCCTAGATTTTCTCTTCTTTTTTTCTCAAATTCATACTGTTTTTTTGGTGATCTTTTTTTCTTTGGAATTGGAAGACCAGCAATACCAATTTCTGTTTGATCTTTTGCCATTTTTATAACTATTTAGAAAAAAGAAGCACCTCTTTTGAGGTGCTTCTTGAGTGCTTGACGACGTGCTTTTGCTTGTCGAAGTGCCTGAGGCTTAAGTTTTCTTTTCTGTTCTTTTTTACTGTGATGTTGCCAATTTGGAATTTTCATTCTTCCTGTGCCTGTGACGATACCATACGAGAAAAACCTTTGACTTTCTCAAACCTTATGACACTTTCAAATTTGTCATGTAGATCTGATTTATGAGAAATTACAAAGATATTAGCATCTTTAATTACATATCGAATAATCTTAAGAAATTCATCAGTTCCAAATCCGTCAAGTGAAGAATCAAATACTTCATCCATAATCAGCAGATTAGTATTGACTGAGTTTTTAACTCTAGCTACTTCTCTCCAAGTGAAAAGTAAAGCAAGATCTATTCTCATTTTTTCACCCTCACTAAAAGAACTATAAGAAAAGTCTTCGTGAATAGGTGATTTTACTGTTTCGTTGAACTCTTCATCAAGATAGAAATTAATATAAAAGTCCATCATCTGAAGATAACGATTCACCTGCTGATTTATGAAAGGAAGATACTTTTTGATAATCTTCGTTTTTACACCATCATCCTTAAGTAAGGAATAGGCAAAATCGTAATAAACGATTTCTTCTTTTTTACTGGAAAGGTCTTCAAATGTTTTTTGGAGATTTTCTTTAAATTCTTCTAACTTCTCATGTTCAGTATTTCTGTTTTCAAGTTGATCGGTAATAGTTTGAATTTCAAGTTCAAGATCTCGGATTTGTCTTTGATTAAGGGAAATCCTAGTATTGTTTTGAGAAATCTCATGATTGAGTTTCGTAATCTCCTTAGATAGAACTAAAAATTGATGCTCTCTTTCTTGTTCTAACTTTATAGTCTCCTCAAGTTCTTGAAAACCTTTCTGGAGTTCCTTTGCTTTATTTTGAGCATCAGTAATTCTATTTAACCGAAACTCTTCTTCAATAGTTTGTGTACAAGTAGGGCATACCGTATTTTCATTAAAAAATTTATGTTCTTTAGTAATAGAAGATACTTTTTGAGATATTTTGCCCTTTAAGTTATTAAGTTTCAATAACTTATCACCAGCACCGACCAATTCTTCTTGCAATAATGTTTTATTATTGAGAGCAGACTCAATGATAGAAATGTGAGTCATGTGGTCATTAATTTCATAATCTAAATCAGAGATCTTTTGTTTATTTAAATTTATTTTTGCGTGTCCTCTATTTTCCAACTCTTCGATGAAGTTTTCTTGCATCTTCATCTTTTCTTTAATATTTTCTTTTTTCAATTCTAAAGATTTAATCTGTTCTCTTTTTTCACGAATTTTATCTTTCACAATACTATTCATTGCAGAAAAAATACGAATATCTAAAAGATCTTCAATAACTTCTCTACGACTTGCAGCAGGTAGTTGCATAAAAGGAACAAAAGTGCTACTACCAAGAATTACAATTTGAGTAAAAGATTTATAGTTTACCTTAAGGATATTTTCCTCAAGAATTTTTTGATTGGATCTATCATCAGCTTCTTTATGAAGTGGAGTACCATTGACTTCAATATCAAATACACTCGGTTTAATTCCACGACGAACAAGATACTCTCTACCGTTGACGGAAAATTTAATCTCCACCAAACATTCTTTTTCATTAGTAGTATTAACTAGTTGTGGTTTATTAATTTTGCGAAATGGTTTATTAAAAAGACCAAAAGTCAATGCATCAAGGACTGTTGATTTTCCAGCTCCATTCGTACCAATAATTAAATTCGTATTAGTTTTTTCAAAATCAATTTCTGTCCATTGATTTCCTGTAGAAAGAAAATTTTTCCACTTTATATTATGAAACTTTATCATTATTAAAACTTTTTGGAGGGATTACAATATCATCTGGTGTTATAATAGCATATTTGTAATTATATGCTTTACATGTTCTTATAGCTGCAGAATCATCAACTTCAACAATATCCATTTCTGGGTGATCTTCATATTCAAGCATTAAAGCATATCGAGTAGCATCATCTTCCTCCTCAAAGAGGAAAAGAACTTTTTCTCCGAAATGGTTTGGGACCGCATATGCCCCATCTTCTTTACGTCCTTTAAGGGTTAGGAGATACATTACTCTATCAAACAAGCCTCTTTATAAATTTCTTGGAAAATATTTTTAATCATAGATTTATCATAAGATGTTTCCGAGTCATCAATATATCTATTTAAAATAGACATAGTATTTTCTTCTTCAGAAATTTCAAAATCTTCGCTTATCTGAACTTCAAAATTTTCTATAATTTTTAAATCTTGAACTCCTGCACTGTAAAGTTTATCAATAAACTTCTCAAAGTCTTTTGGTTTTGTCTTTTTACGAACAATAACCTTCACAATTTTATTTTCATATTCAGTAGAATCAAACAATCTATAATTAGTATCTTCATAATAAATGTTGTAAAATAACTTATAAGGATTATCGATTGAAATTAATTCTAATGTTTCAGTATCAAAAATGTGGAATCCTCTTTTATCATTTACATCATTCCAAAACATTTCATAAGGATTACCTAAGTAAAATATTTTACCATTATTTGAACGTGTATGATAATGACCAGAAAATACTCTTTCAAATTTATCAAAAATATTTGAGTCCATCCCATCTTCCATAAGATGTCCTTTATAAGCAGAAAATCCAGAAAGTTCTAAATGACCAACAGCAATTTTAGTTTTTGAATTTTGAATTAATTTTCTAGTTTTTTCTTCATTCTCACTACAAATCCACGGTATAAACAAAATATCAGAATCACCGATTTTCACAATTTGTGGATCCGAATATGTTTTTACATTAGGATAGTCCTTCAAAAGTAGATCTGGAGAATTTGTTTGATTTGTATTTTTATAATAACAATCGTGGTTCCCAATAATCATATGAACATCATATTTTTTAAGAGGATCAAACACTACTCTTTTTGCCCAATCTAAACTTTGATAGTCAATCGATTTACGACTATCAAAAGCATCACCTAAGTGAAGAACTGTTTTAATATTATATTTTTCTAAGTTAGGAAAAAAAATATTTTTATAAAATAGTTCAAAATAGTCATGAAGATACTTCGAACCTTTACGTGCACCATAATGAGTATCAGTTATAATCGCAATTTTCATTTTGATTCTGTATAGATTGTTTTTCCATATTGTGTGACTGCCACCCAAATTTTTGAGCAAGTTAGACAACTAATAAAATTCGTATGAATGTTTCCATCGGGATTTATATTCTTTCCAGTTTTATCATAAATGGGTTGATAATAAGTGCAAGTTGAATGACCACCACTATGGGAAAATTTACAATCGTCCCTATTACACGAAACATTAGGGTTCATCGATTATTTTTATACTGGATGTTGTCTTTAATGGAATTATAATCCGAACTACTACCAAAAAGCAAGCCTTCATCAACCATCATAACTTCGTCATATCCACTTCGTTCAATGATTTTGGTTTTAATATCCAATTGCTTTTTTTCTTTTTGAATTCTTCTCAGAAAAGCATAATGGATGATCTGAGTAAAATAAGCAAAGGGATTTTTAGACTTTTCTGGATCAAAATTGTGAATATACTGAACACAATTTTCCACACCATCAGATATCATATCTTCCCTGAACATGTAGTTGACAAAATTTGGTTTATAGGATAAATGAGTTGCTATTTTCAAAAAGCATTCACCCAAATAATTCGTGATGGGAGGTTTAGGTAAATTATTTTGCTTAGCAGTTTCTACACGTTTCCTATGCACAATAAGTGCTTCTAGAAGTTCCTTATTGTTAACATAATGTTCAGACTTTTTCTTTGACATGACATCTTTTCAATTTTAATTTTCTAATATTATACCACATCTATCAGGGCTTGACAACAATTGAAAATATGAGTAGACTAGGTTTGTCTGGTTGAAAGATAAAAAATAGCTACTTACTTAGTTATCTTTAATAAGCTTTTCGAGACTTTTACGAGCCTCTTCTACAGAAGAAATATATCCCATCTGATTCGATAGAGTTACTTTACCATCTTCATCTATTGTATCATCATTTATTTCATTATTATATCTATTATAAATTTGTATAGTTGAAGGATCAGTAACTTCAGTCATTGTTATAACTTTATCAAGTTTTATCATGTAAATATCATCTTTTGGTATTTTCATCCAAGGATTAACTTTAATGACTGATCCCAACTGAGATTCAAAAATATCAATTACAATAGGATTTTGTAATATGATAATGGGATCTCCATCATTTTCATCGATCATAATCAATGAAAATATTTCTTCTCCTGATACTAATTTTATAGAACAATAGAATTCGTCTCCCATTATTTTTTTAATTTAATGTTTACAATTTCATAATTAAAATTTTCTTCATTATAAACTTTAATTCTTTCAATTAAATGATTTAAAGTATAATTCTTTCTAGATTTATAACTGATGTCATCAGCTATGTCATATAAAGTTGCTTTTGATTTATTATCTCCCTTCCTAAGAACTCTTCCAATTGATTGAAGATTTCTTATTCTTGACTTTGATGGAGATGCAAAAACTACATTATGAAGATTTTTTATGTTAATTCCTGTACTGAAGGTTCCATAAGATGCAATAATGATTGCATTATTTTCTCTTTCAGTAATCTCTCTTACTTTTTCTCTATCTTGTACATCAACTCCACCATGTACAAAAAACACATGGCGATCATTAATTTTACTATTATTTATTAATTCAAAAAGAGGTTGACCATGACTTTCAACCCTATTGAAAAGAATTAAAGTATTTCCTTTTAAATCTAAAGATAGATTTTTGATAAATCTATTTCTTTGTTCGTGATTGATAATATATTGAATTTCTTCTTCAAATGTTTCAAATTTATTGGGTGGATGTTGAAGCAATAAGATTTTAATATCTAACGTTGCAACATGACCTTTTTTCATCAGTTCTTCAGTTCTGATGATTTTATATGATGGTCCGAATAAACCTTCTAAAACCCATTTATGAGTTTGTGTTCCATCTAAAGTTCCAGTAAATCCATATCTATATTTTGCATCAGAAAGTTTTGTCATTATAGATACTAATGACTTTGATTTAAACTGGTGTGCTTCATCTCCAACAACCACATTAAATCTTGAGAAATATTGACGGGGAAGTTTGTAGATGGACTGCCAGGTTGTAATGATTACCTGAGAGTCTGTTTCTCTTTCTTTTCCAGCATAAATTTTGTGGCAATATGAACCCACATCCCACCCATAATCTGCAAAGTCTTTATACATTTGCTCTACAAGGGAAGTCGTTGGAACGACTATCAGAGTATTTTGTCCTTTCTCAACGTAATATCGGACAATCGAATATATCATCAACGACTTTCCAGAGGCAGTTGGAGATATCAACAACTTTCGATTATGTTTTAAAGCGTCGTATACTCCCTCAACTTGATATTCACGGGGAGAATACTTACAAATAGTATTCATATAATCTTTTACACCTTCCTTTGAAATCATTTCATTGACTTCAAAAGGGAGTCCATAGAATTTGTTATTGACAAATTCGTAGGTATATTCATGATTTTCGCAAAAACGGGTGAGTTTATCTAATAATCCAACATAGATTTCACCAGTTTGAACATTAAACAAGCGAATTTTTCCGTCCCAGTACTTGTTACGAAACTGGGGCATGAATTTGGCGCCTGGAACATCAAATGTAAATTGATCTGCCAATTCATAATATACATGAGGCTCGGCTTTTACCTGTAGATATACCTCATTCTTTTTTGATATAACCAAATGTGACATACGTTCATATCAATACAAAAATATTTATTGACAATAAAAAGGGGGTCAATTGAACCCCGCTTGAAACTTATTCCATTCAATAGCATTTTTGATTTGGTAAGTTCTATTAGAAATAACTTTGATAATCTCTTCTAGAAACTTTAACATTATGTCATAATACCTCAATTTCATATCTATTTTATTTAATCTGTCATCTGCGTCCATATACCTCTGTATGGCGTCTTTTTCTCTTACCTTATATGGAAAAGGTTCTTCAATATAAACCTCTGCTGGCGCCTTTCCTGTGTAGTAATTATAGCGATCTAGTCTAACTTTGTTATAACTTTCTCTTGCTCTTTCACGAAGGAGAGTTATTGTATTGTAAATTGTGTAATATTTTGCATGAAGTTGTGGAATTTTTAAAGACTCATCATGTAAGTTATCAGGATCTATGATAGAATCTTTTTGCCACATTTCCTGAATTTCATCTAAATTCATAAAGATCGTCCGTTTGGATCTAAGATATCATACACAGTATACTTGAAAGTGGCCTCTGCTGTAAAGTAGTTGGTGTCCGTCAAGCTTGCATCAAATTCTAATGATGAAAGTGTTACTGGAAATAAATCCTTAAATTTAACAACACCAACAGATTTTTGATTACTATCTAGAATATGTAATGAACCATCACTAAATTGTAATTTCATATCTCTTTGTCCATCTTCTGTAGTTAATTGTTTGAATTGCTCAGTAGTTTCGGGAAATCCTAATCCTTTAATCCAGTTATGAATTACCATATAATTCGCTAAATTTTCATCCACCAAAAATTTGAGAGAAAAATCACCGTATTCAATTTTTTCCCCAGGTACTGGAATATCTTTTAGGTATGATGGTTGTGTAGCAGTTCCCAAATTAATTTCTGGAATTCTTGCTGCATTGCAAAAGAATGCTGCTTTAGGTTCTTTTGCCAATGTAAATCTAAATCCTACAGGAGATAAAAAATTTCTATTTCCAATTTGATTAGCAAATGCTCTTGCCATGATTTTTATTTGTATTTAGATAAAAAAAGAGGGTCCGAAGACCCTCTTGATAAACCTTGTGTCAATGAATCACATGAGGTTATCAACACGTACTCTTCTGTAGTAACGGTTGCTGTTGGTGAACAGGCGACCGAGACCTTGGTTAGTACCTTCCGCAAATGGGTTAGCAACAAGACCATAGCGGGTCTTAAAGCCAATCTTTGGCTGGAAGGTGTTCTCACCAACGGCACGTACCATTTGGAGAGGAATATATGGGCAGTAGAAGAGTCCTGCGTCATATGGGGAAGTACCCTTGTATCCAACAACGTAGTACTGATTAGCAGCAACGTTTGCTGAATATGGATCGATATATACACGATACTTACCTTGGAGAATACCAGCAAAGGTATTGCCAGTATCATCAACATTCAGGTTAGCATTGAGTGCTGGGGTGTAGTCAAGAACACCTGCCATTGTGAGTGCAGAAGCAACATCAGCAGAGCAGAGGATCATATTACCCTTTCCTCTACGAGTTCTCTGTGCGATTGCGTTCGCATCACGCTCGATTTGGAAGATAAGACCCTTGAACTTCTCGACTGACCAACGACCGTTGGAATCAACGTCGAGGTCAAAAATACCTGCAGTTGCAGTGTTTACCTGAGCACCAGCTTCAGCAACCTTATAGATGGTTCTGATAACTTCGCGGTTGATATCAGCAAGAATCTCAGTTGAGAGAATATTTGCTAACTCAGCCTCAGCATTCAGACCATGAATTGCTTTAAGGTCCTGAGCGAGTTCTAATGAATACTCAGCCTTCAGTGCGCGTGACTTAGCGGTAACGGTTACCTTTTCAATTGAGAATGACATCTCATTGAACTGAGGACCACCTGAAACGCCAAGGTTTTCTGCGTCACCAGTTACCATACCTTCACCTACGCTATAAGCGGTTGAAGATGCGGTTCCAACTGGATTGAGGAGACCTGGGTTTGTACCACCTTGTGCAGTTGTACCAAGACCAACAGTACCATCAACAAAACCTGCTGTGTTGTTGAATTGGCTGCTCTGACCTGAGTATGCAGTATCTGCTTCGTTGAACAGTGCTTCGGTACCAGTCTGGCTTCCATAGCGTGAACGCATTGCAAAGATAAGACCGGTAGGACCGTTCATTGGTTGTACGCCTGCGAGGTCATATGCGACCAGGTTAGGCATTGAACGACGGATGAGTGAGATCAGAACAGGGTCGAAACCTGCTACTGGACCTGCAGCGGATGCTCCGCCACCAAATCCGCCAGATGCACCAGCAGCATTTGCTGCGGTTGTTGGAGTTTCGTACAGGAACTCGCGCTCCTCACGAACTGCTCTTTCTTGGTTCTCCAGGAGAACAGCGGTTACCATTCTGCGATGAGAATCTCTGATTGGATCGAGACCTTCATAGTCAAGGAGTGGTGCCCACTTCTCCTGCAGGTATTCAGCGTTGAATCCTTGCATTTGATTTTACCTCTTTTTAAAGTGTTTGTTGTTTGATCTATAATTTAAAAATCACTTCTTTGAAACTCTGCTAAGAGTCTGAAGATAACGGGCCATTACCCCGTCAGTTTCACCTGTATAATCAACTTCTTCAGCAAGATTATCTACAGTGTTTCTTGTTGGAGCACTAGTTGCTCTTGGGAAGTATGATTCCCTTAAAGTTACTAGTTTCTCACGATAGCTATCTTCACTATCAAACTCAACATTTTCAGCAAGAGAAGCGAGTTTGTCTTTCTGAGAAAGTGCAAGACCCTCAGCGACCTCAGAGAAAATTACATCGGTAACTGACTCAGCTAATCTCCTATTAAGAGCAACATTCTTTTCGATTTGCTCGTTGAGTTTTGCTTCCATTTCATCTAGTTTATCTACCATACTCTCAAGTACATCATATCTTTCTTCAGGGATTGTTACATAATGTTCTTCAAAAAGTTGCTTCATTCCTGAGAGGAATGATTCAGTCATTTCAGTTTTAAGACCTGACTCGATAGCAAGTTCATTTTCTGATACCCACTCATCGGCAACATACTCTAAATAAGCATCAACTCTTTCGATGAGTTCGGTTTTAATTCCTGCAAGTTCTTCTACAAGTTTTTCTTCATATTGAATTTGAAGTTGCTCTTTGATCTCAGAAACTTTTGATCTAATTGCAGACTCAAAAATAATACGTGCTTTTTCTTGGAAGTCTTCGGAAAGTTCTTCACCTGACAGAAGAGCATTTACATCCTCTTCAATGTCAAATGATTCTTCAACTTCTTCTTCAACTTCTTCCTCTTCTTCTACTTCTTCAGTATCTTCTGATTCAGAAACTACAGATTCTTCCATTTTTTTAGACTTTTTCTCACCATCTTCTTCCTCCTCCTCTTCTTCTTCCTCTTCTTCCTCTTCTTCCTCTTCTTTCTTTTCTAAGATGCGAAGAGCTTCTTCCATTTTCTTACGAAGAGAAGATTTTTTCTTGCCACCTTCGGCTTCTTCCTCTTCTTCTTCCTCTTCTCCTTCCTCTTCTTTGGATTCCTTAACTTTCATAGAATGCATAGGTTCGGCTGCCTTAGCACCCTTATTTACAACATCCTTTACTTGCTTTATTCCTGATCCCGCATCTTTCAATTTTGCTGGACCCTCTGGATCATTTGTATAGTCTTCTGGGGTAGGACCGCCAAGATCTTCCCATGCACCTGTTTGACCGGCAGGAATTCCAGTCTTCAGTTTTTGCATTGGTTCAGCAGATGCGGCGCCTTTGGTTACTACGTTTTCCATTTCTTGTAAATTTTTACCAACAGCCATTTTTCTAGATTTTTGAATATAATCTATATTTATTTATAAATTAAAGATTTGAAAGGAATTCGTTGAATAAATTCAACTTATACTCTTCAAGTTTCTTTTGATCAACGAGAGTATTGATTCTTTTTTGGGTTTGCTCTGCAAGTTTTTCGCGGAGAATACCCCCTTCCCAAACCCACTCTTTTCCTTCCATAATTCCTTGAACAAAAGCATCAGGAGCGGAAGGATCTGCTACAATATCTGCAGCAGTTGCAAGCATAAAATCTTCACCAACAATTTTATGACCTTCATTAGTTAGTTTTAATGATCCAACACCACGAGAAGAAACACCAAGAGTAACTCCGTCACTAATTAATGCTTTTGCAATTTTACCCATAGGAGTTTCAAGTAATTTTGCCTTTCCGACAAAATTATTTCCTTCACGAGTTAAAGATACAATTTGGTGAGATACTCTATCTAGATTAACAGTTGGACCATCAGGATGTCCTAATTCTCCAAGTGCTCTTCCTTTTTGAATAAAACTCTCATTATATCTATTAACTTCCCTGGAAAGAACATTAATTGGATACATTCTTCCATTGCGGTTACAGATATCACCTTGAAGGAAAATACCTTCAATGTACATTTTTTTCTCTGAACCTTTACCTTCAACGATAAACTTAACTTTTTGTACTTCTTCTGTGATGAGTTTCATTAGATTGTACCTGCGATTTGTACTTCACAAATGCTTACATCTGCACTACCATTCTGACCAAGAGCAGAAACTTTAATGCTTCTTGCGACAGATGCAGTTGTTAGAGCAATTCCTGTAATTGCTGAACTATTAAAATTAATAGTAATTGATGAATCAGTAGTTGCAATTACTTGATTGTGTAAAGTATTGATTCCTACTGGATAAGCGTTCTCAATAGTTACAAAATCATTTGTGGTAAAAGGATTACCATTATTTTCTCCAAAATTAAGAACAGTTGTAGTTCCTGTAATAATTCCGGTAATTACCTGCCTTGCAACTCTTTCTTTGAATACTTGAGCTGTTTGTGCTGGTACATGAAATGAACCTGATGTTGCATTTGGATTATTACCAATATCAACATATGCAGCGGTTGCTGCAACAGAAACTCTAATATATCCACTTCGCAATGCAATTCCAGTTGTTGCAACTGAAACTGAAGAAGTAGGGCTAATTTTGGGAAATGTTTGAATAACTCTTAGTGACATTATTTTTTATCCTCAGTATTATTCTTCATCAGTAGCATCATCCCCAAACATTGTTGTAGCAACATAGGGTCTAATATCATTTATTTTATCTGCCGCTTTTGCATAAAGAATATCTTTAATAGCACCACTGATTTCAGCGGGAGATGAATCAGTTGCAATCAAATCGATAAGATCTTCCATAAAAACTTTAAATATGTCTATCTTTTATTTATATTTGTGCGTCTTTGTAATCTTTTTCAATTTGTGCAGTTTGGTCTGCTTGTTGTTCTAAATCAGGTTCTGTTGGAACTTGTCCCATGTCGGATGCTGGATTTTCACCCATTCCTTGATCTGTAGGAGGTAGTGGTTCTCCCGTAATAGGATCAACTTGTGATGGGTCTGGAATAATTCCTTTTTTAATTTCATCTTTAATCTGATCATCAATTTCAATAATTTCAGAATCTGTTTGTCTAAGAACTTTTTTACGAACAAATTCGGTAGAATAATATTTACCAATATATGGTTCGATCGTTGACAAGAGAGTCAATCTATTAGTAAGAAGTTCAGATTCCTTTAATTCTGCAAAATGATTATCATAAAGAAAATCAAATTGAATATGATCACTCATTAAGGTCCAGTCTTCTGGAGTTACGATATTCTTAAGAATTAATTGTGTCTTAAGCATATCAACAAACATGTTAGTAAATCTTTTTCTCAATCTACCAACAAATTTTGCAAACATTAATTCATCACGAAGAATTTCTGAAGATCTTCCTAAGTTAAACCCACCATCTGCAGCAATTCTTGACTCTGGGACGTTTAATGATCTATATAATTTCTTTTGGAAATACTCAATATCAGAAAGTTCTCCAAGATTTTGTCCACCAGGTAATGTAGTAATTTCTGTTCCCCTACCTCCTTCTCTTCTTGGAAGCCAAAAATCTTCCATCATTGACATATATTTACGATCATCACGAACTTCTCCGCTATTAGCATCGTAAATCAATTTATTTCTGTAGCGAGACATTACCTCTTTTAGGTATTGTTCAGCCTTTACTTTTGGAAGATTGCCAACATCGATGTAGAAAATTCTACGTTCAGGAGCTCTTGACAATCTATAAATCACAAGGGAGTCTTCAATCATTCTAAGTTGATTGAGTGCCTTGATTGCTTTATGTAAATATGAAAGAACAGTTCCTTTATTTCTATCTACTAAACCTGAAGTACAAAATGTTACCGAATCTCTTGCAATTTTAATAGACTTTTGACCACCTGCGCCGGAAATCATCCCAGAAGGATAACCGGGGGCAGGTGTATATAAAAAGTATTCTTCAATTTCTGGATTAAATACTTTTTGAGTTTCGTTAAGTTTTCCGTAATTATATAATTCTTTATTTTTATCTGTCTTTTCCTGTCTAATAAACCTCATTTTCATTGGATCGATATATCTCAAGTCTAAGATACCGTCCTCTGGTTTATTAATATCTATTACTTTTAAATAATAAATCCTACCATCAATATACCAATTCCTAAAAATCTCATGAGATTTTTTGTCAAAATCCATGATTTCTTTTAGGTATTGAAATTCTTTTCTAATAATATCTTTTAACTTATCGCTCGCATTAAGATTGGAAAGTTCAATTTCAATTGGGGAATCATACAAATCACTAACAATTGCTTCATTTACGATATCTTCAATAGCTTTATCACACTCAGGGTGTAGAGCCATTTCACGATATCTTTTGATTAAGTCAAATTCTGTTCTATAGACACCTTCAATATCTAGGTATTGACCATAAAATCCACTTGCAATAAAATTGTCAACCCCGTCCTCATTGTTAGGAGGAACGGGGGAGACAACGGATTTAGATTTTAACCTATCATCTGAGTCATCAATAGAAAAACCAAAAAGTTTTGCACCAGCCATCTTATAACACTAATTGCTTTATCTATCTATTTATTATGATATTAATTGATGTCTTCTCCACCGGCATTAGTACCGTTTCCTTTGATTGCTTCCCACCACTGAACTTGGAATTCGCAAGTAAATTCTTCAATTCTATCAGTTTCCTCATATGAAAGAGGAATACTTGCGATACTTGTTGGGAAAATATCATACATGTGATAAGATCTTAATGTTGATCCATCACGATCTAACTGATAAACATAAGCATCAGCTTGATAAAGTGCTGGATCAACTGCACCTGTTGCATCAGAAACTCTGTTCATTGAGTTCATCCACTTCTCAAGTGCAGAACGAATTGCAAAATCAGTATCATTAATAACTGTTACAGTCCAAGATTCGAATGTTCTATCTCCAGCAATTTTTAAAATCCTTCCTCTGAATGGAACATTAATTGGTCCAATTGTTGATGAAGGGAGTGCGGCAGCTTTGATTAAAAATCTTGACTTATCTAAAGTATTTGTATTTGTAGGTGCAGAAGTTGGAAATGAAAGAACAACTTCAAAGAGGTTGGGGCGAGCACCCCCTCCAGCTAATTTACTTTTAAAGTCACTAATTTTTCTTAGTGCTGGTGGATTGACTTGATTTCTGGTTGCCATTTTTTTAAAACCTCTATTAAATTAGAATTGTCCGATAACTTCTTCAAAGGAGACACCAGTTCTGGTGGCAACAAAGGTAAGACCAATAAAATTGATTGATCTTGCTGGTTTAATGTAAATGTCAGCAACAAATTCATTCGCATCAATAACTGCTGCTGTATTGTTTGTTTCATCACAAACTACAACATAATCAAAAATACCTCTCTTAGCTTGTACATCACGAAGGAAAGGTTCAACAATATTCACAAAATTAGTTCTAGTAATTTCATCATTAAATTCGAATAGTTGATCTTTAGCGGCACCAGAGATTGCCTTTTCAAGATAGATAAACAATCTACGAACATTAATTCTATCAAATGCTGAGGAGTATCCTAGACCTGTTTTATCACCAAATAAAATAATCCCTGCTCCTGGTGAGAAGATTACTGGATTTATTCTATTAGTATAAAGTCTATCTCTTTGTGCTTTTGATGGGTTATACGCTAGTTTAACTGCATTTAAAATAGCACCTCTTTGTGTACCTGCAGGTGAATTCCATGGGAAGTTATTTACATCATTACGTGCACAAAGTCCAGCAATGTCACCATTTAAAGGAACCCAACGGAATGTATTTGAGAATCTGTCATACATGTACTTATAACCACTATCAAATACTCCATATGATGTTGATGGAATGGATGAGTAGAAACTAATTACATTTTCAGTAATTGTAGTATCTGGATATACAGTAGCTGAACCAGTAGATGTATCAATCAGGAATGACTGACGATTTGGTGAGATAAAAGCAACAGCATCCTTTCTCTCTTCTGCAACAGCAATGCACTGTTGTGCAATTGCTTGTGTAGTTGCTTTATCATAATTTCCAGATCCCATCAATACAAAGTTAACCTGTGTTTGTTCATCGTTAATAAATTTCTGATAACCAGATGACAAGTAACCAAGAGATGCTGTTAATGATCCAGAAGTTGTAATACCTGCTTGACCATTATAATCTAGACCACCATTTAAAGTGTAAGTGGATGCACCAAAAGTACCAAATGTAATATTGCTTGCATCTTGATCCCAACCAATATTTGTAACAACACTATATGAATTGTTTACGAATCCAGAAGCAGTAAGACCCGATGGAGCTCCACCACCAAAAATAAATGATGATGCATTAGAAATATAACTTCTCCAGTATGAAGGACTACCTACTGAAAATTCTGCATCAGTTGCTTTAGAAAGACCCAAGTGCTTTTCTAAAATTGTCCCAGCATTTCCAGTTATTTTTCCTTGATCATCAATTACAACAACATGTAATTGGTCAAATCTAGAATTTCTTGCTGCAGCATATGCTGATGTTGCTGGTCTAGGGGCAACATTAGACCAATTGATTGATGAATTTGATAATGAAATTGTTTGTTGATCATACCAGTCAAGAACATTTGATGGTGATAGAGTAGCAATTCCAGTACCACCATTATTATAAATTACAATATTTGATGTTGTATTGAATGCATAAGTTCCGAAAGGTTGATAGTCAACAGTAGAACTTGTGTTGGCAGTAGATACTTGAGAAAGAACTTTAACTGAGATTGTGGAATTTCCAACTTCAGTGATGATTCCTTTTAGGAACCCGCTAGCATTTGATGTTGAACCAATGCTTGCAACTGCTCCTGTTAATGGTTGAGTAACTCCATATCCAACAAATAGACCTGCAGTTGATGCGACGCTAATAATTTGATCAGCTTTAGCATCAATAATCGCAACTTTAATACCATTTGCCCAAGATCCAGGATTTTGTGATGCGAAAATTACACCATTAATGGTGTTCAAATCATATCCTAGATTGTTGTAATCTGTTTTACTTTTAATTTTAATGCTTGAAGCACTTCCAACAAAAGCATTTTTTAAGTCAGAGTCGTCTGCTCTAACGACCTGAAGTGCCCCACCATATGCAAGATATGATGATGCAACTAACCAATGCTCATAATGCTTATCTGTATTATATGGTTCTCCAAAAATTTTCAATAAATCATTTTCATTTGCAACAAAAGTTGGTACGTCGGTTGGACCTTTTGCAAATGGAGCAACAATTGCACCAACTCCCCCTGTGACTGGAGTTACTTGTCCAACTGTTAAATCAATTTCTTTTACTACAATACCAGGAGATGCTAAATTTAGCGCCATCTGTATTCCCCTACAAGTTCCAGAATTATTCTAGAAGTATTTATAAAATTCTACCCCTTATCTATAATCCCACATGTAAGAGCGGTCTCCATATTCATCAACATTCCAGTTTTCATGGAATTCATTTAAATTATTTTTATCAATACTCATCCATCTATCTCCAGTTTCTGGTTCTATATATTCTTCCATTAAATCATCTAATCCATCTGATATAAATCCAAAGGGAGCCATATCCTGTTCAATTTGATTTTTTTGTTCCTCATATATCCTTTTTCTTACATCATTATTTGTCATTTCTTTGAAATATTCTTGTGCAACAAGCCAAGAGAAAATAACCAAACACATAGCAAGGTCATCATTACAACCCTCTTCTGCTTCAAAAGAATTATGTTTTTGTATAAAAGTAGTTAGCTCTGAAATAATATCATAGTCATACATCAAAACTTTGTCATCTTCCATTAGTGTTTTCAAGTTTGAGCATCCCAATTTTTTAACTGCTGCGGTCATTCTGACTCCAAGTTGAGATTTTTTACCACTAAATCCAGATCCAACTATTTGACCTGCTCTTCCTCTTTGAGAACACATTAAAATATTATCATATTCCAAATCAAAATGTAAAATATTTGCTACTTGATCACCAATATCATTAACCTCACATAAAATATAAGCATCATTATATGCTCTTCCAACTTCATTAATTATACTTGGAAATAGCATTGGTTTAATCTCATTATTTTTATATTTTGCAACAACTTTGTAAGGAAATTCGGTTATATCAAAAACAATAAAAGCAGAGTAATCTTTACCAATTCCTCTCGCAACATCGACAGTAATCAGATAATTATTTTGTTCTTTTGGTTCTTCATAAACATCTAGTCCCGCATTCCTTTTAATTGGTGAATGATAGACAAGATTTCTTAATTTTGATACAGAAATTAATGTATCAACTGATCCTAAAAATTCACATTCAAATTCAGTTTTAAATTGTTGTTCGGAAGTGTTTGCAATTGTCTGCTCTTTCCACTTTTCATCTCTTCCTGGTACTTCAGACCAATGAACATCTGTAGGAATATACTCATTTTTTCCTCTCTCAGCATCATGCCACATTCTATAAAAATGATTCATACCATGTGGTGTAGATACAATAATTACTTTTGTACTTTGACCAGAAGAAATGGTAGGATAAACTGAAGCAAAGAAGTCATCAGCAATATGGTTGGGAATGAATGCGAATTCGTCCAAAAATATAATGTTATAAGATCCACCTCTAACAGCTGATGCTGATGTAGATGCAGCTATAATTTTAGATCCATTTTCTAATTCTAAGGATCCTTTATTCCATGATAAAATTCCTTGTTGCATCCATTTTGGTAATTTTTCATACGCAAATTGTAATCTACTTAGAAGATCTCTTGCTGTTGAAGCTTTGTTGGCAAGAATGGCAATATTGACATTATCATTGAATACTGCATAATGTAGTAAATATGAAACACAAGTTGTGGATTTACCAGTCTGCCGAGGCATTTTGCAGATATTAAAACGATTTTTGTGAAATCTTGTTACTAATTTTTCCTGAAAAGGATACATTTCAAATGGAATCTCTCCATGATCAAGAGATACGATTTTTACATAAGTTTTTGCAAAATAAACAGGATCATTTTTACACTTTAAGAACTCAATAATTTGTTCTTCGGTAAATTGAATTTGTGTATTTGCCTTTTTGAGGTTAGGATTACCTAAGTATACATTATCTGTCATAATTTTTTATGTTAAATCGAAGAAGTCAATAGATGCAGTGGCATCAAAAATCCCTGATATTGATCTAACAGCAACTGTCATAATATCACTTACTTTAGATTGAGTTCTACCAAGTTGTAAATCCCAATTGTATAATGTTTCAATATCTAATCCACCAACAACCTTATTTGAAGTTGAACTCATTTCATTAAAAACTAAAACTCCACCACTTAATGAAGATGCATCAACATTATATTGAACATTTCCAGAACTTGATGTTACCCAAGTTAGTGAGCCAACGTTTGATAATATTGCATTTTTAATTAATGCAAGTTCATAAATTGCTCCAGACTGAGAATCAAATACTGACTTGACTCCTCTTGGAAGAATTATCGCATCTTCTCTTCCGGGCGTAAGACGAATACTTATTAGTGGAGTAAAAGTGGTAGCTGCAATACCAGTTTTCAAAGTTGTTCTTCTGACTATATCTCTTGCCTGAAGTTTCTCATATCCACCATTATTTTGCACAGATACGCAAATCTGTTTCATTGTGGAAATGGATGTTGTAATTCCCGTATTTAAAATCTCATAGCGGACTGGAAGAGATGCAGTTGTGAGATAAGTACTATCAAGAACATTGGCATGATTGAAAATATGTGCAGTATGAAATTTTCCATCATCATTTACAAAACCAACTTTTACACATCCAACACCCAACCACTCATATTCTGTAAACATTAATTGAGATTTAGTTATATCTAATGTAATTCCACTTATTCCTGTGCCATCTAAACGATCACGATTCCATTGCGATTGGGGAACTGTAACTGTAGTTCCGATTCCAGATATTGAAGTTCTTTTGATAATATTCAGTTGAGAACCATTTAGTTCTAACATTATGCCATTTTCGGATGATGCATAACCAGCTCTTTGTACAAGATTTTGTTTTGGTGGATTGAAAACAAATGATTGAAAAACTTGTAATGATTTTCCTGGTTGATACGGAAATACTCTTTTACTTTCTCGAATCACTGAACATCCTTCAGTTGTACCAATTCCTAATGTTGCTATACTTTGTGAAGTTATGAATCCAACTATAGAATCAGAACCAACTACTACATCATCAAAATCACCATTTTGTGAATACCTATGTGTAGAATCGAAGATCGTATATGGGTTTGATACCTTTACCCTTCCAAATAAATCACCATTAAAACCTTTTCCTACCGGTGACTGATCATATAAATGAGACATTAAACTACCCTCCAACCATTTCTATAAACAAAAGTGAGTGAACCAAAATCATATGCTAGAATTACTTTATCTTGCCCATCAATTTTATCTGATCCAGATGGGAAAATTGTAATATGTCTATTATTTCCCCTAGAAGCTTCTCCAAGTTCATCTTTTATTATGTATACCTTTCCATTTTTTCTAGGAGTTGGTAGGGTAACATTTACCGCACCAGAATAATTTATTCCAATATAATAATCTTGTATTTTTACTGTATATGATGATGACGTAATATATGTGACTGGCATATCCATATATGCCAGATTTGTTTCTCCACCTCCACCTAAAGTAGATAGTTGTTGTTGAATACGATTAAGAAATAATTTATAATGTTTATTGAGTTCTTCTAATGTTACAAAATTTTGATCAAGAGGAGTTAAAGGATCTTTATTACTTTCATTGGGAGGAATATTTAAAAGACCTTCTGCAATCACTTGTTCTTTTATTTCAGGTTCTTTTACTTCTGTTTCTGGTTCTAATTCTGGTTCTGGTTCTATTTTTTCTCTCTTTACATTTTTTACCTTTTCTTCTTTTATCTTTTCCTTCGGATCAGAATATAAAAATTCTTCAAATGCTTGAAGAGTTTTTTGTTCTTTTTTCTTTTTTTCTTTACTTTTCTTTTTGATACTAGACACTTCTTCAAAAAGAGAATCTAATTGCAAGTCCCCGATTAGGGAATTAAATTCTTCTTTTTTCTTTTTCTTTTCTTCAGACAATAATTTAAAAAATTCAGAAAGTTCTTCCATTAATTACAATTCCAACGGCGAAGTGCTTTATTAATTCTTGAATTAGGATCTCTTGCAGTTTTTGATGACGTAAGTTTTGATTTCATTCCTTTCATTCTACTGCAAAATGAGGAGCGACGTTTTGCTCTTTTACCTTTTGGGTTTTTTTCTGTAACTGCTGTCTGAAGTTTCGAACCAGGATTTTCACGGCGATATGCTTTAACTGCTTTCTGACTTAACCCATCAGTCTTGTCTTGACGATTAACTTTTTGCCAATCTTCCATAAATTGCCCAAAAGTTTTTTTAGATTCTGAAGTTGCTGAATTTGTATTTCCTGGAGAGTTTTTTGGATCTTGTCCCACAGATCCTCTTGGACCATCAATATACATTTTTTTCAAATTTTTTTCTTCAATTTCTTCTGCTTTTACACAGCGATTATAAGTTTTTCCAAATAATTTTTGAGTGCCCTTCTTTTCATATCCTGGCCAACATTTTTTTCCAGATTCATCAAGAATATCACTACCAATACCTTTTGATGGTTTTAATGGTTCTGGTTTGATTATATCAATAAACTCTGCATAATGATTACCATTTGCATCTTCAATACTGATAGATTCTTTATTAAATCTTGGTAAATCTGTACCAACAACTTTTTTTACCATTTCTTTTGGCAACTGACTCTGCTGAGCAGTTGACATTTGACGAAGTTTTTTAGCAGCACTCTTATCTCTTAATTTTTTGTGCTTTTCTGGATTAATCTCAAAACTTTCTGGAAAATTACCTGGATGTGGTGTATTTGGGGTATATTTCTTTGCAGATGTATACTTTTCCCACATATCTGGACCAAATTGACATTCACTTTTAGATTCTGTTTTTCTACATAACTTGCAATACTTCTTTTCTTCTACTGCTTCACTTGCAGTTCCCCAATTCTGTGCACCAACTTTACGACATTTTACAAGAGCACCTGATGCATATGCACTTGGCCAAACTCTGTAACGTGATTTTACTTTATGATAACAAGCATCTTTTTTACCACTTGATTTACCAGGTTTATCTTTTACTTCTTGTAAATCTAAATCCATTTCTTCTTTCATTTTTTTCCTAGGAGAATCCGTTGATACGTAAGTTGGTTTTGCAGCTCCTGTTTTTTGCTGTTGACCGGGATCTGCTGCTTTTTTTCTTCTCGCTGCGGACAATCTTTCCGCTTTTGACATACTTGCTCTTTTTGCAGAAGAGACACACTTTGGTGTTCCTTCTCCGGGTTCGTCACTTGCACATGTTCCACCAGTTACAACATTAACCCAACCAGATTTTCCATCTTTTGATTTAGATTTTCCAAACCAATCACGAAGACCTTCTTCGTTTATTTGTTTAATCCAATCATCCGGAGTTTTTTTATTTTTCTTTACGAAAGCATTATGTAATTGTTTTGCAGTCATATCATGTTTTTTCATGATGCGACGCATCAAATGATCAATAGAATCATATGATGTGTTATCTAACTGTTTTAATTTAGACTCCAATTCTTCAACTGCATTGTCTTCACAACCACAATGTTCTTTCACATCTTTAAACTTTTTATGATGTTTTTTTGCATCAGATTCCATTTTTTTTAAACGAGTATAATAATCTGGAATCTCATCAAGATGCTGAAGTGCTATATCGGTTGCAAGATCTTTATCCTTAGTATGTTCATGTTCAATAGGAATTCCCATATCAAGTTGCTTTTTCACAAACGAAATATCAAGGCGATGTTTCGTTGCTATTTGTTCAACTGTTTTATGGGACTTTATTTGATGCATTTCACTGAAAGGAGATTTTGATTTTGTTTTCTCACCTTTTGCTCTTTTTTTACGAGCAGCACAATGTGCACGTTGAGAAAATCCACTTGGATTATCACAATCTATTGATCTTTTATATTTTTTAGACCAATTCATTTTAATATATTACTTCTCATTATTATTTAGAAAACCTTGTTTGAGAAGTTTTTGTAATTCTGCAGTAGATCCAACAAATAATGCATTATTTGTCACGTTATTAGTTGTTTTGGAAACACTTTCTTCAACATCTTTAATTTTTTTCTGCAAATCTATTAGTTTATCTGTAACATCGCCTACCGATTTAATTAATTGACCTGCAACCTCATATGCTCTAGGACTACCACCATTGTCAGCCAAATCCATAATTCCATCAATAGCAGATTGACCCTTTTCTATTAAGGAATATAATTGTGCTCTACTATATTCATAGTCTCTTTTTATATCAGATTCTGTAGAAGTTTTAACTACTTGTGAACTTTCAGTAGAAGTTGGAGTGATATCTACAATATCACTCTCTGTATTTAAAACTTTGTCAAGACCTTCAAATTCTTTTTTTGACATAATTAATTAAATATCTTTTCTTTGTGGGGGACTATAAGTCTTAGAGTCCAATAATATATCTAGTTGTTCTGTAAATCCAAAATCATCTTCTGGTCCTGCATTTATTGGATCTGGTACAACTGTATATCTCATTTCTCGTTTCGCTGTATCAATATCTGTGCTCGAATAGTAATCAATTTGAACTTTTCTAATTAGACCATCTGATGAATCTGAAATAGGTCCAAAAAGATATGTTTTAGCAGTAAATTGTAATGTATAAATTAATGCTCTTCTAGTTGAAAAATCACCTTCATAATCATCTTTAAATGAAATATTATCTAAGACAAAAGGAATGTCTCTTTTTTCATTGAGATTATCTAATAAATTAATAGTTACTGTAAATTGTGGTTGAAAAAATGGTAAAATTTGTTCAATAATTTGGAGTGCATCATCATTTAATTTTGTTAAAATATTTAACTCAAATCCAATATTATATGGAACTGGCATATAAACTTGTTTAAGTTTATCTCCATCTAATGCTTTGAATGATTGAGTTGCTGGAGTTTTTCTTGTCCCATCATATTGAATAGAGTTTATTTCATATGACATTCTTGGTAAAGTAATTTGAATAGGTTTATTCAAATTTGGTTGCTGTTCAATACGCGCCAAAAACTTTTGGACAGGTCCATATGCAATAGGAACTTTAATTTCTGAAATAATATCATCACTAGAATCTTGATGTTTTATGTAAATATTATTAAAAAGAGTCCCAAAAGCTGTGACTGTTTTTTTAATAATATGGTGATAATAGTAAGTTCCTAACATTAGTAGTCACCAAAAGGATTTTCTTCGGAAAAGTCTAGAATAAGATCCGCTTCTTCTTCTATTTCTTCACTTTCTTCATATTTATTATAGAGATCATCACTATTGTAACTCAATACTGCATAAGTTGCGGAGGAAGCAGTACCAACAATTTGCTCACCGGGATAAAACTTACCATCAGTAATAGAAACTTGTAGAGTATTGGTGTCCTTGTCCCATGATTTAACTCTAGCTCTAGTATTGGATCTTGATCCAACTACAATTTCATTGAATCTATATGTCCCAATTCCTGTTGTAATTGATGGTAATCCTATTGTAATTGTTGGAACTGAAGTGTATCCTAAACCTGGATTTGTTATTAAAATTCTAGAAATAGATCCATTTGAAACCGACGCAATAGCAGTTGCAGTAATTCCCCAACCTACTGATGGACCTGTAAAAGATACAACAGGTGCATCTCCATATCCACTTCCAGGATTATCTAATATAATTTCTTGAATTCCAAAATATGTTGTTTCAATTTGACATGTTGCTGCAGCACCTGCACCACCACCTCCACTAAATGATATACTTGGTGGAACCGTATAACCAAATCCAGTGTTTGTGAAATAAACAGACTTTAAAGATTTTATTCCACGAACACTCGTTGTAATTGCAACTGCAGATGCATTAAATCCTCCAACTGGTGCTGTTCCTATAGATACAATCGGAGCCGAAGTGTAATCATATCCATCATTTGTCAAGTAAATATTTCTAATATATCCAGATGTCAAACTTGTTCTTGCTTGCGCTCTTACTCCAGATGAAATAAGTTGAACAGTAGCAATGTAACCTTGATCTTGTATGGTTTGGTCAACTTCATCAATAGATGTATTAATAACTTCATCTTCGTATTCAAAGAGTTCACATTTTAATTCATAAACATATAATTTTCCTAATTGATAAAAAGGTTGCTCGTGCTCTACAAATTTAACTTCAAATAGTCTTTGTCCAAGAGGGAAGTAAATTATGTCTCCTTCTCTTGGACGAGTAGACAATTCAATTTCATCAGCATCCATTGTGGATAGAAATGGGGAAATAAAATCTTCAAATCTCTCCTTTGAAATAATAAGACTTAATTCATCTCTAAGACTAACCCCAAATTTTGTTAATATATCTCCAGAACCAGTATAACCTTCATAATTATTAACATATGCCTCTAAAGCAAAGTTATCATCAAACTTGGATGATGAAACTTCTTTTAGGATAGTTTCTTTTCTAACAAATTTTCTTGGTATATAAATTACCTCAACACCATAAATTCGCAGCTGCTCATTAATCAACTCTTGGATGAGTCTCTGTTCGCTTGGAGATCCTTGTAAAAAATAGGGATTGAGTGCCATTATCCAATAAAGTCGTATGGTGGAAGTTCGTAATCCATTGCCATTCTTTCTCTTATCGCTTCAATTTCTCTTTCACCATCTTCATAAAGTTCTCTACCATTCAATTCAATACCTCCAGGTAGTTTTACTCCTCTGAATTTAATTAAATTTTGACCCCATTGTTTTTTAATTAGTGCCGTTAAGTAACGTTTTAAAAAACTGTCATTATAAACTTTAGTGAAATCATTTGGATCTAAAATTCTGTAGCAGTCAATGATTAAAAATGAATCTACTTTTTGTTGTGTCCAATCAATATCAAGATACATTCTATTTTGTCTCTTATTGAATCTAATTTGTTTTTCTGTTTTCAATAAGAAATCTATATCTTCAAGATAAGTTTTTACCATCGCATATTGAAGTAATTCAACAGAATTAAAATAGTATAAATCATTTAAAAATAGTTGATATTTAATACTAAACATTCCACCAGAAATATCACTTGTATCAAACTTGAATACTTTCTCAATTCCAATAACAGAGTCTGGAACTTGAATATAATTTGAGGTTTCGTAAAAATTAAAAGTTGTTTGAATACCTGATCTACTTGGAGATCCTGTTGTCGTTACAATACCCGGACCTGTAGTTCCTCTTGCTCTTCCTCTATCTATATCTTCTTGAGTTATTTTATATTTGAGATACATTCTTTCCACACCATCAAAATGTCTCTCGTGGAAATATTGAAGTGCATCATCTACCAAATCATCTATTTGATCATCATCTACGTTAATTTCCAATACAGGATATCCCAATCTTCTTAAACAATAATCTACTAACTCTTGTCTACTTGCTGGTTTTGCCATCAGTAAAATCCTCCATCTATTACATTAGACCAAACTGGTATACCAGAATCGTTAATTGTTAAAACAACTCCATTTATTCTATTTTGTGGAGAATCTGAGTCTGGACCTGATACTAGTTGACCACTGTTATTAAAATATGCTATTCCATTTGGACCATCAAAATAACCTACCTCATACTTAATTGGTTGTCCAAATGTAGAAATACCAGTTACATTTAATGTAGATATATCAATTTTTGCACCTGGAGTTAAATTTGTTGCAATACCCGCAACTGCTGCATAATCTGCATAATTTGCATAACTTGCAGTAGTTGTTACTACTCCAGATTGTCCAGCTAAGGACGATATAACTTTTATTGAATTTTGTTGACCAACCCTTACTCTAATGTCGGACATTATCGTGTAACTCCTTCTCTAACTAGAGCCATTCCTTCAATCACTCTAGTTTTAACACTATTTGGAGCAGTAACAACAACATCATAAATGTATCTACCTGGTCTTATAGAAGAAGTCACTGATGTACTGAGACCGATTTGAATCGTTCCAGTTAATGGACTAGGAATAGATGTTTGGAAATTGTATACTGTAGCACTGCCAGCATACTTTCTCATTTGACAACTGACACCATATCCTGTCAGATTAAGTGCAGAATTACTATTGGAATCATCCAATATAAAATTCTGACTGAAATCTGTTCCAGCATTAATTACTATATTACTGACATATACAGCTGCCATTTATATCAGGGTATATCTATTCTTTATTTATAATTAGAAAGATAATCCCAGATTAGATACTGTTTCTTCCTGTTTTAGATACAATTTTATGTAAGATTTTGCCACATTTTTTAATGTATCCAAATCATCACAACCATCAACTTCTCTTGCCAATCTTTCATATTCGAAAGATTTAGAAAGATTATCTAATTTAATGTCAGATGGTTTCATTTTTATTTACCAATTGTTTAAGTAAAGATTTTATTTCTGAAATTTCACGTTTCATTTCTTCAATTTCATTTTTTTCCTTTTCTCGGTTAGAAATAGCATTTACATAATTACTATACTCTTCAACATCGCTATTAATAATAGCACCCGTATATTCATCTCTATAAAGATTCGGGTGCCCCTCTACTGGAATTCTCATCGTATTGCAATTGTTCTAATTGAATTGATTCTAGGAGCTAATGCTTGATTTGTACCCTCAAAGATAATTTTAATGGCATAACCAGTAAATAAATCGAGATTATCTGCAGTATAAACATATTCTAAAAATTCGTCAACAGCACTAGCTCTTACAAATCTATCTGGTAACCCACTATTTAGAGAAGGGTTAATAACAGTATCTCCAAATCCACTACCGGTAGTATCTCTGAGGTTATCATAACCAGGGAATAACTCAAATGCTTGTGGAACACCATTAGCATTAGGTCTAATTAAACTGTATAAAACTCTAAAATCAGCGGATGCATCTCTGTAAGCACTAATGTAGACTTTTAAACCTCTTGCAGGTTGATCTAAGAATACTGGAGTTGAGACATAAATTGCTGCGGAAGGATCTAATATTAAAGAATTTGCACGAGGGTCCAAAGCAAAGTTTGAAATTGGATTATTAAGTCTATTGCTGCGGAATTCAGTATATGCCTCATTTAAGAAAATCATCGGAGACAAATTCTTATCTTGAGTAGATAGTACTATATTTGTAGTAAATGATTTACTTCTTGGAAATACTAGAGGTGAGAGATAATTAATTTCGTTAACTCTTGATGCCACAATTCTTGTGGTAGATAAACGATTTAATGAGTTTAATTGAACACTCTGGAATCCTTGGTCAACAAATGATGATTCATTTCCTCCCATACTAGTTCCACTAATAGTTCTAATTGAACCATTTACTGAGGTTTGTCTACCCGGAGTGATAATATTGTAGTTTGGTACTAATGCATCAAATTGAATATTTTGTGTTGCATAGATATTTGCACCACCAGCATTTCCTTGGGTTGCAAATGCTAATGTTGGGAATCCGTTATCTGAACTTCTATCTGTATTTCCACCAGCAGTTCCTATTCCAATTTGAACAAAATATCCATCACTTGTTGGATAAAAACTATTAATTCCAAAAGTTGTATTAATTCTTCTCAGAGATACCCCATTCATTTCATACTTATAAACTTGTGCCGAAATATCATGGGGTTGTGGAATTGATGCATCAATACCACGCACTAATCCGCCAAGAGATCCATTTCCAATTGATGTATATTGGATAATTTCATTATCAATTATCACATAACCTGGGTTACTGGATCCAATAGATACACCTTCATATGATGTAAAGTTTGCAGTATCACCAACACCAATATTAATTGATGTATCAGTTAATGATAAATTTGTAGTCAATAAAACAGATGGTAAACTTGATTGAGCTCCACTTAAAGTTACGTAATTTGCGGTTGAATGCATACCATGATCAAAATGGTCAATTCCCATTACTAATCCGGAGTTTTGTCCACCAACAGCAGCAGAAGATCTGATAGAAGTTCCAGCCAATGAAACAATGTTTCCACTATTATCATAATAAGTTAGGGTATTTCCAGCAGTAAATGAACCTCCCTGAACATTTGATAGGTATAAAGTATCAAGACCATTTACTGATGTAATTGTTAATTGTGCATTTCCACCAAGACCACTAGTAGTTGAAGTAACAATACCAACAATATCACCAACAGCGTAACCATTACCTGAATTTACAATAGATGCTGAAGTTATAGCACTTCCAGTTTGTGTGAGATTAAGTGTTAATCCAGATCCACTTCCAGTAATTGCAAAGGTTGAAACGTTAGTTGGAGATCCGGCATAACCAAATCCACCAGTAGTAATTCCAATAGTTCCTGCAGGACCTCCTTGACCAATAACATAACCATAGTTATATGGTTTTCCTGAATCACTTACTTTTCTACCTGTTGTTAAAATACCAATAACTCCACCTACAGTTGTTGTTACAATACCAACATTTAGTCTTCTGGGGAAAGTTGTAATAGCATTTTCTCTAAGTCTTACTACATAACTGTTGCTTTGATCTAGAGTTGGATTGAAGAACGTAGCAGTACCATTATTTGATGTAAACTCTGCTTTGTAAAGTTTAAACATCAAGTCTTGATATTGATTAGCAGTCCAAATTGTTCCATTTTGTGACTTAAATAGACTTCCAAGTGCAAACTGGGTTGAGTAAATAACCCCTTCAGCATTTGGTAAGTTTGCAGTATTGACAGTTGTTTTACCCATCTCTGCAATCCAGACTTGATACTCATCACTATATGGTGATAGTAAAACAACCGCATATTCTTGTCCAGAAGCCAAATAAATTGGGTATGGGAATTTTACATTAGTTGCTACAGAAGCATCTCTTGAAGTTTGAATTTGATCAGGTGTTAATGTTACTGATTCCCCTACAATTTGACTTGTTGGTGTACCTAGTACTACTGTCCTAATCTCTACTGTTAAAGGAGCATTTTCCGGATCTTTAGTTGCAAAGAAAAGATCAACCGAAGTAATAAATGCACCATTATCATCATCTGTTGGTGAGTTTGCAGTACCATCTGCAATATTTCTACCAACACTAAATGATTGTGCAAGAGGATCTAGATAAAATTCAGTTCTAGTGATTGTAGTCACTGTCTGCATTACATTTTGAACACCTTCTGCATTATAAATTGTTTGTGCAAAACAAGTAAGTAGATCACCTGGGAGAGGTGGTAAGTCATTAGGACTTGATGTTAGTTTATAAGTTTTAGCACCGGTTTGAATTCTAACTGCAGGAGGTGGATTTGTTAGGGGATCTCTAAGGAAGAAAGTTCCAATTAGATCTCCAAATTCGTCTGAAACTAGTCTCAAATCCTTTACATACGCCGTTGCACCACTAGTTTGACCAGTTAGTAGCATTCCTTTCACGACATATCCAGAGTACAATCCCTGCGCTTCTGCGGCGAGTGCTCCAGTGTCAATATTGAGAATTTTACTGGAAGCACTATAAGATGATGGGATAATTTCTGATTTTGCGTATGGGTTTTTATTAAATTTTCTTTCTGGTGAATTGAATGCACCAGTCTTATGATTTGGCGCAGCTACCCTAAAACGTATTAACTGAACCCCATTAAATGTGCCAATAACAGTTTCCCCAACTGTAAAGGATACGGAAGATCCATAAGTTGATAGTGAAGAATCTGTAGCTATCTCAAGTAGTTTTGGAACAAAATCAACACCACTATTTCCATCAAGGAATTGATAATACCTTACAAAAGGTCTCATATTCCTTGCAAAAAACTCTGTATTACGAGATCTCATATAAAGATCTCTAGTGCTTGAGACTAATACATTCTGAGTTGAAACATTAGTTTCCCATCTAACAGTAACTCTTCTACCAATTGCAAATAACCAAACATTTCTTGTCTGCTCTATAATTCTTCCTGGAACTTGAATAGTTCTAACCCAAAAATCTCTTTCTGGATTAAGTTTTACTGTTCCATTATACTGTATAACATTAAATGGGTTAACATTTTCAACTTGTGTTGCTAAAGGTTGTTTAATCCATTCAACTTCTTTGTACTTTAAAAGTAGTGCATTTTTTCTCTTAACAACATTAGGATCTAGTAGTTCAAAATCAGTGGAAAGATCTAAATTTTGATCTGAGATTGTTAATGCAGGTGCAACTTGGCTTTGAAGACTATTTCTTGATCTAATAGGTCTTAATTCTTGTGCTTCTGTATCAACTTCAATGGATGAGAAATTTGAATCTACGAATCTAGAAGATGAAAAATCATCTACAAAAAATCCACTCTTAAATCTGTCTAATCCTGCAGCATCTCTAATTTGAAGACTTTTGGTGTTTACTTCCAGTAAAGATAATGTAGTAACAGTTTCTAAGTTTGAAACTCTTTTTTCAATAGTTCCAATATCTCTCATTGTATATCTCTTATTATCAAATAGGGAGATAGATATGGTTTTTGGATCGTATAGGTATGGTGGTAATGTAATGGTTGCAATTTCCATTACATCGTCATTAAAAGATGGTGGAGTTGGGTTATCAGATGAAGAACCTTGAATCAGTACAAATTCACCTCTCTTATTTAAATAAAGTTTGTCAATTCTTCCCAAATAATAACTATAACCAAGGAATGCACTTTCATTTGGTGAAACAATAGTTCTTAAACTACTACCAAAATTTCTTGATGAAAAATCGAATGGTGATGACGAGTTACCAGTAAATGGGGCAACATACGGTCTAAAATCTAAAGTATCAGAAGCTCTAATTTGTGATGGACCAATTAATGGAACATCATTTGAGAATCTTTCATTATCATAACTTAAAACGGTAAATACATCTCCAGTATCATTTGTAGGTACACTATAGTAGTCAAATACAATAGTTAACTGTCTTGTTGGTTCTGTAGTGGTTTTGGTTCGTACAATTCTAGAATAATCATAATACTGTTCTCTTTGTCCTTTATCTAAGAAATAATTATTTGTAATATCTTTGTATCTTCCCAGATTAATACCCAATAATGATCCTGAAAGATTAGACTCTGCAAAAGTAATTGTTTCACCTTGCACAAATCTATTTGAATTTAAGTAAACTATTCCTAAAGTGTTTGATGCTGGTTTTGTTACAATTCTTGCGATTGCACCACTAGTTTGACCAGTAATATTTTCACCAATAATAGATGATGCAGTTACATTTAATAGTGGACTAAAAACAAGGCTATCCAGAATTGGAGTACCACTATCAAGTGATTCATATACTGCTAAAATATTGGTAACATCTGGATAATTTAGTGAAATTTCTTCATCTTGTACACGCAATCCATAGAATTGATTGTAATTCAATCCATCACCAATTGATGTATTAATTCCAGATCCTGGACCTGATTGTGGGTACTTGGAAAAACTTACATTTAGAGTAGAACTTCTATTGTATGTTTTTATCTTACTTTGAATTCCATTTTTTGATAATGTTGCATTAATGGCAGTAATTGTCTTACTGGGTGTTAGTCCATTAATGGTAACATTATTTCCACTAAATGAAAATCTATCTGGAGTTAGAGTATCTACTGTTCCATCAGAATAGTGGATAGAATATCTTTGGTTATTAAATGGCAAAAAGAATGCACTTGTTATGCCAGTTACGTTAGATAGATTAAAAGTAATACTTCCAGAACCTGTTGAAGTTACTGAAGTAATTTGTGTTGTAAAAGTTAAATTAGAACCACTTAAATTTACTGAGGAAATATTTTGATTTGGTAGAGGAGTATATAAATTTCCATTATTTTGATTTCTAATGATCGGAACACCTACCGTAGGAGTTACCTGAATAGTTGATCCTGGAAGAGTTCCATCACAAACTCCAGTTACACTTGTAAGTGCGGATAATTGGATTGTTGTTCCTGTAGTATTAATGCCAGTTACTCTATTATAAGTCTCTAAAGTTTGACCTGATTTTTGGTATCTAATAATAGTATTTGTTGTAATACCACTGAAGAACTTTCCTGGACATGATAAATTACCAGAGCTATCAATATAGACCAAATCATTTGAATTTAAGTTTGGGAAAGGAACTTTTTCCAAACTTACATCTGCAGAAAAATTCAGTGAAAATCCGGAGACGGAAGTAGACTGAAATACTGATTTAATATCTTTAGTACTAAAAGATTTTACTGATACGACAGATCTAGTTGGTATTGATGGCAATCCATTAATTAAAAGTTGTTCTCCAACCTGAAAATTACCAGATACCTGTCTTAAGGTAATTAAATTTTGTGTTCCTGTACCAAAAACAAAGTTTGATGTACCAGCAATAACTGCATATCCAGTTGCACCACTACTTAATCCTCTTACAAGAGAAGATACTGGCAAGTCTACCGTATTCAGACCCAAATTGACTTGTAATTGTGTATATGTCTGAACATCATATAAGTACAAAGCATATTGTGTTGCACTACTAATACCAGTAGTGTATGATGGATCCAACAAATTCATTGAATAAATTCTTGCATCACCAATTTTATATCCTATTGGTGCAGTAGATGTTCTTCTTTGATCATATAAATCTACTGTTGTTTTAAATAGAGGAACTCCACTTACATTATTAATTCTTAAAGTATTTGTGAGTTGGAAAGGTATTAAAACATTGTTTACTGTTTTTGTGTCTCTTGGTTTTGGTGCATCTAAAATGGTAACACCTGTTTTATCAATATCATATCCCCTTACATATGCTTTACCCGGAGATACTTTTATACACATCAAATTATCATTTGGTGTATTTCCTTGATCAGTTTTTTGATTACTATAATATAATCCATCATTCCCTAATCTATCATTCAGAGAGTTTTGTACATTAACTTTAAAAGGAATTACAGTATAGTCACCAGACTCATCATATGTTCTTTGAGCTATATAATCTTTTATTAATGAATAATCATTCTTTGGTTGAATTGGTTGGACAGATCCTAAAGATGTCCTTAAAATTTCAATAAAATCAGTATCATTAAAATCTGTTCTTAACTTTTTAGTTAGAGTTAATGAAATTTTTAATCTATCTGCACCAGGTGCTGCAAAGTTAGTAAATCCTTTTGCATTATCATACAAACTATCATCGTCAAATGAAGTTACAAGTTCTTCAGTGATTTTTAGACCAACTCTATATGATGGTGTATTTGTATAATAATCAAGAATGATTGTTTGCTTCGGAACTCTTACGAAATATCCTCTTACAAAATAAACGCCCTCAGAAATTGAAGCTGATGATCCTATTGCAGTTGCATCAGCAGCGATTAAACCTACCAGAGGGGTACCTGCAGTTATAGTTAAACCACTATAAACGATATTATCATTTTCTGCTACTAAAAGTTCCCCATCTGTAAATGAGGAAATCTCATTATTGTTGTCGGCACTAGTATATTTTACATATAGTGTAATATATTGTACTTCGTCACCATTTGGTTTAGCAATCATCTGCACAACTGCAGATACACCAGATGTTTGACCTGTTAATTTTTTACCTACAAGTTTATCTACATATAAATTTACATCTACTCCAAACAATGTTGGGTTAATTTTAACCGCATAAAAGTTTGAGTCGTAAGTAACATTACCCGGAACGACAACTGATCCGTTTTTGAAAATATTACTTGCAAATTTTTCAATCTGATCTTGTAAAACAGATTGTAGAGTTGTTAATTCTCTAGCTTGAACTGGACGCCCTGGATTAAATAGGACTTTATAAAAATTATTTTCAGAATTAAAGTCGTCATAATAAGGACTTATATTAAGATTTGTTTTTTGCGCCATTTTTTAGAATTCCAGGATAATTTTAACGTCTTCTTTTTGCCTAGAGTTTCTGGAGACTAGGGGTCTATTATCAATGTAAATAATCTCCCCAGATGATTTATTTATGTCTGGATTTGCAAGTCCATTTGTAAATTGCATACCCAAAGATATAACTGCATTTCCTGTTGGATTTGTTGTAATACCTGTAAAGTTAACATCAATAGCACCTTGGAAACCACCAGTTGTAAATACTGCATTTGATGTTGATGAAAAATCTAATACTTTTGCTCCTGTAGAAATACCGATATAATCAGTTTGATCTTGAGAAGTTGGGTTATAATAAAGTGATCTGTCTCTAAAATATTTTAAAACATTTGTTTGAGTATCAAATGATGCCACATATCCAATGGCTGTTCCTCCAGATACAGACTGTCTAATTACATCTCCTACATTAACAGATCCACTATATGAAGAAAATTTAATACCATATAGTGAAGAGAACTGACTGTCTGTAAAATTAGATGTTGATCCAAATGAAGTTGGATTTTTAACTATTCCAACTTGAGCAAATCTAGTATCAATAGGAAAATCTTTGGATGAATCATCAAATCTTGCATAAATTAAAACTTTATCTGTTCCAAGTTCTTTATATAAGTCAAATCCATGCCCCTTTGAAGGAGGAATAACTGGAATTAATTTTGCTGCTCTGGAAGCATTTGCACTAATTGATCCAGTATCAACCATCCCATAAGTATATCCTGATCCTCCAGATGTAACTGTTGTTTTGGCAATAGAACCAGCAACAACATCAATTAATACTGTTGCACCACTTCCATCACCTAAAATATTAAACTGTTGTCCAAGTCCACCAGAATATCCTTGACCACCATCGTCAATATAAACTTTTTTAATTTGATTTTGATTTACACTTGAATCTGCATTTGCCCTAACAGCTTGAATTGAAGGATCTGATGAATTTTGCCAATCATTTGGGACTGTAATATATTCTGTAGAGTCAAATTTAATAATATCGCTAGGACTTACAGTAAACAAATATTTCCAAATATATCCATCACCACTTATTCCTGCTGGCGATGGTTCTAAATCTGTAAAAGTTGGTTGGTCTTGAGAAGCATTACCTGTAGTATTAATTCCACTAGATCCATTGTCAATACAAATATAAACCCTATAATCAGAGTTCATTACATAATAATTTGCATCATATAATCTATATGATTGTGTAATTGGTGATGGGTTAATAATACTATAGTCCTGACGATACATTTCATATTTTGTACCTGCAGTCCAATCAACTCTTCTGATTAATCTTCTTACATTTGATTTATTAATCAGTTTTCCAAATAGCATTGTATCATGATAATGATTCATGTAGTCAATGCTATCCACTGGACTTGGTACGTTACTGTCCCAATTAGTTTTTCTACCAAATCCAACCTGTGATGGGTTTGGTAGAGAAACAAAAACATAATAAGAATTGGATGGATTTCCTACAGAATCAACAAAATTCGAAGCATTTTCTATTCTAAATTGATCTGATACAATTGCAGCCATATTAATAGTTTTTTCTATATTTATATTGGGTTAATTAAGATGATAATGATTTTCTCAATGCACCTAAGAATCTTAATCCATAACCTCTTCTTTGAATTGTTGGGAATGTTGAAAGACCAGCATCAATTGTGTATCCACTTACAGCAATAGCAACTTTATTTGGTGATGATGACCTTGTAAATCCTCTTAAAACACCCCAAGAAAATCTTCCTAAACATGGACCTGTAGTAGCTAATCCAACAACTGAAGTTCCAGAGTTAATATTACAAATAATTTCAGCATTAATATTAGTAGTACCAGTATAAGAAAACTCGTTGATATAATAAATGTTATTCAGGAATGAAGTACCAATACCAACAACAGAAGAGTTACTGTTATCAATTGAAGTAACTCCATTTCCAACAAAAGTGTCAAAGATGTAAATTGGGAACCCTGTTGCTAACCCAGATGGGAAGGGATTATTTATTGATGTTTTCAAGAAGAATCTCAATGCCAATGGATTTCCACCAGTTCCAGATGTTGTTCCAATTCCAGTAATAATTCCAGAGAATCCCTGAACATTAGAAACACCTGTCACTTTTTCAAATGAAGCTACTGATGGAGCGGTAAATACAACAGGTGGATTTGATGCTGTATAACCTAATCCTGGATTCGTTATCGTTATTGATCCATTCAGTGAACCATTAGTAATTCCAGCAATTGCTGTTGCTGTTGTACCTATTCCAACTCCTATAACTGGAGGTGCACCTATTTTAAGAGTTACACTTGTTCCGGTGTAACCAGATCCAACGCTATTGATAGTTAGTGCAGTAATGATTCCAGATGATGAGTTTACTGTTGCAGTTATAGCAGCAGCAACTGGATCAGATTTTCCAGATACAATTAAAGCATCAAAACTACTGATAGGAATTAATGTTTTATTGTACTCATAGTAGAAGAAATTGGCATCATCAACATAAACAGTAGTATCTGAAGAACTAATATCTCTAATAATTCTTGCTGTTGGGTAAACTTGAGTCTCAATTGCATCTCTTGATTTATAGAAAGTTTCACCATTAAGTCTTTGGTCATTCTTAGATTTTGTCCAACTTATTGGTTTATATATTTTTGTTTCAATTCCTTCTTCACCATATACATTTGTTTGAACTCTATCAGATGCTGGAATATCAAAGATTGTTCTTGGATTCTGAGTTGTTGTAATTGAAGAAACTGCATCATTTTGGAAAATTTGAAGTATGTCACCTGGTTGAACTGATTCGGGAACATTTACCTGACTACTATCAACATTTCTAGTTCCTCTATAGAAGAAAATAGAAATATTATCATCTGGTTTTGGAGGATCTACAAAAACAAATGATGAACCACCTGTAAATTGATATGAAACCCCAGGATCTTGAATTACTCCATTAATAAAAATTAATAAAATTGCATTTAAATCTATATTTAAAGAATCTGGATTATCTAAATCGGTTTCAAAACTTAAAAGTTGTTGATTATAATAAAGTGGGAATCTAGTTCTTACACCATCTTGATAAATTTTAATAGAGTCAATATAATCCAGATCACCAAACTGCCAAGATGCAAATGAGTCGGTAAATGTATCTAAAACAGTTAATCTGAAAGGTGAAATTGGGGATGAACGTCTAATATCGGTTACTAGTCCGACTGGTTCTAAAATATCTCCTCTTTCAAATGCATAACCTGGTCTAATAATTTTGAAAGATTCTACTTCAAAGTAAGTGGATGCGATACCGACTGCAGTTTTTGCTGCGGCAACATTTATATCCAAAAGTAATCCTTTTCCTGGAATACTTGTTGTTCCAGTAGAAAGTCTGGAAACAATGTTAACAGGAATATTTGAATAACTGGGTGATGGAATCTTAAATCTTGCTTGTGGTGTATATCTATCACCTTGACTTAAGATTCTAAAGATTAGAGTTCCACCAGCTCCTACATTTGCAGTAATAAATGCTGGTAAAGCACCTGGAGTCGTTGATTGGACATCATCGGAGATACCAATTCCAATTGATCCTGAGAAATTGTATCCAGAACCCCAACTTCCAGTAGATCCTATTCCTATTGAAATAATTCTACCCACAGAATCTACAGTTGCAGTTATTGCTGCACCAACTAGAGGAGCATAACCAATACCATCAGTTGATCCTAAAGAAATAATAACACCACCCCTAGGAAGTTGATTTGCATTAGAATCGTAATCCGATCTGACCAATTGTCCATTATCTGATGTAATACCGGTGAATACGACGCTGGTAATTCCAATATTTGTATTTTCTTGAATTGAATAATTATTCAAAGAATTATTCAATGTGGATGGAGTTTGGAATAGGTCATTGATAAACAATATTCCACTTCCACCAATAGTGCCAAGACCAGTTGTGTTAATTCCTTGAACTGTTAGTCGGTAGGTTTGACCGATTCCGGTAAATTGATCTGAAATATTATCGTAAATTTGATTAGTTGAATAATCACTTCTCAAATATACTCTTCCATCAAAATTTGATTTGGCAGGTACAAGATTACTCTTATCTACCTTTGTTAGAAGATTACCTAAAGGTGGCGAGGTAAAGTAAATTCGTCCACCCTCAATATTGTAAGATCCTCTATAAACTCTTGCATTTACTGAATCTAGATGAGATGTTGCTGATGAACCAACATACCCTCTAGTTACATTAACAACAGGTAAAGAACCTAATCCACTAATTGGTCCAGTAGAGTAACTACTAAATCCAACATTTATTACTCTCATGTATTCATCATCTACTTTTAGAATATCTTCTGGTTTAATTGATGAGATACCTGTTAATGCAAAGAAAGTATTAGCAACACCAATAGATCCACCATTATTAGTTAAGTTAAAGTTAATAGGTGTAAACGCAATTGGATATTGGACAACACCATCAATAGAAATAATTGATCTCTCTAACTTTTTAGTCATTGTTAGACTATGTGCATTTCCAAGACCATAAGAAGTGAATGTCACATAAATTCCAGCCAAAGCATAATCTTTTCTTGTAGATAATCTAAATGTATCATTTGTTATCTTAATTGGATAGACTTTTGGTGGAAGTTTACTTGTAACTATTCCTGCAGAATCCATAGTGGTTCCAATACCAACTGCAGTTGCTCCAACTCCAAGGAAAGTTGAAACTGGTTTGTAAATTAATTCTTCACCAGTGCTATAGAAATGATCTTTAATCTTAAATATTCCTGTTCCTGGATCCAAAATAGTTGCATCTGTTGGATCAAAAGTTCTCTCAAAAATAGGAGAATTTTTATATTTTAATTCAAAATCTTTTCTATTAATTCTATTACCATTTACACCAGAGAATTGTGAAATCGATATAGATTCATCCATAGATCCATACTGTAAATCTGGTGCGGTATTAATTCTGTCCACATCAGTGTATAAAATTTCACTGAAAGTTTGAACATTAATATTGGCACCAATAAATTCTGGATCTGGGTAGAAAATTAATTGTGCATTAGTTCCTGAATAAGAACCACCAAAAGTTCCTATTCCAGAAACATTATCTACGGATAAGTATTGATATGGTAGAATATGAATATCAGTATTATCGTGTAACATCAAAATTTGATGCAGTACCGATGTTGCTCCAATACTTACTTGGATGAATGATTTTATAGATGATACATCATCTTTATTAAAAGTAACAACTGGTGAACTTGATGTTATGATTGAATAATTGGATTCATACCTTGCAGATCTTTCTAATCCTGAAATTTGACCAGGTAAAATGAAACGATATGTTCCAATTCCTACTGACGTACTACCATAACCAATTACTTTAGTTCTAACTGTGTTCTGTCTACCGCTCAAATTCTGATAATTCAGATAAACATGATTTGCATCAGTTGATGCACTAAAAGATCCTATTTCACTAAATGACAGACCAGATCTCTTTCCATCAGAATCAAAATAATAAGTTGCGGTATATGTATCGGTACCATCATAAATTAAATATATTTCGAGATAGTTCATCTCAAATGTAATATCATTTGTTACTTGAACATTTGCATACAACCCAATTGGAGTGGTAGTTGCAATTGAAACTACAGAAGTTGTTACTCCAGTTGGTATTATTGTATTTGATGAATTTAAGTTTACAAAACCTATTGATGTTGTACCAATCCCTGCAAAAATTGAAGAGAAATTATTTCTTAAAATTTTAATATCATAATCATAATTAAATGAATCAACTGGATCTATTCTTAGATAATTGTTTCCTAAATCATCAGTAAATGATGATAAATCTGCAACTTTTGATCCATTAAATAATGATCCCTTTTCTAAAGATACGAAGTTTCCTCTACCTATTGTATTAAATGTATTATTTAAAGTTACTACCTCGGTAAGTTGGAACTGAGTTTTATTGGTATCAATAATTTGTACAAGGAATCTATCATAGGTATCATTAGATAGAAGTTCTGCAATATTATTTTGATCAGATACTTTTAATCCTAAACTAGAAAATTGAGAACTAATATCATCAACTCTAAGAACTCTATTTGTGCTACATTTAATAAAACTTTGTAATTTTTTATTCAGAAGTTTTAAGAAGTTTGATTTTCCATTTGATATATTGTAATCAAGTGCTAAATCAAAATTATTAATTGTATCAACTCTATTTTGAGTTTTAATATCAATTATAGAAAATGTAGTTGTAACTCCAGTTACAGATGTCTTAAATGATGATGTAATACCGGTATCTGCAAAGTTTTTGAGACCACTAGTGTGTAATAGATTATTAACTGGCGTTATAAGATCTTTAAACTGGATAGGACTCTTTATTGTGTAAGCCATATCCTGATAATAATCATTATTGGCTATTACTTGGAAATCTTCAGAAATTTTTCCAATATTATCTGACCATCCAAAGTCTTTTGCTGATGAATAATTTAGAGTAAATTTACCAGTGTTTGAAGATACATCATTTACAGTTGCTATTGTTGATGATGTTTTTCCAATAACAATATCCCCAACTTGCAAATCGTATGTCCCAACAACTTTAATATAATTTTTTTCACTAAGACTTACGTTTAAATTTCTTTCAACAAAAGAATTTTCATTCAATGACTTGACAAGTAACTTTTCCCCAACAATAAACCTTGCAGGTTCCTGTATAATTTTAAATTGTGGGTAATTTGCATAGTTTATAATTGATGCGATAGATTCTTGTGCAGTTTTTGCAATACCAGCATTAGATCCAATATTTGGTATAAAATATTCTAATTGTGCTGGGTTGGTATTTAAATATTTTGTAACTCTAAAGAACTGATATCCATAATCTGCAGAATTATAACCAGTTCCAGATCCATATTGTTGAACATCTTCAACAAAAATTAAATCATTAACTGAAAATATCGATGTTGAGAACCCTAAGATTGGAGTGGTTAAATAGCAAGTAACAATTCCAGATCCAGATGTTACAATTCTATCAATACTTACTCCATTAGAATTATTAACTGCAAATATATTAGGAACAGTATCAGGTATACCTCTTGGTGGAACTAAAACATCAACCCTTTCAATTCCACTGGACTTAACATTTGCATTTAAAAGACCACTTTCAATGATTTTATTTGTATTTGAATCAACAATAATTAATTGTGGTGCCGAAGAATAATATTTTCCACTATTTACAACCTCAACACCTTTAATTATATTTGAAGATGATAGTATAACTTGAGGAGGTATAAATGCAGTTGGTGATAGTGTACTATCTGAAGGGTAATCATATCCCTCATTTACAATTAATGCACGATTTACGCGACCAATATTAGTTGATGTTGGTACAATAAGTGCTTCAGATCCTTTTTCTGAAATAATTTTATTAAGTTCTGGTAATTTTTTATAATTTGTTCCACCAGAAAGAATTTTAAGGGATGCAATTGACCCATATGCAGTTTTTGATTTAGTTGAATAGTGTAAAACATCACATTCTGCTGGAGTATATGATAATTTTTCTGGAATTTTTGATAGTGAAATATTAAATGATGTAGATCCAATTCCAGATACAGGATAACTTCCAGTGTAGTAACTATCAACAAATAAAATTTTAGAATTATCGGAAACATCGGTATCAGAAGTACTAATAAATCCTGATTTTTCTAAGTTGTAGTATAAGTAAACTGGCATCCCTTCAAAATATTTCAATGTGATTCTAGCCGTAGTTGAAACACCAATAGTTCCTACACCAGTAACTGAGAAAGAACTTGTATTTCCTACAGAAACAAATTCATTTTTAAATTTATCATCATAATAAAATTTAAGATTATATCCTCTTAGGGATTGGTGACTTACATCGAAAACTAAATCATTATTTTTTATTACAACTAATTGAGGATTAATCTTTGATATTTGCTGCAATACGCCACCCTGTGATTGTAAATCAATTGGAACTGGTGGGATACTTTGAGTGTCATTATAAGTTTGGCAAAGTTGGAAACTATTATCATCAATTTTGAATACATAATAATCACCTGTTGTAATTCCGGCAGGGACTGCAATTGTTGAAATTCCAACATACGACACTTTATCACCAGTTTGGAACTCATGGGATCTAATTGTAAATGTATCTGTTATAGTATTAATGCCGGCGCTACCAAATACTAGGGGATTAACTAAAACTTTTTGGCGAGAAGAATCATATCTAATTCTAACGACTGATGATGTTCCAATACCAACAGAAAGATTTGGTTTAACAATCAGATCTATATTATCTCCATATGAGAGTCCATGCGTAGAAGCTGTTGATACTGTTGCTTGAATTTTTTGAACTTTTGCCAAAGATTGCTCATCATTGGATGTTAATGAATAGAAATAACTATCAAAAGTTCCACCTAAGTTTGGTGAGAAGAATACTTCTGGAGCATTTAATTGTGTTCTAATTCCAATAGTATCTTTAGTTTTATTTGCAATATAAACAGTTGTTGAAATTGATCCAGATGGAATTGTGAAAACTGATCCACCAAAAGATGTTGATACTGATAATGGAGAGAATGAATTATTTGGTAAACTAATAGTTACTTGTTGGTTATCTGAGAATGGATGATTTTCAATATAAATTGATCTTAAAGGAATAGATCTTGTAGTTGTGAAACCGGTAAATTTAAAAGTAGTAATTGAAGATGTACCAACATTTGTTGATACACCAAATCCAACCGCTTCTAATGGATTGAAATATATTACGTCAGATAATCTTGATTTGAAATATGATGACTTTTTAGAAATCAAAAAAGAATTTGGAATGAATCCAGCAAAAGTTGTAGCAGAAAGTGCCGCACCGGCATTAATTCTTTGTGTTCTAATAACTTTTTGCTCTGGATATACATTCAATATTTTGAATATATCAGTTCCAACACCAATAGAAATACTACTACCAATGGTAATATTTGGTGGCAAACTTGAAAAATAAATGTCTGTTACTAATCCTGCAGTAGGTGCAGAACTTACAGTTCTTGCAATTGATGTATAATATGAACTAAATCCTACATTATAAAAACCATTAAGTGATCCAAGGTTTGTTGTTAGTCCAGAAATAACAATTCTATCATCCTGTTCTAAATTATGTGATGGTAAAATGTTAACTCTTATTTGATTTTCATTTTCCCATGTAAGAATTGCATTATTGTAAGTTTGAATAGTTGTGTTAATTGTATTAATATCTTTTCCTTCAATTTTAGATACAGCAACTCCTAGTCCACCACCACCTGTCATGGAATTATCAAAATCTACAATATCATCTACTTTATAATTTTTTCCACTGTTAATTACTTTTAAATCATTAATAGATCCTTTAGTGACGGATTTTACGATACATTTCTGTGGAATAGTTTTTGCAGACTCGATAATAAAATCATTACTTGCATTTTCATCATTTAACTTATATGGGAAGGTATTTCTGATTAGGTTAGATTCGTTAAAGTTAAATTCTTGTGTCAGAATTTCATTTTCTTGAATAAATTTTGATCTATATCTATTTCCTATAAAGTATGGGAACTTACTAATTAATGATCTACTTTCTGATGAACTTGTAGTAATGCCTGCAAAATATGCATAAACTCCATTTGGAAAATCTGGTGTTTTTGTAAATCTTCCATTAGATTCATCCAAATCTCCATTACTATCAAAACTGTAATCTTCAACAAAAAATCCTGCACTAAATCCTGATGGTCTGTCAGAAACATTGGATGAATTTAATGAATAACCTGAGTTTATAATTCTAACTCTTGATCCTGTATCGTCTGGATCTTCATATCCATATGGACCATAAATTGGATTACCATCATATGCCCACCCAATAATTGGTGAATGATTATTTGAATCATTATCATTAAAACTGTTTCTTAAATCTTCAAAATATCCAGAAACACTATATTCTAAGTTTCTACCATAAAGTGATTTAATAATAACTTCATCACCATATTTAAAATTATTATTAATTGTTAATGATCTAACAGTAGTATCAAATACAGCTCCTGATCCAGCTGGAGTTACTTTAATATTAATATTTGTTGAAGTATATCCAAATCCTGGATTAATTACAACAGCTCTTACAATTTTACCATTTTGGATAATTGGTCTAATTGTACATCCATCACCAACACCTTCAACTTTAATGTCAGGAACTGAATAATAATTATAACCACCATACGATACATTAACAGATTCTACCCTTCCATTAATTACTACAGGATATAATTTAGCATCACTTCCTTTTTTGATACTTACTAGTGGTTTTCTTTCCAAATTAATAATGTTTGATCCGTATCCAGATCCTTCTTCGTATAAGTAAGCATCAATAATTTTACCTCTAACAGTAGCAGTTGCAGTTAAAGGAGTCGGTGTTGCACTTGTTCCAATTCCTACTGGAACAATATTTGCAGTGACTGTAATTGGAGGATAACTAAAATATTGATAACCAGAACCAATTCCAGTAAAAATAACATTATTTTTTCTAGTGTAGTTTGATGTATTTGTTCCACCTATTCCAGCATCATATAATCTAAATGAATCATCATTAATTTTAGAGATGAAATAATATGATGATGTTGATAAACCAGGGATTGCTGCTGTTTGATAATCATATCTAATTAAATCTTGCTCTTCAAATCCATGATTTTTAAAATTAACTGAATTATTAAATGTTGAAATACCCGATGGTTTAACAATTAATTTTCTATTTGTATAATTATTACCACCATTAATTACTTTAATTTCACTAAGTGTGTTAACAATTTGTCCAGATTTAAATTTATGAATACCACTATTATTGACAGCAGAAAATGGAACCGTGTTAATTCCAGCAATTGAGTTGCTTTGGGAGTTGAAAATTTGAATAGTTTTATTATTTAAAACTCTAAGAAAATAGACACCATTGGGTGATAGGTATATTCCTTGATCCAGGTCATTTGAATAATTAGTTGCAATTCCTATTGGATTATTTCCATTAGGATCATAAATTATGGAATCACCTGTTTTGAAATTATGATTTGTTAGGAAAGTAATGGTATTATTGGTAATATCAAGTCCACCAGAAACACCACTAATTTGTCTTGCATCAAAAGATACTTCTCTTCTTCTCTTTTGAACAATTGGTTGCAATAAAGCACCAGTCCCATTTCCACCAGTAACTGCAACGGATACAACAGTATTTAAATCAAAGTCTTGTGGATCAACTAAAATACTTTTTACAGATCCTTGGAGAACTGGTTGAATCAATGCAGTTACACCAGCTCCAGTAGTTACTTCTACAACAGGTGGATTAATAACGTCATAATCATCTCCCCCATTTAAAACTTTAACTGAGGTCAAAGGTCCATAAAAAACTTTATCGTCTGATTTGTAATTTTGAATCTCAACACCATTAATTAAAATGCCGATCGGACCTGATTTTGTTTCTTCTCCAGCAGACTCTGTATTTTGTTTGATATTAAACTTTCTTAAAATCTTTTGTGATGAAATAAATTCAAATCTTTGACTATTTAAAATAAAAGTTTGTGATCCAGATCCTGGTGATAAAGATCCAAATTTAACATACTGATTTGATCCAACAAAGGATCTAGATTCATACAATCTAATTTTGTTGGAAGAAATTACATCAACATAGTATATACCCTCTCTCAAGAAAGGCATTGATGTTGATTCTGGTTTATAATAAATTTCATCACCACGAATAAAAGGAACTGGGTTAGGGAATGAAATTACAGAGAAAGTCTGCGTTAACTCATCAAATCCCTGTAAAAATCCTCTTCCTTGATCACTATCTGATTTCGATCCTGTTGCTACTGGAATAGATGATTTAAAAAGATTTTTTTGAATAGTGTAAGATGGTAAACTACCAGACGCAACATAAATTTGGTTTTCTTTATCATCGACATATACATTTTGTACATCACATGACAATAAATTATTTCCAAATTCTAATGGAGTTCCCACACTAGATGCGGTTTTGATTTTCCTCCTTAGATCATATTCTAAGAGTGGATTGTATACAAACTGTGCATTATTACCAATAACAACTTCATTATTTGTTGAGTTTACACTTTGAACAAAAGGTATAACTGTACTTGAAGAAACTACATTTTCTGTTCCTCTTAGTAAGATTTCTACGCTATCACCCTCTTTCAAACTTGATTTGTCTATTCTACTTGCAAGTGTAAATACTGATCCATTAACATTATTAATTTTATATCTTGAACTTGTATTATAAATCCAAGCATTTGCAAAAATATTTTTATAATTTTCTTTATTATTTTGAGAATTATCGATAATTTGACCTAAATTTTTAACAAATATTTCTTCATTTTCTTCAATAGGAATTCCACTTGTTTCTTGAACAAATTTAGACAAAACACCAGTAATTCTTAGTTCTACTTTTTTATCTAAATTACCATCTTCATATGCAAATACAGTTTCATTTGCACGAATATCATTAGTTGGTAAAATAGAACTAGTAATTCCACTACAACCAAAGAATTGGTTGATACTTCTATCAGTATATGAAATAAAATTTTGATTACAAACTAGAGATCCTGACTGTGGGAAACCAACAGTAGAATCAACTGTAATTACTGATGAACCTACCGAAACTCTCTCAACTACTTTTGTCTTACCTGGAATGGTAAATGTACCAGTAATAGCAGAGTTTTCCTCATAACCTACAAATAAAGAAAGTTTGTAATACTGCTTTCCATTTGCTGTAAAAATTTCAACCTGAGAAACTGAAGCCGTAGTTTCTGGGTCAGTCGATTTTACAATAGTTTGACCTACAATTCTGGCTGGATCACCAGAAATTCTTTCCGCAACAACTTCTTCTCTTCTTAGATATGATGCAGATGATGGTCTGATTAAAAGCTCACCCAGATTTAATATTGTTGGTGAAACTCCATAAAGAACATTAAAAAGAATTCTAAATGATTCTTTTGTTCCTTTTGTCTGATAAAAACTCTTTGCACTCTTTAAAAAATTAGAAACATTTAGATTTGAAACAAAATCAACATTTTCTAATCCAGGTGCATATTCAAATTTTAATTTTTTATAGAATTCTTTGAGAAAAAGAGCACTTAAGTTAGTAACAGCAGCTCCAACATTATGTGATTCTCTTTTTGTTGTTGAAAATATTAACTCTTCTGGTTCATTTGGTGCATGATAACTAGAAATACCACTAAATCCACGAACACAACCAGTAAAAGTATTACTAGTTATACCCGTATAAGTAATAATTTCATTATCAATACTCAATAATCCATATTTTTCTGGATATCCTTTTGTGGATAAAACACTAATTGTTGATGAGGTAGAAGAAACTCCGGTAACAAGTGAAGTTGTGTTATTAATAACATCTGTACTTAAACTATCAACTTTTAGATACTGATCTAAATTCTCTACAATATCAATATTTCCACCAGGATATTCCTGAGAAATATAATATTGCTTTAAAAATTCTGCAGCTTTTGGGCTCTCATCTAGTATAAACTCTGGAAGTTGATTCTCAATTATCTGCTGTACTTTAATTCTAGTGTCAAATCCCGTTTTTATCATATTACATCCTCTTTAAATTACCATTAGAATAACTTGACGTGAAATAGTCTCTGGTAAACTGTACACCAGATATATCCTCTCCTGAGGTAATAACATCTCTAAGCATATTTATTTTACTTTTTGAAACGTCAAAATATAGGTACAAGTCTTTTAGACCAACCACATCATTAGACTCTGGATATGCTTGAACCTCGATAATATTATTTTCTAATCCAGTTGATGCAATAATAACTGGACTCAGTTTAATTTCTCCTTTATTATAATCAACTGTTCCTGCAGATTTTACAACAACATTAATATCTCCTGCAGAGTCTGCTGGTTTTACGATAGAGATTACGCCCAAACCACTACCATCCAAATCTCCAGCAGAATTTTTTCTTGGAATATCTGTAAGGAAAACATCTTCATCAATTTGATCAATTTTGAATGCAGTAGATTTAATATTAAATCCTGCAGGATTGATGTGAAATCTATTACCAAAACAAAGTTCATACTGTGATAGTGATCCTACAGAGGCAACCAAATTCCTTCTAATTCTTACTCTTGTAATATTTGAAGTTATTGCATAATCTGTATTATCAATTACTTGTAGAACTTTACTATATTTAAATCTACCACCAAATTTATTCAAATCAGATGAATTTGAATATGTGGTTAATGATGTGTTAACTTTATTCAATAAAAACTCTGCAGAACTGGTCTTAGATGCATTATAATAAACAAAACTATCAAGTTCCACATAAAGTATTTTTAGATCAACAATTGTTTGTTTGATACCAGAAATACTATATTGCTTTAGGTTTGAAATAATTTGTGATTTATCAAAATCAGAAACAAAGAATCCATTCTTTGGTTTAATACTGATTTGAACAACACCATATTGTGGTGGATCTAATTCCTCTCCACCGACAACTGATATAGATTCTGCATTTGGGTAGAATCTAGGTATAATTGTTTCATAATCTCTTCCAGTTACCGCTCTATTTTGTGCTGCATAAGCTTTTGGTGCAAAATTTCTAATTGAATCTATTGCTTCAATTTCAGCACCACCGACAGCTGCAATATTTGTAGTAACACTTATGGTACTATCTGGAACCACTATTTGATTAAGTGACCCCCTAAAGTTTCCTGCAAAATTGAATACTTTAGATCCATTCCCAGCAACACCACTACTCACGATATATGAAACTGTAATAACTGATCCATTTTCTAATTTTTTACCAAAATATCCATCACCAAAAATTAATTCATATTTTTCATCTTGAATTTCCTGAATCAAATAGACCTGGGAAGATTCAGAAATATTAATAATATTATCAACTAATGAATATTTTAATCCTAGACCACTATCAACTATACCCTTAACGTATACGACGATTGTACTTGTATCAATAAAAGGATTGTCTAAAATAAATTTTTGATCTAAAGATCCATTTACGACAAATTGTTTTGTTAAATATGTTCCCTCAAATATTTCAATGTTATTAAAAGATGCTTTATTATTTTCTATGGGTCTTGTTATATCTTCTGGTACTGAGAAGACATAACTTGTTTCTGCAACATTTCCTGTGCAAACTAAACCTGCCTTCAAGGTTAATGTAGCTGTTTGTGCACTTACTTGTGGTGATACTTCTGCAGAAAAACTAACTGTGGCTTTTGCCGCTCTTCTTGATCTTGGAACATATCCAATTGTTCTTGCAAGAGAGACAACATTTTCACGGAGAGTTGCTGAATCCAAAAAGGATTCATTTACAACCATATTTGAATTAAATGCTGTAATATAAGTATTGTACGCTAGAACATCAATTAAGACAGAAAAGTTTGATCCATCAAAATCAAAATCCGTGAATGTTGGATTCGCACGGAGATAATCTTTAATGGATGCTTTAATTTGATCAAAATCTAGATTAGTAAACTTTGTGAAAGGCATTTTACTATCTTGTTGCCTCTAGTATGAATGTAAATTCTTGTGCTGGAACTTCTTGACCTATAATTTCAAAACTAACTGTAACTTCGAATGAATTTAAATCTGGTTGTGGATTTACATTTACGGTTACATTATCTACTCGTGGTTCAAAATTTGCAATAGTGTCTAGAATTTCCGTTTGAATAACAGATGCGGTTCCAAAATCAACGAAATCAAATAAAGACGATCTCACATTTGAACCCAATGAAGGGTTAAAAAATCTTTCTGTTGGAATCGTCTGTACAAGATTTCTAACTGATCTTATAATCGCATTTTCATTTACCAATACAGGCAGGTCCTTTGTAACAGGATGTGGTACAAAGGACAAACTAATATCTTTAAATTTTCTAGATATTCGTTTTACTGCCATTGAAGATATAATTCTTCAGTTATTTATGCCTATTTCCATGAAGAACCGTAAGTTGGTTCTGTACCATATTCCCAATCATCATAATCATCATCATTACGGATTTTTTCATGGAGATCAGTTTGTTTTTTCAAATCATGTTTTGGTGCATAATCATGCATAATTTCTTGAATAACTCTCTGTGTTGGTTCTTGATGAATTACATAATCTGTTACGAGACTTGTAGTTCCCCACATTTGTCTCATGTATTCGCGGTCTCTATCGACTTTACCATTTGACATTTTTAGCTCCTGTTTTTATATAAAAAACAGAACTTTTATAAAGGAGGTTGCTATCTCCTTATTACTATTTAACGATCTAAATGTCTGATTCTAAAATTATTTGAATTCAAATATTTTAGAAGTTCTAAAGCAACTAATTTTGGTTGTCCAGCACCACATGTATAAACATCGATAGCTATACATTTATTCTCTGGCCATGTGTGGCACGATACATGACTTTCTGAGAGGGCAATTACTACAGTAACGCCTTGTGGATTGAACTCATGCTTGAATACGTTTAAAATGGTCATATTGGCGCGTTCTATGCCCTTTTTCATGACCTCTATAATCGCATCTCCATCATTAAGTAAACTATGTTCAACATCATAGACCTCTAATAAGAGGTGATTCCCCATCGAAAACCTTTCCAATTCACATACCTTTCCTTTTTTATTAACTTGCTATTTATTTTATTAAAAATCCTCTTCTTTTGTAGTCAAAATCATCTATGTATTGGTAATCTTTGTCATTTTCTGCCATTTCATCTTCCCATACTGGAATCGCAACACTATTTCCATGTCTAAAATCGGGATTTTGGCGAAAATGTACTTCAATTAGATGATTTCCGATAAATTCACAGTTAATCCAATCATAATCACCAACTAAATTTTCTAAAATTTTAGGAAAAATTACTCTTTTATCAATTTTTTCCCATTTTTTCCATTTATATAATGGATCTGACTGATTTTTTATACCTTTAATTACTAATTTTGGTATTTTTTTGTAAAAATCAACGCTTAAATGTTCTCCATCAAATATTTCGCACCAAAATTCTGCGGGATGAAGGTGTTCTGTGGTTTTTTCGAGGTATTCTATACGAGCAAAGCGGCTCATACCAAGTAAATTCATACATGGTCTTACAATATAATGACCTGAATATGGTACATCAACTCCAGCAGGTCCTGACAGATACCCCAAACGGGCACTAAGAATTAATTTATTATATATCCAAAGGTCATTTGGATGAATAATCTCCCATTCTTCTGAGGTATCTAAACAATACATACAGTAAAACCTTTTATGAATTTAAAAAAATACCCAGTCTGATCTAATCAGAACTGGGTGAATTAATTATTTTGTTTTCTTCTTATTTGATGCGTTTTTTTGTGCTTGTGATCGACATTGACCAGTTGCTTTTCGACGATCTCCGTTACCAAATGTTGGATTTTTCTTTGGTTTTTTAGGAGTGCTCATCGACCTTGACCACGATACCTTTTCCGAGCCCCATTGCGAGACGTTGCGGAATATTTGGTATGATTCCCCAAGCCTTGACGGCTCTTTTTGGGTTTTGATTCAATTTTTTGCTTAGAACCACTTAGTGACTTTCGAACTGCCATAATTAATCTCCAATAATTTCGGTTTCAATATCGTTTGGGTGTGGAGAACCTGTCTGGTAGTATTGAATTGACAGATCCTCCATGGTATCGAAGTATTCTTCCTCCGTAAGATTTGTATAAATTTTACGACCGTTACAGAGGATATGATACTTAGTCATCAGATTACACGAGTTTTTTCGTGACCAACGCGAATACGAGGATCACACCAAATCTCAAATCCTGCTTCTTTTGCATCGAGACAGAAAGAAACATCTTCTCCACACATATCTTGTACTTCACCAGACTCAAAGACTTGCATCTTAGGTGCAAACCATGGATACTTCATTTCAGGATGCTCAAATACACCTTTCTTAATTAGAAGCCATCCAAATCCAGTGTAATCAACTGTAAATGGTTTACGACGTTTCTGAATGCTTTCTAGCGTTTCGTGATTCATGACTCCACCATTATTGCGGAAATCATTCTCTTCTAACCAATGTGCAACAGAAGTTGTATGACCATCTTCAGTACAGTACCAACCAGCAGCAATGTCTTTATCCATTAGAACTAACTGGAAGAATTTTTCTGAATTGAATACAATATCAGAGTCAATCCATAGTTGGTAATCGTATGCAAGTTTTCCTTGCCAGGGAATTTGATCAGGACCTGCAAGAACATTCGCACCAAGGCATTTGCATCGTGCAAAATTAACCATGGAAGAATAATCTTGTGAAATTTGAATATTAGCTCCATTTTGTACAAGATCAAAACAAAGTTGTACAAAACTCTTTAGATATGTATATGAAACACCTCTTCCAGGAAGACAGAATACGATTGATTTGCCACGAATCATTTCTCGCGCTAAATCATAATCCCACTCCTCAGTTTGTTGCTTTTCTGCAACTGGTGCTTTTGCTTTAACAGTAAATCCTTTAGCCATAATAGAAAGCGATTACGTCAGTATCATAACTCATTATATATGCTGTTGTCAAGAGATCATTTTTCTTCGGATAACACTACTTCATTCCCATCAATAGTGAATTTAATTTCCGTATCTTCATACCATGAAAGTTCGTTTGCTATCCACTCGGGAATTATAACATAGTATTCACCTGTGATTGCATCGGATTGTATCGGTTGAATTGAATCTTCTGGATATTTTTTCATCTTTATAAATTTACTTTTCCAAATTTATATATTACTTTACAATTTTGGAAACTATAAACAGGAAAATAATCGCAGGAATTACAATATACCAGTATGATGCTGCGAAATATATCCCAACTAATCCACCGATCATAATAATCCACGTAAGATCAATACCGACACTTGATGATCCACAATTGGGGCACCTCAATGAAAAATCTTTGCCGCGTGGATACCATGTGTACCAACATGACCAACACATGTTCTGAGGGCGATATGTCGGTTGACGCCTACGGACCATAATTTTTTCCGGGAATTTTTTGAGATCCTCGGTATTCTATCATGAAATTTCAATTTTGGGGTGGGGGTGACCTTCCGAATTTTGTGCGACCCTGTGCGTCTTGTGGTAAACCCGGAATTTTTTTTATTTGAGTGTTATAATTCTCTCGCTTGTGTAACACTTTGTAGGTTAGGGGAGTCATGGGTTTTTATAACGCGCAGCCATAAATCGGCAGACACTGCCATAACGAACGAACGAACATAAGGACGGCAGAGTATAAACAACTGCCGCCCACGAACGTATCAGTTAAGGTCGCCCAATCTCACAAAATAGATATCAACCTCAGGGTGCAATGTTTGGCACTTAGCATATGC
>JACCDX010664792.1_pt1 | contig 215712 bp, 203 predicted proteins | sample 7449681 | NCBI WGS metagenome assembly JACCDX01 (sample SAMN15323450, study PRJNA562643) | freshwater metagenome | isolation source: river surface water | place: USA:Blue River Watershed | collected 2017-08-18 | reverse complement strand
CGCGTTGCTGCCCCAAATCAGAATGAGTTTGCTCTCAGCGAAATGCTGCACTTTCATGCCCAATTTGCCGCCAAAGGTGTGGGCCAGTGCTTCTCCACCAGCGCTGGCGCAGATGGTGCGGTCGAGTTGGGCGGCACCCAGCAGGTTGAAAAACCGCATGGCGATGGACTCGCCTTGCACCATGCCCATGGTGCCTGCATAGCTGTAGGGCAGGATGCGTTCAGGGTGTTGGTCGGCAATGGCTTTCAGTTTGGTGGCAATGTCAGACAAGGCATCATCCCAACTGACCCGCTGAAACTGACCACTGCCCTTGGGGCCGACGCGCTTCATCGGATGCAGCAACCGATCGGGGTGGTAGGTGCGCTCGGTGTAGCGCGACACCTTGGTGCACAGCACGCCGTCGGTGAGCGGGTGATTGGGGTTGCCTTGCACCTTGATCGCCACGCCGTCTTGCACGGTGGTGACCAAAGAGCAGGTGTCGGGGCAGTCGTGGGGGCAGGCGCCCAGGACGGTGGATGGCGTGGTGTTGGCGTTCATGGCCGCATTGTGCATGTCATTGCGAGGTGTCGTTATTGCAAGGTGTCGTCATTTCGAGGTGTCGTCATTGCGAGCGCAGCGAAGCAACCCCCCGTCATTGCGAGCGCAGCGAAGCAATCCCCCGTCATTGCGAGCCCACAGGGCGAGGCAGTCCTTTTGTATGGTTTGCTTCGCGACTGCGTCGCTCGCAATGACACGAGCTTGCTTCGCGACTGCGTCGCTCGCAATGACGGCTGCTTCGCAATCTAGGGTATTTCTGATCAGGTAGACTGATTCTTCAAGCTTTATTGAGGTGCGACACATGAAACTGCTCGACTCCATTGCCACCGAAGCCGCCAGTCTGGTGGCGCTGCGACGTGACATCCACGCCCACCCCGAACTGTGCTTTGAAGAGCAACGCACCTCGGACCTGGTGGCGGCCAAGCTGACCGAGTGGGGCATTGAGGTGCACCGGGGCATGGGCACCACTGGCGTGGTCGGTGTCATCCGCCATGGCAACAGCCAGCGCACCATTGGTTTGCGCGCCGACATGGACGCCTTGCCGGTGCAAGAGGTCAACACCTTTGCCCACGCCAGCCAACACGCGGGCAAGATGCACGCTTGCGGTCACGACGGCCACACCGCCATGCTGCTGGCTGCCGCCCAGCACCTGTCCAAACACAAAAACTTCGATGGCACCGTGGTGCTGATCTTCCAACCTGCTGAAGAAGGTGGCGGCGGTGCACGGGAGATGATCAAAGACGGTTTGTTTGAGAAATTCCCAGTGGACGCGGTGTTCGGTTTGCACAACTGGCCTGGTATGCCGGTCGGTACCTTGGCGGTCAGCGAGGGTCCGGTGATGGCGTCGAGCAATGAATTCAAAATCACCATCCAAGGCAAGGGTTGCCATGCGGCTTTGCCGCACAATGGCATCGACCCGGTGCCGATTGCTTGCGAAATGGTGCAAGCCTTTCAAACCATTGTGTCGCGCAACGTCAAACCAGTGGATGCGGCGGTGATTTCGGTCACCATGATCCACGCAGGTGAAGCCACCAACGTGGTGGCCAACAGCTGTGAACTCCAAGGCACGGTGCGCACCTTCACCGTCGAGATGCTCGACATGATCGAGCGACGCATGCGCACCGTTGCCGAGCATGTCAGTGCCGCGCACGAAGCCACTTGCAACTTCGAATTTGTGCGCAATTACCCGCCCACCATCAACCACCCCCAGGAAGCCGAATTCACCCGCAGCGTGTTGAGCGAGATCGTAGGTGCTGAGCATGTCGTGCCGCAAGAGCCCACCATGGGTGCAGAAGACTTCTCATACATGTTGCTCGAGAAGCCCGGCGCGTATTTCTTCATCGCCAATGGCGAAGGTCAACACCGGGAAATGGGCCATGGCGGCGGCCCTTGCACCTTGCACAACCCCAGTTACGACTTCAATGACGACCTGATTCCCTTGGGTGGCACGGTCTGGGTGAAGATGGTCGAGCGTTTCTTAGCGCCTGCTTAAGTGGCTGCGGTGCTCGCGGGTGCATACACCTGCATCAGCGCTTGCAACTGTGCTTGTGGTGCCGGCTTGAGGTAGGGCAACAACAAACCCAGCACCTGTTGGGCGCCGCGCAGCACACCCTGTTCGGCACTGCCATCCTCCATGGCATGGCGAGGGTTGCGCACATATTCATAACTCAACCACCAGGTCAGCATGACCACCATTTGGGTGGCGCTGCTGGCACGTTCGGTCTCGTTTTGCTGCATGAGTTGCGCATGGTCCAGTTTGGCCAGCAGCAAATGGAAGGCCTGTTCTTTCAGCGCCAAGATGTCTTTGACCTGGGCTTCCAAGTGCCGGTTCTTGCTGAGCAAATCGTTGAGGTCACGGTACAAAAACCGATAACGCCAGATCAACTCAAACAAAGAGTGCATGAAAAACCAGGTGTCTTCCAAATCACGCACATCGCCAGCGGCGGGCAAGAGCCCGACCATGTCTTGCTGGTAGGCATCGAACAAGGCGTTGACCAAGGCCTCTTTGCTGGCGTAGTGGTAGAACAAATTGCCTGGGCTGATGCCCATGTCCGAGGCGATCAAGGTGGTGGCCACATTGGGCTCACCATAGCGGTTGAAGAGTTGCAGCGTCGCCGTCAAAATCCGCTCGGCGGTGCGACGTGGCGCTTTTTTCACCATGTCAGTCGGTGCTGGACTTGCGTTTGGCGGGCGTGTTGCTGGTCTGGGCCAATTGCGCTTCCAGCACGGCCACGCGGTCTTGTAAATCGGCCAGGTCTTTGGCGCTGGGCAAGCCCATGTGCTGCAAGGCCTTGGCCACGCGCTCTTCAAAAATACCTTCCAGTCGGTCCATTTGACCCGTGGCGCGCTCACCCATTTGGCTGGCCATGGCGGTCATTTTTTGGGCGGCTTCGGCCACCTTGGCCTGGGCTTGTTGGGTGGTTTCTTGCAATTTGGCCCCGTCTTTGACCAAAGCTTCGAACACCTTGCTGCCTTCTTGCTGCGCCTTGGCGAAAGCGCCCATGCCCGCCAACCAAATTTGCTGAGCGGAGTCTTTCATGTGCTCGCTCATTTTCAAAGGATCAAATTCGGGAGGGGTGCTGGCCATGTCAAGACTCCAAGTGGGTGAAAGAAGCCTCAATTTAACCGCTTTACAATCGTTCAAGAAAATAAATCGCAGCTCCTTAATACTTTATGCTCTGGTACGCGGTCCACGCCAAACCCAAACAAGAACAACGTGCCCTCGAGAACCTGCAACGCCAGGGTTACGAGGCTTGGTTGCCCTTGATCACGGTGGAGAAACTGCGACGTGGTCGCTTGACCGAGTTGGTAGAGCCCATGTTCAGCCGCTACCTGTTCATTCGCTTGGACACCCAGCACAGCAACTGGTCCCCGATTCGATCGACCTTGGGTGTGAGTCGCTTGGTGACATTCGGCAATGTGCCTGCACCCATTGCTGACAAGCTGATTGAAACCCTGCGGGGTTTGCCGGCACGTGCGCCGGAACGTTTGTTTCAGCCCGGTCAAGAAGTCCAAATCATCGACGGCCCCCTCAAAGGCTTGCAAGGCATTTACCAACTCACTGACGGCGAAGCCAGGGCCATGGTGCTGGTGGACTTGATGAGCAAAATGCACAAAGTCTCAGTCAACGTGCACGATATCCACCCTGTCACAATCTGAAACCATGAACAACGGTTTGCAACACATCGCCATCATCATGGACGGCAACGGTCGCTGGGCCAAAAAGCGCCTGATGCCGCGTACCGTGGGCCATGTGCGCGGTGCGGCCAATGTGCGTCAGATGGTCAAAGCCAGCAACAAATTAGGTATCAAGTACCTCACCTTGTTCGCGTTCAGTTCTGAAAACTGGCGTCGCCCCGTCGAGGAGGTGTCGGCCCTCATGAGCTTGTTTTTGCAATACCTTGAAAGTGAAGTGGCCGAGATGAAAGCCGCTGGCATCCGCTTGCGGGTCATCGGGGACCGCAGTGCCTTTGCACCTATGCTGCAGTCGCGCATCGACCAGGCTGAACAAGACACGGCGCACAACACCCAATTGAATCTGACCATCGCCGCCAACTACGGCGGCCAATGGGATGTGCTCAATGCCATGCGTGGATGGCAGGCCGCTCATCCCGATAAAAACCTGCAAGACATGGATGCACAAGCCCTGTCTGCCCACTTGAGCACCGCCGACTTGCCCGATCCGGAGTTGTTGATCCGCACCGGGGGCGAATCGCGCATCAGCAATTTCTTGATATGGCAAACCGCCTACACCGAGTTGTATTTCACCGATTTGCATTGGCCTGATTTCGATGACGCTGCGCTGCAAACAGCCATCGATTGGTATGGGCAGCGGGTGCGCCGATTTGGCCGCACCGATGAACAAGTGGTGGCTGGTGAGCATGAATCCAGCAACCCCACGAATCCATTGACGGCAAACCAAGCCAAGATCAGCTAATATTCAGCCCGCAAGCATAGTCATTAGTTTTGAATCGCTGTTGTGCACTTTGACAGACGGTTTGATTGTTACCACCCATAGCTTTTCATGCAAAGCACAGGTCCCACCTTATGAAGAACGAGATCCGCACCCCGCAGCCCCGCAAAGAACCCACGGTCCAGCGCCATGGCCGTTGCATCGCCTTGATCGACAGCAACTACATGTCGTGGTTGATGCGTCAATCGACCGATGCAGGTGCCGAACCCGAGAGCTTCAACCGTCAATTTCTCATGCCGATTTTGGCCAATGCTCTCAAGCAGGCGGGTTTGGGTGTGGATGTGCAACGTGTCTATTGGTACACCGATACGCCAGACAACCAATTCCCACAAGACCAAATCGTTCGCCACCTGGATGGTGCCACCGGTGAGCCCAGTGATGTGGTGTTGCAAGCCATGAGCTTGGACATCAGCCGCTTGGCCGAACGTCATGCTTGTGACCATCTGTTGATCGCTTCTGACGACGACCGACTCACCCACGTCATCGACGAGGCCCAGTTGCACGGTTTGCAGGTTTATTTGCTGGCCGATGAATCTGCACGTCACATGGACCAGTTGGTCAATGAGGACCCCGCTTGGTGTCGCTTGCTCGGTCAAGCCGATCGCCGCGTGTTGCTCTTGCCACCCGCTGTGCGCGAGACCAGCCCACCATCCCGCGCCGCTGCACCAGTGCAAGACCCCGAGGTGGTGCGTGTCAAGTTGCAAGAAGTGGTGGATGTGTGGTGGGATGATGAACCTGAAGACTTGCGCGAAGACTTGCGTGACGAATTGCGCGGCAGCCACGGCATTCCGCAAGAGGTCGACCGCCACATGTTGTTGCGCGTGCGTCGCGCCTTGGACCGTCCATTGAGCTTCCCAGAGAAAAAAATGTTGCGTGAAATGGTGCGCAGCAAGGTCTTGGGCGTGTCTGAGGAAGGCATGCCTGCATGACCATCCTGGTCACAGGCGCTGCCGGCTTCATCGGCAGTAATTTTGTCCACACCTGGTTGGCTGCGTCCCAAGAGACCGTGGTCAATCTGGACAAGCTCACCTATGCCGGCAATTTGGACAACTTGACCAGCTTGGCGAACGACCCGCGCCATGTGTTTGTGCAAGGTGACATTGGCGACACCTCGTTGGTCAGTCAGTTGCTGGCCACCCACCAACCACGTGCGGTGTTGCATTTTGCTGCCGAGTCGCATGTGGACCGCTCCATCCATGGGCCCATGGACTTCATCCAAACCAATGTGGTGGGCACGTTCCAGTTGTTGGAGTCGGTGCGGGCCTATTGGGCGGGTTTGAACGACCAGGCCCAGCAAGCGTTTCGGTTGTTGCATGTCAGCACCGACGAGGTCTACGGCAGTTTGGCACCGGATGCGCCGGCCTTCAGTGAAACCCACTCCTACGAGCCCAACAGCCCTTACTCGGCCAGCAAAGCAGCCTCTGACCATTTGGTGCGTGCCTGGCACCACACCTATGGTTTGCCGGTGCTGACCACCAATTGCAGCAACAACTACGGCCCTTATCACTTCCCTGAAAAACTGATTCCCTTGGTGATCCACAACGCCTTGGCTGGCAAGCCCTTGCCGATTTATGGCGACGGCATGCAGGTGCGCGATTGGTTGTATGTCGAGGACCATTGCAAAGCCATCATGCGGGTGTTGGAGGCTGGGCGTTTGGGCGAAACCTACAACGTGGGTGGTTGGAATGAAAAGCCCAATATCGAGGTGGTGCGCACCCTGTGCAGCCTGCTGGACGAACTGCAACCTCGCCCAGACGGTCAGTCATATGCCCACCAAATCACGTTCGTCAAAGACCGCGCTGGCCACGACCGTCGCTACGCGATTGACGCGCGCAAGATCGAACAAGAACTCGGATGGCGTCCAGCGGAAACATTCGAGAGCGGTTTGCGCAAAACAGTGCAGTGGTATTTGGCCCATGGCGACTGGGTGCGCAACGTCACCAGCGGTCAATACCGCCAGTGGATTGGCCAGCAGTATGGCGCTTGAAGGCGTCTTGTTGTTCGGTGCTGCCGGGCAACTCGGTCGCGAATTACAGCTGGTGTTGCCCGCCTGGGGGCCTGTCACGGCCCTCACCCATCAAGATGTGGATTTGTCTGATGCGCAGGCATTGCGCGAGCGTGTGCGACACCACCAGCCGCGCTGGATCGTCAATGCTGCGGCCTACACCGCGGTCGACAAAGCCGAACAAGAACAAGCACTGGCGCATGCCATCAACGGCCAAGCCCCCGGGGTGTTGGCCGAAGAGGCGGCACGCTTGGGTGCAGGCTTGGTGCACTATTCCACCGACTATGTGTTCAATGGTCGTTCAACCATCCCCTATGTGGAAACCGATCCCACCGATCCCTTGTCGGTCTATGGCCTGACCAAACGCGACGGAGAACGGGCCGTGCAAGCCAGTTGTGCCCGTCACTTGCTGTTTCGCAGCTCCTGGGTGGTGGGTGCCCACGGGCAAAATTTCTTGAAAACCATGTTGCGGCTGGCGCAAGAGCGCGACAACCTGCGGGTGGTGGCGGATCAACAGGGGGTGCCGACATCGGCTGCGTGGATGGCCCAGGTCACGCTGTTGGCCATGCGATGCTCTGATGCCCAAGGCTTGAGCGGCTTGTTTCACATGACGCCCACCGGGCACACCAATTGGCATGCTTACGCCCAATTTCTGCTGACACAGGCCCGGTCACTGGGATGGTCTTTGTCGGTGCAACCCGAGCAAGTGCAAGCCATTACCACCGCCGATTACCCCTTGCCTGCCGCACGACCGGCCAACTCGCTGCTCAATCAATCCTTGTTGTCGAACACCTTGGGCTTGGCTGTGCCGCCATGGCAAGAAGGGGTGACAGCGGTGCTGCACAGCCTGCAACAGATTGATAATGGCCAGGCAGTTTCAATGTTGAGAAAGTGATGACATGACATCAACACGCAAAGGTATTTTGCTGGCAGGCGGCTCGGGCACCCGCTTGTACCCATTGACACTCGCGGTCAGCAAGCAACTGATGCCGGTCTATGACAAGCCCTTGGTTTATTACCCTTTGACCACTTTGATGTTGAGTGGGATTCGCGAGGTGTTGATCATTTCCACACCCCAAGACACGCCGCGGTTTGCCGAGTTGCTGGGCGATGGCTCGCAATGGGGCATGTCGATTCATTACGCGGTGCAGCCCTCGCCGGACGGCTTGGCACAAGCCTTCATCATCGGGCGCGATTTCGTGAATCACCAGCCCAGTGCCTTGGTGCTTGGCGATAATATTTTCCATGGTCATGATTTGGTCAAGCAATTGCAAAATTCCAATGATCGGCAAGATGGCGCCACCGTATTTGCCTACCATGTGACCGATCCAGAGCGTTATGGCGTGGTGACTTTCGATGAAAACCAACAAGCCATCCATATTGAAGAAAAACCCAAAGCACCGCAGTCGAATTACGCCGTGACCGGTCTTTATTTTTATGACCAACAGGTCTGTGATATTGCCGCAGATATTCAACCTTCCCATCGCGGTGAATTAGAAATCACCGATGTCAATAAACGATATTTAGAGCAACGGCAATTGCATGTGGAAACCATGGGGCGTGGCTATGCTTGGCTGGATGCAGGTACCCATGACGGTCTGATGGAAGCGTCCAATTTCATTGCCACCCTGCAAAAACGCCAAGGTTTGATGGTGGCTTGCCCCGAGGAGATTGCTTTCAACCAGGGGTGGATCAGTGCAGAAGCTTTGGAAAAACTGGTGCATCCTTTGCAAAAAACCCATTACGGTCAATATTTGATGCGTTTATTGGATTGAATATGCCTTATTCAGTTGAATCAACCGCCTTGAACGAGGTTTTATTATTAAAACCAAAAGTATTTTCAGACCCGCGTGGTTTTTTCTTTGAAAGTTTCAACCAGCGCGAATTTGAAAAAGCCACTGGACTGAGCCCTGCATTTGTTCAAGATAACCACAGTTTGTCGCAACACGGCGTGCTGCGCGGCCTGCATTTTCAAAAACAATTTCCGCAGGGTAAATTGATCCGGGCGGTGCGTGGTGAGATATTCGATGTGGCGGTGGATATTCGCCCGGATTCAGCCCAATATGGCCAGTGGACGGGTGTGCGTTTGAGCGGCGACAACCACCACCAGCTTTGGATTCCAGCCGGTTTTGCCCACGGTTTTTTGGTGCTGAGCGAGCAGGCTGAGGTGATTTATAAAACCACCGATTATTGGGTGGCTCAGGATGAAGACGCGATTATGTGGAACGATGCCGATATTGGCATCGAATGGCCTTTGAATATGATTCAAGGCGCGCCGCAACTCTCTGGAAAAGACGCTGCGGCGCGAGCTTTCAAACCGCAGATTTGATTTCTGCGCTGGCCAAGTTGCCCGCATTTTGGAGTTCTTGAACCCACAAAGGTGTGCGACCACGACCTGTCCAAGTTTGGTCAGGTTGGGCTGGGTTACGGTATTTAGGTGCCACTTTTTGACCCGCTGTTGAGCGCTTGGCCTTGGTGGTTTTGGCAGCTTTGGGGCCCGATTTGCCGGCTGTTTTGCTTTTGCCGCCCAATGCTGCCGTGATTTGTGCAGCGGTTAATCCGGCTGAATGCGCCAATTGAACAATTTGGGCCAACGCCTTGTCGTGGTTGCGTGACATCAGTCGCTGCTCTTCTTTTTCCAATTTGAGTTTGGCAGCGCGGATTTTTTCCAATTGCGCAGAGGTTGTTAATCGGGTCATTCAGTTGCTCCAGAAAATATTTATAAGCAAATATTATCTGACAATATATTTACCCGTGCCATTGATTTAAATTATTTAAATTAATCATATTTATTGTTGTTGAAGAGGCATGGTTTTCAAGATGCCTTTGCCCTGCTGTCTGCCCACCAAGCTTGGGGCACAATGCAAGCACTCATTCACATCGACACATGAACACCTCCGCCAACTCCACCATTGCCATCAGCGACAAAGCTGACATCCTGGCCCAGGCGCTGCCCTACATCCGCAAGTTTCATGGCAAGACCTTGGTCATCAAATACGGCGGCAACGCCATGACCGACCCTGCTTTGCAAGCCGATTTCGCCGAAGACGTGGTCTTGCTCAAATTGGTGGGGATGAACCCGGTGGTGGTGCACGGTGGCGGTCCCCAGATTGAAAACGCCTTGCAGCGTTTGGGTAAAAAAGGTGAATTCATCCAGGGCATGCGGGTGACCGATGCCGAAACCATGGAAGTGGTCGAGTGGGTGCTGGCCGGCGAGGTGCAACAAGACATCGTGGGGCTGATCAATCAGGCGGGTGGCAAGGCCGTGGGCTTGACCGGTCGCGATGGCGGCATGATCCGCGCCACCAAATTGAAGATGCTGGACAACCAAGACCCCAGCATTGAGCACGACGTGGGCCAAGTGGGGGATATTCAAAGCATCGATCCCAGTGTGGTGAAGGCTTTGCAGGACGATGCGTTCATCCCGGTCATCAGCCCGATTGGTTTTGGTGAACAGAACGAAAGCTACAACATCAACGCCGATGTCGTGGCCGCCAAATTGGCCACGGTGCTCAAGGCTGAAAAATTGGTGCTGCTCACAAACACCGCAGGGGTGCTCGACAAATCGGGTCAGTTGCTCACCAACCTGAGTGCCCGCCAAATTGACGCCTTGTTCGCCGATGGCACGATCAGCGGCGGCATGCTGCCCAAGATCAGCGGCGCTTTGGACGCCGCCAAAAGCGGTGTGCATTCCGTGCATATCATTGACGGCCGCGTCCCGCATGCCTTGCTGCTGGAAATCCTGACCGACCAAGCGTTTGGCACCATGATCCGTTCGCACTGAAACCCAAAGGGCAAACCCATGGCTGATGAGCAATCTTCCCTCGAATCACTGGCTGATGAACCCACGCGCAAGCGCCCCAAACCGGGTGAGCGGCGTATTCAAATCCTGCAAGCCTTGGCGGCCATGCTTGAACAACCGGGTGCAGAGCGGGTCACGACCGCAGCGCTGGCAGCCCGCTTGCAGGTCAGTGAGGCTGCGCTTTACCGCCATTTCGCCAGCAAAGCCCAGATGTTTGAGGGTTTGATCGATTTCATCGAAACCAGCCTTTTTGGCTTGCTCAACCAAATCGCCGAGGGCCAGCACACCGAGGTGGACAAAGCACGTCGCATGATCACGGTGTTGTTGCAATTCGCCGAGCGCAACCCCGGCATGGCCAGGGTCATGGTGGGCGACGCCTTAGTGTTTGAAAACGACCGTTTGCACCAGCGCATGAATTTGTTTTTCGACAAGGTGGAGGCGAGTTTGCGCCAAGTGCTGCGCGATGCTGCCTTGAACCAGACATCGGCCACGCCCACGGTGGACGCCCAGGTGCAGGCTTCGGTGTGGGTGTCTTTTGTGGTGGGACGCTTGCAGCGTTTTGCCCGTTCAGGCTACAAGCGTTCCCCGCTGGAGCATTTGGATGCCAGCTTGCACTTGCTCACATGACCGCGCCCACTTGCCAAGGCACAAACTCGTTTTGCCCATAACCGTGTGATTCGCTCTTGCTCGCTTGACCGGATGCGCAGGCGATGATGCGCTGAAATATCTCCTCGCCCTTGGCTTGCACCGTGCTGTCCCCGTCGACGATGTCCCCGCAATTGATGTCGATGTCATCGGCTTGGCGTTGCCACAAGGCGCTGTTGGTGGCGAGTTTCAACGACGGCGAGGGCGCACATCCATAGGCCGAACCGCGACCGGTGGTGAAGCAAATCAGGTTGGCGCCGCCTGCCACTTGCCCGGTGGCGCTGACCGGGTCGTAGCCCGGGGTGTCCATGTACACAAAGCCTTGGGTGGTGATTTTTTCTGCGTATTCATACACCGCTTGCAAATTGCTGGTGCCGCCTTTGGCCACCGCACCCAAGGATTTTTCCAAGATGGTGGTGAGCCCGCCGGCTTTGTTGCCCGGCGAGGGGTTGTTGTTCATTTCGCCGCCGTTGATGGCGGTGTAGTGCTCCCACCAGCGGATGCGCTCGACCAGTTTTTCACCGACTTGCGGGTTGATGGCCCGCCGGGTGAGTAAATGCTCGGCACCGTAAATCTCGGGTGTTTCACTCAGGATGGCAGTGCCACCATGGGCCACCAACAAATCGACCGCCACACCCAGCGCCGGGTTGGCACTGATACCGGAGTAGCCATCAGAACCGCCGCACTGCAAACCGACGGTGATGTGGGACACGCTGCAGGGCACACGTTGGGCTTGATTGACCGTTGGCAACATGGCCTGGATCAACTCGATGCCTTTGGCCACCGTCAAACGAGTACCGCCGCTGTCTTGGATGTTGAAGGTTTGCAGGCTGTTGCCCTCTGTCAATCCGCTGTGCGACAACCAGGCATTGATTTGATTGGACTCGCAACCCAAACCGACCACCAAGGCCGCCGCGATATTGGGGTGGGTGGCATAGCCGCGCATGGTGCGCTCGAGCAGTTGCAGGCCCAAGCCCTCACCGTCCATGCCGCAACCCGTGCCATGCGTGAGCGCGATCACGCCATCGACTTGGGGGAAACCGGCGAGTGCCGCTGGGTGCGTGGTTTTGGAGAAATGGTCAGCGATGGCCCGTGCCACCGTGGCCGAGCAGTTGACGCTGGAGAGCACCGCAATGTAGTTGCGCGTGGCCACCCGACCATCAGGTCGGACATAGCCCATGAACTCGGCGTGTTGGATGGGTGCAGCCGGTTTGAGGTCGGCGCAAAAAGCATAGTCGCGTTCAAAGTCCCCTTTGTTGGGCCCCATGTCCAGGTTGTGCGTGTGCACATGTTCACCGGGCTCGATGTCTTTGGTGGCGAAACCGATGATTTGGTTGTAGCGGCGCACGGGGGACCCCGCCATGATGCGGTGTACCGCGATTTTGTGGCCTGGGGGAATCAGGCCGCGCACCGCCATGCCTTCGGCTTGTGCGCCTGACAGCAGTTGTTGGCGGGCGATGATCACGTCATCGGCAGGGTGCAAGCGAATAGTGTTCATGGTCATGGTGAACGTGTGGGTGTGAGCAGATGGATGAAACATAACCCGACCACTGTGGTGCTTCAAGGGCAGATACCCGCAGCCTGTCACCTGAGAGGCAAGGCCTATGATGCGCCATCGGCAACAGCCCCCTTTTTTGACACAGGAGACCCGCATGAAACTCGTTCGCTATGGCGCCATGGGCCGCGAAAAACCCGGTTTGATCGATGCCCAAGGGCACTTGCGAGACCTGAGCGCCGTTGTGACAGACATCGGCCCTGCACAACTCAGCGACAAAGTCCTGGCCAAACTGGCACGCCTCAACACCGACAAGCTGCCTTTGGTGCGTGGCAAACCGCGCATGGGCTGTCCGGTCAGTCACGTGGGCAAATTCATCGCCATTGGTTTGAACTATGCCGACCATGCGGCCGAGTCCAATTTGCCCGTACCGGCTGAACCGGTGGTGTTCATGAAAGCCACCAGTTGCATCCAGGGCCCCCATGACCCGGTGATGTTGCCCAAAGGCTCACTCAAAAGCGATTGGGAAGTGGAGTTGGGTGTGGTGATCGGCACGCGCGCCAGTTATGTGTCCCAAGCCCAAGCCTTGCAGCATGTGGCGGGTTATTGCGTGGTGAATGATGTGTCTGAACGGGCGTTTCAACTGGAGCGCGGCATGACCTGGGACAAGGGCAAGGGTTGCGACACCTTTGGCCCGATCGGCCCGTGGTTGGTCACCCGCGACGAGGTGCCCAACCCGCAGCGATTGGGTCTGTGGTTGGACCTCAACGGTGAACGCGTGCAAACAGGCAACACCAAAACCATGGTGTTCAATGTCGCCAAGTTGGTGAGCTATGTCAGCCAGTTCATGACCCTCATGCCTGGCGACATCATCACCACCGGCACGCCACCCGGCGTGGGCATGGGACGAAAGAACAAGCAAGGTCGACCAGACCCGATGTTCTTGAAAGTGGGCGACGTGATGACCTTGGGCGTGGAAGGCTTGGGTGAGCAACGCCAACAGGTGGTGGCGTACCGCAAGCAGGCGGCCTAGACGGCGATGGTTTGAATGCCAGGCAAGCCCGGCATGCTGAAGCTGTCGGGGTCGAAGGCTTTATCGCCATCAGGATTTGCCACGCCGGTGGCCTTCAAGCCTTGGAAATCAAACAGCGTGGTGTCGAGCAAATGCGAGGGTGCCACGTGCTGCAGTGAATTGAACATGATGTCCAAGCGACCAGGGTGTTTCTTTTCCCATTCGCGCAGCATATTGCCCACTTGTTGACGCTGCAAACCGTCTTGGCTGCCACACAGGGTGCAAGGGATGATGGGGAATTCGCGGTGCATGGCCCAGCGTTCCAAATCCCGCTCTGCGACGAAGGCCAAGGGGCGAATCACGATGTGCCCGCCTGCATCGCTGACCAATTTGGGTGGCATGCTTTTCAACTTGCCCGCAAAAAACATGTTGAGGAAAAAGGTCTGCAAGATGTCATCGCGGTGGTGACCCAACGCAATTTTGGTGGCGCCAATTTCGTCAGCCACACGGTACAAAATGCCCCGGCGTAAACGACTGCACAAACTGCACATGGTCTTGCCTTCGGGGATTTTGCTTTTCACAATCGAATACGTGTCTTGGGTTTCGATGCGAAAAGGCACACCCACTTGGCTCAGGTAGTCGGGCAGCACATGGGCGGGGAAACCGGGCTGCTTTTGGTCCAAATTGACCGCGATCAAATCAAAATGAATCGGCGCCCGTGCTTGCATTTTCAGCAAGATGTCGAGCATGCCGTAGCTGTCTTTGCCGCCCGACATGCAAACCATCACCTTGTCGCCCTCTTCAATCATGTTGTATTGAACAATGGCTTCGCCAACCTGTCGGCACAGGCGTTTTTCAAGTTTTTGGGTTTCGCGTTCGATGCTCATGTGTTCACCATTGACCAGATTCCATGCGGATGGCGACTTCGCAATCCTCAAATATTTCAAGCTTGGTGATTTTCACACGCACGCCCAGCACCCCCGGCAATTGCAACAAGCGGTGGCTGAGTTTGCCGATCAGGGTTTCCAACAAATTGACATGCTCGGCGGTGCATTCGTCGATGATGATGGTGCGCACCTTGCGGTAGTCCAACACCTGTTTGATGTCGTCATTGCTGGGCAACAGCACCTGCTCTCCAAAATTCAGTTCTGCATCGACCTGAATGGGTTGGGGTTTGGTTTTTTCAGACTGCAATATGCCCAAACTGGCGTCGAAACGAAGGCCTGTGAGCGAAAGAGTTTGGTGTTGACAGTGTTGCATGGATGGCCTCACCACGCTTTGTAAGCAATGCGCTCGGTGCCCACAGACGCGCAGTCGGCATAGACGTCGGGTTTGCGGGTTTGCACACGGGCCGCGACGATGAGTGGATGCGCCATCAAGCTGTTCAACATTGCATCGCACAAGGTTTCTTGCAGTTCATGGTGGGTGTCGCCTGTGGTTTGGATGACCAACTCCCGCAAGAAGTCGTAATCCAAGGTTTGCGAAATATCGTCTTGTTGTGCAGGCGCATGCACCAAGCGCACACAAATGTCGAAATCAAACCACATGCGCTGCGCCGATTTTTTTTCAAAATCATGCACGCCAATGTGCACCAAGCGTTCAAATTGGCTGAGACTCAGCAATCGGCATTCGGTGGCCAACCGAGGGTCCAAGGCGGAAAAGGCCAGCAGGGCTGAATTCATATGGGTGAAGCGGGGATGGTGAACATGACGTCGCGTGCCAACGGGACCAAATGCTGTCCGTTGTCGGCTTGGATGGTGCAGCCATTCAGAGCAGCGTTTTGGGCGATGAAGACCGCGGTGCGTGCGATGTCTTCAGGGTCAATCGGCTGTTGACGCAAATTCACCCGGCTGGCTTGGTCAAAATTTGCTTGGCTTTGCGGACCGCTGAGGTAGATCAAACCTGGTGACACACCGCACACCCGCACATGCGGCGCCAAAGCTTGGGCTTGCAAAGCCACGCTGCGTTCCAGTGCCAATTTGCTGACGGTGTATGAAAAATAATCAGGGTTGAGGTTGTGCACCTTTTGGTCCAGCACATGAATCAGGCTGGGCGAGCCTGCAGGGGCGGGACGCCCCGACAGGCGTTGGGCCAAGGCATTGCCGAGCATCAAGGGCAAGGCCGTGTTGACTTGAAAATGCATCAGCAACTGCGCCATCGAGCTGGACTGGGCATCGTCATTCTCAAACACCGATGCATTGTTGACCACGCAATGCGGCAGTCGGTGCATGCTTGCTTCACAGGCATCCAGCAATCGTTCGTGTGCATCCGGGGCTTGTAAATCTTGTTGCACCAAGGCGCATTCAACGCCCAATGCCTGCACCAGGCTTTGGGTCTCGCGAGCTTCGCGTTCAGAGGCATGAAAGTGACAAACCACATCCCATTGCGCACGCGCGAAGGCCAGACAGAACGCGCGCCCCAAACGCTTGGCCGCCCCGGTCACCAACACCGTGGGTCTTTGATGGGAGGAATCAGCATGCGACATGAACGACAATCTGACTGATGAATGAACAGGCAACGAGTGTACCGACAGCGCTGCAGCGATTGATCCAGACGCAGTTGGTCAAGCAAGGCGGTTGGTTGCCCTTCGATCGTTTCATGGCCCTGGCTTTGTACGCGCCGGGCTTGGGTTATTACAGCGGCCACCAGCATCAGATCGGGCAGATGCCCGCAGATGGCAGCGACTTCGTCACCGCCCCCGAACTGTCACCCCATTTTGGAAGGGCTTTGGCGCACAGCGTGCAAGAGGCGTTGCAGCACAGTGGCACGCACGAGGTGTTTGAGTTTGGCGCAGGCAACGGCACGCTGGCCCAGCAACTGTTGAGTGCGTTGGGTGATGCTGTACAGCGTTACACCATCGTCGATGTGTCAGGCAGTTTGCGCGAGCGACAAGCCCAGACATTGCAGGCTTTTGCACACAAAGTCCATTGGGTGAATGAATGGCCCTCTGTCATGCAAGGGGTGGTGCTGGGCAATGAGGTGCTGGACGCGATGCCGGTGCGTTTGTTGCACCGCATGGCAGGTGCTTGGCATGAGCGCGGCGTGGTTTGGTTGGATGAACAGCAAACATGGGCATGGCGCGACCAGCCCACAGCAGAGCAACCTCCTTGCGAGATTGAAGGTGAGCACGACTACTTGTGTGAAATCCATCCGCAAGCCGAGGCCTTTGTGCGCAGTGTGGGTGAGCGTTTGACGCGTGGCCTCCTGTTGCTGATTGACTATGGTTTTCCAGAGCACGAGTACTACCACCCCCAGCGCCATATGGGCACCCTCATGTGTCACCAAGGCCATCAATCAGATACCAATCCCTTGGTCCAGGTGGGGCGCAAAGACATCACTGCCCATGTGAATTTCACCGGTGTGGCCTTGGCTGGCCAAGAGGTGGGCTTGCAGGTGCTGGGCTACACCAGCCAAGCCCATTTTTTAATCAACAGTGGTTTGTTGCCCTTGTTGGAAAACGCCAGCGTGCAAGAGCGAAGCCGGGCGCAGACACTGATTCAAGACCATGAAATGGGCGAACTGTTCAAGGTCATCGCACTGGCACCTGGTGAGCCATGGACGCCCATGGGCTTTGTGCAAGCCGACCGAACCCACCGCCTTTGAGGACTTGCCATGATTCGTTGGTTGTTGGTTGTGTTTCTCGCCCTCATCTTCATACAAGGCCTCACGCCCTGGCTGAACAAATTGGGGTTCGGTCGCCTGCCAGGCGACTTTCGTTTCAGCCTGTTTGGCAGGGAATTTTTCATTCCTCTCACCACGACCATCATCTTGAGTCTGGTGTGCGCAGGGATTGCGCGTCTCTTGTGAGCTTGGGGCTATCTCTGCGCTCACCTGCTGTGAACCACGGGCAACGTTAATATCACTGCTTGAAAACTCCCCAGATGTTCAATATGTTCTCCACACGCCCTGCCATTGGTCGCACTCAACGCCTGCTGTTGCTGGCCGTGGTGTTGGCAGGGGCTGTCGGGTGGTGGTGGCCTGACATCCAACAGCGTTGGTTGAACAGTGACGCGGTCAGCCAAACCGACAAGTCATCAGGCAAAACTGAGAAAAGCAAATGGACGGGTGGGGCGCGACCAGGCAACAAAGACATGGGCAGCGGCCGCGGTAAACCAACACCTGTGAGTGTGGGCGAGGTGCGCCGCATGGACATTCGCCGTCAAGTCGATGCCCTGGGCACGCTGCAAGCGCTTAACACTGCGGTGGTGCGTGCCAAGGTTGATGGCGAATTGAAAGCCGTGCGTTTCACCGAAGGTCAATGGGTGAATGCAGGTCAACTCTTGGCCGAAATCGATGCCCGACCACTTGAAGCCCAACTCAACCAAGCGCAAGGCCAATTGGCCCGCGATACCGCACAGCTGAAGAACGCCCAACTTGATTTGCAACGCTACCGCGACTTGCTCAGCAAGGACGCGATCGCGCGCCAACAGGTCGAAACCCAAGCCGCTTTGGTCGGTCAATTGCAAGGCACGGTGCAAGCCGACCAAGCGCTAGTGGAGGCGGCCCGCTTGCAACTGTCCTACACCCAGGTCACAGCCCCCATCAGTGGACGTTTGGGTTTGAAACAAGCCGAGTTGGGCAGTTTGGTGCGTTCCAGTGACCCCAATGGTTTGGTCAGCATCACCCAAACACAGCCCATGGCAGTGGTGTTTGCCGTCCCAGAGGTGCATGTGCCTTTGATCATGCGCAAACTCAAAGCCGGTCAGGCTTTGCCAGTCGAGGCATGGGACCGTGAACAAAAAATGCGCTTGGCCAAAGGCCGCGTCAGCACGACCGATAACGCCATCGATTTGGCCACGGGCACTTTGAAGCTCAAGGCCACATTGGACAACCGCGACGGCCAGTTATTCCCCAATCAATTCGCGCAAATTCGCATGGAATTGGACACCTTGAAAAATACCTTGGTCGTGCCTGTTCAAGCGATTCAACGCGGTGCGCAAGGCAGTTTGGTGCATGTGGTGCAAGCAGATCAAACCGTGCAAACCAAGCTGGTTGAATTGCTGGCGGTTGATGGGGATTGGCAAGCGGTGACAGGCGACTTGAAGGTGGGCGATGTGGTCGTGACCGATGGGGCTGATCGCTTGCGCAGCGGGAGTGCGGTGGAGGTGGTCAAGGCCGCCAAGCCATGAACCTGTCGCGTTTGTTCATCTTGCGGCCGGTGGCCACATCCTTGTTGATGTCGGCTTTGCTGTTGACTGGCGCTTTGGCTTACCGCCTCTTGCCAGTGGCTTCTTTGCCGCAGGTGGATTACCCAACGATTCAGGTCAGCACCCTGTACCCGGGTGCCAGTCCGGAGGTGGTCACAGCCACGATCACCGCGCCCTTGGAGCGCCAGTTTGGCCAGATGCCTGGGCTGGCGCTGATGACCTCCATCAGCTCGGGCGGCGCCTCGGTCATCACCTTGCGCTTCAGCCTGAAATTACCCTTGGATGTGGCGGAACAGCAAGTACAAGCAGCCATCAACGCCAGCAGCGCGGTGTTGCCCACTGACTTGCCCATGCCACCCATCTACAGCAAGGTCAACCCCGCCGACGCGCCCATCTTGACCCTGGCGATCAGCTCCAGCAGCTTGCCCTTGACCCAGGTGCATGACATGGTGGAAAACCGTTTGGCCATGCGCTTGTCACAAATCAGCGGTGTGGGCTTGGTGAGCATCGCAGGTGGCCAGCGGCCAGCCGTTCGCGTGCAAGTGAACAACCAGGCCTTGGCCGCAGCCGGTTTTTCATTGGAGGATGTGCGCCATGCCATCAACCAATCCCATGTCAACATGGCCAAAGGCAGTTTGGATGGTCCCGACAAAGCCTCGAGTTTGGATGCCAACGACCAGCTGCGTTCTGCCCAGGACTATGCCCAATTGGTGTTGGCTTATGTGCGGGGCAACCCCTTGCGCCTGGGTGATGTGGCCAGCATCGTGGAAGCGCCAGAAAACAACCGCTTGGCCGCTTGGGCCAATGATGCCCCGGCCATCATTTTGAACATCCAGCGTCAGCCCGGTGCCAATGTGATTGACACCGTGGAGCGTATCCAGGCATTGCTGCCGTCGTTGAAAGCCTCGCTGCCACCGAGCTTGGATGTGCGGGTCATGACCGACCGCACGGTCACCATCCGCGCCTCGGTGCGGGATGTTCAGTTTGAACTCTTGCTCTCGGTGGCCTTGGTGGTCATGGTGATATTTTTGTTTTTACGCAATGCCGCGGCCACGGTCATTCCAGCTGTGGTCGTGCCCTTGTCCTTGGTGGGCACTTTCGGTGTGATGTATCTGGCTGGTTTTTCCATCAACAATTTGACACTCATGGCCTTGACGGTGGCCACGGGTTTCGTGGTGGACGATGCCATCGTGATGATTGAAAACATCGCGCGTTATTTGGAAGACCCGCAGCGCCCTGTCTCGCCTTTGCAAGCGGCATTGGCGGGTGCCAAGCAAATTGGTTTCACCATTTTGTCGCTGACTTTTTCGCTGGTTGCGGTGCTCATTCCCTTGCTGTTCATGGGTGATGTGGTGGGGCGTTTGTTTCATGAATTCGCCATCACCTTGGCCGTGGCCATCCTGATTTCAGCCGTGGTCTCTTTGACCCTGACCCCTATGATGTGTGCCCACATCCTCAAAGCACCCAATCCACAAAGCGGTCATGCCAGTTTGGACACACCCCTGTGGTTGCAGCGGATGGTGGACCACTATGCCCGCGCCCTTCGGTGGGTGCTCAACCACCCGACCTCCGCCATGGCCGTGTTTGTGTTGACGATGCTGCTGACCATGGGTTTGTATGTTTGGATGCCCAAGGGCTTTTTCCCGTTGCAAGACACAGGCGCGGTGCAAGGCATCACCGAGGCCACTCAAGCCACATCATTCGCGGGCATGGCGCAACGCCAACAAGCCTTGGCGCAGGTGTTGTTGAAAGACAAAGCGGTCGCCAGTTTGACCTCGTTCATTGGTGTGGATGGCCCCAACACGAGCCTGAACACCGGGCGCATGACGATCAATTTGGTGCCCAAAGACCAGCGCGATGCACCGTTGCCAGACATCTTGCAACGCCTGACCCAAGCCAGTGAAGGCGTGCCTGGCATGCGTTTGTATTTGCAAGCCATGCAAGACCTGAGTTTGGAAGATCGCGTGGCGCGCACCCAGTACCGTTTTTCCATGAGCGGGCCTGACGCGCAACAGTTGGGCGAATGGTCGCAACGTTTGCAAGAGCGTTTGCGAGGCCATCCGGCCTTGTCTGCGTTGGCGTCGGATTGGCAAGACCAAGGCTTGCAGGCCTACATTCGCATTGACCGAGAGGCTGCGAGTCGCCTGGGGGTGAGCGTGATGGACATCGACAATGCGCTTTACAACGCCTTTGGGCAAAGGTTGATTTCCACCATCTTCACGCAAAGCAACCAATACCGCGTGGTCTTGGAGGTGCAGCCGCAAGACCGCACCGGACCCGCTGCCTTGTCGCGTTTGTGGGTGCCTTCCAGCAGTGGTGCCCAGGTCCCTTTGAGCAGTGTGGCCCGTGTCGAGGAGCGTGCAGCCGTGCTGAGTGTGTTGCATGTGGGTCAGTTCCCCGCCGTGACCTTGTCCTTCCAACCTGCGCCTGGCGCTTCATTGGGGGAGGCGGTGTCGGCGATAGATGCGGCATGGTTGTCTCTGCGACAAGACGATGGCATGCCCAGCAACATTGAGTCGCGTTATGAGGGTGCCGCGCTGGCCTTTCAAGCGTCCATCACGCACAGCCTGTGGCTGATCTTGGCCGCGGTGGTCACCATGTACATCTTGCTGGGTGTGCTGTATGAAAGCTATGTGCACCCGATCACGATTTTGTCCACCCTGCCTTCGGCGGCATTGGGGGCCCTGTTGGCCTTGTTGCTGGCCCGACAGGACCTGGGGTTGATCGCGGTGATTGGCATCATTTTGCTGATTGGCATTGTCAAAAAGAACGCCATCTTGATGATTGACTTTGCTTTGGATGCGCAGCGTCAGCAAGGTTTGTCGCCCAGGCAGGCGATTGAGCAAGCCTGCTTGCTGCGTTTCAGACCGATCTTGATGACCACCCTGTGTGCTTTGTTGGGCGCATTGCCACTCATGTTGGGCAGTGGTGTGGGCAGCGAGTTGCGTCATCCCTTGGGCGTGACCTTGGTGGGTGGGTTGTTGGTGAGTCAGTGGTTGACCTTGTTCACCACCCCGGTGATTTATTTGCAGTTGGATGCCTGGGCCAAGCGTTGGCGTCAGACGCCGTTGTCAGCGTGAACTTCTCGGCCATCTTCATCAACCGGCCTGTGGCCACCACGCTTTTGAGCTTGGGGGTGGCATTGGCAGGTGGCTTGTCCTACAGCTTGCTGCCAGTGGCGCCCTTGCCCCAAGTCGAGTTTCCAGCGATTTCGGTGCAAGCCACCTTGCCCGGGGCCAGTCCTGAAACCATGGCGGCCAGTGTCGCCACGCCCTTGGAGAGAGCGCTGGGCACGATTGCAGGGGTCAATGAAATGACCTCCAGTTCGATGCAAGGCTCGACCCGCATCAACTTGCAATTCGACTTGAACCGCGACATCAATGGTGCGGCGCGTGATGTGCAAGCGGCCCTCAACACTGCGCAAGCGTTGTTGCCCACGGGCATGCCCAGCCGACCCACCTACCGAAAAATCAACCCCGCTGAAAGCCCGATGCTGATCCTCGCGCTCACCTCTGAGCGGTTTTCACGCGGCCAGATGTACGACATGGCATCGACCCTGTTGGCCCAGCGTTTGTCGCAAGTCGACGGCGTCGGACAGGTGACGATCGGGGGAGGCGCCTTGCCTGCGGTGCGGGTGGAGTTGCAACCTGATCGATTGGCATCGCACGGTGTGTCTTTAGAGGCAGTGCGCCTGGCCATCGTGGGCAACAACGCCCATCGCCCTAAGGGCTGGGTGGAAGACGCCCACCGGGTCTGGCAGATTGAAGCCAATGACCAAGCCAAAACTGCGGCTGATTACGCCCCTTTGGTGATCCGCTACCGTGACGGTCGCGCCATTCGATTGCAAGACGTCGCCGATGTGCAAGATTCAGTGCAGGATGTGCGAACCGATGGCATCTCCCAAGGTCAACCTGCGGTGCTCTTGGTGTTGAATCAACAACCTGGCGCCAACGTGATTGAAACAGTGGACAAGGTGCGTGAGGTGCTGCCCATGCTGGAGCAGTCGCTGCCAGAAGGCGTGGCCATGACTGTGGTGTCAGACCGAACCCCCACGATTCGCGCCTCGCTCAACGAGATTCAAAAATCACTGGCCTTGTCCATGGCCTTGGTGGTGTTGGTGGTGGCCTTGTTCTTGAAGCGTTGGCGCACCGCTCTCATCCCCAGTGTGGCCGTGCCTTTGTCGTTGGCAGGCACGTGCATCGTCATGTACCTCATGCAAATGAGTTTGAACAACCTCAGCTTGATGGCGTTGACGATTGCCACGGGGTTTGTGGTGGATGACGCCATCGTGGTGTTGGAACAAGTCACCCGCTTGCGTGAGCGGGGTTTGAGTTTGCGCCAAGCGTGCTTGCAAGGTGCACGGGGCATCAGCTTCACGGTGGTGGCCATCAGCATTTCATTGGTGGCGGTTTTCATTCCGATTTTGTTCATGGGCGGCGTGATGGGGCGCTTGTTCCATGAATTTGCCCTGGTCATGACCGCGGCCATCCTGATTTCGCTGCTGGTGTCGTTGACCACGACCCCGATGATGTGCGCGGCTTGGTTGCCCCCTGACCCTCTGGTGTCGTCGCAGCGGCCCCGCGCTTCGCGTGTGAAGCAGGTCTACCGGCGAACACTGGCTTGGGCGCTGCGGCATCAGTGGTTGATGTGGTTGGTGTTGCTGGCCGCCATCACACTCAATGTCAGTTTGTACCGCGCCATCCCCAAGGGTTTTTTTCCCCAACAAGACACGGGCCGCATCAACGGATACATCCGTGCCGATCAAAGCACATCATTCCAGTCGATGCAGCAGCGCTTGCAATCCATGTTGGCCATTGTGCAAGCCGACCCTGATGTGTTGAATGTGACCGGCTTCACCGGCAATGGGCAGCGCAATGCCGCGCAGATGTTCATGACCTTGAAGCCGCGTCCCGAGCGCCAATCCTCTGCCGATCAGGTGATTGCACGTTTGAAGACCAAGTTGTCCAAGGAAGCAGGCGCTCGGCTTTTTTTGTTGCCAGTGCAAGACCTGCGCATGGGGGCACGTGGCAGCAATGCGCAATATGAATACAGCATCAAGGCTGATGAATTGAAAGAATTGCGCGAGTGGGAGCCCCGCATCAGAAAGGCCTTGGCCAAACTCTCATCCTTGGAAGACATCAACAACGACTATGAAGACCGCGGTTTGCAAACTTCCTTGGTCATTGACCGTGAAGCAGCCACCCGCTTGGGTTTGTCGGTGCGCGCCATTGACACCACCTTGGCCAATGCGTTTGGGCAACGACAAGTCAGTGTGATTTTCAATCCCCTGAACCAATACCGGGTGGTCATGGGCTTGGCGCCGGCCTATTTGGAAAGCGCCGAATCATTGAAGCGTTTGCAGTTCATCAACGACCGCGGCCAAGCGGTGCCCTTGAGTTCATTTGCCAGGGTGGAATTGACCCATACCTCTTTGTCGGTGTCGCATGAGGGAGGTGTGCCTTCTGACAGTTTCAGTTTCAATTTGGCACCAGGTGTGAGTTTGTCGCAGGCCACGCAGGACATCGAGGCGGCTGTGGCCCAGCTGAATTTGCCGGTGTCGGTGCGCGGTGGCTTCAGTGGCACGGTCAATGCCTTTCAACAATCCTTACAAAGCCAGCCTGTTTTGATTTTGGCGGCCTTGGTGACCCTGTACTTGGTGTTGGGTGTGTTGTATGAAAGCCTGCTGCACCCGCTCACGATTTTGTCCACCTTGCCTTCGGCGGGGGTGGGGGCTTTGCTGACACTGATGGCGTTTGACACGGAGTTCAGTGTGATCGCCATGATCGGTGTGATTTTGCTGATTGGCATTGTCAAGAAAAACGCCATCCTCATGATTGACTTTGCGCTGCAGCAGCAGCGCTTGGGTCGAAGCCCTGCGCAGGCCATTCACATCGCCGCGCAGTTGCGCTTGCGCCCGATCTTGATGACCACCGCAGCTGCCATGCTGGGGGCCATCCCATTGGCGTTGGCATTTGGCGTGGGCGCTGAAATGCGCCAGCCCCTGGGCTTGGCGGTGTTGGGCGGCTTGGCCTTGAGTCAACTGCTCACGCTCTACACCACGCCGATCGTCTTTGTCGGATTGGAGGCCTTGCGTGCGCGTGTCTTGGGCCCCAGACCGAACCTCAAGCCAAGGCACAATCACCACGAATTCCAACGCGTGCCTGCATGACCCCATCTCCGATCAAAGCTGTTTATGTGGCCCTGCTGTGTGTGTCTGTGAGCGCATGTGGCAGTTTGTTCTCGTCCGCCAAACCGACCGTCGACCTCACACCGCAGATGCAGTCCGCGTTGCCTGCTGCGCCAGCCGATGAGGTCGTGGTGGAGGCTGCATGGTGGACGGTGTTCAACGACCCGGTGCTCAACCAATTGCAAGCCCAGTTGCTGCAAGGGAACTTGAACCTGCAGCTGATGGTTGCCCAAGTGGCGCAGGCCCAAGCCAGTTTGGCTGTGGCACAAAGCAGTCTGTGGCCATCGTTGTCCATCCAAGCAGGTGCAGCCAGAGCGCAAGACAAAGGGGGTTCGTCCAGCAATCAACTGAGTGTGAATGCACCGCTCAGCTGGGAGTGGGATGTGTGGGGGCGTTTGGCCTCACAAACCAACGCGGCGCAAGCCAGCTTGCGAGCCAGTCAGGCTGATTTGGCCATGGTGCGTTTGTCGGCGCAAGCCACCTTGGTGCAAACCTATGTGGCACTGCGTGCCGCTGAACGGCAATTGAATGTCTTGGCACAGGCGGAGCAGGCCTATGACAAAGCCTTGAGTCTGACGCGTTACCGCTATGAAGCAGGTGTGGTGTCGGCGGCTGATGTTGCACAGGCGCAAGTGCAACTCGCCACCACACAGGCTGCGCGCATCGATGTGCAAAGCACGCGGCTGCAGTTGCAAAATGCCTTGGCTGTGTTGCTGGGCTTGACACCCGGCGAACTCAAGCTGTCAGCCTCTGAGGTGTGGCCCGATCTGCCGCCCTTGCCCGCGCAGTTGTCGTCCACTTTGTTGCAACGCCGCCCCGACATCCGCGCGGCCCAGCAACGCGTGTTGGCTGCCCAAGCGCAGCTGGGTGCGGCACAAGCCGCTTTCTTTCCAACGTTCAATTTTTCGGCCAACCTGGGTTACCGCAGCACCGAGTTGTCCAATGTGTTCAGTGCCTCTCAATTGTTGTGGTCACTCGGTCCCAGCATGGCGCTGCAATTGATCGACGGCGGTCAACGACAGGCCGTGAAGGCTGAAGCACGTGCGGCTTTGGACGGTGCGGGCATCGGTTACCGACAAACCGTGTTGCAAGCATTGCAGGAAGTTGAGGACAACTTGGTGTTGACACAGCAGCTGCAACAACAAGCCATGGCTCAAACCCAAGCATGGCAAGCGGCTCAACGCAATTTGGAAATTGCACAAACCCAGTATGCGGCTGGCACGGTCAGTTATTTGAATGTGGTGACCGCCCAAGCATTGGCATTGAATGCACAGCGCAGCTTGCTGGACATTGAAAGCAGACAAGTGTTGGCTGGCAACCAGCTGTTGAAAAATTTCGCCGGGCAGTGGCCCACAGAGCCCGCCCAGCCTTGATCAATCGGAGCGGTCAGGCCAGTTGGGCTTTGATGGCTTGCAAACGGGCCGCGTCCACCTGCTGACCAATGTGCAGGCCTGTCAGACCTTGTTTCATCGCGGCATCTGACACCGCCGCGGTGTCCACAGACAGGACTGCTTGCAGCATGCGTTGCAAATGGGCGGCTTGTGGGTAGTTTTTTTCTTGCCAACCCAAGCGACCTTTGGCATCCGCCTCGCAAGCTTGCAACACCCAGGCAAAACGGTCGGGGCGGCGGATCGCATCGCAACGCACCAACAAGCGCAGAAGAGCCTCTGCGCTCAGTCCAAGGCAACCATGCACATGGCCATGTTCACGTGCCACCACGTCGGCCAACTCTTTGCATGCTTGCGGCACACGCAAGCGTTCACAGATGTTGCGCAAGAGTTTCACGCTGCGGCCTTCATGGCCGATGTGGCGGGGTAAGGCGCTGGGGTGCGTGTTGCCCTTGCCCAGGTCGTGACACAAAGCCGCAAAGCGAACTTCAAGACCAGTTTGCATGCGCGCACACTGGTCCAACACCATTTCAAGGTGCACCCCCGTGTCGACCTCGGGGTGGTGCTCGACCGGTTGAGGCACGCCATACAAAGCATGCACCTCGGGCAATAAGCGCTGCATAGCACCGCAGTCGCGCAACACGTGCAGCATGCGTGAGGGTTTGGTGGACATGAGGCCTTTGGCCAGTTCTTGCCAGACGCGTTCACGCACCAAGGCGTCGACCTCACCGGCTTGCACCATGTCTTGCATCAGGGCTTGGGTGTCAGGCGCCACCGTGAAATCGGGAAAGCGCGCAGCCAAGCGTGCCAAGCGAAGAATGCGCACCGGGTCTTCCCGGAATGCATCGGTGACATGGCGAAATACCTTGTCACGCAGATCTTGTTGGCCGTTGAAGGGGTCAATCCATTGGCCTGAACTGTCTCGTGCAATGGCGTTGATCGTGAGGTCCCGCCTGGCCAGGTCTTGTTCCAAGGTGACATCAGGTGCAGCGTGCACCACAAAGCCTTTGTAGCCTGGTGCCGTTTTGCGCTCGGTGCGGGCCAGCGCATATTCTTCTTTGGATTGCGGATGCAAAAAAACGGGGAAGTCTTTGCCAACTGGTGTGTAGCCCAATGCGACCATCTCTTCAGGTGTGCTGCCCACTACCACCCAATCACGATCGCCCCCACCAATACCCAGCAGGTCGTCACGAACCGCGCCTCCAACCAGGTAAACCTGCACCTCAAACGCTCGGGGTGAACACCGCATCCAAGCGGGTGGGTTGTCGAACCCCCAGTTCTGGCAAGCCAGGCAGGGCGCCTGACGCGATGTTGTCGACTTTCATCGAAGCCAAGTTGTCGCGTGACATCAGGGGTGTGCCTGGCATGAACTCCATCAACATGGCTTGCACATAGGCCAAGCCATGCGGCAAACCAAACACCCAGCGCGGGTGGCCAGACCACACACCCGCATGTTCAACCAACTGTTGCAAGCTGAACACCTGTGGACCGACCAGTTCATAGATGTGGCCAGCGGTGTTGCGGTACATGACCGCGTGAACAATGGCTTTCGCCACATCTTGCACCCACACCGGTTGGAAGCGGGTGGCTGCACCTGCTAAAGGCACAACAGGTGCAATGGCTTGCAATGATGCAAACAGGTTGATGAAGGCATCGTCCTGGCCAAATATCACGCTGGGGCGCAACACGGTGAGTTGCAAACCTTGCACGACACCACTTTGCAAAGCCGCTTCTCCACGTGCTTTGCTGCGTTGGTACATGGAAGGACCGTGTAAATCGGCCCCCAAGGCACTCACATGCACCAGCCTGTGCACGCCTTGGTTGATGCAGGTTTGGGCCAGCAGGCGTGGCAACTCCACGTGAGCGCGTTCAAAGGTGGCGCGGTTGCCGTGCAAAATGGCCACCAAGTTGACCACCACATCGTGACCGCGCACCAGCGCGGCGAGTTGCGCAGGATCGTGCACATCCGCTTGCACCACGGTCACCTGGGGCAGCATTTGCACCGAACGTGCAGGCAGTCGGCGGGTGGGCACGGTCACCTGAACACCGACACGGTTCAAGGCTTCGCAGACATGCCGCCCAACAAAACCAGATCCACCCAATACAAGTACAGAAGTCATGGGTGAACTGTAGCGTCATTCTGCTGTCGGCCAAGCCCAGTGTGTGGCGATAATTCAGCCATGAATCAATTAGATGCACTCAAGCTAAACACCACCGTGGTGGCCGACACCGGCGACTTCCAACAAATCGGTCAATTTCAACCACAAGACGCCACCACCAACCCGTCATTGATTTTGAAAGCGGTGCAAATGCCTGCACATCAGGCGTTGTTTCAAGCCACTTTGAAGCAGCACCAAGGCCAGGCCTTGGACGAGGTGATGGACCATGTGTTGGTGCAGTTCGGATGCCAAATCTTGAAGCACATACCTGGTCGGGTCTCCACCGAAGTGGATGCCCGGCTCAGTTTTGACACCGCCGCCACGATGGCACGTGCTCGACGCATCATCGCCCTCTACCAAGCCCAGGGAATTGACACGGACAAGCGGGTGCTCATCAAAATTGCAGCCACATGGGAAGGCATTCAAGCCGCCCAGGTGCTGGAGCGTGAAGGCATCCACACCAACCTCACCTTGTTGTTTGCATTTGCGCAGGCCGTGGCGTGTGGGCAAGCTGGGGTGACGCTGATCTCACCTTTTGTCGGGCGCATCTACGACTGGTACAAAAAAGCGGCGGGCAGCCAGTGGGACGAAACAGCGAATGCCGGTGTCAACGACCCTGGTGTGAAAAGCGTGCGCCACATCTACAACCACTTCAAAAAGCATGGCATTGCCACCGAAGTCATGGGGGCGAGCTTTCGCAACACGGGGCAAATCATCGCTTTGGCGGGATGTGATTTGCTCACCATCAGCCCCGACTTGTTGACCCAGTTGCAAACCACACAGGCCCCTGTGAACCGTTTACTCGATGCTGCTTCAGCCCAAGCCATGGACTTGCCTGCCGTGCAATTCAATGAAGCCCAGTTTCGTTTCGCCATGAACGAGGATGTCATGGCCAGTGACAAATTGGCGGAAGGTATTCGAGCGTTTTGTGTGGATGTCCGCAAACTGGAAGTGCTGATGCAATCCTGAAGCAGTCAAGCAAAGCGGTCGACCGCCACGCCTTTGTCAAAACGCAGCGGCGGGTGTTTGACGCGGCGCGACCCTTGGCGCAGGCAATCAGCTGGCATGGCATGCTGCGGTCCCCAAGCGAAACCCAACACGCAGCCGTCGTCTTGCCGGCTGGGCGTTTTCAAGGTCTGTAGCGACCGGATCTCTTGGAGTACGATGGGTCTCATCTGTTGTGGATGAAAATGAAAGTACTCAAATATTAATCGATAAATACCCTTTATTAGTTATTAAATAGTTAAATTTTGTGATTTTGTGTATTTTTATCCCCACAAAGTATTCATTTTTGAAGCAGCTTGTCACACGGGTCTTGGCGCTGATGGGGCAGCGTGAGCCAGACATAGTCGGCTTGCTGAGCCCATTCAGCCAGAAATGCTTGTTGCTCGGCCAGGGGCTTGGCGTCGTCCCATTCCATGAACAGCACGCTCACGGTTCGCAGCTGCGGAGCCGCTTGGGCCACCACATAGGGCACGCCCAAGTGCTTCCAAGCATGCCCATTGCCAGCCAACACAATGCTTGGCAGATGGGCGAGTGCAACCTCGGCCATTGCCGCATCCCGTCCACGCTGTACGGCGGCCATGCCCTCGAAGAGGCTGGATGGCATGGCGCGGCAGTGACCTTCGTCAATTTCTTCGTCCATGGCTTTGCGTTGTGTCTCGTTGAAGGGGGCTTTCGCCAGCAAGGTGCGCACCGCTTCAGGCAGGCTTTGGCCTCGGGTTTTGAACACTTCTTTGATGGACTCGCCAGCCAGGTTGCCTCCCATCAAAGGCATCTTCATGGCAGTGACTGCTTCAAACACAGGTTGGTGCAAAGGCCAGCCCCAGCCTTGGCTGTCAAAGCCTGCTGCTTGTAAGCCTGCCAACAAGTCGCCGCCCCCATGGGCTTGTTGTCGCCAAGTCAGATGTTCTGCCACCACCGTCTTGCTGGACGCAGGCAATTGGCGCAGCAACTCACCGCGCAATTGATGATGGCGCGGGTTGTCGTGCACTTCCCCCAGCACCGCGACATCAGCCTCTCGCACAACGTTCACCAACTGCGCCATGTCGATGGGCGCCATGTCCGACATGCGCACAATCTGTGCAGTGGCGCTGGGCGAGAGAACAACGCAGACCAAGCTGCACAGGGTCAAGCTAAGGTGTTTTTTGAGCTGCCGCCAAATTGACAGGAACGCTGGAAGTCTCATGATGGGTGTCATTAGCTGGTTCGGTGCAATCAGACCACATGCTGACAGAGTTGGAAGTAGGCCAAGAAAAAACCCCGCAAGGCGTGAACCTTGCGGGGTGTGTGTCGTCATGGAACCCGAGTACAACTCGGGGAGACGGACCAGGCCATTACATGCCCATGCCGCCCATGCCACCCATGCCGCCCATGTCACCACCGCCCATGCCGCCCATAGGAGCATCTTCTTTCGGTGCTTCAGCGATCATGGCTTCGGTGGTCAACATCAAAGAGGCCACAGATGCTGCGTTTTGCAGTGCAGTGCGTGTCACTTTGGTGGGGTCCAAGATGCCCATTTCGATCATGTCGCCATAGGTGTCGTTGGCGGCATTGAAACCGAAGTTGCCTTTGCCAGCCAGGATGGCGTTGACCACCACAGAAGGTTCGCCACCAGCGTTGTAAACGATCTCGCGCAAAGGCGCTTCGATCGCTTTCAATACCAGCTTGATGCCAGCTTCTTGGTCAGGGTTGTCGCCTTTGATGGTGCCAGCCGCTTGACGTGCACGCAGCAATGCCACGCCGCCGCCAGCCACGATGCCTTCTTCCACAGCAGCGCGGGTGGCGTGCAATGCATCTTCCACGCGGGCTTTCTTTTCTTTCATTTCCACTTCGGTGGCAGCACCGACCTTGATCACGGCCACACCGCCAGCCAATTTGGCCACTCGCTCTTGCAACTTCTCGCGGTCGTAGTCGGAGGTGGCTTCTTCGATTTGGATACGCACTTGTTTGACACGTGCTTCGATGTCAGCAGCAGCACCAGCACCGTCGATGATGGTGGTGTTTTCTTTGCCCACTTCGATGCGCTTGGCAGAACCGAGATCGGCCAAAGTGACTTTTTCCAAAGTCAAACCAACTTCTTCAGCAATCACTTTGCCGCCAGTCAGGATGGCGATGTCTTCCAACATGGCTTTGCGACGGTCACCAAAGCCAGGGGCTTTGACTGCGACCACTTTCAAAATGCCACGGATGGTGTTGACCACCAAGGTTGCCAGCGCTTCGCCGTCAACTTCTTCCGCGATGATCAACAAGGGGCGACCGGCTTTGGCGACAGCTTCCAAGGTGGGGAGCAATTCGCGGATGTTGCTGATCTTTTTGTCGAACAACAGCACAAAGGGGTTGTCCAACAGTGCGACTTGTTTGTCGGGGTTGTTGATGAAGTAGGGTGACAAGTAGCCACGGTCAAACTGCATGCCTTCGACGACGTCGAGTTCGTTTTGCAGTGACTTGCCATCTTCCACCGTGATCACGCCTTCTTTGCCCACTTTGTCCATGGCGTTGGCGATGATCTCGCCAATGCTGGTGTCAGAGTTGGCAGAGATGGAGCCGACCTGTGCAATTTCTTTGCTGGTGGTGGTGGCCTTAGAAGCTTTTTGCAGTTCAGCGATCAGGGCAGTCACTGCCTTGTCGATGCCGCGCTTCAAGTCCATGGGGTTCATGCCAGCAGCCACATACTTCATGCCTTCGCGCACGATGGCTTGGGCCAACACGGTGGCGGTGGTGGTGCCGTCGCCTGCGTTGTCAGAGGTTTTGGAAGCAACTTCCTTGACCATCTGCGCACCCATGTTTTGCAGTTTGTCTTTGAGTTCGATTTCTTTGGCCACGGACACACCGTCCTTGGTCACGGTGGGGGCGCCGAACGAACGCTCCAAAACCACGTTACGACCCTTGGGGCCCAAAGTCACTTTGACCGCGTTGGCCAAAATGTTCACGCCTTCAACCATGCGTGCGCGGGCTTCGCCGCCAAAAATCACGTCTTTTGCTGCCATTTGAATAGCTCCTGGTAATTCAATAAATAAAGGGGATCACTTGCCTTCGACAACGGCGAACAGGTCTTCTTCTTTCATGACCAACAGTTCTTCGCCATCGACTTTGACGGTTTGGCCGCTGTATTTGCCAAACAAAACGCGGTCGCCAACTTTGACGCCCAAGGCTTTGGTGTCGCCTTTGTCATTGGTTTTGCCGGGGCCGACGGCCAGGATTTCACCTTGATCGGGTTTTTCGGCGGCGTTGTCTGGGATGACGATGCCAGAAGCGGTTTTGGTTTCGCTTTCGATGCGTTTGACGATCACACGATCGTGCAAAGGACGAAGTTTCATGGGTTCTCCTGAAGGAAACATTGATCAAAAAGGGCACTTGTCGTGCTTGATTTGCACAAGGCTGCTTGCTGTTAGCACTCGCAACCTGCGACTGCTAATGATACGGGCAAATGCCTATTTTTCAAGACGGACTTCGATAAAGCCGCTTGAAATATTGTTTATTTAAGAACTTAAGTTAAAAAATTCGCTGATGTTGGGCCAATGTTCATCGAAATCGCTCAGCCCATGGTCCGACCCTTGGATGATGTGCTGCTGCACATGGGCATAGCGCGCTGACATGTCTCGCCAGTCCAAGACCTCGTCACCTGTGGCGATGACGGCCAGCAAGTCTTGGGCATCAGGCACGGCCATGACAGAGGATGCATCTGCCAGCCAGGTTAATCCTTCGCCCACATACAAAGCTTTCAATTCTTCAACGTGATCAGGATTGAAAAAAATCGTGTCGTCGAGGCGTTGCCAGACTGGGTGTTCGCCGATGTACTTCGCCAGATCTCGCGCTGGATGCACCGCTGGGTTCAACAGCAAGGCTTTACAGGCTTTGTGCGCCGCCAACCAAGTGGCATAAAAGCCGCCCAAGGAAGAGCCAATCACCAACATCTCATCGGGAGACCAGTCCGTCACCAAATGAGCCATCAGCGTGGCGCTGGCTTGGGGAGAGGCCGGCAGTTGAGGGCAACACCACGCCACCTCAGGGTGATGTTGCTGAAACCAGTCAGCCAAGTACCTTGCTTTGGCTGACAAAGGACTGGAGCGAAAGCCGTGTAGATAAAGCACGTGGCGGATGCTGTTCATGGACGGATGTTGGCCAGGTCAGGCTTGAAAAAACAAGCTGCGACCATAACTGAGAAACATCCAAGTGCCTTCGGGGCTTGGGTATTTCATCCACTTCGCTTGACAAGGAAAAATCAAAATGGCTTATGCATTTGGTCGCAATTTACTGCTCAGTTCCGTCGGTTTTGAACGTTTGATCGACGCTTTCGAACAACTCGAATCCACCGAAAGTGGTGGACGTGCGCAGGCTTACCCACCCTACAACATCGTCAAATTGAATGAACATGACTACACCATTGAAGTGGCTGTGGCTGGTTTCACGCAAGACGAAATTGACATCACGGCCGAGGGCAACAAGCTCAGCATCATTGGCAAAGTCAAACAAACCAGTCCAGGGCAGTTCCTGCACAAAGGCATCGCCACGCGTGACTTCACACACCACTTCACCTTGGCTGAGACGGTCGTGGTGAGATCCGCAGACATGGTCAATGGTTTGCTGGTGGTGAAGTTGGAAAACGTGATTCCTGAAGAAAAACTGCCCCGCAAAATCATGATCGGCGGCTCATCCGCCAAACTGGTGGTGGACGAGCGTCAAGCCGCCTGAACCCGTCGTGTTGGACAGTCACAGGCCGTTTGCATGGCATGCAAGCGGCCTGTTTGTCGACCGCGAAACCCCTGTTGGCTAGGGGGAATTGCGCAATCCTCCCAAAGTGAACGTGGCTTGGTGATAACTTTGTCAGCTCGTCAAGGGCTTGGACATGTCACTCAAACGCTGCCAATTTGCTTTCATCGGTTTGTGCTTGTCATGCCAAGCATGGGCCAACAGCGACATCTCGCAGATTGAATACACGCCACCCGAAATCGATTTCGACGTCATCAGTCGGCTTTGGGTGTTTGTGAAAAAAACCACCCAAGCCCCCGCCGATTTACCGCCTCCCAAGTTGGTGCTTGATTGGCATGTGCCGGCATTCGCTCGCATGGGTTTTCAGTACCCTACCCAGCAATACCCTGATTACCAAATGCAAATCAGCATTGCACCTCGCACCATTGAGCACTACACCAAGGAAATGGTGACCTGGGGCGTGGGGCATGAATTGGTCCACTATGCGTTCATCTTGCGAGAAAACCAATGGCGTCGTTCACTGCCAACGTTTCAAGATCAACTCAAACACCATTGCAACCCGGAGTTCAAGGCCATCACTCGTGCGATTGCCGATGAAATTTGGAAGATTTACCACAGCGACACGCAACGTGCCGCCATGTACGACGAGGTGGAAAAAAGCTGCTTCAACGAGCCCAATCAATAGGCCCTTGCGGGATCACTGCAGCAGTTGAATCACTGGGGCATGTTGACCCTCAACAGCCATGTCCAAAGCGGTGAGCCCACGCTCATCCTTGAGGTTTTTGTCGGCACCTTTGCTCAACAACAATTGGACTGACTCCGCATGGCCTTGGCCAGCCGCCCACATCAATGGGGTGAGGCCGTCCACATAGGCCGCATTGACTTTGGCACCTGCGTTGAGCAACAACTCGGTCACACGGGTGTGTCCCATGCCCGCGGCGTAAATCAGAGAGGATTTGCGCAGGCGGTCAATCGCCTCCAGGTCAGCGCCTTTCTCGATCAAGAGTTGAACAATATCAGCGTGACCGGCATAACTCGCGGCGAGCAATGGTGTGACTTTTTCAAGCGAAGGTAAGTTCACATCGCCCCCTGCATTGATCATGGTCTTCACGATGTCGATGCGGTTTTTTTCAACACCCACGAACAAAGTTGTTTTGCCCGATCGGTTGCGGGAGTTGGGCGCGGCACCGCGTGACAAGCTCTTGTTGATGCCCTCTAAATCGGCTTGGCGGGCAGCCACCAACAACTGTGCATTCACAGTCAAATTGGCATCGGATTGGGCCCAGGCGGACGGCACATGGAGTGTCAAAAAACAGAATGCAATAGTTAGCAAACGAGGCAGGGAGGTCAGGGTAAACATCATGATTGGGCTCTGAAGGATGAAAGCTTAGGCTGTTGAAGTCTTAAGGGATTTCCCTTGTCTTGACTTGCAGCAAGTTGAATTTCAACGCTGCATGGTTAAGATGGGTCATGGGAAATTTTCCTTGATGGTAATTCGTGTTGTCACAGCACAAGGTTAGCTTCAGAAAATTCCCCAGACTTCTGGGATGTGATTTCATTTTGTGTTGATCACAAAATGCAAACAGCCTGGTTTTACAAACAAAAGCCGCAAGGCTGAAGGAGCATCAATGCAAAAAATTGGCAAGACAATTTCCCAAAGCATCATCTGCGCAGCAGTAGGTGTTTTGGTCGCGGCCTCTGCTCAAGCAGAAGTCAAAAAAGCAGTTGCAGTTCAGCAAAACCAGTTGAACGCAGCTGACAAAGACAGTGCAAACTTCTTGCACTCGAACATGAGCTATTCGCAAACGCGTTACTACCCCAACAACCAAATCAACACCGGTAACGTCAGCAAACTGCGTCCTGCATTCACATTCCAAACCGAAGTGTTGGAATCCATGCAAACCGCACCTATCGTGGTGGACGGCGTGATGTACATCACCACCTCCTACAACCACGTGTATGCCATCGATGCAGTGACCGGCGAACAGTTCTGGCACTACAAGCACAAAATGGGTCCCGTCACCACTTACTGCTGCGGCCCCAACAACCGCGGCGTGGCCATCTCTGGTGGTCAAGTGTTCATGGGCACACTCGATGCCAAATTGGTCGCTTTGGATGCCAAAACTGGCAAGCTGAACTGGTCTACCCAAATTGCCGACCCCGAGTTGGGCTACTCTGAAACCATGGCGCCTGTGGCCGTCAATGGTCGCGTGTTGATCGGTACCAACGGTGGCGAATACGGCATCCGTGGTTTCGTCAAATCCTTCGATGCCAAAGACGGCAAATTGCAGTGGACCTTCCACACCATTCCTGAAAAAGGTCACGAAGGTGTGTGGGCCACAACCGACTCCACAGGTCGCAACATGTTGCGCGACATCAAGGCTGAGAAAGAACAGCTGGCCAAGCAAGGCGGTGACTTCTACAAAACCTTGGGTGGCGGTGTTTGGATGGCACCTGCTGTCGACTTGGAAACCAACTCCATCTTCTTCGTGGTGGGCAACCCCTCACCCGACTTGTATGGTGCTGAGCGTCCTGGCGACAACCTGTACACCGACTCCATCGTGTCTGTCGACCTGAACACTGGCAAGTACAAGTGGCACCACCAGTACATCGCTCACGATGTGTGGGACTTGGACGCCGTGTCTCCAGTCATCTTGACTGAAGCCAAAGGCAAAGACGGCAAGATGACCAAAGTGGCCATCCACGCTGGCAAAACTGGCCACGTTTATGTGCATGACCGCAACACTGGCGAACTGATCCGCTTCTCTGAAGCCATGGTTCCCCAAGACGGTTTGTGGACATTGCCCACCAAAGAAGGCGCCAAGATGATGTTGGGTGCCAACGGTGGTGTGGAGTGGAGCCCCATGGCGTTCAACCCAGAAACACGCATGGCCTATGCAGCCAACTTGCTGCAACCCATGACTTACCACGTGGAACCCTCCAAGTACCCCGGCGGCAAGCTGTGGTTGGGCGGTGCATTCAAAACCATCCCCAGCGAAAAGCAATCAGGTCGTTTGTCTGCTGTCAACATCGACACTGGCAAAGTGGCATGGAAGTTTGAAACCGACCAGCCTCTGATCGGCGGCGTGTTGGCCACATCTGGTGGTTTGGTTTTCAACGGTGAAGCCAATGGTTTGTTCCGCGCTTTCGATGCCAAGAACGGCAAGAAACTGTGGGAATACCAAACTGGTGCCGGCGTGAACGCGCCAGCCGTGTCTTACGCTGTGGGTGGCAAACAGTACATCGCTGTGGCCGCTGGTGGTAACAACCAAATTGATGCCAAGCGCGGCAACTCTGTGGTTGTGTTCGCACTGCCCTGAGCTGACTGAGCTGTCATAAGCTGAGGCCTGTGCGGCACGCAAGTGCCCGCAGGCCTTTTTCATGCATGAAACGCGATCCTTTATGAAACCCTCTTCCTTTCTTTCCCCTTTGTTGTTGACCCTGGCACTGTTGGCATGCCCACTGTTGGCGCAGGCTGAAGCGCCCGCCAAAGCCGCTGCATGTGCCGGCTGTCATGGCGTGACCGGCAACTCCAGCATGCCTGGTGTGCCCAGCCTGGCTGCGCAAAATGCACGTTACATCTATTTGCAATTGCGTGATTTCCAAGAAGGCCGTCGCCACAACGACATGATGACCCCCATGACCGCCGGTTTGAGCCGCGACGACATGCGCGAACTGGGTGACTACTATGCCAAGCAGAAGCTCACCAGCAAAAACTTCAAGGCTGATCCTGCCAAAGCCAAATTGGGCCAAGCCAAAGCCGATGAGACCTTGTGCGCCATGTGCCACTTGGGCGAGTTTGTGGGACAAAATGAAATCCCCAAAGTGGCGGGTCAAAACTTCGACTACGTGGTGAAAACCATGAAAGACTTCAAAGCCAAGGTCAGGACCAATGACGCGGGCAACATGACCAGTGTGGCCAGCACCTTGAGCGAAGAAGACATTGACAATCTGGCCCATTACATCGCCGGTCTCAACTAGACGCCATGTCCACCCACACCTTGCCCACGCCTGAGGTCTACCGTGACCCCAAGCGCTGGGTGTGGTGGTTTTCTTTGGGTGTGCCTGCCCTGATTGGTTTGGGGCCTGTGCTCATGCTGTGGCTGGGCAAACCCTGGATGCTGTGGTGGCCTCTTGTGTTTTTGTATGGGGCTGTGCCTTTGGCGGATGCCCTCATCGGTGAGGAGCGCAGCAACCCCCCCGAATCTGCTGTAGCCCAACTCGAAGCGGATGCCTATTACCGCTACATCACCTATGCCTTGGTGCCTGTGCTGTGGGGCGCTTTCGTGTTTGCCGCGTGGTTTGTCGCCACACATGACTTGCCTTGGTATGCCTGGTTGGCCATGGTGCTCAACACCGGCGCAGTCGGTGGTTTTGGCATCAACTTGGGGCATGAGATGGGGCATAAACACCATCGTTTAGAGCGTTGGTTGGCGCTGGTGACCTTGGCACCTTCTGGCTATGGTCATTTCACCGTCGAGCACAACCGGGGTCACCATGCGCAAGTGGCGACACCGCAAGACTGCGCATCGTCCCGCATGGGTGAATCGATTTGGCGTTTTGTCTGGCGTGAAATGCCTGGTGGTGCTGTGCGCGCTTGGCGCTTGGAGTCACAGCGACTGCGCGATCGAGGTCATGCTGTGTGGGGCTTACACAACCACATCTTGCTGGGTTTGGCCATCACCATGACGTTGTGGTTGGCCATGGTGCTCTGGCTGGGTTGGCAGGTGCTGCCATTCTTGCTGGCGGCATCGGCTTGGACCAATTTTCAACTCACCTCCGCCAACTATGTCGAGCATTACGGTTTGCTGCGTTTGATGCAAAGCGATGGCCATGTTGAGCGGTGTCAGCCTCGCCACTCCTGGAACAGCAACCACCTGGTGTCCAACTGGATGCTCTTCCATTTGCAGCGCCATGCCGACCACCATGCGCATGCGGCCAGGCGCTACCAAGCTTTGCGGCATTTTGATGATGCGCCTCAGCTGCCCAGTGGTTATGCAGGCATGTTCTTGCTGGCCTATGTGCCGCCTGTGTGGTTTGCGGTGATGAACCCCCGCTTGCTAGAAGCCGTGGGGCGTGACCCAGCGCGTATCAATTTCGCGCCAGGTCAGCGCGAGGCGCTGTGCCGTCAGTACGGTTTGCACCTCGCCTGAGGTTTACTTCAAACCTGCAGCTGCTTTGAGTGCGGCAGCTTTGTCGGTGCGCTCCCAGGTGAACTCGGGTTCGTCGCGGCCAAAGTGACCATAAGAAGCGGTCTTCTCATAGATGGGGCGCAGCAGGTCCAGCATGTGGATGATGCCTTTGGGACGCAGGTCGAAAAGCTCGTTCACCAAAGCGGCGATCTTGTCGTCAGCGATGACGCCCGTGCCGTAGGTGTTGATGGTGATGTTCATGGGCTTGGCCACACCGATGGCGTAAGCCACTTGCACTTGGCACTGTGTGGCCAATCCTGCAGCCACCACGTTCTTGGCGACATAACGTGCGGCATACGCGGCTGAGCGGTCAACCTTGGACGGGTCTTTGCCGGAGAACGCACCACCACCGTGGGGGCAAGCGCCACCGTAGGTGTCGACAATGATTTTGCGACCGGTCAAACCGCAGTCACCTTGCGGGCCACCCACCACAAAACGGCCGGTGGGGTTGATCAGGTAGCGGGTGTCCTTCAGCCATTCTTTGGGCAACACAGGCTTGATGATTTCTTCGATGATGGCTTCGTTGAAAGACGCTTTCATCTTGGTTTGTGACTCGGACTGGTCGGGGCTGTGCTGGGTGGACAAGACCACGGTGTCGATGCTGTGGGGTTTGCCATCCACATAACGCATGGTCACTTGGCTCTTGGCGTCGGGGCGCAGGAAGGGCAGGCGACCATCACGGCGCAGTTGCGCTTGGCGTTCGACCAAACGGTGTGCGTAGTAAATGGGGGCAGGCATCAACTCGGGTGTTTCTTGGCAAGCGTAGCCAAACATCAAACCTTGGTCGCCCGCACCGGTGTTCAGGTGGTCATCAGACGCATGGTCCACACCTTGGGCGATGTCGTTGGATTGCTTGTCGTAGCAAACCATGACCGCGCATCCTTTGTAGTCGATGCCGTATTCGGTGTTGTCGTAGCCAATGCGCTTGATGGTGTCACGCGCCACTTGGATGTAGTCCACATGCGCGTTGGTGGTGATTTCACCGGCCAACACCACCAAACCGGTGTTGGTCAGGGTTTCAGCGGCCACGCGGCTGCGGGGGTCTTGTTTGAAGATGGCATCCAAAATCGCGTCGGAAATTTGGTCAGCGACTTTGTCGGGATGACCTTCGGACACAGATTCGGATGTGAATAAATAATCGTTCGCCATGAAATACTCCTTTGAATGGTTGGACGCGTTGCCTTACCAAGAAGTACGGCGAACGCTTTAGCAGATGGCTGATAGGTCAGCTGACTCTTGCGAGTTTGTCGCCCTGCAAGTTGCTTCATTAACTCAGCGACAATGGGCATTCTAACCAAAGCAACAGGGTTTTTTGGGGTCTTGTGCGACCACTGCATTTGCATATTCCATGACAAGTTTGATTCGCTTCCTGGCCTTTTTGCCACTGCCCTGGATGCATCGCGTGGGCGCTGTGCTGGGTTGGCTCACCTGGTGTTTGTCGCCCACTTACCGACGTCATTTCAAAGAACAATCTGCGCAAGCGGGCTACAGCTTTGCCCAGGTGCGCGCGGGTGTTGCAGCTGCAGGTTGTCAAGCCTTGGAGTCGTTCCGTGTTTGGTTTGGCGCGCCCATGCCGGTGCAATGGACAGGACTGGCACACATCGAAGCGGCCTATGCCCAAGGCCGTGGCGTGGTGTTTCTCACGCCGCATTTGGGTTGCTTTGAAATCACCGCACCCCGTTGCGCCGTTCATTTCGGACCCGCCCACGGACCCTTGACCGTGTTGTACCGACCCGCTCGTCAGGCTTGGTTGCGCGAGTTGTTGCGCCATGCGCGAGAACGACAGTACATGAAAGCGGTGCCCACCAACATGGACGGTGTGCGTCAGTTGCTCAAAGCACTGCGACGTGGTGAAGCCGTGGGTTTGCTGCCCGACCAGGTGCCACCCGAGGGTATGGGCGTGTGGTCCGAGATGTGGGGCCGCCCGGCCTACACCATGACCTTAGGCGCCCGCTTGGCCTTGCAAACCCAAGCCGCTGTGGTCTTGGCCTGGGGCGAGCGTTTACCCAAAGGTCAGGGCTATTGCATCCATGTGGAACCCCTGGGCCATGACCTCGACCCCGACTTGAACACCGCCGTGACCCAAATCAACCGCGCCATGGAACGTCTGATTCGTCAATGTCCGACTCAATACCTGTGGGGCTACGGTCGTTTCAAACAACCGCGCCAGGAGCAGCCTGCATGAACCTGTGGCGCTTGGTGATGCAAGCCTTGTCGCACCTGCCGCTGTCATGGTTGCGTGCGCTGGGATGGTTGCTGGGGCAAGTGTTGTTTCGGGTGTCGGCGCGTCGTGGCCATGTGGTGGCGGCCAACATCGCGTTGTGCTGGCCCGAACTCCACCCCACACAACAACGCCAATTGGCCCAACAGCATTTCGTGTGGGTGGCCCAGTCATTGCTGGACCGTGCCTGGCTGTGGCATGCGCCTGAGGAGGTGTTGCGCCAGCGATTGACATTCGCGGGTGACTTCACGGCCTTGCAAGACCCGTCGCCGCTCATCATGCTGGCCCCGCATTTTGTGGGTCTGGATGCCGGTGGTGTGGCCCTCACGGTGCTCAAGCAGGTGCACATGGCTTGTGTGTACGTGCCATTGAGTGACCCCTATGCGCAAGATTGGATGATGCAAGGGCGAAACCGTTCTGGACGACTGCAATCAGTGGCCCGACAAGCGGGTCCCAAACCTTTGTTGCAGGCTTTGCGCGAAGGTCAGCGTTTGCATTTCTCGCCCGACATGGATTTCGGTTTGGAAGGGGCCATCTGGTCGCGCTTCTTCGGTGTGCCAGCTGCGACACTCGCTTCCTTACCGCGCTTTGCCAAATTGACGGGTGCCAGGGTGTGCACCGTGGTCACGCGCTTGACGCCGCAGGGCTATTGCCTTGAGATGGGACCTGTGTGGCCCAACTTCCCCAGCCAGGATGTGGAGGCGGACACCTTGCGCATGAACCAAGACATCGAAGCCTGGGTGCGCCAGTCACCTGCGCAGTATTATTGGGTGCACAAGCGGTTCAAGACCCGGCCTGAGGGTGAGCTGTCTGTTTACGAACCAGCCAAGTCTGAATGAGTTGCGCCACGCGCTGGGGTTGCTCATGCACCAGCCAATGCGTGCCTTCCTCGATGCGCTCCAACTGCATTTGCGGCACATACGTCGCTAAGCCCTCAATCAAACCGGGCGGCAGGGCGATGTCTTGCATGCCCCAAATGACCAGGGTGGGCAGATCGATCTTCAGCATGGCCTCAGGTAATTCAATCGCACTGGCCGCAGGGTCTTCAGTGCGCGGAGGGCGCAGCGGCGAGGCACGGTAGTAATTCAGGGCTCCGGTGAGGCCTTGGCTCCATACTGAGCGGTATTGGTTTTTCACTTCTTCGCTCAGCCAAGCGTGGGGCCCGACGCTGGCCCCCATGTTGTCGAAAAACGCCCACAAGCGGCGGAAGTCGTCTTCGGCCAGGAGCGCTTCTGCGTCTGGGCGAATCAGGAAATTCATGTATGCGCTGGCAGCTTGCTGCACCGGGCTGCTTTTCAACTCCCGCAAAAAAGTACCAGGGTGGGGCGAGTTGATGATGACCAGGTCGCTGAGCAAATCAGGGTGCTGATTGGCCAGGTTCCAAGCGACTGCGCCCCCCCAGTCGTGCGCCACCAATGCGGCCAGCGGTTGCGCTGGTGAGATGTGCAACTTCAAGGCGGCAATGTCTTGCACCAGGTGTTTCGCGCGGTAGGCCGCCACATCGGCGGGGCTGCTGGAGCCTGCAAAGCCGCGCAAATTGGGCGCGACACACCAATAGCCTGCTTGGCTGAAATGCGCCAAGAGGGGGTCCCAGACAAAGGCGGCTTCCGGGAAACCGTGCAGGAACATCAGCACAGGTTGACCAGGTGTGCCCGCCATGCGGCAGTCCAGGCTGATGCCGTGGGGCAAATCGATGCGTTGTTCGCTGATCATGCGGCAGGGGTGTCGGGGTGGGTCCATTCCCACAACTTCAGGCTGACGTTTTCCACGCCATTCTTTTTCAGTGAGGAGAACAAATGCGCTTCGCCGCCACCCGATTGCAGTTTGGCAATCGACAAAGCCTTGTCAGCTTCAGCGCGGTTGAGCTTGTCGGCTTTGGTGAGCAGCATCATGAATTTCAGGCCCTCTTCCACCTTGGGGCGGATGACTTCCAGCAGGATTTCATCGAGTTCGGTCACGCCCAGGCGCGGGTCGCACAAGAGCACCACGCCCTTCAAGTTGTCGCGGGTCATCAGGTAGTTGGCCATCACCCGCTGCCAGCGCACCTTGTCGGCTTTGGGCACGGCGGCATAGCCATAGCCGGGCAAATCGGCCAGCACCGCATCGGTTTGGTTTTGGCGTCCCAGCGCAAACAGGTTGATGTGTTGTGTCCGGCCAGGGGTTTTGGATGCGTAGGCCAGTTGCCGCTGTTGGGTCAGCACGTTGATGCAGGTGGATTTACCGGCGTTCGAGCGACCCACAAAGGCGATTTCCGGCTGTTGGTAAGCCGGCAAATGGTGCAATTGGGCGGCCGTGGTGAGAAAACGGGCGGTGTGCAGCCAACCCACGGCTTGTTTGACGCGGTCTGCGTGCGCCGCATCAACAACGGGGGAGGGTGGGGGCATGGGGGAATTCCTGTGATGCACCCCAAGTGGGCGCAGGGGTGCATTGTAGAATCAGCGTTGAACCTTATTCCTATTAGATTGCCATGACATTGATTGCCCGTTTGTTCTTGTCTATCGCCCTGGTGGGCAGTTTCTTATCCGTTCACGCCAAAGACGCCCCCGCTGCCGCACCCAAAGCCGATGCCGCCAAAGGTGCCGCCTTGTACAACGGCGTTTGTTCCTCTTGCCATGGTGCAGATGGCAATGCTGGCGCCCCCATCTACCCCAAATTGTCCCAACAGCACCCTGAATACCTGGCCAAGCAACTGGCCGAATTCAAGTCTGGCAAACGCGCCAATGCCATCATGGCTGGTTTCGCCGCTGCCTTGAGCGAAGACGACATGCGCAACATCGCGGCCTACCTCAGCACCACCAAGGCCAAACCAGGGTTCGCCAAAGACAAAGAACTCGCAGCCTTGGGCGAAAAAATCTACCGTGGTGGCGTGGCCGATCGCCAAATCCCAGCCTGTGCCGGTTGCCACAGCCCCAATGGTGCAGGCATTCCCGCCCAATACCCCCGTTTGAGCGGTCAGCATGCCGACTACACCATCTCTCAATTGACCCAATTCCGTGACGGCGTGCGCAAAAACAGCTTGCAAATGAACCAAGTGGCCGCCAAGCTCAACGACCGTGAAATCAAAGCCTTGGCCGACTACATGGCCGGTTTGAACTGAGCAGCCAGTCTTCTCTTTCCCAAAGGCTGGCCTGTGCCAGCCTTTTTTATTGCCCGACACCAGGAGCCAGCACCATGTTGATCAAGACCCCAAACAGTGGTTTCAACCATGCGACCAGCAGTGACATCACGCCAGCCGCTGTCTACCAACAGCGCCGCGACTTCATCCAGCGACTGAGCGGGCTGGGCTTGGCTGCAATGGGCATGCCAACCTGGGTGGGCGCTCAAAACGCACCGCGCCCTGGGGCATTGCCTGCCTTGAACGCCCAAACGTCCACCGTGGCCGGCGCCATGACCAGCGAGATGCTGACTCCCTACAAAGACGCCACCACTTACAACAACTTTTATGAATTTGGCACCGACAAATCCGACCCGGGCCGCAACGCGCACACCCTGAAAACCTCGCCGTGGAGCGTCGAGATTGAAGGCTTGGTGAAAAAACCAGGCCGCCTGAATTTGGAAGACCTGCTCAAACTCAGCCCCATGGAAGAACGCATCTACCGCATGCGCTGTGTCGAAGGTTGGTCCATGGTCTTGCCTTGGGTGGGTTACTCGCTATCGGAGTTGATCAAGAAAGTCGAACCCCTGGGCAGCGCCAAGTATGTAGAGTTCGTCACCTTGGCCGACCCGAAAACCATGCCTTATGTGGGCTCGCGTGTTTTGAGTTGGCCCTATGTGGAAGGTTTGCGCCTGGACGAGGCCATGCACCCGCTCACCTTGCTCACCTTTGGCATGTACGGCGAGGTACTCCCCAAGCAAAACGGTGCGCCTGTTCGATTGAACGTGCCTTGGAAATACGGCTTCAAAAATGCCAAGAGCATTGTGAAAATCCGCTTCACTGACAAGCAACCCCTGACTGCTTGGAACAAAGCCGCTGCCCACGAGTACGGTTTTTATTCGAATGTGAACCCGAATGTGGACCACCCTCGTTGGAGCCAAGCCACCGAGCGGCGCATCGGCGACGGTGGTTTGTTTGCCAAGAAGCTGAAAACCCTGATGTTCAATGGCTACGAGCCGCAGGTGGGTCAACTTTACGCAGGCATGGACCTGGCCAAAAACTTCTGAGCCACCCCATGAACTGGCGTGCCGCCTTGTTGGCCCCCTGGGTCAAGCCCGTGTGGATGCTGCTCTTGGCCCTGCCCCTGGCGTGGCTGGTGTTCGCGGCTTTCAACAACATGTTGGGTGCCAACCCGGCCGAAGCCCTGACCCGCCAAACGGGCGACTGGACCTTGCGCGGCTTGTGTCTGGTGCTGGCCATCACGCCATTGCGGGTGTTGCTCAAGGCGCCAGGTTGGCTGCGACTGCGCCGCAGCGCGGGTGTCGCCACCTTTCTGTATGCCGTGCTGCACGCGCTTTGTTATGCCTGGTTCGACCAGGGCTTGGAGCTGGACGAGATCTTGCGCGACATCGTGAAGCGTCCCTTCATTTGGTTGGGTTTCAGCAGTTTCGTCCTGATGCTGCCCTTGGCGTTCACCTCGAACAACCTGTCGATTCGCTGGATGGGTGGGCGGCGTTGGCAGATGTTGCACCGCTTGGTCTATGCCGCGGCTTTGCTGGCCGTGCTGCATTTTTTCTGGATGCGCACCGGCAAAAACAATTTCGACGAGGTCTGGGTCTACGCCGCTGTCTTGAGCGTCCTCATGGGCTGGCGCGTGTGGTGGTGGCGCCAAGCCTGAGCAAGGGCCATCAATCCAACAATTGCTCACCCCGCATTTGGTCTTGCACGGTTTCGCGTTGGCGGATGACATGGGCTGTTGCACCATCGACCAGCACCTCGGCTGGACGGCCTCGGGTGTTGTAGTTGCTGGCCATGCTCATGCAATAAGCGCCTGCTGACAGCACGGCCAGCATGTCGCCTGCTTGCACATGCAGACCGCGGTCGCGGCCAATCCAGTCGCCGCTTTCACACACAGGCCCCACCACGTCGTAGACCGTGGTTTGGCCAGCACGCTGGTGCAGCGGCACGATGTGGTGATACGCCTGGTACATGGCAGGGCGGGGCAGGTCGTTCATGGCGGCATCGATGATGCAAAAGTTTTTTTGCTCACCCGGCTTGATGAACTGCACCTCGGTCAGGCACACGCCTGCATTGCCCACCAGCGAGCGGCCGGGCTCGATCATGAGTGGGCGATCGCCAAAACCGCGTTCATCCAAGCGTGCCAACAAACGGGACCACAAGGCATCTGCGGCAGGTGGGGTGTCGCCGTTGTAATCAATGCCCAAGCCGCCGCCAAAGTCCAGGTGGTGGATCGGGATGCCTGCAGCCTCGATCTGCTCAACCAAGTCGAGCACCTTGTCCAAAGCGTCCAAGTAAGGCTCGCTGGTGGTGATTTGCGAGCCGATGTGGCAGTCGATGCCCACCACCTTCAAACCCGGCAAAGAAGCCGCGTGTTGGTAGGCCTGCAAGGTGCGTTCATGCGCCACACCGAACTTGTTGCCTTTGAGGCCGGTGGAGATGTAGGGATGGGTTTTCGGATCCACATTCGGGTTGACGCGGATGCTGACCGGCGCCACTTTGCCGCAGGCCAGCGCCACCTCGTTGAGCACATCCAACTCGGCTTCACTTTCCACATTGAAGCAGGCGATGCCGGCTTGCAAGGCCTGCTGCATTTCAGCGCGGCTTTTGCCCACACCCGAAAAAATCACGTCTTGGGCCTGGCCACCAGCAGCCAGCACCCGGGCCAATTCGCCACCTGAGACGATGTCAAAACCACAACCGGCTTGGGCAAACACCTGCAACACACCCAGCGAGGAGTTGGCTTTCATGGCGTAGTGCACCTTGGCTTGGCGCCCCTGGAAAGCACGCTGATAGGCCGCCAAAGCACTCAACATGGCGGCTTTGGAGTACACAAACAAAGGCGTGCCGAGTTGCTGGGCCACGTCTTGCAGCGCCACGTCTTCAAGGTGCAAGGCGTTGTCGCGGTAGGCCACGAAGGGCGCACCAGGGAGTGTGGGTGTGGTCATGGTGTCGGGGGTAACAAGACTTTGGGGAATTGCGCACGGTCTTGGGCTTCAGGGTCGGTGGGGAGGTACAACTCACCTTTTTGCCCGCACCCACTGAGCAGCATGGCCATGCCGCTGAGCAGAACAAGCAGGCTGCCTAGAATCTGTTTTTTCATTGCTGAAATTGTACCCAGCCCACCCCATGACCGACCTTGAATTTTTGAACCACGCCGAAGCCTTGCTGCAAAGCCTGGAAGCCAACTGTGACCGCTTGAACGACGACGCGGACCATGACATCGACAACCAGCGGGTGGGCGGCATGATCACCCTCACGTTCACCAACCGCAGCCAAATCATTGTGAATTTGCAAAAGCCCTTGCAAGAGGTGTGGCTGGCCGCGCAAAGCGGGGGCTACCACTACCGGTTTGATGGCCAGCATTGGCAAGACACCAAAGGGCAGGGCGAGTTTTGGCAGCAACTCAGCCAAGACGCCAGCCAGCAAGCAGGCATGGCCCTGCGCTTCACTCCTTGAACAGGTCGAGTATTTTTTTCTTTTCAGGGTCTGGCACGTCAGCTTCTGTGGGTTTGCCGTCCAGACCCAAGCTCGACACCCCTGAGCTTTTGCTGAATTCCTGGAAGTACCAATCATGGTCCTCGTACACCACGCCTGATGGCACCGGCATGTAGGTGGTGGGTGTGTTTTTGAGCGCGTGTTGCATGTAGCTGATCCACACCGGCAAACTCAAGCCGCCACCGGTTTCGCGGTCGCCGAGTTTGCGGGGGGTGTCATAGCCAATCCACGTGACGGCGGTGAGTGTTGGGTTGTAACCTGCGAACCAGGCGTCCATCGAATCGTTGGTGGTGCCGGTCTTGCCATAGATGTCGTTGCGCTTCAACACCTGTTGCGCTTTGGCGGCCGTACCCGAGCGGGTGACCTCTTGCAACAAATGGCTCATCAAAAACGCATTGCGTGGTTCGATGGCACGTGAGCGCTCGTCCAATTCGATCGGGGTGTAGTTGGACAGCACCTTGCCCAAAGGGTCGGTGACCTTGGTAATCAGGTAGGGTTTGACCAAATAGCCGCCATTGGCAAACACCGAATAACCCAGCGCCACTTGCATGGGGGTGACCGAACCCGCACCCAAGGCCATGGTCAAGTAGGCCGGGTGCTTGTCAGGGTCAAAGCCAAAGCGGCTGATCCAGTTTTGCGCGTTTTGCGGCCCCACGGCTTGCAAGATGCGGATCGACACCATGTTTTTCGACTTGGCCAAGGCGGTTTTCAAAGGCATCACGCCCTCGAACTTGCCGTCGTAGTTTTTCGGCTCCCAAGCTTGGCTGCCGGTGACGCTGGCATCAAAAAACAAGGGGGCGTCGTTGACCATGGTGGTGGGGTTGAAGCCTTTTTCCAGTGCGGCCGAGTAGATGAAAGGCTTGAAGCTGGAGCCCGGTTGGCGCCAAGCTTGGGTCACATGGTTGAATTTGTTTTTGTCGAAATCGAAACCACCCACCAGCGAGCGGATGGCTCCGTCACTGGGGTCGAGCGCTACGAACGCCCCTTCCACCTCGGGCAATTGGGTCAAGGCCCAGTCCCCTTTGGCGGTTTTGCTCACCCGCACCACGGCGCCGGGGCGCAGCTTGATGTTGGGCGGCGCTTTGTCCGACAAACCTGATTGCACAGGTTTCAAACCCTCGCCGGTGATCTCCAGCACCTCGCTGTTTTGCCGCATCACCCGCACCTTTTTCGGGGCAGCTTCCAGCACCACGGCCGCCAGCAAATCGCCCTTGTCACCGGCCTCAATCAAGGCTTCATCGATGTCGTCTTCGAGCTCACGCGCATCGGTGGGCAGGGTGATGAATTTTTCCGGACCACGGTACACCTGGCGCAACTCGTAGTCGAGGATGCCACGTCGCAGCGCTTGGTAAGCCACTTCCTGGTCTTCGGCTTTGATGGTGGTGTAGACATTCAAACCCCGCGTGTAAATGTCAGGGCCGTACTGCGCGAACATCAGTTGGCGCGCCATCTCGGCCACATACTCGGCATGGGTGCTGGTGTGGGTGGTGACGCTGCGGATTTTCAATTCTTCGGCTTTGGCCGCTGTGGCTTGCTCGGCGGTGATGAAGCCGTTGTCTTGCATGCGTTCGATGATGTAGAGCTGGCGAGAGCGCGCCCGCTTGGGGTTGTTGATCGGGTTGTACGCCGAGGGTGCTTTGGGCAAACCAGCCAGCATGGCGGCTTCAGCGATGCTCAAGTTTTGAATCGGTTTGCCAAAGTAGGTTTCTGCGGCTGCGGCAAAGCCATAGGCGCGGTGACCTAAGAAAATTTGGTTCAAATAAATTTCAAAAATCTGGTCTTTGGTCAGCAAATGCTCAAGCTTGTAGGTCAGCAGCAGTTCGTAAATTTTGCGGGTGAAGGTTTTTTCGGACGACAGGTAAACATTGCGCGCCACTTGCATGGTGATGGTGGACGCACCTTGGCTTTTGGCGCGGCCCACATTGGCCAAGCTGGCGCGTGCCAAGCCGATGTAATCCACCCCCCCGTGTTGGTAAAAGCGTGCATCTTCAATTGACAGCACTGCGTTTTTCACCACTGGTGGAATGTCTTTGAAAGGGATGAGTTTGCGGCGCTCTTCGCCAAATTCGCCAATCACCTTGCCCTCGACAGAGAACACCCGCATGGACAACTTGGGGCGGTAATCGGCCAACTCTGAAATATCGGGCAACTGCGGGTAGGCCATGGCCAGTGCAACGCCCACGAGCAACACGATGGCTGCCAAACCGGCCGCCGACAAACCCACGAACCACACGAAAAAACTGCCCAGCACACGCCATAAATGGCTGGCCGCTGTCGCGCTGGGTTCTGCTTTGCTGGGCGCGGCAGGGGGTTGTTGTGGGGGCATGGGGTGGGGCAGGCGCTGGCGGCCTGTTGGAGAGGAGTTGAGTGGATTGTAAAAAAAACGCCAGTGTGGCTTCCACGTGGCCCCACTCAGCGCTTTTACAACCTGCACATCGTCACTCGGCACAAGGAACACATCATGAAACGGCTGCATCTGTCCCGCACACCGCGCCTGGGTTTGGGCTTGCTGTGGACCGAGCGAGGTCTGGGGTTGTCGCAAAGCCAAGCCAGTTCTGCACCAGGGTCTGCCCAGCAGTCTTGGCATTGGCAAGCCCTGAGCGAGCGTGAGCGCGCCTTCAAGAAGACCGCCCCTTGGCCCGATCCAGCGCATTTGCGCATGGCACGCTTGCGCAGCGGCTTTCAGGCACAGGCTTTGGCCCTGGCGGTGCCAGAGTCCCAACTCCAGCGCTTGAGCTTGTCACTCGAGCCGGACTTGTCACCCAAGCAAATGCACGCGCACATCCAAACCAAGTTGAGTGATGTGCTGCCTTGGCCCGTGGCGGACACCATTTGGGACTTTCAACTCGCCAGCCACGACACCCCCGAGCGCGCTAAACCGCATGGGCCCGCTTGGTTGCAAGCGGCCATGCAGGCCCAACCCCAACAAACGGTGGATGTGGTGGCCACGCCCCGTGCTTGGGTGCTGGCCTGTGAGGCCTGGTGCCGATCCGCTGGGTTGGCCTTGGTGCGTCTGGAGCCCCCTTGGCAGGCAGATGCCCGTTGGCAAAGCCATGGCACCGAACAAAGCGGCATGTCGTCATTGCCCCTGCCCGACTCCGATTTGTCGGCGCACCAGCAGGCGGTGTTGGGTGGATTGGCGCTGGGCGTGGTGATGCCATGAGCACCAGCGCCTTCAATCTCCTGCCCTGGCGTGAACGCCTGCGTTGGCAAACCATGCGGCGCTGGCGCTGGGGTTTGTTGCTAAGCTTGCTGGTCAGTGCCATGGGTGTGCTGTGGTTGGACCATGTGTTGGACGCTGCTTGGCAGCAACAGCTGGCGCAACGACAAAGTTGGCAAGACCAAACAAACCGGTTGCAAACCGCCTTGGCAGATGCGCCTCTGTGGGCGCAGCGGCAACAGGATGCGGAGCGTGTCAAAGCGCAATGGCGCCATTGGCAAGACAGGCAACACCAAGCTTGGCAGGTGTTGCGTCAGGTGTTGGCGGTGCCACCTCGCGGTGTTCAGATCGAGCAGGTGGTGTGGCGCGATCAGCAATTGCAAATCACTGGTTGGGCGATCAGTGCCGCCCATCTGCAACCGTGGCAAGACCAGTTGCCAGCGCAGCGTGTCGATTGGCAACCCCAGGTCTGGCGAGAGACCCATGGATGGGGCTGGCGACAGCATCGGTTTGGTTTGACGCGGCAAGAGGGGGGTGGCACATGAACAGCTGGTGGCGCTCACCTTGGCCCCAGTGGCGCAGCCATTGGCATGTGTTGCACGCCTGGCCGGTTTCGGCACAAGTGCTGGTGTTGTGGGTGTGCAGCCTGTGCCTGACATGGGGTGTGTCCCTGTTGTATTCACAGCAGGCCTGGCAAGCTTGGTGGTCAGCGGAAGAAGAGACCTTGGCTTGGCAAGCCAGCATCGATCAGTTGCACACCCAGGTGCAAGCCCACCAAGCGCGGGTGGCGAGCTTGAACAAGCAAGTGCATCCTTCTGGCGCGCAAATGCCCATTTGGCAAATCAACAGTCCGGTGTCAACAAAGCCCCAAGACAGTCCACCACAAGAGGACGCGCCAAGTCTTCGCGCCGCATGGCTGATGCTGGCCAAAGCGCACGGCCTGCAAGTTCCACCTTCTGTGGATGAGCACAACACACTGTGGATCGGTCCCTTGCCGCATTTGTTGGCCGCTTGGCAACGATTGCCGCAGACCCTGCCGCACCATGCCATGGCAGCATTTGAATTGAGCCTGTTGCCCGGCACCAACCAGCTGGAACTCGGCGTCACTTGGTTGGCTTGGGCGGATGCGCCCCGCATGGACAAGACCGCGGTGTTGACCAGCGGTCGAACACGTCCAGCAGCTGTTCTGACCTCAGACAACCGAGCCGAGTCGCAGGTGTTGCACAACCCCTTTGCCAGTGACGGTTTGCGCAGTGCGCTGCCCACCTCGGTTCGATCCGCCACACCAAGTGCCTTGACGGGCATACCGCTGTCGGCCATGCGCTGGACGGGCATGCTGCAGCAAGCGGGCAGGGCACAGGCCTTGGTTGTGCATGCGGGTCAGATTCACCCTGTGCAGCTGGGCCAGGCCATGGGGCAAGACTTTGGCGAGGTGGTGCAGATTTCGCCCGACCATGTGCTGCTGCGCGAATGGCATGTCAATGCCTTGGGGCAATGGCAAATGCAGCACACCCGTTTTCCCAGCAAGGAGGCACCATGAGGCCATGGCTTTGGGTCTGCGTTGGCTTGGTTTGGTGCCAAGCGGGTGCCCAGACCCTGCAACCGACGCCGGTGTTCACCGGCAAACCCATCACCATGCAGTTTCAAAACATCGATCTGCGGGCCGCTTTGCAAATCATTGCCGATGTCAGTGGTCACAACCTGGTGCTCGCTGATGGTGTGAGCGGCAGCTTGAGCCTGCGCTTGCAAGATGTGCCCTGGGATCAAGCGCTGCACACCATCTTGCAAACCAAGGGCTTGGGACGGCAACAGATCGGCCAGGTGTGGTGGGTGGCACCCCTGAGCGAATTGGCGGCACGCGACAAATTGGCCTTGGAAAACCGAGCCGCGATGCAAGTCCTCGAACCTGTGCAAACCCGTTCATTCGCCCTCAACTATGCCAAGGCGGTCGATATGTTGGGTCCTTTGTTGAGCACCGCCAACCCGGTGCCTGGTGTGGTGTCGCCGCGCTTGCTCAGTCCCCGCGGCAGTGCATTGGCCGATCTGCGCACCAACCAATTGTTTGTCACTGACATCCCGGAGCGATTGGCCCAAGTGGCCTTGTTGATCGAGCGCATTGATGTGCCCCAACGCCAGGTGCTGATCGAGGCGCGCATCGTCGAGGCCTCGGACAACTTTGCTTCGTCCCTTGGGGTGCGTTTGTCGGTCAACAGCAGCACGCCCAACATCAATCTACCCGCCAGCAATTTGCAAGGTTCAGAAGCGGCCAGTGCGGCGTTTTCTTTGTTCAATGCCAGCGCGACCCGGCGTCTGGGTTTGGCCCTCTCGGCCTTGGAGACCGAGGGTTTGGGCCGGGTGGTGGCCAGTCCGCGCTTGGTCACAGCTGATCAAGCCAAGGCGGTCATCGAGCAAGGCACCGAGTTGCCTTACACGCTGGCGGGGGCCAATGGCGCCACCTCGATTGCGTTTCGCAAGGCCAATTTACGCCTGGAGGTCACGCCACACATCACGCCCGAGGGCAGCATCACCATGAACCTGGAGGTGCACAAAGACAGCGTGGGCCAAAGCACGCCAGCCGGCTTTGCCATCGACACCAAGCATGTCAGCACGCAGGTGCGGGTGGAGGATGGCGGCACGGTGATGATTGGCGGTATTTTTGAAACCAGCGAGAGCGGCAACCGGGCGGGTGTTCCCGGTTTGCGGGATTTGCCCGCCTGGTCCTGGTTGTTTGGCAACCGCACCCGTCGCCAGAGCAAGCAAGAGTTGCTGATCTTCCTAAGCCCTAAAATGCTCGAGCAACGTGCCTCAGCACCTTGAGAAAGCAATCTATCGTGTTGGCATTGGTGGGCATGCCGGGCAGCGGCAAATCGACAGTTGGACGGCAACTCGCACGCAAATTGGGTGTGGGTTTTGTGGACACCGACCAGGTCATCGAAATGCGCATCGGTTGCAGCATCCGTGAGTTTTTCGAGCGTGAGGGTGAAGCCGCTTTCCGCGACATCGAGACCCAGGTGCTGGATGACATGACCCGCACCGCCTGCGGCGTGATGGCCACCGGCGGTGGCGCGGTGCTGCGAGACGGCAACCGAGCCTTGCTGCGCGAGCGCTCCCAAGTCATTTACCTGCGTGTACAACCCGAAGAGATTTACCGCCGTTTGCGCAACGACAGCCAGCGCCCTTTGCTGCAAGTAGAGGACCCGAAAGGCAGGATCAAAGAATTGTTCAAAGAACGCGACCCGATTTACCAAGCCAGTGCCCATTTTGTGATTGAAACCAGCCGACCTCGGATTCCCACCATGGTCACCATGATCGTGAGCCAACTCGAACTCGCAGGCCTCCTGCCCATGGAGAGTGCCGCATGAACCAAGTGCATATTGCTTTGGGCGATCGAAGCTACGACATTCGTATCGACTCAGGTTTGCTGTCTTTGGCCAGCGCCTGGCAAGGCCTGCCCCGTGCAAGCACGGCCTTGATCGTCACCAACGACACCGTAGGCCCTTTGTACGCCGCAGATTTGCAGCGCAGTTTGGCCGCCCACTACCCCAAGGTGCTCACCCTGAGCCTGCCCGATGGCGAGGCCTACAAAACCTGGGAAACCTTGCAAAGCATTTTCGATGTCCTCCTAGAGAACGCCTGCGACCGCAAAACCGTGTTGTTCGCACTGGGTGGTGGTGTGGTCGGTGACATCACCGGGTTTGCCGCGGCTTGCTACATGCGCGGCGTGCCGTTTGTACAGGTGCCCACCACCTTGCTGGCGCAGGTCGATTCTTCGGTGGGTGGCAAAACCGCCATCAACCATCCCATAGGCAAAAACATGATCGGCGCGTTCTACCAGCCCGAACGCGTGGTCTGCGATCTGCACACCTTGCAAAGCCTGCCCGCAAGAGAGTTGAGCGCGGGTTTGGCCGAGGTCATCAAATACGGCCCCATCGCCGACATGGCTTTCCTCAACTGGATCGAGCAGCACATGGCCGACTTGCTGGCGCGGGACCCACAAGCATTGGCTTACGCGGTGCAGCGCAGTTGCGAGATCAAAGCCCATGTGGTGGGCCAAGACGAGCGTGAATCGGGCTTGCGGGCGATTTTGAATTTCGGCCACACCTTTGGCCACGCCATTGAAGCGGGCTTGGGTTTTGGCGAGTGGTTGCATGGCGAGGCCGTGGGTTGCGGCATGGTCATGGCTGCGCAGTTGTCGCACCGACTGGGTTTGGTGGACGCGGCCTTCACCGAGCGACTCACCGCCCTCATTGCCCGCGCTGGTTTGCCCACCGTCGGCCCTGATTTGGGCGCCGAGGCCTATTTGCACCACATGCGGGTGGACAAGAAAGCCGAGGCAGGCGACATCCGATTTGTGCTGATCGACCCACCTGGGACAGCGGTGGTGCGTGGTGCGCCCGACGCCTTGGTGGCCGAGGTGGTGCTGGCCTGTTGCCAGGCATGACCAGCGGTTTGCTCGAGTTGCCCGCACCGACCGAAGCCCCTGGTTTGGCGGTCTATGCCTGCCATCCTCAGCAGTCACGTGGTCGTCGCCATGCCGAGCCGCCAGCCCCGACCCGCAACGCTTTTCAGCGCGACCGCGACCGCATCGTGCATTCCACCGCGTTTCGCCGCTTGGTCTACAAAACCCAGGTTTTCCTGAACCATGAAGGCGATTTGTTCCGCACCCGGCTCACCCACAGCTTGGAGGTGGCGCAGTTGGGGCGTTCACTGGCCCGTGCTTTGGGCTTGCACGAGGACCTGGTGGAAGCGATTGCCTTGGCTCACGACCTGGGGCACACGCCGTTTGGCCATGCCGGGCAAGACGCTTTGAATGACTGCATGGCACCTTTTGGGGGGTTCGAGCACAACCTGCAAAGCCTGCGTGTGGTCGATGGTTTGGAGCACCGTTACCCAGAGTTCGATGGGTTGAATTTGTGTTTTGAAACCCGCGAAGGCATTTTGAAACACTGTTCCCAGCGCAACGCCCAGCTGCTGGAACTGCAAGAGCCGGGCGGTGTGGGGGCTCGTTTTTTGCACAAAGGCCAGCCCAGCTTGGAAGCGCAGTTGTGCAACCTGGCCGACGAGATGGCTTACAACGCCCACGACATCGACGACGGTGTGCGTTCCGGCCTGATCAGCTTGGTGCAGCTGCAAGAGGTGCCCTTGTTTGACACCTACCGCCGCCAGGTACAGGCCGAGTTCAGTCAACTTTCGGGCAGGCGTTTGCTCTACGAAAGCATCCGCCGCATGCTGAGTGATCAGGTGTATGACGTGTTGCGCACCACCCAAGCCGCGCTGCAACGGCATGCGCCGGTTTCAGCTGATGAGGTGCGTCAACTGCCGCCCTTGGTGCAGTTCAGCGCTGAGATGAAGGCTGCGTCAGCATCCCTGAAAACTTTTTTGCTGCACCAGCTCTACCGCCATCCGCAGGTGCTGCAAACCACCGAGTGGGCCAAGCAAGTGGTGAGCGAGTTGTTCGAGGCTTATCTGGCCGACCCGCACACCCTGCCTGATAACCATGCCTCGCGTGACAACTTGCCGCGCACCGTGGCCGATTACATCGCGGGCATGACCGACCGGTTTGCCACACGCGAACATGCGCGTTTGACCGGTCAAAGCCCACCGCTTCACCTCCAAGCACCATGAGCACACCACCACCCGCTGAGACAGAGCGCATCGCCATTGAAGACACCCAGTTGTGGCTGACCCGCGCTGTGGTGGGTCTGAACCTGTGCCCGTTTGCCAAGGCGGTGATGGCCAAAGGTCAGGTGCGCTATGTGGTGACCGAACTCAGCGACCCCGAGCAGGTCTTGAAGCTGCTGCAAACCGAGATGCAATTCTTGGTGGACGCCGACCCCCATACCTTGGACACCACCTTGCTGATCGCGCCCTATTTATTGCCCGACTTTTTGGACTTCAACGAATTTTTGTTCGATTGCGACGCGGTGCTGCGCGGCATGGACTTGGAGGGCGTGCTGCAAATCGCCGACTTTCACCCGGGCTACCAGTTTGCGGGGACTGCGCCCGATGATGTGGACAACCTCACCAACCAGTCGCCTTACCCCATGCTGCATGTGTTGCGCGAAGACAGTGTGAGCCGCGCGGTGGAGGCCTTTCCCGATGCCGCCCTGATTTACGACCGCAACACCGCCTTGCTGCGCGAGATGGGTGTGGCGGGTTGGTTGGCCTTGGGTATGCAAGCGAGGTTGTATGGCTAAGCCTGTCCAAGACCCCAGTGCGCAGTTAGACCTGCGCCCCGGCCAGTCCATCGAGTTGCTCAAAGCGCTGCACATCCTCACCCGCGACGGCAAGATCAACCAAGATTCACGCCGCAAGTTGAAACAGGTCAACCACCTGTTTCAGTTCATCGAAAAATTACTAAAAGAACTGCCCGTCACCGAGCAGGGCCCTACCTTGGCCGACCACGGCGCTGGCAAGTCGTATTTGGGTTTCATCATCTACGACTTGTTTTACAAGAGCTTGGGTCGTGGGCGAATTTATGGCATTGAGACGCGCAGCGAGTTGGTCGAGTCGTCCACCGTTTTGGCCAAGCGCCTGGGGTTTGACCGCATGACGTTTCTCAACCTGAGCGTGGCCGAGTCTGCCCACAGCGATGCATTGCCTGCGCAGATCGATGTGGTGACCGCGCTGCACGCCTGCGACACCGCCACCGATGACGCGATTGCGTTTGGCTTGCAGAAAAAAGCCCAGTGCATGGTGTTGGTGCCTTGCTGTCAGGCCGAGTTGGCCCGTTCATTGAATCACAACAAAGCACTGAATTTGCAGCGCACCCCCTTGGCCGAGTTGTGGCGCCACCCGTTGCACACCCGCGAGATGGGCAGCCAGCTGACCAATGTGTTGCGCTGCTTGTACCTGGAATCGCAGGGCTACAAGGTCACCGTCACCGAGTTGGTGGGCTGGGAGCACAGCATGAAGAACGAACTCATCTTGGCGGCGTACACCGGGCAGCCCAAGAAAAGCGCGGCAGACCGCTTGCAAGCCTTGCTCCTTGAATTTGGTTTGGAAAACCTGAAACCTCGTTTCGGATTGTCAATTTGAGCATTATTTGTATAGCTTTTTGATTAAATAAGTCATTAACATGGCATGCCTGATCGAAAGGGCTGCCTCATGAACATCCTCCTCACAGGTGCCTTTGGCAACATTGGCATCAGCACCTTGAAAGCCTTGGCTGGTCGTGGTCATCGCGTGCGTTGCTTCGATTTACCCACCCGTGCCAACCATCTGTTGGCCGCGAAATTTGCCAAGGGTTTGGAGGTGTGTTGGGGGGACATTCGCCACATGGAAGATGTGCAGCAGGCTGTGCAAGACCAGGACTTGGTGTTGCATTTGGCCGCCATCATCCCCGAGTTGTCACACACCGGTCAACACAGCGAAAAAGACCCGATCTTGGCCCATGCGGTCAATGTGGGTGGCATCCGCAACCTGGTCGAGGCCCTGCAAGCCATGCCCGTGCCGGCCCGCATCATCTTCAGTTCCACCTTGCATGTGTATGGGCGCACCCAGCATTTGCCGCCGCCGCGCACCACGGGCTGCCCACTCAGTCCGGTTGAAAACTATGCCAAGCAAAAAGTCATTTGCGAGCAAATTTTGCGCGACAGCGGATTGCAATGGGCGGTGTTTCGCTTGGGCGCGGCCATCCCCGTGCGCTTGGTGTTCGACCGGGCCATGTTCCTCATCCCCCAGCACAACCGCATCGAGTTTGTGCACACCCGCGATGTCGGCTTGGCGCTGGCCAATGCTGTCGACAAAGACACCATCTGGCGCATGGTGTGGTTGATCGGTGGGGGTGCACGCTGCCAAATGACCTACGGCTGCATGATCAACCAGGTCATGGCCATGCTGGGTCAAAAGCCTTTGCCGTCGGCCATTTTCAGCAAGGTGGATTACAGCGTCGACTGGTTGGACACATCGGCCAGCCAGCAGTTGCTGCGGTATCAGCAACGCACTTTTGAAGACTATGTGAGCGAGTTGCACACCAAGTTGGGTGACAAGGTGTATTGGATTCGCAAGCTGCGGCCTTTGGTGCGGCAGGCCTTGTTGCTGCGCGCTGTCTTGCCCTGAACGTTTCAGTTCGAAGACAAGGTCAACAGACCGGGCAACACGGCTTGCCACTCGGCATCTGGCACACGGGGCAGGTTCCCCGCCAAGGCTGCTTTGCACATGCGCTGCAAGGTGTCCCCATGTGGCAACACCGTGCCCGCAAAACGCACTTGGTGTTGGGCATCGGCCAGCAGCAGGGTGGGGAAATTTTCAATGTCCAGGTCTTGCAGCAAATCGTCGTGCGCCTCGACATCGACCCACACAAAACGGGCTTGGGGCATGTCGATGGCAAGTTGATTGAACAGCGGTTGGTACTCGCGGCAAGTGCCACACCATTCGGCGCACAAGCAAAACACCCAGAGCGCTGGCGTTGTGGCGGAGGCACTGGATGAAGTCATGCGCAGAATGTTAATCGACCTGCCACGCTAACATGACCCCATGGCCCGTCTGCCCCGTCTCACCCTTGCTGGCTACCCGCATCACATCATCCTGCGGGGCAACAACCGGCAACACATTTTCATGGACACCAGCGACTTTCAAGGCATGTTGGCGCTGCTGGCCACCCATGCCAAGGCGCAGGGTGTCGAGGTCCATGCCTATGTGCTGATGAACAACCATCTGCACCTGCTGCTCACGCCATCGCAAGACAAGGCCTTGCCTTTGATGATGCAAGCCGTGGGTCGCAACTATGTGCTGTCTTTCAACAAGCGACACGGGCGCACGGGTACTTTGTGGGAGGGGCGTTACCGCTCCACCCTCATCCAAACCGATCGCTACCTGCTGGCCTGCATGGCTTACATCGACCTCAACCCGGTGCGGGCCGGCATGGTGGCGCAGGCCGCGGACTACCCCTGGTCCAGCCATGCGCATTACACCGGTGCGCGCCAAGACGCTTGGCTGACACCCCATGCCTTGTACTGGGCTTTGGGCAACACGCCCTTCGCCAGGGAGTTGGCCTACGCCGAGCTGGTTCAAGCGGGTGTTGAGACACAGCAGCAGCAGGCGCTCACGTCTTCTACCCTGAATGGTTGGGCTCTGGGTGAGGATCACTTCGTGAGCCAACTCCAGCATCTCACACCGCGGCGGGTGAAACCCACGCCAGCGGGTCGGCCTGTCCGGAAAAGGGCTTTGGAGGACTGATTCTTCTGTCCCCAATTTAATAACCGATTTAACTTATCGGGAATTAATTGGAATCTGACCCCAATTAATTTCTTTGAAAACCATGCTGCGGTGCACTATGCTTAGCGCCCTTGATTGAGATAACGAAGGAAAAGCGCCATGCAGCAGTCATTCACCGAGGGTTTGTACCAGGCCAACCAAGAGCACGATGCTTGCGGTGTGGGTTTTGTGGCGCACATCAAAGGGCACAAAACGCATGCCATCGTCAGCCAAGCGCTGAAGATTTTGGAAAACCTGGACCACCGTGGCGCGGTCGGTGCAGACGCCCTGATGGGTGACGGCGCAGGCATTTTGATTCAGCTGCCCGACGCGCTGTACCGCGAAGACATGGCCAAGCAAGGCGTGAACCTGCCCCCGCAAGGCGAGTACGGTGTCGGCATGGTGTTTTTGCCCAAAGAAAATGCGTCACGCTTGGCCTGTGAGCAAGAACTCGAGCGTGCCATCCGCGCCGAGGGCCAAGTGCTGTTGGGCTGGCGCGATGTGCCGGTGAATGCCGACATGCCCATGTCACCCACGGTGCGGGCCAAAGAACCAGTCATTCGCCAAGTGTTCATCGGCCGTGGCAACGACGTCATCGTGCAAGACGCCTTGGAGCGCAAGCTGTACGTCATCCGCAAAACCGCCAGTGCGGCCATCTCGCACCTGAACCTCAAGCACGGCAAAGAGTATTACGTGCCCAGCATGTCCAGCCGCACCGTCATTTACAAAGGCTTGTTGCTGGCCGACCAGGTGGGCACCTATTTCCAAGACCTGCAAGACGAGCGCTGTGTGTCTGCTTTGGGTTTGGTGCACCAGCGTTTTTCCACCAACACCTTCCCTGAGTGGCCGCTGGCCCACCCCTACCGCTATGTGGCGCACAACGGCGAGATCAACACCGTCAAGGGCAACTACAACTGGATGAAAGCGCGCGAAGGCGTGATGTCGTCCGCGGTGCTGGGTGCCGACTTGCAAAAGCTCTACCCCATCAGCTTTGCCGACCAGTCCGACACCGCCACCTTTGACAACTGCCTCGAGTTGCTGACCATGGGCGGTTACCCCTTGAGCCAAGCGGTGATGATGATGATTCCCGAGCCTTGGGAAAACCACAGCACCATGGACCCACGTCGCCGTGCGTTCTATGAATACCACGCCGCCATGTTGGAGCCATGGGACGGCCCCGCCTCCATTGTGTTCACTGACGGTCGCCAAATCGGTGCCACCTTGGACCGCAACGGTCTGCGCCCCTCGCGCTACTGCATCACCGACGACGACCTGGTGATCATGGGTTCTGAGTCGGGTGTGTTGCCTGTGCCTGAGAGCAAGATTGTTCGCAAATGGCGTTTGCAGCCCGGCAAGATGTTCTTGATAGACCTTGAGCAAGGCCGCATGATCAACGACGAAGAGCTGAAGTCCGGTTTGGCCAACAGCAAGCCCTACAAACAGTGGATCGAGAACCTGCGCATCCGTTTGGACGATGTGGCCGAACACCCTGTGGGCAGCCCCGAACACAGTGGCATCTCGCTGCTGGACCGTCAACAGGCTTTTGGTTACACCCAAGAAGACTTCAAATTCCTCATGGCCCCCATGGCCGCCAACGGCGAAGAGGCCTTGGGCTCCATGGGCAATGACAGCCCCTTGGCGGTCTTGTCCGACAAAAACAAATCGCTCTACAACTACTTCAAGCAGTTGTTCGCGCAGGTGACCAACCCGCCCATCGACCCGATCCGCGAAGCCATCGTGATGTCCTTGGTGTCGTTTGTCGGCCCCAAACCCAATTTGCTCGATATCAACCAGGTCAACCCGCCCATGCGTTTGGAGGTGAGCCAGCCGGTGCTGGACTTCCAAGACATGGCCAAGTTGCGCCACATCGAGAGCATGACCCAAGGCAAGTTCAAAAGCGCCACCTTGGACATCACCTACCCGCTGTCATGGGGCCATGAAGGCGTGGAAGCCAAGCTGGCATCGCTCTGCGCCGAAGCTGTGGACCACATCAAGAGCGGTCACAACATTTTGATCATCAGCGACCGCGCCATCAGCGCCACCCAGGTGGCCATTCCCGCCCTGTTGGCCTTGTCGGCCATCCACCAGCACCTGGTCAAAGAAGGTTTGCGCACCAGCGCCGGTTTGGTGGTCGAGACTGGCTCTGCGCGCGAGGTGCACCACTTCGCGGTGTTGGCCGGTTATGGCGCAGAAGCCGTCCATCCGTATTTGGCGATGGAATCCCTGGCCACCATGCACGCCGAGTTGCCCGGTGATTTGTCGGCCGACAAAGCCATTTACAACTATGTCAAAGCGATTGGCAAGGGCTTGTCGAAAATCATGTCCAAGATGGGCGTGTCCACCTATATGTCGTACTGCGGTGCGCAGCTGTTCGAAGCGATTGGCGTCAACAGCGACACCGTGGCCAAGTACTTCACTGGCACCCCCAGCCGCGTCGAAGGCATTGGCATTTTCGACATCGCCGAAGAAGCCATCCGCATGCACCACGCGGCTTTCAGCAATGACCCCGTGTTGGCCACCATGCTCGACGCAGGCGGCGAATACGCTTGGCGCAGCCGTGGTGAAGACCACATGTGGACGCCAGACGCGATTGCCAAGTTGCAGCACAGCACCCGTGCCAACAACTTCAGCACCTACAAAGAGTACGCCCAACTCATCAACGACCAAAGCCGCCGTCACATGACGCTGCGTGGTTTGTTCGAGTTCAAGATCGATCCCGCCAAAGCCATTCCTTTGGACCAAGTGGAACCCGCATCCGAAATCGTCAAACGCTTTGCGACAGGCGCCATGTCCTTGGGCTCCATCTCCACCGAAGCCCACGCCACCTTGGCGGTGGCCATGAACCGCATCGGCGGCAAGAGCAACACTGGCGAAGGCGGTGAAGACCCTGCCCGCTACCGCAACGAACTCAAAGGCATCCCCATCAAAGCGGGAGAGTCTTTGAAGAGCGTGATTGGCGACAAGCAAGTGGAAGTGGACATGCCTTTGCTGGCTGGGGACTCGCTGCGCTCCAAGATCAAGCAAGTGGCTTCGGGTCGTTTCGGTGTCACCGCCGAATACCTCGCCAGTGCCGATCAAATCCAAATCAAGATGGCGCAAGGCGCCAAGCCCGGTGAGGGCGGTCAGTTGCCCGGCACCAAGGTGTCCGAGTACATCGGTTTCTTGCGCTACTCGGTGCCGGGTGTGGGTCTGATTTCTCCCCCACCACACCATGACATCTACTCCATCGAAGACTTGGCGCAACTCATCCACGACCTGAAAAACGTCGCGCCCCATGCCGACATCAGCGTGAAGTTGGTGTCTGAGGTGGGTGTGGGCACCATCGCTGCCGGTGTGGCCAAGTGCAAGGCCGACCATGTGGTGATCGCCGGTCACGACGGCGGCACCGGTGCATCGCCCTGGTCGTCGATCAAGCATTGCGGCAGCCCTTGGGAAATCGGTTTGGCCGAAACCCAGCAGACCTTGGTGCTCAACGGTTTGCGCAGCCGCATCCGGGTGCAAACCGACGGCCAAATGAAAACCGGCCGCGATGTGGCCATCGGCGCCTTGTTGGGTGCGGATGAATTCGGCTTTGCCACCGCACCGCTGGTGGTGGAAGGTTGCATCATGATGCGCAAATGCCACCTGAACACCTGCCCGGTGGGCGTGGCCACCCAAGACCCGGTGCTGCGTCAGAAGTTCTCTGGCAAGCCCGAGCATGTCGTCAACTATTTCTTCTTCATCGCCGAGGAAGTGCGCCAGATCATGGCGCAACTGGGCATCGCCAAGTTCGACGACCTGATTGGCCGCGCCGATTTGCTGGACATGCGCCAAGGTGTGGAACATTGGAAAGCCAAGGGCCTGGACTTCACCCGCTTGCTGGCCATGCCGCCAGTGCCCACGGGCACCGTGCTGTTCCACAACCAGATGCAAGACCATGGTTTGGACAAGTCCTTGGACAAGGTGCTGATCGAGAAAAGCCGCGCCGCCATCGACAAAGGCGAGAAAGTGCAGTTCATGGAAGTGGCGCGCAACGTCAACCGCTCGGTTGGTGCGATGTTGTCCGGTGCGCTCACCCAAGTGCGACCCGAGGGCTTGCCCGACGACACACTGCGCATCCAGTTGGAAGGCACTGGCGGTCAATCGTTTGGTGCGTTCTTGGCCAAAGGCATCACCTTGTATTTGATCGGCGACGCCAATGACTACACCGGCAAAGGTTTGTCGGGTGGCCGTGTGGTGGTGCGTCCCAGCTTGGACTTCAGAGGCGAGGCGGTGGCCAACACCATCGTCGGCAACACCGTGTTGTATGGCGCGACCAGTGGCGAGGCGTTTTTCAGCGGCGTGGCCGGTGAGCGTTTCGCAGTGCGTTTGTCAGGCGCCACGGCGGTGGTTGAAGGCACCGGCGACCACGGTTGCGAGTACATGACCGGCGGCACCGTCGCTGTGCTGGGCAACACCGGTCGCAACTTTGCCGCCGGCATGAGCGGCGGCGTGGCTTATGTGTATGACGAAGACGGCCAGTTCGACAAACGTTGCAACACCGCCATGGTCAGCATGGAGAAAGTACTGACCGAGAAAGAGCAAGCCGCTGATGTGCCGCAGGCCTTGTGGCACCGAGGTCAAAGCGACGAAGCACAACTCAAGAAGTTGCTCGAAGACCACCACCGCTGGACCGGTTCCAAACGGGCCCGTGCCTTGCTGGACGACTGGGCGCAAGCCCGCACCAAGTTCGTCAAGGTCTTCCCCAACGAATACAAACGCGCCCTGGGTGAGTTGGCTGCAGCCGCCACCGAGAAACCTGCCAAGGCCAAAAAAGCCACGGCCAAGTCTTGAGCGTTCACAAAGGAATCGACATCATGGGAAAAATCACTGGCTTCATGGAATTTGAGCGCATCGAAGAGGGCTACAAACCCGTCCCTGAGCGCTTGAAGCATTACAAAGAGTTTGTCATCGGCTTGAGCCCCGAGCAGGCCAAAACCCAAGCGGCGCGTTGCATGGACTGCGGCACACCGTTTTGCAACAACGGCTGCCCCGTCAACAACATCATCCCCGACTTCAACGACCTGGTGTTCAGCAACGATTGGCACAACGCTTTGACCGTGCTGCACAGCACCAACAACTTCCCCGAGTTCACCGGCCGCATTTGCCCCGCCCCTTGCGAGGCCGCCTGTGTGGTGAACTTCAACGGCGACGCGGTGGGCATCAAGTCGATTGAGCACGCCATCATCGACCGTGGTTGGGCCGAAGGCTGGGTCAAGCCGCAAGTGGCCGCCAAGAAGACCGGCAAAAAAGTCGCGGTGGTGGGCGCGGGCCCAGCTGGCATGGCGGCTGCACAGCAGCTGGCGCGTGTCGGTCATGATGTCACCGTCTTCGAGAAGAACGACCGCGTCGGTGGCTTGCTGCGCTACGGCATCCCCGACTTCAAAATGGAAAAAAGCCACATCGACCGACGTGTCGAGCAAATGCAGGCCGAAGGCGTGGTGTTCAAAACCGGCGTGATGATTGGCACTTGGCCCAAAGACAGCAAGGTCACCAACTGGTCGAAAGAAACCATCAGCGCCGAACAGCTGAAAAAAGAATTCGACGCAGTGCTCCTCACCGGCGGTTCCGAGCAATCCCGCGACCTGCCCGTGCCTGGCCGTGAACTCGAGGGCGTGCATTTCGCCATGGAGTTCTTGCCCCAGCAAAACAAGGTGGTGGCTGGCGACAAACTGAAAGACCAACTACGCGCCGACGGCAAACACGTCATCGTCATTGGCGGTGGCGACACCGGCTCGGATTGCGTGGGCACCAGCACCCGCCACGGCGCGGCCAGCGTGACCCAGTTCGAGGTCATGCCCATGCCCCCCGAGCAAGAAGACAAGCCCATGGTCTGGCCTTACTGGCCGCTCAAATTGCGCACCAGTTCCAGCCACGAAGAGGGCGCGGAAAAAGGCGTGTTGAAGCGCGAGTTCGCCATTTCCACCAAAGCCTTCATCGGTGACAAAGGCAAGCTCACCGGTTTGACCACGGTGCATGTCGAGATGAAAGACGGCAAGCTCACCGAAATCGCGGGCACTGAAAAAGAATACAAGGCCGACATGGTGCTGCTCGCCATGGGCTTCACCAACCCGGTGGCATCGGTGCTGGAGGCGTTTGGGGTGGACAAAGACGCCCGTGGCAATGCCAAGGCGCACACCGAAGAGGGCAGTGGTTACATTACCAATGTGCCCAAGGTGTTCGCCGCTGGCGACATGCGCCGGGGACAGTCGCTGGTGGTCTGGGCCATCCGCGAAGGTCGCCAAGCAGCGCGCACGATCGACCAATTCCTGATGGGCGAGAGCGAACTGCCCCGATGAAAGACACATGACCCCTGCCCATCCATTCCTTGTTGAACTGCGCGATGTCCATTTCGGCTACGGCGAGCGCATGGTGTTGGAGGGGGTCAGTTTGCAAATCCCACGCGGGCAAGTCACCGCACTCATGGGGGCATCCGGCGGCGGCAAAACCACGGTGCTGCGCCTGATCGGTGGCCAACACCGCGCCAACACCGGCGCTGTGCTGTTCGACAGCCAAGACATCGGGCAACTGGACAAACAAGGTCTGTACCAAGCGCGTCGTCGCATGGGCATGTTGTTCCAGTTCGGTGCTTTGTTCACCGACATGAGCGTGTTTGACAACGTCGCTTTTCCCTTGCGCGAGCACCTGGACCTGCCCGAATCCATGGTGCGCGACATCGTGCTCATGAAACTGGAAGCGGTGGGTTTGCGCGGGGCGCGGGACCTGTTGCCCAGTGAAATCTCAGGCGGCATGGCGCGGCGTGTGGCGCTGGCACGGGCCATGGCGTTAGACCCCGAACTCATGATGTACGACGAACCGTTTGCGGGTCTGGACCCGATTTCTTTGGGTACGGCCGCGCGTTTGATCCGCCAACTCAACAATGCCTTGGGGCTGACCAGCATCATCGTCTCGCACGACCTGGAAGAAACCTTCCGCATCGCCGACAAGGTGGTGATCCTGGCCAACGGCCGCATCGCCGCGCAAGGCACACCCGATGAGGTGCGGCAAAGCACCGATCCCTTGGTGCACCAGTTTGTCAGTGCCGCCCCTGAAGGCCCGGTGCATTTCCATTACCCGGCAGCCACCGCAGCGCAAGACTTTGGCGTGGCACAGAAGGGACCTGTCTGATGCGTCACTTCTTGGCCACCCTCGGCTGGCGCACCCGCCAACTGCTGGCCGATATCGGCCACGCCACAGCCCTGTTTGTGCGGCTGGTATGGCTGGCTCCTGCCTGTTTGCGGCGGTTTGGGTTGGTGCGCGACCACATGCATTTTTTGGGCAACTATTCGCTGGCCATCATCGCGGTCTCGGGTTTGTTTGTTGGTTTTGTGTTGGCCTTGCAGGGTTACAACACCTTGCAAAAGTTTGGCTCGGCCTCGGCATTGGGCATGTTGGTGGCCTTGAGTTTGGTGCGCGAATTAGGTCCGGTGGTGTCCGCCCTGCTGTTCACTGGCCGTGCTGGCACCTCGCTCACTGCGGAAATTGGCCTGATGAAAGCCGGCGAGCAATTGAGTGCCATGGAGATGATGGCGATTGACCCGGTCGAGCGGATCTTGGCGCCGCGCTTTTGGGCAGGCGTGTTGGTCATGCCGATTTTGGGGGCCATCTTCAGCGCGGTCGGCATCATCGGCGGCTGGTTGGTCGGCGTGGTGATGATCGGCGTCGACCCGGGCTCGTTTTGGGGTCAAATGCGGGATGGCGTGGACGTGTGGTCTGACGTGGGCAACGGCGTCATCAAAACCCTGGTGTTTGGCGTGACCGTGAGTTTCATTGCCCTGCGTCAGGGCTATGAGGCGCAGCCCACCCCCGATGGCGTGGCGCGGGCCACCACCCGCACCGTGGTGATGGCCTCGCTCACCGTGTTGGCCCTGGATTTTGTGTTGACCGCGCTGATGTTCAAGCTGTGAAGAAGGAAGAATGACGATGCAACGCTCGAATACGGATGTCTGGGTGGGCCTGTTGGTCATGTTGGGGGCCGCGGCCTTGCTGTTTTTGGCGCTGCAATCAGCCAATTTGCTCAGCATCAGCTGGCAAAAAACCTACACCGTCAGCGCCTTGTTTGACAACATCGGCGGCTTGAAAAAACAAGCGCCGGTGAAAAGCGCAGGCGTCGTGGTGGGGCGGGTGCAAGAAATCCGCTTTGATGACAAAAGCTTCCAAGCCAATGTCATCTTGGCCATGGACACCCAGTTTGTGTTTCCCAAAGACAGCTCGCTCAAAATCCTCACCAGCGGTTTGCTGGGCGAGCAGTACATCGGCATCGAGGCCGGTGCTGACAGCGCCAATTTGGCGAACGGCGACAAAGTGCAGTCCACCCAATCAGCCGTGGTGCTGGAAAACCTGATCAGCCGCTTTTTGTACGACAAGGCCGCCGCGCCCACCGAACAACCAGGTGGCAATTGATGAATCACCAGTCCCTGTTCTGCAAGTTGCTCGTTTTGCTGTTGGTCTTGGGCAGTGTGGGTTGCGCCAGTGTCGAGGGCCAGGGCAAGCTGGCCATCGACCCGTTTGAAACCACCAACCGGCGTGTCAGTGCCTTCAACGAGCAATTGGACCAAAGCCTGGTCAAACCGGTGGCGACCACCTACAAACAGGCTGTTCCGACCTTGGTGCAAGACGGGGTGCACAACTTTTTTGGCAACCTCGGGGACATGTGGTCAACGGCCAACAACGCTTTGCAACTCAAGCCGATGGAAGCCGCTGAAACGGGCTTGCGCACAGCGGTCAACACGGTGTTTGGTGTTTACGGGTTGATTGATTGGGGCACCCGATTGGGTTTGCAACGCCACAACGCTGACTTTGGTCAAACCCTGGGTTATTGGGGCGTGCCAGCAGGCCCCTATGTGGTGTTGCCGCTGCTGGGGCCGTCCAATGTGCGCGACACGGTCGGCGTCGTCATCGATTCGCAAGAAAACAAATGGGCCCAGGTCACACCTGCCTCGGTGCGCTACAGCGGCACGGCGGTGCGCGTGGTCGACAAACGCGCCGAGTACCTGGGCATGGACAAGCAATTGGACGCCGTGGCCTTGGACAAGTACGCCTTCATCCGGGATGCCTATGTGCAGCGGCGCTTGGCCCAAACCCGGCGTGGCAAGCCCCCAGCCGACGATGGCGACGACAACAACAAGGGCAGCGAAGAGCGTTTTGACCAATAATAGCGACCACTTTCCTACTCCATGGGTCGCCCGATGCGTCAGTTCACCGCTCACCTGATCAAGCTGTTTCACAACTTCCTGGCCTTGGCGTGGTTGGTCGGCGCGCTGTTCACCCCCGTGGTCTGGGCCCAAGATGCGCCAGACGTGTTCATGCAGCGCCTGTCCTCGGAGATGTTGGACACCATCCGCAAAGACCCTGCGCTCAAAGCGGGTGATTTGCAAAAAATCGCTGCCTTGGTCGACAACCGCTTGGTCGAGCACATCAATTTCAAGCGCATGACCGCCTCGGCCGTTGGTCCAGCTTGGCGTCAGGCCACGCCCGAGCAGCAAAAACGCTTGGTCGATGAATTCAAAACCCTGCTCATGCGGTCCTACTCCGGTGCCTTGTCGCAGGTGAAGGACAACTACACCATCGTGGTCAAACCCATGCGCCCTCAAGCCAGCGACACCGAGGTGGTGGTGCGCTCGGAGGTGCGGGGTGGCAATGAGCCCGTCTCCATCGATTACCGCTTGGAAAAAACCACGGAATCTGCATCGGGCTGGCGCATCTACAACTTCAATTTGCTGGGTGTTTGGCTGGTCGACAACTACCGATCTCAATTTGCCCAGGAGATCAACGCCAAAGGCATTGATGGCCTGATCGCCACCCTGAGTGAGCGCAACAAGGCCAACAACCGCAAATGACCACAGCTACCTTCGCCCTGCCCGCCGTGTTGACCCATGCCCAAGCTGCCGCCACGGCGCAGGATTTGTTGCGTGCGGTGCAAGCGAACCGCCAGTTGGCGATTGACGCCTCGGCTTTGCAGCAGTTTGATTCGTCCGCTTTGGCCGTGTTGTTGGCTGGATTGCGCTCGGCGTCCGAGTACGGTGGGCGTGTGACGGTGCAGGCCTTGCCCAGTCGGGCGGCTAATTTGGCGCGTGTTTACGGCTTGGCCGACCTGCTGGACCTGTCCGCGCCCAGCGTCTGAAGCCTGTGGTGGGCCAAGACAAGGCCCAGGTCGTAGAATGACCGGCTTCCTATGGCCGCTATCTCATTCCAGTCCGTCTCCAAAACCTTCACCAATGCCCGTGGCACGTTCACCGCACTGGACGAGGTGTCGTTTGACATCCAGGAGGGCGAATTTTTCGGCCTGCTCGGCCCCAATGGCGCCGGCAAAACCACCCTCATCAGCATCTTGGCGGGCCTGTTGCAGCCCAGCAGCGGCCAGATCAAAGTACAGGGCTTGGACGTACAAACCCAGTCTGCACAGGTGCGTCAACGCTTGGGTGTGGTGCCGCAAGAATTGGTGTTCGACCCGTTTTTCACCGTGCGTGAAGCGCTGCGTTTCCAGTCGGGTTATTTCGGTATCACTGGCAACGATGCATGGCTGGACGAATTACTCGATTGTTTGGGCTTGGCTGACAAGGCCAACCACAACATGCGTCAACTCTCGGGCGGCATGAAGCGCCGTGTGTTGGTGGCCCAAGCCTTGGTGCACAAACCCCCGGTCATCGTGCTGGACGAACCCACCGCAGGCGTGGATGTGGAGTTGCGTCAAACCCTGTGGCAGTTCATCGCCCGATTGAACCGCGAAGGCCACACCGTGCTCTTGACTACCCACTATTTGGAAGAGGCTGAGGCCTTGTGCAACCGCATCGCCATGCTGAAAAACGGCAAGGTGGTGGCGCTGGACAACACCAGCAGCTTGCTGAAAAACGCGTCCAGCAATGTGCTGCGCTTCAAACTCGATGCGCAACTGCCTCCTGAACTCGCAGCACAAGCCCGGGTGACCGGGCGCATCGTGCAGTTCCCCGCCAACGACGCGGTGCAAATTGAAAACTACCTCGCAGCGGTTCGCCAAGCGGGCTTGGTGGCCGAGGACGTGGAAATCCGCAAAGCCGATTTGGAAGACGTTTTCTTGGACGTCATGGGAGCCGCATCATGATCGGTTGGCAAGCCCTGTTTTACAAAGAGGTGCTGCGCTTTTGGAAAGTCAGCGCCCAAACCATTGCCGCACCGGTGTTGACCGCCCTGCTGTACATGTTGATTTTTGGGCACCTGCTGGAAGGCCGGGTCACGGTCTATGACAGCGTCAGTTACACCGCTTTCTTGGTGCCTGGTTTGGTCATGATGAGCTTGCTGCAAAACGCCTTCGCCAACAGCTCGTCCTCCATGGTGCAAAGCAAGATGATGGGCAATTTGGTGTTCATCCTGCTCACCCCCTTGGGGCCCGTCAGTTGGTTTGCCGCTTATGTGTTGGCGGCGGTGGTGCGTGGCTTGGCTGTGGGTGCGGGTGTGCTGCTGGTCACCGTCTGGTTTGCACCGCTCACCGTGGTCTGGCCGGTTTGGATCTTGGTTTTTGCCCTGTTGGGTGCCGCCATGCTGGGCACCTTGGGTTTGATTGCCGGCTTGTGGGCTGATAAGTTCGACCAAATGTCGTCTTTCCAAAATTTCCTCATCACGCCCATGACGTTTTTGAGCGGCGTGTTTTATTCCATCCATTCCCTGCCGCCGTTTTGGCAGCAGGTCAGCCACCTCAACCCGTTCTTCTACATGATCGATGGGTTCCGTTATGGCTTTTTCGGGGTGAGCGATGTCTCGCCTTGGCTGAGCCTGGCGCTGGTGGGGGGTGCATTTGTGTTGGTGGCTGCTTTGGCGCTGCATTTGCTGCGCATCGGCTACAAAATTCGGGGTTGAACCATGACCGCAGACCAGATTGAAACCATGATCGCCAACGGCTTGCCCTGCGAACACGTGCATGTCGAGGGCGATGGCCGCCATTGGTACGCCACCGTGGTCACCTCGGCCTTTGAGGGCTTGCGCCCCATCCAGCGCCACCAAAAGGTGTATGGCACCTTGGGCGACAAAATGGCCAACGACGAGGTGCATGCCTTGTCGATGAAAACCTTCACCCCTGCTGAATGGAAAGCGCAGGCCTGAGGGCTGTGGCGCAGTACCGATGGACAAATTGTTGATTCGTGGCGGACGCCTGTTGCAAGGCGAAGTGGCGATTGCAGGTGCGAAAAACGCCGCCCTGCCGGAACTTTGCGCCGCCTTGCTCACCGCCGACACCTTGACGCTAGGCAATGTGCCGCGACTGCAAGACGTGTCCACCATGGTCAAACTGATCCGCCACATGGGCGTGACGGCCGAGCGCAACGAGGCAGGCGACATGGTGTTGAATGCAGGCCAACTGCACACCCCCGAAGCCCCTTATGAGTTGGTGAAAACCATGCGCGCTTCTGTGCTGGCGCTGGGGCCCTTGCTGGCGCGGTTTGGCCACGCCAAGGTGTCGTTGCCCGGCGGTTGCGCCATTGGCACACGTCCCGTGGACCAGCACATCAAAGGCTTGCAAGCCATGGGCGCGGTGATTGATGTGGAGCAGGGTTACATGGTCGCCCGTCTCAAAGATGGCCGCACACGCCTCAAAGGCGCTCGCATCGCCACCGACATGGTGACCGTCACCGGCACCGAAAACTTCCTCATGGCCGCAGCGTTGGCCGAAGGCGAGACGGTGTTGGAAAACGCTGCGCAAGAACCCGAGATTCCCGATTTGGCCGAGTTACTCATCAGCATGGGCGCCCAGATCGAAGGCCACGGCACCAGTCGCATCCACATCCAAGGCGTGGAGCGTTTGCATGGCGCATCGCACAGCGTGGTGGCCGACCGGATTGAAGCCGGCACGTTTTTGTGCGCGGTGGCCGCGACAGGTGGCGACGTGGTGTTGACCCACGCACGCGGTGACCATTTGGAAGCGGTGATTGACAAGCTGCGCGATGCGGGTGTCAGCATCGAGGCGGTGACTGGCGGTTTGCGGGTGCGTTCACCCGGTCCCGCATTTGCGCACCTGAAGGCGCAGAGTTTTCGCACCACCGAATACCCCGGTTTCCCCACCGACATGCAAGCCCAGTTCATGGTGCTCAATGCGGTGTCGCAAGGCAGCGCCAAGGTCACCGAAACCATTTTCGAAAACCGCTTCATGCATGTGAACGAGTTGCTGCGCTTGGGAGCGCACATTCAAATTGACGGCAAGGTGGCGATGGTCGAAGGCGTGGCCAAGTTGTCGGGTGCCACGGTCATGGCCACCGATTTGCGTGCCTCGGCCAGCTTGGTGATTGCCGGCTTGGTGGCCTCAGGCGAGACCGTGGTCGACCGCATTTACCATTTGGACCGCGGCTACGACCGCATGGAAGACAAACTGCGCGCCTTGGGCGCGGACATCGAAAGAAGCCGATGAGCATCACCCTGGCCTTGTCCAAAGGACGTATTTTTGACGAGACCTTGCCGCTCTTGAAAGCCGCAGGCATCGAGGTCTTGGAAGACCCCGAGAAATCGCGCAAGCTGATTTTGCCCACCAACCAAGACAGCCTGCGCGTGGTCTTGGTGCGTGCCTCGGACGTGCCCACCTATGTGGAATACGGCGGCGCGGACATGGGCGTGGCCGGTTTGGACACCCTGATTGAACATGGCAGCGCAGGCCTGTACCAACCGCTGGACTTGCAAATTGCGCGTTGCCGCATGAGCGTGGCGGTGCCGGTGGGTTTCGATTACGCGGCCGCCGTCAAGCAAGGTGCCAGGTTGCGCGTGGCCACCAAGTACGTGGCGATTGCCAGAGACTTTTTCGCCACCAAAGGCGTGCATGTGGATTTGGTCAAGCTCTACGGCAGCATGGAATTGGCCCCACTCACCGGCATGGCTGATGCCATTGTGGACTTGGTGTCCACCGGCAGCACCTTGAAAGCCAACCACCTGATTGAAGTCGAACGCATCATGGACATCAGCTCGCGCTTGGTGGTGAACCAAGCCGCCATGAAGCTGAAAACCGCGTCCATTCGCCACCTGATCGACACCTTTGACCAGGCGATCAACGCCCGTGCCAAAGCCTGAACCCAAGTCTGAGCATTCCCAGCCATGCAAGCCCGTCCTCTTCGCCTGTCCACCGCCCAAGCCGAGTTTGAAACCTTGTTTCAACAGCGCTTGCATTGGTCGGCCGACACCGATGCCGCCATCGAGCAGCGCGTGGCCGACATCTTGGCCGATGTGAAAGCGCGTGGCGACGCCGCAGTGCTCGAATACACCGAGCGTTTTGACGGTTTGAAGGCCGCCAGCATGGCCGCTTTGGAATTGACCCAAGCCGAGCTGAAAGCCGCGTTTGACGGCCTGCCACCCGTCCAGCAACAAGCCTTGCAAGACGCGGCCGCCCGGGTGCGCAGCTACCACGAAGCGCAAAAGAAGGCCAGCGGCGAGAGCTGGACTTACCGCGATGCTGACGGCACTTTGCTCGGCCAAAAAGTCACGCCACTCGACCGCGTGGGCATTTACGTGCCGGGTGGCAAAGCGGCGTATCCCTCCAGCGTGTTGATGAACGCCATCCCTGCCCATGTGGCTGGGGTGGGCGAGATCATCATGGTGGTGCCAACTCCGCAGGGCGAGAAAAACCCCTTGGTGCTGGCCGCGGCCTATGTGGCTGGTGTCACCCGCGCCTTCACCATCGGCGGCGCACAAGCGGTGGCGGCTTTGGCCTATGGCACGGCCACGGTGCCCGCAGTCGACAAAATCACGGGTCCTGGCAATGCCTATGTGGCAGCGGCCAAGCGCCGCGTGTTTGGCACGGTCGGCATCGACATGATTGCAGGCCCCTCAGAGATATTGGTCTTGGCCGATGGCTCAACGCCGCCCGATTGGGTGGCCATGGATTTGTTCAGTCAAGCCGAGCATGACGAATTGGCACAAAGCATTTTGCTGTGCCCCGACGCGGCCTACATCGACGCGGTGCAGGCTTCCATCGACAAGCTGCTGCCCGAGATGCCGCGCAAAGACATCATCGAAAAATCGCTCAATGGCCGGGGTGCGCTCATCCATACCCGCAGCATGCAAGAGGCCTGCGACATCAGCAACCGCATCGCCCCCGAACACTTGGAAGTGTCCAGCGACAAGCCCCACCAATGGGAGCCTTTGCTCAAACACGCAGGCGCCATTTTTTTGGGTGCGTTCACCAGCGAGAGCTTGGGTGACTACTGCGCTGGTCCCAACCATGTGCTGCCCACCTCAGGTACCGCAAGGTTCAGCTCGCCGCTGGGCGTGTACGACTTCCAAAAGCGCTCCAGCCTGATCGAGGTGAGCGAGCAAGGTGCGCAGACACTGGGCCAAATTGCCTCGGTGCTGGCCCACGGCGAGGGCTTGCAAGCCCATGCGCGGGCTGCGGAAATGCGCCTCAAACCCTGACCCCTGTACCGCGACCGCCTTGGTTGCTAGACGCGTCATTGAGCACCGCGTCATCGCGCACCGCCGTCATTGCGCACCGCCGTCATCGCGTACCAACGTCATTGCGCACCGCCGTCATTGCGAGCGAAGCGAAGCAATCCCCCACCCCTGTGTGCAACCATGGACCCAAAATCACCTGTAGTTAGTCATTTATATTGACAAAATTACATTTTTTTGTAATATATTTGTATTTATAGAGGGTTCAGGTCATGTCCATCGTCATCGGCACGCCATCAGCCAGTCATCAGGCGCAAGGCGGCAACAGCAAGTGGTTTGCACAATTATTGGCCGGGGCAGATATCCACCTCAACGGCAGCCGACCTTGGGACATCCACATCAAGCACCCCCTCACCTTGCAGCGCTGGATGCGCGAGGGCAGCTTGGGGATGGGCGAAAGCTACATGGACGGTTGGTGGGAATGCCAGGCCATTGACCAGATGATGACTCGTGCCTTGCGCGCAGGCTTGCAGCGGCACATGGGCACCCCGCAGGCCTGGTGGCACAGCGTCTGGTCCCACTGGACCCAGCAACTGCCCGTGGGTCAAGGGCGCATTGTGGGTCGCGCCCAGTACGACTTCAGCAACGACTTGTACGCCGCCATGCTCGACACCGGCATGAACAACAGCAGCGCTTGTTGGCAACACGGGGCCACCACGTTGGAGCAGGCGCAAACCGCCAAGCTCGACATGATTTGCCGCAAGCTGCAGCTCGAACCCGGCATGCGTTTGCTCGATTTGGGCTGTGGTTGGGGCTCGCTCATGCGGCATGCCGCCAAATACCATGGCGTCACGGCTTTGGGCATCACCCATTCAGAAGCGCAAATGCAACTTGCGCAGCGCATGACCAAGGGTTTGTCGGTGCGATACGAACTGATGGACTACCGCCAGTTCAACACGGATGGCCGCAGCCAGTTTGACCGGGTGGTATCAGCTTCCATGCTGCACCAAGTGACTCAGCTCAAAGACCCCGCCTTCTTCAGCACGGTCCGACGCAGCATGAAAAAAGACGGTTTGTTGTTGATCGAAGCCATGGGGAACCACCAGCCTGATCGGTTGCTGGGCCCTTGGATGGAGAAACACATCCTTGGCAAGGCCAGCTTGCCCAGCATCGGTGAGATCACCGAACCAGCCCAAGCCCATTTTGTGTTGGAAGATGTGCACAACCTGGGTGCGGACCATGACCGCACTTTGTTGCATTGGCACCAGCGTTTTGAATTGGCTTGGCCGCAGTTGCGCCTGAGTCATGACGAGCGTTTTTACCGTTTGTGGCGCTACCACCTGCTCAGCAGCGCTGGTAGTTTTCGGGCTCGCAGCCGACAAATATGGCAGATGGTCATGTCGCCCAAAGGCTTACCAGGCGTTTACCGCCGAGCCTATTGACCCGTGGTTCAGAGAAAAAAAGGCGACCGTCCCCGGCGCAACAAAGGCGCGCCCCTCAAACCGGGGCTATGAGCGAGGACGGTCTGAAACCAAAACTTGTTTCCCCTGCCCAACAAGAATCGGGCGAAGCCTTGGTTTCTTGAGTCGCTCGCGCAAAAAGCGGTGCGTCAGTGACTGACCTGCAGCACGTGGCTCTTGATGCTGCCCTCGGATGCATTCACCAACTGCCACAAGCGTTGGTGATAAGCCGCCACGCTCGGTCTGTGCGCCACCGACACCAGGGCACCACCTTGGCGGATCACCATCAACAGCAGCCGCTCGTAGATCACTTTCTCGGTGGCTTCGTCCAAGGCGCTGGTGGCCTCATCTGCAAACACCCAGCTGGGCTGCTTCAAAAACACCCGCGCCATGGCCAAGCGCTGGGCTTCGCCCCCCGAGAGTTGCTGGCTCCATTGACCCACCTGGTCGAGTTGCGCGATCAAATTGGGCAGCAAGGCCTGTGACAAGGCCTGGTGCATTTGTTCGTCGGTGTAGCTGTTGTCGGCGTTGGGGTAGCACAGGGCATTGCGCAACGTGCCTTCGGGGAAATAAGGACGCTGCGGGATGAAGACCGCATTGGGCGGCAGTTGAATGGCTTCGGAGATCGGCAAAGGTTGGTGTTGGGCATCCCAGCCACGCACATAGGGCCAAATGCCGGCCAACACCCGCAACAAGGTGGATTTGCCACTGCCTGAAGGACCCCGGATCAGCACCGAATCCCCAGCGCGCACCTGCAACACCACCTCGTCCAGCAACACGGTGCGGTCGGGCAGGGTGATGGTGAGGGCCGCAGTTTTGAGCTCGCTGGGTGCTGGGCTGTCTTGCCCTGGGGGTTGCACCACCGCAAATGAAATGGCCCGCAGGGTTTCCATTTGGGTGAAAAACACGCTCAAGCGATGGGTGGTGGCCGACCAAGACGCAAGGCGGCTGTAGTTGTTCACGATCCAGCTGAGGGACTCTTGCACCTGCCCAAAGGCCGAGGAAATTTGCATCAATTCGCCCAGCTGAATGCTGCCCGCAAAGTAACGCGGTGCAGCCACCAAGATGGGAAACACCACGGCCGCTTGGCCATAGGTTGAGCTGAACCAGGTGTAGCGCTTTTGCACCTTCAGCAGTTGCATGAAGTTGCCCACCACATGCTTGAAACGGTGGTGCAGCGACACGTTTTCATACGCCGCCCCTCGGTCCATGGCGATCGCTTCGCTGTATTCACGCACCCGCATCAGGTGGTGGCGGAAATGCGCCTCCAGCCGTTGCTGGGCAAAGTTCAGTGGCGCCATGCTGCGGCCAATGAAGTGGCCCAGCATGCTGCCCAAGAAAGCATAGGCCAGCGCCATCCAAACCATGAAGCCGGGGATGGTGTACTCATAGCCATGCGCCACAAAACTGAAGCCGCCTGACAGCATCCACAAGATGCCGACAAAACTGCCCAGCGTCACCAAGGCATCGAGCAAACCCAAGCTCAGCCCCACGGTGTCTGCGGTGAACAGTTGAATGTCTTCTTGAATGCGTTGGTCGGGGTTGTCGCTGCCCGCCAGGGGGTCGTGACTTTGCGTGGTCTGGCGCAGTTCGAGTTGGTAAAAAATTTGGTGGGTGGTCCAGCGGTTCAAAAAATCCTGGGTCATCCAAGCCCGCCACCGCACTTGCAACAACTGGGTCAAATAAAACCGGTAAACCGCCACCACGATGAAGGCGCCTGCCAGCATGGCAAACACCTGCAGTTGCTCCCAAAAAACGGGCGCATCCCGGTTTTGCAAGGCGTCGTAAAACACACGGTTCCAGTCGTTGAGCAGCACCAGCACATAGACCATGCCCAGGTTCAAGGCGATGCATGCCAGCAACAAGAAGCGAGCCGACCAGCGCTCTTCAGAGCGGAAATAGGGCAAGGACAAAAACCACACATTGCGCAGGTGCACACTGGTTTTTTGCCACATGGAACGGAAGGGGTTGAACGAGCGCATGAACAATCAGTGGGGAGCAGGGTCGAAATCGGTGGGCGGGGGGGTATTTTGCACCCCACTGGCCACATGTCCGGCGGGCACATGCCGCGCGGCAGATTCAATGTGTCCGGTTTGATCATCGAAAAAGAAATCAGGCTCGAATTCGCGCAAAAACTCACCTTTGGGCAAGCCGCCTAAAAACAGCGCCTCGTCCACCTGGATGTTCCATTGCATCAAGGTGCGGATGGCGCGTTCATGCGCAGGCGCGCTGCGAGCAGTCACCAACGCGGTGCGAATGCGCATGGCCGGTGTGCCTTCGGCTTGCAAGCGGTGCAAGGCCACCAACAAAGGCTTGAACGGACCTGCCGACAGCGGTTGGCTGGCGTGGTCTTTCTCGTGTTGCTGAAACGCGTTCAAGCCCTGGGCTTGGAACACCCGCTCGGCCTCGTCAGAAAACAGCACGGCGTCACCGTCAAACGCAATCCGCACCTCATTCGGGTGGGCTTCAGACGCATGGGCCGAGTGCGGGTAGACCTGTGCGGCGGGCACACCCGCGTCCAGCGCGGCACGCACATCGCTCAGGTGGGCCGACAAAAACAAATTGGCATGCAAGGGCTTCAGGTAGCGCCACGGGGGCTGCCCACGGGTGAACGAACCGCGTTGAATGTCCAAGCCGTAGTGCTGCGCCGAGCGAAACACCCGCATGCCACTCACTGGGTCGTTGCGCGACAAGATGACCACTTCCACCCGGGCGTCGCCGGGTTGGTTGAAGGCCAGCAGTTTTTTCACCAAGGAAAACGCCACACCCGGCTTGGCGGGTTGCTCCAGACGTTGCAGTTGCAAGTCCATGTAGGCGCGGTCGTCGTTCTGCTCGAAGACCTGGTTTTCTTCCTCGAAGTTGAACAAGGCGCGTGAGGAGATCGCCACCACCAATTTGCCGTCCAGACTTGCCAAAAGATAAAGCTCCCTGATGATTCAGGTGAGCCGAGTTTCAAGCCTGGTCAGAATTGCCAGCCCATGCCCACCACCAAAACGGACCCTTTGGAACTTGTTTGATAAGTCTTTATCGAATCACTTCTACGCAATGTATCACTCATGAGCACCCGGTTGTACTCGGCAAAGGCAAATTGGTTGAGGGACACAAACCGTTTGGCCCCCACCCCCCAAGCCCAGCCGGAAAAGTTCAGGTTTTCAGAGGCATCGCCGCTATCACTCGTTGCGTCCGTGCTGGCCTTGGCGATGCCCAGCTTGCCATACAGCATGGTGCTGGCGTCGGGCACCACGCCCGACACGAGGGACAGCTGTTGTTGGTTCTTGAACCGTATGGTGCCACTCGATTGGAGACTGCCATTCAAATAAAGGTTCTGCCTGGCGGCAGATGTTTTCAACACATGGTGGTCGTAGGTCAAACCCAAGCTGACCTGCTTGGTGAAAGACCAGGTGTAGGCCGCGGACACGATCAGTGGGATGCCCTTGGTGCGATCTGTCTGGGTGGACAAACCATTGGCAGCGCCACTGTCCTTGTAATCGAAAAACACAGGGGCGTGGCTTTGGTAGCCACCGGCCACTTGCAGGCTCAGACCTTCAAAGTTGGGTGCTTGGGCCTGAGCGGCACCAATCCCCACTAACCACCAACCCAACAAGCTGCGCATCTTCACCATGTTCTCCCTTGATTGCCATGCATAGATCGGCTTGAACGCCGCAAGTTGAAGGCGTCGACCACCTGAATTTGCAACCTGGGCAGCGGCAACGCCGACTTGGCATGTTCGGTGCTTGATGGATACAAAGGGTTTTTCAGTCAAGTTTGACCACAGATGGGGTGGTTTCAGCGGGCCGTGCGGCAAGGTTTTGCCGCTTGGGCTGTCAGAAAGGTGTGCATGCAAGTCAAAAACATATCAAGTGCTTCAACCAGCCGGGTCGTGCCGCAGCCCCGGGTGCTGACCGTGGCGCAAGCCCAAGCCACCTTGAAAAATAACCCCAAATTGACGATTGCGCTGGCTGACAGTGCCGCCAACATCAAGGCCAACTTGCCCGAACTGGCCAAATGGGGCGCCCAAGTGAAGTCGGTCAGCCTGACCAATGCCAGCGACAGCCTGAGCGTGAATGCCACCGAGGCGGGCAAATACGCCGAGTTGCTGACCAAAACCCCGACCAGTTCACTCACCATCGTCGACGGTTTTGCTGCACTGGACAGCAATCTTTCCGGCTTGCGTAAGCTCAAAGACAACATCAAAACCATCGTCATCACGCCCTCGCCAGCTGGCACCAAGCAAAAAATCGATCCCTATGACAGCCAGTTGTGGGCCAAGTCGGTCAACGGCCGGTTTGAAATTTCCACCAAAACCACCAGTGGCGGCACCCCCACCAAACCCAACAGCACGAACCAGCAGACCGGTGGGGTGGTGACGACAGGCACCACGCCGCAGTTTGGCGCGGTGGACATCTCCAAATCGCTGGCGAACAACTACCTGGCCATCAAAGCGCTGGACGACCGAGGTTTGCTGGCAGGCATCGAGTCGATTGACGGCGGCACCATCACGGCCAACGTGGACCAAAGCCAAAAACTCGCGGCGATTTTTCAGAAATATGACACGGAGTACTACTTGAATATTCGGGACACCAGCGCCAATATTTCAAAAGGGATTGATTTCATCGCGGCCAACAACAGTAAATTGGCTGGCATCACCCAGATTGGCAACATCAAACCCTTGCAAATCACGCGAGAGCAAAACATCAAAGCGGACAAGGCGCTCTCCAAGATGAAAAACGCTTATTCGCTGTACCTTTACAAATAAAAAACCCCCGCCTTGTTGCCAAAGCGGGGGCTGCTGTTCAGACCGTCAACTGGCGTTGGCCAGTGTCAGATCAGAATGAGTGGCGGATGCCGAAGGCGTTGCTGCTGAGTCTGTCTTGCGCAGGATTGTCAAATTTGGAAGCACCCATTTGAGCGTAAGCCACGGTGCGCTTGCTCAAGTTGTAGTCCAAGCCAAATTGATAACCAGAGTGCTTGGTGCTTGCACCAGGAGTCTTCAAATCGCCAGAACTGGTGCTCAAACCGATGACGGCTGATCCCACAGGAATGCCCACGGTGAAGGCCGTGTTGTCCAAGCTGGTGGTGCCCACATTGACGTCAGCATAGTTGAGGCCAATTTTGGCCATGCCGAAGTCGTAACTGCCACTGATGGTTTTCAAGGTTTTCTCTGTACCAGTTCCGACAAGTGTCAAATAGTCAGTGCCTGCTTTGTTGCCAGCTGCATTAACTGCTTTTGTGGAATCGTATGTAGGCAACGTGATATTGATGCTGGTGTTGTTCTTTTTGTCGTAAGTCAAACCAGCGTGCAAAGCGCCAGCGCTGTACATCACAGCTGCACCCATACCGTCAGAGGCAGCACCAGTGGCGATGTTGTTTGCGCTGAAAGTCTTGGTCAAAGTGATGCCAACACCATCAATGAACGTGGGCAAGCTGTATTGCAAGCTGTTGGCTTGACGCAAAGGGGCATCGCTGGCCAAAGCATCGCTCAACAAAATAATGTAGGAGTTGTGACCATTCACGCCAGTGGCGCCCATGGGGTCAGCCGACACAGTGTTCAAGAAGGCTTGTGAATACTGCTTGCCGATGCGGACCTGACCAAAGGCTCCGCCTAAGGCCACAAACGCTTGGCGTACGCTGGTGGCGGCTGCGCCTTCAGTGCTCACGCCCAGTTCGTGCAGGAAAGAAGCTTTCAGGCCATTGCCGAGGTCTTCCTCGCCTTTGAAGCCAATGCCGCTGCCGCCGTTTTGCACGCCAGAGAAGCCAGTTTTGCTGTAGTTGGTGCCGTTGGTGTCCGTCCATTCGGATTTGCCATAGGCCTGGTCGATGGTTCCAAACAAGGTCACATCAGCGTAAGTGACGCTAATTGACAACAAAGATGCTACTGCAACGAGGGTTTTTTAACTATTTTGAATAAATATCGTTAGTATTGATTGACGATTCAACATTTTGACCACCTTTGGACACAGCACCATGTCAGCGCAAAACGTGAACTATTCAATTAAGCATTTCAGCACTCTTGCTACCCCAATTCATCCACATGCCACATCAGATGTATTCAATTGGATGCCTGGTGTATTTCAGTCATCACAAAATAAACAAACAGAGCCAGTCTTTAACCTGAATCAATCATCTTTCAAAAATCACATCACTACAAAGCAAACTGTTTTGCAGGATCAGATGCATGGTTCTTTTGTGGGCATCCAACAGGTGGTTGCCATCATCTTGGCGCAGGAAAAACACAAAGTTGCCCGCAACGAGGTGACCGAAGGCACCTACCGCATGACCAAAGTGAGGCTAGAAACCAACATCAGTGAATTTTTTTTCGACACAGATCTGCGCACCATCAACACCGCCAGCATTCAGCGGTTCATCAATTTTTTGTCCGACAAAGAGCTGTCCACGCCCACCATCGTGGGCTACATCGCTCAGCTGCGCAAAGTGTTGCGCTACTTGGTGGAAAAAGATCTGATCCAAATGCCTTTGTTTCCCAAAATGAAGGTCACGCAAAAACCGCGTGGTGCGTTCACCGTCACCGAGTACGCCGCCATTCTTCGCCAGGCCAAAACCTTGCGCCACCATGTGTATGTGTGGGACAAGCCCGACACACGCTTTCACATCAAGCCCATGTACCGCAGCATGCCTATGGAGATGAACTGGTTGCTGCGCTTCATGGTCTACACCTTTTTGCGCCCAGGTGATATCCGTCAACTGAAAAACAAACACATCGAAATCATCTCGGGCAAGTTCAACTACCTGCGTCTGACACCGCCTGAAATCAAGCGTCACAAGGCCCCCACGGTGAGCCTGCCGCAGGCGGTGAACATCTACAAAACCATCTTGCAACACCACACCGCGCAGGGCTATGGCAAGCCCGAGGACTATGTGTTTTTCCCAGAGGAGAAAAACCGCTTACGTGCTTTGAACACCATCGGTTGGTTGTTCAACTGGATCATGAATTCGCTGGGGTTGAAAGAAGGTCCTCATGGCGCTGACCGCAGCTTTTACAGCCTGCGCCACACGGCCATCACGTTTCGCTTGATCTTTGGCGGCAACATCGACTTGCTCACCTTGGCCAGAAACGCCCGCACCTCGGTGGAGATGATCGAGAAGTTTTACGCCTCGACGCTGTCAGCAGAAATGAACATTCAGCTCTTGCACAGCAAGCGCAGGTCTTGAGTCACTGCCTCAAAAACAATTTGTACACCGGGTTGTCGGTTTCATCCACGTGCGGGTAGCCCACGGTGTGCAAAAACTTCTCAAAGCTGGCCTGGTCTTTGTCAGGCACTTGCAGGCCCACCAAAATGCGGCCGTAGTCTGCGCCTTGGTTGCGGTAGTGAAACAGGCTGATGTTCCAACCGGGTCGCATGGCCGACAAAAACTTCATCAAGGCGCCGGGCCGCTCGGGAAACACAAAACGCAGCAAGCGTTCGTTCTGTGCCAAGGCCGAGTGGCCTCCCACCATGTGACGGATGTGTTCTTGCGCCAAATCGTCATGGCTCAGATCCAGCGCTTGAAAACCGTTTTTGCTCAAGTGATGCGCGATCTTGCTGCTTTCGCCAGGGCCGCTGGTGGTCAAGCCGACAAACACATGGGCCTGTGATGCATCGCTGATCCGGTAATTGAACTCGGTGACCGAGCGTGGTGATTTGCTGCCACCAAACGCAGGCAAGTCGCCCAGCAGGGTGCAAAACCGCTTGAAACTGCCACGCTCTTCCGGGATGGTGACGGCAAACAAGGCCTCGCGTTCCTCGCCCACCTCGGCACGTTCGGCCACAAAGCGCAATCGGTCGAAATTCATGTTCGCCCCACACAAGATGGCGGCATAGGTTTCGCCTTGTGTTTTATGTTGCGTCACGTACTTTTTCATGGCGGCCACCGCCATGGCACCTGAGGGTTCGACGATGCTGCGGGTGTCGACAAACACGTCTTTGATGGCGGCACACACCGCGTCGGTGTCGACTGTGATGTACTCGTCCACCAAATGCTTGGCCACCCTGAAGGTTTCTTCGCCTACCAGTTTCACGGCTGTGCCGTCGGCGAACAAGCCCACGTCGCTCAGGGCCACACGCTTGCCTGCATTCACCGACTGCAGCATGGCGTCCGAGTCCATGGTTTGCACCCCGATCACTTTCACCTCGGGACGCACGGCCTTGATGTAATTGGCCACGCCTGAAATCAAGCCACCACCACCGATGGCCACGAACACCGCGTGCAAGGGACCTTGGTGCTGGCGCAGCATTTCCATGGCAATCGTGCCTTGGCCGGCAATCACCTCGGGGTCGTCAAACGGGTGGATGAAGGTCAGGCCCTGCTTGTGACCAAGTTTCACCGAGTGTGCATAAGCATCGGTGTAACTGTCGCCGTGCAGCACCACTTCGCCACCCAAGGCTTTGACCGCGTCGATTTTCAAGGCGGGGGTGGTGATGGGCATGACGATGACAGCGCGGGTGCCCAATTTGCGGGCGCCCAAGGCCACACCCTGGGCGTGGTTGCCTGCCGAGGCGCAAATCACGCCTTTTTTGAGTTGATCTGGGCTCAATTGCGCCATTTTGTTGTAGGCCCCGCGCAGCTTGAAGCTGAACACGGGCTGCTGGTCTTCACGCTTCAAAAGCACCTGGTTTTTCAGGCGCTTGCTGAGGATGGGCGCGACGTCCAAATCCGACTCTGTGGCCACGTCATACACCTTGGCGGTGAGGATTTTTTTCAGGTAATCGGCAGGTTTCAAATGCACTTTGCGCGCAGGTCGGGCTGAATTCGTCATAGGGAGAGCTTTGTCTGGTTTGTGCAGATTGTCCCGCATGTGACTCAGGGCAGAAAAAAAGCCCCACAACTGGCGTTGTGGGGCTGTGAATCCACCTTTTCAGAGGGTGGAGGAGACAAACAATGCTTTGAATTCAAAGCATGGAACGAATAATAGCGCATGCTTTGCTGCACTGCAATAATTAGCCTCTAGACAATGCGCACATGCTCATATTGAACACAAGGAGACAACATGGAATGCACTGTGAGTTGGACTGGCGCGACTGGCACCCGATCGGCCATGGGTTTTGTGGCCGAAACTGGCAGCGGCCACATCGTGGCCATGGATGGTGCGCCAGACCCCGCCAAGCCTGATCAAAGTGGCCAGAACATGGCGGCTCGCCCGATGGAGTTGATGTTGGCGGGTGCAGGCGGCTGCACGGCTTATGACGTGGTGCTGATTTTGAAGCGAGGTCGCCACCAAGTGACGGGCTGCACCGTGAAACTCACCAGCGAACGCGCCACCACCGACCCCAAGGTGTTCACCACGATCAACATGCATTTCACCGTTCGCGGCAAAGGCATCCCGCCGGCCGTGGTGGAACGCGCCATTGCCATGAGCCATGACAAATACTGCTCGGCCAGCATCATGTTGGGCAAAACCGCAGACATCACCACCAGTTTTGAGGTATTGGAGGCCTGAGATGGCTTCGCTGCGCTCGCCATGACGATATGTCGAAGCACACATGTCATTGCGAGGCCGAAGGCCAAAGCAATCCGCTAAATGCGATGCGCCACGGTGGTCATGACCGATGCCGCCATGCGCATGATCTCAGGGATGGGGGAGGGCAAAGGTTGTCCTCCCGCTTTTTGGGCATCTGCCGCGTGTTGGGCCTCATCGGCTTTCATGTGCGCCACGATCGCACGTGAGGCCAGATCGGCTGGCGGTAGGCGACGCAGGTGCGACTGGAGATGCGCTTCTACTTGACGTTCTGTTTCCACCACAAAACCCAGGCTGATCGCGTCACCACCCAATTTGCCGGCGATGAAGCCCAGACCGAACGCCCCTGCATACCAAATTGGGTTGAGCAAGCTGGGGCGAGCCCCCAACTCTTGCAAACGCGATTCCGTCCATGCCAGGTGATCGGTCTCCTCGGCACTGGCGTGCAAGAAATGCTGGCGCAGCTGCGGGTTGCGGGTGGCCAGCGCTTGCGAGGCATACAAGGCTTGCGCGCACACCTCGCCCACGTGGTTGACCCGCATGAGCGCCCCAGCCTCTTTTTTTTCAGCGTCGGTCATCTGCACAGTAGCCACACCCGCAGCAGGATTGGGGCGGGCCGCATGGTGGGATGCAAACAAAGTTCGCAATGCTTGGTCGAGGGTGTTGATGAAGGTATCCATGTCTGATGTCATTGAACTGTCATATACGCATTTAACCAACACTGTCACGGAACTGAAACATGGGCTTCAGATGATTCACGGGTTAGCGCAAGAGCTACCGCTTTTTTTAACCATGGAGTTTCACATGAAGAAGACCTTATTTTCCGCCAACCGCGTGGCCTTGGCCGTTGCCGTGATTTGCTCGGGTGTCAGCCTGCCTGCTTTCGCCCAAGTCGAAGCCAAAGTCACCGGCCGTGTGCATTTCGATGCTCGCGACATTTCCAATGGAACCACACCATCAAACGACCGCGATACCAATTCATTTGCAGACAATTTCGAAGTCCGCCGTGCACGCATCGGTGTGGTGGGTACGATCAACAAAGAAATTGCGTACGAAGTTGTGGGCAATGCCGTTGGCGGCACCACCAATTTCATCGACACTGCATGGGTCAACTATGGTTTCAACAAAACCGCTCAGTTCCGCGCGGGTCGCTTCAAGCAACCATTCAGCTTGGAAGAATTGACCAGTGCGAACAGCATCGACTTCATGGAGCGTTCATATGGCAACCAAATGGTGCCTGGCAAGCGTTTGGGCATGATGTTGCACGGCGAGCCCATGCAAGGCTTGAACTACGGCCTGTCTGCTTTTCAAGCTGACTTCACCGAGTCTTCAAGTTCCAGTAACGCCGGTAGCAACTATGCAGCCCGTGTCGCTTTGAACGCGGCCGATTTTGCAAAAATGGAAGGTGAAGTGATTCACTTGGGTGTTGCCCACACTGGCGGCAAGTCACAAGTTGTTCCAACCACTTCAAGCGGTGGTGGCACTTCTACAACTGCAACGATTGTTTCATTCCGCGATGAAAACCGTGGCTTGAGCAACATTTATCGCTTCCGTATTTCTGGACCTGCCGTTACTTATGCTGGTTACAGCGCTCCGGCTGGAAGCGTTGTCAATATTGACAAATCAATGAGCGGATTGGAATTAGCTTTGGCCACAGGCCCAATCAAGTTCCAAATGGAACAGTTCAATTCAAAGTTCATTGCTGATTCTTCAGCCAGCACATCACTTGCAACAGTGGGCGTAAAAACCAACTACATGGAAGTCATGTACAACATCACTGGCGAACAATTTGCCAAGTCTTATAAATCGGGTGCCTTCTCTGGCCTCACACCTGCGTCCGTGTTCATGAAGGACTACGGTGGCGTGGTTGGTAACGGCATCGGTGCCTGGCAAGTGGGTATCCGTCAATCTGCTTATGAAGCATTTGACCGTTCTGGCGGCAATACACCAGACGGTAGTGCCAAAGGTAAAACCACCACATATGGTTTGAATTGGTACTTGAACAACAACGCACGAGTGATGTTCAACTATGCCAAATCAACATTTGACACAGCCTTTACACCAGTTGATACAAGTGGTATCGGTACTGTCAGTGGTGAGACCGTTGTTTCCGTGCGTACCCAAGTCAACTTCTGATGTGACGTCCATGGTTTAAGCCACATCACAGGCTGACCGACCAACCCGCTGTGGCAACGCAGCGGGTTTTTTCATGGTTTTGAGGGTTTTGATATTTGGCAAAAGCAACAAAACAATTTTTAAGTATTCATTCAATGGGTCTATGAGTTTCAAAGTTCTCATTTATTTCAAAAATTGAATCCCTGCTTGTTGTCACATGACAACGGCATGTCTAGTTCAGAGTGGAAAAACTTTGCCGTGTCCCTGTGCCTCTGATCAAATACACCCAGCTTCCTAAATGGAGGTTGGCCCGGGGTTCCATATCCGGAGCCCTTTGTTAAACCCTTGGAGAATTTTGAAATGAAAAAAACCCTCGTTGCAGTTGCAGCCCTGTCTGCAGTGTTCGGCGCACAAGCACAAGCCACCATCTACGGCAATATTGACCAAGCTTTGGCCAATTCCAAATTGGTTGATAGCGGTGATGTTCTGTCCAAAAAAACCAGCATCACTGGTTCACAAATGGGCGGCAGCTTGATTGGTGTCAAAGGTGAAGAAGACATCGGCGGCGTGAAGGCCAGCTACTTGTATGAATTCGGTGTGGCTGCTGACACAGGCGCAACTGTTGGCAACCGTCAAGCTTTTGTCGGTTTGTCTGGCGGTTTCGGCGCATTGCGCGTGGGCAAGCAATACTCCAAAGCGTTTTTGAACGTGTTGGGTGCTGATCCCTTTGGTGCCACAGGTCCTGCTGGCGCGATTTCCACCAACTTGGTGTTGACAGACGGTGGTACCGCCACCGACGACCCCTTGCGTCAATCCAATGGCTTTCAGTATGACCTGCCTACTTTCGTCCCCGGCCTGAGCGTTGGCGTGACCAAGGTCTATGGCGAGACTGACACAGCAGCTGGTGATAACGCTGGTGACGGTACAGGCTATAACATCAGCTACACCACTGGCCCCTTGTCACTGGGCTACACCAGCGACACCGTGACCAACGCTGGTTTCGGTTTGCTGGAAGCTGTTGACGTTATTGCTGCATCAACAACTGACAAGAGAAAACTGACCACCTTGGCTGGTTCTTACGACTTGGGCGTGGCCAAATTGAGCATCAGCAAGTCTGACATCAAAATCGGTGACGACACAGTGACTGGTACTTTGTTTGGTGCCGCTGTTCCCTTTGGCAACACCACTTTCTTGTGGTCAACCAGCACTGGTTCTGCATCGACATCAGTTGGTGTTTCAAACTTGGATCCTGGCGCGTTGTCACTCAAAGGCACTCAGTATGGTTTGAACCATGCCCTGAGCAAGCGCACCGTGGTTTACTTCCACGCTGGCAGCATGACAGCCACCGACTCCGCTGACAACACTGCCAAAATCACTGGCAGCGCCCTGGGCGTGCACCACAGCTTCTGATCTGACGCTGACCTAAAGTCAGTCAAAGATTGAAGATCAAAGCCCCACCTCGGTAACGAGGTGGGGCTTTTTCATTGGGTGACAATCAACCCCCATGAACAACACACTCATACTAACCCGCCCAGATGATTGGCATGTGCATCTGCGCGACGGCGATGCCTTGCACACCGTGGTGCCCCACACCGCCCGGCAATTTGCCCGTGCCGTGGTCATGCCCAACTTGAAGCCACCGGTCACTACCACCGCGCAGGCGCTGGCTTACCAACAACGCATCATGGCGGCTTTGCCTCAAGGCAGCGATTTCCAAGCCCTGATGACCCTGTACCTGACCGACCACACGGCCGCCGATGAAATACACCGGGCCCATGAAGCAGGCGTGGTGGCTGTCAAGCTTTATCCCGCAGGCGCGACCACCAACAGCAGTGCAGGCGTCACTGATATTCGGCACACCCACGCGGCGTTGGAGGCCATGCAACGGGTGGGCATGCCTTTGTTGGTGCATGGTGAAGTCACCGATGTCGAGGTGGATTTGTTCGACCGTGAAGCCGTGTTCATCGATCGCCACCTGGTGCCGCTGCGCCGTGATTTCCCCGAACTCAAAATCGTGTTTGAGCACATCACCACCCGCGAGGCAGCGCAGTATGTGGCGCAAGCGGGTGCGTTCACGGCGGCCACCATCACAGCGCACCATTTGCTCTACAACCGCAATGCCTTGTTCATGGGTGGCGTGCGTCCGCACTATTACTGCTTGCCCGTGCTCAAGCGCGAATTGCACCGCCAGGCTTTGTTGGACGCCGTGGCCAGCGGCAGCGATCGTTTCTTCTTGGGTACAGACAGTGCACCGCACGCCACGCACCTGAAAGAACACGCCAGTGGTTGCGCCGGTTGCTACACCGCCATGAGTGCGCTTGAGTTGTATGCCGAGGCGTTTGACAGCGTGGGCGCTCTGGCGCAACTCGAGGGCTTTGCCAGTTTCCATGGTCCCGACTTTTACGGCTTGCCACGCAATACTGCGCAAGTCACCTTGCAGCGCCAACCATGGGCGTTGCCTGAGGAAATCAGTTTTGGCCACACCCATTTGAAACCCTTGCGCGGCGGTGAAACACTGCCATGGCAAATGGTCTGACGGTGTGTGGATGAACCCACCGTGTTGAACCTGGATTGGCGGTTGCCCTGGCTGGCAGATTGGGCTGAAGTGGGTCAACCCGTGGCAGAAGCGTGGTTGGCATCAAACAATTTGGTGCAGGCCCTCAACGACCGCCAGGCCGCCCCTGTTCAATTCGTCCCGCAAGCACATTTGCCTGCCGGTGTGGCCTATGAGGCTTTCATCTTCGACCACAAGCAGGTACCGACACGGCAAAATGCCCACGATTTTTTCAATGGCTTGTGTTGGTTGCGCTTCCCCAAAACCAAATCACGCCTGAACGCTTTGCAAGCGCAGGCTATCGCGCAGCAAGGTGTGGGTGCACACCGTGGACCACTCAGGGATGCGCTCACGCTGTTGGATGAAAACGCAGCCCTGTTGTGGGCATCCGATGCGTTGTGGCAAGCCCTGGAAGATAAACGCTGGTCCCGACTGTTTCTCGCGCAACGTGCAGACTGGTCCCACGCCAAGCTGGTGTTGTTTGGACATGCCGCACTTGAAAAATTGATCCATCCCTACAAAGGCATCACCGTGCATGTCTTGCAAGCACCGATGCCCAAGGACTTACCCGATAGCGAGTTAGACACTTGGTTGTGTCAACAACTCCAGACCACTTGGCTGCACAGCAAACCGTTCAACCCTTTGCCTGTGCTGGGTATACCGGGTTGGTGTCCAGACAATGAAAACCCTGTTTTTTACGAGGATAAAACCGTCTTCAGGGATTGAAATAGCGGCGATCGCCCTTACCATTCGCAGCATCCGGCCCAAGGGTGGGTTGGTTTCAAAGGACGACATGAAACGAATAATGCTGTTGATCGTGACCAATTTGGCGGTGATGCTGGTACTGGGCATCGTGGCCAGCCTGCTCGGTGTCAACCGTTTTCTCACCAGCAACGGACTGAATTTAGGCGCTTTGCTGGGTTTTGCCATGATCATGGGCTTTGGCGGTGCATTCATCTCACTGCTGATCAGCAAGCCCATGGCCAAGTGGACCACTGGCGCACAAGTCATCACCCAAGCGCAATCGGCTGACGAAGCTTGGTTGCTCGACACCGTGCGCACCTTGTCGCAGCGCGCCGGTATCGAGATGCCCGAGGTGGCCATTTACGAGGGTGAACCCAATGCGTTCGCCACTGGCGCTTTCAAAAACTCTGCGCTGGTGGCGGTGTCCACCGGTTTGCTGCAAGGCATGACCCGTGAAGAAGTCGAAGCGGTGCTGGCCCATGAAGTGGCGCACATCGCCAACGGTGACATGGTCACGCTCACCTTGGTGCAAGGCGTGCTCAACACCTTCGTGGTGTTCCTGAGCCGTGTCATTGGTTATGCCGTGGACAGCTTTTTGCGTAAAAACGATGAAGAAAGCACAGGGCCCGGCATCGCCTATTACGTGACCAGCATCGTGCTCGACATTGTGTTGGGTATTGCCGCCAGTGTGGTGGTGGCCTGGTTCAGTCGTCAGCGCGAATTCAGAGCCGACGCGGGTGCTGCCGAGTTGATGGGCCGCAAGCAACCCATGATCAATGCACTGGCTCGCTTGCAACACATGCAATCGGAAGGATTGCCGCCCAGCTTGCAAGCCATGGGTATCTCTGGTGGCTTGGGCAAGATGTTCTCATCACACCCGCCCCTGGAAGAGCGCATTGCAGCCTTGCAATCGGCCTGATCAATCCGTCTTGTGTCAACGCGATTCGCCCAAAGCCAGGGCGATCGCGTTTTTTTTCACCTGGGGATTCGGACATGAAACCTTGGGAATATCAAACCAACTGCGCACATCCTCATCCAGCCCCACGCCATGCATGAAGTTGTAGATGGCTTTTTTCAAACCCCGTCCCAACAGATCGTGGTCAGTGCCAGTCGGGTCGATGAAGCCAACGTCGTTTTGGGCAAAATCGCCGGGCGGTAAGGGCAGCAATTGCACCCCATAGGCCTGTGGGTTCAAACCGACTGGCGAATGCACCGTGCAGGTGAATCTGTGAAAAAACCCGCTGTGGATGCAGCCGTATTCAAAGAGTTGACGCACGTATTCCAGTGCGTCCACAGTGTCTTGCAAAGTTTGTGTGGGAAAGCCGTACATCAGGTAGGCGTGCACCAACACGCCTGCATCGGCAAAGCCTCTGGTGACCCGGGCCACTTGTGCCACTGACACGCCTTTTTGCATGAGGTGCAACAAACGGTCTGACGCCACTTCCAATCCGCCTGACACGGCGATGCATCCACTTTGTGCCAGCAGTTCACACAGCTCAGGCGTGAAGGTTTTTTCAAAACGGATGTTGCCCCACCAAGTGACTTGCAATTGGCGACGCAGTATTTCTTCCGCCATGGCTTTGAGGGATTTGGGCGGTGCCGCTTCATCCACCAAATGAAAACCAGTTTGACCCGTCTCTTGCACGATGCGTTCCATGCGGTCCACCAAGGTGGAGGCTGAGGCCGCATCAAAGCGCGAGATGTAGTCCAGTGACACATCGCAAAAGCTGCATTTTTTCCAGTAGCAGCCGTGGGCCACGGTGAGTTTGTTCCAGCGACCGTCGCTCCACAAACGATGCATGGGGTTGAGCATGTCCAGCAAGGACAAATACTGGTGCAATGGCAAACCGTCCCACGTGGGCGTGCCTACATCCTCGAACGCGACATCAGGCTCGGCCCAGTTGATGTACTTCACATCACCCTCTACACGAACGAAACTGCGCACCAAGCGTTGCTGCGAGCGTCGACCTTGCAAGTGTTCAATCAGCGCCAACAAAGGTCGCTCTCCTGCATCCAGGGTCACCACATCCACCAAGTCAAACAGCCGAGGTTCGCGCAGTTGCCGCAACTCGGTGTTGGGATAGCCGCCACCCAAACCGATGGTCACATGCGGGTGCGTGGCTTTGATGGTTTGTGCAATTCGCAGTGCGGCATACATGGCGCCAGGAAATGGCACCGAGAGCAACACCAACGTGGGTTGATGCGCCGCCATGGCCTCCAAGGTGAGTTGGTGCAACATGGTGTCTAGCAGGGTGGGCGGTGCCTGCAAGGCATTCGCCAAGCCATCGAAACTGGCTTGGCTGCTGGCCAGTGATTCGCCGTAGCGCACAAATTCAAACCGTTCATCCACCGCGTCGCGCACCACGTCCGCAATGTCGTTCAAATACAGCGTGGCCAGATGTCGTGCACGGTCTTGTTGTCCCAATGCACCAAAGGCCCAGGCCAGGGGGTCGCCACTGTCATCCTCATACACATCCAGCGCGGCAAACCGAGGGCCCTCCGGCAAAAAGCCACGCCCTGCTATGCGGTGACAGAGCGTGGCGTCTTGTCCTTGTAGAAAAGAGATGGTGGGACCGATGGTGCTTTCATAGCGGCTGAAGTGATCGAGGAACGCGTTCACGCTGGCACTGCGCTGCGCCTCAGGCTGAGCCAGTGCGTGGGCGCGCACTTGTCGCAAACCTTGTGTGGTCAGCAGTTGCAACGCCAAGCCCAAGGCCAAGTCTGTTTGCTGTGCCTGACAACCTTGCTCGCGCAAAAAGCCGGTGATGTAGGCTGTGGAAGGATAGGGCGTGTTGAGCTGCGTCATCGGGGGGATGACGCTCAGCACACGCACCTCGGTGGGCGTGGCGGTGGGGATGGTGGGTGAGGTCAAGTGGGCAAATAGCCTTCAACCGACAAGTAGCGCTCGCCCGTGTCGTAGTTGAAGCCCAGCACCTTGGCACCGGCTGGCAAATGAGGCAGTTGTTGAGCGATGGCGGCCAGGGTTGCACCCGAAGAAATGCCAACCAACATGCCTTCCTCACGGGCAGCACGACGGCCATACTCACGCGCCTCTTCCGCATCGACTTGGATCACACCCGTGAGCAAATCGGTGTGCAAGTTCTTGGGGATGAAGCCGGCACCAATGCCTTGAATCGGGTGTGGTGATGGTGCCCCGCCCGAGATGACCGGCGAGGCCTTGGGTTCAACGGCATACACCTGCAGTTGTGGCCAATGTTGTTTCAACACTTGGGCGCAGCCCGTCAAATGGCCACCAGTACCCACCCCTGTGATGAGTGCATCCAAACCTTCTGGAAAGTCGGCCAAGATTTCTTGTGCGGTGGTGTGCACATGCACCTCGATGTTTGCCGGGTTTTCAAACTGTTGGGGCATCCATGCACCGGGTGTCGAGGCCACCAGTTCTTCGGCCCGTGCAATGGCGCCCTTCATGCCTTTTTCACGCGGTGTCAAATCGAATGTAGCGCCATAGGCCAACATCAAACGACGGCGCTCGATGGACATGCTGTCGGGCATGACCAGCACGAGTTTGTAGCCCTTGACCGCAGCCACCATGGCCAATCCCACGCCGGTGTTGCCGGAGGTCGGTTCGATGATGGTGCCACCAGGTTGGAGGACGCCGCTTTTCTCGGCGGCTTCCACCATGTTCAAGGCAATGCGGTCTTTGATCGAGCCGCCTGGGTTGCTTCGTTCCGATTTGATCCACACCTGATGCTGGTCGCCAAACAAGCGGTTGATGCGAATGTGTGGTGTGTGACCAATCGTGTCCAAAATATTATGGGCTTTCACTACAACCTCCTAATGTGGTGAATGATTTTGCAACATTTGCAGGGCCACAGCTTCTCCCAGCTTGATGCCATCCACTGCCGCAGACAAAATGCCGCCTGCATAGCCTGCGCCTTCACCGCCAGGATAAAGCCCTCGCATATTCGGACTTTGCATATCGTTATGCCGATCAATACGCAGGGGCGATGATGTGCGGGTCTCCACACCTGTCAGCACCGCATCGGGCATGTCAAAACCTTTGATCTTGCGACCAAACACGGGCAGTGCTTCGCGCATTGCATCCATGGCGTAACCGGGCAAAACTTGGCTCAAATCCGTCATCCGAACACCAGGTTTGTAAGAAGGCTCCACGGAACCCAGTTTGCTGGAAGCTTGCTGGGCCAGCAAGTCACCGACCAACTGGGCAGGCGCATGGTAGTTGCTACCGCCAACCACAAACGCCTTGGCTTCGAGTTGCCGCTGCAATACCATGCCTGCAAGGGGGTGAAAACCATCGCGTGTGTCCTGCGTGTCTAGGCGAACAGCATTCCCCAACTCTTGCCCCAAGGCCGCCTCCAATGCAGCCGCTTGTGTGGGGTAGTCCGACGGATCGATGCCCACCACGATGCCTGCATTGGCATTTCGCTCGTTGCGTGAATATTGGCTCATGCCATTGGTCACCACCCGACCAGTCTCGCTGGTGGCGGCCACCACCGTACCGCCAGGGCACATGCAAAAACTGTAGACCGCCCGTCCATTGCTGGCATGGTGCACCAGCTTGTAGTCGGCGGCACCCAACATCGGGTGTCCTGCATGGATGCCCCAGCGTGCTCGGTCAATCACCCCTTGCGGATGCTCAATGCGAACACCGATCGAGAAAGGCTTGGCTTGCATCGAGACACCATGGCGATGCAACATGGTGAAGGTGTCCCGTGCACTGTGGCCCAACGCCATGACCACGTGTTGAGCCGTCAATTCATAGGTCTCACCCAGGTCTTGACGCAACACTTTGAGGGCCTGCACATGCCCATGTTCGTGTGACATGTCCACCACGCGTTGGTTGAACCGAATGTCACCACCCAGTCGGATGATTTCATCGCGCAGGCCTTCCACCACTTTCACCAATTTGAAGGTGCCAATGTGGGGATGGGCCGCCCACAAAATTTCTTCGGGTGCGCCAAACCGCACAAATTCATTCATGACTTTGCGGCCCAAATAGCGCGGATCTTTGATTTGGCTGTAGAGCTTGCCATCAGAAAAAGTACCGGCACCGCCTTCGCCAAACTGCACATTGCTCTCGGGCTTCAACACCGATTTGCGCCACAAACCCCAGGTGTCTTTGGTGCGCTGCCTGACGGTAGGCCCCCGCTCAAGCACGATCGGTTTCAAGCCCATTTGCGCCAAGACCAATGCCGCAAACATGCCGCAAGGCCCAAAACCAACCACGACAGGCCGCACGCCTGCTGAACCAACCCCATCTGCGGGCGCTTGCACGGGCGGGCGCCATGCCATGTCGGGTGCGGCTTGTATGTGCGGATTGTTGGCATGAGCGGCCAACAGGTTGGCCTCATCATGCACGTCTTGGAGTTGCACATCAACGATGTAAACCACTTGCAGTCTTTTGCGCGCATCAAAACTTCGCTTGTAGACCTGCCAGTCGCGAATGGCGCTTGCAGGTACCTTCAAGGTCTGTGCAATCAACAAGGGCAAAGACGGGGGGTACAGCGGAGGTGCTGCATGGATGTCTGGCGGGTCGAATGCAGCATCCAGGGGCAGTTTGAGTTCAGACAGGCGGATCATGACAAAAGGTCCGTGGCGATCGGACAAGAGCATTGAGCTGATAGAGATTATCGATGGATAATGAAACTGTGAAGCTCGCTAGACCGTCGCTGGTGCAAGGACAGAAATGTCGCACTGGAGGAACGTCCGGACTGCACAGGACAGCGCAGGAGGTAACACCTCTCCACCGCGAGGTGAGGATCAGAGCAACAGAGACGAGTCAATATGAATGCTTAGGCATTCTTGTTGGGTGAAACGGGCAATCTCTGCGCGCAGCAATACCAAGTAGGCCAACGTTGAGGCGGTTCGCGGAGTTGGCGGGTAGGTAGCACCGAGCCGGGTGGGCGACCCTCGGCCCAGAGGAATGACGGTCACATGCAGGGCAACTTGCATGCACAGAATCCGGCGTATCGGCGGGCTTCACAATTTCAAGGCGAGATGGATGATCAGAGCGATGGGTAGATGGGAACAGCGGTGGCAGCAGTATGCATTGGTGGCGGTGTGCTGCTTGGCCGTCTCAGTCAGCATGGGCGTGGCCTTGGTGTCGTTGTCCAAGTTGCTGGTGCTCATCGCTGTGGTGGGTCAATTGGTGATCGACTTCAAATACAAATCGTGGCCTGCTTGGCGAGAGTGGCCTATGACCGCCTTGGTCATCTTGCTTGGGTTTGCATGGATGTCGCTGACGTGGGTGTGGACCGAAGCGCCTTTGGCTGATGCCAAATCCAATTTGAGCAAGCACAGCAGAGTTTTGTGGTTCATTGCCGTTTTTTACCTCATCAGAAGTCAAGTCCATGCCACGCGCGTTTTGACATGGCATGCCGGCGGCTTGGCTTTTTTGCTGTTGGGTTCTTGGCTCCTGTGGGCAGGTGTGCCCGTGCCGTGGGCGACCGCAGATCAACCACCAGAACTGGGCATTGTGTCAGCCAGCACACTTGAACAACCCGTTTTCCTCACCATGCTCATGGCTTACTTGTGGTTTTTCAAATCACACTGGCCCGTTGGCCGTTGGCGTTGGGTGGTACCCATGGTCATGCTGCTTACTTTGGCGAATGTTTTTTTCATCATGACTGGGCGCACCGGTTTTTTGGTCATGTTCATCATGTTGGCCATGGCCATTTATTGGTCCTTGCCTGATCGGTGGAAATGGTCTTTTGGGTTGTTTCCTGTGTTGTTGGGTGCTGTTTTATTCGCAGTGTCGCCCAGGTTTCAGGATCGCAGTGCCGAGGTTGTGAGTGACATTCAAAGCTACAAGCAAGGCAGTGTAGAAACCTCCCAGGCTCAGCGCTTGGACTACTGGCATCGGTCTTTGTTGGCCATCCAAGAAAAACCAATTCTGGGTCATGGCGTGGGCAGTTGGACCACCAATTACCACCGCTTGGGAGGTTTGCAAGTGAATGCGCCATCGAATCCACACCAAGAGTATTTATTCTGGGCTGTAGAGGCGGGTGTCATTGGATTGGTCTTGTTCCTCAGTATTTACATCACGCTTTATCGAAGTGCTGTGAAATTACCGACAGAGCCTCAACGGTTCATGCTGGTGATGTTGCTGATCGCTGCAGGCATGGGTTTGGCAAATGGTCCATTGTTTGGCGCAGCCATGGGTGAATGCTTTGTGTTGGTGTGGGCTTGCTTGTTGAGGCTGCATAGCGCCAACCCTCCAACAGAAGGGCCCAATTGACCAAGCGATTAAGCTTTCAAGTGCGCCACATGCGCCATCAATGACCGCATGGCCACAGGCCATATTGACGTGGGTACATCGTCGTAAACCAGCGGTAACCAATCTTCCAACTGGCCATCGGGCAGTTGTTCCATGGCTTGACGCACTTTGGCTTCGCGTTTCAATCGGTGTTGTTTCAGTTGACGCATGCAGTCCATGGCGCTGAATGCCTCACCCCACACATTGCCCAGCACATGCCCATGCGCAGGCAAGATGAACTCCACTTGGTATTGATCAGCCAGTGCCATCAACTTGTCCAGTGAAGCCAGGTAATCGCCCATGTGACCGTCAGGTGGATCGATGACCGTGGTGCTGCCATTCAGGATGTGGTCACCACTGAACAGCAAGCCATCTTCTTCTAGCAACAGACACACATGGTTGGCCGCATGACCTGGCGTGTGCACAGCACGCAAGGTGTGGCGATCATGCTGTCCTTGCAATACCAACTGCTCACCATCCTGCAATGCCTGGTCTGGCACAAACACACTGTGCTCACGCGAGGTGGGTAGGGAGGCCATGCCGACAATGGAAACAGGGTGGCCATTCGCCAGACACAGCGCTTTGAGCAATGCCGCACCCGGCGAATGATCAGGATGCGAGTGGGTGCAGACGATGGCTTGGATCTTCCCCTGGGTGATGTCCCATAAACGCTGGACATGCTCGCGGTCTGCTGGACCTGGGTCGATCACGATGAAGCCGCTGGCGGCATCGCCCACCAGGTAACTGTTGGTGCCAGGACCCGTCATGAGACTGGGGTTGGGGGCAGTCAGTCTTTGCACATGTTGGAGCAATCGAACAGGGGCGTTGGTTTGCCAATCTAATTGATGCACGATTTGCCCATCGCGACTGGTCAGGGCCAGTTCCCCGAAAGGCGCGTCATGCTCCATGAACCGTGCTTCTTGCCCGTTCAACCATCCCGCCCTGGGGCAGCTGGTGAACCAAGGTTGTTCATTGACACAAGCTTGCAGCACACTGTCGACCGTCGTGTGCGCCTGCATGCGTTCCAAGGTCCGAATGGTGGGGAAGATGATGAAAAAGTCCCCTGCTTGATGGCGATGCAATGCGTCCGCAGGTCGAATCCAAATGGGCTCGAACTGCTCTTGTTCGTCAGCGATGGGGACTTGACCGTCTGGCATGCGCGCCACCAAAAAGGGCACATCAAAACGCCGTTTCAGGTCTCTGTCGGTGACCCAATGCGCCAACACAAACACCTGATGGGCAGCCAATGTCCAGCCCATCTGCTCGCATTGGGTGAACAAGGGTTGTTGACGATCAAAGGTGGCGATGTCGTCCATGGTGGCCATGCGACCCTGGCTATTGGTGGCCAGCAAAATGCCCAGCTCTTCAAAACTTTCACGAATGGCCGCTACAGCTTGGGTCAAGCGTTGATCATTTTGGGTACTGCGTCGTTGCACCAAGTGATGGACTTGCGCATCCTGCGCATCAATGCCACCACCCGGAAAAACATAGGCGCCGGGTGCAAAGCTGGCCGTCATCGAGCGTCTTGTCATCAGCACCTCCAACCCTTGATCGCCATCGCGCAGCAGCAACACGGTGGCGGCTGGCAAGGGTGTGGCGGTGGTTCGGCTGGGGTGAATTTGCAGATGAGGGCGGACCATGGTGCGGGGACTCGTGAGGGTGAAGCGATGATAATCGGGTGATGCGTATCCGATTTACCAAAATGCAAGGGGCTGGCAACGACTTCGTGGTTCTGGATGAAACACGTGGCGAGTTGGGTCTGACCAAGGCGCAATATCAATTCATTGCAGATCGTCATTTTGGTGTCGGTGCCGATCAAATCTTGAGCGTGCGTGCAGCGCCGCACGCGGATGTGGACTTTGCCTACGTCATTCACAACGCCGATGGTGGCGAGGTTGAAAACTGCGGCAATGGGGCACGTTGTTTCGTGCGTTATGTGCGCAGCCAAGGATTGACCGATAAATCCACCGTCAAGGTACAAACCAATGGCGGCATCATGTCGTTGAGCGAGTTGGCTGATGGCACCGTGATGGTCAACATGGGTTCACCTGTTTTCAACTTGGTGCAAGTGCCTTTCAATCCCGAACACGCCCAGCGTGCAGATGGTCCCCATGATCTTTGCTGGCGTTTGAACCTCGGTGATCAAATCCATGTGGACTTGGCGGTTCTGTCCATGGGCAATCCGCATGCGGTATGCCGAGTAGCAGACGTCAACACAGCGCCAGTGCGCGAATGGGGTCCAGTCATTGAGCATCATCCCGCATTTCCACAGCGTGTGAATGCGGGGTTCATGCAAGTGTTGTCCCGCACCGAGGTGAAGCTGCGGGTTTTTGAGCGCGGGTCTGGTGAAACATTGGCCTGTGGCACAGGGGCATGCGCGGCTGTGGTGGCTGGCATTTGTCAAGGCTGGCTGGACACCCAGGTGCAGGTGCACACCCGTGGCGGTATCCTGACCATTGAATGGCATGGCCCCGAAACACCTGTGATGATGAGTGGCCCTGCGACAACCGTATTCACTGGCGAGATGGAGATTCCTGAATGAACAACCCGATCACACCGATCACAGAAGACGACATTGCCAATTTCTTGGTTAACACACCAGATTTTTTTGAGCGTCACGCCGCAATTTTGTCGACGGTTCGTTTCGTCAGTCCGCATGGACAGCGGGCAGTGAGTCTGCAAGAACGGCAAGCAGAAATGTTGCGCGAAAAGATCCGTGCCTTGGAACATCGCATCATGGACATGATTCGCAATGGCAGCGACAACGCCGTGTTGGCGGATCGGCTGCATCGTTGGTCGCAGAGTTTGTTGAACACCCCGCAACCCGGCAACCTGCCGCATGTCATCGTGGATGAAATTCAGCACCATTTCATGGTGCCCCAAGTGGCCATTCGCCTGTGGAACGTCGCAGACGCCTACAGCATCGAGCCCTTCACCCAAGGGGTGAGTGACGAGGTCAAGGCTTTTGCAGCAGGGCTGCGCGCACCTTACTGTGGTGCCAATGCAGACTTCGAAGCCGTCAATTGGCTGGCATACCCCCATGAAGCGCAATCTGTCGCCTTGCTGGCCTTGAGAAGCACCTCAACCCCTTGGGCCGATGACACCGACGACAACCCGGAGGCGCGTTTACATGAAAGTGAGTTGAGTGGTTTGTTGGTCCTGGCTTCTCCCGACCCGCAGCGTTTCCAACCCTCTATGGCCACTGACTTGCTCTCTCGCATTGGCGAGTTGGCCAGTGCAGCCCTGACCCGCTTGCGTTGACACCCTCTGATGCCTGACACGCACCCATTGATTGCACGTTACTTGGCGCATGCGCAGTTTGAAAAACGTTTGGCCGATCGCACAATTGCGTTGTATGCCGAGGATTTGAAGCGCCTGCAAAAACTGACTGAAGAGGCGGGTGTCGACTTGGTTCAAGTGCAACTGCACCACATGCGACGCTGGATGGCACAGATGCACAGCAGCGGCAGAACGCCGCGCGGCATTGCACTCATTGCGTCTGGATGGCGAGGTTTTTACACCTGGTTGGGCCGCGAAGGCTTGGTGACCAGCAACCCCATGGCAGGGTTGCGCGCCCCCAAATCCCCCAAACCCTTGCCCAAGGCCTTGAATGTGGATGATGCGGTTCAACTCAGCGAACATCGCAACGACGCACAAGACCCGTGGTTACAAGCCCGCGATGTGGCCATGGTGGAGTTACTCTACAGCAGTGGATTGCGGGTGGCCGAACTCACGGGGCTGGATGTACAGGCCAGTGCCCAGGCACGTGGTTGGATCGACATGGACAGTGCGGAGGCCCATGTGCTGGGAAAAGGGTCTAAACGACGCACCGTGCCTGTGGGTCAACAAGCCATGCAAGCCTTGCAAATTTGGTTGTCCATGCGTTCACAGGGTTTGCCTGCTGATGGTGAGCACCAAGCCGCATTATTTGTCGGTTTGCGAGGAACGCGGCTGACCTCGCAGGCCATTTGGCAGCGACTTCGCCAGCGTGGCCTGCAAGCGGGCATGACAACGCCTTTGCATCCCCACATGCTGCGCCATTCATTTGCCAGCCACCTGCTGCAGTCCAGCGGTGATTTACGAGCGGTGCAAGAGTTGCTGGGGCATGCGCACATTGGCACCACACAGGTTTACACCCGTCTCGACTACCAACATTTGGCCAAAGCGTACGACGCTGCCCACCCTCGGGCACGCCGAAAACAAGCATGAAAACCATCAAACTCAAACCTGGCAAAGAACGTTCGGCCCTGCGCTTTCACCCATGGGTGTTTGACAGTGCGATTGCCAAGGGCGGCGGTGACCCTGGTGAAACCGTTCGCGTGGAGTCGCACACCGGCCAGTTCTTAGGCTGGGCGGCTTTCAGTCCCACGTCCAAAATTCGTGCCCGGATTTGGAGTTTTGACAACGACGAGCGCATTGACGCGGCTTTTTTCGAACGCCAAGTGGCCGCAGCCGTGGCCATGCGCGCTCGATTGCAAGTGCCCAGCACCGGCGTCAGATTGATCCATGGTGAGGCCGATGGTTTGCCAGGTTTGATCGTGGACCGCTACGGCGACACCTTGGTGGCGCAGTTCTTGTCTGCGGGAACCGAGCGATTCAAGGCAGACATCGTCAAGGCCTTGGTGTTGCACACCGCTGCCTCTCGTGTTTATGAACGTTCTGATTCAGGCGTGCGGGGTTTGGAAGGTTTGCCGGCTGCAACCGGTTGGCTTCACCGCGCCCAAGGGGCCAGCGATGACACAGCGATCACGATCCAAGAGCATGACTGGTCCTTGCAACTGGACATTGCCGAAGGGCACAAAACAGGTTTTTACCTGGATCAACGCGACAGTCGATTGAAGTTTGCCGACTATGCACGTCGACTGAACCTGCATCAAGTGCTCAACTGTTATTGCTACACGGGTGGTTTCAGTGTGGCCGCGTTGAGTGGCATGCGGCAAAGTGGGGCATTGGGTGCGGGTGCACAGGTGATCTCTGTGGACTCCTCGGCACCAGCCATTGCCAAAGCGATGGCCAACGTCCAAGCGAATGGTTTTGACACGGGCAACGCCAGCTTCATGGATGCCGATGTCAATGCCACGCTGCGCAGTCTTCACAAAGAGGGCCGGCAGTTTGATGGCATCGTGTTGGACCCACCCAAATTCGCTCCCAGCGCCGCGCATGCAGATCGAGCTGCACGTGCTTACAAAGACATCAACCGCTGGGCCTTCAAACTCTTGGCGCCCGGTGGCGTGTTGTTCACCTACAGTTGCTCGGGCGGCATTCCACCGGAGTTGTTCCACAAAATCGTGGCCTCAGCTGGAACGGATGCCGGTGTGGATGCCTACATCTTGGAGCGTGTGCAAGCTGCCCCAGATCACCCGATGACGGTCAATTTTCCAGAAGGTGAATACCTGAAGGGATTGATTTTGATGAAGAAATGAGCCTGCTCTTGAATGCTGGCTACACTGCCCCACCTTGTCTGTTTCGTTGAAAGAACTGCCCATGTTGATCCCCGCCACCGTCCTCACTGGTTTTCTTGGTTCCGGCAAAACCACCCTGCTCAAGCGGGTGCTGTCTGAATCACACGGTCACAAAATTGCCATCATTGAAAATGAATTTGGCGAGGAAAACATCGACAACGACATCTTGGTGGCAGACACCCAAGAACATATTGTGCAAATGAGCAACGGTTGTGTGTGTTGCACCATTCGTGAAGATTTGCGCACCACGCTGCAAGATTTGGCGGAGAAAAAACGCAAAGGTGAACTCGATTTCGAGCGGGTGGTGATTGAAACCACGGGTTTGGCTGACCCGGGTCCTGTGGCCCAAACATTTTTCATGGACGATGAAATTGCCGAGAGTTTTTTGCTCGATTCGGTCTTGACCCTGGTCGACGCCAAGCATGCGGCACAAACCTTGAATGACCGCCAAGAAGCGCGCCGCCAGGTGGGGTTTGCAGATCAAATCTTCATCAGCAAAAGTGATTTGGTCAGCCCACAAGAGCTAGACGCTTTGCAGCATCGCTTGAAGCACATGAACCCACGTGCACCCCAGCAAACAGTGCATTTCGGTGAAGTGCCCATCGACAAGGTGTTTGACTTGCGTGGCTTCAACCTGAGCACCACTTTGGAAATCGACCCTGATTTTTTGAACGAAGGCCATGACCATCACCACCATGGTGAGCATTGCGACCACCCATCCCATCAACATGACCACCATGGCGACCATGACCATGTCCCCGGTCATGGGCATGGTCACCACCATCACCATGATGACGATGTGAAAAGCTTTGTTTTCAAGGCTGATCGACCTTTGGACCCCGCCAAGTTGGAAGACTTTTTGGGTGCGATTGTCAATATCTATGGTCCGCGCATGCTGCGCTACAAGGGTGTTCTCAACATGAAAGGCACGGATCGCAAGGTGATTTTCCAAGGTGTTCACCAACTCATGGGCAGTGATCTGGGTCAAGCTTGGGAGCCGCATGAGAAGCGAATGAGCAAAATGGTATTCATTGGGATTGACCTGCCGCGCGATATTTTCTTGCAAGGCCTGCAACAGTGCTTATCCTGAGTACAATCCGCGCGCCATCAGACAGGGGCGTGACAACGCCGAAGACTGCTGGCAGACCATGTGATGCGTACAACAAACAGCAGTAAGGGTGCTTGGTGCCATGTGCACTGGCCAACCTGTCAGGAGACTTGCATTGAAAACGACCAAGCGAACTAGCGCTGGCAAAGCGACAACCCAAGCGCCTGCCAAAAAAGCCCCTGCCAAGAAAAAACCAGCAGTGTCCAAATCCGTTGGCAAAAAAGCACCTGCGTCCAAAACAGGCGCTACCAAGAAAACAGCACCAGTGAAAAAAACAGCCGTGAAGAAAACGATGGCCAAGAAACCTTTGGCGAAGAAACCTTTAGCCAAGAAAGCTGTGACCAAGCAACCAGTAGCCAAGAAAGCTTTGGCTAAATCGCCAGCGGCAAAAAAGCTGGTGGCTCCAAAAGCCGGCGCCTCCAAAAAGACTGCTTCCAAAGCCGTTGCCAACAAAGCAAAGGCGGCGCCCCCCAAAGCTGCACCTGTCAAAAAACCCGTGGCTGTGAAAAAACCGGCCGCAACCCAGAAAAAAATTGCCCCTGTCAAAGCAGTTGCCAAATCTAAAACAGTCTCCCAAAAGGTGGTTCCATCGAAGTCAAAAACTTCGACAACCCCTGTTGCCAAAAAACCCGCTCCCGCGAAAACTGCTGCCAAACCCGTGACCACTTCCGTTTCCAAGCCCGCCAAAACCTCCCCTGTCAAAACAACTGCACCCGTCACCACGCCTGTGGTGGAGGTGACCAAAAAGTCGCCACGTGCGGCCAAAGCCATGGCCATGATGCCGCCACCGCCTGGACAAAGCGTGGCCTCCACATCGGCCAAGTCTAGCTATGGTCCTATTTCTGTTCCTTCGTTGCCTGCCGTTGTGCCCATGATTCCCGTCAAAGATCCCAAACTCGCCAACAACTGGAAATCCAAAACGGCTGAAACCGTGACCGAAGCTGAAGTCATGGCCATGTCGGACGACGATTACATGAATGCCTTTCAAATGGCCTTCTTCCGTCACAAGTTGGTGCAGTTGAAAAACGATATCTTGATCAATGCTGGTGAAACAACAGAGCACTTGCGTGAGGACACGGTGATCGTGCCGGACCCTGCAGACCGAGCCACCATTGAAGAAGAACATGCCCTGGAATTGCGCACACGTGACCGTGAGCGCAAGTTGCTCAAGAAAATCGAACAGTCCATCGGTCGCATCGACAGTGGTGACTATGGCTATTGCGACGAAACAGGTGAACCGATTGGGGTAGGGCGGTTGATCGCACGACCCACGGCGACCCTCTCTTTGGAAGCGCAACAGCGTCGAGAACTCAAGCAAAAAATGTTCGGCGACTGAACCAGGTCACTGAAGGGCGCTCATCAGCAGGCCAAGTGCCTGCTTTTTTTATGCCCATCAAGCTGACAATTCACTTTTAGTTGAAGTTCTAAGTGCTTATTTGATAACAACTTTTTGCTGGCTATCTTGATTTGAAAGACTCTCTAAGTTGTTGATTTTAATTACAAAAAATCAAAAAGTAGGTTGTCAAACCGCAAAACTCTGTTAAAGTGCAAACAAGTGGTATTTAGTGGAAAAATGTGAGAGAGTTCACTTTTCCAACCGCTGTTTCGTCACAAAAGGGGTTTGTTGCTGTGTTCCAGGGTGCGTCATCGCTGAGTTTGGATGCCAAGGGTCGCTTGTCGGTGCCCACGCGTCACCGTGAGGTGCTCACTGCCACGGCCTCGGGTCAGTTGACCATCACGCGTCACCCGCATGGTTGCCTCATGCTGTTTCCACGCACCGAATGGGAAAAGTTTCGTGAACGTGTCGCGGCCTTGCCGATGACCGCGCAATGGTGGAAGCGCATCTTTTTGGGCAATGCCATGGATGTGGAGATGGATAACACCGGACGTTTGCTGGTGTCGCCAGAGCTGCGCGCCGCCGCACACATCAGCAAAGAGGCGGTCTTATTGGGCATGGGCACCCATTTTGAGTTGTGGGACAAAGCCACTTACGACGCGCAAGAAGCTGAAGCCATGCAAGGCGATATGCCTGATGTGTTTCGGGATTTTTCGATTTAACGTGGAATGGCGACAACTGAATGGGCACACACCACCGTCATGTTGAAGGAGGCGGTCGAGGCGCTGGACGTCCAGGCCGCAGCCACTTATGTCGACACAACCTTTGGCCGCGGCGGGCATGCAAAGCGCATCTTGGGTTTGCTCGGACCACAGGGGCGATTGATCGCTTTCGACAAAGACCCACAAGCCATAGCGACAGCCCACAGCATCCAAGACCCACGACTGACGATCAGACACCAGGGGTTTGCGGCACTGAGCCAGCTGCCACACCGCAGCGCCGCAGGCGTGCTCATGGACCTGGGGGTGAGCTCGCCCCAAATCGACAACCCCGAACGCGGGTTTTCCTTCAGGCAGGACGGTCCGCTGGACATGCGGATGGACACAAGCCAGGGCCAAAGCGTTCACGCGTGGTTGGTCGAAGCAAAAACCGAACAAATCGCACAGGTGATTCGTGACTATGGCGAGGAACGATTTGCCCATGGGATTGCCAAAGCCATCGTGGCTCGCCGCGATGCGGGCCAATTGCCAGACACCACCTTGGGCTTGGCCTCTTTGGTTGCTGAAGTGGTCAAAACCCGTGAGCCTGGTCAAAACCCAGCCACGCGCACGTTTCAAGCTTTTCGCATGCACATCAATGGCGAGCTCGATGAATTGGCGCAAGCCTTGGACGCCTCATTGGATGTGCTGCAACCAGGAGGGCGTTTGGTGGTGATCAGTTTCCATTCACTGGAAGACCGCATGGTCAAGCAGTTCATCGCCAAACATTCACGCGAGGTGTATGACCGCCGCACACCGTTTGCAGCACCGCCTGTGTTGGCATTGCAAGCATTGGGGCGGCACAAACCAAGTGACGAAGAAGTCAAAGCCAATCCGCGCAGTCGCAGTGCCATCATGCGTGTGGCCCAGCGTTGCTTCGAGCCGGAGGCTGCATGACGCGCGTGAATGCATTGCTGTTGTTGGCTGTGATGTTGAGTGCCCTTTACCTGGTGCGCACGCAGTACGAATCACGCCGTCTTTACACCGAGTTAGACCGTGCCAAAGCGCAGGCGCAAAGGTTGGAAACGGAATACGACCGCTTGGATGTCGAGCGCGGTGCGCAGGCCACACCGCTGCGGGTTGAAAAGCTGGCGCGTGAACAACTCAATATGCGCACCATTTCACCTGCCATCACCCAATACGCATCACCCGAACGTGGTGTGGTGGAAAGCGCTGCGGCCGCAAACCCCAAGGACAACCCGTGAGCAGCCGCAGCGTTCAATACGCCACCAATCCTTTGCTGGCCAGCAAAACGCCGATTTGGCGAAGCCAGTTCATCGTGGCTTGCATCGCCTTGGGCTTCATCGGGTTGGTGGTGCGTGCGACCTATGTCCAGGTGGTAGATAACGCGTTCTTTCGCAAGCAAGGCACCGTGCGTTTTGTTCGCCAGCTTGAAATTCCAGCAAACCGCGGACGTGTTTTGGATCGCAATGGCTTGATCTTGGCATCGAGTGTGCCGATGCCCAGCATTTGGGCTTGCCCCGAAGAAATGGATGGCGACCAAGCCAAACTCAAAACATTGGCCCAGTTGCTTGAGATGCCCTTGCCCGAATTGGAAAAAAAGGTCAAAGACACCCGCAAAAACTTTGTCTGGTTGAAGCGTCAAATAGACATGCCCACAGGCAAGAAAATTACAGAACTAGGCATGCACGGTATTTACACGCGCATGGAATACAAGCGCATGTACCCACAAGGCGAAGCGGCCGCGCATGTGGTGGGGTTCACCAACATTGAAAACATCGGTCAAGAAGGCGTGGAATTGACCTTCAATTCGCATTTGGGTGGCAAGAGTGGTTCCAGGCGCGTGATCAAAAATGGCCAAGGTCAAGTGGTTGAGGGCATTGGCGACCTGATTCCGCCGGAAGAAGGGCGTGACCTGCAACTCAGCATAGACAGCAAGGTTCAGTACTTTGCATACCAGCGACTGCGAGAAGCTGTGTTGGACAACAAGGCGGCGGCGGGCAGTGTGGTCGTGCTGGATGCCCAAACAGGCGATGTGCTGGCCTTGGCCAATTACCCCAGTTACACACCCGAGAAACGCAGCAACCTCAGTGGCGCGCAATTGCGTAACCGGGCGTTGACAGACACTTTCGAACCGGGCTCCACGATGAAACCTTTTGTCATCGGCCTGGCCATGGAAAAGGGCTTGGTCAAGCCGGAGAGCATGATCGATACGGCACCCGGCAAACTCAACATGTACGGCATGACGGTCACGGATGCACATCCCCATGGTTTGCTCAGCGTCAATGAGGTGATACAAAAGTCCAGTAACGTGGGCACCGTCAAAATCGCCATGCGCATGCCACCCAAAGACATGTGGGAGATGTACACCCAGGTAGGGTTTGGACAAAAACCCCAGGTGCCTTTCCCGGGTGCAGTGGCTGGACGGTTGCGTGCTTACAAAACATGGCGACCCATGGAACAAGCCACCATGAGCTATGGGTATGGCTTGTCCACCAGTTTGTTTCAATTGGCGCAGGCCTACACCGCCTTTGCCAGAGATGGTGAAGTGGCGACTGTGAGCTTGCTCAAGCGCCAAGACAAAGCAACTGGTGTGCGCGTGATGAGCGCAGAAAACGCCGCCTCGGTCCGCAACATGCTGCACATGGTGACCGGCCCTGGTGGCACAGCTCCCAAAGCCCAGACCATGGGTTATTCGGTGGGTGGCAAAACAGGCACGGCTCACAAGCTGGATGGAAAAAATTACGCCAGCAAAAAATACAGGGGATTTTTTGTGGGCATGGCGCCCATTGAAAACCCGCGCATCGTGGTGGCCGTGATGATTGATGAGCCCACCAATGGACGCTACTTTGGTGGTGATGTGGCCGCGCCTGTGTTCAGTCAAACTGTTCAGCAAACTTTGCGCATGCTGGAAGTGCAACCGGACATGGCTGTCAAACCGCAGGTGGTGGCCAAAGCTGAGGCGGAGTCATTTTGATGCACACCTTGCACTCACCAGAACAAGCTGCGCAGTGGTTGCGTGGTTTGGTGCGTGGTCAACTGCATTCAGACAGTCGGCAAGTGCGTGCAGGTGATGCTTTTTTGGCCTGGGCTGGACAGACCACCGATGCCAGACACCATGTGGTGCAAGCCTTGCAACAAGGTGCCAGTGCTTGTTTGGTGGAGGCGCAGGGGTTGGAAGCGTTTGAAGCCGTCAATGATTTGGCGTTGCATGACGCACCGATCGCCAGCATGTCGCAACTCAAAGCACGCAGTGGTTTGATTGCCGATGCCTATTTCGACACGCCCAGCATGCATTTGAAAATGCTGGCTGTCACCGGTACCAATGGCAAAACCTCCACCGCATGGTGGTTGGCCCAGGCCTTGTGCAAATTGGGCGAGTCTTGCACTGTGGTGGGCACACTCGGCACCGGACAACCCGGTCACATGACAAGCACCGGTCTCACCACCCCCAATCCCTTGCAGCTGCAGCGCCAATTGCGCATGTGGGTGGATGCGGGTGTTCAAGCCTGCGCCATTGAAGCATCTTCCATTGGCTTGCAAGAGCACCGTTTAGAAGGCGTGCGCATGCGCACCGCCATCTTCACCAATTTCACACAAGACCATTTGGATTACCACGGCAGCATGCAAGCCTACTGGTTGGCCAAGCAATCCTTGTTTGATGGCGCTGGTTTGCGCACCGCCATCATCAACCTGGATGACCCGCAAGGTCATGTCTTGCTGGACCATGTGCAACACAACACGGCTTGCAAAGTGTGGACGGTTAGCTTGAACCACCCCGCGGACATCCAAGCGCAGCAGGTGCAAACCACTGCCCAGGGCATGTCGTTCGAGGTGACAGAGGGTGATGAACGTGTACATCTGCGCATCGATGCCGTGGGCACCTTCAATGTCATCAATCTGCTGGGCGTGATCGCGGCCTTGCGCGACCTGGGGTTCCCGTTGAAACAAGCGGTGCAGTCGTGCGAAGGCTTGCAACCTGTGCCTGGGCGCATGCAGCGCTTGGGCGGCGAATACCAACCGGCGGTAGTGGTGGACTACGCCCACACCCCCGACGCGATTGACAAAGCCTTGAAAGCATTGCGGCCGTGGGCGCATGCACGTGCGGGTCGGTTGATCTGCGTACTGGGTTGCGGTGGCGACCGAGACAGCAGTAAGCGTGCACCCATGGCACACATGGCCGAGCAGGGCAGTGACTTGGTGTGCCTCACCAGTGACAACCCGCGCAGCGAAGATCCTGTGCACATCCTGCGGCAAATGCGTGAAGGTTTGCAGCGTCCCGAGGCTGCCCATATGCAAGTGGACCGGGCCCAAGCCATCGCGGACACCATTGCCCAAGCCTCGGCCAACGATGTGATCTTGATTGCGGGCAAAGGTCATGAAACCTACCAAGAAATCCAGGGCGTGAAGCACGGTTTTTCTGATGTCGACCATGCCATCTTGGCGCTGCACCACTGGGGTCAAGCATGAGCCGTGCAATGAACCTCAGTCTGAAACAACTTCATGCGTGGCTACCAGATAGCCAGATGGTGGGTGACCCTCAGCAGCTGATCGCGCGGGTGCACACCGACAGCCGAACCGTGCAAGCTGATGATTTGTTCATCGCGTTGCGCGGTGAACGTTTTGATGCCCATGTATTTCTGCCACAGCTGCAGGCATTGGGGGTGAAAGTCGCTATCGCAGAAGGGGGTTTCGCCGCTGCGGGTTTGATGGGCCTGGAGGTGGCTGACACCAAGCAGGCATTGGCACAGTTGGCCCATGCTTGGCGGATGCAATTCAAGATCCCAGTCATTGCAGTGACAGGCAGCAATGGCAAAACCACAGTCACCCAAATGTTGGCCAGCATCATGCAGGCATGGCAAGGTGACCAGGCCTTGGCAACGCAAGGCAACTTCAACAATGACATTGGCTTGCCGCTCACTTTGTTGCGCATGCGTTCTCATCACCAGGTGGCGGTTGTGGAATTGGGTATGAACCACCCGGGTGAAATCGCCCACTTGGCACATTGCGCCTCGCCTACCGTGGCACTGGTGAACAACGCGCAACGTGAACATCAAGAATTCATGCAAAGCGTGCAAGCGGTGGCCGAAGAAAACGGCGCTGTTTTCGATGGGTTGATTGATGGCGGAGTGGCTGTCTTTCCTGCCAATGATCCACACCATCACGTTTGGCGGGCACTGGCTGACCGCCACGCCATGATCGACTTTGGTGACCACAGAGCCGCTGTGCATGTCTTGCAAGCTGTCTGGGTGGGGTCCCATTGGGAATTGCACCTGCAAACGCCCGTGGGTGACGTCCACACCACATTGCAATTGGCAGGTGCACACAATGTCCACAATGCCATGGCTGCTTGTGCCTGTGCCGTGGCTGCTGGTGTTCCTTTGCCCTTTGTGGCGCAGGGCCTGAATTTGTTCCAAGCGGTGAATGGTCGCTCCAAAGCCATACCCTTGCACTGGGCTGGGCGTCACATCACCTTGATTGACGACAGCTACAACGCGAATCCTGATTCAGTGCGAGCTGCCATCGATTTATTGGCGCAATCCACCGGACCGCGCCTGTTGGTGTTGGCCGACATGGGCGAAGTCGGTGACCAAGGCCCTGCATTTCATGCAGAGGTGGGTCGACATGCACAAGACATGGCCATCGATCAGGTATTCACACTGGGTGAACTCAGCCTGCACACCGCCAAAGCATGCAGCCATGCGCAGCATTTCAATGATTTCGACAGCTTGATGGTGCAGGTGAAAGCCGCACTGCCGCTGATGCACACCGTGTTGGTGAAAGGTTCGCGCTTCATGCGCATGGAAAGAGTGGTGCAGGCTTTGCAATCAGAACAACAATCACAACCGCACCAGGAGGCCACATGCTGCTGAGTTTGACGCAGTGGCTGCAGGCCATGTCGCCAGAATTTGGGTATTTGCGGGTGTTCCAATACCTCACCTTTCGCGCGGTCATGGCCGCCATGACGGCGTTGTTGATTGGTTTGGTGGCCGGTCCCGTGGTCATTCGAAAACTCACGGCCTTGAAAATCGGTCAACCCATTCGGGGCTATGGCGTCGAAGCCCATTTGAGCAAGTCGGGCACACCCACCATGGGCGGCGTGTTGATTCTGTTGTCCATTGCGTTTTCAACCCTGATGTGGGTGGACCTGTCCAATCGTTTTGTGTGGATTGTCTTGATCGTGACCCTGGGGTTTGGTGCCATTGGGTGGGTCGATGACTGGCGCAAAGTGGTCAACAAAGACCCCGAGGGCATGCCTTCACGCGAAAAATACTTTTGGCAATCCTTGATTGGCTTGCTGGCTGCCCTGTACCTGGTGTTCAGCATCTCTGAGGTGAGCAATTATCGGGTGCTCGAGTTGTTTTTCAGTTGGGTGCGATCAGGTTTTGACGTGAACCTGCCACCCAAAGCCGGTTTGTTGTTGCCATTTTTCAAAGAAATCAGCTATCCCTTGGGGGTGTTGGGCTTTGTCATCTTGACCTATTTGGTCATAGTGGGGTCGAGCAATGCGGTCAATCTCACCGATGGCTTGGATGGATTGGCCATCATGCCGGTGGTGATGGTCGGCTCTGCCTTGGGCGTGTTCGCCTATGTGGCGGGCAGTGCTGTGTATTCCAAATACTTGTTTTTCCCACACATTCCTGGCACTGGTGAATTGTTGGTGTTTTGTGCGGCCATGGCAGGGGCTGGTTTGGCGTTTTTATGGTTCAACACCCACCCAGCGCAGGTGTTCATGGGCGATGTGGGTGCTTTGGGTTTGGGTGCCGCATTGGGCACGATTGCCGTCATTGTTCGGCAAGAAATTGTGCTGGCCATCATGGGTGGGGTGTTTGTGGCCGAAGCCTTGTCGGTGATGCTGCAGGTTACCTATTTCAAATACACCAAGCGCAAATACGGTGAGGGACGTCGCATCTTGAAGATGGCGCCGTTGCACCACCATTTTGAAAAATCCGGTTGGAAAGAAACCCAAGTGGTGGTTCGTTTTTGGATCATCACCATGCTGTTGTGTTTGGTGGGGTTGTCCACCTTGAAGCTGCGTTGACCATGAGCCGATTACAAGACCTTCACATCCTCATTCTGGGCTTGGGTGACTCCGGTCTTGCGATGGTGCGTTGGTGTGTGTTGCAAGGTGCCCAAGTGACCGTGGTCGACAGCCGTGAAAACCCCCCAGGTAAAACCGCATTGCAGGCAGAAGGCCTGCCTGTGGACATCCGCACACAAGCCTTCACCGCAGATTTGGTGGACCTGACGGATGTACGTGCTGTGTTCAAGAGTCCTGGACTGACGCCGCATGAAGTCGAGCCGGTTTGGCAAGCCGCACAGGCCAGAGGTCTGTGGGTGGGGACCGAGTTGAGCTTGTTTGCGCATGCATTGGCTCAACTCGACACCGAAGAAGCACCCTACAAACCCAAAGTGTTGGCCATCACAGGGACCAATGGGAAAACCACTGTGACCAGCTTGACCGGCATGCTGCTGAAGCGTGCTGGGCTGCACGTGGCCGTGGCCGGCAACATCGGCCCCACACTGCTCGACACCTTGCGCGAGCAACGCGACCACTTGCCCGAGGTGTGGGTGTTGGAACTGTCAAGTTTTCAATTGGACGGTGTGAACGAGTTTGCACCCACAGCTGCTTGCATTTTGAATTTGACGCAAGACCATTTGGATTGGCATGGTGACATGGCGGCTTATGGCCAGGCCAAGTCGAACATCTGGAACCACACGGGTGTCATGGGGGTCTTGCCTCGCCAAGATGAACAAGTCATGGCCTTGTGGCCCAAAGACAGCACAGACAAAAAAGCCACATCGCGACCACGCATCAGCTTTGGCGCCAATTTGCCAGAGCACGCAGGTGATTTTGGTCTGTCGATCGACAACGGCATGACCTGGTTGGTGCGTGCGGCGCCGTCGGAAGACATGCCAGGCAAACGCGGCAAAGCATTGGAAGAGCCCCTGCTCATTCAACGTTTGATGCCCGCCGATGCGCTGCGTATCCGTGGACGACACAACGCCTTGAATGCCTTGGCCGCCTTGGCCTTGGCCAGTGCATGCACGCCGAGCTTGGCGCCGCTGTTGCATGGATTGCGTGAATATGCCGGTGAACCCCATCGCTTGTCGCCTGTGGCCATCGTGGCCGATGTCGAGTACTTTGACGACAGCAAAGGCACCAACGTCGGTGCCACGTTGGCAGCCCTCACAAGCCTGGGGGCAGACCGCCGATTGGTGGTCATCATGGGCGGTGATGGCAAAGGGCAAGATTTTTCACCTTTGATCGACCCGATCAGCCAATCCGTCCGGGCTGTGGTGTTGATTGGCCGTGATGCCCCCTTGTTGGCCGACGTGCTGCAAGCCACAGGTGTGGTCATGTGCCATGCCCACGACATGGCACAAGCAGTTGCATTGGCCGCAGAACAAGCACACACCGGGGACGCCGTGTTGCTGTCGCCTGCCTGTGCCAGCTTGGACATGTATGCCAACTATGTGGCGAGGGCTGAGGCCTTCACGCATGCGGTTCATGGCTTGCAACTCATGGAGGGAACCGCATGAGCGAACACACCCTCGGCTGGGGCCAACGCATAGGCAAATGGTTTGGCAATGAACCCAAAGAAGGTATTGACGCCTTGCCCGTGCGCGTGCATGGGCGTGAGTTCACCAGAACGGGTGCGGCACCCGGAACGGTCAAAGGTTTTGATCAATCCTTGATATGGGCCATCGCAGGTTTGCTCATGTGGGGACTGGTCATGGTGTATTCGGCCTCCATTGCGCTTCACGAAAACGCCCAGTCCAACAGCTTCACCCAAACCCAGTATTTGATTCGCCATGCCATTTCACTGAGCATCGGATTTATCGCAGCCTTGCTGATATTTCAAATTCCCATGGACACCTGGGAAAAAGTCGCCCCCTGGGTGTTTATTGCATCCATCATTTTGTTGATCGTGGTGCTGCTGCCTTTCGTGGGTAAAAGTGTCAACGGTGCCAGGCGCTGGATCAGTCTGGGCGTCATGAATTTCCAACCCTCCGAATTGGCCAAGTTGGGTACCTTGCTGTATGCCGCCAATTACATGGTGCGCAAAATGGATGTGAAGGAACGTTTCTTTGCCGCGGTCACACCCATGGGTGTGGCGATAGCCATCGTGGGCTCGTTGCTGTTGGCTGAACCTGACATGGGTGCGTTCTTGGTGATCGCGGTCATCGCCATGGGCATCTTGTTTTTAGGCGGTGTCAATGCCCGCATGTTTTTACTGATCAGCAGCATCTTGGTAGTTGCTTTTGGCTTGATGATCGCTTTGTCGCCTTGGCGGCGTGAGCGCATTTTTGCCTACCTTGATCCCTTTGGCGCAGAGCACGCTTTGGGCAAGGGCTTTCAACTCTCGCATTCCCTCATCGCCTTTGGTCGGGGAGAAATCTTTGGTGTGGGTTTGGGCGGCAGCGTAGAGAAGTTGCATTGGTTGCCCGAGGCCCATACCGACTTTTTATTGGCGGTCATTGGCGAAGAATTTGGCTTGGTCGGCGTGGTCTTGGTGATTGGGGTGTTCATGTGGCTCACGCGGCGCATCATGTTCATTGGTCGTCAAGCCATTGCGATGGACCGTGTGTTTGCAGGTCTGGTCGCCCAAGGTGTCGGCATTTGGATGGGGTTTCAGGCCTTCATCAACATGGGCGTCAATTTGGGCGCACTTCCGACCAAGGGCTTGACCCTGCCGCTCATGAGTTATGGCGGCTCAGCCATTTTGCTCAACATGATCGCTTTGGCTATTGTGCTCAGGGTGGACTACGAAAACCGCTTGCTCATGCATGGAGGTCGCGTATGACACAACGCACAGCCTTGGTCATGGCGGGTGGCACTGGTGGGCATATCTTCCCAGGCCTGGCTGTGGCCGCCTTGCTCCAGCATCAAGGCTGGCGTGTGCACTGGTTAGGCGCACCTGCCCCGAGCATGGAGAGTCAGTTGGTGCCAGCCAAAGGTTTTGCGTTCGAGTCGGTGCAGTTTGGCGGTGTGCGTGGCAAAGGTGTTTTGACTTTGGCGGTGTTGCCGCTGAAGTTGCTGCAAGCCTTTTGGCAGAGTCTGCAAGTGATTCGGCGCGTCAAACCCGATGTGTTGGTGGGACTGGGTGGTTACATCACGTTTCCGGGCGGCATGATGGGCGTGCTCTGTGGCAAACCCTTGGTGTTGCACGAACAAAATTCAGTGGCCGGTATGGCCAACAAGGTGTTGGCCACAGTGGCTGATCGGGTGTTGAGCACCTTTCCTCAGGTGTTGCCCAACACTTTGTGGGTGGGCAATCCTTTGCGTGAAGAATTTTTGAAACAGACACCACCACAAGAACGTTTTGCTCAACGCAGCGGACCCCTGCGTGTGGTGGTGGTAGGTGGCAGTTTGGGTGCCCAGGCCTTGAACAGTGTGGTGCCGCAAGCGCTGGCCTTGATACCTGAAGGGCAACGTCCCTTGGTGATTCACCAAGGCGGCGCCAAGCATATGGCGCAATTGGCACAAAACTACGAGACAGCAGGGGTGACAGCAGATTTGCGCCCCTTCATTGACGACACGGCGCATGCGTTTGCCCAAGCGGATCTGGTCATTTGCCGCGCAGGCGCGAGCACGGTCAGCGAATTGGCGGCGGTGGGTGCGCCTGCCCTGTTGGTGCCCTTCCCCCATGCCGTGGATGATCATCAAACCGCGAATGCCCGGTTTTTATCAACGCAAGCTGCGGCATGGTTGATGCCACAGCATGAGTTCACCCCCGCCTCATTGGCTGATTTTTTGCTGACATTGGACCGCACCACGTTGCAGCAAACTGCCCTGAAGGCCTATGGGCTGCGTCAAACAGCAGCTGCACACAACGTGGCGCAAGCCTGTGCCGAGGTGGTGTCATGAAACATGCCATCAGCCATGTTCATTTTGTGGGCATTGGGGGTGCCGGCATGAGTGGCATTGCCGAAATATTGCACAACCTGGGCTATACCGTCTCCGGCTCGGACATTGCCGACAGTCCCGTGCTGCGCCGATTGCAGGCCATGGGCATCCGCACACAAGTGGGCCATGCAGCGGCACACATTGAAGGTGCAGATGCGGTGGTCACATCGACTGCCGTGCACGCCGACAACCCCGAGGTGGTGGCTGCACATCGCAAATTGGTGCCTGTGGTGCCTCGCGCCGTCATGTTGGCCGAATTGATGCGTTTGAAAAAAGGCATTGCGATTGCAGGCACGCATGGCAAGACCACCACCACGAGTTTGGTCGCCAGTGTGCTGGCAGCCGCCAACATGGACCCCACCTTCGTCATTGGGGGTCGTCTGATCAGCGCCGGTGCCAATGCACAACTGGGGTCTGGGGATTACATCGTGGTTGAAGCGGATGAATCGGACGCTTCATTCTTGAACCTCAACCCCATCATGTCTGTGGTCACCAACATCGATGCAGACCACATGGACACCTATGGCCATGACTTCAACAAACTCAAAGGCGCGTTCATCGAGTTTTTGCACCGCATGCCTTTTTACGGCGCAGCCATTTTGTGCGCAGATGATCCCGTCTTGAGCAGCGTGTTTGCCCAAGTCTCCCGCCCGATCACCAGCTATGGTTTGTCAGCGCAAGCGCAGGTGCGCGCGCATGATGTCAAGGCCGTGGGTTCGCGCATGCAGTTTCGCGTGACCCGCAGCAATGGCGTGACCTTGCCAGACATGCAGATCGAGTTGAACTTGCCCGGTGAGCACAATGTGCGCAATGCCTTGGCGGCTATTTCAGTGGCTGTGGAACTCAATGTGCCGGATGAGGCGGTGGTCCGCGCTTTGGCCGAGTTCAAGGGTGTGGGTCGTCGCTTTCAAATTCATGGTGATGCCGCAACAGCCTCCGGTGGCCATTACACCGTGATTGAAGACTATGGCCATCACCCTGTTGAATTGGCTGCCACCTTGGCCGCCGCCCGTGGGGCTTACCCTGGCCGCCGATTGGTGTTGGCCTTTCAGCCGCACCGCTACACCCGAACCCGCGACTGTTTTGAAGACTTTGTCCAGGTGCTGCGCCAAGCCGATGTGGTGTGGTTGACCGAGGTGTATGCGGCTGGTGAAGAACCCATCGCTGCTGCTGATGGCCGGGCCTTGGCGCATGCGTTGCGAGTCGCAGGGCAACAGGCCTTGGTTTTTGCGCAGGAGCTGAGCCAACTGGAAGCGCTGATGCGTGAGCAGGCGCAGGATGGTGATGTGGTGTTGTGCATGGGCGCTGGCAGCATTGGACAACTGCCCGCCAAGTTGGTGGCGACCAAACCTGTGCCAGGTCAACCCTTGTTGCAGGTGGTTCGATGAAGAACACCTTCCAACGCCATACCGCCAAGGTGGCCGTGCTCATGGGCGGTCATTCGGCCGAGCGAGACATCTCCTTGATGTCGGGCAATGGGGTGCTGCAAGCGCTGTTGTCGCTGGGCATCAACGCGCATGGTTTTGACCCTGCACAGCACAGTTTGCAAACTTTGCGTGATCAGCAATTCACCCATGCATTCATCAGCCTGCATGGCCGACATGGTGAGGACGGCACTGTGCAAGGCGCATTGGAGTTGCTGGGCATCCCCTACACCGGTTCGGGTGTGATGGCCTCGGCCATGGCCATGGACAAACAACTGACCAAGAGATTGTGGTTGGCAGAAGGCTTGTCCACACCGCCTGCTGTGTGGCTGCCGCCGCATGCCCAAACCGCAGACCGCATCGCGGCCATTCCGGCTGAATTGGGTCTGCCGTTGATCGTCAAACCCCCGCATGAAGGTTCTTCCATCGGTGTGAGCAAGGTCAGCCGTGTGGAGGAACTGGAAACCGCTGTCGCATTGGCCACCAGGTATGACCCAGATTTGCTGTGCGAGGCCTTCATTCAAGGTGAAGAAGTCACATGCCCGGTCTTGGGTGAAGGGCAAGAGGCCTATGCACTGCCCGTGGTTCGCATCGCTGCACCGCAGGGCGCATACGACTATCAGAACAAATATTTCACAGACGCGGTGCAGTACCACTGTCCAAGCGGTTTGCCGCCTGCTGAAGAAGCTGCCATCCAAGCACTGAGTGTGGCAGCCTATCGCTCATTGGGCTGTCGTGGTTGGGGCCGTGCCGATGTGATGATTCGTGCCAGTGACCGCAAAGCCTTTCTGCTGGAAATGAACACCAGCCCTGGCATGACCAATCACTCGCTGGTGCCCATGTCGGCCAAAGCCGCGGGTCTGTCTTACCCTGAGTTGTGTTTACACATTTTGAGCGGCGCCCGTCTGGACAGCAAGTTGGGAGCTTTGCAATCATGAACTCCCAACTCAATTCGGCCATGCAAGCACATCCTGGATTGGCGCTGGACGTGCGTTTGATGAACATCACCAGTGTGTTGTTGATGGGCACATTCCTCTTGGCATGTGTGGGTGTGTCGTTGTGGTGGATGTTGCGGCACCCCATTTTTGCCATCACCACCATCTCAGTCCAAGGTGACATCAGACACAACAACGAAGTCACCTTGCGTGCCAATGTGGTACCCCGATTGCAGGGCAGTTTCTTCACTGTGGATTTGGCGCAAGCACGTACGGCGTTTGAAAACGTACCTTGGGTGCGAACAGCCATGGTGCGGCGCGAATTCCCAGATCGCTTGCGGGTGGATTTGCACGAGCATGAACCAGTGGCTTATTGGGGACCTGAATCTGACTCACGCTTGCTCAACAAGCAAGGCGAGGTGTTTGGGGCTAACTTTGGTGAGCTCGACAACGAGGACCTGCCTCACCTGGCAGGACCCGATGCTGAATCGGCCCATGTGCTGCAGATGTTCCAACAACTCTCACCGGAGTTCGCCAAGTTGGACATGGTGTTGCAAAGTTTGGAATTGACAGGCCGAGGCAGTTGGCGTGCCCGCTTGAAAAATGGCGCCTATTTAGAGTTGGGCCGCGGGCAACAGGCAGAGGTGTTGGCCAGGGTTCAACGATTCACCCAAACGATGGCGCAGGTCAGCCAACGGTATGGACGGCAAGCGCAATCGCTGGAAGCAGCAGATTTGAGACATGTCAACGGTTACGCCCTGCGATTGCGCGGTGTGAGCACGCTGGATTCAACGACAACAAGGTAAGCACAAGAGGTTTCCATGGCAAAAGAGTACAAAGATTTGGTGGTGGGCTTGGACATTGGCACCAGCAAAGTCATGGTGGTGGTGGCGGAGGTTTTGCCAGGTGCAGAACTGAAAGTCGCTGGTTTGGGCATTGCCCCCAGCAGTGGCTTGAAACGCGGCGTGGTTGTCAACATTGACGCCACGGTCCAAAGCATTCAGCAGGCGTTGAAAGAAGCCGAGTTGATGGCCGATTGCAAAATCACCCGCGTCTACACAGGCATCACGGGCAGTCATATCCGTGGCATGAATTCCCACGGCATGGTGGCGGTGAAAGACCGTGAGGTCACGGCTGCAGATGTGGCTCGGGTGGTGGAAACAGCCAAAGCCGTGAACATTTCAACCGACCAACGATTGTTGCTGGTGGAGCCGCAAGAATTCATCATCGACGGTCAGGATGTCAAACAACCCATCGGCATGAGTGGCATTCGCTTGGAGGCCAAGGTGCACATCGTGACCGGAGCACAAACCGCAGCGGAAAACATCATCAAGTGTGTACGACGCTGTGGTTTGGATGTGGACCACTTGATGCTCAACCCCTTGGCTTCGAGCTTGTCGGTGTTGACCGATGATGAGCGTGAGTTGGGCGTGGCCCTGGTGGACATTGGGGCTGGCAGCACCGACATCGCCATCTTCACCGGTGGTGCAATCCGCCACACGGCGGTCATTCCAATTGCCGGCGACCTGATCACCAGTGACATCGCCATGGCTTTGAGAACACCCACCAAAGACGCGGAAGACATCAAAGTGGAGTCGGGCTTTGCCAAACAGTTGCTGGCCGATCCCAATGTGCAGGTTGAAGTGCCTGGCTTGGGTGACCGCGGTCCCCGCATGTTGAGCCGTCAAAACCTGGCGGGTGTCATCGAGCCGCGCATTGAAGAGATTTTCTCGCTGGTTCAGCAGGTGTTGCGTGATTCCGGCTATGAAGAAGTGTTGTCATCAGGCATCGTGCTCACGGGCGGCAGCGCCATGATGCCCGGCATGATCGAGCTGGGTGAGGACATCTTCTTGAAAGCGGTGCGTCGCGGTGTTCCGCGTTACAGCAGCGCCTTGTCTGACATGGTGTCGCACCCGCGTGCAGCCACCGTCATGGGTTTGCTGGAAGAGGCGCGCATGGCCCGTTTGCGCGGATTCCGTGTGGCCCAAAAAAATGGCTCCATGAAAACAGCCATGGGACGCGTCAAAGACTGGTTTGTGGGGAACTTCTGATCATGAACAACATCACTTGCATGCCCGAGTTGCTGGCCAGTCCCCGTGTCTTGAATGGTCGACGATGGCGACCCTGTATCCGAGGTGCACCACCTGGCTGAACGACATGGATGTCACCACAAAACAATATCAAGGCAACTGCAATACAAAATTTCGGAGAAACAAAATGACCATAGAAATGATCGAAACACCAGAATTCAGCTCCAACACCCAAATCCGAGTGATCGGTGTGGGCGGCGGCGGTGGCAACGCGGTGGAGCACATGATCGCCAGCGGGGTGCGTGGGGTGGAATTCATTTGTGCCAACACCGACGCGCAAGCCCTCAAAGTGAGCTCAGCGAGTCGCACCATTCAGTTGGGTGACAACGGCTTGGGCGCAGGCAGTCGGCCTGAACGTGGACAAGCGGCTGCGGAAGCGGCCATCGACACCATCCGTGAAGTCCTGCAGGGCTCCAACATGGTGTTCATCACTGCCGGCATGGGGGGTGGCACCGGCACAGGCGCTGCACCCGTGGTGGCGCGTGTAGCCCGCGAAATGGGCATCCTCACCGTGGGCGTGGTCACCAAGCCATTTGACTGGGAGGGTGGCCGACGCATGACCAACGCGGAAGCAGGACTGGCAGAACTCGAAGCCAATGTCGACTCTCTGATCGTCGTGTTGAATGAAAAACTGCAAGAGGTGCTGGGTGATGATGTCAGCCAAGACCAAGCTTTTGCATTTGCCAACGATGTCTTGAAAAACTCGGTGGGTGGCATTGCCGAAATCATCAATGTGGAAGCCTTGGTGAACGTCGACTTTGAAGACGTGCGCACCGTGATGAGCGAGCAAGGCAAAGCCATGATGGGCACCGCCACAGCGAGCGGACCGGACCGTGCGCGCATTGCTGCCGAACAAGCAGTCGCTTGCCCGCTGCTCGAAGGCGTGGACATGACAGGTGCCAAGGGTGTGTTGGTGCTGATCACGGCGGCCAAAGGCGCATTGCGCTTGGCCGAATCACGCGAAGCCATGAACACCATCCGCGCTTTTGCCTCGCCAGAAGCGCATGTGATTTACGGTACAGCCTACGACGAAAGTCTGGGCGACCAAATTCGCGTCACCGTGGTGGCCACTGGATTGGCCCAAGCGGGTCGCCGCGTAGCACCGCCTCTGTCGGTGATCCGCACCGGTACCCATGACGTGGCTTACAGCACCAACCAGCCCATGGTGACCAGCAGCCCCGCCGTGACTGCAGCACCCACCATGAGTGCCAGCACCGACAGCATGGCCGCGCCAACCCCCATGGCCACGCCCACCCCAGCAGGCAATGTCAATGTGCCCAGCGTTTGGCGCACCAACCGCACCCAGGCCGCGGCTCGGGTGGACGCGATGTCATCAGGTGGCATGGACAATTACGAAATCCCAGCCTTCTTGCGCAAACAGGCTGACTAAAATCTGAGGCATGCTGAAACAACGAACCCTTCAAACCATCACCCGCGCCGTGGGCGTGGGGCTGCACAGCGGGCAGCGGGTGGAATTGACCTTGCGTCCGGCACCACCGGACACAGGGGTGGTGTTTCGGCGTGTGGATTTGGCGCATCCGGTGGACATCCCGGTCAGTGCCACGGCGGTCACCGACACCCGCATGGCGTCTACCATTTCAGCGCAAGGTGCCAAGGTGCACACCGTTGAGCACCTGATGTCAGCTTGTTCGGGATTGGGTTTGGATAATTTGTACGTGGACATCACGGCAGAAGAAGTCCCCATTTTGGATGGCTCTTCTGCGTCGTTTGTGTTTTTGTTGCAAAGCGCTGGGGTGGCGTTGCAAAACGCACCCAAGCGTTTTATTCGCGTGATCCAAACCGTGCAGGTCCAAGAGGGTGAAGGTGACCAGATCAAATGGGCGCGGCTGAGCCCACACCACGGTTTCAAACTCAGTTTTGAAATTGATTTCCAACACCCTGCCGTGGATTCAACGGGTCAGCGGGTCGAATTTGACACCGAAACAGGCAGTTATGTGAAGGACATTGCACGCGCTCGGACCTTTGGCTTCACCAAAGATGTCGAGCACATGCGCGCCAACGGACTGGCGTTGGGGGGTGGCTTGGACAACGCCATCGTGATGGACGACTACAAGGTTCTCAACAGCGACGGCCTGCGTTACGACGATGAATTCGTCAAACACAAAATCTTGGACGCCATGGGCGATTTGTATTTGTTGGGCCGACCTTTGTTGGCGGCCTACAGTGCCTTTCGCTCAGGCCACGCCATGAACAACCGGCTGCTGCGCGAACTGCTCAGTCACCCCGAATGCTATGAGCTGGTCAGTTTTGAGGACGAGCGGGCTGCGCCCCGCGGATTGGCGCGACTGACCCCTGCTTGGTGAGTTGGGCCTGAGCCAGCAGGCCGTGGGCATGACGTGCATGGGCATGTGTGATCGCCAAACCCAGCGCATCGGCAGCATCCGGCCCGGGCAAGCCAGGTAATTTCAACAACCGCTTCACCATTTCTTGCACCTGCGCCTTGGCGGCTTTGCCATGTCCAGCGATGGCCTTTTTCATTTGCAAAGCGGTGTACTCACTCACCGGCAGTTGGTGATGCACCAAAGCGGTCAGGCTGGCACCACGCGCTTGACCCAACAACAAACTGGCTTGGGGATTCATGTTCACAAACACAATTTCCACAGATGACTCATTCGGTTGGTAACGCTTGACCACCTCACCGATGCCGTCAAAGATCACTTTCAAACGAGCCGGTAAATCATCTTTGGGCAAATGGGTGGTGGTGATGGTGCCACTCGCCACGTAATGCAGTTGGGTGCCCGTGGTGTCGATCACGCCAAACCCCGTGCATTGCAAGCCTGGATCAATGCCCAAGACACGGACAACGCGTGGGTTCATGGCAAGGCCACCTGCGGCATGCGGGTCAAGATGATTTGGGCGCGACCCGCCAGGTAGGGTGAGCGTGGGTATTTTTCATAGTACTTGGGCCTGGGCAGCATGACCGCCAAACGAGCACACTCCCATGCAGTGAGTTGACGTGCAGGGTGCCTGAAATAGTGTTGAGCGGCCGCTTCGATGCCAAACACACCCTCGCCCCATTCCACACTGTTGAGGTAGATGGCCAAGATCCGTTCTTTGCTCAGCAGTTGTTCCAAAGCCAATGTCAGCACCAGTTCTTGGGCCTTGCGAAGCAGGGTGCGCTCACCACTCAAGAACAAATTTTTCGCCAGTTGCTGTGTGATGGTGGAACCACCCACCACTTTGGCCTGCGGTGCTTGACCAGATTGGGCCTGTGCTCTGGCTTGGGCGCGCGCCATGGCGCGTGCGTTGCGGCTCCAGGCCTTTTCCAAGGCTTGCCACTGCACACCGCCATGACTGGCAAACACATCATCTTCGGAAGCGATGACGGCACGCATCATGTTTTTGGGATGAGATGACGAGGCCACCCATTCGTGTCGCCACCGCAAGCTTCCGTGTTGACGGGCAATGCGCATGGCCTCGGTGCGTTGAAAAGCCGTGGACACCGGGTCGATGTAGCGCATGCTGGCGATGCGTGCGACAAAAAACACCTGTAAACCCACGCCGCACAAGACCACCAAAGCCAACCAGCGTGACAGCGTTTGAAGAAGTGTGGACCCACGCATGTTCAATGTTCTTGCAAGGTGGTTTGCAAGGTGTTGCTGCTGTCAAAACTGAAGCGCGTGACCAAGGCCAGTTGGTCCATTTGACGCCGCATACCAGGCGTGAACGCACCAAACGGTCCAGCTTGCATGGCGATGGCGCGGGCTTGCATATCCAGCACCGGGTTGCCTGAGCTTTGCGACACATCGCAGGTGAGTACTTGTCCTCGCGCATCGATGGTGATGACCATGATCAAGCTGCCATAGAGCTTTTGGCCTTGGGATTCTGGGAAAAACAAGGTGCCACGGGCTTCGATTTTGCGGCGCAATTGATCGTAGTAGATGGCATAGGCGGCCTCTTGGGTGCTGGGACTCACATACCGTTTGCGAGGTCTGGCGTTTTCTTCTTGAATGCGTTTTTCAATCTGCGCCAACATTTTCAAGAGCTGTTGGCGTTGGCGCTCGACAGCTGGGTCGGTTTGGGTGGCTGGGTTGGCGTTCAACGCAGCCAACGTGCGTTTGGTTTGCGCCAGCAACTCGCTTTGTTCCAGTTCACGCTTGGCGATTTTGCTGTTGTGTTGGTCATCGGCCTCGCCGGTTTGGGTTTGTGCGGCATGGGGCAGGGGAGATGTGGCACGTGCTTGGGTCAATTCCCCCCCACCTGCCAAATTGGTTTGTGCCAAGGCTTTGGCTTTGTCGGGGGTTTTTTCGTCCGAGAGGGTGTTGACCAAAATCACTTCCAGACCGGCATCTCGCACCAAACGATTGGCACCCTCAGGCACACCGAGTTGGATGGACAAAACCAGACCATGCAGCAACAACGACAAGCCCAAGGCCCAATTCATGGCTGAGGTTCCTCTGCAGGCGCCTCGGAAACGTCCATCGCGATGTTCAGGGGACCGGCGGCCAGTTCATCGTCGTCCTCGGCTTCCGCTTGTTGGGCTTGCGCTTCCACCGCATCCAATGTTTGCAGGTATTGCACTTGCAAGTCCAGGGCAATCAGGTCCATGCCCAGCACTTTCACGCGGACCTGACTGCCACGCTCCAAAGCGGGTGCACCGTGCACGGTGAACACCAAGGGCAGGTTGTTGGTGCGAGCCATGGGTGGCTCGCCGGGATAGGACTTGAACACCGTGGCATCCAGTTCGGTGGTGTTTTGTTGCCGCAAATACTGCAGGGTCCAAAAACGTTCCATGCTCGACTGGTGGACGTTGTAGGCGGTGTAGGCCGTGTCAAACGCGGAAATGATGCCAAATAACTCGGCGTCTTTGGGTTTGAACGGGGCCACCAAGGCTGCAGTGGCGCCTTGTCGGGCGCAGGCGATCAACTGCCATTGATTGACCAAGTCCGTGTAACGGCGAAGCGGTGAAGTGCTCCATGCATAACTGGGCACACCGATGCCCGCATGCGGCAAGGCCTTGGTGCCCATGCGCACTTTGATCCCAGGCGCCAAACTGGCTTGGCTGCGGTAGATGGCCGGCACGCCCAAGCTCGCCATCCACTGCCCCCAGGTGCTGTTGGCCAAGATCATGGCTTCGGCCACGATCAGGTCCAGGGGCGCGCCCCGCTGACGGATGGAAATTTGCACGGTTTCTTGCCCAGCAGGTCCGTTCTCAGGCGTGTTGACCAAGCGAAAGTTGTAGTCCGGGCGGTTGAAGGTTTCGGGTTTGCCGCGCACGACTTCGCGTTGCGCTTTGAGGTGTTTGGCCAGTTTGAACAAAAAAGCCATCTCGGCATGAGGCATCTGGGGTGCTCTCTCATGCGGGGGTGGTGCCGGATGGTTCAACCAGGCCTCAGTCACCACATCATCGAGTTGATCATGTCGCAGGTTGGCAGCGATGTGCACTTGTTCCAATTGGGTGTGACTGTCCTGTAGGGCGAGTGTGGCAGCGTCAAATCGCACATACAAAGACAGCGCTGGGCAGGCACGACCTTCTTGCAAGGTGTAGTTTTGCACGATGCTGTCGGGCAGCATGGTGATTTTGTGCCCTGGCATGTACACCGTGGACAGGCGCGAGCGACCCAGCTGGTCAATCGGGTCTCCAGGTTGCACGGCCAGACCGGGCGCAGCGATGTGGATGCCCAGGGTGATGGTGTCTGTGCCCAGGCCTTGCACAGACAACGCATCGTCAATTTCAGTGGTTTGCGAGTCGTCGATGGAATAGGCCTGGACACTGGCCAAAGGCAGGTCAGCCAGCACAGGGGGGGCTTGCAGGGCAGGAAAGCCAGTACCTTTGGGAAAATTGTCAAACAAAAACCGCTGCCAGTGGAAGTCGTAGGCCGAGCGAATGGCGCCAGCTTGTTGCAGCAAGGCCAGGGGCGGTGTGCTGCTGTTGCGCGCGGCCTCCACCACGGCTTTGTACTCGGGCGCGTTTTTGTCCGGTTTGAACAAAATTTTGTAGAGCTGTTGGGCAATCGGTTCGGGGCACATGCCATCGACCAATTCCGCCGCCCACGCAGTGATTTGCGCTTGCAGTTGTTTTTTCTTTTCGATGGCCAAAAGCGCTTGTTGGATCACCTCGGCGCTGGCTTTTCGAAAACGGCCTTTGCCGGCACGGCGGAAATAGTGCGGGGTTTCAAACAAACGCAGCAAAACCCCGAGCTGTTGAGCGGGTGTGGCGTCTTTGCTGAAATAGTCCTGCGCCAATTCGGCAAACCCAAACTCTTCGTCGGGGGCAAATTCCCACGCAATGTCCACCTCGATGCTGGCCGCCACCGTTTGCCCCGCTTGCATGAATTCGGTGGGCGAGGGTTTCTCAAACTTCATGAGCATGTTGGCGCTTTTCACCTTCATGCGCTTGCCGCTGTCGAGTTCAATTTGGGCAGATGCGTCGGCTTCGGACAAAACCCGACCGGTCATGAATTTGCCGCTGTCTTCAAAGAGTGCATACATGCTTTGGATTCTCCCATGGCGCTCCGATAAACTTTGCCCATGGTCACCCGAATTGGCAAATACAGCGTCTTTCAACGCATCACCCCCATGGTCATGGGTTTTGATGCGGTGTTGAGTTTTGCTGTCTTGGTGTTGGCATTGGCCGGGTTGTTGTCTATTTTCTCCAGTGGTTATGCCGACGGGCAGCGGTTTTGGGACCATGGACGCAACATGCTGTTGGCGGCCATCATCATGTTTGTGGTGGCACAAATCCCGCCCCAACGCCTGATGGCCCTGGCGGTACCCATCTACACCGTGGGCTTGGCCTTGCTGTTTGCTGTGGCCTTGTTTGGCTTGACGCGAAAGGGCGCGCAGCGGTGGTTGAACGTGGGCATCGTGATTCAACCCAGTGAAATCATGAAAATCGGCATGCCACTCATGCTGGCTTGGTGGTTTCAAAAACGCGAAGGCCAGTTGCGAACCCTGGACTTTGTGGTGGCCAGCCTGATTTTGTTGATCCCGGTGGGCTTGATCGTGAGGCAACCCGATTTGGGAACCGCGATTTTGGTGATGGCCGCGGGTTTGTATGTCATTTACTTTGCGGGCTTGAGTTGGTGGCTGATCATCCCGCCCTTGGTGATCGGGGTGATCGGCATGGGCTTGGTGGTTGCTTTCGAGCCCGTGCTGTGTGTGGACGGCATGGATTGGCCATTTTTTCGCGACTATCAACAGCAGCGTGTTTGCACCTTGCTCGATCCTGGTCGAGACCCTTTGGGTAAAGGCTTTCACATCATTCAAGGGATGATTGCGATTGGCTCTGGGGGATTCTGGGGCAAAGGTTTGATGCAGGGTACGCAGGCTCAACTGGACTTCATTCCTGAGCGCACCACCGATTTTGTCTTCGCTGCTTTTTCAGAAGAATTTGGCCTGTTGGGCAACATCTTGCTGATCGCGAGTTTCATGGTCTTGGTGTTTCGCGGCTTGTCCATCGCCACCGAAGGGCCCACTTTGTTTGCTCGCCTGCTGGCAGGCAGCATCACCTTGATTTTCTTCACCTACGCCTTTGTCAACATGGGCATGGTGGTGGGCATCCTGCCGGTGGTGGGTGTGCCCCTGCCGTTCATCAGTTACGGTGGAACGGCCATGGTCACACTCGGCTTGGGCATTGGCATCTTGCTATCGGTAGCCAAGGCCAAGCAACTGGTGCAGTCCTGACAACCCTTGGCGCACCGGGTTGTTGGCCGACTCCTACAATGGACGCATGATTTCACGCGAACCCACCCTCGAACGCCTGAGCCTGGCGCAAAGCCTGTTGCTCACCCCTTATGGCTTGGACGAATCTCACCTGAGCCAAGCCTTGTCAGCCATTCGCGCGCACCAAGTCGATGACGCTGATTTGTACTTTCAATACACCCGCTCCGAAGGCTGGAGTTTGGAAGAGGGGATTGTGAAAACCGGTTCGTTCAGCATTGACCAAGGCGTGGGCGTGCGGGCGGTCAGCGGCGAAAAAACCGCATTCGCCTACTCCGACGATATTTCCATGGCTTCCCTGATGGATGCGGCCCACACAGTGCGCAGCATTGCCACAGCCGGTTTGAATGCCAAGACCAAGGTGCCCCGTCGCGCCATCGCACCCAGCCGCCAGCTGTACAGAGGTGACGACCCGATTGGCAGTTTGGACAGCACCGCCAAGGTCCAGTTACTTGAACGCATCGAGCAACAAGCCCGTGCCAAAGATCCACGCGTGGTGCAAGTCATGGCCGGCTTGGCCAGTGAGTATGACGTGGTGATGGTGGCGCGTGCAGATGGCACCTTGGCCGCCGATGTGCGCCCCTTGGTGCGTTTGTCACTGTCGGTCATCGTCGAGCAAAACGGCCGCCGTGAAAGTGGTTCTGCCGGTGGTGGCGGTCGGTTTGGTTTGGGCCATTTCGATGCCGCATGCCTCACCCGTTATGTTGACGAAGCTGTTGGCTCAGCGCTCACCAACCTCGAAGCGCGCCCCGCACCTGCCGGTGAAATGACGGTGGTGCTGGGTTCGGGTTGGCCAGGCATTTTGTTGCACGAAGCCATCGGCCATGGTTTGGAGGGCGACTTCAACCGCAAGGGTTCCAGCGCCTTCAGCGGCCGCATTGGTCAGCGTGTAGCGGCCAAAGGCGTCACCGTGCTGGATGACGGCACCATCGCCGATCGCCGAGGCTCGCTCAATGTGGACGATGAAGGCCACGCCAGCCAGAAAAACGTGTTGATTGAAGACGGTATTTTGGTCGGTTACATCCAAGACAGCTTGAATGCACGCCTCATGGGTGTGGCACCCACTGGCAACGGTCGGCGTGAAAGCTACGCCCATGTGCCCATGCCGCGCATGACCAACACCTACATGTTGGGTGGCGACAAGCATCCTGAGGAAATCGTGGCCAGCATCAAAAAGGGCTTGTACGCCACCAACTTTGGCGGAGGGCAAGTGGACATCACCTCGGGTAAGTTTGTGTTCTCGGCCAGCCAAGCGTATTGGGTGGAAAACGGCAAGATCCAATACCCTGTCAAAGGCGGTACCTTGGTGGGCAATGGCCCCGATGCGCTCACCCGTGTCAGCATGATCGGCAACGACATGGCGCTGGACCCTGGTGTCGGCACCTGCGGCAAAGAAGGCCAAAGCGTGCCTGTGGGTGTGGGTCAACCCACCTTGCGCATTGATGGTTTGACCGTGGGCGGCACCGCCTGAACCAGCCCGACAAGCCCCGTCAGGGCGGTGTGCTACATTTCAATCTATGACTTCATTGCACTTTGACTTTGCTTATTTTTTCTTCTCACGCTGCACCGGCGGTCGAGAGGTCTGAACGCAAACAACGCTCTGAACTCCAAAACCAACCGCCGGCAACGGCGGTTTTTTTTTGCCCCCGAATTTGAAACGCTTCCAAGGAGTTGCCATGAAAACCCCCAAGCATGATGCTTATGCGCCGATCAACGACCAGACGAGCCAAACCGACAACCAACGCATCAAGGACATCACCGTGTTGCCGCCTCCCGAACATCTGATCCGCTTTTTCCCCATCGCTGGCACCGCCGTCGAGAACTTGATCGCCAAGACCCGCCAGCGCATCCACAAAATCATGAACGGCAAAGACGATCGCTTGTTGGTGGTGATGGGTCCTTGCTCTATCCACGACCCTGCTGCCGCCTTGGACTATGCCAATCGCTTGAAGGCTGAACGCGAGAAATACGCCGATACGCTGGAAATCGTGATGCGTGTCTATTTTGAAAAACCCCGCACCACCGTGGGATGGAAGGGTTTGATCAACGACCCTTACCTGGACGAGAGCTTTCGCATCGACGAGGGTTTGCGCATTGCCCGCCAGTTGCTGATCGAAATCAATCGCACCGGTGTGCCAGCTGGCAGCGAATTCTTGGATGTGATTTCACCCCAGTACATCGGCGACCTGATCAGCTGGGGCGCGATTGGTGCCAGAACCACCGAGAGCCAGGTTCACCGCGAATTGGCCTCTGGCTTGTCGGCGCCGATTGGCTTCAAAAACGGCACGGATGGCAACATCAAAATTGCCACCGACGCCATCCAAGCGGCATCACGCGGCCACCACTTTTTGTCCGTCCACAAAGGTGGTCAGGTGGCGATTGTGCAAACCAAGGGCAATCCCGATTGCCATGTGATTTTGCGTGGCGGCAAAGCGCCCAATTACGATGCCGTCAGTGTGGCAGCGGCTTGCAAAGAACTGGAAGCGGCGAAATTGCCTGCCAGCTTGATGGTGGACTGCAGCCATGCCAACAGCAGCAAGCAGCATGAGCGCCAGTTGGTGGTGGCCAAAGACATCGCCGATCAATTGGCTCAGGGCTCACACAGCGTGTTTGGCGTGATGGTGGAGAGCCATTTGAATGCGGGTGCGCAAAAATTCACGCCTGGCAAAGACAAAGTCGAGGACTTGGCTTACGGCCAAAGCATCACCGACGCATGTTTGGCGTGGGACGATTCATTGCAAGCGCTGCAGGCGCTGTCTGCAGGTGTGAAAGCGCGGCGCGGCAAGAAGTAATCGGCTAGCAGAGTCATTGCGAGGGGCGGTAGCCCCGAAGCAATCTACTGGCCCACCAAGATGGCTTCGCTTCACTCGCCATGACAGATCAGGTTGCTTCGCTTCGCTCGCAATGACTTTTTGAGCCGTCATTGCGAGGCCGTCAGGCCGAAGCAATCCCTTTCAAGGCTTCCAGCAACTTACCATGCACCCCGCCAAAACCGCCATTGCTCATGCACAGCATATGGTCGCCGGGGCGGGCAGCGGCTTTCACCTGAGCCACCAAACTGTCGATGTCGCCTGCGGTATGTGCCCTTTCACCCATGGGTGACAAGGCCTCAGCGGCATCCCAGTCCAAACCGGCGGTGTGGCAAAACGCCAAGTCGGCTTGTTCCAAGCTCCAGGGCAGTTGCGATTTCATCGCACCGAGTTTCATGGTGTTGCTGCGCGGTTCGAACACCGCCAAGATGCGCGCTGCGCCCACTTGTCGGCGCAGGCCATCGACCGTGGTGCGTATGGCGGTGGGGTGGTGGGCAAAGTCGTCGTAGACCGTGATGGCCTGTGCCCCCGTGCCCACGTGGCCGCGCACCTCCATGCGGCGGCGCACATTTTCAAAACTTGACAAGGCTTGACAGGCATCAGAAACCGCTACGCCCACGTGATCGGCAGCGATCACCGTGGCCAAGGCGTTCATTTGGTTGTGCACCCCGCCCAAGGCCCATTGCACCCGGCCTTTCACCGTGCCGTGGTGCAGCACCTCAAAGTCTGAAGGCTCGCCGCGCATCTGCCATGCGGCATGAGGGGCGTTGCCAAAGCCCGCCACCTCGCTCCAGTGGCCCAGGTCCAGCACCCGCTGCAAACTGTCTTGCTCGGCATTCACCACCAAACGCCCACTGGCGGGCACGGTGCGCACCAGGTGGTGGAACTGCCGCTCAATCGCGGCCAAGTCGGGGAAGATGTCGGCGTGGTCAAACTCGAGGTTGTTGAGCACTGCGGTGCGGGGGCGGTAATGCACAAACTTGCTGCGCTTGTCAAAAAACGCGGTGTCGTATTCGTCAGCTTCGATGACAAACAAGGGACGGGTTTGGCCGGGGGTCAAAGACCCCAAGCGGGCCGACACGCCAAAGTTCAAAGGCACGCCACCGATCAAAAAACCCGGCTGAAGACCTGCGTGCTCCAGCACCCAACTGAGCATGGCGGTGGTGGTGGTTTTGCCGTGGGTGCCGGCGATGGCCAGCACATGGCGGGACTGGCCCGGTGCGTGCAGTACATGATCGCTCAGCCACTGGGGGCCGCTGGTGTAGGGCAGGCCGGCTTCCAAAATGGCTTCCATCAGCGGGTAGCGCGGCGTACCGTCGGCCAAGCGGGCTCGAGACACCACATTGCCCACCACAAACATGTCGGGCTTCAAAGCCAACTGATCGGCGCTGTAGCCCTCGATCAGTTCGATGCCCAAAGCCCGCAGTTGGTCGCTCATGGGGGGGTAGACGCCGCTGTCGCAGCCGGTGACTCGGTGGCCGGCTTCGCGGGCCAGGGCGGCCAAGCCGCCCATGAAGGTGCCGCAGACACCTAATATATGGATGTGCATAGACGTTGATTGTAGAAGTGAGGTTCGCGGCACAATCTGGAGCATGTTTTCAGACGTTAAAACCGAAATTGCCGCCACCGCTGCCCGCTTGGTGGTTGAGGAGGGTTTGGAGTACGGTCCCGCCAAACACCGCGCTCTGCGTGAGCTGGGTCTGCCCAGCCGAAGCCCATTGCCTGACAACGACTTGCTTGAAGCGCAGGTGCTGGACTACCTGCAACTTTTTTGTGCAGATACGCAGCCCGATGAGTTGCAGGCCTTGCGTGAAATGGCTTTGCAATGGATGGAGCGCTTGCATGCGTTCAGACCGCATTTGAGCGGTGCTGTGTGGCGCGGTACCGCTACCCGTTTGTCCGATATTCATATTCAATTGTTCTGCGATGACCCCAAATCAGCGGAATTGGCCCTGATTGACCAGGCTGTGCGTTATGAAGTGCACAGCGCCAAAGGGTTCAAAGGTGACATGGTGGATGTGCTGAGCATTCATTGCAGGTGCCCCCGTTTGCATGAAGACATTGGTGTGCATTTGAAGATCCATGACCACGATGATTTGCGTGGTGCACTGCTCCCAGATGCCCGTGGCCGCCCAGCACGAGGGGGCATTCAGGCCCTGCGCCAGTTGTTGGAGAATGCCGCATGACTGAAGACAAAGCACCCGCTTGTAACCCCTCTCGCCGAAGCTTGATGGCCGTGGCTGCACTGGCCTTGACGGCTGGTGCTGGCTGGAATTGGTGGCGATACCAAGCCAAAGCGCCCAATCCCGGTGCATTTCAAGCGCTTTGGGATGCCTCTTTTGAGCAGACAGATGGCAGCATACTCAAGTTGGCAGATTTTCAAGGTAAACCGCTGGTATTGAATTTTTGGGCCACTTGGTGCACCCCCTGTGTCGAGGAAATGCCGTTATTGAACGCCTTTTATCAGCAAAATAAAGCTAAAAACTGGCAAATGATTGGATTGGCCATTGATCAACCCAGTGCGGTGAAGCGATTTTTGGGTCAGCATCCGGTAGAATACCCCATCGGTTTAGCCGGTTTGGATGGCACCCAGTTGATGAAAACTTTGGGCAATGATGCAGGTGGCTTGCCTTTCACTTTGGTGTTAGGTGCACAATCTGAATTGCTGATGCGCAAACTCGGCAAACTGTCTGAAAGCGACATCCAGTCTTGGAGTTGAGCGCTTAGGCTCGGCATCCGTATCAAGCCGATTTCTGCAATTGGTGTAAATTACACTCTTTTAACAGCAAAAGACTGCCTGATTCATGGATTTAAGAAAACTCAAAACCCTGATCGACCTGGTGTCGGAGTCCAATGTCTCCGAACTTGAAATCACCGAAGCCGAAGGCAAAGTGCGGATTGTCAAAGGTCCAGTGGGTGGTCCCGTCGCCATGGCCATGCCCGTGGCAGCCCCGATGGCGGTTTCAGCCGCTCCCCTGGCTCAGGCTGTGGCAGCCCCAGCAGCCGCAGAGCATGCTCCTGTACCCGCCACGGCGGACAGTGGCCATGTGGTCAAGTCACCCATGGTGGGCACCTTCTACAGTGCCTCCAGCCCAGAAGCCAAGCCCTTTGTCCAGGTCGGCAGCGTGGTCAAGGAAGGCGAGACCATTTGCATCATCGAGGCCATGAAAATCCTCAACGAAATCGAGGCCGACAAGAGCGGCACCGTTTCCAAAATCTTGGTCGACAACGGCCAGGCGGTGGAATACGGTCAGCCCATGTTCATCATCGAGTGACCCTGCGGCATGTTTAAAAAAATCTTGATCGCCAATCGCGGCGAAATTGCACTGCGCATCCAACGTGCCTGTAAAGAACTCGGCGTTGAAGCCGTGGTGGTGTATTCCGAGGCAGACCGTGAAGCCAAGTACGTGAAGTTGGCCGAAGAAGCTGTTTGCATTGGACCAGCGGCCTCGTCCCTGAGTTACCTCAACATGCCCGCCATCATTTCCGCGGCAGAGGTCACCGATGCCCAGGCGATTCATCCAGGCTACGGTTTCCTCAGCGAAAACGCTGACTTCGCTGAACGTGTGGAGAAAAGCGGATTTGTCTTCATCGGTCCAACACCTGAGTCCATCCGCATGATGGGTGACAAGGTGTCTGCCAAGCAAGCCATGATCAAAGCGGGCGTGCCTTGTGTGCCCGGTTCTGAGGGTGAGTTGCCAGACGACCCCACGCAAATTCGCCGCATGGCTAAAACCATTGGCTACCCTGTCATCATCAAAGCTGCGGGCGGCGGCGGTGGCCGTGGCATGCGGGTGGTGCACAACGAAGCCGCGCTCATTCATGCGGTACAAACCACCAAGGCCGAAGCGGGTGCTGCGTTTGGCAATCCTGCGGTGTACATGGAAAAGTTTTTGCAAAACCCCAGGCACATTGAAATTCAAATCCTTGCGGACAACTACAAAAACGCCATTTATTTGGGTGAGCGTGACTGCTCCATGCAACGACGCCATCAAAAAGTCATTGAAGAAGCACCTGCCCCAGGCATTGCCCGCAAACTCATCGAACGCATTGGTGAGCGCTGTGTGGCGGCCTGTAAAAAAATGGGCTACCGAGGTGCAGGAACCTTCGAGTTTTTGTATGAGAACGGCGAGTTTTATTTCATTGAAATGAACACCCGGGTTCAGGTGGAACATCCGGTGACCGAATTCATCACGGGTGTGGACATTGTCAAAACCCAAATCATGACAGCGGCAGGGCAAAAATTGCCCTACAGCCAACGCCAAATTGAAATCAAAGGCCATGCCATCGAATGCCGTGTGAATGCCGAGGACCCTTTCAAATTCACGCCATCTCCTGGACGGGTCACCATGTGGCACCCTCCTGGCGGACCCGGTGTGCGCGTGGACTCACACATCTACACCAACTACTTTGTCCCTTCCAATTACGACTCCATGGTCGGCAAAATCATTGTGCATGGTGACAACCGTGAGCACGCCATGGCCCGCATGCGGACCGCCTTGGGTGAAACCGTGGTTGAGGGGATTCAAACCAACATCCCATTGCACCGTGAATTGATGAACGACCCAGGCTTTATTTCAGGCGGCACCAACATCCACTATTTGGAAGAGTGGTTGGCGGTCCGTCAATCCTGATGTTCGAACTTCGCTTGCAATGCCCGCAATCCGAGGTGGAGCTGTTGAGTGACGCCTTGATGGCGTTGGATGCATTGAGTGTGTCGGTGGAAGATGCCGATGCGCACACCGATCAAGAACAAGCAATTTTCGGTGAACCCAACATGCCTGCACCTGCTGCGGGTTGGTTGCGCTCACATCTGATCGCGCTGTTTGCCAGTGAAGCACTCGCCCAAGAAGCCGCCAAGCTGTTGAGTTTGCAACCCTTCTTTGAAGACTGCGCCTTGGTCAGCATCCACCCAGTCCCTGAACAAGATTGGGTGCGATTGACCCAATCGCAGTTTGAACCTGTGCCCATCACGTCAGATTTTTGGGTGGTGCCGAGTTGGCACGAGCCACCTGCTCAAGCCAAGTGGGTGATGCGATTGGACCCTGGTTTGGCGTTTGGGACTGGCACACACCCCACCACCCGCATGTGTTTGCGTTGGATTGCTGAGCACCCTCCCGTGGGCCAACGTGTGCTCGATTACGGTTGCGGCTCCGGTATTTTGGCCATTGGGGCTGCCATGGTGGGTGCCACATCTGTGGATGCTGTGGACATTGACCCTGATGCGGTCAGTGCGGCCCAACTCAATGCACAAGCCAATCATGTCGAACTCCATCTGGGACTGCCCGATTTGGCCTCAGGCCAATATCCATTGGTGGTCGCCAACATCTTGGCGGCGCCACTGAAGGTCCTTGCCCCGTTGCTGTGCAGCCATGTACAAAGCGGTGGCACACTGTTATTGGCAGGCATCTTGGAGCGCCAAACCGAAGAAATTCAGCTTGCTTACCAACCTCACTTGAAATTAGAAGTGGCCGACACCCAGGATGGATGGGTGTTGATGCGGGGCTGTGCGGCATGAACAACTTCATGCACCGATGAAATGAACCAACCAACTCACCATGGCGATCGTCACCCTTTGCCCACAGTGTCAAACTGCATTTGCCATTCACGCTGAGCATTACAACGCCGCTGATGCTTGGGTGCGATGCGGTCGCTGTGCGCATGTGTTTGAGGTCGACCAGCACCTGTTTGAATTGGACGACCCACCGCCTGCACCGGCCTCACTGCCAACGGTCCTCCAGACTGAGCAGGTGCGACCACGTCCTCAGGTGACGCCTTCCAACAACCTGCTGAATGCGGGGATGTGGAACCTGATGGCGTTGCTGTTGGCGCTGCTGTTGGGTTTTCAATTCTTGCTGCATCAACGCCACCACCTTCGCGGCATCAACCCAGAACTCAGCCCGGCACTGACAAGCCTGTGCCAAACCCTGTCTTGTGAATTAGATTGGCCCATGCAGCCTGACAAGTTGTCAATTGAATCAGGCAGTTTCAAACACCTCGGCGGAAACGATTACGCGTTTGAAGGTGTGATCAAAAACCGCAGTGCTGTGTCCATGCGTGCCCCCTCTCTTGAGTTGAGTTTGACCGATGACATCGACATGCCTGTTGTTCGCAAAGTGATTGCGCCTGAAGACATGGGCTTTGCCAGTCCATTGCGTGGTTTCCGTGCGCAATCATTCGAGGTCACCTTCACGTTGGAGCCACCCATTTCTTCTAATGTGAATGGTTACCGTGCCTTTCTTTTTTTCCCCTGAACTTTTTTATTGGATACATCATGGCAGTATTGATTTGTGGTTCCTTGGCTTTTGACACCATCATGCATTTCGAGGGGCGCTTCAAAGAGCAGATCCTGCCCGAGCAATTGCACATCTTGAATGTGTCTTTTTTGGTGCCCCAGTTGCAACGCGACTTCGGCGGTTGCGCTGGCAACGTGGCGTATGGCTTGAAATTGCTGGGTGGTACGCCCTTGCCCATGGCCACGTTGGGCAATGACGGCGAAACCTATCTCCATCGTCTTCAACATTTGGGCATTTCCACCGATTTTGTGAAGATGGTGGCTGATACCTACACCGCACAAGCCATGATCATGACCGATTTGGACAACAACCAAATCACAGCTTTTCACCCTGGCGCCATGATGCAAGCCCACATCACCCAGGTTGAAAAACGTGCTGATATCAGCCTGGGCATCGTCTCGCCAGATGGACGCGATGCCATGATTCAACATGCTGAGCAGTTTGCCTCGGCAGGCATTCCTTTTGTGTTCGACCCAGGTCAAGGTTTGCCCATGTTTGATGGCGAAACCTTGAGACATTTCATTGGCCAAGCCACTTGGGTCACTGTGAATGATTACGAGGGAAAAATGCTGTCAGAGCGCACTGGATGGGACGCTGCTGAAATTTCCAGGCGTGTCAAAGGACTGGTCATCACCTTGGGCGGCGAAGGCTGCGAGGTGTGGCAACAGGGTGTCAAAACCTTGGTGGCGCCTGTCAAGGCGACTGCTGTGGTGGATCCAACAGGCTGTGGTGATGCTTGGCGAAGCGCCTTGTTATTTGGCTTGGATCAGGGATGGGATTTGGTGCGTTGCGCCGAGCTGGGCAACAAAATGGGCGCACTCAAAATTGCCAGTCGCGGTCCCCAAAACTATCAATTGACATAAAAAAACCCGGTGCGATCAAACACCGGGTTTGCAGACTGAACTCAGTCTCAGGCTTCAGGGCTTGGATGCCGTTGGAAACGGCCAAGCAGCTTGAGGGTTCAGCGTTGTTTGCGCCACGTGCACAGCAGCTTTGCTGGTTTGCACTTTGGCAGCAGGCTTTTTGGCCGCTGCTTTTTTAGCGACTACTGGCTTTTTTTTTGCGGCTGGTTTTTTGGCTGCGGGTTTTTTGGCCGCAGCTTTCTTGGCAACAGGCTTTTTAGCTGGTGCTTTTTTGGCTACAGGTTTCTTAGCTGCTGCTTTTTTAACAACGGGCTTTTTAGCTGCTGCTTTTTTGGCGACAGGCTTTTTGGCCGGTGCTTTTTTAGCTACAGGTTTCTTAGCTGCTGCTTTCTTTGCAACAGGTTTTTTGGCCGCAGCTTTTTTAGCTGCTGGCTTTTTTGCTGCTGGTTTTTTTGCAGCGGATTTTTTTGCAGTTGCCATTAGATTCTCCTAGATCAAGATCTCAGATCGTTGGTTCAAAACACTTGGCTACAGTTTGACCAAAGCCAAGTGATTCATGGTGCTGAACCGAAGTCCAACACCATGAACAGGGTGTGCCCGCAGCAACATGCTTGGTGTTTGCTGGATGCTGAGGGCAGATGCGGTTCATTGCGAATTCAATCCCAAGACAAAGCGCCACCGGTTTGGTACTCGATGACACGTGTTTCAAAGAAGTTGCGTTCCTTTTTCAAGTCAATCATTTCGCTCATCCAAGGAAATGGGTTTTCTTCATTGGGAAACAAAGCGTCAAGGCCAATTTGAGTGGCTCGACGGTTAGCGATGTAGCGAAGATAGCCTTTGAACATAGAGGCGTTCATGCCGAGTACGCCGCGGGGCATGGTGTCTTCGGCATAGCGGTATTCGAGTTCAACCGCGTGGTGGAACAGGTCATTGATTTCAGCTTTGAACTCGGCTGTCCACAAATGTGGGTTTTCCAATTTGATTTGGTTGATCAAGTCAATGCCGAAATTGCAGTGCATGGATTCATCACGCAAGATGTATTGGTATTGTTCGGCCGCCCCGGTCATTTTGTTTTGACGACCCAAAGCCAAAATTTGGGTGAAACCCACGTAGAAGAACAAACCCTCCATGAGGCACGCAAACACAATCAAAGACTTCAAGAGTGTTTGATCGGTTTCTGGCGTGCCAGTATGAAAATTGGGGTTCATGATCGCATCGATATACGGGATCAGGAACTCGTCCTTGTCACGGATCGATTGGACCTCGTTGTAGGCATTGAAGATTTCGCTTTCGTCCAAACCCAAGGACTCGACAATGTACTGATAAGCGTGAGTGTGAATGGCTTCTTCAAAAGCTTGACGCAGTAAAAACTGGCGGCATTCAGGCGCGGTGATGTGGCGGTAAGTACCCAACACGATGTTGTTGGCTGCCAAAGAATCGGCTGTGACAAAAAAGCCCAAGTTGCGTTTGATGATGCGACGCTCATCTTCAGTCAAACCATTGGGATCCTTCCACAAAGCGATGTCGCGGGTCATGTTGACCTCTTGCGGCATCCAATGGTTGGCGCAAGTGGCCAAGTACTTTTCCCAGGCCCATTTGTATTTGAAGGGAACCAGTTGGTTCACATCGGTTTGACCGTTGATGATGCGCTTGTCAGCCGCGTTGACGCGACGGACGGAGGCATGTTCAGTGACCGAAGGTGCAGCTGCTGGGGATTGAACCACAGCACCATCATTCAAGATGCGTTGAGCGGGGGTGGTTTGAGGAGGAGGTGACTGCAACGGGTGGCTCTGCAGGCTACCCAAATTGGCGCTAGGCGCTAGGGGTTTTGCTTCTTCTTCCCAGGTCAACATAAGGATGATTCCATTCTTCTGATTATGGTTGTTTGTATCTGAAACTCAAAGTGCTCATTCACATACAACTTGCGTATGTTGTTGAATTGCATCGAATTCATGGGGGGAGAAACACCCCCCCCATGAAGGATCTGTCACTGGCAAGCTTCGCAAGTGGGATCGTCGACACCGCAGAATTTCACATCGGTGGCAGGCGTGCTGGAGAGCATTTGTGCGCGAGCTGCCGCTGCGGCCACTTCCATGGCGCTCAAACCAGATGCACCACTGCCAGAGGCCACAGCATTGTGCGAGCCTGCTTGCACAGTCGACTTCTCCACTTGCGTGGCGCTGGTGGTGCGCAGGTAGTAAGTGGTTTTGAGGCCGCGCAGCCAGGCCAGTTTGTAGGTGTCATCGAGTTTTTTGCCAGAAGCACCAGCCATATAGATGTTCAAAGACTGTGCTTGGTCGATCCACTTTTGACGACGTGCCGCCGCTTCAACCAACCACTTGGTTTCCACTTCAAAGGCAGTCGCGTACATGTCTTTCAAATCTTGTGGCACACGGTCGATGGGGCGCAAAGAGCCGTCAAAGTGCTTGAGGTCCATGACCATCACGTCGTCCCACAGTCCGAGGCGTTTGAGGTCGCGCACCAAGTACGAATTGATGATGGTGAACTCGCCGGACAAATTGGACTTCACGGACAAGTTGCCAAAGCAAGGTTCGATGGAGGCATCCACGCCCACAATGTTGGAGATGGTTGCCGTGGGCGCAATGGCCACGCAGTTGGAATTGCGCATGCCGTCAGCCTTGATTTTTTGACGCAAGGCATCCCAATCCAGGGTGGCACTGCGATCCACTTCGATGTAGCCGCCGCGTGATTTTTCCAGCAGATTCAAGGTGTCCAGAGGCAAAATGCCTTGGTCCCACAAAGAGCCTTGGTAACTGGAGTAGCGACCACGCTCACGCGCAAGTTCTGTGGACGCCCAATATGCGTAATAGCAAATGGCCTCCATAGAACGGTCAGCAAACTCAACGGCGGCTTGTGATGCATAAGGAATTTGCTGCTCATACAAGCTGTCTTGGAAAGCCATGATGCCCAAACCCACGGGGCGGTGGCGCAAGTTGGAGTCGCGGGCTTTTTTGACCGCGTAGTAATTGATGTCAATCACGTTGTCCAACATGCGCATTGCTGTGTTGATGGTGCGCTTGAGTTTGTCGTGATCGAGTTCCTGTCCATGAGGACCAGATTTCAAATGACGGACCAGGTTGACTGAGCCCAGGTTGCACACTGCGGTTTCAGCGTCACTCGTGTTGAGCGTGATTTCGGTGCACAAATTGGAAGAATGGACCACGCCTGAATGTTGCTGCGGTGATCGCACATTGCAAGCGTCTTTGAAAGTGATCCATGGATGACCCGTTTCAAACAACATGGTCAGCATCTTGCGCCACAAGTCAGTGGCTTGCACCGTTTTGGCTGGCTTGATCAAACCTTGTTTGGCTTGAGCTTCATAAGCTGTGTAAGCTTTTTCAAACTCTGTTCCAAATAAATCGTGCAGATCGGGAGTGTTGGAAGGCGAGAACAAGGTCCATTCACCTTTTTCCATCACGCGGCGCATGAACAAATCGGGAATCCAGTTGGCGGTGTTCATGTCGTGGGTGCGACGGCGGTCATCACCCGTGTTTTTGCGCAATTCCAAGAATTCTTCGATGTCCAGGTGCCAAGTTTCCAAGTAGGTGCAAACCGCACCTTTGCGCTTGCCGCCTTGGTTCACAGCCACTGCCGTGTCATTCACCACCTTCAAGAAAGGAACCACGCCTTGTGACTCGCCGTTGGTGCCCTTGATGTGGCTGCCCAAGGCGCGTACACGCGTCCAGTCGTTGCCCAAACCACCGGCGAACTTGGACAGCAACGCATTTTCTTTGATGGATTCGTAAATACCATCCAAGTCGTCGGGGACAGTGGTCAGGTAGCAACTGGACAATTGAGGGCGGGTAGTGCCACTGTTGAACAGGGTGGGTGTGCTGGACATGAAGTCGAAGGACGACAGCACTTCATAGAACTCGATGGCACGTTCTTCTCGGTTGACTTCGTTGAGCGCCAAGCCCATGGCCACACGCATGAAGAACGACTGAGGCAGCTCAATGCGTTGTTTGCGCACGTGCAAGAAATAACGGTCGTAAAGGGTTTGCAGGCCCAGGTAGTCGAATTGGAAATCGCGCTCTGGCTTGAGGGCTTGTGCCAAACGGGCCAAGTCGAATTGCAACAAACGGGGGTCGAGCAGTTCGTTGTCCACGCCTTTTTTCAAGAAGCCTGCGAATGTGTCAATGTAGTGTTTGCCCATTTCCGCCTGTGTGGCTTCTTTACCCAAAACTTCTTTGGCAATGGAATACATCAGCAAGCGCGCGGTTGCAAAGGTGTAGCCAGGCTCTTTTTCAATCAGTGTTCTTGCAGCCAACACAGAAGCCTTGTGCACTTCTTCCATGGGAATGCCGTCATACAGATTGCGCATGGTCTCATTCAAGATGGGGGAAGCCTGAACATCTTGTCCCAAACCTGCACAGGCGGATTCCATCAAATATTGAAGACGCGCCGTGTCCAAGGGCACACGCTGACCGTGGTCAATCACGTGCAACAAGGGCTCTGCGGGTGCTTGCTGTTCTTTTTGGGTGGCACGCTCTTGTGAGCGGCGCTCGCGGTAGAGCACATAGGCGCGTGCCACTTCGTGGTGACTGCCGCGCATGAGGCCCAATTCGACTTGGTCTTGCACATCCTCAATGTGGAACGTGCCGCCACCTGGACGCGAACGCAACAACGCGCGCACCACGGCTTGGGTGAGTTGATCCACTGTTTCACGAACGCTCGCTGAGGCCGCACCTTGCGTGCCATGAACGGCCAAAAAAGCTTTCATCATGGCCACAGCAATTTTGGCGGGCTCAAAAGGAACCACTGCGCCATTTCGGCGAATGATTTGATAGTGGCTCAAACTGGCGTTGAGGGCACCAGATTTGGATGCGTCGGTGGAATCAGTGGGATTGACGTAGGTCGTGGCGACCGTGGATGTGGAGGCGATTTGCATCTTGCGTTTGAATCCTGTTGAACTTGAATGCTTTTGTTGACTTCTTATCGATCGTGTTCAGGCGAGGATTCCTGAAGAACGAAATGTGCATGCCCCACACTATATATGGGGTCGAAACTCTTTTCAACACACTACGCGTAGTGTTTGCAGTTTTTTTGAAGAAAAATTGAAATGCATCAAACAGTTGGTAAAGACTGCCCGTTTTAGCGAGACTGCATCGGCTTGTGCGTAATGCTGTGGATAACTGACTCGGGAAAATACTTGCTCTCCAGCCCGAGTCCTTGTTGCAAAAAAGGCCACGAAAAACCTTTTCCTGGGTCTTTTTTTCTGTCTGGTGCAATGTGTTCATGACCAGCGATGTGTTTCATGGGGTACTGCGCCAACAAAGCGGGCAACAGTGCAATCAAACTTTCGTATTGCTCTGCGGTGAATGTATCGCCGTCCAATCCCTCAAGTTCGATGCCGATAGAAAAGTCGTTGCAGTTGCTGCGACCAAGATAGGTTGACGCTCCTGCATGCCATGCGCGCCTGTCACAACTGACGAATTGCATCAACTCGCCACCACGTCGGATGAAGAAATGCGCAGACACTTCAACACCGCGTAAATGGTCGAAGTAAGCATGGCGGTCATGCTGCAGTTGATTGGTGAAGAAGGCGGGCACATCGTCACTGCCGTATTCGCCGGGCGGCAAACTGATGGCGTGGATCACCACCAAGTCAATGTCAGCATCCGCAGGGCGAGGTCCATGGTTAGGGGATGCCAGGTGATGCGCGAATCGGTACCAACCCTCTGACCAGAGTGCGTTGTTCAAGCTCATCGACCTTCGTGGATGTGGCGATGTGATTCGCTGCAATAAAAACCAGTGTTTGTGTTCACCGCTTCGTTTTCTGGCAAATGCAAGCCACATTGCAAACAGGCCACCATGTTTTGGGCGGAGGGGGTGTCCGATGAAGCCGCTTTGTTGGATGACGATTCACGGCTGAGTTTGAGCCACCAAATGACCGCGAAAATAATGCCAAACAAGACAAAGTATTTCATAGGGCTCGCTGCAGCAGCACTTCCATGACAAAACGAGAGCCCGCATAGGCCAGCAACAACAAGGCCGAGCCTATGTAGAGGGTGCGAATGGCCACAGGACCGCGCCAACCACGGCGGTGTCGGCCCCAGATGAGCAATAAAAACACCAACCATGCGATCACAGAAAAAATGGTTTTGTGGTCCCACCGCATGGTTTTGTCTGGACCATAGAGTTGTTCTCCGAACCACCACCCGGCCAGCAAGGTGGCTGAGAGCAACAAGAAGCCAATGTGCACAAACCGAAAGGTCAACCGCTCCAAGGTGAGCAGCGGCAACCCTGTCGGGTCCGACTCGGCCATGCGCATTTGGCGCTCAGCCCGGTTCATCAAACTGGCGTGAACCACTGCTGCAGCAAACATGGCGTAAGAAGCCATGCCCAGCACCCAATGCAAGGGCAGCCAAGCCGAGGCGTTGTTGTGCAAAGGTTGGCCGGGGTAGATGAGTGGCAAGACCACCGCCACCAAGCCGGCGGTGGACAGCATCCAACGGGTTTGCATTTGGGGGAACCAGTGGTGCTCGAGCGTATAGACCAACAAGACCAACCATGACGTGGCTGACAATGCCGCTGCGAATCCAAAATGAGGCGGATGGTCTGGCGTGGGGATCAGGCTGGCAATGACGCTCAAGCCGTGGAACAAAGAAATCACCCAGAGGTAATTGCGGCTTTGCTGTGGTGACAGGCGACCACCAAACAAACCACCCAGCGCATAAGCACATGCCGCGACCAAACCCCAAACCAGGCTGAAGGTGGATGCACTGAATACAATCATGGTGTCAGTTTAGCGTCTTGCCAAAGACCAGACCGATCCGCCTCATTTGATCTATCCAACCAGGTAACCCCCATGGCCACGGCACTCAGCGACAAACTCTCACGCTTGGTCAAACAGATCAGCGGCCAAGCCCGAATCACCGAGGCCAATGTCAGCGATATGTTGCGCGAGGTGCGCATGGCGCTGCTCGAAGCCGACGTGGCTTTGCCGGTGGTGCGTGACTTCATCGCCCGGGTGAAAGACAAGGCCTTGGGGCAAGAGGTGTTGAGCTCGCTCACCCCCGGCCAAGTGCTGGTGAGCATCGTGCAAAAAGAATTGGCCGCCACCATGGGCGAGGGCGTGGCGGACATCGATTTGGCCGCGCAACCGCCTGCGGTGATTTTGATGGCGGGCTTGCAAGGTGCCGGTAAAACCACCACCACCGCGAAATTGGCCAAGCACCTGATCACCAAGCGCAAAAAGAAAGTGCTGACGGTGTCAGCCGACGTTTACCGCCCGGCGGCGATTGAGCAATTGAAAACCGTCACCGCGCAGGCTGGTGCCGAATGGTTTGCCTCAGATGCCAGCCAAAAACCAGCAGACATTGTGTTGGCAGCCTTGGATTACGCGAAAAAACATTATGTCGATGTGTTGCTGGTCGACACCGCGGGTCGCTTGGCGATTGACGAAGCCTTGATGCAAGAAATCAAAGCACTGCACGCAGCGGTCAAGCCTGTTGAAACACTCTTTGTGGTGGACGCCATGATGGGTCAAGACGCGGTCAACACCGCCAAGGCCTTCAAAGATGCTTTGCCACTGACCGGCATTGTGCTGACCAAAACCGATGGTGATTCGCGTGGCGGTGCGGCCTTGTCGGTGCGCCAAATCACCGGTGTACCCATCAAGTTTGCGGGTACCAGCGAAAAAATTGATGGCTTAGAAGCCTTTGACGCCGAACGCCATGCTGGTCGTATTTTGGGCATGGGCGACATCGTCGCTTTGGTTGAGCAGGTGACGGCCAACATCGATATCGACGCCGCTCAAAAAATGGCCGCCAAGATGAAAAGCGGTGATGGTTTCGACCTCAACGATTTTTTAGCGCAAATCCAGCAGATGAAACAAATGGGCGGTTTGTCGAGTTTGATGGACAAATTGCCCAGTCAACTCAGTGCCAAGGCTGCATCGGTTGACTTTGACAAAGCCGAAAAAGACATCTTGAAAAAGCAGGGCATCATCCACAGCATGACCCCCAAAGAGCGGGCCAAACCCGACATCATCAAAGCCACGCGCAAACGCCGCATTGCGGCGGGTGCAGGCGTTCAGGTGCAGGAGGTCAACCGTTTGCTCAATGAGTTTGGCCAAATGCAAGACATGATGAAAAAAATGCGCGGCGGCGGTCTGATGAAGATGATGAAAAAACTCGGCGGCATGAAAGGCCTGCCCGGCATGGGCGGCGGCTTCCCCGGGATGCCGCGCTAGTCTTTCAACAGCACCTGGCCGCGTAGGGAGTGCGGCAGGGCCTCGGTGATGCGCACATCGATCATCTGACCCACCAAGCGTTGGCCGTTGGGGCCCGCATCGAAGTTGACGATGCGGTTGCACTCGGTGCGTCCCATCAGTTCAGCGGCGCTTTTGCGTGATGCGCCTTCCACCAATATCCGCTGCACCGTGCCCACGCGGCTCTCACCAATGCGACGCACGTTGTCTTCCACCGTGGCTTGCAGGTGCTGCAAGCGGCGCAGTTTCACCTCGTGCGGCGTGTCGTCATGCAAATTGGCGGCGGGGGTGCCGGGACGTGGGCTGAAGATGAAGCTGAACGACGCGTCAAAACCGATGTCGGTGATCAGCTTCATCAGCTTGTCAAAGTCTTCCTCGGTTTCACCCGGAAAGCCGACGATGAAATCCGAACTCATGGAAATATCGGGGCGCACCGCACGCAGTTTGCGGATGGTGCTTTTGTATTCCATGGCGGTGTAGCCGCGCTTCATTGCCATCAAGATGCGGTCCGAGCCGTGTTGCACCGGCAAGTGCAAATGGCTCACCAACTGCGGGACCTTGGCATAGACATCAATCAGCCGTTGGGTGAATTCATTCGGGTGGCTGGTGGTGTAGCGGATGCGTTCCACACCGGGGATCTCGGCGATGTACTCGATCAGCAGCGCAAAGTCGGCGATCTCTGCGGTGTCGCCCATGCTGCCGCGGTAGGCATTCACGTTTTGTCCCAACAGCGTGATTTCTTTCACGCCTTGCGCGGTGAGGCCAGCCACTTCGGTCAACACATCGTCCAAGGGGCGGTTGATTTCTTCGCCGCGGGTGTAGGGCACCACGCAGTAACTGCAGTACTTGGAACAGCCCTCCATGATGGACACGAAGGCAGAGGCACCCTCCACCCGCGCAGGCGGCAGGTGGTCGAATTTTTCAATTTCGGGAAAGCTGATGTCGACCTGCGGCTTTTTCAAAGCGGCGCGTTGGTTCAACAGTTCGGGCAGGCGGTGCAAGGTTTGCGGTCCAAACACCACGTCCACATAAGGTGCTCGCGCAATGATGGCCTCGCCTTCTTGGCTGGCCACACACCCGCCAACAGCAATTTGCACGCCTTTTTGCTTCAGGTGCTTCACACGCCCCAAGTCTGAGAAGACTTTTTCTTGGGCTTTTTCACGCACCGAACAAGTGTTGAACACCACCAGGTCGGCTTCGTCGATGTCTTGGGTTTGTTCGTAGCCTTGGGCAGCGCCCAAGACGTCGGCCATCTTGTCCGAGTCGTACTCGTTCATTTGGCAGCCAAAGGTTTTGATGAAAACTTTGCGGCTCATGGCTGAGCCTGGAGAGCAGTGCAGCGGGTCATGGTGTAGATCCAGAGGCTGTGAAAGGAGGGCAGATTGTAGCCAGCCGCTTCTTTATGATGGCCTGATGACGTCATTCACCCGCACCGTTTTATTCACCGACACCGATGGCCGTGCCCGTTTTCGCGACGAGGCCATCCCTTTGGACCAAGGCAGCGAAAAAGCCCGCTTGAGCGCCTTGTTGCCCACCCATGGCTTGCAACTGCGGGAAAGCCCGGTGGGCTTCAGGAGCGAGTTCCATGTCAGCAGCCACCCGCAGTGGGTGTTCATCTTGCAAGGCCAGATGGAAATTGGTTTGCAAGACGGCTCGTCCAAGGTGTTTGGGCCGGGTCAGCATTTTTTCTCGGCCGACTTGCTGCCTGAGGGCGCGGTTTTCGATCCAGCGGTGCATGGGCATTGGAGCCGGCAAGTGGGCCCAGAACCGCTGGTGACGGTGTTTGTGAGGGTTTGAACAAGGCTGATCATCACTGCCATGGGTTTATTTGCAGCTCAAATTAATCGAAAAGAATTCTAAATAGTGCTTTTGATTAAAGAGTGGGGCGGTTCAAGCCGATACCATCTCACACACCGGTGGGCGAGAATTGCCAACGCACCGTATCCCCTGTCTTTTCTTATTGAGTTGCCATGAAAAAACACCTTCGATTGATCTTGGAAGTCTTGCTGGGCATTTGCCTGGTGGCGACCGCCACACTGGCCTATTTGAATTACTCGGCCAAAAAGCACTTGGTTGCCGAGGTCGCTGAGTTGACCGAACAACTGGACGAAGCCAAAGAATCTTTGGAAAAAGCCCAAGAAGAGCCGCCTGCCAGCGAAGAACACCCCCCCGAGGCGGCCAACACCAGTTCCCAAGAGCTTGATGCCTTGAAGGCCGCTTTCTCCACAGGCGTGGTGTTGCAAGACATCGAAACCCTCTATAAAGCTCAAAAAGCACTGAGCGCCGAACGTCAAGTGGGTTTGGCCTCGTTGCGCTTGCTGACCAAAGGCGCACAAGACGAGTCCACCATTGCTGCCTTCCAAAAAGCACTGGAAATGGCCGAGTGGAGCAACCGTTTGCAAACCGTTTGTGCCGCTCAAAACGCACTGGCCGCAGCGGGTCAAAAAGTCAAAGTCTTGTCTGATTGCAAAAAATCGACCGACAAAGAAGAGGCTGCTGACAAAGAAAAAGGCAAGGACGACCACGGCAAGAAAGACGACAAATCGCATGCTGTGCACTGGGGCTACGAAGGTGACAACGGCCCAGAGCATTGGGGTGACAACTTCCCCGTCTGTGGCAAGGGTAAAAAACAGTCGCCTTTGAACATCGTGGGACCTTTTGAGAAATCCAAAGAAACGCTCACCGTTGACTACAAAGAAGGTCCGCTTAAAATCCTGAACAATGGTCACACCATCCAAGTGAATGTCGAGCCCGGCAGCACCTTGACCATTGGCAAAGAAAGCTTTGACCTGCTGCAGTTCCACTTCCACCGCCCCTCTGAGGAACAGGTGGATGGCAAAAATGCCGCCATGGTGGCGCACTTTGTTCACAAAAGCAAAGAAGGCAAATTGGCAGTGATTGGCGTCATGCTCAATGAGGGCAAGGACAGCGCAGCCATCAAAACCCTGTGGGCCAACTTGCCTCCTAAAGAGATGGAAGAGTACCTGCCTGCCAAGGTCATGTTCAATCCCGGCAGCATGCTGCCCAAAGAATTGGCGTTCTACAACTACGAGGGGTCACTCACCACGCCCCCTTGTACCGAAGGCGTTCAGTTCTACATCTTGAAGAACCCCATGGAGTTGTCCAAGCAGCAAGTGGCCAAATTCCCCTTCAAGCTCAATGCCCGCCCTGTTCAGTCTCTGAATGGTCGCAAGATCAGCGCAGGCGGTTGATCAGCCATCACACGGTTGAACCGACCACAAAAAAACCCGCCTCGGCGGGTTTTTTTGTGGCTTGGATGAAGCTGAATCAGCCCATCAACAAACCATGGGTGCGGGCAAAGTGCAGGGTTTGTGTGCGGCTCTTCACACCCAGACGGCGGAACAGGCGCCACAAGTGAACCTTGACGGTGTGCTCGCTGATGTTGAGTTCGGCGGCGATGTCACGGTTGGACAGACCACGGTCGAGCATGAGGATGAGTTGCTTTTGACGCTTGGAGAGTTTGATGTCTCCGACCACCACCACATCTGCTTCGGCATCTTCATCGTCGGACTTCATGATGTCGTGGATGGCCTGAGAAATTTCGGCCGTGTCAGTGGATTTCTCGATGTACAAGTCGGCACCGGCTTCCAGACAAGCATCGCGGGCTTCGCCGGAGGGCATGGCTGACAACACCACCAAGGGGATCTCGGGGTACATCTTTTTCACGTCTGAGATGGCGGTGGCACCCTTGACGCCGGGCAGCAACAAGTCCAGCACAAACAACTCAGGCTCGCCATTTTTGATGAGGGCTGCTTGCAATTCGCTGAACTTTTCCAGCTCCACCACTTTAGAGGCTGGACGCAAGCGACGCAGCAACATGCCAATCATTTGGCGAACCATGGGGTGGTCATCAATCACATACAAACTCATAGTTATTTCTCCGGTGTCAATAATTCAGGCCCATGGCCTCGCGCACGTCGCGCATGGTCTCTTGCGCCGTGGCACGTGCGCGCTGCGTTCCAGCGTCAACGATATCACGAACGAGTCGAGGATTGGAAACAAAAGGTTCTGCGCGCGCCAACATGGGCGCTTGCTCAGTCAAGATGGCATCGATGATGGGCTGTTTGCATTCCAAACAACCGATACCGGCACGGGTGCATTCTGTTTTCACCCATGATTTGGTCGCCTCGGGTGAGTAAACCAAATGGAATTGCCACACCGGGCAGCGATCAGGGTTGCCTGCATCGCTGCGTTTGACCCGCGCCGGGTCGGTGGGCATGCGTTTGACCTTGGTCTCGATGCTGGCGCGGTCCTCGCGCATGGCGATCGAGTTGTTGTAGCTTTTGCTCATTTTGGCGCCGTCCAAGCCAGGCAATTTGCTGGCTTCGGTCAACAGCGCATGCGGCTCGGTGAGCACCGCTTTGCCGGTGCCTTTGAAATAACCTTCCAAGCGCTCGCGGTCTTTGTCATCGAGTTCAGGCGCGGATTGCAAATAGCCCATGGCGCCTTCCAGCGCTTTGGTGTCGCCAGTTTCCTGAAACTGTTTGCGGGATTTTTCAAACCGCTTGACGCTGTCCTTGGGCAGTTTGGCCAAACAGTCTTGCACCAAGGCCTCGAAATTGGGCTCGCGACCGTAGAGGTGGTTGAAGCGGCGCGCCGTTTCACGCGTGAGCTCGACATGGCTGGCTTGGTCTTCGCCCACCGGCACATGTTTGGCCTTGTAAATCAGGATGTCAGCTGCTTGCAGCAGCGGATAGCCCAAGAACCCATAGGTGGTCAGGTCCTTGTCTTTGAGCTTTTCCATCTGGTCTTTGTAGGTCGGCACACGTTCGAGCCAGCTCAAGGGCGTGCCCATGCTGAGCAAGGTGAACAACTCGGCGTGTTCAGGGATGCGACTTTGCAAAAAGATGGTGCATTGGTTCGGGTCCAAACCAGCGGCCAGCCAATCGATCACCATTTCATAGACGTTTTTCTCGATGACGTCACGGCTTTCGTAATGGGTGGTCAGGGCGTGCCAATCAGCCACAAAGTAAAAGCACTGCATTTGGGACTGCAGACGCACCCAGTTTTTCAGGGCACCATGGTAGTGACCCAAATGAAGGGCGCCAGTGGGGCGCATGCCAGAAAGTACGCGATCGCTCATGGGGATGAAGGCAGAAATAAAGCCGCCAAAGGCAGCAACAACCATTGAATGGACTGCATGGACACATCCATGATGGGGCGCATCCACAAGGCGTTGACCACGCCCAAGAGCACCAAGCCCATGACAATGAAAAAACCATATCGTTCAATGTGGGCAAAGCGCACAGCCATGCGCCAAGGCAACAAGCCCACCACCACCCGGCCGCCGTCCAGCGGGGGCAAGGGGAACAAATTAAACGCAAACATCACCAAATTCACCAAAACACCAGCCCGCGCCATCTCGATGAAAAACCGCTCTTCGGTGCCCATGCCCGCCATGATGTAAAGCGATGAAGCCCACACCAAGGCTTGGAAAAAATTGCTGCCTGGACCCGCCAAAGCGACCCACACCATGTCACGCTTGGGGTGGCGCAAGCGGCTGAAGTCCACGGGCACCGGCTTGGCATAGCCAAACAAGAACTGACCTGAGGTGGCGACATACAACAGCAAAGGCATGGCGATGGTGCCGACCAGGTCGATGTGGGGGATGGGATTCAGGGTGACGCGGCCCAGGCTCCAAGCGGTGTTGTCACCCAAAAGTTTGGCGAAGTAACCGTGTGCGGCCTCATGCATGGTGATCGCCAGTAGTACTGGCAGTGCATGGGTGGCAATCGTTTGAATTAATTCATTGGAAATCACAGAACCATTGTCTCATCAAAGTCATCAAATTTGAGACTGCTGAGGCAAGAATTTGTAGGCATTTTCCTGGATCAGACCCCGATTTCTTCCTCTTAATGGGCACCAAGCACCGATTTATAAGCCTAAAAGCGTTACATCGCCGCCGCCTGCACGGATCAATTCCGGGTCGCCACCGCTGCCCATGGGCGTGAGGTCGACCACGGTGGTGGCTTGCATGCGGCAAGCGCCCGCATCCACCACGGCTGCGAGTTGGTGTTCATAGCGTTCGCGGATGTCTTGTGCGTCGTTCAAGGGCTCGGTGTCACCATCGGGGATCAAGGTGGTGGCCAACAGCGGTGCACCATGCAGCGCCAACAGTTGCAGCAAGGCCATGTGCTCTGGCACCCGCAGGCCAATGGTTTTGCGTTGCGGGTGCGACACCCTCCTAGGCACTTCTTTGGTCGCCTCTAATATAAAGGTGAAGGCGCCCGGGGTGCAGGACTTGAGCAAGCGAAATTGGCGGTTGTCCACCTTGGCATAAACGCTCAATTCGCTGAGGTCGCGGCACAACAAGGTGAGGTGGTGTCGTTCGTCCACACCACGGATGCGGCGCATTTGGTCCACCGCCGTCTTGTCGTCCAGGTGGCAAACCAGCGCATAGCTGGAGTCGGTGGGCACGGCCAACACACCGCCTTGGTTCAACAGCGCCACCGATTGTTTGAGCAAACGGGCTTGCGGGTTGTCGGGGTGGACTTGCAGCCACTGGGCCATGGGAAACGCCTGGTTGGTGAAGCTTTACTGGATGCGGTGCTCAAGCAGTTCCCAGACCGGGGTCAGGTCGCCGGGCAACCAGGGCAGGGCGCCCAAATCGGTGTGGCTTTCGTCCGGGCTGTGAAAGTCGCTGCCGCGCGATGCGGCCAAGCCGAGTTCACGCGCCATGTCGGCGTACTCGATGGCCTCGGCGGCCGAATGGCTGCCAGTCACCACCTCCACCGCTTGACCACCGTGCGCCTTGAATTCGGTGAACAAAGCGTATTCCTCGGTGGGCGTGAAGTCGTAGCGGGCCGGGTGGGCGATGACCGCGACGCCGTTGGCTTCGCGAATCCAACGCACCGCGTCGCCCAAACTGGCCCAGCGGTGTGGCACAAAGCCCGGTTTGCCCTCGGTGAGGAAGCGGCGAAACACCTCGTGCGTGTCTTTACAGACACCGGTTTCCACCAGAAAGCGGGCGAAATGCGTGCGTGAAATCAAGTCAGGATTGCCGGCGTATTGCAGGGCGCCTTCAAAGCTGCCGTGGATGCCGACTTTGGCCAAACCAGCGGCCATGTCTTGGGCTCGGGTATGGCGACCACCGCGGGTGCTTTGCAGGCCTTGCGTGATGGCGGGGTTGTGGATGTCAAAGCCCAGGCCCACGATGTGCACCGTGCGACCGGCGAAAGACACGGATATTTCGGTGCCGCTCAGGTAACCCATGCCCACCACATGGGCGGCGCTGGCTGCGCGTTCTTGGCCGCCAATTTCATCGTGATCGGTCAAGGCCCAGAGTTGCACCCCGTTGGCATGGGCGCGCACCGCCAAGGCTTCTGGGGTGAGGGTACCGTCGGAGATGACGGAGTGGCAATGAAGATCGGCGTTGAGGATGGACACGGCGTCGATTCTAGGCGGCTTGCATGGATTCAATCTGCAATTGCAACTTGTCCCGCCCTTGCCAGGTGTTGATGTCCAACCGGTAGGCCAGCAAGGCTTTGCCGGGCAGGCTGTCGGTGCGGCCAAACCAAATACCGTCCACCTCTTGGCCATGCAAACGCAATTTCAAGGACAGGTGTTTCTCGCCCACGATGCGTTGGTTCAGCACCTCCACCTGGTCTTGAAACACCGGTGCGGCAAAGCCTTGTCCCCAAACTTCTTGCTGCAGGGCATGCACCACATCGGCACGCAGGTAAGCAGTCTCCAAGCCGCCATCGGTTTCCAAGGAGCGGGCCAAGGTCGCTGGGGAGAGCCATTGTTCGGCGATGTGCTGCAAGGCCGCCTCGAAAGTGGCCAAGTCGTCTTCCAGCAAGGTGCATCCCGCCGCCATGGCGTGGCCGCCAAAACGCAGCAACAAGCCCGGGTGCATTTTCACCACCGCGTCCAAGGCGTCGCGCAAATGAAACCCGGGGATGGAGCGCCCCGAGCCCTTGAGCACGGCTTGTCCCTGGGACTCGCTGGCGGCGAACACAAAACAGGGTCGGTAGTGCAGGTCTTTCAAACGGGCCGCGACGATGCCGACCACGCCCTCGTGGAACTCTTCGTCGTAAACGCACAGGGCGGCGGGTGGTTCGTCATCGGCGTCCATCAGCGACTCAGCCAGCAGCAGGGCTTGCGCGCGCATATCGCCTTCTAAAGTGCGGCGTTCGCGGTTGATCGCGTCGAGTTGCTCGGCCAGCTGCAAGCCTCGGCCCGGGTCGTCGGTGCGCAGGCATTCGATGCCCAAGGTCATGTCCGATAAACGCCCGGCCGCATTGATGCGCGGCCCGATGGCAAAGCCCATGTCTTGGCTGCTGGCCTGGGTGGCATCGCGCCCCGCCACCCTGAACAAAGCCGCCAAGCCGGGCGGCAGTTGACCACGCCGCATGCGCAGCAGGCCTTGCGCCACCAAGCGGCGGTTGTTGGCGTCCAGGCGCACCACATCGGCCACCGTGCCCAAGGCCACCAGCGGCAGCAAGCCGTCGAGTTTGGGTTCGGTCTCTTTGCTGAACACACCGCGTGAACGCAGTTCGGCCCGCAAAGCCAACAGCACATAAAACATGACGCCCACACCCGCCATGCTTTTGCTGGCAAAGCTGCAGCCGGGTTGGTTGGGGTTGACCAAGGCATCGGCCGCAGGCAGTTGCGCGCCGGGCAGGTGGTGGTCGGTGACCAGCACCTGCATGCCCAAGGCTTGCGCCTGGGCCACGCCTTCCACGCTGGCGATGCCGTTGTCCACGGTGATCAGGACATCTGCGCCGGTGGCTTTCACTCTTGAAGAAATGCTGGGCGTGAGGCCATAGCCATCGACCACCCGGTCTGGCACGATGAAGCCCACATGCGCAGCGCCCAGCAGCCGCAGGCCGCGCAACGCCACGGCACAAGCGGTGGCGCCGTCGCAGTCGTAGTCGGCGACGATGCACAGGTGTTGCTGCGCGGCGATCGCGTCAGCCAACAGCTTGGCAGCTTGGTCCATGCCTTTCATGCCGCTGGGTGGGAGCAAATGCGTCAAACCGTTGTCGAGTTCATGCGGGTCTTGCACCCCACGACCGGCATACAGACGCGCCAACAGCGGATGCACACCCGCTTGTGTCAGCGTCCAGACGGTGCGTGGCGGGGCGTCGCGGGGCAGCAGTTTCATGACAACACCTGTTGCAAAGAGGGCCTGGGCAGCCACGAAGTGAGCATGTGCCAAAGCCCGGTAGACGGGCTTTGCAAGGTGATATGCCGGTCTTCACCGCATAAAACAAGGCGATGTCCCGCCAACAGTCCGGGGGACATGACCTCCTGGGCCATGTGCTTCCACAAGGCGCACCAGGCTTGAGGGTCTTGCGCAGCCAACGCAGCTTGTAAGTCGGTGTTCAACACCACGCGTGGAGACACCGCGGTAGAGGGCAAGTCGCCCGTGCCGCTCCACCAAAACGAGTTGATCGGCACCGAGCGGTGGTCATTCAGGGGGTGGGTGTAGAGCAGCATTTGCATCTCGTTTTGCAAGCGGCGCAACAGGCGTTGCGCTGGGCTTTGCGCCGCCACGCTGTCGGGGTCCAGCCAGTAGGCCACGTCTTGCTCCAGCACCCGGTTCAAAGACACGCTGGGCAGTTGTTTGAAATGGGTGGCATGGGCCAGCCAACGCCCAGGGGTGACGGGGTGCAGGTGGATGCCGTCTTCCTCGACATAGGGTCGCATGGCTTGCAACATGGCCTGGTCTTCTTCGGGCGTGACCAGACCTGCTGAGCGCAGTTGCACTTGGCCCTGGTTGATCTGCCAATGCACCGCGTCGATGAAGGCCCAGCCGTGATCAGCAGGACAGGACAGCCCCATGTTGGCGGCGCATTCAGCGGCAAACGGCAGCAAGCCCTGCTGGTCGGGCCAGTGCATCGCTTGGGCATAGGCGGCTTCATGGGGGGTGCAGTGGCTGTGGATGGGCAGGGTTTGGCGGTGTGCAACATGGGCCTGACGCAGCAACTTGAGCGCGGGAAGCTGGTTGTCGGACCAGGCGGCTTGCCAAGCCTGTGCCATCTGGGGCGGCAGCTCTTTCACAAACAGGGGCAGCAGAGCAGACGCGATGATGATGACGGCAGGATCAGAGGGGCTGGAGGACATGGCTGGATTGTGCAAGATGCCACAATCTGCATTCCATGACGTCTTCACGCATCCCCTTCGAACTGCTGGTGGGCTGGCGCTATACCCGCGCCGGCCGCGCGGCACGGCGCAACCGATTCATTTCGTTCATCTCCTCGGTGTCCATGCTGGGCATCGCCTTGGGGGTGGCCGCGCTGATCATCGTCCTGAGCGTGATGAACGGCTTTCAAAAAGAGGTGCGCAACCGCATGTTGGGGGTGCTCTCGCACATCGAGGTGCTGGCCTACACCAGCGCCGCCTTGGACAACCCCACTGGCTTGCAAAACAAACTCAGCCTGCACCCCGAGGTGCTGGCCAGCGCCCCTTTTGTGTTGTCACAGGTGTTGCTGGCCCAGGGCGAAGACATGCGGGGTGCGGTGGTGCGCGGCATCGACCCGCTGCAAGAAGTGTTGGTGACGGATGCCATCGCCTTGATGGCGCCGGACGTGTTGGCGCAGTTGCAGCCAGGCGGCTTTGGCGTGGTGTTGGGCAATGAACTGGCCCGTGCTTTGGGCGTCAAGGTGGGCGAGCGCATCACCTTGGTGGCCCCCGGTGGGCAGGTGACACCTGCGGGTGTGGTGCCGCGTTTGAAGCAACTCACCGTGGTCGGACTGCTTGATTCGGGTCACTATGAATATGACGCGTCTTTGGCCCTGTTGCACATCGAGGATGCACAGAAGATTTTTCGCTTGGAAGGCCCCAATGGCCTGCGGGTGAAACTGAAAGACGCGCAACTGGCGCGGCAGGTGGCGGCCGAACTCTCGTCCCTGTTGGGCGAGGACGTGAATGTGCGCGACTGGACCCGCGCCAACCGCACTTGGTTCGCGGCGGTGCAAATTGAAAAACGCATGATGTTCATCATCTTGACGCTCATCGTGGCGGTGGCGGCGTTCAACCTGGTCAGCACCTTGGTGATGACGGTCACCGACAAGCGGGCCGACATCGCCATTTTGCGCACCTTGGGTGCCAGCCCGGCGAGCATCATGGGCATCTTTGTGGTGCAAGGCGCCTTGGTGGGTGTGATTGGCACCTTGTCGGGTTTGGCGCTGGGGCTGTTGGTGGCGTTCAACATTGGCAGCATCGTGCCGGCCATTGAAAGCGCTTTGGGGGCGAGCTTTTTGCCCAAAGACATCTACCTGATCAGCCGCATGCCCAGCGACCCGCAATGGGCCGACATCGGGCCGGTGGTCATCATCGCTTTGGTGCTGGCCTTGATCGCGACGCTGTACCCCAGTTGGCGAGCCAGCCGCATCGATCCCGCGGAGGCTTTGCGCCATGAATAAGCTGGTCTTGCAGGCCCAAGCTTTGGGCCGACGTTTCCATGAAGGCGTGATTGATGTGACCGTGCTGCAGGGCATCGATTTGCAAGTGCAAAGCGGTGAAACCTTGGCGGTGGTCGGTACCTCGGGTTCGGGCAAAAGCACCTTGCTGCATTTGCTCGGCGGCTTGGACACGCCCACCACGGGTCATGTGAACCTGCTCGGTCAGGCTTTGGCCGGTTTAGACGCCACCGCTTTGGGACGAGTACGCAACCAGCATTTGGGCTTCATTTACCAGTTCCACCATTTGCTGCCCGAGTTCAGCGCCTTGGACAACGTCGCCATGCCTTTGTGGATTCGCCGCATGCCACGCGAACAAGCGGCTGCGCAAGCAAAAGCCATGTTGACCGCGGTGGGGCTGGCCGAGCGACTGCACCACACGCCCAGCGAGTTGTCGGGCGGTGAGCGTCAGCGTGTGGCGATTGCCCGTGCTTTGGTGACCCAGCCTGCTTGTGTGCTCGCCGATGAACCGACTGGCAACCTGGACCGCGCCACGGCCGACAGTGTGTTTGCGCTGATGCTGCAACTCGCCAAGCAGCAAGGCACCGCGTTTGTGGTGGTGACGCATGACGAGCGCTTGGCCGCGCAGTGCGACCGGCAGCTACGCTTGGTGGCTGGGCGCTTGGTTTAGCCTTTGTCATTGCGCTTCATCGTCATTGCGAGCGCAGCGAAGCAATCCCTCCGTCATTGCGAGGCCTTCAGGCCGAAGCAATCTCACGACGAGTGCCGCAGGCGTCAGGGCTAAGGGCTGCTCGCTCCGGGCTTGCACCATGTCGCTTCGCAGCCCTTAACCCTGCCGCGCTGTGGAAGTTTTCAGCTTCACTGACATCATTAGCCTCGTCAGGTGCGGGTCGCAGGGTCGGCCGTAGCCGACGTTGTGACAGCATGGAGGCGAGGCCGATCCTGCGGCACGCATCTATACAAGGATTGCTTCGTCGGTTTGCTTCGTCGCTGCGCTCCTCGCAATGACGGCTCCTCGCAATGACGGCTCCTCGCAATGACGGCTCCTCGTAATGACATCTCCTCCCAATGACAGCGAGTCGCTATGCCCGCGACAATCTCCCCATGACCTGGATCGACAGCCACTGCCACCTTGACGCCGCTGAATTCGCAAACGACCGAGACACGGTGCGCTTGGCTGCTCGTCAAGCGGGGGTGGGTACCTGTGTCATTCCCGCGGTGGAGGCAGCCAACTTTGACACGGTGCGCCTGCTCGCCCACCAGCATGGCGATGTCTACGCCTTGGGCATCCACCCGATGTACACCCCGCAGGCCCATGAGGCCGACTTGCAAACCCTGAGCGACGCTTTGCAACAGTACCGAGCCGACCCGCGCTTGGTGGCGGTGGGTGAAATCGGCCTCGACGGATTTGTGCCGGGCTTGGACATGGCGCGGCAACAACTCTTTTACAAAGTGCAGTTGAAGCTGGCGCAACAGTTTGATTTGCCCGTCATCTTGCATGTGCGGCGCAGTGCCGATCTGCTTCTCAAGGGTTTGCGCCAAACGCCAGTGAAGGGCGGCATTGCCCACGCATTCAATGGCAGTGTGCAGCAGGCTCAGCAGTTCATCGCCATGGGCTTCAAGTTGGGTTTTGGCGGCGCGTTGACGTTTGAACGGGCGAATCAGTTGCGCCTGCTGGCCACCCAATTGCCCTTGGAAGCTTTGGTGCTGGAAACCGATTCGCCCGACATTCCGCCGCATTGGCTGTACGTCACCGCCGAGGACCGAGCCAAGGGCACCCCACAGGGGCGCAATACGCCATCAGAAATTCCACGCATTGCGCAAGTTTTGGCGGATTTGCGCGGCATCGACTTGGATGAAGTGCAGCAGGCTACCAGTGCCAATGTGAAAGCGGCGTTGGGATTGCGTTAGCCAAACCACAAGGCAGGCACGTGTCTCAGGTCGAGCCGTGAGATTGCTTCGCTGCGCTCGCAATGACGGCATGTTGCTTCATCGCTAAGCTCCTCGCAATGACGGATGCTCGCAATGACGGCATTCATGACGAGCGGCGACAATCTCCCCATGGCCAGTCAACCAACCCTTCCCCAAGTCAACATGTCCGAGCACGGCAAGGTGCGCTATTTGCATTTGGGGACCGAATGGGTGCAGGGATCGATGGAGATCGCCAAGCCCAACAGCATCCATTTGGACTATGTGCAACGCATGCAAGCCTGGCTGCTGTTTGTACAAACCAGCGCTGTGCCCGAGTTGCACGCCATGCAACTGGGTTTGGGCGCAGCGGCCCTCACCAAAAACTGCCGGAAGGTGCTGGGCATGCGCACCACCGCCATCGAACTCAACCCGCAAGTGGTGGCTGCATGCCGCACCTGGTTCAAGTTGCCTGAAGACGACGACTTGCTGTCGGTGGTGTTGGGGGATGCGGCAGAAGTCGCGGCGCACCACCATTGGCGCGGCCAGATTGACGCCTTGCAGGTGGACTTGTACGACCACGAAGCCGCCGCACCAGTGTTGGACGATGCCGATTTTTACGCCAACTGCCGCGAACTGCTCACCTCCCACGGTTGCATGACGGTCAATCTGTTCGGCCGCTCGTCCAGTTTCGAGCGCAGCTTGGGCCACATCAGCAGCGCCTTTGGGGCCGACGCGGTCTGGGCCTTCAAGCCCACCAAAGAAGGCAACACGGTCGTGTTGGCGCAGCGCACGCCATTGCGCCCCGACCGCGAGGTGCTGCAAGCCCGTGCTGAAGAAATTGAAAGCCTCTGGGGCCTGCCCGCCAGCCTCTGGCTGAAGGTGCTCAAGCCGGTTGTGGCATAGGTCACAATCACCGCAGATTTGTTTTGGGAGTGCCACCGTGTCGATCAAGAGCCAAAAAGACTTTGTCTCGGGTTTGATGTTCACCACAACGGGTGCAGCTTTTGCCTGGAATTCAGCCACGTCCTACACCATTGGCACTGCCAGTCAAATGGGGCCCGGCTATTTTCCGTTGGTGCTGGGCCTGGTGTTGGTGTTGTTGGGCGGCTTCATCATGTTTTTCTCGCTGGTGGTTGAAACCCCAGATGGTGGCGTCATAGGCGACATCGCATGGCGCCCCCTGGTATGCATCCTGGGTGCCAATTTGCTCTTTGGCGCCTTGCTCAGCGGCGTGCCCAGCATCGGCATCCCGTCCTTTGGCCTGGTTGTGGCCATTTTTGGGCTGACCGGCATAGCCTTGTTGGCCGACGCTGCCAGCTTCAATCTGCGCCGCCTGCTGGTGCTCTCCAGCATCTTGGCCGCTGGCAGCTACCTGGTGTTCATTTCATTGTTGAATTTGCAAATGCCGGTTTGGCCCGCGTTTGTCAATGCTTATTGATTGGACGCTGACATGGACTTGCTTGCCAATCTCGCCACCGGCTTTGATGTAGCTGGCACCCCGATCAACCTGTTTTACGCTTTTGTCGGTTGTTTGCTGGGTACCTTGATCGGTGTGTTGCCGGGCATTGGTCCGGTCGCCACCATCGCCATGCTGCTGCCCGCCACCTATGCCCTGCCACCCGAATCGGCCTTGATCATGTTGGCTGGTATTTACTACGGCGCGCAATATGGCGGCTCAACCACCGCCATCTTGGTCAATCTGCCTGGTGAGTCTTCTTCTGTGGTCACGGCCTTGGACGGTTACCAAATGGCGCGACAAGGGCGTGCAGGTCCGGCCTTGGCGGCGGCGGGATTGGGGTCCTTGTTCGCGGGCTGTGTCGGCACTCTGTTACTGGCAGGGTTTGCTGCACCGTTGTCGGAGATGGCGTTTGCTTTCGGCCCGGCTGAATACTGCGCCTTGATGGTGGTCGGTTTGGTGGGCGCGGTGGTATTGGCCGCGGGTTCCTTGCTCAAAGCCATCGCCATGATCATCTTGGGCTTGCTGTTGGGTCTGGTGGGCACCGATGTCAATTCCGGCATCACCCGCTTCAGCATGGACATCCCTGAGCTCACCGATGGCATTGGTTTTGTGGCCGTGGCCATGGGCTTGTTTGGCTATGCCGAAATCATCAACAACTTGGCCAAGCGCGGCACCGATCGCGAGGTGTTCACCGCCAAGGTGCAAGGCTTGATGCCCACGGCGGAAGATTTCCGCCACATGATGCCCGCGGTGCTGCGGGGCACAGCTTTGGGTTCGGTGCTGGGGGTGCTGCCCGGTGGTGGTGCGGTGCTGGCCTCGTTTGCCGCTTACACCCTGGAGAAAAAAATCAAGTTGAAAAACGGTGAACTGTCCTTGGGTCAAGGCAATATCCGGGGTGTGGCCGCGCCTGAATCGGCCAATAACGCCGGTGCACAAACCTCGTTCATTCCATTGTTGACCTTGGGCATTCCGCCCAACGCGGTGATGGCGCTGATGGTGGGTGCCATGACTATCCACAACATCCAACCAGGACCGCAAGTGATGACGGTCAATCCCGAGTTGTTTTGGGGCTTGATCGTGTCCATGTGGATCGGTAACCTGATGCTGATCGTCTTGAACCTGCCCCTGATTGGCGTGTGGATCAAGTTGCTCACCGTACCCTACCACTATCTGTTCCCAGCCATTGTGTTGTTCTGTGCGATTGGTGTGTACACGACCAACAATTCCACCTTTGACATTGGCTTGGTGGCCTTGTTTGGGCTGGCCGGGTATGTGTTCACCAAGCTCGGTTGTGAGCCTGCGCCTTTGTTGTTGGGCTTCATTTTGGGACCCATGATGGAAGAGTATTTGAAGCGTGCGCTGAAACTGGCCCGTGGTGATTGGACCGTGTTCGTCAGTCGCCCCTTGTCAGCCGCCTTGCTGGCCTTGGCCGTTTTGCTGCTGGTGTTGGTGCTGTTGCCTGCCATCAAGGCCAAACGCCAAGAAGCCTTTGTCGAAGATTGAAAGTCCCCCCATGAATGAACACGCCTTGCGTCGCGCCCTGCACAACGAGGTGCATGCACGACCACCCGAGCCGATGCAAGCCCCATTGGCCATCAGCCATGTGGTGATGGTCACTGATGCGGCGGCACGCATGGCCAGCCGCGCCCACTTGTTGCAACTGCTGCGCGATCACCATTTGCCTGTGCCTGATGACCATGCCAATCACCTGCGGGTGGACGGCGGCGCTTGGCGTTTGCGCTGGGAATTGCACACCGAATTTGTCACCTGGACCTTCATGGTTGATGCGCCCGATGGTCTGCCCAAAACTGATGCCTATGGTTTGGCGATTCAAAGCCTGCCGCAGCAATGGTTGAAAGCCCTGCCCGGCGAATGTCTGGCGCGCATCAATTTATGGGCCAAACGCACCACCAATTTGCAAGACCGCGACGAACTGCACCAGCAATTTCGAGAGGACAGCTTGGTGGCGTGCCAACTCGCTGAAGGCGAGGCCACCTTGCACACCGATTTTCAGATCGGTCCCGATGGCTGCTCGCGCATGTTGCTGCGCATCGGACAGTTGTCGCCGCGCCGCTTGGGGCGCTTGGTGCAACGTCTGTTGGAAATTGAAACCTACCGCATGGTGGCCTTGCTTGGTTTGCCCATCGCCCGTTCGGCAGCGGCGGACTTGGCGGTGGCCGAGCAAGAGCTCGCCGATTTGGCGTTGGCCATTCGCAGCGCCCACCATGACGAAGAAGCGCAGTTGCTCGACCGCCTCACCCGCTTGGCCGGCCAGGTGGAAAGCTTGTACGCCTCTCAGCATTCACGTTTTTCAGCCAGCCGTGCTTACTTCGAATTGGTCGACCGGCGCATCCAAGACATCCGTGAAACCCGCATGCCCGGCTTTCAGTCGATTGGTGAATTCATGGACCGCCGTTTGACCCCAGCGCGCAGCACCTGCGAATGGGTGTCGCGCCGTCAAATCGCTTTGTCCGAGCGTGTCTCGCGCATGAGCAGTTTGCTGCGCACCCGCGTGGATTTCCAGCAAGAGCAAAGTAGCCAGGCCTTGCTCACCGCCATGAACCGTCGCCAAGGCATGCAACTCAAACTGCAAGCCACGGTGGAAGGTTTGTCAGTGGCGGCCATCACTTACTACATCACGGGTCTGATGCACTATGTGGCGGAGGGCATGCAAGCCAAGGGTTGGATCCAAGACCCCACCCTGGTGACCGCCTTGGCTGTGCCTGTCATCGCGTTGGTGGTCTGGTGGTTCACCCGGCGTTTGCACAACAAAGTTTTCAACGTTTGAAATCTTCTGCGGTTCCTCCTGACCAATCGCTGGGCTTGGTGTTGGCCATGGCGGGTGCCATCGCCTTCAGTGGCAAGGCGATCATCGTCAAACTGTCTTATTTGTACGGCGTGGATGCGGTCACGGTCATCATGTACCGCATGTTGTTCGCACTGCCCTTGTTCATCGCCATCTCTTGGTGGGCTTCACGCCGTGCCCATGCCCAGGCCAACCCCTTGAGCCGACGCGATGTGTGGGCCATCATGGGCTTGGGTTGTTTAGGCTATTACCTGGCGAGTTATTTAGACTTCTTGGGTTTGCAAACCATCACCGCGGGTTTGGAGCGCCTGATCATTTACCTCAACCCGACCTTGGTCATGTTGCTCAGCGCCTTGATCTACAAACATCGGCTTCATCGCACGCGTGTGTGGGCCCTGGCCATCAGCTATGCGGGTGTGTTGCTGGTCTTCGCCCATGAGGTGAGTTTTGCGGGCGAGGGCGTGGTGGGCGGTTCGCTCCTGGTCTTGGCCAGCGCCGTCAGCTATGCCCTGTACCTGATGTTCAGCGGTCAAATGGTGCAGCGCATTGGCGCCATGCGCTTGGTGGGCTTGGCCTCGAGTGTGGCCTGTGTGTTGGCCATCGGTCAGTTTTTTCTGTTGCGACCCTTCAGCAGCATGGCGGTGCCCGAAGAGGTGTTGTACCTGGCCATGCTCAACGCCACAGCCTGCACCGTGGCACCGGTCTTGTTGATCATGTTGGCAATCGAACGCATTGGCGCATCGCTCACGGCGCAAATTGGCATGGTGGGCCCCATGTCGACGGTGAGCATGGGCGTGCTGGTGTTGGGTGAACCGCTCAACGCTTGGATTGGTGTGGGCACCTTGCTGGTGCTCGGTGGTGTGTACTTGGCTTCTCAACACGGAGATGGAAATGGACTTAGGCATCAAGGGTAAGTGGGCATTGGTGGGCGGCGCGAGCAAAGGCCTCGGGCTGGGTTGTGCCAAGGCATTGGCGCAAGCGGGCGTGAACCTGGTGATGGTGTCGCGGGGTGCAGAGGCGTTGGACGCATCAGCCCAAGCCTTGCGCGCCCATGGCGTGACCGTGCTCACCGTGGCGCAAGACATCACCACCCCTGCAGGGCGTGAGGCCATTTGGAGCGTGGCTGGTGGCCCGGGCACCCGTTTCGACATCGTGGTCACCAATGCGGGCGGCCCACCCACGGGCGACTTTCGCGATTGGGCCCGTGATGACTGGCTCAAAGCAGTCGACGCCAATATGCTCACCCCGATTGAACTCATCAAAGCCACGGTGGACGGCATGGCTGAGCGCGGTTTTGGCCGCATCGTCAACATCACCTCCAGTGCGGTGAAAGCACCGATCGACATCTTGGGTTTGTCCAATGGTGCGCGCAGTGGTCTCACTGGTTTTGTGGCGGGGGCGGCGCGCAACAGCAACATTGCTTCGCGCAACGTCACCATCAACAACCTGTTGCCCGGTGCGTTCGAGACCGACCGCCTGCGCGTCACCTTCGAGGGCATGGCTCAAAAAACCGGCCAGCCTGTGGAGAATTTGGTCGAGGCCCGCAAAAAACTCGCGCCTGCGCTGCGTTTTGGCCACCCCGATGAGTTTGGGATGACCTGCGCGTTTTTGTGCAGCCAGCACGCCGGTTTCATCACGGGGCAAAACATCTTGATCGATGGTGGTGCCTACCCTGGTACTTTTTAAAATACCCGTCATGGCGAGAACAAACCTCATTGCAAGCTTTTCGTCATTGCGTGCCCGGCTGTCATTGCGAGCGAAGCGAAGCAATCTCGAGTTTGCTTCGTCGCTTCGCTCCTCGCAATGACGGCTCCTCGCAATGACACATCGCTCGCAATGACACGTTGCAATGGCCCATCGCTCGCAATGACACCTGACAAGGATTTTTGACAACATGACCCAGATCGATTGGCCCGCGCACCACGCGGTGGCGCATTTGCCCGGCTCCTTGCCCATGGGCGGCGTGGTGCCCATGACGCCCGTGCACGCCTTTGACACCAGTCCCACAGTGCTGCAACTGAAACCCCAGGCCAATCTGCAACCGCAACGCCATGATTTAGATTTGGGCGGTTTGCTGGGCTTTGTGATCGAACCGGTGGTCACTGCCGAAGAAGCCGACGCCATCGTGCAGGCCACAGAGCACATGGGCTACCGTGACGAAGCCCCCGGCATCGCCACCCCGCCTGGCATGCGCATGAACAAGTCGGTGCATTGGTTGGCCGATGAAACCTTGATGGGTCCCTTGTTCGAGCGCATCGCGCATTTGCTGCCACCCGAGTTGGCGGGCGATGTGCTGCTGCCTGCGTTCAGCCACCGCCTCAACATGTACCGCTATGACGACAACGATGTGTTCAATTTGCACACCGATGGCGCTTGGCCCGGCTACAGCCTGAGCGACGACCGCCAGCACATGCTGCAGTGGGACGACCACATCCGTTCAGGACTGACCATGCTGCTCTACCTCAATGGTCCGGCCGATGGCGTGCAAGGCGGCAACACCCGTTTGTTCAAACCCGATGGGTCCTGGGTGGATGTCTCGCCCGTCAAAGGCTCGGCGCTGTTTTTCAGGCATGGTTTTGGACCCGACTCGGTGCGCCACATCGGTTGCGTGGTGCATGGCGCGGTGTCCAAGTACGTGGCGCGGATCAATGTCATGTACCGCGCCCCTTAGACACCTCTTTGAGAATGCCCCAGATGATCCAGCAAGCACCTGACGCTTACCAAGACATTCGCGACGCAGTGCGCAGTTTGTGCGCCGAGTTTCCCGACAGCTACCACCGACAAATTGACGCCGAGCGTGCTTATCCTGAAGCCTTCGTCAATGCCCTGACCCAAGCGGGTTGGTTGGCCGCGCTCATTCCGCAAAGCTATGGCGGCTCCGGGCTGGGTTTGGCAGAGGCCTCGGTCATCATGGAAGAAATCAACCGCTCGGGTGGCAACGCAGGCGCTTGCCACGGCCAGATGTACAACATGGGCACCTTGCTGCGCCATGGCTCCGAACAGCAAAAGCAGTTTTTCCTGCCCAAGATTGCCAGCGGTGAATGGCGTCTGCAGTCCATGGGCGTGACCGAACCCAGCACTGGGACCGACACCACCAAAATCAAAACCACGGCTGTCAAGCATGGCGACCGCTATGTGGTGAATGGCCAGAAGGTTTGGATTTCAAGGGTGCAGCATTCCGACTGGATGATTTTGCTGGCGCGCACCACCCCCCTGGAACAGGTGCAGAAAAAGTCCGAAGGCATGTCCCTCTTCATGGTCGATTTGCGCCAAGCCGAACAAAACGGCATGCGGGTCCAACCCATTGCCAACATGGTCAACCACGAAACCAACGAGCTGTTTTTCGACAATCTGGAGATTCCTGCCGAGCACCTGATTGGCGAGGAGGGCATGGGCTTTCGTTACATCCTCGATGGTTTGAACGCTGAGCGCACCCTGATTGCCGCCGAGTGCATTGGCGATGGTTATTGGTTTCTCGACCGGGTCACCCAGTATGTGAAAGAGCGCCAGGTGTTTGGTCGCCCCATCGGGCAAAACCAAGGCGTGCAGTTCCCCATCGCCGACGCTTACATCGAGGTGGAAGCCGCCAACCTGATGCGCTTCAAGGCTTGCAGTTTGTTCGACCAGCAGCAGCCCTGCGGTGCCGAGGCCAACATGGCCAAGTACCTCGCCGCCAAAGCCAGCTGGGAAGCGGCCAACGCCTGTTTGCAATTCCACGGTGGTTTTGGGTTTGCCCACGAGTACGACGTGGAGCGCAAGTTCCGCGAAACCCGCCTCTACCAAGTGGCGCCCATTTCCACCAACATGATTTACGCCTATGTGGCCGAGCACGTCTTGGGCTTGCCACGTTCCTTTTAAGATCCCACCCTCACAGGAGAACCCCATGAGCAAAGCCATTCATTTCAACCAACCTGGCGGCCCCGACGAGCTGCACCTGGTCGACGTCACCGTCGGCGAGCCCGGTCCCGGTGAAATCCGCATCCGCCACAAAGCTGTCGGTTTGAATTTCATCGACGTCTACCACCGCACCGGCCTCTACCCCTTGCCCATGCCCCATGGCTTGGGCATGGAAGGTTCGGGTGTGGTGGAAGCTGTGGGCGAGGGCGTCACCCATTTGAAAGCGGGCGACCGTGCGGCCTATGCCAGCGCCCCCCCAGGCAGCTATTGCGAAGCGCGTGTCATGCCTGCAAAAAACGTGTGCAAACTGCCCGACGCCATCGACTTCGACACCGGTGCTGCCATGATGCTCAAGGGCCTCACCGTGCAGTATTTATTGAAGCGCACGCTGCCCCAAGGCGGCTTGCATGCTGGCGACCACATCTTGTTCCATGCCGCAGCCGGTGGCGTGGGCTTGATCGCTTGCCAGTGGGCCAAAGCGCTGGGCTTGCAACTCATTGGCACCGCAGGCAGTGACGAGAAATGCGCCCTGGCCAAAGAACATGGCGCAGCCCATGTCATCAATTACGCCAAGGAAGATTTTGAAGCCCGCGTGAAAGACATCACGGGCGGCAAAGGCGTGAAAGTGGTGTACGACTCGGTGGGCAAAGACACCTGGGACAAATCGCTCAACTGCATTTCACCCTTTGGTTTGATGGCGAGCTTTGGCAATGCCTCGGGCCCCGTCGACCCGTTTTCACCCGGCATCCTCGGCCCCAAGGGTTCTATTTATGTGACCCGCCAAACCCTGTTCACCCATATTGCTTCACGTGAAGTGAACCAACTCATGGCCGACGATTTGTTCTCGGTGGTCACCAGTGGTCAGGTGAAGATCCGCATCGACCAACGCTATCCGCTGGCCGAGGTGGCGCAAGCGCATCGCGATTTGGAAGCCCGCAAAACCACGGGTTGCACCATCCTCACGGTCTGAACCCCCCGCTTTTTTGAGAAGCCGCACCAGCCCTGCTGTTCATTCAGCGGGGCTTTTTCATGCCCCGCGTCTGACCCGGATCAATTCATCCAAGATCAGGCAAACCGCCCCCACGCTGATGGCGCTGTCAGCGATGTTGAAGGCGGGGAAATGGCCTTCATAAAACACGGGACTCAGCCAGTCCCAGTGGAAGTCCAGAAAGTCGATGACATGGCCGTACAGCAACCGGTCGATCACATTGCCCACTGCGCCACCCAACACCAGTGCCAGCGCAAAGCAAAACAGTTTTTGCGAGGGGTGGCTGCGCAGCATGTACAGGATGAAGCCAGTCGCCAACACGCCAATGCCGGTGAAGAACCAGCGCTGCCAGCCTGATGCCCATGACAAAAAGGAAAACGCTGCGCCGCTGTTGTGCACCCGCACCAGGTTGAAAAACGAGGTGACGGTTTGGCTGTCACCCAGCTGGAAACTGCCGACGATCAACACCTTGGTGAACTGATCGGCCAACAGCACCACCAAGGCGATGCCCAGCCACAACAGCATGGAAGGACTGTGGGTCTTTGCCATGGTTCAGGCGAAATGCCGCACTTCACCCGCGCCATGCAGATTGCTGATGCAGCGACCACACAGGGCGGGGTGGTCAGGGTGTTGGCCCACATCCTCGCTGTAGTGCCAGCACCGGTCGCACTTGGTGGCTGTACTGGCTTTCACCTCCACTTGCAAGGGCCCTTTGGCGAGCACCACTTGCGAGGTGATGAACACAAATTTCAAGTCATCGCCCAAAGAGGCCAAAGCCTCATGTGCTGCGCCCTCGCAATGGATGGTCAGCTCGGCTTGCAGCGAGGCACCCAGTTCACCCGCGCTGCGTTTGGTTTCAATTTCCTTGTTCGCCAGTTCACGCACCGCTTGAATGTGTGCCCATTTTTCGAGCAAGCCAGCGTCCACTGCACCCATGTCGGTGTAGGTTTCCAAGAAGATGGACTCGGAGTCGCCAAACACGCCCCACGCCTCTTCCGCGGTGAAGCTGAGGAAAGGCGCCATCCAACGCAGCATGGCGTGGGTGATCTGGTGCAAAGCGGTTTGTGCACTGCGACGCGCCAAGGACTTGGGCGCGGTGGTGTAGAGGCGGTCTTTCAGCACATCCAAATAAAACGCCCCCAAGTCTTCCGAGCAGTACAGCTGCAATTTAGACACTACGGGGTGGAATTCGTAGTGGCCGAAGTGGCCGCCTTCAAACACGCCTTGGGCGTTGCGGGTGCCCAAAATCTCGGCCTGCACTTGCGCAGCGCGTGACAAGGCGTATTTGTCGATGTCCAGCAAGTCCTTGAAAGGCACGCTGTCTTTGGCAGGGTCGAAGTCGCTGACATTCGCCAGCAAAAAGCGCAGCGTGTTGCGGATGCGGCGGTAGGCGTCCACCACCCGCGCCAAAATTTTGTCGTCTCCAGCAATGTCCCCGGAGTAATCACTGGATGCCACCCACAAACGAACGATTTCAGCGCCAAGTTTCTGATTGATCTCCTGAGGTTCGATACCATTTTTCAGGCTCTTGCTCATCTTGATGCCCTTGCTGTCCACGGTGAAGCCGTGGGTTAGCAGTCCTTTGTAGGGCGCTCTACCGTAGAGTGCGCAGCCCAGCAACAGCGAGCTGTGGAACCAGCCACGGTGTTGGTCATGGCCTTCCAAATACAAGTCGGCCTCGGGGCCGCTGTCATGGTGAGGCGCTCTGTCGTAGGCATCTTTGTGGCTGCCGCGCAGCACGTGCTGAAAGCTGGAGCCAGAGTCGAACCACACCTCCAAAATATCGGTGCTCTTCGTGTAATTGTCTGGTTGGTCGCCCGTTTGGTTCAAGATGTCTTCCACCGTCACGCGGCTCCACGCCTCGATGCCGCCTTGTTCCACCATGTCGGCGGCTTGGTCCAAGATGGCCATGGTGCGGGGGTGCAATTCGCCACTGTCTTTGTGCAAGAAAAACGGCACCGGCACGCCCCAAGAGCGTTGGCGCGAAATACACCAGTCGGGGCGGTTGGCGATCATGTCGCGCAAACGGGTTTTGCCGTTCTCGGGGTAGAACTGGGTGTGCTCAATCGCATCCAACGCCAGTTGACGCAAGGTCTTGGGCGCTTTGTCTGCTGTGAACACGCCTTCGCCCTCGTCCATGCGGATGAACCACTGGGCCGCAGCACGGTAAATGACCGGTGTTTTGTGCCGCCAGCAATGCGGGTAACTGTGGGTGATGGGGTGGGTGGCCATCAAGCGGTCGGAATTTTTCAGCGCTTCCAAAATGACAGGCACCGCTTTCCAAATGTGCTGACCGCCAAAGAGCGGGAAGTCGGAGGCATATGCGCCATTGCCTTGCACCGGGTTCAAGATGTCGGTGTACTTCATGCCATGGGCCAAACAACTGTTGTAGTCGTCTAAACCATAAGCAGGGGCGCTGTGCACAATGCCGGTGCCGTCGTCGGCGGTGGCGTAATCGGCCAGGTACACCGGCGCGGTGCGTTGGTAGCCTGCGTCCACATGCGAGAGAGGGTGGTGGAATTCAATCAGGTCCAGCTTGCTGCCCAGCGTGGTGGCAATCACCTGGCCGCTGAGTTGCCAGCGCTCCAAGCACTTGTCCACCAAACTTTCGGCACACATGTACACGCCTTTGTCGGTGTCGACCAGTGCATAGCTCAACTCGGGGTTGAGGTTCAAAGCTTGGTTGGCGGGGATGGTCCACGCGGTGGTGGTCCAAATGACCGCGAAGGCTGGCTTGTCCAACTTGGGTAAACCAAAGGCCAAAGCCAACTTCTCGGGTTGGGCGCACAAAAACGCCACGTCCAAGGTGTCGCTTTTTTTGTCGGCGTATTCAATTTCAAACTCGGCGAGTGAGGAGCCGCAATCGAAACACCAGTAAACCGGTTTCAAACCACGGTAGACGAAACCACGTTCGATGACGCGTTTGAAAGCGCGGATTTGACCGGCTTCGTTGGCCGGGTCCATGGTGCGGTAGGGACGCTCCCAGTCACCCAACACGCCCAAGCGTTTGAAATCTTCGCGCTGCTGCGCAATTTGCTCGGTGGCAAAGGCGCGGCTTTTGGCCTGCATATCGTCTCTTGACAGCTTGCGGCCATGCAGTTTTTCGATGGCGTTTTCAATCGGCAAGCCGTGGCAGTCCCAGCCGGGGATGTACTGCGCGTCAAAGCCTGCCAGTTGGCGGCTTTTCACAATCATGTCTTTCAGTATTTTGTTGACAGCATGGCCCATGTGAATCTGTCCGTTGGCATAAGGTGGGCCATCGTGCAGCACAAACAAGGGTTGGCCGTGGCGAGCGATGCGCAGTTTTTTATACAGACCTTGCTCATTCCATTGTTGTGTCCACGCCGGTTCGCGCTTGGGCAAATCGCCCCGCATCGGAAAGGGCGTGTCCATCATGTTGATGCGGGTGTCGGGGGTGTTGGTTTTATCGTTCATATTTTTTCAAACCACTGACGTGCGTCCGTGCAGTCTTGGGCGATGCCTTGTTGCAGTGATTCAAGGCTGTCGTACTTCAATTCATCGTGTAATTTGTGGAGCAATTCCACGCGTATGAGTTTACCGTAGCCCCCATCCAGCCCCAGGCTGTTGGGCCAGTCCAGGCAATGGGTTTCCAGCAGCACCCGCCCCCCGTTGACATCGTTGGGGTCAAGCGATGGGCGAATGCCCAAATTGGCGACACCTGGCAGCGCGTGATCGGTGAGACCATGCACCTGCACCACGAAGATGCCACTGGCCGCAGGCTTCCAATGGGTGAAGCGCAAATTCAGGGTGCGGCAGTTGAGTTCTCGACCCAATTTGCGCCCATGCACCACATGACCCGAGATGGCGTAGGGGCGTCCCAACAACTGCGCCACCTCTTGCATGGCACCGCGCCCCATGGCGTCTCTGACCGCCGAACTGGACACACGCAAACCACGCACCTCGTAGCTGTTCATGCGGGCCACGTCAAAGCCGTGGGCCGCACCTGCGGCGTCGAGCATGTCGTAGTCGCCAGCACGCTTTGCGCCAAAGCGGAAGTCGTCACCGACCAACACGTATTTCGTACCCAATCCTTTGAGCAACACGTCTTCAATGAACGTCTGCGGTGCAAGCGAGGCAAAGGCTTGGTTGAAAGGCAAAACGATGCATTGGTCCACGCCGCATTCCGAAAGCTCCAGCAGCTTGTCGCGCAAGGTGGCGATGCGGGCAGGGGCGATCTCAGGCTTCTGAAGTTGCGCAGCAAAAAAGTCTCGCGGATGCGGCTCGAAGGTCATGACGCAACTGGGCACACCACGGTGACGCGCTTCACTGTTGAGCAACGCCAACATGGCCTGGTGACCGCGGTGCACCCCGTCAAAGTTGCCTATCGTCAAGGCGCAGGCCGAGGCGAGTTGGGGGTGGTGGAAACCTCGGTAAATACGCATGGGGATTCGCTAGAGGGTCAAAGAAGCGTCATTGAAACAAGGTATATTGTCTAGGAATCGACGTCAGTGCTCGCTTATCTCTCAGGAGGTGCCAGTTGAAGGTCTTGAAGCTGTCTGCCCAAGGGCTCCCGCAGTCTTGGATTTCACTCGAACAAGCCGTGACCCACTATGCGGCCGACGAGGTGCGTTGGGAAGCTGGTGTTGAAATCGCGGTTTACCGTGGTGGCCACAACGCCATCACCGGCCAACAGTCGATGATCACGGTCAACAGCATCATTGGCACCAAGGGCATGCCCCGCATCAACCCCTTCGATTTAAAGCCTGGCCTCACCAACAGCAAACTGTTTGCCCGCGACCGCAACATCTGCGCTTACTGCGGCGACGATTTCCACGAAACCGAACTCACCCGCGAGCACATCATTCCGTTTGGGCAACATGGTGTGGACAGTTGGATGAACGTAGTCACCGCTTGCCGCGCCTGCAACCACCGCAAAGCCAATCGCACGCCTGAGCAGGCCAAGATGCCGCTGCTCTACACACCGTATGTGCCTACCTTGTGGGAAGACTTCATTTTGCGCAACCGCCGTATTTTGGCGGACCAGATGGAGTTTTTAAGGGCGCATGTGCCGCGCAATTCCAGGCTCGCCGCTTAAAACCGTCATTGCAACAAATCGTCATTGCGAAGCCCGAAGGGCTGAGGCAATCTCTGCGTGGGATTGCTCCGCTGCGCTCGCAATGACCAAGGGATTGCTTCGCTGCGCTCGCAATGACGGCTTATGGCAATGACGGCTTATGTCAATGACGAGAGCAGTTCAGCCACCACCCGCGGGTAGATCAGGTGCTCTTGCGTGAGCACCCGCGCCGCCAAGGTGTCGGCGGTGTCGTCAGGCATGACAGGCACCACTGCCTGCGCCAAGATTTCCCCATGGTCAAGCTCGGCCGTCACACGGTGCACCGTGGCACCGGCGAATTGGCATCCTTCGTCAATCGCCCGCTGATGGGTATGCAAACCGGTGAAGGCCGGTAGCAGGGACGGGTGGATGTTGATCAGGCGCCCTTGGTAGTGCGCCACAAACCCTGGGGTCAAGATACGCATGAAACCAGCTAACAACACCAAAGCAGGTTGGTGCTGGTCGATGTCCGCCATCAAAGCCGCGTCAAACGCTGCACGCGGGTCGGCGGCAGTCGCAAAAGCTTTGTGGTCAACCACGCTGGTGGCGAGTCCCAAGTCCTGGGCCAGTTGCAAACCCTTGGCATCCGCTTTGTTGCTGATGACAGCAGTGATGCGGGCTTGGTAGCGACCCGCCCAATCGTCACGCTCGGCAGTTCGTGCCAAGGCCAGCATGTTGGAGCCGCCGCCAGAAATCAGAATCACCAAGTTTTTCATGCGGCTGATTATCTCGGTGCCACCCCCGTGAAGATGCGGAGGGTGAAAAAAGAACGGTCGTGCTAAAACATCGGCTTTAGAAACCACTGACCCGCCTTCGGAGATTTCCCATGGATTTGGCTTTCACCCCTGAAGAACAGGCTTTTCGCGAAGAGGTGCGCACGTGGGTGCAAGCCCATTTGCCTTCATCCCTTTCGCACAAAGTGCACAACGCCTTGCGCCTGACCCGTGAAGACATGCAGTCTTGGGCCAAGATTTTGGGCAAAAAAGGCTGGCTGGGCTACGGTTGGCCCACCCAATTTGGTGGCCCGGGTTGGAACGCGGTGCAAAAGCATTTGTTCGAAGAAGAATGCGCTTTGGCCGGTGCGCCCCGCGTGGTGCCGTTTGGCCCGGTGATGGTGGCGCCGGTCATCATGGCCTTTGGCAATCCCGAACAGCAGCAGCGTTTTTTGCCGGGCATTGCCAGCGGCGAGGTGTGGTGGAGCCAAGGCTACAGCGAGCCGGGTTCGGGCTCTGACCTCGCTTCGCTCAAAACCCGCGCCGAGCGGGTGGGCGACAAGTACATCGTCAACGGTCAAAAAACCTGGACCACCTTGGCCCAATTCGGCGAGTGGATTTTTTGCTTGGTGCGCACCAGCAACGAGGGCAAACCGCAAACCGGCATTTCGTTTTTGCTGATCGACATGAAGTCCAAGGGCGTGAGTGTGCGCCCCATCAAATTGCTGGACGGTGAATGCGAGGTCAACGAGGTCTGGTTTGACAACGTGGAAGTCCCCGCCGAGAACCTGATCGGCGAAGAAAACAAGGGCTGGAACTACGCCAAGTATTTGCTGGCGCATGAGCGCACCAACATCGCCGATGTCAACCGTGCCAAACGCGAACTGGAGCGCTTGAAGCGCATCGCCAAAGCCGAAGGCGTGTGGGACGACCTGCGTTTCAGAGATGAAATCGCCAAGCTCGAAGTGGACGTCATCGCCTTGGAGATGATGGTGCTGCGGGTGTTGAGTGCCGAGAAATCGGGCAAGCAGTCGCTGGACATTGCCGGCCTGTTAAAGATCCGCGGCTCTGAAATTCAGCAGCGCTACAGCGAACTCATGATGATGGCAGCTGGTCCGTTCAGCTTGCCTTTCATCGAAGACGCCATGGCCGCTGGTTGGCAAGGCGACCATGTGGGCGCGGCCCACTGTGCGCCATTGGCTTCCACGTATTTCAATATGCGCAAGACCACCATTTATGGCGGATCGAATGAAGTGCAACGCAACATCGTTGCGCAAACCGTTTTGGGGTGAACCATGGACTTTGATTTTTCAGACGAACAAGAGCAACTGCGCGACGCAGTCCGCAAATGGGTGGACAAGGCCTACAGCTTTGACGAACGGCGCAGCGTGGTCGCGGCAGGTGGTTTTTCGGCCAACGCTTACCAAGCCATGGCCGAATTGGGCTTGTGTGGCCTGTATGTGAAAGACACTTATGGCGGCATGAACATGGGCCCCACCGAGGGCATGGTGGCGATGGAGGAGCTGGGGCGTGGCATGGTCCTCGAACCTTTGGCCCACACCTGGATCAGTACCGCGGTGCTGCAAGCCTTCGCCCCCGAAGACCTGAAAACCGAATGGCTGCCGCGCTTGGCCGGTGGCGAGGCCTTGCTGGTGTTGGCCCACCATGAAAAAGGCACACGCTACGACCTGCAGAAATGCCACGCCACGGCAAAGCAAGTGGGTGGCTCATGGCAAGTCACGGGTCACAAGAGCTTGGTGCCAGCGGGTGACCACGCCCATGGCTTTTTGGTGCCTGCCATTGCGAACGGCCAACAAGCTTTGTTCTTGGTGCCGCGCAGCGCGGCCACCAACACGGCCCATGCCTATCTGGCGCAAGACGGCAGCCGCATGAGCGAGCTGCACCTGACAAACGCAGCCGCCCAGCTCATCAGCTTGGACGGTTTGGCTGCTTTGCAGCTGGCGGTGGACGTGGGTGCCACGTCTTTGTGTGCCGAGGCCGTGGGCCTGATGGAAAAAACCTTGGCGGTGACGGTGGAGTACCTCAACACCCGCAAACAGTTTGGCGTGGCCATTGCCAGCTTTCAGGCGCTGCGCCACCGCGTGGCCGACATGAAGATGCAGCTGGAGTTGGGCCGCTCCATGAGTTATTACGCCACGCTCAAACTCAATGCACCCGCCGAGGAACGCAGCTTGGCGGTGTCACGCGCCAAGTACCAAATTGGGCGCTCCACCCGCCATGTGGGCCAAGAGGCGGTGCAATTGCATGGCGGCATTGGCGTGACCGATGAGTACATCGTCAGCCATTGCTTCAAACGTTTGACGCAAATCGAACTCAGTTTGGGTGACAGCTTGCACCACTTGGGCCAGGTATCGGCGCAGATGCAAGAGACGGCTGGCGTGTTTGCTTGACCCGTCATTGCGAGCGCAGCGAAGCAATCTTCCCCATAGATTGCTTCGGCACTGCGTGCCTCGCAATGACAGCTCCTCGCAATGACTGCCATTTCAAGCCTAGGCTGACAAAGGCTTGAAGCGCGGCTGCTGCACGCCATCGATCACCACCTCTTCGGTGAACATCGCAAACGGCCGCACCCAAAGACCCCGCTCGCCGTACTCGGCGCGGTACAGCACCAAAGGTTCTAGGGTTTCGCTGTGGCGCACCACGCCCAGCACCTCGTAGGGAAGGCCTTTGTAATGCATGTAGGGGCCCAGCGGCAGGCTGGGCAGGGGGGATAGGTCGGTGTCAGACATGCCTCAAGCATAAGGCCAGGTGCAAAGCCGATAATGCCTGCATGCATCCAAAAGCCTTGTTAGACGCCTGCACCGAACTCACCCGTTTGCTGCTTCGCTTTGACCACCCTGCCGACAGCGTGGTTTCCAAATACTTCCGTGACCAACGCAAGCAAATGGCCTTGGGTCCGCGTGAGCGTGGCGTCTTGGCCGAAACAGGCTACAACGTGTTGCGCCAAAAACTGCGTTACGAGCATTTGGCCAAGTCCGGCACCGGCGTGAAAGAGCGTCGTTTGGCCATTTTGGGTTGGGCGGCTTATTTGGATGCGCAAGCCAAATTGCAGCAGCCCCAAGCCACCCATGGGGACCGCGGCTTCATGAAAGCCGCCATGAGCGAGATGGAGTTCAAGTGGTTGGCCGATTGTGATGCCGCCACCGACGACGCATTCTTGGCCCCGCACAAACACAACTTGCCGCCCTGGTTGGCCGAGGCTTTGGAAACCCAGTTGGGCGAGGAGTTTTGGCCCTTGGTGGACAGCTTGCAGCACACCGCAGGACTGGACGTGCGGGTCAACACCCTGCTGGCCAAGCGTGCCGATGTGCAAGCCGAACTGCAGAAGCACGGCATCGCCGTTCAAGCCACACCTTATTCACCTTGGGGTTTGCGCATGAACGCCAAGCCCAATCTCAGCAAGCTCACCCTCTTTGAAAAAGGCGTGATCGAGGTGCAAGACGAAGGCTCGCAGTTGCTGGCGCTGTTGGTCGACGCCAAGCGCGGCGAGATGGTGGCGGATTTTTGCGCGGGAGCCGGCGGCAAAACTTTGGCACTGGGTGCATCCATGCGCAACACGGGGCGCTTGTACGCCTTTGATACCTCGGCCCACCGCTTGGAAGCGTTGAAACCCCGATTGGCTCGCAGTGGGCTGTCCAACATCCACCCAGTTGCCATTGCGCATGAACGCGATGAGCGTATCAAGCGCTTGCGCGGCAAGATGGACCGCGTCTTGGTCGATGCGCCTTGCACCGGCTTGGGTACTTTGCGTCGCAACCCTGACTTGAAGTGGCGTCAAACGCCCCAGGCAGTGGCTGAACTCACAGTCAAACAAACCGACATCTTGGCCAGTGCGGCGCGTTTGCTCAAACCCGGCGGTCGTCTGGTCTACGCTACATGCAGCTTGTTGCCTGAAGAAAACGAGCAAATTGCGCAGGCTTTCAGTACAGCCCATCCCAACTTCAAACCCTTGCCCGTGCAGGATTTGTTGGCCGAGCTTGATGTCGATCAAGCTGCCAGTTTGTGCACCACCGATGGCCTGTATTTGCGCCTGTGGCCGCATCGCCATGCCACCGATGGGTTCTTTGCAGCCGCCTGGGTGGCGGCATAAAATTGATCAGCGAAAGCTTTAAAGGATGACTATGCTATTGCCCGCTTGGCCTTGGTTGGATGCAGTTTTGAATTGGCTTGCTCATGGCACTTGGCAGTTGAGTGGTTGGCAGTTGGTGCTCTTCACGCTCGCCATGACCCATGTCACCATCGCCGCGGTCACGATTTATTTGCACCGCCACCAAGCGCACCGCTCGCTCGATTTGCATTGGCTGCCTGCGCACTTTTTCCGTTTCTGGTTGTGGCTGACCACCGGCATGACCACCAAAGCATGGGCTTCCATCCACCGTAAACACCATGCCAAGTGTGAGTCGGAAGAAGATCCACACAGCCCACAAGTCTTTGGCATTCGTAAGGTGTTTTGGCAGGGGGCTGAGCTGTACCGCCAAGAAGCCGCCAATGAAGAGACCTTGCGCAAATACGGCCATGGCACACCGGATGATTGGATTGAGCGCCATTTGTACTCACGTTTCTCATGGCAAGGCTTGGGCGTGATGATGGTCATCGATTTGGCTTTGTTTGGTGCGATTGGTTTGACCGTCTGGGCGGTGCAAATGTTGTGGATCCCTGTCACAGCTGCGGGTGTGATCAACGGCATTGGCCACTACTGGGGTTACCGCAACTTTGAAGCGCCGGATGCCAGCACCAACATTTCACCCTGGGGCATCCTCATCGGCGGTGAAGAGCTGCACAACAACCACCACACTTACCCCACCTCGGCCAAGTTGTCGGTCAAGCCTTACGAATTTGACATTGGCTGGTTGTACATCCGTATGTTGGAAACAGTGGGTTTGGCCAAGGTCAAAAAGACCCCACCCAAAATCCATTATGCCGACGTCAAGCCTGTGGCCGATGAACAAACCTTGGAGGCCTTGGTGGCCAACCGATATGAAGTCATGGCGGGTTATGCCCGTCAACTTAAATTGGCATTGAAAGAAGAAATTGCCACGATGCCTAAGTTGCCCAAGGATGCCGTGTTGGCCGCAGCCAAACGCTGGATGCACAGGGATGAGGTGCAAGTGCCCGAGCAATTTCATGCCTTGTTGGCACAAGCCCGAGCCGCTTTGCCCCATGTGGACACCATGGTTCGCATGCGCGAAGAGTTGCGCCAACTCTGGCTCAACACCCACGCCAGCCAAGCTCAGTTGGCACTGGAGCTGCAAGCTTGGTGCCGACGTGCTGAAAGCAGTGGCGTCAAGGCATTGCGCGACTTCTCCATGCAACTGCGTGCTGTTTCGATTTGAATACGCTGTCGAAACATCACCGCCAACAAAAAACCCGCCGAGGCGGGTTTTTTGTTGAATCAAACACTGAATTACTTCAGCTTGATTTCTTTGTATTCCACGTGCTTGCGAGCTTTGGGATCAAATTTCATGATCGACATTTTCTCGGGCATGGTTTTCTTGTTTTTGCTGGTCGTGTAGAAGTGACCAGTGCCAGCAGTTGATTCCAGCTTGATTTTTTCGCGTCCGCCTTTGGAAGCCATGATGAAGTCCTTTCGAAGTCGGTAAAAAATTAAGCTTGGCCGCGAGCGCGCATGTCTGCGAGCACAACGTCAATGCCTTTTTTGTCGATCAAGCGCAATGCAGCGCTGGAGACGCGCAAACGCACCCAACGGTTCTCAGTTTCCACCCAGAAACGGCGGTACTGAAGATTGGGCATGAAACGACGCTTGGTTTTGTTATTGGCGTGGGAAACATTGTTTCCAACCATAGGGCCTTTGCCCGTGACTTCACATACGCGTGCCATGTAGACACTCCTTGTAAAACAGCTTGCTGGCCTGAAAAGCCATTCAAACTTGACCTCGCCAAATGGGGGGCGGTATCCCCTGGATCAAATCCTCAGAGCCAGAGATTGTAGCCCGAAAGCCTCGGACTACAGAATGAATGCTTATTGTTCTAAAAAGCGCTGGGCATCCAAGGCGGCCATGCAGCCCGTGCCGGCACTGGTGATGGCTTGTCGGTAGATGTGGTCTTGTACATCGCCAGCCGCAAAAATGCCGGGTACGCTGGTCTGGGTGGCCATGCCTTGCAAACCACTTTGGGTGACGATGTAGCCGTCCTTCATGGTGAGTTGGCCTTCAAAAATACCGGTGTTGGGCTGGTGGCCAATGGCGATGAAGCAGCCATGGACGGCCAGTTCACGGGTTTGGCCATCCAGAGTGCTTTTGAGTCGAACACCAGTGACACCAGAAGCATCGCCCAGAACTTCATCCAACACGCTGTGTACTTCCAAAACAATTTTTCCGGCTTTGACCTTGTCCATGAGCTTGTCGATCATGATGGCTTCAGCTTTGAATTTGTCACGGCGGTGTATCAAATGCACCTTGGTGGCGATGTTGGACAAATAAAGTGCCTCTTCCACGGCCGTGTTGCCACCACCAACAACGCAACACACTTGGTCGCGGTAGAAGAAACCGTCGCAGGTGGCGCAACCCGATACGCCGCGTCCCATGTAGGACTGTTCTGAGGGAAGACCCAAGTACTTGGCAGACGCTCCGGTGGCGATGATCAGCGCATCACAGGTGTAAGTGCCGCTGTCCCCAAACAAGGTGAAAGGACGTTTGGAAAAATCCACCTTGTTGATGTGGTCGAACACCATCTTGGTATTGAACCGCTCGGCATGTTCGAGAAACCGCTGCATCAGGTCAGGGCCTTGTACGCCGTGAACGTCGGCAGGCCAGTTGTCCACTTCGGTGGTGGTCATGAGTTGACCGCCTTGCGCCATACCGGTGATGAGGGTGGGGTTGAGGTTGGCGCGGGCGGCATAAACCGCTGCGGTGTAGCCGGCAGGGCCGGAGCCCAAAATGAGAACTTTGCTGTGTTGATTGGTAGAAGTCATCACTTGATTTTAAGATGCGGGCTGAAAACCGTCGCAGGGACGCCCTGTTAAGCTTACGAACGGCAATGACTTACTCTTTACACACACTCAACAACACCAAGCAAGCCGCCCCTGAAATCACGGGTTGGCAGCGTTTTGTCCAGGAAATCGCACTCACGGTGGGTTTTGTCGGATTGATGTTTTGGTTGATCGCGATGCTCAGTCACAACCCGCAAGACCCAGCATGGACCACCTCGGGTTCCAGTGCTGTGGCCCGCAACTGGGGGGGGCGCATTGGCGCTTCTATCAGCGACCTGGGCTTTTTTGTGGCTGGTTATTCCATTTGGTGGTGCTACCTGGCGGCTTTGGTGAGTTGGTTGACCGCGTTGGCAGTGCGTTTGCGGGGTGAGGATGCGCCAGTTCAAAACAGCCATGTATGGCGGTTGAGTCGCTGGGCATTTTGGAGCGGCCTGGTGCTGCTGATGTTTGCCAGCACAGGACTGGAGTACACCCGTTTGTACCGTTTTGAAGCCAATTTGCCCGGTCACCACACCGGTGGCATCTTGGGTTACATGGTGGGAGGTACCGCCGACAAATGGTTGGGATTCAACGGTTCCGGCATGGTTTTCATCGTCTTCTTGGTGATTGGCATGTCCTGGGTGTTCAGGTTTTCTTGGGTTCAAGTGGCAGAAAACATCGGAGCCAGTTTGGACCAATGGTTGCAAGCGCGGCGTGAGCGCCGTGAAATGGCCGAGGATTTGGCGTTAGGGCAAGCGGCCGCCAAAGAGCGTGAAGACGTGGTGCAGGTCGAGCGTGAAGAACTCGATGAACCACAGCACCATGTGCCGATTCGCATCATGGTTGAGCCTGAAACGGCACCCCAACCCAAGAGCGAGCGCATCGCCCGTGAACGTCAAAAGCCGTTGTTCAACGACATGCCCGATTCACGCCTGCCGCAAGTCGATTTGCTCGATGAGGTTCAAGGCCGACAAGACTCGGTGGATGCTGAAACCATCGAATTCACCAGCCGTTTGATTGAGAAAAAATTGCGCGACTTTGGTGTCGAGGTGAAAGTCTTGGCGGCTGCACCTGGCCCTGTGGTGACAAGATATGAAATTGAACCCGCCACGGGTGTGAAGGGTTCGCAAATTGTCAACCTGGCCAAAGACTTGGCTCGATCACTTTCCATGGTGTCCATCCGTGTGGTGGAAACCATTCCAGGCAAAAACTTCATGGCGCTGGAATTGCCCAACGCCAAACGCCAGTCGATTCGCTTGAGTGAAATTTTGGGCTCATCGGTCTACAACGAAGCCAAGTCCATGTTGACCATGGGCCTAGGCAAAGACATCGGCGGCAACCCGATCGTGGCTGATTTAGCCAAGATGCCACATGTCTTGGTGGCTGGTACCACGGGCTCGGGCAAATCGGTGGGCATCAACGCCATGATCCTGAGCTTGCTCTACAAAGCCGAAGCTCGGGATGTGCGACTCTTGATGATCGACCCCAAGATGCTGGAAATGTCGGTCTATGAAGGCATTCCCCATTTGCTGGCGCCGGTGGTCACCGACATGCGACAAGCAGCGCATGGCCTCAATTGGTGTGTGTTCGAGATGGAGCGTCGCTACAAGCTCATGAGCAAGTTGGGCGTGCGCAACCTGGCGGGCTACAACCACAAGATTGAAGAAGCCAAAGAAAACGGCGACGCCTTGACCAATCCGTTCAGCTTGACGCCTGATGACCCTGAACCCCTGGAGCGCTTGCCGCACATCGTGGTGGTGATCGACGAGTTGGCCGATCTGATGATGGTGGTCGGCAAAAAGATTGAAGAGTTGATTGCACGTTTGGCACAAAAAGCCCGTGCTGCCGGCATCCATTTGATCTTGGCGACACAACGCCCCAGCGTCGACGTGATCACTGGTTTGATCAAAGCCAATATTCCCACCCGCATCGCTTTCCAGGTGAGCAGCAAGATCGACAGCCGCACCATCCTTGACCAAATGGGTGCCGAAGCTTTGCTGGGCATGGGTGACATGCTGTATTTGCCCAGCGGCACCGGTTTTCCGATTCGTGTGCATGGCGCCTTCGTCAGCGACGAAGAAGTGCACCGTGTGGTGAGTTACCTCAAAACCCAAGGCGAACCCAATTACATCGAAGGTTTGCTTGAAGGCGGTACTGTCGAGGGCGAACCCCAAGGTCCTGATTTGTTTGGCGAAACAGCGGGTGAAAAAGACCCGCTGTATGACCAAGCGGTGGAGGTGGTATTGAAAAATCGCAAGGCGAGTATCTCGTTGGTGCAACGTCACTTGAAGATTGGCTACAACCGCGCTGCGCGTTTGGTGGAAGACATGGAAAAAGCGGGCATGGTCAGTGCCATGAGCAGCAACGGACAGCGTGAAATTTTGGTGCCTGCCAGGGCGGAGTGAGCATGATCAAACCATTGCTATGTGGGTGTTTGCTGGCCATGAGTGTGTTGGCCCACGCTGACAGTTTGGACAGCTTGTCCCTTTTCCTCAAACAAACCAAAAGCTTGCGAGCTGACTTTGTCCAGGTGGTGACCGCTCCCGCCAAAGAAGGACGACCAACCAAACCCAAAACCTCCAGCGGCAGTTTTGCGTTTGTGCGTCCCACCGTTTTTCGCTTTGATTACGCCAAGCCTTATGTGCAAAACATCGTGGCCGACGGTCGCCAACTTTGGCTGTATGACGCTGATTTGAACCAAGTGACGGTGCGCAGCCAAGCGCAGGCATTGGGCAGTTCACCCGCTGGTTTGATTGCGTCTGCCAATGACTTGGAAGCCTTGCGCAAAGAGTTTGAACTCAAAGCCGGACCCCTTGAAGATGGCTTGGAGTGGGTGGTTGCCACGCCCAAACAAAAAGATGCCAGTTTGCAAAAAGTGCGCATCGGCTTGCGTCCCGAGGCGGGTCAGGTGGTGCTGGCCCAACTGGACATCGTGGATGCCTTTGGTACCCGTTCCCTCATGCGCTTTGAACGCGTTGAGGTCAACCCTGGCCAATTAGGTTTGGCCCAATTCGGCTTTACACCGCCCAAAGGGGCCGATGTGGTGCGGCCCTGAACCTCGCCGCATGAGCACGTCCCGCAGTCCTTCACTCACCCCTTTGGCCGAACGCCTGCGCCCGCGCAACTTGGGCGAGGTGATTGGCCAGCAGCAGGTGCTGGGCGAGGGCATGGCACTGCGGGTGGCGTTTGAATCGGGTCAACCGCACAGCTGCATTTTGTGGGGCCCGCCGGGCGTGGGCAAAACCACCATCGCACGCTTGATGGCCGATGCGTTTGATGCGCAGTTTTTGGCCATCAGCGCGGTGCTCGGTGGGGTGAAAGAAATCCGTGAAGCGGTGGACAAGGCGCTGGCCGAGCGTGATTCACTGGCACCTCAACGTACGATTGTGTTTGTCGACGAGGTGCATCGCTTTAACAAAAGCCAGCAAGACGCGTTTTTGCCGCATGTTGAGTCAGGCCTGTTCACGTTCATCGGCGCGACCACCGAGAACCCTTCTTTTGAAGTGAACTCCGCGCTGTTGTCACGGGCGGCGGTGTATGTGTTGCAGCCACTCTCAGAAGTCGATTTGGCCCACATCATCGACAAAGCCCGTGCCATCAACGCCGTGCCCAGCTTGGACGACGATGCCCAAGCCCGATTGATCGCTTACGCCGATGGAGATGCCCGTCGTTTGCTCAACACCTTGGAGACCTTGGCGGTGGCGGCCCAGCATGAAAAATTGTCACAAGTCAGCGATGCATGGCTGATGAAGGTCCTGGGCGAGCGCATGCGCCGCTACGACAAGGGGGGCGAACAGTTCTACGACAGCATCAGTGCGTTGCATAAATCGGTGCGTGGCTCTGACCCCGATGCCGCGCTGTACTGGTTGGTGCGCATGCTCGATGGCGGGGCCGAACCCAAGTACATGGCGCGGCGCATGATCCGCATGGCCGCCGAAGACATTGGCTTGGCAGATCCCCGCGCCTTGCGCCTGGCGCTGGATGCGGCCGAGGTATACGAGCGCTTGGGCTCACCCGAGGGTGAATTGGCCTTGGCTGAGTGTGTGGTGTATTTGGCCATCGCACCCAAGTCCAACGCGGTTTACAAAGCCTACAATAGCGTGCGCAAACTCATCAAGACCGATGGCACACGTCCCGTACCCCTGCACTTGCGCAATGCACCGACTGCGCTGATGAAAGACCTGGACTACGGCAAAGCCTATCGCTACGCACATGATGAACCAGACGCCTTTGCAGCTGGTGAAAACTACTGGCCGGATGGCATGCCGCCGCCCACGCTCTACGAACCGGTGGAGCGGGGTTTGGAAATCAAAATTGCCGAAAAAATGCGGGCTTTGCGCGAGAAAAACACGCAGGCCCGAAAGTCTTAGGCCGCAGCTTTGTCAGCCTCGCTGGTGAACGAGTCGGCGAAGAAATCATCCTCTGGCAAACCACTGGCAACATAGTCTCGCTTGGCAGAATCCACCACGATGGGCGCACCGCAGGCGTACACCTGGTGACCTGCCAAGCTGGGGGTGTCTTGCAAAACAGCCGCATGCACAAAACCTGTTCTGCCGTCCCACCCATCTTCCGGCAAAGCGTCCGATACCACGGGGATGTATTGCAGATGGGGCATCAAAGGCAGTTGCGCCAATACCCAATCGTGCATGTACAAATCGGCAGGGCGACGCCCACCCCAGTACAAACGTGTGGGTCGGGTGATGCCTTTGTGTTGCATATGCTGCATCAAGGCTTTGATGGGGGCAAAGCCTGTGCCAGAGGCCAGCAGCACGATGGGCGCATCACTGTCCTCACGCAAGAAAAAGCTGCCGTGCGGACCTTCAACGCGCTGAATCTCTTTTTCCTTCATGGCACCAAACACATGGTCGGTGAATTTGCCGCCAGGCATGTGGCGGATGTGCAATTCAACGGTGGGTTGTCCGGCCACCAAGGTGTGGGGCGCATTCGCCATGGAATAAGCGCGGCGAGAACCGTCGCGCAACAAAAACTCGATGTATTGACCTGCATGAAATTGCAGGGGTTCAGTGGCGGGCAATTGCAACACCAATCGCATCACATCAGCCGAGAGCTTGTCCATTGACTGCACTCGTACAGGCATTTTTTTGACTGGAAAGGCGTCAGCGCTCACCACTTGCCTGGATTCCAACACCACATCACTCAAAGCGGTTGCACGGCAGGTGAGCACCATGCCTTGCTTCAATTCTTCGTCACTCAAGGCTTTGGCTTGGTAATCGGCCATGCGCAGGTCGCCCGAGATTTTTTTGCACTTGCAAGAACCGCATGCGCCATCCTTGCAGCCATAAGGCAAACCAATGCCTTGGCGAATACCGGCTGCCAAAATGGTTTCATCTTCATGGGTGGAAAAATGGCGACCACTGGGCTGAACGACAATCTGATGCGACATCTTGAAAATCCTTGGCACTGAAACCGACGAAAGCTGTAATTTTGCCCTCAAACCAAACCCCGCTCGGCGCATTACCTGCCCGTTTCAGACGTCCACGCGTATTGATCGTCGGGTGTGGCGATGTGGGTTTGCGTGTTGCAGGTCTTTTGCAGCCATCGAGTCGCTTGATGGCGCTGACCAGTTCACCTTCAAAAGCACCTCAGATCCAGTCTTTGGGCATCACACCGCTGCAGGGTAATTTGGATCAACCTGACACCTTGCGACGTCTTGCTGGTGTGGCCACGCATGTGGTGCACATGGCGCCGCCACCCTTGCAAGGTTCTACCGATCCGCGCACCCAAGCCTTGGTGCAAGTGTTGGCCTTGCGCAGTTCGCCACGCTGTGTCGTGTATGGTTCCACCAGTGGTGTTTATGGCGATTGCCACGGTGCATGGATCGATGAAACCCAAGTCCTTCAACCCACCACTGAACGCGCTCAACGCCGAGTGGATGCTGAGGCATGGTTGCAAACTTGGGGCGTGTCTGGCGGCACTCGCATACAGGTGTTGCGCATTCCGGGCATTTATGCCTTGGACCGTGAAGGAGGTACCCCCCGTGAACGCTTGATGCGTGGCACCCCTGTTTTGCAAGCGTCAGACGATGTGTTCACCAACCATGTGCATGCCGATGATTTGGCCAGAGCCACGGTGTTGTCAATGTGGCGTGGCAAAAATTTGCGTCCCATCCATGTGTGTGACGACAGCGACTTGCGCATGGGCGACTACATGGATTTGGCCGCTGATCTGTGGCAACTCCCGCGACCACCGCGTGTGACCAGGTCGCAGGCAGCGCAAGTGTTGCCCGCCATGACCCTGAGTTTCATGAGCGAATCCAGGCGGATGCACAACCAACGGTTGAAGCAGGAACTGCGCATGAAACTGCGCTACCCCACGGTGCACGAAGGCTTGCTGGGACAGCCTGTCAATTAACGCATGCCAATCTTGGCATCACCAAAAATGCCGGTGGCTTCCTTGGGCAGGCTACGCCAATACTGAGAAGTGGCTTGCACGGTTCCGCCCAAGGCGGCCGCTGCTTCCCAGCCCCAGCGTGGTTTGTACAAAAAGCTGCGACCAATGGCCACCATGTCGGCACTGCCTTCTGTCAGGACAGTCTCTGCTTGGTGCGGATCTGTGATCAGACCAACCGCGATCGTGGGCATGCCTGTTTTTTCTTTGACATGTTTGGCAAAAGGCACTTGGTAGCCAGGGCCAATTTTGATCTGCTGTTGAGGCGCAATGCCTGCTGAGGAGATGTGGATGAAATCGGCGCCGGCTTGTTTGAGCAGCAAGGTCAGTTCGGTGGTTTCTTCCAAAGTCCAGCCACCTTCAATCCAGTCGGTGGCTGACAAGCGCATGCCAAAAGTGCCATCAAACACTTCGCGCATGGCTTTGAAAACGTCCAAAGGAAAGCGCACACGGTTGGTGAATGAACCACCGTATGAGTCAGTCCGTTGGTTGGCGATGGGGGACAAAAATTCGTGCAACAAGTAGCCATGGGCACCATGCAGTTCGATCATTTCCAGGCCTATGGCTTGGGCGCGTTTGGCCGCATCGACGAAGGCCTGGTGGATGGTTTTCAAGCCCGCCGCGTCGATTTCGTGGGGTGGTGCTTCGCCAGGCAGCAAGGCCAAAGGCGAAGGTGCCGCCGTATCCCAGCCACCGTGGGCTTTGTCGATCATCATGCCGCCATGCCAGGGTTGGGCACTGGAGCCTTTGCGACCGGAGTGTGCGATTTGCAAGCAGACAGGGACGGGAGGTGCCAGTTTGCGCGCCCGTGCCAAGGTGTCCGACAAAGCCTGCGCGGTGCTGTCATCCCACATCCCCAAACAATGGGGCGTGATGCGTCCCTGGGGCGTCACCGCAGTGGCTTCAATCATCAACAGGCCAGCACCGCCGTTGAGCAAATTGGCCCAGTGCATCAAGTGCCAATCGTTGGCACGACCATCTTCGTGACAGGCATACTGGCACATGGGGGCGATCACGATACGGTTGGGGATGGTCAATGGGCCGCGAGGGCCATGGAAAGTGAATGGTGAAAAAAGCTGGCTCATGAGATCGATGAATTAAAAAAACCGACCCTTTTGGGGTCGGTCTTGTTGCTCTAGCTGGTGCCGGAGGCCGGAATCGAACCGGCACGGTGTTTTGCACCGGCAGATTTTGAATCTGCTGCGTCTACCAATTTCGCCACTCCGGCAGGAGGGAGAGGCGGAATTATGGCACAGTGTGGGGATGAAATATCCGACCATCGAATCGGCCATCGGAAATACACCGATTGCAGCCTTGCAACGCATTGGCGTTGCTGAAAATAACCAGCGTGGCAATATCATTTTGGGCAAGTTGGAGGGCAACAACCCGGCTGGTTCTGTGAAAGATCGGCCCGCCATGTCCATGATTCAGCGAGCCGAAGAACGCGGCGATATTCGTCCTGGTGACACCTTGATCGAAGCCACATCGGGCAACACCGGTATTGCGCTGGCCATGGCCGCCGCCATCAAAGGCTACCGCATGGTGCTGATCATGCCGGAGGATTTGTCTATCGAACGTGCGCAAACCATGAAGGCTTTTGGTGCAGAGCTCATCCTCACGTCCAAGTCGACTGGCATGGAGGGGGCACGAGATTTAGCCGATCAAATGCAAGCGCAAGGCCAAGGTTTGGTTCTGGACCAGTTTGCCAATGCAGACAACCCGCGCATTCATTTCGAAACCACAGGCCCTGAAATTTGGCAACAAACCCAGGGAGAAGTCACCCACTTTGTGAGCGCCATGGGGACCACTGGCACCATCACCGGCGTGTCGCGTTACCTGAAAGAAAAAAATCCCAAGGTGCAGATCATTGGCGCTCAACCCAGCGAAGGTTCGCGCATTCCGGGCATTCGCAAATGGTCGCCTGAATATTTGCCCAAGATTTACGACGACACCAACGTGGACGAATTGGTTTACGTGAGCCAACAAGACGCTGAGGACATGTGTCGCCGCATGGCGCGAGAAGAGGGCATTTTTGCGGGCATATCGGCAGCAGGTGCTTGCTGGGTGGCCTTGGAAATTGCCAAGCGTGTGGAGAACGCCACCATCGTGTTCATTGTGTGTGACCGCGGCGACCGTTATTTGTCCACCGGGGTGTTTCCGGCATGAGCCATTTCCAATATTGCCCGATGTGTGCGACCGAGCTGCAACTCATCACGCAAGATGAGGACGGTGGGCCCAAACAACGTATGCGCTGTGTCGTGTGCCAATGGACCCATTGGAACAACCCCACGCCGGTGCTGGCGGGCATTGTTCAATATGGCGATCAAATTTTGTTGGCGCGCAATGCTGCTTGGCCGGGTAGGCGGTTTGCCCTCATCACTGGCTTCATGGAGGCGGGTGAAACACCCGAAGAAGGCATCAGCCGTGAAGTGGCGGAAGAAACCAACTTGAAAGTCACGTCTTTGAAGTTGGTCGGCGTGTACGACTTTCAGCGCATGAACCAAGTCATCATCGCTTACCACGCAGTGGCTGAGGGTGAAATTCGCTTGTCACCCGAGTTGGCGGAGTACAAACTCTTCAATTACCAAGACATCATTTGCTGGCCAGCTGGTACAGGCTATGCCATGGGCGATTGGTTACGCACCCAAGGCATCGAGCCACGCTTCATGAGCTGGGAAGAGCGTGCAGCACAAAATTTAGAATGACATCCATGCACATTGATCAAGAACTAGATACCCGTGGCTTGAATTGCCCCTTGCCCATATTGAAAGCCAAAAAAGCATTGACCGCCATGCAAAGCGGTCAATTGCTCAAAGTGGTGTCCACGGACAAAGGTTCATTGCGTGATTTCGCCGCTTTTTCAAAACAAACCGGCAATGAGTTGATGTCGCAAGAGACGATCGGTGACGACTTTATTCATGTCTTGAAACGACGCTGACACCTACTTCAGGCTGCCAGATAAAAACTGTGCCAGTCTTTCGCTCTTGGGCGAGTTGAGAACCTCAGCGGGTATGCCTTGCTCTTCGATCTTGCCTTGGTGCAAAAAAATGAGCTGATTGGCCACTTCTTTGGCAAAACCCATTTCATGGGTGACCACCAACATGGTGCGACCCTCTCTGGCCAGTCCCGTCATGACCCGCAATACCTCGGTGACCAACTCTGGGTCCAAGGCGCTGGTGGGTTCATCAAACAGCATCACTTCAGGTTCCACAGCCATTGCGCGGGCAATGGCCACGCGCTGTTGCTGCCCCCCGCTCAGGTGCAGCGGATAGCGGTCTTCCATGCCCACCAAATCCACTTGTTGCAAATAATGACGTGCCGTGTGGATGGCTTGCTCTTTGGAAACGCCCAGCACATGCACCGGGGCTTCGATGATGTTTTCCAGCACGGTCATGTGAGACCACAAATTGAAATGCTGAAACACCATGGCCAACTTGGTCCTCAGACGTTGAAGTTGTTGTGCATTTTGAGCTGTCAGTTGGCCTTGTTTGTCTTTCACCAAGACCAGTTCTTCTCCAGCAACTTCAATGCTGCCTTGATGAGGGCGCTCCAATAAGTTGATGCATCTGAGCAAGGTGCTTTTGCCAGAACCAGAGCTGCCGATCAAGGCAATCACATCTCCCGCTGAAGCATGCAAGGTGATGCCCTTGAGAACCTCATGCTCGCCATAGCGTTTATGCAGATCAGTGATTTTCAATTTGAAATTGGAAGTGGACATGGCGAATGTGTTTTGAGATGTCAGCCAGTGCTGGAGCGTGGCGCTGAAAATGCCAAATATCGGTTCTCCAACAACTTGAAAAAACCAGACAAGGTGAATGTCATCAGCAGATAAATCAAGGCCGCAAACAAGTAAGCTTCAAACGGCAAATAAAACTTGGCGTACACCCGACTGGCGGCAGAGGTGAGGTCGATCAAGCTGGGAACGGCGCTGGCCAGGCTGGTGGTTTGAAGCATCATGACCACTTCATTGCCATAAGCAGGCAAAGAGCGCCGCAGGGCGCTGGGCAAGATGACATGCCACATCACCTGCCAATGGCTCATGCCAAAGGCTTGCGCAGCTTCAATTTCACCGGGGTTGGTTTCACGTATCGCACCAGCCAACATCTCAGCCGTGTAGGCTGCGGTGTTCAAGCTCAGGGCCAGCACGGCACAAAAAGCAGGATCTTTGAAATAAGTCCAAGGCCAAACCTCATCCCACCGAGCCTGAATCCATTCGAGTTGCCCCAAGCCATAGTAAATGAGGTAGACCTGAATCAACAGGGGTGTGCCACGGAACACATAGGTGTAGATGCCCACCAAGCCACGCAACCATGCCCAACGTTGTGTCAAAGCAATGGCCATGAGCAAGGCCAACACCCCACCCACGAACAGGCTAGAACACAGCAAGCCCAAGGTGGTGACAATGCCTTCGCCATAAAGCGCCAGGTTGTCCGGTTGAGCAAGGACGTCCCACTTCATGGTTGTGCTCTGTGCAAGAAGCTCACAACAAAATCACTCGTTTGCTTCCCAGGCTGTATTTGTCGTTCAGTTTGCGCAAACCCCAAAGGGACAAACTGGTGAACAACAAGAACAGCAAAGCGGTGAACAACAGGAAAACAAACGGTTGCCGTGTGGCAGCACTGGCTTGCTTGGCCATGTAGGTCATGTCGTGCAAGCCGATCAAACTGACCAAGGCGGTGGCTTTGATCAACACCAACCAGTTGTTGCTGAACCCGGGCAATGCATACCTCACCATTTGAGGCAGGATGATGCGGAAAAACAGTTGCCATTTGCCCATGCCAAAAGCGTGTGCCGCTTCAGCTTGACCAGCTGGTATGGCCAAAATAGCCCCTCGGAATGTTTCACTCATGTAGGCACCATAAATCACACCCAAGGTGAGTGTGCCTGCTGCGAATGGGTTGATGTCAACCGAGGAAGAACTCCCCAGCCATTTCAACAGTTCATTCAGCCCCATGGTGCCGCCGTAAAACACCAACAACATAAGAACCAACTCAGGGATGCCGCGCATCACGGTGGTGTAAGCCGTTGCCACAAAAACCGATGGGCGGTGGTGTGACAAGCGAGCAACTGCGGCGAGCAAACCCAATACAACAGCAATTGCAAGGGATGTCAGCGCCACAGCGACGCTGATCAAAGAACCTTGCAAGATGCTGAAGTAATAGCCACTCACCGCATCAAACCCCACACAAGGTGATTGGCGATTTATTCACCATACACATCAATGTTGTACTTGGAGAAATACTTGTCATTGATGGTTTTGTAGCTGCCATTGGAACGAATGGTTTTGATGGCCGTGTTGATGTCTGCCTTCAAAGCATCTTGACCTTTGCGCATGGCCACACCCACACCATAGCCATAGTATTTGGGTTCACGCAAATCAGGTCCCATCAGCGCAAAATCAGCACCTTCTGGTTTGCTCAAAAAGCCACCTGACACTTCCAAGTAGTCAGCAACTGTGCCGTCAATGCGACCAGCTTTGAGGTCCAGGTACACCTGGTCTTGCGCTTCATAAGAATTGACCACCACACCAGCAGGCTTGAGTTCACCCAAGGCGTAGGCTTCTTGGGTAGAGCCCTTGAGGACGCCAATTTTTTTGCCCTTGATGGAGGCGGGGTCTGTGTATTTCACAGATTTCTTCAAAACAATGCGGCTGGGTGTGTTGTAGTACTTGTCAGAAAAATCAACTTCCTTCATGCGGTCATCGGTGATGGACATGGAGCTGATGATGACGTCGTATTTTTGAGCGGTCAGACCAGGAATCATGCTGTCCCACACTTGCTCCACAAAAACACATTGACGCTTGATTTGCTCGCAAATGGCATTGGCCATGTCAACATCAAAGCCTGTTGGCTTGCCATCGGCTGTTTTGAAGGTGAAGGGCTCATAGGTGGGGTCGATGGCCACTTTGAGCTCTGCGGGTGCAGCGGCAGCAGCAGGTGCTGCTGGTTTGGCTTCTTCTTTTTTCGAGCATGCAGCCAATGCCAACAGAACGATGGGCAACAGAACCAGGGGTTTGATGGTGTTTTTCAAAATAATTTCCTTTGGGTTGATGGTCACGGAGAGAAAAAATCAATTCAATCGTTTCAGTTGATCCTGAATCTTATGCAATGTGGCCTCAAAGTCCGCCACGCGCTGACGCTCTTGGGCAATCACCGCAGGCGGGGCTTTGACCACAAAGGCTTCGTTGGTGAGTTTGCCATTGGCCTTGGTGATTTCATTTTGCAGTCGGGCCACTTCTTTGCCCAGGCGCAGTTTTTCAGCCGCCACGTCCACTTCCATGAACAGGCACAAACGGGTTTCGCCGACCACGGCCACTGGTGCGGCTTGGGCGGCGGCTTGCCATGCAGCCTCGTCGTCAAACACCTTGACTTCGCTGAGCTTGGCCAGGGCTTGCAAGACCGGTGCATTCGCACGCATGAACTCGGCATTGCCCAAGGCGAACATCGGCATGCGGGTGGAGGGCGACACATTCATTTCACCGCGCAAATTGCGGCAGGCGTCGACCAGTGATTTGAGTTGATTGACGCTGGCAATGGCTTGCTCGTCAACCTTGTTCATTTGCGCTTCGGGGTAGCGCGCAATGCTGACCGACTCGCCTGGCAGTCCCGCTACCGGTGCAACCTTTTGCCACAACTCTTCGGTGATGAAGGGAATGACTGGGTGGGCCAAACGCAAAATCGCTTCGAGTGTGCGGATCAAAGTACGTCGTGTGGCGCGTTGTTCGGCTTCGCTGCCGGTTTGGATTTGCACCTTGGCAATTTCCAAATACCAATCGCAGTATTCGTTCCAGACAAATTCATAAATGGCGGTGGCGACATGGTCCAAACGGTATTCTTCGAAGCCTTTGGCCACATCAGCCTCGACCTGTTGCAACACCGATGAAATCCAGCGGTCGGCTTGGCTGAAGTGCATATAGCCATGGGCCTTGCCGCCCACAGCGCAGTCGGCCTTGGTGTGGTCCATCAGACCGCAGTCTTGGCCTTCACAGTTCATCAACACAAAGCGGGTGGCGTTCCACAGCTTGTTGCAGAAATTGCGATAGCCCTCGCAGCGCTTGCTGTCGAAATTGATGCTGCGCCCCAAGCTCGCCAAGGCGGCAAAGGTGAAGCGCAAGGCGTCAGCGCCATAGGCAGGAATGCCCTCTGGGAATTCTTTTTGCGTGTTCTTGCGCACCTGGGGTGCGGTCTCGGGTTTGCGCAAACCTTGTGAGCGCTTGTCAAGCAGTGGCTCCAGCGCAATGCCATCGATCAAGTCCACTGGGTCGAGCACATTGCCCTCAGACTTGCTCATCTTTTTGCCCTGAGCATCCCGCACCAAGCCATGGATGTACACATGCTTGAACGGCACCTTGCCGGTGAAGTGCGTGGTCATCATGATCATGCGCGCCACCCAAAAGAAGATGATGTCGTAGCCGGTCACCAACACGCTGGAGGGCAGGTACAAATCTTGGTCTTGGGCGTTCAAAGTGCTGAAGGGCACCAGTGCGCTGGAATACCAGGTGTCCAGCACATCGGGGTCGCGGGTGAGTGTTTTGCCAGGGGCTTGCGCCTGTGCGGCAGCTTCATCGTGTGCCACATAGACCTGACCCTCTTCGTCGTACCAAGCGGGAATTTGGTGGCCCCACCAGAGTTGACGCGAGATGCACCAGTCGGTGATGTTGTTCATCCACTGGTTGTAGGTGTTGATCCAATTCTCGGGGACAAACGTCACTTCGCCAGTGTGCACCGCGTCGATGGCTTTTTGCGCAATGCTTTTGCCGGTGGGGTCTTGCGGACTGACCTTGTTCATGGCGACAAACCACTGGTCGGTCAGCATGGGTTCCACCACTTGGCCGGTGCGGGCGCAAATCGGCAGCATCATCTTGTGGGGCTTGATCTCCAGCAACAAACCCTGTGCTTCCAAATCGCGGTTCACCGCTTTGCGCGCTGCGAAACGGTCCATGCCTTGGTAAGCGATGGGGCCGTTCTCGTTGACCTTGGCATCCAAGGTGAAGATGGTGATCAGCGGCAGGCCGTGGCGTTGCGCACACGCATAGTCGTTGAAGTCATGGGCGCCGGTGATCTTCACGCAGCCCGACCCAAATTCGCGGTCGACAAAGTCGTCGGCAATGATGGGGATTTGGCGGTCGCACAAAGGCAAGTCCACCATCTGACCAACCAGGTGTTTGTAACGTTCGTCTTCAGGGTGCACCGCCAATGCACCATCGGCCATCATGGTTTCGGGGCGGGTGGTGGCGATGATCATGCCTTTTTGCATCACGCCATCTATCAGTTGCGGCCCTTGGGCAAAGGGGTAGCAGATGTAGTGCATATGGCCATCGGACTCGGTGGCTTCCACTTCCAAATCCGACACCGCGCTCCTCAGCACCGGGTCCCAATTGACCAAGCGTTTGCCCCGGTAACTCAAACCTTGTTGGTAGAGCTTGACGAAGGTGTCGGTGACCACCGGCGACAACTTGTCATCCATGGTGAAGTACTCGCGGCTCCAGTCCACGCTGTCACCCATGCGGCGCATTTGTTGGGTGATGGTGTTGCCCGATTGCTCTTTCCACTCCCACACCTTGGCGATGAAATTTTTGCGAGCCACATCGGGCGTGGGGCCCATGTCGTGGCGGCTGATGCCTTGGGCTTGCAGTTGACGCTCCACCACAATTTGGGTGGCAATGCCTGCATGGTCGGTGCCCGGTATCCACACCGTGTTGCAGCCCTTCATGCGGTGGTAGCGCGTCAAGCTGTCCATGATGGTTTGGTTGAACGCATGGCCCATGTGCAGGGTGCCGGTCACATTGGGGGGCGGCAGTTGAATGGCAAACGACGCTTGGTCGGCTTGCGGTTCGCCGGTGCCGCGAGAGCCAGCTTTGCCATAGCCACGCTTTTCCCATTCAGGGCCCCAATGGGCTTCCAAGGCAGCGGGTTCAAAGGATTTGGACAGGCTTTCTAAGCCGGGTTGTGCAGGAGTGAAGGACATGCTTGGCAGACGTGAATGAATAGCTGGACGGGATAGCCCGAATACCCTTGGATTCTAGTGTTCTGAGTACCGCTTTATGGATGGCTCTGCACAGGAAACGTGTGGCCTGCAATACAGCGTTTGAGACGCTCAGCCGATGCTGATTGACGTGAACTCAGATTTGCGCGGCGATGTCGCGCAAGGCCTGTGCAAACACCTGCGCAGGCTGACCACCTGAAATGAGGTGGCGGTCGTTGATGATGACCGCTGGCACCGAATGAATGCCCGCGCTGGTGTAGAAATTTTCTTTGGCACGAACTTCCTCGGCATAGGTGTCGCTTTCCAAAATGGCACGCGCAGTTTCAACATCCATCCCCAAGGTTTGCACAATGTTCAGCAACACCTCGTGCGATTCAATGACCTCGCCTTGGCCTTGGTAGGCTTGTAAAAAAGCCTTTTTCAAGCGAAGTTGATCGCCGTCTGCCCCTTCAACTTCAGCCCAATGCAGCAGGCGATGTGCATCAAAAGTGTTGTAGATGCGGCCACGTCCAGTCGGATGAAATGCAAAGCCCACCTCTGCACCACGCGCTTTGATGTTTTGGTACATCTGAGCCTGCTGCTCTTTAGAGGAGCCGTATTTTTGGTTCAGGTGTTCAAACAAATCTTGCCCACCGGGGGGCATTTGCGGGTTGAGTTCAAAGGGTTGGAAGTGCAGTTCTGCTTTCACCTCGCCGTTCAATTCTTCCAGGGCTTGCTCCAAGGCGCCCAAGCCAACCGCGCACCAAGGGCATGCAATGTCAGAGACAAAATCAATTTTCAATGAGGTGGTCATGGTGAGTACTGGTTGGGGTTAGGTGACTGAAAGTGCTTGGCCAACAGCATGGATGAGTCTGCTGTCAATGCGTTGACCGCGTGCCGCCAAGTAAGCGTCTGGCCTGAGCAAAGCCCATCCTGTGGATGAAACTTGGCAAGCTTTGCGCAGATGTTTGTTAGGGTCTTTCACATGCTCAAGCGCTTGTGGCTTGTCTTTGTAAACCACTTGAACCACGCGCACCGGTGTGCTCATGCTCAGCAAAGCCAGTTTTTTCAATTCACTGCTTTTCAGCTTGCCAAAAACCAGCATCAACAAGCGGCCATCCGCCCAATTGAGCAAATCACTCAGCGTGCCACTGGCCTCGGTCGTGAATTCAATCTGGGTGTTTTGCACCATCCAGCCACCACCGTTTTGGCAGATGTCCGAGACCTTGTAGGTATTGGCCTCAGCCATGCGGCCCGTGTTGATCAGCAGGCGTGCAAATTGATGTTGTTTGGCCAAACCAATGGTGGCATTGCGAAACAAGCGTTCAATCCCTTCAGGCGCTCGCAGATAACGCGCGGTTCGGTTGGTCACCTGCACATTGCGGCGAGCAGCTTGCAAGCGCTCTTGGTTGAACGAGTTCAACAATGGAGCGGGTGCCATGCCACGCATGACAGCGGCCAATTTCCAAGCCAAGTTGTCTGCATCGGCGATGCCGGTGTTGCCACCGCGCGCTCCAAATGGACTGACGACTTTGGCCGTGTCGCCAATGAAGAAAACGCGATCATGACGCAGTTGATGCAGACATTGCGATTTATAGGCGTAGGGTCCGACCCACACAATGTCACAAGCCACATCCTGACCAAACTGTTTGGCCAGACGTTCACGCACCACGTCCTCGCGGCTGACATAAGCAGGGTCTGCGTCGGGTGCCATTTGGTAATCGATGCGCCACACGTCGTCGCCCATCAGGTGTTGCCATACCGCGCGGTTGTCGTTGAAGGGCGCTTCAATCCAGGTGTGTCGCTCGGTCGGTGGGGTGTGTTTGAAACGCACATCGGCAATGCACCAGCGGTCGTCGCCGCGTTTGCTGTCCATGCTGACATTGCACCAAGCATGGAAGGGCGTGTGTGAGCCTGTTGCGTCAATCACATGCGTGGCTTGGATGGTGTAGGGGCCTTGCGGGGTGTTGACCTGCAAGGTTGCGCATTCTTCATTTTGTGAAAACTGCGTCACTTTGGAACACCATCGCAGATCGACAGCAGCCCCAGCTTGATTCAACGCTTGGATGCGGTCAACCAAATACCATTCGACGTAGAACTGTTGGATATTGATGAAGGGCGGTTGCTCGCTGACGGAAAATTCACGGCGGTCCCGCAGGTCAAATGAAAAAACTTCGTCGCGTCCTGCAAATGTGCGACCCACATGCCAAGCCACCCCTTTGCTGGCAATGCGTTCGTAAATCCCCAGTCGTTTGAATATTTCCAAGGATTGTTGGGTGTAGCAAATACCCCGTGAGGAGGCGCCTTTCACACCCACAGAATTGTCCTCGTCCAACACCACAGCGGGGACGCCCAAATGCGCGAGTTTGCAAGCCAGTGTCAGTCCGCTCAGGCCCGCACCCACAATCACGATCGGGTGGTGTTTGACGTGGGCATTGACAAGTTCTGGTGGCGCGACAAAAGGGTAGGTCGGCAGTGTGTAGTGGCCACCCAAGCCCGACTCAGTTGGCCGAGCGGGCTTTGCGTTGCGCAATTTTGTATTCATTCCATGCCTGCAATTCTTGGTGGACGGTCAAACTCTCGGCGTGCATTTGTTCGGGGGGTGCAACTTGAGCGCTCAGCTCTAAGCGGATGCCATTGGGATCGAAAAAATAAATGCTCTTGAAGATGCGATGGTCGGTGATGCCCAGCACCTCCACGCCATGTGCCTCGAGTCGTGCTTTGCTGTTTTCCAAATCCTGGATGCTGCCCACCGTGAATGCAATGTGATTGACCCACAAGGGTGTGTTGGGTGAGGGTTGTGCAGCCTCATCATCACCCAGATCAAAGAAGGCGATGAATGAGCCGTCTTGCAATTGGAAAAAGAAGTGGGTGTAAGGACAGTACTCCCCCGTGCTGGGCACATGGTCGTTTTGAATCATGTGGTAGAGCGGCAAGCCCAAAATATCTTCATAAAAATGCCTGGTTTCTTCTGCATCTTTGGCCTTGTACGCGTAATGGTGCAGACCTTGAATTTTGGCGGCTGGGGGCAGGTGGGTCACGTCGCTCATGGTGTGTCCTTTGGAGAGATTCAGTTTACTAGACCCCGATCTCCCCAGGCGATGGCCCAAGCCCTTATTTCCTTTGAACCAGTCCATGGGAGCGCTCGGGTTTGTGATTTGAAATAATAGGACCATGTTGATCTTGCTTTCCCCCGCCAAAACCTTGGACTACGCGTCCCCAATGCCAGCTGTTGAGGCCACCCAACCGCATTTTGTGAACGAGTCTGCGTCGTTGATGGCGACGCTCAAAAAGAAAAATACCCGCCAAATTGCCGAATTGATGGACTTGAGCGAGTCATTGGCCAAGCTCAATGTCGATCGCTACAAGGCTTGGTCACCTGTGTTCAATGAAACCAATGCCAGGCCTGCCGTGTTGGCCTTCAATGGCGATGTGTATGAAGGTTTGGACGCCAAAAGCTTGACCTTCAAAGATTTGAAATGGGCTCAGCAACACCTGGCCATCTTGAGTGGTTTGTATGGTGTCTTGCGTCCTTTGGACCTGATGCAGCCCTATCGTTTGGAAATGGGCACAGCACTGCAGCATGGCAAAACCAAGAACCTCTATCAATACTGGGGTTCTCAGATTGCGCAGCACTTGAATGCGCAAATGGAAACAGACCAAAACCCGGTCATTTTCAATTTGGCTTCTCAAGAGTATTTCAAAGCCGTGGATCGCCGCGCTTTGAAAGCGCGGGTGATTGAGTGCGTGTTTCAAGACCACAAAAACGGGCAGTACAAGGTCATCAGTTTTTTTGCCAAACGAGCCCGCGGGTTGATGGCGCGTTTCGCCATCGAGCACCAAATCAAACAACCCGAGGCGCTGAAACAATTCAACACAGAGGCGTATGCGTTTGAAGCCTCTGAGTCCTCCGACGACACCTGGGTGTTTCGTCGCCACCTCACCGATTGAGCTGCATGCAAATATTTGCCAATAACTTGCGTTTGGAAGTGGAAGACACGGGCGAACGTGATCGCCCAGCCGTCTTGTTGATTGCGGGCATGTCCATGCAACTCATTGTGTGGCCTGAAGCGCTGGTGCAAACCCTCCATCAAGCTGGTTACCGCGTGATTCGTTATGACAACCGCGACATGGGTTTGTCTCAGTCCATGGACGATGTACATACCCCGCAGTTGGTGTGGTTCATGTTGCAGCAAAAGTTGGGCTTGAAACCCAAGCCACCCTACAGCGTGCAAGACATGGCGCAAGATGCCTTGGCGGTTTTGGACCATTTGAAAATTCAGCAAGCGCACTTGGTGGGTGTCAGCATGGGCGGGATGATTGCGCAGCGCTTGGCCTTGAACGTGCCACCCCGGGTGATGAGCATGACTTGCATCATGAGCAGCAGTGGTGCCAAAGGTTTGCCCGGCCCTTCCTCTGACATCCGACATATTCTGATGTCACCCCCTGGCGCGGGTGCTGCTGCAGCGAGGCAACACGGTATTCGATTTGTCAAAGCCTTGGCGGGACCAGGCTTTGAACACCCCTCAGGTTCACAGGAAAAACTGGTGGACGACTCTTTCAAACGAAGCCACCGACCCATCGGCGGCTACCGGCAAATGCTGGCAGTCATGGCTGACAAAGACCGCGCAGCCTTGCTGCCTCGTGTTGTTGCGCCCACCTTGGTGATCCATGGCCGGTCTGACCCCTTGCTGCCTTTGCCCTGTGGCGAAGACATTGCCCGGCGGATACCCCACGCCAAAATGCATGTCATTGACGGCTTGGGTCATGACTTTCCCCCTGCAGCAGTGGGTCTGATCACAGACCGGTTGTTGCCTTTTTTGAATGCCCATTCACCAGCATGAACTCGCCTGAACAATCTCAACTGGGCAAAGCTTCCAGCTACGCCGATCAATACGATGCAGGCTTGCTGTATCCCTTGGCACGTGCCAGCCAGCGCCATGAAATCGGTATTTCCTCTCAACCCGTCTTCGTCGGTGCAGATCTTTGGACCGCCTACGAATTGAGTTGGCTCAACATGCGTGGCAAGCCTCAAGTGGCCCTGGGTCGTTTTGTGGTGCCCTGCGAGTCCACCCATTTGGTGGAAAGCAAGTCCTTGAAGCTCTACCTCAACAGTTTCAACAACAGCCGTTTCGATTCCCTTGACCATGTGCGTGACACCATGCAACGGGATTTGAGTGAAGCTGTTTGGCGTGGCGGACCCATGCAGTCAGGCGTGGGCGTGCAATTGATGGCACCTGCCCAGTTCGCCCATGAAAAAGTCCACGAACTTGAGGGTGTCGATTTGGATCGCTTAGATTTGGATTGCCACGAGTTTCAGCCAGCACCTCACTTGCTCAAAGCGGCCTTCAATGAGCAACCGGTGACTGAAACACTGACCAGTCAGTTGCTCAAAAGCAATTGCTTGGTGACCGGTCAACCGGATTGGGGCAGCGTGGCCATCAGCTACAGCGGCCCGCAAATCGACCAAGCGGGTTTGTTGCAGTACATCGTGAGTTTTCGCAACCACCATGAGTTCCATGAACATTGTGTCGAGCGCATCTTCATGGACATTTGGACCCGTTGTAAACCCAGCAAGTTGACGGTCTATGCGCGGTACACACGTCGTGGTGGCGTGGACATCAACCCGTGGCGCAGCAGCCATCCACAGGCATTGCCTATGAACCTGCGAACAGCGCGCCAGTGATCACACCTCTTTGAAGGACCGCAGTCCCGCCAATTCAGGATAAGCCCCTGAGCGCTTGGCTTGAAATGCCTGAATCGCTTCTTGCACATGGGCATTGCTCCAAATGCCACTTTGCAACCAGCCCATTTGCTTGAGCGCGTCTTCGGTACTGTGGTCGCGTGCATAGTGCAGGGCTTGTTTGGTGCCCCAGATGGCCACCGGCGGTTTGCTGGCAATTTCTTGGGCCGCCGTCATGGCTGCTGCCAAGGCACTGGCGGCATCGGGCAACACCTGGTTCACCAAACCATGTTGCAAGGCCTGATCCGCAGCCATTCGGCGTCCGGTGTAGGCCAGTTCTTTGACCACGGCCATGGGCATGAGTTTGGGCAAGCGCTGCAAGGTGCCCACATCCGCCACCATGCCGATGTTGATTTCTTGGATGCAGAAAAACGCATCTGCACTGGCATAGCGCAAGCAACAGGCGGTCACCATGTCCACCGCACCGCCAATGCACCCGCCTTGCAAAGCCACGATCACAGGGATGCGCAAATTCTCCAGCCGTGTGAACGTGGATTGCAATTCCCACAGCAAATCCGCAATGGCCGCGCGACCTTCTGCGCTTTGATCGTCCATGCTGACAGTTGATCCAAAGGCATCCAAGGACATGCCTGCGCTGAAGTGATTGCCTGTGCTGCTGATGACCAACACCCTGGCTTGTTGTCCTTGGTGCAGTTCGTGCAGCACACCATCCAGTTCCCGCCAAAAAGTCATGTGCATGGTGTTGAGTTCTTGCGGGCGGTTCAAGACCAGGTGTGCAATCTGGTTGTCAATCTTCAAATCAAAACAAGTCAGCTTGCTCATGGTGTGTCTCCTTGATGTGGTGTGGTTCTTGCGCTTGCAGGGCAGGGCTTGTGGGGGGTGTGACGGGTTGGCGGGCTTCTTGCGAATCGGCTTTCACCAAGGCGCCCACGCGAACCCCCAACAATCTCAAGCGACGATGCAAGTCCACCCGTTTCAAACACAGGCCACCCACTTGCCTGATTTCTTGAGAGCTGGCGGTGAAATGGTCCAGGGTGTGGTCGCGGGTCACGCTTTTGAAGTTGTCAAACCGCAGTTTGATGCCAATGGTTTTTCCGACATAGCCTTTGCGCTGCAAATCGCTGGCCACTTGTTGACACAGTCTTGTGAAGATCTCGCCCAGGGCAGCGCGGTCTTGCACCACATGCAGGTCTTTGTCGAACGTGGTTTCCCGACTCATCGACACGGGCTCGCTGTCGGTGACCACGGGTCTGTCATCCAAGCCACGGGCGGCTGCATGCAGCCAAGCACCATAACTTTTGCCAAAGTGCTGCATCAACCAAGTCACGTCCTTCTGGGCCAATTCGCCAATCGAGTGGATGTCGTGCGCCTTTAATTTTTCTTCTGCCTTGGGACCGATGCCGTTGATCTTGCGACAAGCCAAGGGCCAAATCATGCGCTCCAAGTCTTCAGGATGGATGATGGAAATGCCATTGGGTTTGTTGAATTCACTGGCCATCTTGGCCAGCAGTTTGTTGGGGGCGACACCCATCGAACAGGTCAATCCTGTGGCGTCTGTGATGGATTTTTGAATCAGGCGCGCCAGCACGCGGCCACCTTCACGTTGACCCCCAGGGACTTCGGTGAAGTCGATGTAAATCTCATCCACCCCTCGGTCTTCCACCACAGGCGCGATGTCACGCACAATGGCTTTGAAGGTGCGCGAATAGTGACGGTATTGCTCAAAATCAACGGGCAACAAGATGGCATCTGGACACAATTTGGCGGCTTTCATGACCCCCATCGCAGACCCAACACCAAACGCCCTGGCTGCATATGTGGCCGTGGTGATGACGCCGCGGCCGGTGTAACTGCGCAGGCGAGGAAATTCATCCACAGGAATATCTGCCAAATCAGTGTCGGTCCAATCGCGCTCAGGGTTGACAACACGCATGCGAGCCAGCAGATCGTCTTCCCGTCTTCTGCCGCCGCCAATCACCACGGGCAAACCTTTGAGCTGGGGGTAACGCAACAATTCCACCGATGCATAGAAAGCATCCATGTCCAAATGAGCGATGCGACGTGCCAAACTCATGTGTGCAGATTGCAAACAAATGCAACCCAGTGCAGATCAGGTTTTGAAGCTGAACCCATGGTGTTTCAAAGGCAAGGAGCGGACGCGTTGACCAGTGGCTTTGAACAAGGCGTTCATCGCGGCAGGAATCACACCGCCGATGGGCGGTTCACCCACCCCACCCCAAAAGTCACCGCTGGGTACCAAGACACTGATGACCTCGGGGGCATGGGCCATGCGGGCCAACGGGTAGTCCGCAAAGTTGCTTTGAACGACCGCGCCTTTGTCGATCGTGATGTCTTCAAACATCAGGGCAGACAAACCCCAAATCACACCACCTTCAATTTGCGCTTTGACCGCATCGGGGTGGACGACGTGACCTGAATCTATCGCCACCACCACCCGGTGCACTTGGATTTGCTTGTCTTGCACCGATAACTCGACGGCTGCTGCGGTGAAACTGCCATAGGAATCGACGACCGCGATGCCACGGTGAACACCCGACGCAGGTGCCTGTTGCCAACCAATGGCTTTGGCGACCGCGTCCAAGACTGCCAAGTCTTTTTTGCCTTGGAGCAAGGGGCGACGAAACGCATACGGGTCTTGCCCGGCAGCGTGCGCCAATTCGTCGATGAAGCATTCCCGGTAAAAAGGGTTGTTGGTATGGGCCACTGCCCGCCAAAAACCAGGCGGCACGTGGAAATTGTTCAGCACGTACTCGTTGGTGAAGTGGGGTACTGCATAGGGGTTGTCGCGAAACACCCGTGTCCCAATCGGGTCTATGCCGTCTTTGATGAGGTTGGGCAGGACGGAGATGGCAATCGATTGGTCGGCTTGACGCACTTCCCAAGCTGTCCATCGGCCATCTTTGTCCAATGCACCACGCAACTTGACCAAGGAGACAGGGCGGTAACGGCCTTGGCGCATGTCCTCTTCACGAGACCAGATCAACTTGACAGGCGTTCCTGGCATGGCCATGGCAATTTTGACGGCTTGCACCGTGTAGTCTTGATGAAAAACACGTCGACCAAATGCACCACCGGCATGCATTTTGTGTATTTGAATTTGGTTCACGGGCAAGCCAGAAGCTTGGGCCGCGGCGTTGATCGATGCCTCACCACTTTGGGTGCCGACCCACACCTCCAATTGGCCGGGATGGAAAAGCGCTGTGGCGTTTTGTGGCTCCATGGTGGCGTGGTTGACATAGCCTGTGAAATATTGCGCTTCCAACACCTGGTGTGCCTTGGCAAAGGCCTCAGAGGCGTCACCGTCTTTGCGTGCCACAGGCGCGGTGGGTAATGCCAAGTCTTGCTCAAGTTTGTGGCGAATGCTGGCACTCGTGACAGCGCCATGCTTGCCGTTGTCCCAGTCGATTTTCAAAGAGAGAACCGCTTTGTGGGCTTGCCACCAGCTGTTGGCCACCACCGCGACCCAGCCATCTCCCGTGACCATGTGGCGAAACCCAGGCATCTTGCGCGCCTTGCTGTCGTCCACGCTTTGTACCCGACCACCAAACACAGGACTTTGCACAATGGCGGCATGCAACAGGCCAGGTAATTGCACATCCACTGCATACAACTGGGAGCCATCAACTTTGGCGGGCAGATCGAAGCGAGCGGGGGAGGTGCCAATCAGTTTCCAGTCCTTGGGGTCTTTCAGCTTGACCTCTTTGGGCACAGCTTGTTGGCTGGCCAGTACTGCTAATTCACCATAGGTGGCACGCAAGCCAGAGCCATGGGTCACCACACTTTGGGATGCTGTGCATTCCGAAGCAAGCACTTGCCACTGTTGGGCAGCGGCTGAGACCAGCATGCTGCGCGCCGCAGCACCAGCTTGGCGCAGGTATTCTTGTGAATCACGAATGCCACGACTGCCACCTGTGGTCATGTCCTTCCAAATCTTGTCCCGCCGCATGTGCTCATTGACGTTGGCATATTCGGTGCGAACCTTTCGCCAATCGCATTCGAGTTCTTCGGCAACCAACATGGCCAAGCCTGTCAACGAGCCTTGCCCGAGTTCTGAGCGAGCGATGCGGATGGTGACCGTGTCATCCGAATGGATCACCACCCAGTGCGTGACTTCAGGGGCTGATGCGTTGTCGGCAGCCAAACTGGCTGGCGCTTGGAAACCCAAGACCAGGGCACCAGACAGCGCCGCGGCTTGTTGCAAAAACTGACGACGATCGGGGCGTTGCAAAGAAACAGTCATGCGTGACTCCAATTTGAAAGACAAGAAGTTGATCGCCTACCACTTGAATGCGTGTCAGACGGGGAAGGTGCCAGGTAGCAAGATGCCTTTGTCGACCGTGTTGATGTTGGTGTGGCCACAAAATGCCATGCTCAGTTCCAATTCGCGGTGGATGATTTGCAGGGCTTTGGTCACACCTTGTTCACCCATGGCACCCAGTCCATACAGCATGGCGCGACCAATGTAGGTGCCTTGTGCGCCCAGGGCTTTGGCTTTGAGCACGTCTTGACCGCTGCGAATGCCGCTGTCCATCTGCACTTCAATCTGGCGACCAACTGCATCCACTATGCGCGGCAAGGCATTGATGCTGGACTCGGCACCATCGAGCTGACGGCCGCCGTGGTTGGACACGATCAAGGCGTCAGCGCCACTGCGCACGGCGAGCTGGGCATCTTCCACATCTTGTATGCCTTTCAAAATCAACTTGCCACCCCAGCGCTTTTTCACCCACTCCACATCTTCCCAGCTGAGTGAAGGATCAAACTGATTGGCGGTCCACTCGCCCAGCGAACTCATATCGCTCACCCCTTGCACATGGCCGACGATGTTGCCAAAACCCCGCCGTGGGGTGCCAAGCATGCCCATGCACCAACGTGGTTTGGTCATCAGGTTAAGGATGTTGGCGAGGGTCGGCTTGGGTGGGGCAGACAAGCCATTTTTCAAATCTTTGTGGCGCTGTCCCAAGATTTGCAAATCCAGCGTCAAGACCAAGGCGGCGCAGTTGGCGGCTTTGGCGCGGTCAATCAATCGCTCAATGAATGCGCGGTCGCGCATCACGTAAAGCTGAAACCAAAAACCTTCCCCGACGTGCTGGGCGATGTCTTCAATGGAGCAAATGCTCATGGTGGACAGGGTGAAAGGAATGCCAAATTTTTTGGCGGCACGGGCAGCCAAAATTTCCCCATCGGCATGTTGCATGCCGGTCATGCCGGTGGGTGCAATGGCGACAGGCATGGCCACTGGTTGACCGATCATGGTGGAGGATGTGTCCCTGTTTTCCATGTTGACGGCGACACGTTGGCGGAATTTGATGTGTTGAAAATCGTCTTCATTGGCGCGGTAGGTGCTTTCGGTCCAACTGCCCGAATCGGCATAGTCATAAAACATCCGGGGGACGCGTTTTTGGGCCAAGACGCGCAAATCTTCAATGGTGGTGATCACTGACATCCAATCTCTCCTGAACAATCCCGCCATGTTAGCCTCTGCGCCATGAATTTTTTCAAAGACTTGGCCGTGTCCACAGTGTTTGCCGGGGCAGTGACTGTCATGGTGGGCATCACGAGTTCTCTGGCCTTGGTGTTCCAAGCCGCAGTGGCCTCGGGTGCCAATCCAGCGCAAATGGGCTCATGGGTGTGGGCCCTCGGCTTGGGCATGGGGGTCACCTGTGTTGGCTTGTCTTGGCGATACCGCATGCCGATCGTCACCGCATGGTCGACCTCGGGTGCCGCCATGTTGATCATCTCTGCCCCGGGCACGCCCATGGCCGAGGTGATCGCGGCCTTTGTCATGTCCTCTGCCTTGGTGGCCTTGGTTGGGTTTACCGGTGTGTTTGAACGCTTCATGGACCGTGTCCCCTTGTCCTTGGCGGCTGCCATGTTGGCCGGTGTGTTGCTGCGACTCGGTGTGGATGTGTTTGTGGTGATGGCCAGCGATCTGTGGTTGCCGTTGCTCATGGTGTTGGTGTATTTGCTGGCGCAACGATGGTGGCCGCGCTATGCCGTGGTGTTGACCATGTTGCTGGGTGGCGCTTGGGCGACATGGCAGGGACAAGTGCATGTGCAAGACATCGACTGGCAATGGGCGCAACCGGTATGGACCACGCCCAGTTTCACACTGTCGGGGTTCATCGGCTTGGCTGTGCCTTTTTTCATCGTCAACATGGCCTCGCAAAACATCCCTGGCGTGGCGTCTTTGCGGGCCAATGGCTACCAAGCCCCCATCACGCCGGTCATGGGTTGGATCGGTGTGGTCAATATGCTGCTGGCCCCCTTTGGGGCCTTGTCGGTGAATTTGGCGGCGATCACAGCTTCGATTTGTTCATCACCTGAAGCCCATCCAGATGCCAACAAGCGCTACACCGCCGCCATGGCAGCAGGTGTTTTTTACCTATTGGCTGGATTGGCTGGGGCATCCATGGTCAGCATTTTTGCCGCCTTCCCCAAGGCCTTGGTGACCGTGATCGCTGGCATTGCCCTGTTCGGCACCATCTCCAACGCGCTGGCCACTGCCATGCAAGATGCCCAGCAGCGACAAGCGGCTTTCATCACGTTTGCACTGACAGCGTCCGGCTTCAGTTTGTGGGGTATCAGCTCGGCTTTTTGGGGCCTGCTGGGTGGCGCATTGGCTTGGGCACTGTCAAGAAAAAGCAGGCCCTGACAACACCGACGTCAATGCCAGATGATGGTTTGGCTGGCGCTGTACCAACCGTCGAGCTGCTGCTGCACCATGAATTCGATGCGACTGCGTTTGATTTTCATGGTGGGCGTCAAGCAACCGTTTTCAATGGTCCATGGTTCTGTGGAGACCACCAGCATTTTGAGTTGCTCATAGTCGGCTGAATGGGCGTTCACATGCTGAAGCCATTCGGTCAGTTGCTGTTCGATGTCACTGCGCACACCTGACTGTTGAAGTTTGGGACGCCATTCTTCAGCCAAGACCACCAAGCCATAGGCTTTGTCAAAACCGCTGCCTGACACCATCGACAGTTCGATCAAGGGGTTGGCATTCAAGCGGTTTTCAATCGGTGCTGGGGCGACATACTTGCCCTTGCTGGTTTTGAATTGCTCTTTCAAGCGTCCCGTGATTTTCAGTTGACCATCGGGTAAGCGCGAACCCAAGTCACCTGTTTTGAAGAAGCCGTCTTCGGTGAAGCTTTGTTGATCGAGGTCGGGGCGTTTGAAGTAACCCAACATTTGTCCTGGCGACTTGATGAGGATTTCACCTTCATCGCTGATGCGCACTTGCACGCCAGGGTAAGGTGTGCCGACATAGCCTGGTTCATTGAATTCGGCTGTTTGGGTGTGTGAATAGGCGAAGTCCTCTGTCATGGCATAGCCTTCCACCAGGTTGAGACCCAAACGACGGTACCAACGGATGAGTTCTGGGGGCAGCGGGGCAGAGCCGCTGCCAGCCAACTCGACTTTGTCCAGACCCAAACCCACCAATATTTTGCGCGCCACCACTTTGTTGAGGATGGGCAAACTCAGCAACAGATTGAGTTTTTTGGCAGGCATTTTGGCAAACACGCCGTGCTGGAATTTCAGCCACAAACGTGGCACCGAGATGAAGATGGTGGGGCGGGCACGTTGCAGATCCTGCAAAAAAGTGTCCAGGGATTCGGCAAAAAACACATGAATGCGGCCCTCCATGAAGGTCATGGTTTCGACAAAGGCTCGCTCAAACACATGGGCCAATGGCAAATAAGACAGGATCCGGTGGTCTTCCCGGTTGGCACCCATGGTGTCCACCATGCGGTTGATAATGCCTTGGGCGGCATCGCTGATGCGCTCAAAGGAATGCATGGCACCCTTGGGCTGCCCGGTTGAACCTGAGGTGTAGATGATCATCGCCAGGTCGGTGGGCTCACGCCACACTTCACCCGTCAATGGCGCTGTTCGGGCGATGATGTCATCCCACTTGTCAAATGCAGTGGCAGGGGCCAGAGGAAAAGCAATTTTGGGAATGTGCGACGGCACTCCGGGTTCCTGTTTGTGCCATTCATCCAGTTTGCCCACAAACAGCAGACTCGATTCCGAGTGTTCCAGTACAAATTTGACCGTGTCGGCACTTTCAGTGGGAAAGATCGCCACAGTGGAAAAACCCGCCATCCAAATGGCCAGTTCAGCCATGAAAAAGTGAGCGCAATTCTTGGACAGCAGGGCCACCTTGGCGCCGTGTGGCAAGCCCAGTGATGTCAGATGCGCGGCCATGCGGCGCGATTGGTCGAGTGTTTGTGACCAGGTGTAATCCACGACCTTGCCGTTGCCCACAGGTTGGGTCAGGAACACTTTATGGGGATGGGATTTTTCGTGCTGGTAGATGCGTTCAAGCACCAGACTGGAGGCTTTGGCGTTCATGGTTGTCTCGGGTTGTTGTCTGAATGGGTCTTTGCCCTGCTGAATAAATCATACGCAGAAACAACTCCAGGGTGTCAGCTTTCACCCACATGTTCGGGTTTCTCCAGGGTGCCAGCCACCACCCGGGCATTGCGGCTGAAGCTGGCATAGGCCATGGCCCAATCCATCAAAACCACCAAACGATTGCGAAAACCGATCAGGAAGTAAATGTGCGCCAACAGCCAGAACCACCAGGCCAGGCGGTTGGAAAACCGCAACGGGCCCAGCGGGGTGCTCAGATCCACCACCGCGCTGTTGTGACCGATGGTGGCCAGGTTGCCGTAATCGGCATAGCGAAACGCTTGGGTGGCTTTACCCGCAATCCGATGAAGGATATTGGCGGCTGCCAGGTGCCCCATTTGTTTGGCGCCCGGTGACACCCCAGGTACCGCCGTGGGTTGTTTGCCTGGTTGGTGGCTGAAGGCTGCGGCCAAGTCGCCGATCACGCTGATCTGCGGGAAGCCCGGCACACTCAGGTCTGGACTGACCACCACGCGCCCAGCGCGATCGATTGGGCAGCCGGTGTTTTGGGCCAAGTTGGCGCCCAAAGGCGACGCGGCGACGCCCGCTGCCCAAACCACACATTTGCTGGCAATGGTGTAGTCCACACTTCCCAAAACCCCAGCGGGTGCAGGACCGCGTACCTGTAAACCCTGCGCATCGATGGCGGTGACGATCGCATTCAGGCGCACTTCGACGCCCAGGCTTTGCAATTGGCTCAACGCTTTCGCACTCAAGGTCTCGGGCATGGCTTGCAGCACCCGCGGTCCGCCTTCGATCAACAAGATCCGGGCGTCATGTGGGTTGATGCGGCGAAATTCACCCACCAAGGTCTGCCTGGCAATTTCGGCGAAGGCACCAGCCATCTCCACGCCAGTGGGGCCTGCGCCAATCACGCACAGGGTCAGCCAGTCTTGGCGTTTTTCAGGATCGGGTTCTTTTTCCGCAGATTCAAAGGCAAACAGCAGGCGGCGGCGAATTTCAAACGCGTCCTCCAGCGTTTTCAAGCCTGGCGCATGGGTGGCCCAATCGTCGTGTCCAAAGTAACTGTGGGTGGCACCCGCGGCGACGACCAGGTGGTCAAACACCAGGGTGCTGCCATCGGACAAATGCACTTGTTGGCCTGCTGCATCGATGTTGGTGACTTCCGCGAGCAAGGTGGTCAGGTTGGCTTGGTGTCGGAACAAGCTGCGGGTGGGTGCGGCAATCGCAGGTGCTGCCAAGCCTGCGGTGGCCACTTGGTAGAGCAGGGGCTGGAACAAGTGGTGGTTGGTTTTGTCCACCAAGGTGATGTCGACCGGTGCTTTGGCCAGGGCTTTGGCCGTTTCCAGTCCGCCGAAACCGCCTCCAATGATCAGGATGCGGGGGCGTTGAGAATTTTGCATTGGCAAGTGTTTTTGGCTCAAGCCAGCCTTTGTTGGTGTCGGGCAATTTGTTGCTGGACCTGCCCTGGCGCGGTGCCGCCCACGGTGTTGCGGGCGTTCAAGGAACCCTTCAGGCTCAAGCAGTCGTACACGTCTTTCTCAATAGAAGCGTGAAAGCCTTGCAGCACATTCAGTGGCAACTCAGACAAATCGCAGCGGTGGCTGGCCGCGGCTTTCACAGCGTGCGCCACGGTTTCGTGGGCATCACGGAAAGGCAGGCCTTTTTTCACCAGGTAGTCGGCCAAGTCGGTGGCAGTGGCGTAGCCTTTTTTGGCGGCGTCCTCCATGGCTTGGGCGTTGACGGTGATGCCGCCTTCTTTCTGGCCCGTGGCCGGGTTCACTTGGCCGCCCACCATTTCGCTGAAGATGCGCAGCGTGTCTT